>Ga0209715_1000015_pt1 | contig 236345 bp, 225 predicted proteins | sample COGITO_mtgs_1205_2_FD_184809 | JGI IMG/M metagenome (GOLD analysis project Ga0209715, IMG submission 184809) | Pelagic marine microbial communities from North Sea - COGITO_mtgs_120503 (SPAdes) (version 2) | ecosystem: Environmental > Aquatic > Marine > Epipelagic ... | reverse complement strand
ATTGCGACCTTATTTCTATTTCTAATTCTTCTTTCTCTTCTTCTCACACCGATCTCGTTGAATTTAATCATTCTTCCTTCGACACCTCTCTTAATATTTTTGATATTTAATCTTTATTTATTTCTCTTTCTCTTTATACGTTTTAAATCTCGGTCGTCATAAATTATATTATTAAGTTCTTTTAGTAGAGCAATTTTCTATTATATTTTTATTGTTTTATATTTTCTTCCAATAATATGCTCTTCTTTTCTCTTTTCTCTTTTATTTTTATTTGTACATATTTCAAATCTCGATCGTCATAAATTATTTTATTAAGTTCTTTGATTACCTTTATATTACCGTATGTTTCTATTGTATATATTTTATCTTCATCATTTTCATTAGTTAATCGATATATTAGATCGCAATGGTTCTCTAGTTTACGAATTTTTTTCATAGTTTCATTATAAATATCAATATTATAAACAATATTATGATAATCATAATTCAATATATATTTTAACAAGCAGTTTTGATTATAAATATCAATTTTTCTACGTAAAGGGCTTGTAATTTGAACATATTTACTTGAATTATCAGTTTCATAATAATTAATACCTTTTTTTTCAACTAATTCTTGAAGAAAATGTTTATTATTAAATAAATAATTTATTTTAAAAATACCAATATTTTTATTTGCAAAAAGTTCTCCAACTTTATTATTCATAAACACCATCCAAAAAGATATTACATCAGAACTATTTTCAACATTGTTATCCAAAGTACTAGTTATTTTAAAAAGTTTTTTATATTGTTCATATTTTAATAATTCATTACTGTTATAAATAAAATTATGTTGTATAAGAACAAGTTTATTAGAGAAACTTACATCTACGGGTTGATTATTTTCAATAATCACTTTCATATTTAAAACAATTTTAACAGTATCTGATTTAAGATTAGCTACATCAATTAGATCATTCGGTAACATATTTATTTTTTTATTTGGTAGATAAATGGTTTTCATTTCATTTTGTAATAAATCCCATAAATTATATTCTTGAAACCATATACACAGATCAGTAATATAGACATTGACTTCTATTTTTTCATTTTCAACAATACTAATCGCGTCGTCAAAATGTTCAGTACCTTGACAATCAATTGTAAATGCATTTTCAATAGTAGTATTATTATAATATTTATTAAACAATTCTTGTATATTAACATTTTTCAAACCAATATTTTTTATGGTTTTTTTAAATAATGTATTATTGATTTGTAATTCTTTGCTATAAATCATATATTCAAAATACGAATTTAGGTCGGTTACATCACCAATCGTGCGAATTAATATTCCTTGAATAGGGGTAACATCAAAGTTCTCGTATTTAAATAAAATATATTTATTAATAACTTCTTTTGAAAATTCTATTTTTTTATCAAACGGTATTAATAATGATGGAAATTCTTTATTTGAAGGAACCACTTTATATAAATATCGTTTCCCCTTTTTTCCATATGTTTTATCTAGCATAAGAAATCCGGGTAATTCAGATTTATATTTATCATTTATTAATTCTTCCTCTTGTTCATTTTCATTAAATTCGTCAATATAACAACATTCATCGTTATCATTCATATTATATAATAAATACAATATGAATAAGTTATATCAATTTTTATAATACATTAATTTCACCATCAAGTTTGTTTAAAAGTTCTACAGAAAAGTTAGGATAATCAACGTGACATTCCCAAAAAAATCTACAAAACGCCCATTGAAATTCATATTTATCTTTAAACAAATAATTATAATTTTTATATAAATAATCCTTTACTTTATCTGGTAGCAAATAATACTGATTAGATGGCAAAACATACGTTAACTGTAATAAAGGAGTAAATGGTTCTTCATTATTATTTAAAAAATCCATTTCAAAAACAGGTATAAAATGTTGTAAATCTTTTAATAACGGCGGATAATGATAATTATATTTCCATTTCCAACATGGATTTAAACCAATATAATATTTGAATACCCATTCAATACCTTCAATATAATTATTACACAGGTCTTTTAAAAAATCAGGATGTTGTGAGTTTTCAAACAATGAAGAATAATAACGTTTTTCCCAAAAATTTTCTTTTGGACATATATATTTTTCTTCAGATCTATAAATAATAGGTAAACTATTAAATATTTCTTCTTTTTCTTTATCTGTTTCACTAGGCCATTTTCTTTTATCTTGTCTATCCCGAACGTTATATTCTTCTAGTATAAATTTGTATTCACATTTTGAAAGTTCTTTTATAAATACTGAAAACCATTTCCATTGTATTTTATTATCAACAATAAAATATCTATTAGGATAATTACCAATTGTTATATTATATATTTCTAATAAAACGGGTATTCCATGTGTCCTTATATTTAATGCAGGAAAATGTGGTAAAAAATCATTTCCCAATAAAAAACATAAAAATGCATAATCGTATATTCTGAATTTACTTGGAAATTTTGATGACATTTCATCACTAATCGATGCAGACAATAGCTTTATATTCAATGTATGAAAATCATTATCATCTGGATCCTTTATAAACGCAGGAGCTTCTCTAAAAACAAAAATATTTTTCTGATATTCAATATTAAAAATAGACAACATGATTAAGTCTGCATCTAGACCATATAAAAATAAATTCTCTTCATTATTTGGATGATCTCGTAAATAATTAAATATTTTATGTTCTCCTTCACCAACCTCATCTGAACACGAGACTATAATTTTTTTAACGTTATATTTTTTTTCACTATTAATAAAATGATAATTAATTTTTATAGATAAGTTATTCATAAAATTTGTACCAGGTGTAATGTTACTTGTACTCCATTTCTTATCTTCTGTTTTAAAATAATCCATATGTGACATAAAATCTGATTTATAACGTCTTGTTTTTTGTTGGTTCATTTTCGCAAGTGGTGCTACTCCATCAAATGCGATAAATATAAAGTTAGAAGGTTTTATTTCTTGAATATAATCTTCTATTTTTAAAATGACTTGATCAATCAAGTTTGTCTCAAAATTATCATCATATTCAATACTACGTAAAATATCATAAATAATCGAATTACAATCCATTGCTAAATTATCAATAGTTACATTTCCATCCTTATAAAATTGTAATTTATTCATAATCTTACCATATTTACGTGTAATATGAGAAAAATAACTAGGAATTCCCATTAATAATAATATAAAGTAATGTTTATATTATTTTATAAAGTATTTATTGCAGCATATAAGTGAGGTATGTTGTCAATCCAAACAAAACGCTACCCCATAAGGTGTCAATAATAACAGTAGACATTTTCCAATTTTTAAGAATACTATAATTAGTACCTTCATATACGCCATAAATAACAAGACCTAATATCATTGCTTCAAGTAGTGATTTTTTCGGAATAATAATAAAATAAGAAATACCAGCAATTAAAAAGAAATAAGCTAAAATAGCACCATATAAATTGATAGTCATAGGTGAATGTTGAACCGCAAATATTTGTTTATGAAATATTTTTGAAATAGAGTTCAAATAGACCATATCAATAATAAGTAAAATAATACCAGGTAGAAGAATAGATTTCCAAATAAATAATTTATTCATTATATAAATTATATATATTATATATTATGAATGTAATTTGCTAAATTAAGAGTTTGAGAGGAATAAGACCATTCATTATCATACCAAATAGTAAATTTAAATTCATTATTGGTTAATTCCATAGGGGCATGTTTATCCAAGATAGTAGGATTTACAGTAGTATTAAAATGAGGAGCATTAATTGATTTTACAGTAAATCTAGTATCATGAATGGACTGTAATAAAATAGATTTACCAATACGCCCAAATCCGTTAATACCTATATTCATTATAAATTATTCAAATATTTTTATAATATATATGATAAATAACGATAGTATTGATATTTATAATTATACATTTCCAATATTAAAAAGTGAAGAATTAATTAATAACGATAAATATATAGAATTAAAATCAAAATGGCCAAATTTCAAGTTATTTCAAACCACTAATGCTGGTCAAATACACAGAAACAATATAGAAATTAAAAAAAATAATAATAATTATAAAAAAATTAATAGCTTATATAAAGATTTATATAATGAATTTAATTCAATCGAATTTAGAGATTTTTTAAAGAACAAATTTAATAGATTTGATTTATCAAATAATGAATTTATTGGCGATTTTGAAAATTCTGAATTAATAATGCATATTTCAGAAACATGCGATGGTTATGAAAATCCATGGCATGTTGATAATAGAAGACGAATAATACATTTTCTAATTTATTTTGGGAATGAAGATATTATTAATGGTGGTGAATTTGCTATAGCAAGTCATAATAATTTAGAAAATATGTCAGAATATAAACAATATCCAAAAAAAGATGATTTATATAATATAGAATATTTCAAACCAGAAGATAATTTAGGATTTTTTATTTTATCACAAAATAATTCATATCATAAAGGTTGTGCTACAAATGGAATAAGACGATTTATTTATGCTGGATATACAAATAAAAAAGGAGATGCATGGAAAACATGTAATTGGAAATGTAATCGTAACTTTCAAAAAGAGTTAAGTAATAATAAATAATAATATATTTATTAATTTTATATATGATAAAATTAATAGTATTTGATTTTGATGGAGTATTCACAGATGGAAAAATAATATTTGATAATGATGGAAATGCATTGAAACATTATAATGCTAAAGATGGAATGGGAATATTTGAGTTACATAGAGATAAAATAGAAGTTGGTGTAATATCAGGTTGGCCATATAATAATTCTCAAAATTCAATATTAGAACATTTACAAATTAAAAGAGTATCATTAGGATCAAATAATAAATTGCAAATTTTACAAAAATGGTGTAATGAATTAAATATTGAACTAGATAATGTAGCTTATATGGGAGATGATATAAATGACTTAGAAGTAATTAAAGAAGTTGGTTTAACTGGATGTCCGAATGATGCAGTTGAAGAAGTAAAATCAATTGTAGATTTTATATCATCAAAAAATGGAGGAAATGGAGCAATAAGAGAGTTTTGTGATCATATAAAAAAAACATTAAATAAAAGAGATAATATTAAAAAAACAATATTATATGAAATAAATAATGAATTCAAATATCAGATTGATAAATTTAATTTAAAAGATATTGATAATATAAAAGAAGTAATTAAAAAAACAAAAGGAAATATATATTTTTGTGGTGTGGGTAAATCTGGAAATATTGCAAAACACTGTTGTGATTTGTTGAAATGTATTTCATTTCCTAGTTTCTATTTTGATATTCTGAATTCTACACATGGTGATATTGGTACAATGACAAATGAAGATATAATTTTAATGTTTAGTAGTAGTGGAAATACAAAAGAAATTATAGAAATATTACCACTATTTAAAAATATAGGTGTAAAAACAATAGGTATAACTTGCAATAACAAAACAGAATTTTTAAAATTATGCGATATTACTATAAATATACCTTTTAGAAATGAAATAAGTGGTGAAATAAATAATATACCAACAAATAGTATTATGGGTCAAATACTATTTTGCAATATACTCATTTCAATATTAAAAGATAATATAAATATTGATAAATACAAAAAAAATCATTTATCTGGAAATATAGGTAAAAAACTATTAAAAATAAAAGATAAATTAACTACAATATATCCTAAAATTATAATAAAAAAAAAAAAAATCCCTTTAACTGATATATATATAGAGATGATTGAAAAAAAGAAGGGGTGTTGTTTTTTCACAAATGAAAATAATAATTTAATTGGAATACTAACAGATGGAGATTTGCGAAAATTAATAATTAAAAATAATGAAATAAAATTTTTAAATATAGAAGATTTAAATAATAATTTTTATTACGAAGAAAATAATGAAAAATATTTAATCGATTGTGATGAAAATTATAAATATATTCCAATAATTAAAAATAAAATATTAATTGGAATTATTGATAATATTAACAGCTAAATCATAGTCGTCCTTTTCATCTATATCTATTGATTCTATTCGATTTGTGATAACAAAATATGGATTTTCACCTATTCTACGTTTTTTGTTAATTATAATTTCTTTTTTGAATGCATAAAAAGCGCTTGTTTCATAATAAATAGGAGAAATATCTTGGGTTCGTTTTATATTATTAAGTTCATAATTAAGAGGATTGTTTTTATACCATACAAATGTTTGTATTTTAGACACTGATAATGCTGAATCATATTTTCCATTTATTATATTATTTATTCCATTTATTATTGAATATTTTTTTAAAAAAGGACTAGTGGCATGACATAAACAATAAATATCACTAGTTATCTTTTCAACAAATGAAGTATAAATATCAATACCTTTTGTTTCATTTTTATCAAGATTATTACTTCTTTTTACAAATATTACATTATCAGGTAAATAATCTTTAATTTTTTCATCAGAACAATAACAGTAAATATCTGCATTTATTTCATTCTTAACTTCTATAAGAGTATCAAAAATATGTTGACATAATAATTTATTACCCAATGGTAATAACATCTTATTAGGTAATCTAGAAGAATTAAATTTAATTGGTACAAAAATTGATATTTTCATAATAATATAGTATATAATTTTATTATTATGAATAAAAATAAACTTATAATAATGTGCGGTCCAAATGTTATAGAAAGTGAAGAACATAGTATACTTTTAGCAAAAAAATTAAAAGAAATTTTTTTAAAATATGACGTGAGATACATTTTTAAAACTTCATTTGATAAAGCAAATAGATCAAGCTTAAATTCATATAGAGGTCTTGGTTTCGACGAAGGATTAAGAATTTTAAAAAAAATTAAAGAAGAAGTTGGTGTTGAAATTATTACTGATATACATGAAAGTTGGCAAGCAAAACCGGTTGGGGAGATAGTAGATGTCATACAAATACCTGCTTTCTTATGTAGGCAAACAGATTTACTAAAGGCTGCTGCTGAAACTGGAAAAATAATTCAGGTAAAAAAAGGGCAAATGTGTTCTGCGGATCAAATGCATAAATGTAAAGAAAAAATTATAGCTTTTGGTAACCCAAATGTTATTTTATGCGAAAGAGGGAATTCTTTTGGATATCAAGATTTAGTTGTAGATCCAAGAAATTTAATTTGGTTAAAGTCAGAAACTAATAAAGTTTGTATGGATATAACACATTGTTTACAACAACCTTCACAAAAGATGGCAGACGGCACAGTTAAAAGTGGAGGTTATAGAGATTTGATACCATATATGGGTAAGTTAGCTATTGCTCTTGAAGTAGATAGTATTTTTATGGAATGTCATGACAATCCAGATGAAGCATTATGTGATGGACCTACACAATGGCCATTAGATAAATTGGAATGGTTGTTAGATTTTATAAATGTTAAAAAAATATAATTACTATTAAATTGTTTCTAATTTTATTAAAATTCACTCTTAATAAAATTTAAAAATAACTCAAGTTTTTTATATATTTTTATGAGATTTATTGAACTTTTATTTTAATATGTACCAACAAGGAATACCACCACCTCGATTTCCTTTTTTAGGTGTAACAAAAAGATTATCTTGTAAATTATTATTTTTGACAAACTCATTTACTGCTTTAATTACCCCAAATTTATAATGTTTCCCATCAATATCAACTCCAAAATCTTCAAAATCATGACCACATAATATTCCTCCACTCTTAACTTTACTATACCACATATTTATATCTTTTTTACTTCCTTCATATGAATGGTCTGCATCAACAAATACCAAATCAAAATAATTATCATCATAATTATTAGCTAAAGAACTACTATCGTGTTTAATTAATTTAATTCTATTATCATGTGAATATTTATTAATCAAATTATTATACATAAGATCTTGTTTTTCTTGAGAAAATTTTTTATCATTCTGATAGATATTTTCTGAGTCAAGCCATAAATCAACACCTAATATCTCATCAGCATTTGATTTAACGAATTGTTCAAAATGTTTTCCATCTCTTACCCCTAATTCAACAATTTTTTTATAATTCATCTTATTAATTAATTCATCAGAAGGTTTGAAATTGACTAAATTATTAGGAAGCTTCATTTGTTTATTAACAATATTTTGTAATAGATTTAATCTACTGTCCATATATAATTTATATATATATTTAAAATAAACAGGTTGAAATTTAATCAATTAGTGATATATTCATATTTTAAATGATATTTTTACAATAATCATAAATTAAATTAATATAATTATATGGTGTAGATGATTTACATAAAGCATCACCTAATGACCCATATTCACATTCATTGCGATTTATTTTAGTGCTCAAGGGTTTAAAATTCTTCATTAAAATACCAAAAAAAACATCATTGCCTAAGTAATAATGAAAAGGATATTTTTCATTAATTAAATCTTCTATGATATTTGGGTTTAATACATTTGACATAAATCCACAAATTTTAGTTTGAGAAACAAATATGTCTTTATCTGGAAAATCGTTTAAATATTTTTTACAAAAATCTATTTTTTCTGTTTCACTTTCATATTTTATTTTATTAATATAATTACTTAAGGACCAACAATGATTTGTTACTATTTTGTTTTTTTTATTTAATAAAGAAATAAGAGTATTTAGTGAGTTTCTTGGCATAATGATATCGTCATCAAATGTTATTATCTTTTTAACTGAGCAATTTTTATAAATATCTAATACTGGAATTAGTTTATTTGAAGGACCAAGGTCATAACTAAATCGGTTAATAACTAATTTTTTATATTTTTTTAAGAATTCAGGAAGAATATATTCTTTACCTTCTTTCTTACATACATATGGAATATTTAAATAAATAATATCAGGGTTTAGATTATTTATACTTTCTAGTGTTTGCTCTATTTTACTTATTCGTGCTGGAGTAGTAGCAAAAGAAAAAATAATATTATGTCTATTTATATCATTTGGTATAATTTTTTCTAACAAACTCGGAGTATATGTAGAAAATTCAATATCGTCTTTTAAATATTTCACTAACTTAAATAACATTTCTTTACAGGGATGAACACTACATTGAGCATGTTCTTTATGCATTTTAGAAGCAATAGTTTCTACAAATTTTTTTCTATCATAACCATAGCTATTTGGTCCTGCTGTTAGATCTACTCCTACAAATATTACTTTTTTATAATCCATACATTTTGCAAAATAAATAGGAGCATTAATTCCTTTCCGTTGGTGCAACCATATTTTATCTTCCAATAATAATTTACTTGTATATAATTCTTTATCTACAAATGGTTTAGGTTCTGTGGTTTTATCAAGTTTAAGATTAGATTTATCTATAAATGGATCATGGCCATATTGTTTAACTAAGATATAATCATTTTCCAGTTTATCTAATTCAGTAAAATGGTCTTTATTTAATGTCCATTTATCATCCCATATTATAAAACAAGAATTTGGATAATCTTTAAAAGTTTCAATATATTCTAATGGACTATCTCCTGCTTCTTCATATAATTTATAAAGTGATTTTCCATTACACTTTTGATTTCCTGCTTTTGCCCTGTAATAATTAAATAAAATTTCACCTATTATATAAAATGTTGTTTGAATTTTTGACTTGCTAAACATAGTAGTGCTTATACTATCAAATTGATTTAAATAATTGAGATCCTCAGAAGTAAGATTTTTAATAGATGGTCCTGATCCCCAAATAACCAACGTATCTGATTTTTTATATTCTAAAAATTTTTCCTTATCAATCAATCTCATATATATATAGATGGTAATTATAAAAAAATCCTTGGAATATCACGATTTACAAAACTTTGTTCTCCAACAACATAAATAAACATGTTTTTAGATTTGAAATATTCATACATATATGGTATATTGTTATTTACAAGGATCATTTCTTTTTTAAAATTTCTATTTCCCCAACGATGTGATTTTTTATATTCTCCAGTTTGATCATTTTCAAAAAAATGTTCAATTTGGCATGTAGATGAAGTATCTATCAAATCCCATCCAAATGTATATACATTATTTATTCCCATATAAAGACATAAGTAAAATACTACTTCATACATAATACCTGGTCCCCAATGGCGTACAGTGTTATTATGAAAATTATATTTATCAAAAACATGAGTTTTTAGTAATTGTCTACTTTCATTAAAATCGCCATCTTCTTTCAAAAATAGATGACAATCACCATTTTTGTTTGGTCCGCTGTATATTTTTATAATATCTTCTCTTATTGAATAATTTCTTTTTCTACAAGAATTATAAATACAGTAGTCAGCAATATCTTCATATTCAAAAACAGCCTCTTTTACACATATTACAACTTTGTTTTTACAAAATTCTTTAACCTTTTCTTTTGAATATTCATTAAATGATGGCCCACAAGATAGAATAACACAATCTTTATTTTCATGTTTATTTTCTAAATCTATTAATTTCATTAATATAATATATTATATTATATTAATGGTAGAATTACTAGATTGTACTATACGCGACGGTGGATATATAAATAATTGGAGATTTAATGATAAATTTGTATTAGAATATATAAAACTATGTAATAATATAAAATATGTTGAAATTGGTTTTATTAATAAAAATAATAATTATAAAGATACGATTGTTGGACCTTATAGATGTTTAACTGAAGATATAATTAATAAAATAAATAATAACAATTTTGAAACTGTTGTATTAGCAGATTATAATGATATTAATTATGAACTTTTAGAAAAAAATATAAATATAGATATTGTTAGAATAGCGTTTCATCAAAATTATATGAAAGATGGATTAGAAGCATGTATTAAAGTAAAAAATATGGGTTATAAAGTAAGTGTAAATGCTATGGCTATAAATAATTATGATGAGAATAGTATGAATATTTTATGTGACAAAATAAATGAAAATAAATTAGATATATTTTATATTGTTGATTCATTTGGATCTTTTAACACTGATGATATTTTATATTATTATAATTTTTTCGTATCTAGATTACATAATACTCAAATTGGATTTCATTTACATAATAATATGAATAATGCTTTTGCAAATTATGAATATATAAAATTATTAAATACAAAAAAACCAATAATTGTTGATACAACATTATTTGGTATGGGAAGAGGTGCTGGAAATCTACCTTTAGAATTAGTATTAATAAATAGAAAAATAAGTATTGATAATTTAATGCATGTTGTAAAATTTATACAAGAATTCATTAAACCAATATACAAATATGAAAATACATGGGGTTGTGATTTAGATTTTTTATTAAGTGGATATATAAAAATACATCCCAATCATATCGTAGTATTACGTGATTTAAATATTAATATGGAAAATCGATTTTTTATTATAGAAAAAATGATAACTGAAAAATATGATTTTAGATTTTTCAATAAAGTAATTTTTTTGGAATTTTTAAAAGTATATAACGATATTTTATTATAATTTTTATATATCATATTTTTTTTTTAAATAATTCATATCATCTTCTGTATTTAATGATATTTCATTAAATTCAATTGTAGAAAAACTATTTATTTTATAACCATTTTCTAATATTTTTAATTGTTCACAATCTTCCATTAATTGCAATGGTGTATCTGGCATATTATAATATAATTTTAACATATTTATATCAAATACATATATTCCTGTAAAAGTTTTATAAATATAACCTTCAATCAATTTATTTTCTTTATTCCATGGTATTATATTCCTAGAATAATAAATAACGTTATTATTATTGTTTATTATAACCTTTAATGACGCAGTTGAGTATAAATATTCATTACTATTTTCTTCTTCATGTAATGTTGTATAAAATGCATTTACATCGCTATTTTCTAAATGTTTCTCAATACAATGATCAATATTATTTGGTGAAATAAATGGTTCGTCGGCTTGTATATTAACAATTATTTTATATGAACTATTTATGTTTCCCAAATTATGTGATATTCTTTCACATCCATTTCTATAATTGTTTGTTGAAATAAAAACACAACATGTATCTTTCACTTCATTTTGTATATCCGCACTATCAGTAAATACAAATATATTATTATTATAATATTTTGATTTTTTTACTTGATTAATTGTTCTCATTATAATTGTCTCGTTATTAATTTTTAATAATAATTTTTTATCTAATCTAGTAGAAGAATATCTTGCCGGTATGCAAAAACAAATATTATCCATAATATAATTACATGTAAAAAGTATTTTAAATATATTTATTCAAATATTTTTAATGAACCAAAGAAGTGATATTACTATCATTATTTTTTGTTATTTCATAATAATGCATTACTTGTTCTGGTATATTTACTAAACAATTCATATAGCTTTTATATTGTATACCAAATACTTTTGATTGTTTTTTATATTTAATACTATAACACCAATAAGAAGGAATATATAAAAAATTACCTTCATATAAAGTAAAATCTAAATATTTTATTTTTTCAACTTGATCTTTGTATTCTTCTTGAACATTCCATACATCTATTTTTGAAAAACGTTCAATTTCATTAAAATCATTTACTAATTCCAAACTATGATTATATTTCCAAGGTATCATTTTAACTTGAAGTTCTCCAGATTTTACAAATAAATAATATCTACTATATTGATGATAACGTAATGGCGTATATGAACCAACAGATCCAAACATATAATCATAGTTTGAATACATAGTGTAATTTGGTTTTATATAAACATCAATTTTATTAAACATGTTCTCCAGAATATATTTTGAAAACTCAAAATTACATTCAGTAAAATATTGAGACTTTTCATCTGTTTCCATCAATTTTTCAGCAGCAGAGTTAGTTAAATGAAAATAATCACGAGTGGTTACTGTTTTAACTTTTAATTCAATATTTCCATTATGAATAATGCAATCAAATTCATCATTTATATTAAAAATAAACGGTTGTTTTATTTTACATGTTTCTTGTAATTGATCATTAGACGTATAATCGCTTTCGTATATATCTAATATATTCGACTTTTTAAATTCTGCTGTTATATGTAGGTATATAACTAGTACTATTATAAAGGTTAATATTATTGATGTCATTTATATTATTAGTATTTGTTTTTAAATATTAATAATACGCAAAATTTTAATTCACTAAAGAGTTCCATCTTTGAATACTATCCGTTTTGTTAATAATTTCTACTTTATTTTTTACGTCTTTATCAACAAATCTACCGAATATATTTTTAATTTGTTCAATTATAATAGGCGGAAAATATATTTTTAAACATATTATTTTATTTGAATAGGTATTTCCGGCATTTAAAGAAATTTCTGCAAAGTTTTTTATAAAATCTTGATAACGTTCAGCTGCACTCATTGTAAACCCTTCAATATTTATATGACATTCAAATTCATTATATATTCCAATAATATAATCAAATTTGTTTAATATAAAATTAATAACATTTTCATATATTTCATTATTTATAAATAGTTTAAATATGCTATATTTAATAATAACCTGATTACCTATAGTATAACACATATTTTCTAATAAGTCTTCAATTTTAAATGAACTTGCGATTTGAGTTGCTAATTCATTTTTCTGATTTTTTTTAAATAGAGAATTCTTACCATTAATAGAATAATAATTTTCAATAAAATTATCTATCTGTGCTTCAATATTCATAATAATATTATAATATATTATTTTAATATTATTTAAATTTATTATTTATTTATTTATTTATTTCTTTTCTTCCTTCTTTTCTTCCTTCTTTTCTTTCTTTTCTTTCTCTGATAATTTATTATGCATGTCTTTTGTAACATCCATTGTAAATGTTTGTAGTTTACTTATAGTTTCTTTAAAATTTGCAATTTCTTCTACCAACATTGCAAATTTTGTATCCATATCTGTCATATATTCTGTAATATTCATCGTTTTTTTTCCTTCTTCGCTTTCAACTTCTAATTGAATACTATTTAAATTGGTACTATTGGAAATTTTTTCATCTAAAGAATTTATTCGTTTATCTAATATATTTAAATACATTGGGATTGACATCTTTTGTTTTGGTGGTTCTACTATTTGGTTCACCGTTGATGTAGGGGGAGTGGTGCTTTGTAGACCAGCTCGTCTACTTTTTGCTTTGCTAAGTGCTTGAGAACTCATATTATTAATATTATATAAATTTCTCTATATTGTTTATTTTTTTCTATATTTTAAGCAACCATATTCATTTTTATTGGTTCATGAAATTTATATTCTTTGGTCCAATTTATATCATTCAATTCGTAATCATTTATATCATATCTTTTATTAATTATAATTTTAGGAAATTGTATAGGTTCTCTAACTATTTGTGTTTTTAGTTGTTCAATATGATCTTTATAAATATGTGTATTGCCTATAAAATGTATAAATGCATCTGCCTCTAAACCACAATGAACTGCTAAAATATGAGTAAATAATGAATAAGAAGCTATATTAAATGGAATTCCTAGTCCAACATCGCCGCTCCTCTGAAACAAAGCACATGATAAATATTTGTTCTCTCGAACATGAAATTGACACGTCATATGACAAGGTGGTAATGCCATTTCATCCAATTGACAAGGGTTCCATGCTGTCAAAATATGTCTTCGAGAACTTCTTGTTTCTGGATTTGTTAAATCATCAATAATTTTTTGTAATTGATCGATACCTTTACTTGAATAATCCGTTCTAAAATTATAATATGGAGTGTTAAAATGTCTCCATTGAAATCCATAAATAGGACCCAAATCATTTTCACAATAATTTGTTAGCCCTCTTGAATCTAAAAATTCTCTAGATGCATTTGCATTCCAAATTTTTACTTTTTTTTCTTGTAATTCTTCATTGTTTGTAGACCCTCGAATAAACCAAAACAATTCTTCAAAACAAGACTTCCAAGCCATTTTTTTTGTAGTAATTAATGGTAAAGTACCATCTTTTAGAGAAAATCTCATTGTAGAACCAAATTTAGTAAGTGTTTCACCGTTTCTAGTATTTTCAATAGAACCATCATTAATTATATTTTGTATCAGTTCCAAATATTGATATTCTTCATGTTTATTCATTAGATATTAATTGAATTAATATTTATATATTTTCTAATTGAAAATATATATATGGAAGTAAATACTGACTTGAAAAATAATAAAGATACATTTATCTCTCATGTATTTTCTACAAGAGATGAAGATAAAGCGGAAATGTTAAATATTATCCAATATGCACTTATTGCTATTATTCCTGTTGTTATTTTAAACAAAACGATCCAAAGATTTATTCCTGAGGCGGATCCTGATAAATCCAGTATAGAACTTTTAGTAGAAATATCAATTCAATTAGTTCTTATCTTTATTGGTGTTATAATAATTCATAGAATTATTAGTTATATTCCAACTTATAGTGGATTTAAATACGAGAACCTATCATTAACAAATGTCATTATTGCATTTTTAATAATTGTATTTAGCATACAATCAAAGATTGGAATGAAAACGAATATATTAGTTGATAGAATAAATGTATTATGGAACGGTCCTATTGAAAAAATGGAGAACAATAACAATAATAGAAGTCATCATAGAAACAGTCAAGCTGATAATTTAGATCATCCTGCTTTACAAGAAGGATTATTTCCTCCAGGACCTTCTGTTCAACAAACCAATAGAGGAGGTAATGATACCATGCAAACTATTAATATGCAACAATCACAAATGTTAGCAGAGCCTATGGCCGCTAACTCTTTATTAGGAAGTTCATTTTCTAGCTCGTAAATTAATAATTTAAATATATATTATTAATTTACACAATAAAAAAATAATAATATATTTATATTATGAAATTATTAATAAAAAATAATTATAGTTTTCATTGGGAAATAATTGAATCAGTTATTGTAAAATATTATGAAATTTTAAAAATAGATAAAGAAACACCAATAGAAATATATTTATCTGTAAACAATGAAAATAGTTTTGTAAAATATATTGAAAAAAAATATCCTGAAATTAAATTTAAAAATATAAATGATTATGATTATTCAATAAATTGTACTGTTTATGATAAAAATTTTGATAAATTAAATATAGATATAAATTCAAATACAAAATATATTGCTCATGATATTACCGAAAGACTTAAAAATAATCCAAATATATTTTTTTTAACACCATTAGCAGTAAATAACATATTTAATGCAAATATTTTACCTTATTCAGATATTAAAATAAAAACAGATATACCTATTTATATTATTCAAGGTAATATCGAAAGAGGAAGAAGAAATTTTGGATTATTAAAAAAATTACTTGATAATGAAAGTTATAAATATGATTTTAAAATAAAAATATTAGGTAGAGGTAATCTTCCAGATGAATTAAAAAAACATAAAAATAAAATAATAATTAAAAGTAATTTAAATTTTATTGATTTTCATAAAGAGTTTTGTGATGGATATTGTATAATACCATTAACTAGTAAAGATAAACAACCACAATATTATAAAAATAAACTTACTTCTAGTATTAATTATACAAGAGGATATAAACTTAAATGTTTATTAGATAAAAATTTAAATGATATTTATAATTTAGAAAATGCAGAAATTTATAATGATAGTAATGATATAATAATGCATTTTGAAAAAACCCTTGAAGATTTCTATAATTCTAAAATTTGAATTTTTTATATTTAATATAATCACGTTCAACTATATTCATACATTGATGTCTAACGCGTAATACATTTTTATTAATATTCATTCGAAATGCACTCTCGTTATTTATTTCATATCTTGGTTGACCTCCCACATTATTGCAAAAATGTTGGGTCAATGGATAAAAGTGACCTATTTTCTTATAAATTTCATTAATCCAATCATCACAAAACCAGTTTATTATTTCCGGTGGGAAATAATATCCAAATAGTTCTTTATGTTTTCTAGAAACAAAAGATTGAGTTAATATGCGAGGATTATTATTAATCGGTCCAACTACTCCTATTCCATTTGTTTTTTCTAGAACACTAATACAATCATTTACCCAATTTGGAGTATGAAATTCTATATCATCGCCACATTGAAAAAAATAATCATAATTTTGTTCTAATGCACTATCGTACAATATATTCCACATCACAGTTAAATGTCCTTTTTTTACATTTTCCATATAAATAAATTCTATTGAAACATTTTTCATAATAGAAATAAATTTAATTATCTGTTTTTTTATTATTTCATTATCATATATCTTATCATTATTATCAATACCTATAAAAAATTTATATTCATGTTCTTGATTATAAGTAATCAAAAATGTTTTAAGTGTATGGTTAATTAAATATGTATCATTAAATTTTTCCCAATTACGGTCCTTTGACGTAGATGGTATTAATATTGCTATTTTCATAAACTATAATAAAATATAATTTAATATAGTTTTTATATTATTTTCTTGGTACAAAATCCATGTTCTCCAAAAAATTTATTTTTTGCAAGGAGTTCTCCAAATTATTTTGTTTAGTTAAATTATTAAATAAGTATTCAGTATTTGGGCTTTCCTCATTTTTCTTGATTTGCTTATATATTTCATCTATTTTATCTAATACTTGTTTTACCATAGATTTATTAACAAGAAAATCTATATTTGTAACAACATGTTCAGTTAACAATTCTACTGCAAAATATAATAAATATTTACGTTTTTTTGAAGTACCTAATGTATATTTTGCGCAAAAAAGTTCTCGTAATGATGTCATTAATTGATTTATAAAAACACTATTGTTTACTTTATCACTATAATAAACTAATATATCCCATATTAACCATATCGTATCACATTGAAATTTTGGTTCAACGTTCACATTTCTTCTTTTACATGAACATTTTTGTTTTCGTTTTCGACATAATAAATCAAATTCTATAACCCATTCAATCCAGTAACACGATGATTGCATATTTGGTTTAGGTCCACCAATATGATATGCAAATTCATTAATCGCTATAAATAATTCTTTTGGGTCTTCATTATGAAATATTGTATTTGCATAAGTAGTATCTTTCGCTTTAAAACGATCCTTAATAATAGTCATGTCAAATTCTTCCTCTTTATTAATTTTTATTGTTTCGAAACTAGGCTTTTTTGGTGAAAGACAAATAACAGTGAGTATTTCAGCAAATATAGATCGTATGTTTGTATTATTGCGTAATTCTAATTCAAAATTATAATGACGCTGGTTCATAATGTTTCTAAAAACCATGTATCTTTTTTCTAAATATATTATTAATTTTGGATTACCCACATGTATGTATTTTCCTACAAAGTGAAAAATACAATCCCATAATTCAGGAAAATGACCAGAACATACTAATTCTGCTCCCCAATAACACGACTGTTCAATATTACCTTTATTTATATTTTCTAATAAAGCTTTCTTCACATCAGACATTTTATAATTTGAAAAAGTTAATCCTTTAAATTCAGATGGCATTCTTTTATCATTAATTATTGAATTTTCTTTTACTGACATTATAATTATATATTAAAATAATTATAAATAAAAAACACATAAAGAAATTAATATATATAGTATATCCGGTTTTAGCTCAGTTGGTAGAGCGTTGGACTGTAAATGTTATTTGTGGCTATCCACAGGTCGCCGGTTCAATTCCGGCAAACCGGATTAATAATATAATATTTTATATTATTAAAAATATATTTTACAATATTTATAAATTTAAACAATCACTCTAGGTACAACATTAATTGTTTGTAATTCTTGAAAAAGCAATTTATTTGCATAAGGCATATCTACAAGTGCAAAATCTGTTCTATTATCACATGTTTTGCAATGATGAATTGTAAATTCACTTTTGTTATAAAATTTATTTGTTTGTCCGTCATTAAATAATGCAATCATTCCGCATTTTTTACAAACATGTACTTGATATTTATCTGATACATCAAACAATCTTTCTTTACAAAATCGAGTTGCTCCGTGAGATAATATCACATCTCTCTCCATTTCTCCTACTCTTAACCCTCCTGCTCGAGATCTACCTTCCATTGGTTGATGTGTTAAGCTTACTACCGGTCCGGTTGCTCTACTATGTACTTTATCATTTACCATATGTTTCAATCTTTGATAAAATACAGGACCAATAAATATACTCGTTTCTAACTGTTGTCCAGTTAAACCATCATACATTATTTCATTACCATAACTTTCATAATTCAACTTTTGTAATTGTTCCGCAATCGTTGTAACATTTAAATCACCAAAACTTGTACCATCCCCAAACATACCCAATTCTAATAAAACTTTTCCCAATAACGTTTCTTTTAATTGACCAATTGTCATACGAGACGGAATTGCATGAGGATTTATAATAATATCAGGTCGCAATCCATCTTTAGTATAAGGCATATCACATTCAGGAATAATATTACCACATGTGCCTTTTTGTCCATGTCTACTGCTATTACCAACAATCATTGGTGGACTATGTTGATCTTCGCGCATATAATAAGTGTGTGATGAAGGCATATCAATACAATATACTTTTCCACAATAATGATCGATTGTTTCTATTGTTTTTTGTTTTTTATTTATGAATGGCTGATTATTTATTTTGTTTATGTGTAAACAATCGTCTTTAATTACAGCAGACCAATTACAATGTAAAGCTAATCTACTCAATTCATTCAATAATAGTTTACTGTTTGAATAATATGTATATCCTTCTTTATTGCAGTCACCAAAATCACAATCTAGTATAGTATGCATCAATCTTCTAGACTGTTCTAATGATAAATTCCATATATATGATGGTAAAATGATTTCTTTGTTCAAGGACAATTTATAAAAATGTACGTATATTGATGGGTAATCATGTGTAATAATTATTTTTCCACTATTTTCTCTTATATATTTAATATCTAGATCTAATAATGCATTTTCTAATAATTGAATTAATCTTAAATTGCGAATATAAAATTCGATTTGTTGTTTATTAATTTTACCAAAATTAATATATACTCCAAGTAATATTAACCAAGAATTCATATTATATTCTTCTATTTCTATTTTTACATTATCAACACATCGATATCTATTATTCATTGTTTTCTGAAACTGTGATACAGATCTATGAACGCTACCCGCTTCTATTAAAGAATATTCACTTTGATCAGATGATTTTACGTATAACTTGTGATTTAATGTACACATAATTTTCAATTGGCTTGTCTCCATATTATACATATCATCGTCATGATCAAATATAAACTTTTCCATTGGAAATTCATAATGTAAAGATTGTTTTTTATCTAATGTACAAACTTTATGTTTATATATATTAATATCTTTTATTTTTATCCAACCTTTATTTGTTAATACTTCTTGGGTTCCTTTTACACAGAATTTATCACCATATACTGGTTTTCTATGATTTCGTACACGCACTTTTGCAAAATTATAACCATCTCCATTTCTATCTGTATAATTCTTATCAATATACGTTTCTTCTGATGTGCTGAAAACAATACTCTGATCTTCATATTTTATGATTTTTGTATGATCATTTCTATTTTCCTTAATTGGTATTGTTTTTGCTATAATAACATCGCGGTTTTCTATCATAGTATTTTCAGGTATAAAACCATGTTCATTCAGCTTGTTATAATTGCCAAACTTAATACCTTTTGTTCTTGTTGGGTCTGGTTTACAACGAATAATTTCATCTCTAATTACATTATTATCTTCATCTCTCTCTGTATGATAAATAGTTGCAGTAAACATACCACGATCAATCGAACCCTTATTTATCAATACACTATCTTCTTGATTATATCCAGAATGTGTCATAATCGCAACATGTATTTGACAACCAGATGGTACTTTATTTAAATGAATAGAATTCATTAATCGAGTATCTACTAATGGTCTAGTAGGATAAGTTAATACATACGATGTTTTATCCATTCTTTTATCATAATTCATTGCATATACACCAACAGCCTGTTTCGCCATTGCAGATTGATATGTATTTCTCGGAGCTTGATTATGATCCGGAAAAGGAATACAAGATGCTAATACGCCAAATATACTACTTGGATGTATTTCACAATGAGTATATTGTAAATTATTTGCCTTTTCATTTTTTGTTCTTAAATAAATAAGCGATTGGTTTTGTTCATCTGGATCTATATATTCAATAACAGATTCTGATAAAACCGATGATATCAGTAAATCATTCCATGAATATTCATCGTTTGATAATTTTTCAATAATTTCTTTCGTTATCATTACTTTACCATTTTTAACACGCAATACTGGTCGAGTTAATCGCCCACCATCACTGCATATTCGTATTTCTGCATTTTTATAATCAAAAATTATTGAAATATAAATATTAATAATTCCTTTGTACTTTTTTTCTTTAATGTTTTTATATAATTCAGATGGTTGATATGTTACGCCTAACCAACAACCATTTATAAATACTTTTACTAATCCATACATTTCAGTTGGTTCTATATCTTCTAATTTCTTAACATATGGTTCAACATATTCATATAAAGAAGAACTATTTGTTGCAATAGTTAAATGTGTCATATAACTAATTGTTTTAACCACACCAACCGATTGACCTTCTGGAGTTTCAGCTGGACATAAAAACCCCCATGTTGTATTATGTAATTTACGAGGTGCTATTAATTCACCACTTTTTTCTAATGGTGTATTAATACGTCTTAAATGACTAATAAACGAAGAATATGTTAATCTATTTAATACTTGCGCAACTCCTACTTTTGCAGTATTTGCTTGTTTAACACTAAAATCACCAGTTGCCAATGCTCGGGTAATTCCATTTTCTATTGTGGTTGATTTTATAATCTTATAAATATTTGTCATGTTTATTATATTTTCATAATCTTCTTTAGAACGCCATGAACCATTATTAATCTCCTTTATAACTTGTTTTTGCATTTCTTTGACCATTTTATTAAAATAATTTCTATATAAATTATTCAATAACGTTCCTGTTAATTCAATGCGTTTATTTGTATAAGAATCGCGATCGTTAACCGATCTATAACCCAATGCGGTTTTTATTAGACAATTTGCCATATAACCCAAAAAGTATAATTTTTGTTCTTGTGTCTTACAATGTGGGAAAATATCATTATTTAATATATCTGTTGTAAATTCTTTTTTTTTACGTGCACCAGTATCTTTATCCATATTTATTGGAGTATATGCAACTGACGCAATCAATTGGTTCAATGCATCATCCTGAGACATGTATTTATTTGCATCAAATATAGAGGCTTGTAAATAATTTAATAATTCTTCATTATTTTCATTCTTTTCGTCTAGAATAATATACTGACAAATCTTTTTATCACTAAGAATATTAAAAGCTCTAAACAAAACAAATAATTCAATTGGATTTTTTATACGTGGTATATTAACAAATATACCATAACCAAATCCGTTATTTTTACTTGCAATAAGTAATTCTATTTGTTTTGGTGAAATACATTTGAAATCAGGTACTGATTTGATTTCCGCATAATATTTCCAACGAGTAGTATTTTTACCATTAAAACAATATACTCGGTTTTCTGCAGCACGTTCTTGTCCCAATACCGTCTTCTCAGAACCTTTTATTATAAAATATCCTCCGCAATCCATAGGACATTCACCAGTAAATGAATGAGATATATGTCTATTTTGAGTTAATGTACATATTGCAGATTTTATCATAATCGGCATTTTACCAATATTAATCTTAGGTATAGTCTTATTAATTATTTTTGGATTGTCCATTTTTTCAGAATTTCTAATAATATACTGAATGTTCAAATCAACAGTCATTGTTGACGAATAAGTAAAATTTCTCAATTTCGCTTCTTGTGGTAACATTAGCTTTGTTGCACCATTATTTTCATGGATTTGTGGCGGATATAATTTAAAATTATCAAATGTAATCAGTATTTCTAGCAAATATTGATCATGTTGTTCAACGTAATCATTTAATGAATGAATAACAACTGGATTAAACATTTTTATTGTACGTTGTATTTGAAAATTTACAAAATTATTATAAGATTCTATTTGATGTCGAACTAATCTATCCAAATGTTGACCTTTGAAATAAGATTCTATAATCTCATAAGGTTCTTCGGTATAGCTACCTAATTCACTTAAAACATCATCATTATTCTCTTTTTTTTTTAATTTCTCATTATCAATAATGCTAGAAATTGTATCAGATACATCGAATTGGGGTTCAATAATTGATTTGGCCATTATAAATTACGTTAAATATATTTAATAATTATTATTATATTTATTAATTCAATTTTTAAATGTATTAGAAAAATAATAACTAATAAAATAATGAACGATTATATCAATTTCTTAGATAATTATAAAAGTAAGGATATTAGTTATAATGACATAATTAATATTATAGAAATTAATAATATTGAATATGACATCAACTTCAAAAAAAAAAGAAAACAAAATAATTATGAAATATGGAAAAATCAACATGAAATTAAAAATGAGAAATTCATAGAACCAGAAAAATTGTTTATTGATGTAAATGTTAATAATTTGCAAGATTTGATAAATATTATACAAAATTTTGATTATCAAACAAAATATGAATATAATATCGATCTAAAATCTCTTCATATTATCAAAAATGATTTGATTGATTTAAATAATATGATAGGTATAGATAGTATTAAAAATGCAATTTTAAATCAACTGTTATATTTTTTACAAAATTTACATATTAATAAAGAAGATGAAAGTGATTATAAACATACAATTATTTATGGTCCTCCGGGTACAGGTAAAACAGAAATTGCAGAAATTATTGGTAAAATGTATTCAAAAATTGGAATACTTAAAAATAATATTTTTAAAAAAGTAACGCGTAATGATCTCGTTGCTGGATATTTAGGACAAACTGCATTAAAAACAACAGATGTAATAAAAAGTTGTATTGGTGGATGTTTATTTATAGATGAAGCATATTCATTAGGAAATAGTAATGATTTAGATAGTTTTTCAAAAGAATGTATTGATACATTATGTGAAAATTTAAGTAATCATAAAAACGATTTAATGGTTATTATTGCAGGATATGAAGAAGATATTAATAATTTATTATTTAATATTAACAAAGGAATGGATTCAAGATTTATATGGCGGTTTAAAATAGAAAATTACAATGCAAAAAACTTATTAGATATTTTTAAAAAAAAAATAGATGTTATTAATTGGAAATTAGAAGAAAATGTAATAAATGTAATATGGTTTGAAGATAAAATGGATCATTTTAAAAATTTCGGTAGAGATATTGAAAAATTTATATCCAATATTAAAATTGTGCACGCGAAAAGAATATTCGGTAAAGATATTCAATATAAAAAACTAATTAATAATGATGATATTATTAATGGATTTAATGAATTCAACAAAAATAATAATTATGTTAAAAAAATAAATTATAATCTTTATGTGTAAATATTTATAAAAAAATAAGTTGTTTTTATAATAAATGAGCGGAATAAAAGAAATCAAAGTAAGCCCAGATTTATTTAAAATATCCAATAATACAAAAAAACAAAGACCAAAGGCTGCGAAAAATATAAAGGTAAAATCGAATAAAGATGTAAATAAAAGTATAAAACGAAAACTTTTAACACTTATACGTAATAAACAAGAAGAGAAAATAAAAGAAATAAAATCAACCACGCCTGAGGTTTTAAATGAAATTAAAGGCGAGTTTGATGATTCGTTAGAATTTTTAAATAATTTAGCAAAAAAAGAGCCACAACAAAATTTGAATTCAACAATTAAAAATAGATCTATATTTTCTTCGCAAAATAATGTTCCAACTGAGTTAAAAGAAAAAGAAATTACTAACAGTATGATTATAACGAATAATGAACCTATTAAATTAAATATACCAGAAACCCCAAAATACGGTTGTTTAAAAAATGGAGATTTACCTACATATAGAAATTGGAAAAATCAAACTCAAAAGTGTTACGAAGAACCATCTAATAATTATATTGTCGAAACACCCAAAGAAAATGATAATAAAATAAATGAGTATAAAAAAAATCAAGCTATTATTAATGAAAATAAATATAAATCTCCAACTATGAAGAAGAAAACAGTAAAAAGAAATTATTCTATTGGACGATCTAAAAAATTTCCAAAAGTATCTGTTTTAGTTTCAAATAATCAAATGAGAAAAAATATTACCATGAAAAAATATTCATTAAAAGAGACGCCAATTCATGATGTTAAAAAATTTCTTATAAAACGAGGGTTTATAAAAGTTGGATCTATTGCTCCAAATGATGTTTTAAGACAAATGTACGAAACTGCTTCTATGGTATGCGGTGATGTGAAAAATCACAATCCTGATAATTTGTTATATAATTATTTTAATTACAATGAAGAATAAACATGTTATAGAACCAGTTAAATTATATATATTAAACGTATTAAAAATTAATATATATAATAAAATAATGAATGATCCAATTATTAAAGACTATTTAAATATAACAAATGATTATAAAGAAAAATACGGTGAAAAAATTATATTATTGATGCAGGTTGGTGCGTTTTTTGAAATATATGGATTAAAAGATATTGATGGAATTATTGGAGGTTCTCAAATATTAGATATTTGTTCAATATGTCAGTTAAATTTTTCAGAAAAAAAAAGTTCATATCAAAATAAACAAGTAATCATGGCTGGATTTCGTGACTATTCTCTTGATAAATTTATTCCAAAAATGATAGATTCTGGATATACAGCAGTTGTTTATGTGCAAGAGAAAAAAAATACTGGTATAATTAGAAAATTAGAAGGAATATATTCTCCCGGTACATATTTATCTAATGAGAACACAAAACCAAATAACATAACAAATAATATTATGTGTGTATGGATTGATAAAATAAAACAGAATTTTGAAGAAAGATTAATATATGGTATTTCCATTATTAATATATTTACTGGAAAATCATATATTTTTGAACACGAAGTACAATATTTATTAAATCCAACAACATTTGATGAATTAGAACGAGCAGTTTCGGTGTTCTCACCAAGTGAGGTAATTTTTATTTCTCCATTCGAGAACAACGTTGTAAAAACTATACAAAATTTTATTGGAATTAATAATATTAGTATTCATAACATAAATATTAATGATAAAAATGAAAAAATAGAAAATTGTACAAAACAAACATATATTAATCAAATATTATCAAAATTTTTTAATGAAGAATGTAAAAATCAATGTCAAGAATTCAATTTATATACAATTGCTTGTCAATCATTTTGTTATTTATTAGATTTTGTTCAAGAACATAATAATGGATTAGTTAAAAAAATCGCATTGCCTATATTTAATAATAGTTCAACTAGAACAGTTTTAGCTAATCATACTTTAAAACAATTGAATATTATTGATGATAATCAATACCATGGTTCTCTGTCATCTGTATTAAATTTTTTAAACAAGTGTACTTATTCTGGAGGAAAACGTTTGTTTAAACATCAATTGACAAATCCTTGTTTTGATGAGAACTGGTTAAATAATGAATATAGAAAAATAGATATTTTTGATAAAAACAAGGTTGATTATCTAAGAATAGTATTAAGTTCTCTACCTGATATGGAAAAAATATTAAGACAGATGTTAATACGAAAAATATATCCATTTCACATATGGCAATTATACAATAGTTTAAACGTAATACAAACAATATTTGAGAACATTGAAAATGATGAAATATATGATTATTTAACCAATAATAAAAATATAGAAGAAGAAATTAATAAAATAAAAGATTTTATAGACAATCATTTTATTATTGAAGATTGTAAAAAAATACAAACATTACAAACATTTGAATGCAATTTTATAAAAGAAGGAGTTTCACAAGAATTAGATAATTTGATTAATGAACAAAAAGAGAACGAAGAAATGTTTGATGGAATACATGCATTATTTAATAACTTTATGAGAACTAGTCAAAAAGATGCTGACACTGAATTTATAAAAAAACATCAAACAGAAAAATCAGGAGTATCATTGCAATTAACAAAAAAACGAGCATCAACATTAAAAACAATACTAAGTAAACAAAAAGTACAAGAAGTTCAAATTATTAATAAATCATTTTTATTAAGTGAAATCAAAATATCATCCGCATCTACATCAGCAGATGAAATTAATTTTCCATTATTAACCTATATTACAAAAAATAGAATAAAATTACAAGATCAAATAAACACTACAATTTGTATAATTTTTAATGAATTATTAGAAAAGATAGAAGAAAATTGGTTAAATAAAATTGAAGATTTATGTTGTTTTAGTGCAAAAACGGATGTGCTTGTTACAAAAGTACATATTGCTAATAAATATAATTATTGTAAACCAGAAATAGATCAATATAGCGAAAAATCATTTGTCAAAGCGAAAAATATCAAACATTGTTTAATTGAACATTTGCAAACAAGCGAGACCTATGTAACAAATGACATTCATTTAGGTTGTAATGATCAAAATGGTATATTATTATATGGAACAAATGCTGTTGGAAAAACAAGTTTAATAAGAGCATTGGGTATAGCTGTTATATTAGCTCAAGCAGGAATGTATGTACCATGTTCTAGTTTTTTATACAAACCATATACTGCAATATATTCACGAATATTAGGAAATGATAATTTATTTAAAGGATTATCTACATTTGCTGTTGAAATATCAGAATTACGTGTAATTTTACGCATGGCAGATCCGCGTAGTTTAATATTGGGCGATGAAGTATGTTCTGGTACAGAAACTGAATCTGCATTAAGTATTTTTGTTACAAGTTTAATGAGTATATATAAAAATAACAGTTCATTTATTTTCGCAACTCATTTTCACGAAATTTTAAATTATGATGAAATTAAACAATTAGAATCATTAAAAATATATCATATGCACGTTAATTTTGATAGAGAAAATGATTGTTTAGTGTACGATAGAAAACTTAAATTAGGAGCGGGTACAAGAATGTATGGGTTGGAAGTATGTAAATCTTTATATTTAGAAAATGATTTTCTAGATAAAGCTTATGAATTAAGAAATAAATACTTTCCAGAAAATAGAGGAGAACTTTCAAACAAAAAAAGTATTTATAACGCAAAAAAAATTAAAAGTTTATGCGAAATGTGTAATATAAGTATATCTACTGAAACTCATCATTTATTTCCACAAAAAGATGCATTACCAAACGGTTATATTGACAATTTTCATAAAAATTCACCTGGGAATTTAGCCGCATTATGTGAAGAATGCCATTTAAAAATACATAAAGAAAATAAACAAATTAAAAAGAAAAAAACAACAAAAGGAATTAAATTAATAGAAATGTAAATTATTTTATAAATTATTTATAAGTTATAAAATGTTCAAATATAATGAAAAAATAAATAATATTTTATTTATTTGTAAGAGACACGAAGAAATGCGAAAAAACAATGATAAAATAAGAAGAAATCTTGCTATTCGAGTGTTGCGAAAAGCAATTAATGAAATAAAACACAATTAATTACTCTATTGTATAGATATATATTTTTATAAATTATTATATATATATGAAAAGTGTATTAATTGATGCTATCATTGGCGCAATTATTTTAGGATTTATTTCTTTTTTATCAAGTGTATATGGCAATGATAAACAGTCAAGTCTTTATAAAATATTAGGTTTCGTTTGGACAATTCCTATTACTTTTTTCTTTTTTATTAATATGGCAGCAAGAGATAGTGGAAGAAAGGCGATTGACGATTTCACAAGACATGCGCTAATCGGTACAATATTAACAGGAATTATAGGTACAGTTGTATTGATATTACCCACATTTTCCAGTGATTTTCTTGTTTATTTAACATTTTTTTATGCATTGATTTTAACAATTTTATATTTTTATTATGATATTTATAATTATTAATTACTTAGTTGACCTATAATGCAATTACCATAACATTTTCCTTGATGGAAATAGTGATCTTTGGGATTTAATGATAAATCATTATAATGAGAACGCATATAAGGACCACTATTATCTCCAGCAACACATTTCTTACCACCCAATAACACACAACATGATGTTGAAGCACAAACATTATTTTCCAATTCTAAACATTTATTTTCAATTTTGTTTTTATTTTTATTATCATAATGACAAAATCCGGCCAACATAGAAGCACTGTCGTATATTGGTTTAGAGTGACTAATATCAGAGGTTCTGCTTAAAAATACGGAATCTTCATATACAGGAATAAAATTAGAATTCTTATATCTCATTTCATTTGGACTAACTAAATGTTTATCACTTGTTAAAGATGTATCTTCAAATAAAAATGAACCTAATTCTGTTTCTGTATCTTGTTGTTTATTATAATTTTTCAATTCTCTTTTTTTTGCTCTCATAAGTTCCATTTGTTCTAATTTATCTAAAACTGATGTACTTGGTTTAGGTTGGGGAGGGTCATATGAACGCCATTTTTTTATACTTTCTATTGCAATATTTAATTCATCAATCGACATATCTTTTATTGATTGTTTGATTGGAGTATAATTTTGATTAACTTTACTATTATATCCTGTTAATAATGCGCTTTCTTCTAGATCGTCTGGCCATTTTATAGCAGCATCTGTACTTTCAATTTCTGATTCTAAATATGCGATTTTTGAATTTATTTTTTCCAAACTACTGTCTTCATCATCTTGATCACCTCTTAGTGCATTATAATCTATTTCTGTACTTGTATCATATTCATATTGAGGATTATTTTCATCCCATGCTCCATCACCTTGTCTCATTTGATCAGAATACGCAGATGCAGCGGTTCCTTCATAACCTTCATAAATTGTATAGGATAATGCTAAAGATATAAAAATTAATAATAATAATATTATATGTTTACTATACTTCATATAATATTAAATTAGAAAATTGATTTACAAAAATAATTATTATATATATATATAAAATATAATGATTATTCCTATTAAATGTTTCACATGCGGCAATGTATTAGCAGATAAGTACAGATATTATACCGAACAAGTATGTAAAATTAAATTAAGAGATAATAAATCCTTAGAAAAAGTTGAATATTTAACAAACAATAATATTGACAAAACACCTGAAGGTATTGTTTTAGATGAACTAAAACTAAAAGATCCTTGTTGTCGTAGACATATGCTTACACATGTAGATATAGAATAATTTTTATAATATAAAATATTTTGTTAGTATATATTATAATGAGTTCTTGTGGTTGTGAAGCAAATTTAAATCCAAAGTTAATAAGCGGAGGAGGTAAAAGAAGAAAAACAAAAAGAAATTATAAAAAAGGTGGATACAAATACAAATCTGCGAAAAAATTTAAATCTATGAAACTTTCTCGATCTAAATCTCGATCTAAATCTCGATCTAAATCTAAATCGCGCGTTAAATTTTTTGGCGGTATGGGGTTAAGGCATTATTATCCATTAAATAAAGATCCTACATCTATTGGAAGAGCTGTTCCGGGAGGGAAAAAAATCAAAGGTGGTGCAACATTAACAGGAATTGGCGGTGCTCCATTTCAAGAAGGAGGTAGTACAGGCGCAGGTGGAATTGCAAATTTGACATTATCACAAGAAAGTAATGGTGGTAGTGACATAACAAGACAATCTATTACTTCTACTTCTACACCTATGGTATAATTTTTTTATAGCAATATATTATAATGGCAAGTTCTGTCAAGAGTTTTTTTAAAAATCTATGTACTCCATCTTATGTTTATTTAGTAATTTCTTCCATTTTTTTAATTGTGGCAAGTGTTCAAAATTATGGTAATATTAATACTTATTGTTTAGGTGATTATAGCTGTGAAGTAACAAGCACAACATTAATATTTTTTATAAAAGTTTTATATATTCTATTTTGGACATGGATATTAAATCTAATTTGTAATGCTGGATCAACTGGTATTGCTTGGTTTTTAGTTTTATTACCATTTATTCTAATGTTTATATTAATTATCCTTATGATGTTAAGGTAAATTAAATATTCACTCGCATAAATCAATGTATTATAAAAATTGATTTAAATATATTTTTATATTTTATAATTAAAATATAAAATGGAACCACATATTAAAATTTTTGAAGATAATGAGCTGTTTAAGTTTACACTCAGTAAAGTAAATGTAAGTTTAGCAAATGCACTAAGGCGAATTATGTTAAGTGAAATACCATGTGTTGTTATTAGAACAGAAACACATGACGAAAATAAATGTAATATTATATCAAATACTTCTAGATTACATAATGAAATTCTTAAACAAAGATTGAGTTGTATTCCTATTCATATGGATTTCGATCAATTAGAAGATCTTCCGGATAACTATATATTAGAAATAGATTTAACAAACAAAGAAGATCATATGATTTATGTTACTACAGAAGATTTTAAAATAAGAAATAAGTTAAATGGTCATTTATTAACTTCTGATGCAATTAAAAAAATCTTTCCTCCTTCAGAACAAGGTTATTATATTGATTTTGCAAGACTAAAACCAAAAATTAGCGATACGATTTTAGGAGAAGAAATAAAACTCGAGGCAGATTTTTCAATTTCAAATGCGAAAGTAAATAGTATGTTCAATGTTGTTTCAAAATGTGCATATAGTAATACTCCTGATCTATTAAAAATAGATAAAGCATGGAAAGAACAAGAAGCAAAATTATCAAAAGATCTATCAAAAGAAGATATTGATTTTAAAAAGAAAAATTTCTATATATTGGATGCTCAACGTATATATGTTGAAAACAGTTTTGATTTTATAGTAAAAAGCGTAGGTGTATATAAAAATATAGACATTGTTAAAAAGGGTTGTGAAATATTATATTTAAAATTCGAAAATTTAATTAAATCTATAGATAATGGTATTATAAATGTTTTATATAGTGATACTACAATTGAAAATTGTTTTGATATTCATTTAGAAGATGAAGATTATACTATTGGTAAAGTGTTGGAGTACATTTTATATACAAATTATTATGAAAAGGAAAAAAAATTATCATATTGTGGTTTCAAAAAATTCCATCCACATGATAATTTCAGTGTAATTAGAATTGCTTTTTATGAGAAAAATGATAAAAATATGAGTTTACAGTTTTTAAGAAATGCAGCAAGTGATGCGGTGGATATATACAAAAAAATGTATAAATCATTTTAGATATTTGATTATTATTTTTATATGTTTATATAAATGGATAAAAATATGAATATTCATATGTATATTGAATGTACAGAAAAATTATTAAAAGAAATATTACAGACAAAAGATTATAAATACGCATTTTTTTTATTATTAAATATATTAACAAAATACGACGATCGGTTTGAGGTACTTAAGAAATTAATTGATTAAATTTCAGTGACATTATTGAATATAGAACAAAAATTGAATTAATAAAATAATAATATTATTAATAATATTATTAATATGGATAAACGAGTAAACAAAAAGGCAGAAATTTATATTTCTAAAATTAAAGAAGATATCTGTAATCAAATTAGAGTTGCGGATGCGAATAATATTCAAAAAGTAATTGAATATATATACGATTACCCTAGATTGGTTTACGAAAAAGAGGATTTTGTAAAGAGAAAAAGATTAAAAAATACTATACCAGATGTAAATAGATGTTCTGCAAAAAGAGCATGCGGTGAACAATGTACAAGAAGAAAGAGGGACAATAGTGATTTTTGCGGAACACATGATAAAAATGCACCTCACGGCTTAATTAATAATAATGAACCACAGACAAAAAATATTGAAATTCGTACTCAAGACATAAAAGGTATTATTTATTGGATTGATAAAAATAATAATGTTTATAAGACAGATGATATTGTAAACAATATTGAAAATCCTAAAGTCATTGCAAAATATACTAATACAGATAATAATTATTCTATTGAAAATTTCATATATTAATTATTTGTTTGTTTGAAATTTTAAACTTTCTACCTCAGTTTCTTCTCTGCTTTCTAAAATAAAATTATTTACTTCAAGTGCTTTATGTACATCTTCTTTAAAATATTTTGATAAAGTAGTTAATAACATTTTTTTTGTTATTGCTTTCTTTACATTTTTCTTTAAATAAACCAATTTACCATCGTTTAAATTAAATTCATCTATTTCTTCATTTTTCATTAATTCCATTAGCTGTTGTGAAATTTTTTTTTGCTCAGTTTTTCTTTTTTGTTCTTCTGTTTTTAATTTGCGAATTTCATTATCCAATTTCACCCACTCTCGTAATGATTGTTTTAATTCCTCATTCATTATATATAAATATAAACAATATATTTTTATATTTATTCAGAAAATTATTCATTATATTATATTATATATATTATGAATATGATGTTTAGTCGTAGTAATAGAAAAACAACTAATATAGAAAATAAAACTAACGTATTTGTACCTATATATTACAAAATTCCTAATAGTAATACACCTACTATACCAACTAAACCAGTTGATGAAATAAATAAAATGAAATGGGGAAAACCCACCTGGTATTTTTTACATACACTTGCAGAAAAAGTAAAAACAGAAAATTTTGATAAAATTAAAAATCAATTGCTTAATATAATATATTCTATTTGTTGCAATTTACCTTGTCCGACCTGCGCTACTCATGCTCAAGCATATTTAAATAAAATTAATTTCAAAAATATAACTTCTAAAGATCAATTAAAAAATATTTTATATGTTTTTCATAATAGCTTAAATAAACAAAAAGGATATGATTTATTATCTGAAAGCGAATTAAATAGTTTATATCAAAAAGCACAATTTGTAAATATTACAAAAAATTTTTTATATTACTTTAGTGGTAAATACGCGGGTAATAAATTAACGGTTGATAATATACAACGTACTCAAGCGATTAATAATATTAAAAATTGGTTAAACAATAACATTCATAATTTTGATTTATAATTACTTTTTAACAATTCTACATCTATACTTTGTTCTCGATGGTCGATCGCAAACCTGTTTTCCACTTATACCAATAAACATTGTCAAATCTGTCATTTTGAATGAATCAATAAAAAGTGCCCACATAAAACCCAAAAAACCTATTACGAATGCATACAAAATTCCAAATCCTCCTGCGCACGCATTGTGTTTTTGCCATATGATATCTGATAGTATTAACAAAATCATTATTATTAAAAATGAAATATTAACATTCCATAATTTGTATTGTGATATGATATAAAAGCAATAACTTAATGTATAAAATAATGTCACTAATCCTAATGGTATATTTTTCGATATTGGTGTATTTGATACTCCTAAATATGTAACTGAACATTGTGCTTTTGGCTGAAGTGTATCATCATCACCTAAAAAATATGTACTAATTAAAGTACTCACTAAACATGTTATTAACAATCCTGATAAATATATCAATCCTTTTAAATCTTGATTAAATACTGACGACAAAGTAAAATAACTAACAATAATTAAAGGCGATAATCTAAAAAAAAGATATAATATTTTAACAACATCGATTTGCATTATATATTTATAATAGACAAATATATAATATATTTTATTTATAGTCCTCCGCGAAGTCTGAGAACTAAATGTATAGTACTTTCTTTCTGTATATTATAGTCTGATAGACTTCTTCCATCTTCTAATTGCTTACCTGCAAAAATTAACCGTTGTTGATCTGGTGGAATTCCCTCTTTATCTTGTAATTTTGTCTTTATAACATCAATTGTATCCGAAGGTTCAACATCTAAAGTTATTGTTTTTCCTGTAAGCGTTTTCACAAATATTTGCATCTATATTTAATAATATGTATATTTTCTATGTTATTTTTTAATTACTTTATCTAAATTGGTATGTAACCAATTATGTAACAATTCGATTGAATATTTTTTATAAATTTCATTCCAATTATTGTATCTTTTTTCACCAAACCAATTCTGCAAAATTTGTAATTTTTGTTCATCTGGTTCTAAATTATACATATTATAAAAGATCTCTTCGTCATCTTCACAATCAAAGTAAACTATATTATTATATAAATATCCTAAATAACGTTCAATTCTCTTTTTCCATATAGGCGTATAGTAACAATAATATAACCAATTTTGATAAATATCAATATTTAATAATGGTTTATTTGGAGGCACTTGTAATTTATAAATACATTCATTTTCAGGTATTTTCCACGATTTCATATTTACAATCGGTTTGTTTTTATATTTTTTACAATCTTTTTCTAATAATTTAATGAATATTTTTTTATCCAGCCCATTGTCTTCGTCTAACAAAAATATTCCACTAAACATTCTAGATATACATGCATATTTCAATATTGTATTATTTAAAATTTGTATATTATCAAATGTTGTTAATAATGTTTCATAACACATGTATCCTTTGGTTTTAAAGCAATTATTTATATAAATATAATCTTCTAGTATATTTAGTGATCTACTTATATTTAGGTCTAACCGACCCACCCAAGGTTGTATAAATTTAGGGTATGGTATTATATTTTCCATCATCATATATAAATCAATACATGGTTCACGGGTTGTTAAATTTATTATCAATGTTCCTATAATAGTATAATCATTTGTCTCTAACCATTCTAATGTTTTACTTTGCAAATATTTTTCTAAATTCACAAAAAATGCAGAATAAAGCATATAATAATATTTCCAAATTAGAATAATTGATTGTTTTTTCCATCCAGAAAAATACAATTCATATATCCAAAATAGTGCTTCGTCGCTATTTCTATTTAATAAAGACAAAAATAAAGAATGTTCAATATAATCTTTTTCATATAAATATCGTGTTAAGTTCATTTTTAATATTAATCTATTTCTCTAAATAATAATATAATCAATTTTTATAGATATGGAAAATAAACGTAAAACATCAAAAAAAGTTATTCGTAAAAATAAAACACTTAAAAATAAAAAAGACCATAAAATAATTATTGTTGAAACATTTATTAGTATGCTTAATACTGTTAAATTATTTCATTGGAAAACATATTCTTATTCTACTCACGAAGCAACAGATAAACTTTATAAAGAATTGAATGAACATATTGATGAATTTATTGAAGTCATGTTAGGAAAAAATGATAGCCGTATTCCGAATTTCGTCATACATCCAAATTTAGTAAACGATCCTTTACATAAAACATTCAAAAAACAAATACACAAATATAGAGATTTTTTAATTAAATTAGATAAATATTTTAACAAACAAGACACAGATTTATTGAGTATAAGAGATGATATTTTAGGAAATATTAATCAATTCTTATATTTATTAACATTTGATAAATAAGATATATTATAATATATATAATGTACGATATCTCAAATCAAGAACTTGTTTCAAATTCTTTTTATGTAACATATGCATTTCTTATGACTACCGCAACAATTACTTTTATTGAAGCGATTAGAACTAAAAATCCTAAAATTCGTAATATTTTAAATTTAGAAACATGTATTTCAGTTGTTGCTGCTTTTTATTATGGTCAATTCGTCGAAGAAATTAAAAGTGGTGCCGATTATGAAAAAATAAATGTTACAAGATATGTTGATTGGTCTATTACTACACCTATTATGTTACTAGTTCTTGTACTCGCATTTTTATACAATAATAAAAAAGGTCCAATGCGTTTTAGTAATTATTTAATCATTCTTCTTTTCAATTACCTTATGTTAGGATTTGGTTATGTTGGTGAAATTGGTATGTTAGATAAACAATGGGCGAATACTTTTGGTTTCCTCGCTTTCTTTGCATTGTATTATTTCATTTATGTAAAATATATTGCGGGTAATAAAAATAGTGATAATAATATGTTATTTGGTGCTTTTGTATTTTTATGGGCATTATATGGCGTATTCTATACTATGGACAGCGTTACAAGAAATGTAGGATATAATGTGTTAGATTTATTTTCTAAATGTTTTGTTGGTATTTTCTTTTGGGCTTATTTTACTGGCGTCTTTAAACTATAAAGCATTCCATATAAATCCGGTAAATAATCAGAACTGTCATTTAATTTTCCTTTTATTTGTCTTAATAATATATTATTCAATTGTTTTCTCTTGAATAATACTTGTTGTCTTTTTTTATATATATTTTTCCATGTTCTTTGAACAATTTTCAACCAAAACGTCTTTAATACCACATTATACACACCAGAATTGCTAATATGTAACTGAAGAATATGTACACACGGATTAAATATAAAATCGCAACTATAATCAATCAAAAACTGACATATTGAATTAAAATCATATTTGAAAAATGTTGTATTCGATACATTAGAAGATAAAATATATCCATCTGTATTTCTTATAAAACCGGGCATTCCAATATAATATTTACCGTCTGTTTTATCTTGATCAAATTCAATATTATTTGATTGTTCATCGAATAATATTGATATCCATTGATCATAATTATCGTCTTCTATAATACTTTCTAAAATTATACTTGAACTTATTGAAATATCACTATCGCTATCACTATATTCGATTATTTCAGATAATTCAGTCATATATTCGAATAATGTTTCTTCTTGAATTGTTTCCATTTATATATTTATAAAAAATTTAATATATAAATTCAATTTTATAGTTATATAAATAATAATATATGTTATATATTATATGATTTGGTCTAATTTATGGTATGGTTTTAATTTATTTAAACCAAGTATAAGTTATACGTCTATACATAATTCAAATAATCCATATATACCAATCGGTAGAAGTATTATTAATATTAATTCTAATATAACTCAATGTATTACATTTAATTCTGCCAATAATATAATGAAATCTTCCGTTATTGGCGGCGATGAAAGATATAATAAAACAAATAATCATGAAGAAATATGGCAAATTTATTCAAATATTGAAAAAAAGGGTTTATTAGATTTATTACAAAGTGATATATATCCCATTCCTGATAAATTAGAATTATTAGTTTATTATAATTTTATATTTAATCACTCTTCTCGTTCAAGTATTTTTAACGGTGGATTATTAGATGATTATAATTTTGAAGATTTTTGAAATATTTTATGTCCATGAACTTCTAAATAATCATGTTTATTCAAAATATCATCTACCACTTGTAAATTGTCGTTACAATCATTCATATATTCTTTTGTTTCCTTTATTTTATTATTTATGAATTCATTTGTTGCGCTATCAAAAAACGACAATTCCTCAAAATCGGCTTTTTGACACCTCTCTAACTCAGGAGGTGGCATTTCAAATAATTTTGGTAAATTTTTATTTTTTAAATTTGTTTTTAATGCATTTCTTGTTATTTTTGGAATTGGTATGAATTGCGTATTCGAAATAAGTATTTTTAACCACTCTTGTTGTTGTTCGCCGTCAAGTGAATTCCACCATTCAAGTTTCTCATAATAATCATCTAATCTTGTAATATTACGTGAACCAACTGGACTATTCGTATCTATTTCTATTTTTTTACTGAAATTTGTCATTTATATAAATATATAAAATTTTACTTTTATATTTTTTATATACATATTATCATAACAATTTATATCAATGAATATTATAAAATAAAATATTACTGATATTCTCGATTTTATTACCATTGAATGATTTAAATATAACATTTTTAAATCATATATGCTTTAAATACTCTTTTTATATATCTATTTCTATTATTATTATATAATTTAATATGATTTAGTATAGTATATGAATAAACGCAAGGGCATGAGTAAAAAACAAGCTAACCGTATTATCGAAGAAGAGCTCGGTAAACACAGCGAAAAAGATAATATTAAAAATATCTTTGAAAATTTTACTTATTTGTCTGCAAAAGAGCGTAATAATATTGAAAGTAAGTTTGCAAAACCAAAAAATGAATCACAAGCTAGATATTTACATTGTTTGAATAAACAAAGTAATAAAATTATCATTTCTACTGGTCCAGCAGGTACAGGTAAAACACTTTTTGGTACAGAATTTGGTTTAAAACACTTCCTTATGGGAAAATATGAAAAAATTATTTTTACTCGACCCGCAGTAAGCGCTGATGAAGACTTAGGTTATTTACCCGGTACATTAGAAGAAAAAATGGCACCTTGGATAAGACCCATTTATGATATATTATATAAATTTATCTCACCTGCAGAAGTTACTCAATTAATTGAAGATAAATTCATTGAAATTGCTCCTTTAGCATATATGAGAGGACGTACATTTAAAAATACATGGGTTATTGCAGATGAAATGCAAAACAGTCTTCCTACTCAAATGAAAATGTTATTAACACGACTTGGAGAAAATTCTAGGATGGTTATTACGGGCGATTTAGACCAACATGACCGTCACGGTCAAGTAAATGGTCTTGCTGATTTTTTAGATAAATTCAAAGGTTCTCGTTCAACTTCTATTATTAGTGTTGAATTTGAAACGGGGGATATACAACGTGAAGAAGTGATTAAAGAGGTTCTCGATATTTATGGTGGAGTTGTTCCACCTGAATATCATAATTATATTGATCCCGATGAACCATTATTAATCAATGATGTTAATACGGATTATGAATAAATATTATATTTTTTCAAATTTATAATCTTTAAATGGTGGACATGCATCTACAAATCTACTTATTTTTCCTTCTCCTAATAATGAATATGCATGTTTTCCCACATAATTATAGTAAGTTTTATGATTTTGTATATAATGACGCCCATATATGTTTTCTTTTTTTCCCGCTATTCTATAAATCTCATTTACAATATAATCTAATTTATCTTCATCAACTACTTCTAAAAGTCCTGATTCAAAAACAATATACTCATCTGAAGAAAATTTACTTAATACATTTTCTACTTTATCACTAATTGTATTTTTACAAGAACCGCATCCATTCATATCAATACATGTATCGCCACATCCATATGTATTAGTAAATATTGTTACCATTTTACCTGATGTAGTATATGGATTACCTAATACCAATAATTTTTTATTTTCTTTTTTTGCCCTTTCTTCTGCTTGTTCATATAATTTTACAGCCTCATTATTTGCTGCAAAAATTCCATAAATAATTATACATATAAGTATTACATATTTTGATAAAGATAATATTAAAAATGTTTTCATATATATATAAATTTAAAAAATTTTATAAAAGAAGAATTAAATGAATTTAAAAATTATCATAAAAATCAAGTAAACGTCATTTTTCATATTTTAACTGATATTGTTTATATGAGTTGTTTAAATGTACTATTATTTAATGGTAGATTGTTGGTGGGTTATTTTCTACTTATTGCATTTTCTCATAATATATTCGACGCAGCTTTATCTATATTATTCATCTATATTGGTACATGTTTTATATTAAAATACAAGTTGAAACCAATTAAACTAACTTTTATATTTTTGTTTGCTTGTTTTGTTTTACCTGAAATATCTCATTTATTAACAAATGAGAAAATTCAATTACAGCTTGAGAACCTAACGGTTTATAAATTCTTAACAAATATATTCTATTTTTTACCATTTAGTATTAATACTTTTAATAATCTATAAAAAAGAACATTCCTCCCCATATTATATGCCAAAGTGATGGTATTGATGATGTTAATAAAATATACATTAAAATATTGTTATGTTTATTTGAAGTAAAATATAAAATAGCTAATAATAAATAGAATATAATGAAATATAGAATATAAGATGCAACAAATTGACTTATCAACATACCATATCCATTAACCCCCATTGAATTTAAATTATTTACATATAAACTTCTCGCCCAACGTGTATATCGTTTTGTTATATTTTTACAAACATCACTTTTTGCAAAATGTAATTTTAATACAATTCTACTTTCAGAAGACGTGGTTTTATCTATTTTTATATAATGTAATGTATTTGCATAATCAAACCCCAATATATCATATTTTTCCAGTTTTTTATTATAATTATCATCCGGTATTATAGTTGTAACATTATCATTTGGTTTTATGCAAACTAATACTCTATATGTATGGCATGGATAAAAAGGTGAATCAGTATGTAAATTTGTAAATGAATAATCCGAATTACCTGTTGTTTTTGCTGTAAAATATACTTCATTTATTTGCGATATGCTTTGATATTCTGGTCCTAATAATTCTAATATTTCATCATTTACAATATCTATTTTTGATTTTATATTTTCTGGTAAATTATCATTATAAATATGTGTAGTTGTTTTCAAATCACTTGTTAAATTATTTTCTATTTCTAATGATAATTCATCTATATTTTGTGTATTTTTTATTTGTGTATCTAATGTTTTTTCTCTATTTAATGTTCTAAACAGATACATAATTATTTCATACACAATAGAAAAAATTATTAAACAATTTATGATAATATTTTTATTAAACATTTTAAAATTCATATATATAATAAATATAAATTATATATATATTAATAATAATAATTTGGTGTGCATTTTTCATTATTTATATAAACACTATTAAACTCTTGATAAATATTTGAATAATTTTTTTGTGAATTATAAGAATTCATATTGTTCTGATATTGATTAACAGATGATACGCCCAAAATTACACGATCGTTTTTTCTCATTTGAGAACCCTGTTTAAACCATAATAGCGCTATATCCAAATAATCATCATTTTTTAACCATAGGTTCTCCAACATTTGTAAAATTTCATTTTTCCAGAAAATATTTTGATAAATCGAATTATTTTTAAAACGAGAGTCAGGTAAATCTTCTTTCAAATTTCTATATTTACCTGTTAATAATCCTCCAGCAAGTGGATTATAACCCCAAAAATCTATATCATATTCATTTAACAACGGAAACATTTCCTCCACTTTTCTACAAACTATATTATACATTCCTTGATATACTTTTGGTTTTCTATAATCGTTTTTTTCACATATTTGGAGAACTTCTTGTGTTTGTGCTAGTGAAAAATTTGATAAACCATATTCTTGATATTTTTCTTGTCTCCATAATTCATCACATGTTTCTAATGTTTCATGGATGGACGTTTCATAATCTGGACAATGTAGAAAAAATCTATGAACGCTATCCATTTTCAGGTTCTCCAATGATGTGTTTAATTGTATTAATAAGTTCTCTTTATTTAATTGACCTAATTTACCTGTTGTAAAATCATTTCCAAACCATGGATTTGCTTTTGTTGTTAATTTTGGTAATTTTAAATTACTTGGTAAATCAGTTAGAATATTACCTAATATTTTTTCTGTCTCTGTGTTTCCATAATAATATGCACTATCCAAAATAGGATCATCGCATGTATTTAAATATTCATGTATAATACTCGAATATTGTTGTGTATCTTTATTTGAAGAATGAGGGTAAGCTATATTCATTGTACCTAATATCATTTTTATAAAATAATATTAAATTATTTATTTTATTGCTACGCATATTATTTTTTCATGTTTTCTTGATCAATTTTATTACTCTTTTCTTGTTTTTCATATATTTTCATTATGTTTAATACTGCAAGCACAATACTCAAAACAATCAAAACATATTTATTTAATTTTCCCTTAGTATATATTAAATACAAAAACAAAAACATCTGTAATAATAAACAATCTGCTGGACCAAAACATATTCCTTTATAACAAGTTGAAATATCTAAACCATTATCATCCAATGATAAATGTGCTGTAATAAACAATAATGCCTCTAAACCAAATAATATTAATATATATAATTTATATTGAGGTAAAACTAATGCAAACCCTATAGCTATAGAAATCATTATTAATGCATCCATAGTATGATCCATAAAATAACCCCATTTAACAGCACCAGTATTTCTATATCTTCCTACTGCGCCGTCTAAATTATCAGTTATAATGTGAAAAAATATACCAATTGCAGATAAATACAACCAATTTATATTTTTTTGTGATTTGTAAGCACCATATATAACCATTGTTGACCATAATGCAGAAATTAACGTTAAATTATATGTTGTTATATAGCTAGGTAAATGAGGTACTAATTCACGTAATTTTGTAATGAAAGGTTGAATTAAATTAGGATTTTTTTCTGTTTTTTTATCCATTATTATATAATAATACTATATAATAATATTAAATAGGCGCATCTGTTGTATGTGTAAAGAACCAATATGTATCATATACGTGGAAAATACCAATAAAAACCAAAGCCAATTTTTGAAATCTCGTTAATTTGGTAACAACCGCCAAATAGAATAAAAATAAAAAAGCAAATCCATGATACAATGACTTTATTATTTGATTTTGTGTCATATATTAATATGTTAGATTTTATCCATAAGTAACTGCATTTTTTATTTTATCATGAATATAATTAATAATATTCTTTTTTTCTTGACAAATATCACAAAACGTCATAGAAAGCAATACGCGTTTCTCATTTTTTCCTATTTCAGTTGATTTATGAAATATTTCGGATCCTTTAAATACAATAATAGAGTTTGGCTTTAATTGTAATTTCTCTTCTTTTCCATTTAATTTATAATAAAATTCATTCTTCGATACGCCATCTTTTGTTGCATTTTCATTTACTGATGTGTACAAAACCACATACCGATCACCATAATAAATAGAATTATCAATATGCCAATAAATATGATCTCCTTCTTGCGAATAAACCAATAAACTACATGAATTTATATCACTTGAATTTGTTCTTTGTAATGGTTTTTTTATCAAACTAGACAAATATTCTAAAAATTCGGAATTATAATAAGTTTCTAAGCATCCTGTATAATTATCTGTTTTATGCATATCTATAAAATTCATACCACTTGCTTTTCGTACTCCTAAATTTTTCGAATTATACATAGACAAATCTTCAAATTGATCTGAAATCATTTTATGATATTCTGGTACAAATACATCTTCAATATACTTTATTTCACCGTCTAATATTACTTTTTTATTTGGATTTATTATTTTTGGATATTGTTTTTTGATTTTTTGTAGTCTATTATAGATATGTTGTAAATGTTGTTGAACGTCTGTATTTTTCTTATCAAAAAGCAAAAAAATTAATAATAATAATACTATAATAGCTATTAAAATATATATAATTGTTTTTTTTTTCAGTTTCATATATATTATAATAATATAATATATATGAATATTTATAAAAAGTTTATAATATTTATGTGATACAACTATAATCGATATTGAATAACCATATTATTGCTATTAACATAAAAATGCATGATGTTATATAATACTTAAATTTAATTAATAAAAATAATATTAATAATGCTATTATCAAACCAGGAACAAGATAGAATTGCGCATATTCAAATAATGCACGATATGTTCGTTGCAAATTAAACGACCCTGGAAAAGATACAAAAATAGATGTTTCATTTTTTAAATCATAATGTTTTCTATTATCTATATTTTTAAATATTTCTTCTTCATTATCTACTGAAATAAAATGAAATTCTTTACATAATCTGTTAAAAACTACCTGATCTGATTTACATTTTTTTGTTAAAGATAATTCTAATACTTTTTTTAAATATTTTACATAACCCATATACATTCCTGTATTTACAATGCCTTGATTATTACAAGATGGATATACCATTTTTTCAAATCCCCCAAAATGATTTGGAATATTTCGTGAAAATACCAATTTATAATCTTTCCTTTTGAATATTTCTATAGATTTTTTTGGATCATCTAATATAAGACTATCAAATCCATCTAAAAATATAATTATCTTATTATCATCCATATTTTTTATGTAATCATATATTAATTCAAATTTCATTTTTAATCCTCTCCATTTTTCTCCCATACCTAATACTGTTATTTTCTCATATTTATTATTTATTAATTCATCAAATTTCCCTTCTTTATGAGTTGCTACTGTTATTATTTCATATGACATTATATATATATATAATATAATAAATAATATATTAATTAGACTTATCAAAATGATATAGCAAATGAAAAACTAGCATACTTAATGAAAGAGAATATACTAATATAAAAGTATAAACATTTTTTGTTAAATATTTAAATAAAACAAATATTACGATTATTGGAAATAATATACCAAAAAAATGTGTAATATCTGAACATTTATAATATGCAGTATCGTTCAAAGCATAATAATTAAAAGTAAAAAATAATACTAATATTGACGTAATAAACAAAACTATAAAATTTATTTTATTTTTTACAAATACATAATATAATTTTATAATAGTTAACAATAATATTAAAAACAACAAAAATAATAATTTTATATCAATATTAAAAAAAGGTATTTTCATCATATCTTGTTGAGACCAAAAATAAAAAGATTTATCTTTAATCATTATATTATTCAATAATGTTATATTTGATTCATCTTCATAAGTATGAAATAATGTTGGACCAACATAACTATTAAATTTTTTTGTATTACGAATTACATCAATATGATAGGTTAACATTAAACTTGAAAATTTCTCCATACCTTTGTCTGAAATTAAATATGCTGCTGCACTACCGCATACGTCCCCATTTATTTTTTTATATTCTTTACAAAATCCTTGTTTATGTAATAAAATTATATCCCAATTTGAATCTTGTTTACTAATTCTTTCTATTGTTTCATTTATTTCTTTATTTAAATCAATATTCGGTATTGTTTTAATATCATCTTCTAATATTAATGCAATTTTTACATTTTCATTTTTTAATTTTTCACATAGTTTAATATGACTTAAACCACATCCTATAATTTTATTAGTGCAAAAAATTTTACAAATTGGATGTACGTTTTCTTCATTTACATTTACTTTATTTCCATCTACTCCACTAAAACGATGTACCTTTGACATATCATAATTTATTTTTTTTAATTCATTATTAGTACGTTCGATATTCGCCTTATCTTTATCCATATTAATAATATAAGTTTCCATTATACATTTACAAAAGATTTTTTATACGTATAAACTTTGCGTCGTTGCTACAAATTTCAATATCATTCCTTCTATTTGTGACATTCTATGCATACATGTTGCTTTTTGTTGTTTTTCACTAATTTTCATTAATTCTTTAGATATTGTACATATCTTAAGTATTCCTTTTGTAAAATCTCCCAATGAAACTTCTCTATCTTTTAATTTTGTTTGTACAAAATATTTACATTGTTGTTCATTCTCCAAATCACACCAATGTTGCATTATATCTACAAATTCCATTGTCAATGGATCATAATAATTATCTCCGCTTTTTACTTTATAATTATTTTCTAAATCGCCATATTTATCATACAATTTACTTATGCTATTTATTATTTTTTTTAAATATGAATTGTTCGTTTGTGGTATATGTGAACGATAATGATCTATTACTTTTATATCACAAAATATAGACAATATTCCAACTATGTCTCTAGAGCTAAATTCTTCAAAATAATTGGTTTTTTCTAATAATTCACTAATTATTAACGAATGTATTTCCGCTATATTTGATGCATTTTCACCCAAATGTGTAAACTCGTAAATCATTTCTTCTTCACAATATTTTATAAAATTTGTTTCTACTAGCAAATCACACATGTTTTTCACACCGCAATATATATACAGCCTACAATATTCAATATTATTTAATGATTTTTCATAATCATTTTTCAAATTATTTAACTTTTCAATATGTCCTACATCTGTCATTATAAATTTATAATCAGATTTAATGTTTTGTAATTCATGTTCTTTGTTTTTTCGTTGTTTGTTTGATGATTTTTCTATTATTCCATTAAATATATTCGTGTTTGTTAATTCTAAATATTTTTCACATACTTCGTAAGGTGTACGTAAACTTTTATTATATAATTCTTTTTTCAATATTTGTTCTTGTAATTCATTCGCAATATACTCTTCGGCTGAACATGATTTGTTTAACTCCTCGCGTAACATACTCTTATCTACAAATTGTATGAAATCTTCTATTTTATTTTTTCCATGTTTCATTAAATTTAATATTACTGAATAAGACATCTGAAATTTTGATACCAGCTTCTGAGGTTTTCCACATAATATTTCTTCATAATCATTTGCATACGGTAATTCAAACATATTATTACAATGTACTACATGTCCAATTGTATCTAATCCTCTTCGTCCTGCTCGTCCAGCCGCTTGACTATATTCATGTGGAAATAAATTTCGCATTTTAGTTCCATCAAATTTTGTTAAACTTGTAAACACTGCAGTTCGAATTGGACAATCTAAACCAATCGCGAACGATTCAGTTGCAAAAAGCAATTTTATATGTTTACGTGATATCATATATTCCACAATTTCTCGTAAAATCGGTATCATTCCAGAATGATGTATTCCTATGCCCTTTTCCAATAATTTAACCAAGTTTTCATATTCAGGTAAATTCATATATTCTTTGTAATTTGGTAATTTTCTCAATATTTGATCACATTCTTGCTTTATTGTATATGGAACTTTTGTATCAAATTCTAATATATTTGTTGTTATTGCATTTGCAAATACTTCCACATTTTTTCGTGAAAATACAAATGCAATTGCCGGTAACATTTCATTTTCTTTTAATTTATTCGCTAAGTTATTCAATACATGTGTTTTATTTATAAAAGCATTATTCTGATGCATCAAGTTTAATGTTGATTTAATTCTCAAATAACCATCTTCCTTAAATTTATCTTTACTCGTTTTTAATGTTATAAAATTATTTGCTACATCACGTATTTTCTTTTGGGTCTCTTTATCTTTTATTTTTTTAAAAACTCCTTCATTTGTTGTTAAGAAACCATAATGTGTCAATGGTACAACCCTTTGATAAGTACTTGATAAATATACTTGTTTTTCTTGTGAACCTCTTTCACACCACTTTGCAAACTTTTCTGGACTATCTATCGTAGCCGACAGCATTATCATCTGAATATGTTCAGGTAACATTAATATCGTTTGTTCCCAGGTTTGTCCACGATATTCATCATTAATATAATGCACTTCATCAAATATTACACATGCCAATTCTTCATTTATATTTAATTCAAATTCAAAATCTTTTTTTAATTCATCGGTTTGTTCTAATGAAAACAAATAATTCATCAATATTTCAGTTGTCATAATCAAAACATCCGCACAAGGATTTGTCTTTATATCACCAGTAAATAATCCAAAACTTATATCTGGATATTTATTTGTAAATTCATAATATTTTTGATTGGATAATGCTTTTATAGGACTGGTATATACTACTTTTTTTCCTTTTGATTTAAAATATTCTAATGCAAATTCAGCGGGTAACGTTTTTCCAGAACCAGTATGTGCAGTTACCAAACTATGATTACCAGTAACAATCGCTTCAATTGAATATTTTTGAAAATCGGATAATTTGAAAGGATATTTTTCAAAATATTCATCATAGCTTGTGTTTTCATAAGGATCGTTGCAAATTACCACCATTGTATAAATATATATAAATATATATATAAACATTTAAATAAATATTTAAATCAATTTTGTAATATCATTATAAATAATGATCTCGTAAATAATAACATAAATAATCTATTATTTCTTCATTTGCTATATAATCACAATGTGTTACACTTTTTATTATATTTAAAAAATCTCTATTTATTAATTCGGTTTTGTTTCTTATTAAATAATCGAAATAAAACTGTAATATCGTTTTTTTATCCGTATTGTATTTTAAACTAGTTTCGTGTAAATAAATATGTATTTCTTGTATTGTTGTTTCTTTGTTTAATATATATTTATGTATATTTTCATAAACACTATTGTTTAATACACTATTTTTCCATTCTTCAAAATTCAGCCCTTGATTTAATTGAATAAAATTTATTATACTTCTTATATCTGATTGATATATGTTTTGTATTGATACTATAATATCTTTTGTTAAATTCAAATTCTCATTTTCTGATAAATTATTTATAAATTTGTATATTTCATCTCTAGGTAACTGATTAAATCTAATATTTATAAATTCGTTTTGTAATGATTCATCCACCTTACAAATATAATTACATATTAAACAAAATTTTACATTTTTATTACATGATTGTAATAAATACTTCAATGCCTGTTGAGCATTTTTGGTCATATAATCAACCTCATCTAATATTACAAATTTCACGCCCGTCTCAAATAAATTATTGCTTTTTACAAATGTGTTTATTTGATTTCGTACAATATCTATACCTCTTTCATCAGACGCGTTTAAATGAATAATTTGACTTTTACTTATTTTATAAAAACGGTTTTGATATTCATTTATTAAATTTATAATAGTTGTTGTTTTTCCCGTTCCAGGTGGACCATAAAACAATAAATTAGGAAAATATCCCCGTTCTAAAATATTATTAAATATTCTTCTATTCATATTATCCAATACAATCTTATCGAACTGTATTGGTCTATATTTTTCTACCCATGGCGTTGTTTCATTCATTTAATAAATATAAAAGTACTTTTTATATTTATTATTTAAAAAAATGAATTAAATAATAAACATGATATATTATATTATGCAGCTACGTAATAGAAATATTCCTAGTTTTTATGATACATCAGTTACTTATAAAAATCACAATGAAGAACAATATGATAGTATTTTTTTAAACCTCAAAAAAGTTAATGAAATCAATTATCAGAATGATTTAATTCTTATTGAGAAACAACAAAACCAAATTATTAAAAAACTAAATGAAATTAAAAATGCTATAAGATAAATTATCAAAATTGAATTAGTTTAATTTATATTATTATTAAATATATTAATAATAATGAATTCTTATTTAGAGATTATTGTAGGTCCGATGTTTGCCGGTAAAACTAAGAGACTAATATCAACATATAATCATTTTAAAACTGCGGGAAATATAATTGCTATTAATAATCATTTGGATATACGTTATGGTAATAACGTAATATGTTCTCATGATAATCAATGCATTCCTGCTTTAATGATTAATGATTTATACAATGCTTGGTTTTTCAAAGAAAATGAATTTTACGATGATTTACATAAAAGTGATTTTATTCTAATAAATGAAGCACAATTTTTCAAAGATTTATATATTATTGTTTCTAATATGCTTAAACACGGTAAAAAAATTTTCTTATATGGGTTAGATGGAGATTTTAAACAAAATAAATTTGGAGAAATTTTAGATCTAGTGCCACTTTGTAATTATATTGAAAAACTCAAAGCGATTTGTAATTATTGCGGAGAACATGCTTATTTTACACATAGATTAGATAATGCAATTCAACAAGTGCATATTGGTAATGATAATTATGTTCCTTTATGTATAAATTGTCTACCTATTAAGGATGAATTTAATATAGCTAATATTGCACCAGTTGATTAAAACAATTTATAAAACAATTTAAAATATAAAAAGTATTTATTTTATAAATGGCTGAAGTTATCGAAAAAAAGAAAAGGGGGAGAAAACGTAAGGAAGATATTGCAAGAGAAAATATACAAATTAGTATATCCACTAATGATACTTCTAATAATATCATACAAGAACCACCAGTTGCAAAAAAAAGAGGTCGTAAACCAAAAGGAGGTAAAATAATTGCAAAAGAAAAAGAAGAGCAAATTGTTTCAAATGCTGTTTCAAATGTTATATTACATTTGAAATGTAATATAGCAAATCTTGATGAATTGGAAAAAAAACCTTCAGATCTAAAATATAATCCAGACGTACCACCCGAAATAGAAAGTTATGAAAAACAAACAATTTTTTCTACGTATCATGAAAATAATGAAATTCAATATGCATATAATAATAATAATAACAATTCCAATAATGTTTGCTGCAAATGTAATACCGATAATGAAAATATAAGTTCAAAAGAAATTAATAATAAACTTAAAAATCTTAAAATTAGTTTATATAAAAATTTATTACATGATAAAAAATCAGCTTGTTTTTGGTGTACATACGAATTTGATAACCCGCCTTGTTATATACCAAAACATGAAATAGATAATAATATTTATGGTTATGGTTCATTCTGTCGACCAGAATGTGCGGTTGCTTATTTAATGAAAGAACCCATTGACGACTCAAGTAAATTTGAAAGATATAGTATATTAAATAATATTTATAGTAAAGTCTATAATTATGAAAAGAATATTAAACCTGCACCAAATCCTTATTATTTATTAGATAAATTTTATGGTAATCTTTCTATTCAAGAATATCGTCATTTATTGAATTCGCAACATTTATTATTAGTCATTGATAAACCTATGACGCGAATATTACCAGAATTATATGACGATAATGATAACTTTGTATTAAATGTTTATAATAACAATAATGAAAGCAATTCAAATAGTATGTATAAAGTCAAGAGACAAAGTGATAAAAAACAAGGACCTACCAAAAATAGTATTATTGAAAATCATTTTGGATTAACATAAAAATTGATTTATATTAATAAGTTTTTTTTATTTATATAAAAGTATCTCCTAGTATTTTATTATGAAATTTTGTATTCACTGTGAAAATATGTATTATTTAGGAATTAATTCTGAAGATCCGAATAAACTTTCATATTATTGTAGACATTGCGGTTATGTTGACGAAACTATTGCAGAAGAAGGTATTTGTATTTTAGACACGCAAATTCAAAAATCTGAACAAAAATTCACTCATATTATTAACAAATATACAAAATTTGATCCTACCTTACCTAGAATATATAATATGAAATGTCCAAACATTGATTGTAAAACTAATAAAAACGATGATGTGAAAACCGAAATTATTTATGTTCGTTATGATAATAATAACCTCAAATATATTTATATTTGTTCTACATGTGATACCAATTGGTTATCTAATTAAAAAAAAGAAAATTGAATATAATAAAATAATAGTTTAAATATAATACTTTTTTATTGTATAATGGATAAAGATAAAGAATATTTAGAAAGTAGTGACGAAGAAACTGACGACGATTCTATTATAGATAATGACGAAAAGAAAATTATTGATGACGAAGATATAATTAGTGATAATGATGATGATTTAGATGATGATGTAGATGAAAAAAATTCAGATACTGAAATTGATAATGAAATTGATGATAAAATATTAGATGAAATTGATGATGATTTCATTGACAATTCTAATATTAATATAATAAATCGTGATAATTTAGATGAAGACGACGATGATGATTTTGACGAAACATATTTTCAAAAATTAAATAAAGATGTACATGATAATATTATTCAAAATTATCATCCTGAATTAAAAATACATAATGTACATGAAATTAAAGCTGCTTGTAAAATTACAAGAGGTGAAAATGGAAATATAATTGATCCTATTCATAAAACTATTCCATTTATTACATGTTATGAAAAAGCACGTATTTTAGGTGAACGTGCTAAACAAATTAACGAAGGAGCTAAACCATTTGTTGAGATTGAAAAATCTATGATTGACGGCTATTTAATTGCGTTGAAAGAATTCAAAGAAAAAAAAATTCCATTTATTATCCAGCGACCATTGCCAAGTGGCAACTCAGAGTATTGGCGGTTTTGTGATCTTGAATGTTTAGAATAATTTATATTTATATTATATAAATATGAATGGACCTGTTAACCCCGATGAGGGTATTAATGCTACAATAAATAACATTAAAAATACTCCTATGAGCGAGCTTGATTTGAAAGAAGAAATTGAAGCTATAGAGACTGCCTTATATGAGCAGGATCAACCTGAGCTTTCACAAGATACACTAGATAATGTTAACACTTTTTTTTCGGAAGTCCGGGAAGAAGTAAATAATAAAAAAACTGAACTACATACATTATTGAAAAATATAGTCAATAAATCATCTATGAAAATCCATCTTACAGAAATAGCACCACATGAACTTAGATATTTCGATCCTTATTCTTCATATCCGCCAAATACTAAAATGATAATACCTTATTTTAGGCCTTTGTTAAGGGAGAGTGGCGCACACTATTATCATAGTAATCATCCAGATTGTAAAGAAGTATTTGAAAATATTAAAATAATTAAAGATATTAACGATAGATTAATTTATCATATAAGACAATATCTCTCAAAATTACTGGCTGATTATAATATAATTATTAGTGATATTTTAAGCTATGAAAGGGCGTTACTACCCTATAATCCACTCATACCAGATTCACCAGTCGTCCCTAATATGAGAGTACGCACACATGGTAAAAATAATATTTCAGGAACACCATTAGATAACATTATAAATTTCAAGAGAGAGGAATTAGATGTTGTAAAAAAAGAAATGAATTTTTATCAAGATCAACTAAATTTATTAAATGCTGGTTATGTTGATCATAATGAAGTACTAGGGGTAGCAGAAGATGTATTCCAACAACATATGGAAGCTAGAAAAACAAGAAAAGGAGGATCTAAAAAAAAACGTAATAAAACAAAATATAGAAAACGCAAACATTAACGTTTCCAATGTTTTCCACAATCCAAACAAGTAATGAAAATTGTTTCTGGTTCATCTGCGGAACGAGTTTGCATAGTATAATAAGAACATTTTTTTGATTTACATTTACCACATGTAAACATATCTGTGTTTGCTACCAAATTTGTATCATATTTACTTTCATCTATTTTACTCTTCTTTTCTAATAATTCTTTCCAATGATCAGGGTTCATTTCTTGATGGGTCATAAGCGCAAGTGTTTGCGGTAATAATTCGTTATTTTTCAATAAATTCAATATTTCTTCATTTTTTAAATTAAAATATATTGTTCGTAAACGATCGCAATATAAATGCATAAACCATGGATTTTCCCATTTTTTTACTAATCTTCGTGTCGATGCTTCTTTAATAGTATAATTATAAATTGCCTTTTCTAAATTTGTGGCTTTTTTTTCATCTTCTAATATTTCTGAAAATTTACTTACTAGATTTGGACGAAATACATTCGGATTTATTTCAAATACAGACATGGTTATAAATTATATAATACTTTGCTTTTATATAATTCAATTTTTAAATATAATCACATATTTCTACATTATAAGTATTGTTTTTTTCTATTATTCTAAATGGTTTTCCGCATCCATATATTTTATTTTCTCTTACTAATGCATCACATTCTTCCTTTTTCATATGTGGATCTATTTGGTGATAAGTATTTTTATATACACCATGTCTAAATATTTTACAATTTAATTCATACACTACCACTATTCCGCTACAATGTGGACAACTTATTATTATTTCTTTCATATAATATATTAAATATTTTTTAACCACATGTTGTACTCGCACCCATTGTTGTTCTTTTAAATGTATATGTTGTCAACTTTCTATCTACACAATCTTTTGTTAATTTATTTAAATAAGTACTATATGACTGCCATTTATCTTTGGTTAAATCCTTTGTTATATTACATGTTTTATTTGAATATACCGTATTATCACATTCGACCTTTTCATATAATGCATCACATGATGCATCATCTGCATGTTTGATAGCCTCTTCTTTTATTCTTAAAATACGATCTTGCTGCGTATTGTTATTTCTATTATCGTCAGGTTTAACCATTGAAATAGTTTCTATTGTAGGATTTTCCGGTTGAGTTTCATTACAATATTTATATTTTAATTTACATTTTCTATTTGCTAACATTCCTTTTGTATTTAAAACACTCTTTTTTATTACTGACGCATCATTTGTTGTTTTAATACCATGTTGCACAACTGGTCTATTATCAAATGTTCCACAACAACCTCCATAACCATGTCCAACATTTCCTTTTAATATAGTTTTGGGTAAACTATTTCCTAATGAATCCTTTCCAATATAACCCTCATTTCTCTGTCCACCATTAAGTGAAAATCCGTTATTATTTCTAAAGGGTCCACTTACACTCATATTATTATATTTTGTTTGTGTTTTCTTTTTTAAAGTTGCCAATGACATATATATATATTAATATATGAAAATATTTTTTATATATATTCTTCTTCTTCTAATTCTTCTTCACAATATATGTCATCATCTTCTTCACCATTGTCATCTACTATAAAATCATCTTTTGCATAACCTTGTTTTGTTTTTTCATATTCAACACTATCATCATCTTCATCATCATCATCCAAATCTTCAAATCCGCCATACAAATAATTATATATATCTTCCCATTCTGAAGATGTCAAATCACCTTTATTATTTACTAAGACACAGCTTCCAAAATACAATTCTTCGTCTACTGGTGGTGGGAATTCATATTTATTTTCTTGACCTGCTCTACCGGTTCGTTTTGCATACAATTCGATTTCATATTTCTTATCTAATTCGACTTGCCATTTAGTCTGATATTCAAAATCCTTATTTGTTTTAAAGCCACCATGTTTATATAATTCAGATTTATTTAATTCCACAATATTTTTTTGCTTAATATTACCGGTCTTTTCAACAATGATGATGTTTACCATTTTAATAATTAATAAGAGACTTTTTTATATTCGTTCGTAAATATATATTTTTATTTTTATTTTTATATATGAGTGATTTTATTGATTATATTAAGTATATATTGTTCTCGTTAATAATTATAGCAGGGTTACATTATTTATATAATTATATTGAAAATATTCAAAATAATAAAAAAGAAATAAATAATTATAAATACAAAGAAATTATTGAAACAGCAAAAGAAGAAGAAAAGAAAATTGAAAAGGAATTACTTGATTATGCTTTAGAAGAAGCAAATAAGTAATTTATAAATCAACATAAAAGAACAGTAATATATATATATTATGGTACAAAGAACATTATCATATAGTGAATTAGATACAATAAAAAAAAGATATCCTCATTTTGAACTTTATTATGAATCAATGTTACATAACAATGTTCCTGAAAAATATAATTTAGCATATGCTATTCCATTAGGAAAAAAATGTATTGCATGGTTTACATTTTATAAAGATAAAAATGTGTTATTCATTATGGAAATGAATAAAGAAAAGAAAATAGTAAATAGTGCTATTTATCCTTTTGAATTTGATAAAAAATTGGCTTTTAATACTATATTATACGGTGTATTCACACAAGAAGACAATGTATTTATAATTGAAGATATACATTATTATAAAGGTATTCATATTTCAATTTTAACAAATAAAAGTAAATTCCATTATTTAAAACTATTTTTCGAAAATACAAAAAATAGTTCTGAATTAGTATTTGCTTTACCTGTATTTTGGAATTATAATAAAGATGAAAAACTAATACCCGAAAGAATTATTAATAGTATTCCATATCAGGTTCATCATATCCAATATCGATCATTAAATGAAATTGTACCATTTCTGAATATCAATTATAATAAATTAGAAAAGAATGAAAAGTCAAAATTGGATTTACCCGTTTATTTTCCTATTAAACAGGATTTTAAAAAACCTCAATATAAAAACACTACATGTTTCATTGTTAAAGCAGATATTCAATATGATATTTATAGACTTTTTGCATATGGAAAAAATAATAGTTTGGTATATGTCAATTCCGCATGTATTCCAGATTATAAAACGAGTGTGTTTATGAACTCAATATTTAGAAAAATCAAAGAAAATAAAAATTTAGATTATATTGAAGAAAGTGATGACGAAGAAGATTTCCAAAATATTAGCGAAGATAAATATGTAGATTTAAATAAAAAAGTTCAAATAGAATGTGTTTTTCATTATAAATTTAAACGATGGATACCAAAAAAAGTCGTAAAACAACAAAGAATTATACATGTCAATCAATTAATATTCTACAAATAAATATATTACAATAATATATATGACAAGTAAATTTAATAATGCACATAATAGAGTAATTACTGGAGGTACAACATATGCTGTAAATGCATGGCATCCTGTTGGATATCATTCAACTGAAGGTGGTAAAAGAAAAACCAAATCGAAAAGAAATCAAGGAAAAACCAAATCGAAAAGAAATAAAGGAAAACCCAAATCAAAAAGAAATCAAGGAAACCCCAAATCAAAAAGAAATAAAGGAAAAACCAAATCGAAAAGAAAGAAATAAATTAAATTATATATAAAAAATTTAATTTATTACATTTGTAAAAAGAAAAAATAAACTAACTATTATTAAAATAATACAATACATGTATGAGATATGTATCCAATTTTTCCATTTATCTACTGGAATATAATCTGGTAAATCCGGATTTTTTTCTAAATAATGTTTAAAATCTCTTTCAGCTAGATAACCTATATATAACGAAATAAAGAAAATAAAACTACTTAATCCCTTTAAAATAACTCTCACGTATTTTGCCTTAAATTTAGAACTAAATCCAATCATAACCACGGCAACAGACGAGCTAAGAAACATGTTTCTTTGACCGGATATTAAACCATTGTATGCTGCTTGAGGATTATTAGAATAATTCATATATAGTACCATAATATTTTTTCTAGAAAATACCCCTTTTTAAAACTTTTTTGAGATTTTTGAAATTGGACAAAATAAAATGTCCAAAACTCAATTTTGACAAAAACTTTTTCAAAAATTTACCCCCTTTTTTGAGTTAAAGCATAATGCTTTAAAACCAAAATTTATATTTTTATGATGACTGCAGAGTTTTTTTTGTTTTTTTTTTCGTTTTTTTTTGGCGACTTTTTTGTTAGTCTATTTTAGACTAACTATGGCTAACAAAAAGTCGCCAAAAGTCGCCAGTTTTTTTGAATGTAAAAATTGTGACTATATTACGAGTAAACATAGTGATTATATAAAACATAATTCCACTGCAAAACACAAACGGCTAACTATGGCTAACAAAAAGTCGCCAAAAGTCGCCAAATTCGAATGTGACTGTGGGAAGGTGTACGCACACGCATCATCTTTATCAAAACATACACGTAAGTGTGGTGAATATACTATTTACAATGAAAATATAGTACAAAATATAGATACAGAAAGTGATCAAAATGCATACATAGGAGTAATAAATAAGTTGGTAAATGATAATAATGAATTAAAGCAAATTATGGTAGAACAAACAAAAGAATTACATAATCAGAATGCAGAACATAAACGTGAAACCAATGATATTTTAACAAAAGTGATGGAAATGAATAAGCCACATACAATAAATAATACAATAAACGGAAATATAAATAATAACAGAGTAAATATCAACATGTTTTTACATAATCAATGTGCGGGAGCATTAAATTTAACCGATTTTATAGATAGAATAGAAGTATCTCAACATGATTTAGAGAACAATGCAAATATGGGATTTGTGGAAGGAATATCAAAGATTTTAGTAGATAATTTGAAACAATTGAGTGTATATGAACGACCGATACATTGTACGGATTCAAAACGTGAGATAATGTATATAAAAGACCAAGATACATGGCAGAAAGATAATAATGACGGAAAATTGCGAGATGCAATACAAGAAGTATCACGAAAAAGTATGCAAGTGTTGGTAGATTGGAAAGAAAAAAATCCGGATTATGATGATTTAGATTCGGATTTTTCAAATAGATGCATAACCATTCAAAAAGGTTCAAATGCAGGAACACAACGAGAAACATTGTACCCAAAAGTAATTAAAACATTAGCAAAAGAGAGTACATTAGACAAAAACATTGTTGAAATTTAGATATCAGTTTCATGTACAAATGATTTTTTATAAACATGGCTGGAATCGACCATAGAAGCTTTAATATATTTAACAATAGCTAAATTAGAATTTAATAATTCTTGTGTAGTAATAACAGAGAACCATTGATATTTAGTACGTTTCAAAATATCATCTTTTGGGATATAAATACCATAATAGTCATTGGAAATATCGAGGAATTTTTCTTCTAATAAGTCTTCTAATATTATAGGTTTGTTATTTTTATCTTTAATACCGATTAATTTACCATCAATAAGATTTATTTTACCACCATTGATAATATTTTGAATGATTTTTTTTTCTTCACCTGTGAAATGATATTCATTAGAAAATTGTCCATTTTTGGTTTTATTTGACATTAAAGTAATTAATAATTCAATAGTAGGATGTTGTTTTACGGATCCCATAAAATGAGTATTTGCCATGAATAATGGTCGGGTTTCAGTACTCATTGTTGTATGTTTATTAATATCCTCAACTATAAATGGTTTATCATTAGAAACACAATCATTATATAGATCAATTAAACTTTTAACACAAACGAATGAGTCAGGAACAACCATACCGCCATAAATATGCAATAATTTTAATAAAGCAAGTTCTCTTAAATCAGTTTTAACAGGATCCGCAAGAGTAGAAATATGAATATCCCATCCGGGAATAAGTTTACTAAATGTTTCATCATCAATTAAACAAATATGAAAATCTTGAGAACAATGATCAATAATAGATTGTATAGTTAAATTTAAATAAGGTTGATTTAATTTATTTGAGTTGCGTGATTGAAAATCTAACCATTTTCGTGCGTTAATTTCATATTTAGAGTGTATCCATAATTTAGGTTTATTAGAACCATATAGAGGAGATTCACTTAATAAATATTGTTTGATCATGTCATATTCTTGTTCAGAAGTATCAGTAAATTTATCTTTGAAAGCGTTTCCAACATAACTGGCAAAAAGAACTAATACTATTGCAATGATATATTGTTTTGTGTATTTTTTATCAAACATATTATATATTTAGTATATAATATTTTTATTTACTTTGTATAAAAATATACATTGTATATAATATTATATTTATAATCAGTATATTTAACAAAATAAGTAAATCCAATATTATTATGTTTGCAGATTTGTCTTAATATATTTATAAAAGAGTTATAATTAAATTTTCTTGTTATATAGAAGATTTTAGAATTATGATAATACTCTTTAACGGATTCGCAGAAATCATCTTCAAATTTATGAAAAAGTATTTTTTTGAATGAACTATTATCAACAATATAATAATTATCTTTTTTTTCGCATACTTTATCTAATAAATCAAACAATAAACTTATAGGTATATCTTTTTTAAATAATTGATTATTCATATATAATAATAAATGATATTTATTTAATTTTCAATATTATTTATAGTATCGTTTATATCATTTGTAAATAGAGCTAATTCAATCACGTTTTCTTGTAATTTATAAAAAATCGTAATATAATTACAAATAACAGGTATACAATTATATTTTTCAATATTATTTAAAATAGTTGTTTGTTTAATGAAAAAGAAAAAAAATTCTAATATATCAATAACAGAGTATCCGTAATCATGAAAAACATATAAAATTTTAATAGCATCGACAATATTTTTCTTACGAATATGATGTATATATTCTTCGAATTTTTGTATAGAAATAGAAGAACATAACTTTTTACAAATTGTTAAATCTATGTTTTCATTATCAATTTTGTATATGTAAATTTTTTCTAAATTATGAATAATATTTCTAATATTATTATCCGAAATTTTAATTAAATAATCTTTCGCATCATCATTGATACGGAGGTTTTCACTCGAAATGATTGAATGCATTATTTCAGTATTTTCATCTAATGATAAATTATTAATCTTGAATATGTATAATCTAGATTGTATACTTTCTAATATTTTTTGTAAATTAGAACAAACACAAATAAAATGCACATTATTTTTATATTTATCAATATAATTTCTGAAAACTTGTTGACTTTGTTCACTTAATGTATCCATATCATCAATAATAACAATTTTTTTCTTACCAAATATTGAACTATGTGATTGACAAAACGTTTTCATTTCATTTCTATAAAAATTGACACCTTGTTCTTTAAGATTATTAATAAACATAATATTATTATTTGTAATGTTTTTATTTTTTGATAAATTATAATATTCTCGAATGATGCAATATAAAATAGTAGTTTTGCCCGAATTAGATGGACCCACTAACAATAAATTAATATTATCTAATGATATTAATGAAACAATTATATCATATAATTCATCTTTAAGGTAAGCATCTTTTAAATAATAAGGTTTGTATTTATTAATAAATGTATCTTCTGCAATATCCATTAAATAAACAAATAAAATGTTTTTAAATCTTCAAATAATTAAATAATATAAATATAATAGATTTTAAAGTATATATGTCAAATAGTTATTATGAAATTTTGGGATTGGCAAATGATGCAAGTAAAGATGAAATTAAGAAAGCATATAGATCATTATCTATGAAATGGCATCCAGATAGAAATACCGCAACAGATGCAAATGGAATATTTCAAAAAATAAACGAAGCATATGAAACATTAAGTGATGATAGTAAAAAGCTCCAATATGATATGCAGTTAAAAGGATTTCCGGGTATGCAAGCATTTAACTTCGGATTTCCGGGAGGAGGATTTCCGGGAGGAGGATTTCCGGGAGGAGGATTTCCGGGAGGAGGATTTCATGGAAACGTAGAAGAATTTGAAATACACAATGTAGATGAAATATTTAATAATTTATTTGGAGGATTTGGAGGTTCACAGCCAGATGTGAGTATGTTCTCAGGTAATTTAGCAAATAATATATTTCAATCTTTACAAAGACCACCGGCAATAATAAAAAATATATATTTAACGATGGAAGAAATATATTATGGTGGTACATTTAATATGGAAATCGAGAGGTGGTCAATAATAAACAATAAAAAAGTATTTGAAACAGTAGAATTAGATGTGATTGTACCTCCTGGATTGAGCGATAATGATATAATACAATTAAAAGATAAAGGAAACCAAATTTCACAAAGGCAAATAGGAGTAGTAAAGATATGTATAAATACAAAAGAACATGAATATTTTACTAGACGTGGATTGGATTTAATATATAAAAAAACAATAACTCTGAAAGAGGCATTATGTGGGTTTTCTTTTGAAATTAATCATTTAAATAAAAGAACAATACAGTTTAATAATAATAATGGAAAAAAAATATTAATACATCCTGGTTATAAAAAAGCAATAAATAAGCTAGGATTTAATAGAGAAAATCATTCTGGAAATTTAATAATTGATTTTAATGTAGAATTTCCGGAAAATTTAGAAGAAGAACAAATTGAAAGTTTGAATAATATATTATAAAAATTAAAGTATTTAAAGTAAAAATATTTATATTTCTATATAAATATGGCATCAAAATCAGAAACGGCTACTGAAGAGTATAGATTACCTACGAATAACACATTGCAACATGCAGCAAAGCTGTCTGTGGTTGAAGATAAACCAATAATGTTAGATTATTGGACATCTTCATTAGAGAAGAAAGCACTTATAGGATTGAATGAGAAGAACGAAAAAATATTAGTAAAGAGCGATGAAGAGTATACAAGTACAATTGTGAAGATTTTCAAAGTGGCAGATGAGTTCATTATAATGACGGAAAATTCGATTTATATTGTTGATAACAAGATACAATTAAGACGTATTAGCACGTAAATGTTTATATATAATAAATTTTATATATAAAATTATTGATTGATTTTAATAGTTTTCTTTTTAATTTTTTCTTGTTTTACTTTAACTGTTACAATTTCATTATACACAACAATATCTTGATATTCAGTATGTAATATATTTTTAATAAACTCATAAATATACATTAATTTTTCTTCACAACAATTACCTATGATTAGACAACTACCTGTTCTAAATATCATAAAACTAACTTCAGTATATTTATGACTTTCATTTAGTTCATTCATTTTCATAACATTATCTTCATGACAAATTTTACCATTTTGAAGTTCTTTATTGAAACCAATAGTATTGTTGAAATAGTATTTACATTTAATACCAGGATAACTACATGGATCATAGGAAGTATCAATACCATATTTATTTTTTAATAAATTATTCAGTTTATCTCTATTAATAAAGAAACCACAATTAAAGTTAGAATTAATAAGAACATTGTTATTTGTATTTTTATCTACAAACTCAATCTCTGAAATATTATTTCTTAATAAGTCAATAATCATTTTTTTAACAATTTCTAAGATCTCGTTATTTAATATTCCTGGAATTTCTAATTTACCAGTATTAAATACTTTTACGTGTATTTCTTTGAAAGCCCCATTATACTTAAATCTTAAAATAATAGCAAAACAATTATAAAATGCATTTTTTACTTTTCCTCTAGAATTCATAATATCTTTTTTTGAAATTCCTACAGTAATTTTTCTTTCGTCTTTAAATTTAATTCGTCTAGCATCGGGATTATGAATTTTTTTAATAATATTTGTGGTATGATAATATTCTTTCGCGAGTTTTTCATCCAATATATCCAATTCTTCTGATGATTTAGATATAATTTTCATTTGTTTTTTTATGATACCTTCTTCTGGTTTCCAATATTCCAAAATAGGAATATTCCAAAATATATTTTCAATTTCGACGTGTTTATTTAAAAATAAAACTTTTGTTTTTGTTGAAATATATAAATCTTCACATTCAGGAATATCATTATTTAGTATTTTATTATTTTCCGAAGGTTTATATAACGTTTCATCTGAAAGAAAATTATTCCATTCATCATCAATTGATTCCATTAACTATATAAAGAAATACTAGTTTTTTTAAGTTGTTTCAATTTTTATTTAATATATATGTTTTATATATATTATGAATAATGAGTATATGAATATAGTAAATGGATTAATAATAAAAAATGATGATCGAGTGGAAGATTTAAACATAGAAATATTAAAAAGACGTTTTCCAGACGCATCATTAAAACCAAATCTAAGTGTTTATCCGGTAAGTACACGACAAAGTTTATTTCCTGTTCAAGATTTGAGAAAACCACCTGCACCGAAAGATATGTATTTTGATCATTATGTAGAAACCAATTTTGCACCTGTACAATCTAACGGACCAGTAAAATTAGACGGTACTCATATTAATATTGAAAATGAATTACGTGGACAAAATACTCCATTACATAAAGGAGATTTAGCGATTAAACATATACCAAATAACAATAGTAATTTATATAACGACAAAATAATATCAACCAAAAATTATGTGCAGCCACATCCGCATTTATTTGAAAAAAATATATTTGAAAATAATTTTAGAACCATGTATAATAATAAATTAGGTCAAGATGTATTTAATAATAATACAAGAACGCAATTAAGACAAATATAAAATGTATTTATCCTATATTATAATATAGTATGAATTGGAAACAAATATTAATTATTTTGTCATTAATAGTATTAATAGTTTTAATTATTAAACAATATAATATAGCAAAATATTCAGAAGGATTTACACAAAAAGCACCTTATTTATTAAAAACAAATAACGATATATACGATGAGTTTTATGCAAATATTTACGGGCGTCTATTTAAAAGAAAATCACATTGTGAATTTGAATTGAATAAAATAATAGATATGACACATCCAAATGAAAAAAGTATATTTTTAGAAATTGGATCTGGTACTGGAGAACTATTAAATTGTTTAAATAACGTTGGTTTTCATGCACATGGTTTAGAAAGTTCTCCATCTATGAAAAAATATAGTGAAATAAAATATCCAAATATAATTGTTCACAAAAACGATGCGACCAACCCTATGGCATTTGATAAAGGTACTTTCACGCATATTTGTTGTTTAGATTTTACATTTTATCATATGAAAAACAAAGAACAATTTTTAAAAAATTGTTATCATTGGTTAATGCCAAATGGTTATTTAATCATACATTTAATAAATCGTGATAAATATGATCCAACTGTACCAAGTGCCAACCCATTAATAGATGATAGTCCACAGAATTATACAAGTTCTCGTATAATGAAAACAAAAATCGATTTTAGCGATTTTACATATTCAAATTCTGTTAAAATAAAAGATGAAAATGTAACAATAACCGAAAAATTTACAGATGCATCTACTCATAATGTTCGCGAGAACGAACTAACATTAAAAATAGAAAATTTAGAAAAAATAGAAAAAATGTGTTTAAATGCGGGATTTTTAGCAAAAGGTAAAGTTAAGTACATTCACGACAAAGAACAATATATTTATATTTTTGAGAAACAAATGTAATTATCTCTGTAGAATATATAATGGGAAATCCTTGGTTGGTTCACGTTAAAAAAACAATGAAAAATTTTCCTAAGTTGCAATTCAAACAGGTTTTGCAGCAAGCAAAGAAAACATGGAAAAAAGGCACGGCTGCTCTTGTTCCAAAGAAGAATACTCAAAAGAGAAAGACAGGTAAAAGAAAGACAGGTAAGAGAAAGACGGGTAAGAGACGTTAAATAATTAATTAAAATATTTAATTATTTAATTATAATTTTCGGGATTAAATCCGCACGGGATATCCATTTTTGGTAGATTACAACAGCATTCAGTATCATCTTTTATAGAAATTAAAGTTTCGTCTTCTATTGGCTCGATATTTTGGGTGATGGATTGTTTAAATTCATTATCAAGTGAGGTTGTTATTTTTTTTACTTTTTGATTATGTTCTTGTTGTTTTACTTTTTGATTATGTTCTTGTTGTTTTACTTTTTCTGAAATTGTTTTTTGTAATAATTCTTTTTCTATTTTCAAACGTTCATTGTCTAAATGTTCTTCTATTTGTCTTTCATATTCCTCTAATTTTTCTGAATATTCGTGTAATCTATCGGGTTTTTTTAAGCAACATAAAAAGTAATCAGGAACACTGTTATTTGCATCTTTTCTAATGGTAGATATAACTTCTCTATTATATTTTCGTCTATGTTCTCTTTCTTCACTATTTTCATGATCTGAATTTCCTTTGCAAATTTTTTCGAATTCGTCTTCTGCGATAATAGTTTCACTAGTAACAATGTTACTTAAAGATACAATGGATTGATAGTCATTATACTTTTTTTCAGTGAATTCCCTTAATTTTTGTCTAGAGTTCTCATCTATATCAACAAAAAGAGTTAATTCTTTGTCTATTTCAACAGTAAGTTTATAAAATTTCTTGTATGTATCTAATTCGGATTCCATTCGTTTTTGTAGGTTTAAAGAAATTTCTATACTTGTAATAATACCACAAACAAAAGAAATGACGGCATTAATTACAGAAACCGTAGTTTGTGCAGTATAGTTTTTAAGACCAATTGCGAAAAATCCATTTACGCCAGATAATATTAAAGAAGGTAATCTAAATAAATAAAACAGAAATCTCCTATATTTATTATATCTGGAATTATGATAAACCCCTAGTTTAATACAATTTCTTCGCATACGTTCTAATAATATTTTAATAGATCCTACTGTAGCATTTTCTGTACAACATGGAGAAATAGTGGTGTTGTTTTTACAACATTCGTCTATTTGTAAACATTTTACAATACCGCAACTCATTTGTTATTTAATTATCTATTTTTTAAAAACATTTAACGCAATTTTTAATAAATATATTATATATATATATATGGCTTTGTTTCAATCTCAACCAGGAAAATGTTGTTATTGGGAAAATGGTCCAACAATCGGTGATGCGGATCGTACACCATGTGAACCATTCAAAACCAACAAAAGAGGAAAGAGTGATTATTGGGTACATGGTATAAACTTAAATAAATCTATTTATTCAAATATATATATTGATCGAAAACCACTTTATTATGTACTGCATATATTTAAACATGTAGAGAGTGTTGGTTTAGACTGCAATAATGAAACAGAATTAAATGAGTATTTAAAAGAATTAATAGATAATAATAAAACTGAGTTAAATAAATTATTACAAGCTCCAATCGGTTCAAATGTAATATTATGTTTAAAAGATAGTAAAAAGAATAATATTTTATTAATGGTAACAAGTCGTTATATATATGGAAAAAAAAGCTATTTAATTTATCATTTATCAAAAAGAACAGATGATACATGCGATATAGGTAACTGGGAAACGGGAGTAGATAATTATGATGTTCCTGAAATAGATAAAGAAGTAAATCCAATGCAATACAAGTTATTTAAAACGGAGCAAATGGAGAAGGAGGATAGGGAAGCAATAATAGAGTTGCTTAATAGTCCTGTTGTAGGTAGTATTCCTGTAAAGCAAGGTAGTCCAGAGAGTGTTGTAGAACTACACCAATCTGCTATGCAGCCTGCTTCTCATCTATCCGCACTAGAAACCACTCTAGTGAGTTTGAAAAATGATATAACCGATGTCCAGAGAAATCTTAATCAATTAAAGAACAAAAATGATAAATTACAGAAAAAAATAGATGGGAAAAAGGGCTTAAATTCAGATAAGTTTCTCAAGCAGATAGAAAAGGATGAGAACGGTAAAATGGCAAATGAAATAATAATGAGGAATTTGAAGGATAATGAGAGAGAGATAGAGATAGAGATAGATAAGATAGAGAGAGAGATAGAGATAGAGATAGATAAGATAGAGAGAGAGAGAGCAGCATTAAACCCAAATTCACCAACAGCAGCAAAAGGACGACCACGCGGGAAACGAAGTCCAGAGAAAGGACCACCACTACCACCAGCAACAGTGGATACGCGCAACGGAGTACGCGCAACAGCAGCAGCACCAATACCAACACCAACACCAACACCAGTATGGTCCCCAAAAAATCCGCCAACATCTAATGGAGGCACCAAAAAACGCATAAAAAAACGCAAAACAAAAAAACGCAAAACAAAGAAGCACAAAACAAAATCCAAAAAAACAAAAAGAAAGCATTAAATATTTTTACATAAAATTATAAAAATATTTATCTTACGTATTTACCAGTACGAGTAAACGAATCCACAATAAAAATAACAAATACGCCTAAAAATGTATATAAAATAAATTCTTCAGTAATATTTGCAGTTTTTTCAAATTGTTGTTCTTCTAAAAGATGTATCATGTAGTTGATTTTTTCAATTAACTTGTTATTATCATTACCAACTCCCATTTTAGCATAATATGGAACAGTGTGATTAGAGACTTCGCTATAATTATTGTATCCATTGTGATAATTTGTTAAATTTCCTAAAGAAGTATCATTGGAAGAATAAGTATTGTCTTGTTTTTCTAGTGTTTTAGGTAATAATTCTTCTGCATCAAATTGGTTGTAATTCAAATCCTTTTCAATATCTTCACTAGAAGAACTATTTAGATTTGGACGATCAATGGGAACAAAATCGGATAATTCACTGCTATCATTTTCAGAAGCTAATTTATCAATAAGATCTCTTACGCGCCGTGAGTTATCGCTATTTTGTTTTTCTGTTTCTTCAATAGAAGAAAACCCTTCAATATTATGAGGTTCATGTTCTTCTAAACTATTTCTTTCGTATGGTCTAATTTTAGCATTGGTTCTTTTCATTGTAGGAATTCTTTTTTTAGATGAAGAAGTATTTGTCCAAGGTGAAGCCGTTGATAGTAGAGACATCTTTCTATAATATTATTAGAATAATTTATATTATATTTAATGTAAAAAGAATATATAATGGATGTTCAACAAAATTTACCATTAATTATAATAATATTAATAATATTATTATTTACATTTGCAAATGAGTACATGTTACCATTGAGTTATACATTTATAGGGCGTTTTATAGCAATTCTGATAATAATATATTATGCAAGTATTAATATTTATATAGCATTAGTAATAACACTAATAATAGGTTATTATTACAGTCGTGAGGATTACGTAAATTTACTAAATATGGACGAAGGGTTTTTGATAAATATGACAATCAACAAAGGAAAAATTCCAAATGATATGATAGTCTACAACTAAAATGTTATAAATATATATAATGAAGAACAATTGGACATTAAAAAAAGTGCTAAAAAATATAGATACTACAGTTCGTGACCTAAATACAAGTAAAATTTTTACTGGTTTAATGATAATAACATTAAATATAGGTTCAAGGTTTGTAAATTTGAAATTTAGTAAATCAATGGAAGCATATTTAAAGTATACATTTAGTAAACAAATCTTGATATTTTCCATAATTTGGATGGGTACTCGTGATATATACATTGCATTGATTGGTGTAATAATATTTACAATTTTAATGGATTATTTATTTAATGAAGAAAGTGAGTATTGTTGTTTACCGGAGACGTTTGTAGATCAGCATAAAGAAATGATGGATAATAAAGATAGCGTTTCAGACGAGGATGTATTAAAAGCAAAATTAACAATAGAAAAATTCGAAAAACAACAACAACAAGAAGAAGTATCAAATAATGAAAATGTAATAAGCCACGGTATATCGAACTATTAAAAAATATAAATATAATATATATTTTTTAATAATAATGAGTGATAAAATAGAGGAAAAAATATTAGATTTTCAGCAAGTAGAAATAAATATAACTTCGAATAAATCAGATCAAAAATTTGTATTAACAAAGGATTTATTATATATTCCGAATATTGATACAAAACGTTTTACAAACTTTTCAACTTATCCATTAATAACAGATAGCGTTGAACTACCATATAATGCAATATATGAATTAGATTATTTAAAAAAAGTAGAAATATTTTTTGTATCAAGTGAAATGGAAAAAATAATAAGATCTGAAATAGAAGAAAAAAATATACTTGATGAAAATAATATCAGCAATGAATTTAATGAGCTACGTAATAAAAATTTATATTATAATATTTTTTTAATGATACGATTATTGTTTCCATCTGTTTATCCATTTTCAAATAATGTAAATAAATCAATGGATTTAGTAACAAATGGCGTTTTAAAGACAGAAGGAGAAAATTTTTATACAACGTTTTCATATTTAAAAATAAATAATTCTATTGAAACTGTTATTAATGTTACATTATTAAATGATTTATTAAATAATCCAAAGTATTTTGAATTTATAAAAATGATGTATACATATTTAAATTGGGCAGCAAATAAATATAAAACTTCAGAAAAAAAATTGAAAGAAATAGAGAAAGACTTTATTAGAAAATTTGAAAAATTAGAAGATAATCAACAAGCAATTAATGAAGAAATAGAAGTTCGAGAAAGAGGTATTAAAAAAATGACGGAAACCCGACAAAGATCCGGAAAAATACGTACATTGGAAGACGAATACCAATTACAAGTTTTGCAAGATTTGAAATCAATAATAAGAAATAACGATGTACCTTTAAATGATAAATGGTATATTGTAAAAGTATTAAAAAGCAAATATCCACATTGGATAAATATTAATGATCGTAATATAAAAGATGAAACGATTTTATTAATGAAAAAAATAGGAAAAAATCAATATTTACATAATTGGACAACCGATAAAATAACATTTGAAATAGATAAAAACAATGTAATACGCGAAGACTTAATAGATTGGTCAAAATGTAGTGTTTATATAAATATAATTGATCATGCTACATGGGGAACAAATTTAAATCTAATAAAGCAATTTTCAAAAGGAACTCCAGATAACCATCATGAAACATCCATATTAAAGGGTAGAATAAATAAAGTAAAAAATAAAATAGTTTTTACTATTGACGATAAAGAAAACCGAATTGAAGTAAAAACCGGTTCAGGAGAAGTATCGGTTACATATAAAGAATATTTTATAAGTAATTTTGAAATTTTAAATAATTCAAAATCCGATCAAATCACATTTGAAGTAGATGAAAATAGAGTACCAACTGGTAAAATTATATTTCAGTCGATTGATGAATTCCGAAAATGTGTTTCTTTTGCGGAATTTGAATTAATAGAACAAAATGAAAGAGAAGAGTTATTTGATAAAATTAAATCATTAATATCTGCATATGATCAATATGAAAAAGTAAGTGGAGGTTATAAATTAACTAATGAAGTATTGAGAAATTTTATAAATGATGCAAAATCAAAAATAAAAAATATAAATTTATTTAATCGTTTTAATGAAGAATATATTAAATGCAACTCTGACACAAAAAAAGTAATAGAATGTGTGAAACTATATGTAAATGATGTATCTAATTGGGATAAAGATTTTGAAATATTTAAACAAACTGCTGCAAAATACAAGGAATATATGAGTGATGTATATAAATCGAATAATATAAAATTACAAAGTTTAATAGATGATTATGGAAATAATGAAACAAAAGGTGAGAATGATGGTCTATTAAATCAGGTCGTAATAAGATTATATGAAAAATATATATTAAATAAAAATACGCGACTAAGTGAGAATTTACCAAAAATAGATAGTAAAATAAAGGATTTATTAGATGTAAATGTAGTAAATACGAATATGGGTGATATTTCAAAACCTCAATATCAGATACATGTATTTATGGATTTTATGGGTGGAGAAGTAAATAAAACCAATCTAAATGGATTGAAATGTTCTTTTGAAGATGAAGATTTAGTTCAAAGATTTTATAGTATGTTTGATTCAAACCCTCAATCATGGAAATCAAAATCAATGCCGTATATTCAAGCACCTCCGCCTAAAAAAGATGAAGGAAATAATGATTTATTACCACAATCAGTATCTGGTGGAAAAAGACGAACAAAAAAATATTCTAATAATAAAAACAAAACACGCAGACATCATTAATTATTTTGTTTTATTAAATTTGTGAACTCCATCTTCTATTTTTCCTACTTCTTCACCAACATCTCCATTGTCATCTGCGTATAAAATTCCATTTTTCATATCATTTGTATAATATGTCTTTTTATTTATAATAATCTCATATACATCTTCCTCCTCCTCTTCCTCCTCTTCCTCCTCTTCTACTTCTACTTCCTCCTCCTCTTCTACTTCTACTTCCTCCTCTTCTACTTCTACTTCCTCCTCCTCTTCCTCCTCTTCTACTTCCTCCTCTTCTACTTCCTCCTCTTCTACTTCCTCCTCTTCTACTTCCTCCTCCTCTTCCTCCTCTTCTACTTCCTCCTCTTCTACTTCCTCTTCCTCCTCTTCTACTTCCTCCTCTTCTACTTCCTCTTCCTCCTCTTCTTCAATAGATAAATCGTCACATGTGAACCCTGAATTTATGAGTTCTTCAGCCTTGTCTTGAAAACACATATTGCAAAGTGTTTTATCATCTTGTAGTTTTTCAGAAGTACCTTTATAAAATATATGGATTGAATTCTTATGACAATCAACTACAAGTGAACAATCATCACATGAAACAAACTGATCTGTCGATTTTCCAAAGTCGGAATTCAAATTGGTTCGTTGATTTAGATCTATTTCGGTTTTAATTACAAGATCAATGGAATTATTTTTCTTTGGCGTTATTAGGTTACAATCGGAAGAAGGATTAACAATATCCGTATCGTCAGAACCGATTGTATGAATTTCGTATTGTATATTTTGCGGAGGTTCAACAATTATAACTTCATCGTCTAATTTAGAAACATCCAATTCATTTTTTTCCAATTTAATAGGAGTTTTAATAAATTCTGGTTTTTCATTGTGTTGGAATAAATGAAAATTATTTGTAATAAGTTTAACTAGTTGTTTTAGTTCTTTATTTTTCTTTTGTAATTTATTATTTTGCTGAATAAGTTTTTTTACAAAAGGAATATTAGAAATAAAAGACATGGTCTCTGAGGTTTCGTTAAATTCAAATTCCATATTATAATATAAATAATACTTTTATGTTATAATATTAATAATTTCATTTTTAATTCAATTTTTAAATTATATCATTTTAATATTAAATTTTCTTCTACTAAAATATCGTTGAGACCTATTACCAATACGATAAGTATAAGTCATGAAATTTTTTTTATTTGAACCATTATTACCAATAATTTTTTTGGGTATATTTGTTTGTGAATAGTTAAAAATTGTTTCATTTTCTAAAATAGTAATAGGTGAGGTAGGTGGAGTAAATTCGATTATTGCAGGTTTAATATAATCTATATGTGTAATTTCTATATTTACTGATTGTAAAAGTTCTTTAATGAAAATAGGTTTAGTTATGATATGATTATTATTATTTTCAAAAAACATTGAACGTATATCTTTAACATTATTTAAATTCCAATTATCAATGTTATATTTGAATTTAGTAGCATTATAGAACATAGAATTTTTATTTTGAACATTAGAAACATTCCATCTACTAATATCTTGATTAAAGTTAGAAGCGCCATAAAACATTTCTCTCATATTAATTACATTGCTTGTATCCCAATCACTAATATCTTCATTAAATTTGCTATTATTTTTAAACAATTTTTCCATATTTGTTACTAATGAGGTGTCCCAATCAACAATATTCCCATATTTTTCAATAGCAAGAGATTTATTATTCGTCCACATATTAATTGCATGATTTATATTTGTATCATCAATATCAATAGTAAAATAATCATAACCTGGAGTTATAGGAGCATATTGAAATTCAAACATTTTGGTTGATTGTTCAAACATATTTTCAAAAGTATCAACGTTGATAACATTCCAATTTTGAATTTCTTGATTAAAATCATGTGCATTTTTAAACATATAAGACATATTTTTAACATTACTTGTATTCCAATTAGTAATATTTTGATTAAATTTTTTGCAATTGAAAAACATAGACTCCATATTGATTACTTTAGAAACATTAAAATTGCGAATATCTTTATTAAATGATATTGCATTATAAAACATATATGCAGTTGTTTCTAAATTATCTGTATTAAAATGTATATCTGAATTAAAATTAAGAGCCCCATTAAACATACCTCTCATTTTTTTTACATTATATGTGTTCCAGAATAGTTCATAATTAAATATCTGGGCATAATAGAACATATAATTCATATTTTCAACATTACGTGTATCCCACTTACCAATATTTTTATTAAATTTCATGCAATTATAAAACATATAAGACATATCTTTTACATTTGATGTATTCCAATTACCAATATTTTGATTAAATAATTTTGCACTATGAAACATATAAGACATATCTTTTACATTTGATGTATTCCACTTGGATATATCAAAATTGAAATGATTTCTATTTTGAAATAAATAAGACATATTTGTAACTCTGGATGTATCCCATTTATCAATAGATCCATAATTATTAATACATTCGTCGTTATTTTCAAACCATAATTCAACAATTTCTTTTATATTATCATCGGTAATTAACATATATATATTAATTATAAAAATAATTTAAAAATTGTACTTATAGTATATATATATAGTACACCTATAGCTCAGTTGGTTAGAGCATCGGTCTTATGAGCCGAAGGTCTGCGGTTCAAGCCCGCATTGGTGTATAAATATAATATATAAATTTTTTATATATTATAAGACGTTTATTGAAAAAATAGAATAAGTCAAAAATTGAATCTATTAAATATCTATGAATATTATAATATAATAACCATGAGTAAATACAAAAAATCCTCATATTTGGACTTTTTAAATGCACATATCGTACCAAAAAATAGTGATATCGTTTGTACAAATACAAGAATAATAGGAGGAAAATATCACATTTCCCAAGAAGAATATGCAACATTTTTGAGTTTATATCATAGAGATATAGTTTCAAAAGGAGGAGATGAATATTTGACAGAAAAACAATTATACGAAAATGGTCCAATTGCAATAGATTGTGATTTTAGATATACTTATGAAACAACGGAAAAACAATATACAATGGAACATATAAATACTTTGATATTATCATATTTGAATAAATTAAAGTCGATGTTGCAATTTACGGCAAGTGAGCCGTTTCCGGTATATGTTTTTGAAAAACCGAATGTAAATAGACTAGAAGAAAAAAAATTAACAAAAGACGGTGTTCATATAATAATTGGTATTCAATCAGATAGAATATTACAAATAATGTTACGTGAAAAGATAGTAGAAGAAATGAAAGAAGAATGGAAGGATTTACCATTAATAAATACAATGGAAGATGTATTTGATAAAGGTATAAGCGATGGAACAACTAATTGGCAATTATACGGATCATGTAAACCAAATCATGAAAAATATGCATTAACCCATGCGTATGAATATGAGTTTGATGATAGCGACGGAGAATTTATTGAAACAAAAATAAATTTGAAGAAATTTAGTTGGACAAATGATTTCCCAAAATTATCAGTACGATATGATAAGCATCCATATTTCTTTCATAAAGTCGATTTTGAAAATGAATATCGTGAATTCAAAGAAAATACAAAAGCCCCAGGATCAAGATCTAAAATAAAAATAACAAGAAGTAGAGATCAATTATTTACAGATATTAATACAAAAGAGGGGTTAGAAAAAAATTATGAGAATTTTTTGGAAAGTCTTAAAACGAATGAATATGAAATGCGTGAAATAGCGGAATATGTAATGATATTACCAGAGAGTTTCTATGGTAATGGTTCTTATGATAAATGGATACGTGTTGGGTGGGCATTGGCAAATATGAATAAAAAAATGTTAATTGTATGGTTAATGTTTAGTTCAAAAGCCCCAACATTTCAATATTCAAGTATAACAGAATTATATGAAAGTTGGTCAAAATTTGATATAAATAATGGTTATACGAAACGTTCAATAATTTATTGGGCGAAAGAAAGTAATCCAATCGAATATAAAAAAATACGTGAAAATAGTATTGACTATTATTTAAATCAATCAATAAAAAGTATTACTTTACAAAACATAGGCAAACATGAAAAGAATATAGGTTGTGGAGATGCTGATATTGCTAAAATATTATTTATGATGTATAACGATGAATTTGCATGTGCATCATTAAAAGCAGATAAATGGTATAGATTTTCCAAACATCGTTGGGTGGAAGATGAATCAGGTACATCTTTAAGACGACGTGTTTCAGATCAGCTTCGTAATTTATATAGACAAAAATGTGATGAATTTTCGCAAAAGTTATGTGATAAACATCAAACAGAAGAGAATTTGAAAAAATATGAAACCTTGGCAAATAAAGTATTGGAAGTAATAGTAAAATTAGGACAAACAACACATAAAGATCATATATTGAAAGAAGCCCGAGAATTGTTTTATGATCCAGAAATGAAGTTTTTGGATTTATTAGATAGTAATCCTTATTTAATGTGTTTTAATAATGGTGTATTGGATATAAAAGCGGGAGAATTTAGAGCCGGTCGCGCAGATGACTATTTGGAAAAATGCACAAACATTGATTATATTGAATTAGATGATAAAAAGCATGGAAAACAAATAGCGGAAATAAATGATTTTATGGCAAAATTGTTTCCAATAGAAGCATTGAGAAATTATATGTGGGAGCATTTGGCATCTTTATTATTAGGTGTAAATCTAAATCAGAAGTTACATATTTATATTGGTGGTGGTGAAAATGGTAAATCGGTTTTGACGGATTTATTATCACATTGTTTTGGAGATTATTATGCAATTACTCCAATATCATTAATTACACAAGCGCGTCAAAAGCAAGGTCAAGCGTCACCAGATATTGTTGCATTAAAAGGATTAAGATTTGCAGTGATGCAAGAACCTTCAAAAGACGATAAAATAAATGATGGAGCAATGAAAGAGTTGACAAGTGGTGTAGAACCAATAAAAGGTCGTAATTTATTTAGTACATCAGTGACATTTGTGCCTCAAATGAAAATAGCAGTATGTTCAAATAATTTTCCTAAGATTAGCACTCAAGATCATGGTACATGGCGTCGTATAGCAGTGGTTGATTTTATGTCTTTATTTACAGATAAACCTCAAGACGACGATGTAGATAAGCCATTTCAATTCAAGAAAGACGTAACATTAAAGGAGAAGTTTCCGGAATGGAAAGAGGTATTTATGTCATTGTTAGTGAAGATTGTATTGAGAACAAAAGGTGAGGTCAATCCTTGTAATCTAGTTGATAAAGCAAGTATGTTGTACCGAGAACGCGAAGATCATATTGCCGAGTTCATTAGAGAAAAGATTATTAAGGATCCAAAAGGTAGAATTAAGAAATCTGAGGTATCAAGTGAATTCAATATTTGGTATATGGGAACTTATGGGCGCGGAGGTCCAACCGCAAAAGAGGTGCATGAATATTTGGATAAAAAATTGGTTAAATATAATACTAAAGAAAGTGCTTGGGTTGGATATAAGATAAAATACGATAGAGATTTTGATACAGATTCTGATGATGATGAGATAGATGAAATTGGGGAAGATGAACTATAAAAAATATTTAATAAATTATAAATATTTTTTAAATACGCTTTTCTTTTTTATAAGAAATGCCAAAAATAATTGCATAAATGTATACGATTAATTCATATATATAATATGTAATAGTGGAAATAACAAAGGGATAAATAAAAACTAAAATTATAAAAAATATCTTCCATTTTAATTTGTATTCGGTTTTAAAAATAAAGAAGGATACAATAAATGCAAAAATATAAAATAAGAAAAATAAGTACCAATTTAAATTATCTAAATATTCTAATTTTTTTTTTTCGTAATAAATTTTTTGATTATCTGTGGAATATTTTTCATCAATTCTTTTTATATCTTTTATAATTTTTTCATTTTGTTTATTAATTAATTCGTCGGAGTTCATATATAAATATTATACATTAAATTCTTGTGTAGTTTGAAAATTCACTTGGTTCATAATTCTTAATTCTCACTAAATTTTTATTGCTTGACATTAATGAAAAAGCATCATCATCAGCAGCAGCAGCAGCAGCAGCATCAGCATCAGTAACCACAGGAACACATTTTCCTAATTCATAATTAAAGAATGTACCATGATTACAGCAACTTTCTCCTTTACATATACCATGCATTATACCACCCGAAAGATCACCTTCGTTAAATCCATTACCTGATCCAAAACCACCGGTTTTTGGAGGAGGTAAATTAAGTTTATCATAGTTCATATTATCACGCGTAGCAATTTCAATTACTTTGAATATAATAAAAATAACAGTAGTGGTAATTAAAATAATATACAAGATGTTAATAATAAATTCAGGAATAACATTATCAAAATATTTTTGAATAAACACTATTGCCATGTATATTAATACTGCTAATATAATAGCAAACGTAATACTGTTATACGCCGCATATTTTTTTGAATAAGATTTATGAATATTAATCATACGTTTTTGTCCTTGAACTGCATCATCAACATTTGCTTTTTTTTCTTGTAAACGAGTTTTCTCAGTATCTAAAATATTATTTACATTTCGTTGTTTTAATAAAATTCTTTCTGACTTAATTTGGCTCTTATCTAATTGAGTATGCAACGTGTTTAAATGATCATTTAAATCAGTAATATAGTTATTTGCTCCTGATTTATCTATTGCATCCAAATCTGTTGCATATTGTTTTTGTAAATTAATAATAGTACTTAAATCAAATCTTGACATATATATATAAAATATAGATTATTCTTTTGCTAAAATTATTGCTGTAATTAATAAAGACGCAACTGATATTGTAGCAATTGTATTTACAGTATTTTCATGTACAAGTATTGTTTTTGCGTCTTGTTGCATAACATCTTGAGTATTTGTTCTAACTGTAGAAGGTACATTCTTTTTATAAATCTCTGGTATACCATCATTCGAATATTTAAGATTTTCTCCTTCTTCAACATTTACAAAGTAATTATTACTAATATCAGTATATATCTTATTTGTATTTTGATATCTATTATCAATTCTGTCTTGTTGTTTACTCATATTTTTTGCAATATTATGTAAATGTGGTATTTTATTTTCAGTAATACATCCAACCGTACCACATTGTGAAACAAAACTTTCTTGTCCAGCATATGTTGCATTTACATTTGCACCCAATGCTCTATAATTTTCATCACTACAATGGAATGTTTTATATGCATTGTTCAAACAACTTGTATGTTTGTTATTAATATCATAAGATCCAATAGTTGGATCACTTGGACAATGTTGTTCATAATTATCTGAAAATTTACTGTAATTAATTGTATAATCATCATAGTCATTCGAATTTACTAAAGAAACTGGCTGGTTCCAATCTTGATCTCCACACCATGTGTTTACAGTATATGTTTTTTTATTCATTGATCCACTTGTAATATTATCATATTTTTTTTCTGTACTAATAGGAATAGAGTTTGATTTTTTATCAATAAGACATCGATTTCCAGTTTGAGTATTTAAATAAAAATAATGTTCACAATTGTCATCAGTTTGACAGGTAGTTTTACATTTGTCTTCTGAAAATACATAAGACATGTAATTATCATTAATATCATATTGATTTTCATTGGATTTATTTAATAAATTATTGATTTCATCATCTTTCAAAAGTGGATAAGTATCACTTTTTTTTTCATAACCAGAAAAATTAAATATGTTTCTAAAATAATTTGGTATAAATGCTAATGATTTTATTATAGGAGTTTGTGTGCTATCTGTTTCAGCAACAAATTTTAAACCAGTTAAATCATTTGGATTGCTTCTATATAAATAATACACCTGTTGATCATTCTTTGGTCCGGCTTTATGGTTAGGTGTTGTATAATTGATAATTCCTAGGTTTACATCTTTTATTGAAGCATAAGATTGTTTAATATAAATTAAAGTTAATTTACCATCACTTCTAAATGTTATTTTAAATTTACCGTTTTGAGAAGTAAGTGCATCTTTTCCACCATAACCTATCTTCTCACCTGGATTGATAAAATCATGTGGCCAAGTCGCAGAGTTTGTAGCTTTCCATTCAGGATTAACTTCTAGTTCGTCTATTTTAACATTATCAGGTAGCAACTGTTTTGTCCAAATTTGCGTTGGATCATTTTGTGGTGCACTTGGATCTCCATAATAAATAGATATATTACCATTATCATCTAACACAATAAAATTACCACAAGTTTTTCCTTCGGTGCATTTTATATAATCTTTTAACACAGAAATAAGTGAAGCATTTGATTTATTATTATAATCATAACCAAATACTAGTTCACCATTACTATTTAATTGAATATTTCTATTAGTAATTTGTTTGTTAGGATCATATGCATCAAATATTTCATTGTATTTATATTGTGTTGTTAGCTTTATTTTACTAGTACAATCAATACCCGGACAAGGATCTTCATATGTATTATGATCGGAACCGGGAATAATCAATTGATCACCTTTAATTTTTGAAGAAACGTTACTGGTTACATTTACCATACTAGGTAAATTTACCCAGTCAGGTACCCATTCTTCATATGTAGGTATAGGTTCTATTTTTCTATGTCTTTTTTCTTGTTTTTTATCAGTAACCATTCTAGGGTACCAATCATTAACAATATTATGACTAACAGTAAAAAATGTATTTATTTGAGCCCAATCCGTCCAAACATCTTTATATTTCTTATGCCAGCGGCGACATCCTACTCTGTTACAATGTCGATCTATCCCATCAGGTATCCTCAAACTCTTCCGCATCCAACATCTTACATAACCATTACTCGTATTATTACCAATCTTACATGTAAAAGGTGTATCGTTTAACTCCTGCATTGTTATTGTAAAGTTTTTAGGATTGTTATAAGCCGTACTTTTTGTCTTCTTTCCTATCCACCATTTTGCATAGTCATCTGATTCTAAACGAACCTCCAATGTACCATTATCGGCATCATTTTTCAAACTAAGTGTTCCTTGAATTACATAACTTGTCTTTTCTGGTAATTTATGATGATCAATATGGTTATTATCGGTTGAGTTATTAGGTAAACCTTCTTTTCTTCTTTTAATTTGTGTAGTGTTTGATTTTTTACTATTATTTACAAAATTATCATCTCCATCCCAATAACCATCATATCTTCTCCATAAAAAACCATTTCCTTTATGCGTTATGTTTTCAGGATCCCATCTTTGTGTTGTCCATTTATAAATATAAGGCGCATGTGTATAGTTATGTGCTTTATGGTTAAATGTTTTATTTCCACCATCATCTCTTTTTAATTGTTCAGTTGTTCCATACTTTGCATCTAATATAGTAATTTCTGCACCAGCAGGGGGTGTAATTTTTATGTCTTCATTTTTTTTTACAGAAACTGTTTTAATTTCACTTTCATATGTTACATCAGTGGGAACTTCTTGATAAAAATAAATTAATGGTTTATTTAATTTCGAATTAATAATAATATCATAATTAGATGATTTTCTTTCAATAAATATACATTTATAAATAGGATATTGGCTTTTTAAATTATCTGTTGTTCTCAATAATGCATAATATAAAAGTTTTTTATAAAATGGTTGACCGTTTTCTGTCAATGTTACAAAATATTTATAATCATTTTCATTTTTAGTAATACGTTTACCACTAGGACTAGTTATGTTTATCATGGTTGAAGTAAAATCATTTACTTTTCCAGCGCAAAATTGAACTCGAATAGGATAATAATAATCTTTTCGTAATGACACAACAACTTGTTTCTCGCCATTTACTATTGTACCTCTATCTTTATGATTAGTATCGTCTTTTTTATTAATATCTGCATTATCACGTTTAAAATCATACAAAGCATAATCGTTACTAATCCATAATTGATAACCTTTTTCTGGAGCAGCAATCCTAAATGTATAATTACCAGATTCATATGCGCGAAAGTAACCGAAATATTCTACACAAGTTTCTTTTTTAATAGTAATTGCTTCAAAATTATTAATATATTTATCAACACGTTTCTCTTGAAAATAATTTACATTTTTTTGTAAATAACCTTTGGATGATTTAATTTTTACAGAAAGACCTTTTGGATCTTTAGCCACATCATTTGAATTTATTTTTTTATTTTCTTCAAATAACATCTTTGAATATAATTTTTGAGCATTTATAAAGCAAGAACTAGCAGTGTCTTGAACAGACCATAATTCTCGAGCAATTAAAAAACTGCCATTATTTGCCTCACTTTCATCAACTGAAAAACTGCCTACATTAATCGGGTTTAATATATCTTCATTAATTTCTAAATATTTATAACTTTTATTATCTTCGATTGTCTGCATATTACTATGGGCATTATCAATTTTATTATAGATATTTTCTTCTTCTACAGTATCATAATTTTGTACATTCATTTATATTATTATTATAAATAATAATAACATTTTATCTATAATTCAGTAAAACTATAATATATTAAACATGTGGCTAAAGTTGTCCATACCATTGAAAAATAAATTGTAGAATCATATTCGATTTTACTTTGTTTTGCAATAGAATTATCGACTGCATTTAATTCCTTTAATTTATTATCTAAATCATTTCGAGTTTCTTTAATATATGTATGTGTTTCCTTAATTTGTTGAAATTCTGGAATTTGTTCAAATTGTCCATATGTATCTAAGTCAATCGCATGTCCTTTTAATTCTGTTATTAAATCCATTATTTCAGTATGATCTTCTTCTAACGACGATGTATCAATTTCTTGACACTCGGCTAAAGACGTCAATGAATATTGGGGAGCATTATAAGTATTATAATATTTTCGTAGATAACATGCATATACTTTATTGAATTCATTTATTTTTTCATGCAAACAAAGTGTTTTTTCAAATATATCATTTTCAACTTGATCATTATTAAAACTATCATGTTCTTCAAATATACATTTCATTTTTTTATTATAAGAAAAACTAGGATCATTATAAGAGATCTTCGAACAATCAACCATTTTATAATATTATATTATAACATTATAAAATATCAAAGCGACCAAACGGATTCGCCATTCTTATTATAAATACTAAGAGAACCTCCATTATGAATAACAAAATGTTTTGAATTTTTATTTACGGTATTTGTATTCCATAATGAATTTCTTGCATTATCTTCTAAGACAACATTACCATTTTTATAAAATTTTAACAAAACCGCATTTTGATAATTATCTAAATTAGATTTCCAATTTTGAGTAGATTTACTTGTAAATTGCAAATTATTATCTTCATCTACAAATTTGTCTAAACCTTTATTGAAAATATTGTCATTTAAAGATAATGTACCATCATCATTAAAAATAAGACTATGTACACCATCACTACTTTGTATTCTTTGACCTTTTTGTAGAGAACCGTCTAAAACTAATACAGAATTGAAAATTTTTTCTTTTAATAAATTTTCAGCAGTTTTCCTATTAATATCTTGATCATTAAATGCAACGACTAAATCACTGAGTTCTCCAGTATATAATTTTTTTCCATTAAAATTAGTTATAATATCAGCAACCCCTTCTTGAGTAGAAGATGCATTTACATTACTTTTTCCCAAATAAGTATTATTTTTATAAAATAAGAAAGCATTTGTAGTTGTATTAGAAATGCGCATTATTTCGAAATGATTTTCTTTGTCTTTCTCACTGGAAAAAGTATATATTTTTGTCATTGTTCCATTGTTTTTGATATACAAACTAAATTTTTGAGTTCTTCCATCACGTTCAATACTTAAAATAGGAGAACCTGTTTGCGAAATGCCAAAAATTTGTTCATTATCATAAATAGCTTCGTTTAATTTTAATTTAAAATCAATAATATAACTCATATCCATTTTTATTGTTTCAAGTGTAAATTGATTTACAAAAGGCACTGGTCCTTTATTTGTAAAATTTTTAGGATAACTAGTGAAACATTCTTTTTGATTAAACATCATCAACAATATTAATAAAAATAATAATATTATTAAAAAATAGTACATATAAATAAAAAAATATTTTATCCTTGTGCAATATAATATTTAAATAAAATAGCAATAATAATAACAAGAAGAACAATAGGTGCACTTGCATAATCATAACTAAATAAAATTAAAATAAAACATATACCAATCATGAGAACATACATCATTTTAGGTTCATAATTGTAAATAATATAAATAACACATAAAAACATACCTAAAAATAAATTAAATGTATCCAAATATTTTCTATTAAATTGCGCATGAACATTATTATATCTTTCATCAGAACCATTATGAATATGCTGTTTTTCAATAAGTTCAATAGATTTTTCTTTATTCAATGCAACAATACCTGTACACTCCGTTTTATTTGAAAGACAATCATTATTTAAATTCCATAAAAAATCATTTTTTCTATATCCTATTTCAACTTCGGTCATTATAAAGTATATTAACAAAATAACTAAATACAAATCCTGTAATAATTATAATCCAATGCGGTAACACTTTCTCGTTTTAACATTCCAACTTGTCCAGGGCGCATAGACATTGCTAATGCTTGTGGATCAAAACAATTTATTTCTGGTAATTGTTTTATATTTTGTAAATTATATTTTTTTTTTAATTCTTCAACCTCATTAGTGTTTAAAATCGTCATATTGGGAACCAATTCATGTTCTAGAATATTAAATTGCAATCGGCTAATTGTATGAATAACAATAAATATTCCATCTGTTTTATATAAATTTTTAATATATTTTTGTACATTTTCACTGGGTTCTTCAAAAAGAATTACAATTAAGGTATCTTCTTTAGATAAGACCTCTTCAATGGTAAAAAGATCTTCAATATAAGTATCAATATGTTGAGAACGAATAGGTTTTGAACTCAAAACATATTTAATATATGTTTTTGTATTATTACTATTATGGTTAATAAGCATATCTAATTGATCGTTGTTATACATGGCATCAATTTCATGTAAACTAAATTCTTTATAATCATCTACATTATGATCTTGATAAATATTTAATATATCTAAAATAGTTTCCCTGGATTTAGAAATGCGATGAATAATATTTTTGGACGTCATATATATAGTTACTTTAATATAATTATATAAATATAATTATTTTAAATCAATTTTTATGTAGATTTTTTAATAATCAATGGACCATTACCTAAATCTAATGCATTATTAATAGAATGTGTGACTTCAGAAGGTGATGTATCTGGTGCTTTTACAACAATAGTATCATCAAATATGTCTTCATTTATTGGAATATTTTGAACAGGGTTCGGATTAGTATTAGGTACTTCACTTGTAACTTTATTATTTTCACCAGTAACTACATTAATAACAGGAGTGAAATTTATTCTAGAAGGTCCAGATTGCATATTAGACTTATCCATTTTACCGCCATTTATTTGTGTATTTATTTCATCAATTTCGTCATTAAAAGAAAATTCACCGGGTCGTGCAATGCGGTCGCTTTTTACTACTTTAACATCACGGTTAGGGTTAAATTCATCATCATCTCGATCTCTTTGAATAGTAATAAAATTAGGTGAAATTTTAATAATTGTCCAAATAGATTTTGGTGTAATTTCATCATCTTTATAAACAACTTTTTCATTAAGATCAAAAACCTCTTTATCGAAATCGATCATTTTATCATCAGGATAGTCAGGCGATCCGGTATTTGGCGTGATTGAAGAAGTTAATCCGGAACCAGGGTTCCATTCGGGAGAACTATCTTCGTCATCTATATTGAAAACCTCCTCAAAATCATCTTTTACTTTAATTTCGGGTAATGACATATCAATACTTTGAGGAGTTTCTTTATCAGGTTCTTGTTTATTATTTTCTTTATTAATTACATTTTTAAATTCGTTAATATTAGTTATATTTGCTAAATTTTCAATGTTTTGAGAGAAACTCATGTTCTCAATTTGAGAAATATTTTCTTGCGTAATAATCCTGAATTGAACATTTATGGCCATTAATTCTTGTATCAATAGTTTTAAGGAATAAGGAACTTCAACAATACTGAAATTTCTACCATATTTTGAAATATTATTAACATGCATATTATCACTATTAATAGAACCAGTAAATTGTATAGGGCCATCACAAAGTGGACTTAAAAATAGATTTTTCGATGGATTATAAATAGCAATCATTCCACTATTATTACATATTGCCATTTTATATTTATCACATCTTTCCATCATAGAATCTTTTAAGAAATCTGTAATACCATGTGAAATAATAGAATCGCGTTCCATTTCACCAATACGTAACCCACCATCATTTGCACGCCCATGTACGGGTTGACGTGTGAGTTTTGTAATAGGTCCACGCGGACGATAATTAATTTTATCTTTAACCATATGTTTCAATCTCATATAATAAGTAGGACCCATAAAGATTTCACTTTCTAATTGTTCTCCGGTCATACCATTATACAAAATATCATTTCCACTAGAATGATAGCCAAAATTAGATAAAATATTACCAAAAATACCAGCTTTAGAGCCCTTATTTACAAATGCAGTACTGTCTCCAAATCCACCCATAATACAACAAGCTTTTCCAGTAATACTTTCAATCAATTGACCAACAGTCATTCTACTAGGAATAGCATGAGGATTAATAATAATATCAGGACGTAAACCATCTCGAGTGAAAGGCATATCACATTCTCTTATAACCATACCAATGGTACCTTTTTGACCAGCCCGAGAAGCAATTTTATCACCCAAATTTGGAATACGAATATCACGAACGCGAACCTTAGCAATGCGTTCACCTTCATTACCTTCAGTAATGAAACTTTTATCAACTATTCCCAATTGTCCTTTTTTTGGAGTAATGGAAACGTCCATTACATCATTTGAATTTGAAGCCGAATTTGTCATTCCAATTAATATTGTTTTATCATCGACAATAGAATTTTCTTGAATTAGACCAACTTTATTTAATTTACTATAATCATATCCCATTTTTTTGCTAGTAATATTAGCATTATTTTGAATATTATTAAAAACGGTTTGACTTGTACCATCCGACGACTTTTGTAATTCTTCATGACATTCATATGTTGTATAATAAGTTGTATTAAATAAACCACGATGCAATGCGCCTTCGTTTATTAAAACCGAATCTTCCATATTATAGCCGCTATAACACATAATGGCAACAATTGTATTTTCACCATAAGGCATTTCTTCTTTGTTGAAATACTTTAAATACCGTGTTTTTAATAAAGGAGTTTGTCCATAATTCAATATTATAGCGGATTTATCCATACGCACATGATAATTTGTGTGATAAATAGAACAAGCTTGTTTACTTTGACCACATGAAAACATATTTCTAGGAGCTTGATTATTTTCAGGAAAAATAATTTGATTACCCATTACACCCAATATTAATGATTCATGTATTTCCATATGAGTATAATTTTTTCTATTGAATTCATCATAATCAATGGCAATTAAAGCATTTTCACTTTCACTTGCATCAATATAATCTAAAACCGCTTTTTTCTTAATAAATCGATCTAATTTTATTGGATTTTTTTCTTTATTGACACTGTGATATATTTGATCCAAATCATAAATATTATTATGAAACATATTGAAATTATCCTTTCGATCATTAAACCCACAAACCAATTGTTGCCATGTAAAATCTTTTGATTTAATTAAATTTTTAATGTTTGCATTTTCAATAGATAATTTAGATGTTTCTTCGTCTTTATAAAAAATCGGTCTACATAATCTACCATTGTCATTATAAATAAATATTGTATTTAATGTAATATCAAAAGTTACACTAATATCAATTGGTAATAGTGCATTTCTTCTGTATAATTTTATTTTATTTATACAATCAAATGGATCAAAAATGGATCCAGCCCAATATCCATTAACCATAACTTTTGTCATATTGGATAACAATATTGGATTACATTCATCGACGATTTTCATAGTTATATTTTCCCTCAACCAATTAATCAATGGTTCTCTAGAACTAAATCCTCTAGAAATATGTGTTGATATTGCCAATGATTTATGTAATCCAATATTTCCACCATCCGGTGTATCGACTGGATCAAAATACCCCCATTGAGAACAATGTAACAATCTTGGTGGAATAATATTGGTTGCGTTCATAGACAAATTGGTTTTTCGCAAATGAAATAAATAACCATTGAACGATAAACGATTTAAATCTTGTAATACACCAATGCGTTTTGTATGACTATGTGCGCCCCAATTACCTTTAAAAGCCTTTTTGAAACCCGTCTCTAAAATACGTTCTTTAAAAATCTCATTCTGAAATGAAGTAATTAAACTCTGTAGGTCATTTTCATAAATAGCTTTATTTAAAGATAAACGAGTGTCATATTGTTTTCTAATATATTTTTGTTGTTCTGTAAAATATTCACTAAACAAATCATACATCATAGAACCAACTAATTCAATTCTTTTATATTTGAAGTTATCTCTATCAGTTGGTTTTTCTAATCCATTATGTACAGAAAGCATTCTGAAAACCATATATCCCAAAAAATAGGCTTTTTCTTTGAAATTAACTTCACCAATATGAGGTAAAAAATAATCAGTTAATATTCTCATAACACTATCAACTTGTTTTGATTTAGTAAATGTAGCAATATATTCAATGGCTAATTTTTGTGTCATAATACCACCTGCGTCATGTACACTTGGAATAAATAAATCCATCATATCTTCATATTTATCCAAATTTAATAAACATATTTCTATGATTGCTTTATCACTAATAATACCTAATGCACGGAAAACAATAAATAAAGGTATTTCTTTACGTACATTTGGAATAGCAACAACAAAATTTTTGTTTGTATAAATAGGACTAGGTGCAACTATTTTTACTGCCATTGTTCTCTGTGGTTTTGAAACATTATCCGAAATACTACGTATTTCAGATGAATATAAAAATTTGAGATCTTCTTCATCAGTATTTTCTTTCTCATATTTTCTTATATACAACATATTATCTGCGAATTTTTCTTGACAAATAATGGTCTTTTCCTTACCTTGAATAATAAAATAACCACCTAAATCATGTTTACATTCACCCATAGAAAATCTTACTTCTGGTGTTAATCCATGTAAAACACAGAAATTAGATTGCAACATAATTGGAATTCTACCCAAATAAATTTTTTCAAGAATTTGAGTAGTTTTTTGAACATTATCACTAATTAATGATTCTTCGGTTGCTTTTTTCATTTCAGAAGATAATCTTGTTGTCATAACATATTGTTTTTTATTACGTTTTTTACGTGTTACTTTTTTAGCCATTCTTGGCATACCACCTTTTACTTCTCCTTCTAATTCAATTTCATCGAACCCGTCTTTTACATTAGTAAATTCATTTTTTTCAGGATAATCCTCTAATGTTTCATTACTTTCGTCGATAGGTTCTTCTACTTCAACCACACTTGGCGCTTCTCCATCATGTAAAATAGTGTAAAACTCCACCTCAATATCATAATGTATACTAATACCATAAGACATATTACGTAAACGGGCTTCATTAGGAAACATATAATGACTATTTTCATCATCGTCGTAAATAATAGGCTTCCCGAAATAAATCTTATCGCCATTTTTACCACCGAAATATAACAAAGCTTTTTGTCTATAATCATCTATTTTTTCATCGTAGTTGGATTGTATTTGAATGGGACCTTTTTCTTTAAATATTTTAAAAATATCATGTTTAAAAAAATCATTATATGATTCAATATGATGTTCTACTAAAATGTTTGGATTATCATTAAAATACTTATCAATTATATTCCATGTTATTGATTCGTCCATTATAATATTTAGTTATAATTTATATTTACATTATTTTATTTAATTTAATAGAAAAAAATATTGTTTAAGTATATAATGTCTACTGACTTGTTAGATTATTTTTTCGGTCCTTTACCAACGGCTTATTGTGGTGTTCTTTACGGTCTTTCTATTTTGATGGCTTTATTTTTCGTTATTATTCTTGTAAGATTATTAATGAGTTTATTTTCAAGTTCAAAAGATGATAAGAAATTAAGAATTGTTTATGGATTTCTATTAATTAGTTATTTTGTTTATTATTTTATTTTCCGTTTACTAAATACAATGTGTATTAATTCAACATAAAGAAATCTTTTATATTTTTATATAATTATACAAATATAAACAAATGGACATATTATATTATTCAACTTATTGCAAGCATTCTCAAAAAATAATACAGTTCCTTTCAAAAGGAGGATTATTAGATTCAATTAATTCATATAATATTGATAAACGGAGATTAGACCCTAAAACCAATCAAATAATGATAATACTAGATAATGGAAAAGAAGTTTTATTACCTCCTAATATTAATTCAGTCCCTGCTATGTTACTAATAAAACAAAATTATCAAGTTGTTTTAGGCGATGATATTATTCAACATTTTGAACCGGCTATGAAAAAAAAAATAGCAAATGCGAATTTTGGAAATGGAGAACCATTAGCATATGCAATTGACAATTCAAATAGAGGCGCAAATATTGTTTCTGAAAATTTTACATATTATGATATGTCCCCAGAAGAGTTAAGTGCTAAAGGTGAAGGCGGGAATAGACAAATGTATAATTATGTTTCCGCTAATCAAGATGTAAATTTTATACAAACTCCACCAGATTCATATAAACCTGATAAAATAGAAAATGGGGTTACCATCGACAATTTACAAGAACAACGGAATTCGGAAATACCTAATATGAACCAACAACCACAATTTAAATACAATGTTTCTGATTTTTAAATATATTCATTTAAATAATTTAAACATTTTATAATTGTAATTATAATGAGTGATAAATCTATTGTTTTAAAGGCATTTAATAATCATTTTTTTGATTTTTTTAAAGAAATAAATACAATATTTCCAGAAAATATGGATATTTGTTCATCAATTGATTTATTTAATTTAACAAAAAAAGCAAATCCTACATTATTGATAAAAATATGGTATCAATTTGTTGAACAGCCTTATGGTGAATTAATTAAAAAGGATGATTTAGACTTTTTTATTAGCAAGGATTATAGAGAAGATCTTGCTCAAATGCCTTATTCCGAAAATGTTTTACAAGGGATTGATAGTATTCGAACTCCGATTAAAGAAATGAGTGAACACAATAAACAACAATCCCTTGAATATATTAAAAACTTATGCAAGTTATCTGCTTTATATTCAAAATAAAAAAATATTTACAATATGTACATATTTTTTATAATTTTTATAATTTTTATATTTTTATAAGAATTATGCTTCTGATGTTTTGCTTATATAGTACAATTTTTCTTTTGGTTCCATTTTATTCCAATAGTCCGCTACAATTTGTTTAGTAACAATGACTTTATTACCAATCTCAATTGAAGGTAAATGTACATCAAAATGCAACTTGTAAATATGAGGAAATATATTTTTTGGAATACGAACGTCTTTACCTTTTTTTTGTACATAATAACTTACATAAGCATCATGTATTGATTGAATGAATTTGCCACACTGAATATGGAACTTATAAAACATATCTTTATATTTAGGGAAATATTGCAAAAACTCTTTTAGCTTATCTGCTTGTTGAAGTGCAAAGAAATGAAATTGCAGGTTTGGATTATTTCCACGAATGCTCTTTATATATTCGTAATTTGGATTTTTAAAAGAAGATCGCAATCCAGTGTGTATATCTGTCACCATATATCCAGGATACACATTGTAATAGTTATCATCTTCCGCGAAATTCGAATAGATCGTTTCATCAACAGTATATTCATTTGGAAATCTCACGACAGATCCATTAAAACTTTGAATAATATATTCTTCATGAATGTTGACATAAGAAACCATTGATTTTTCTAGTTTAAATGCTGAAACAATATACAACATCGGTTCATGTATTTGCAACACAATATGATTGTTCGGGTGTTGGAGCACCAAATTATAACAATGATCTTTATTCAATTTGTCAAATAACCCAATATTACTGAATTCACAGTCTCTTGAAACTTTTAAAGCATCGCAAAACATATCACGAAATGTTAATTGACAGTTATCTGTATCATCATATTGTGTTCTATAGTACCAGTACTTACCTCCAATTGCACCTTTGGTCGCAATTTCCCATGTTTCGCGACGTGGATCGTAAAACAGGTTGATCATAGTGCCTTCAATGATTGCATTTTTCATTAAATTCTGGTTGATCTTATTGTGTTCAAGTAAATGCAACATCTTGAATGCTTCATTGTTAATAGATTTAGGCGGAGAAAAACACAAGATGTAATTTGTTTCAGGATCAACCACCACTGATCTATAACACCCAATCATTGTATCCTCTGACATAAAATCTTCTTCGTAAAAGTCTTTTGCTTCATGAACAGGAGCACTGATATAGTTTAGAATATCATAACAATATTCTGTTGTATCAGTAGTTACTTTTACTTTTTTAGTTTTAATAGTACTTGCACTATAGGTTGTAGTATTAATAAACATAGGAAAAGACATCTTATAAATCGAACAATTATGTATATGTATATATTTTTTTAATTTAATTCAATTTTTAAGTTTTTGACATAATTTTTATATAAAATTTAGTAGTATTAAGATATATTAGTATATTATAGATGAACAACGAAATAAAAATAAAAATAAGAAAACCAAAAAAACAGGTTGAAGATGAAAGAAAACAACAAGAACCAGATGAAACAAAAGAAGAACCAGATAAAACAAAAGAAGAACCAGATGAAAGAAAAGAAGAACCAGATGAAATAGAAGAAACGAAACCAGAAACTGAAAAAACAATAGATGAAGTGAAAGAAGAAAAAGAAGTAACAAATTTCAAATTAGGTGATATTATTAAAATTATTTCACCAACAAATCAATATTATGATCAAAATACCTATTATATTGAATATATTGATGATGAAATAATAGAAATAATACACATTTCAACATTAAGTAAAAGTAAATTAAATTTGAATGAAGATAAATATTTAAGTGATGAATCAATAACCTCTATTGTTCTTTTAAATCGATCAAATGAAGAAGGTTATGCAAGACAAAATGGTTTATTACCACATAAATGGGTGGATATTGATATTGGAGGTGATTACCCAGCACATATTATTGGAGAAATAACAAATTTGGAAGAAGATATGATAGAAGTAAAAACCGCTATTGCTCCACGAAGATTATTATATATAGATTTTGCTTATAAAGGTTTACCGAGAGATATACCATTTAAATCATTTACAATAAGAGATAAACCAAAAGATATTGAATATGAAGAAGTAGAATTAGATGAATATTGTGCTAGACCAGAAGACGAAAAGGCATATAGTGAATATTCAGACAGTGGTGAAATGATAATAAATATACCAGAAAATGCAGTTCCGGATGAAGTTCTCAAAAATAAATTAAAAAGAGAATATCATGATGCTGATGAAATTATTTTTGGCGATGAGTTGGAAAATGTGGTTCAAATGGTAGAAATATCAGAAAGAGAAAGGAATTATGGTTTAGATATTCAAGCAAATGATTTGAAAGACGAGTTATTAGCAACAATACCAAATAATAAACGCACAAAGAAAGTATTAGATCATGTACAAAGATTGATCGAACGTTATAAACAATTAAGAAATATATATTCGGTTTTTGATGATAATATGAATGTTTTGCGAGAAGTGTATAAAGGTGCACAATATAAACCATTAATGGAAAAAATAAAAAATAATAATTTTGATTTTAAATGGTTGATCCCAGTAGTAACACAAAAGAAACGATTGTTTAATAATGATTTTAATACAGGAATAACACATGAAGATGTAATTAATGCGAGTTTAGAAAATGATTTAAACCATTATCAAGACTGTATGATGAGATATAAAAATATAACAACAAATAATCGTTATACAGAGTTATATAGAGATTTGGATAAAATAATGAATCCATTTGAGGCAATGGGAGTTGAAACTAGTGAAAATTATAAGAAAAATGTGAATGATTTAACACAAAGATATTTGTCAAGTTCTCTAATAACTAATTTTGAAATAGAAAAACAAGAAAAAGATAGTAAATATTTAATAGAACGAGAAACCATTCAAAGTGAAATGGATGTAATTGTAGATAATTATGGTGATTTCAATTGTAAAGTGGAGAACAAAGAAAATGAAGAAAAACGTTTTTTTGTACAAAGATATAATTTGGGATTAAAAAAGAAGGAACCAATTATAACTAATTCAGGGAGAACTGAATTTGTAAATTCTAATCTAACAAAAGATGATAAAATGACATTAAATTCTATATTATTGTTACCACAAGAGATGGTAAAATATTCACAAATAGATTTACCAGGAACAAATATTATGAGAAAATCCGAATTAAGTAAAAATATTTTATCTTTTAATCAATTATTTAATAATATTAAAATACCAACTCATATAGTAGATGATTTAGATCATGAAATTTTATATGAACAAGATGGAGATTTTACATTTTTAAATAAGATAAAACATTATATTTTAGACAACGAATTAATAAATGAGTCAAACAAATTTTCAAAATTCATGAATGTAATTATACCAGATACGAGAACTATAATAAAAAATATGAAGAAAAGTATAAATAGAAAAATGTCATTTGTGAATGTAGTAAAAGAATTGCAACCATTTGGTATTTATGAAAATGATATATGTTATGGTCAATTAAATGAAATCCGTCATTTTATTAAAACACAAATACAAGAATTTAATGATACATATAACACCCGAAAAAGAGACTTCAAGAGAATTATCAATCAAAATAATCAAACCGGCATTCCAATGAATAAAATAGAAAAGATGTTTTTTGACAATGCAGAAACAATGGATATGTTTAAAGATGGTTATAAAATGGGTGAAAATAAATTAACAAACATTTCAACTAGTGAATTGTTATCAAAATTAACAAACACAGACGGATGTAATTTATTATGTAATATAATTGCCTCAATTACTATTAAAAAATTAACAACACCCGAAGATATTTTGAAAATATTTGAACCTGCAAATATTGATGATATGTCAAACAATGAAAAAATAAAACCAAAAGACTGTGTGCGTAGATATTTAACAAAAAAATATAAAAATTTCAAAGAATTACAAAATGATCAATATAAAGATGAAATATATTATGACAATGAATTCGATGATACTCCATATCATATTATGAAACTTTATGATAATGATCAAAAAACAATGGCACCCGATGAATTCAAGGAATTTTTAACGGAGAACTTGTTAACTAAACATAGTGTGGAACAAAAACACGTGGATGAATTAGTAGAAACACTTATTTTGGGGAAAAAATTGGTAAGAGATGGAGAATATGCAATATTACAAGTGAAACCAAAATTGCCATCAAGTGTAAACGAAGATGAACTTACCAAAGAAGAAAAGAAACAAATGAAAATAGAAGAAGAAATTCGTGAAAAAACGGGATATTATTATAGAGTTAAAGATCAATGGATCTTTGATAAAAATATTGAACCAGAAATGTTTATTGATACAAATACATTATTTTGTAATATAAGACCCGATTGTTTTAAAAATGAAAATACAGATAGTTTATTAAATTCATGTGAACCAAAAGAACAAGCAAAAAAACGAATGGAACAATTAACAAAATCACGAATGTTGAAAGAGTTTGATAATCGTATTAATATGACTTTGGAAGAATTAACAAATAAAATGAAAACCCAATTGACAAAAGATTTCAAAAAAATTCATAGTTTATCGTTAATAAGAGAGAACCATGAGAATAAATATAATAATAAAGCATATGAATTAAGTAAATTTGCTGATGAGGTGGATAGTATTCAATCAAAACATCTTGAATTGCGCGATACAATATTATCACAAGATGATTTTGTTAAAAAACAAAGCGATATATTAAAATTCATTGAATTGACTTGTAGAGAACCTATGCAAGATGTTGGAATTGTTGAAAATCAATATTGGTATTATTGTAAAGATACAAACACAAAACTATTACCAATGTTTTTTGGTACATTAGCGAATGCATACATGCAAAATAAATATAATGAGGCTCTAGATAACATATGTGCAACAAAAGGAACTCTTAGTGATGACGGAGATTATATTGTTGATGAAGAAAGTGGTTTTAATATAAGAAAACGTGATTATGTAGTGGAAGATGAATATACAAAAGAAGGATTTAAAGTTTCTAATTACGATATTATGGAAAAAGAACTGCAAGTAAAAATGACAGATGCTCGGAAATCTACACCAGTATTTGAGAACGAAATAAATGAAGTGATTTATAATATTTTGTATAGTATTTGTGATAATATTGGATTAGAAACAAGCCGTGTAAAAGATTTTGTATTACGAGTGACCGAAGAATTAATACGAGTAAATATTGTTAGTGAGACTGCTTATAAAACACAATCCGAAATTTATTTTAAAGAAACCGGTAAAAATAAAATATCTTATGAAATTTACAAAAATCGTATTATGTTTTGGAATATTGCAGCAACATTGTTAGTGGCAATACAAACAACCACAGATGAAACATTTAAAATAGACAAAACATTTACAAATTGTAAGCGTTCATTTTCGGGTTATCCATTAACAGGAGTAGAAGACCAAAGTGGTATAATTTATTTATCATGTGTAATGAAGGCAATGAAAAGTAAAGAAGAGCCATGGAATTCTATTGAAAAGGTAAAAGAAGAACAATATGTAAGTAATATTAAAGGTGTAATTGAGCAGTTTTTATATAAAAGAAACGATATTGTCAATTTATATGATGTAAAAAGAGAATACTTATTATTATACCCAGACGAAAATACAGATAAAAATGATGATGTAAAGAAATGGAAATCGTTTTTGCCACCAATAGTTCCATTTAAAGTGGGTTCAATTCGATCTATAACCCAGGAATTTAAAGATGAATTAATAGAAGAGTTGCGAAATGGTTCCAAAGAACAACGAGAGAATTTATCAATTATTAAAAGTCGATTGTCTCTCTACGGTTATGGTATTGTAGAATTAATTAATAATATTATCAAAAAGAAAGATCCATTGTTGAAAACTATATCAAAAAATCCTTTTATTGAGAACGCATGTTGTAATGATAATAATGCAAGCGCATTGAATTATTTTATAAAGGAAAATGATAATATCAAAAAAATAATGATAATATCGAAAGAATTGAATGATTATGTAAATGAAATAAAAACATATAATAATGCGAGATTGTTATTTCATAATGAATTTAGTGGAATAAAACAACCCGTAATTGGAGAAACCATATTAGAAGAAAATGTTTATTATACTTTTATTAAATATTGTAATCTAAATAATGACATGCCAATACCAGAACAATTCAAACATATATTTTCTAATAAATTCGAAGATTATCCTATAAATGGATCCATCAATGATCAAATTGATTTTTTGAAGAAGAACGGAAAACATTTTTCGGAGAACGACTTGCATTTGTTTTTAAGACTTATTAATAATGAAAATACAATAAATATTCAACATGATTTAAATTATGATACCAAATCTGCATTAACTGATATATTGGAGAAATTTGATAGTATAGATAGTAGTGTAATAGATAAGAATTTTAGAGATCATTTGACAAAATTATTACATAATTATGACCCTAAGAAAATGACAAATGAATCAGAAGATTTAAATAATTTCAAGAACTTTTTAGCAAATGCAAATGAGAAATTGTATTATGCGATTGTTGACTTTTTTGATGATTATGGTAATTTAACGGATCGTCAATTTGATAAATTACAAGATTATTTATTGAATGTAACAATAACTCAATTAGATAATAAAGATGCGATTTATAATGTTACCAATTTCATGAAAAATGCGATTTATAATATGACAAAGCTATTTCCTAGTATATTAATTAATAAAGACGGTATTGGATATAAAAACGTTCCTCCCCATTGGGATATTTCCAAAAATCATAGATTTGATATAAATAATATGTTGAATAATTATTGGAATGTCATTAACAGTAATGTAAATGCAAACGAAGGGTTAATTAAAAATATATTACGTGATGTAAATAGTAAATTGAGTGATTTATATTTGTTTATTCATCATTTACCTATTCATATGTATTTTGAAAAAGATGGTGAAAAATTCTTTTCATTATTTGATAAGGATACTATTTATTTATTGCATATTTATTTGTATTATTCATGCATTTATGAATATATTTTGTCCGCAAATGATAAAGAACATTTGAAAAGTGATATTAAAGAAAAAAAGCAATTTAGAAAAGAAAATATTCAAAATGACAAAAATGATGCACAACAATTAATCGGAGCAAATGAAACAAATGAAGAACTCATTGAAATGGAAACAATATTAGTTGGAAATCAAGAAGATTTTAAGAAAAGTATTGCGAGATTATTATTAGCTTTTATGCAGATGGAAAAGAATGATACCTTTGTATTATCATCTTATAATGAATACTTCAAAAAATCAAAGAAAATAGAAATTAAAGAAAAAGAAACAATGGTACAAGAGTTAGGTAATATAACAGATAATTTTGAAAGAAAATTGGAGGAATATTTATTGAAATTCAAAATAGGAAAATACAATATAGGATTGTCAAAGAGTTTAACACAATATAATAAAGATCATTATGATAAAGAACGTGAACATGTATCGGTTGGAACACAGGAAATTGATATAGAAGATGATTATAAAAATGGTGAAGAAACATTGGAATTGGAACATTTAGGAGAAGATTACATGGATGGAGATCCAGAAGGTGATTATAGAGAAGAAAATGAATTTGGAGATTTCTAAAAATATATTATGAAAATATAATATAACTATATTTTCATGTTAAGTCAAAAATTTATTAGAGTTCATATTGTAAATATTGCAATTGTTATATTTTTATTAGCATTTTTCGTAATACATTTTATAAAGCCCGAATTAATGTATAATAGTGAAGGAGGATTTCGGCAATTTGGTTTAGGTTATAAGCATAAAACAGTAATACCAATATGGTTAGTTGCGATTATTTTAGCAATATTGTCATATTCGGTTGTTTTGGTGTATTTGATAAATTAATATTTATTATTATGATTATATAATCGATATTGTAAATGTATAAACATTAATTAGTTTCTAAAATTGTTTTTAATGATGCAAAGAAAGTAATAACAACCGCAAAGAAAGACCATGCGCCATGACCAATAACCCATTTTTTCATAATAAGAGTAAATAATTCAGGTTTTATAGAAGTGTCTAATTTATTATAGTTATTAATTACGTCATCATAATTATTAATGTCAGGTCTTTTATCTTCATTTTCGCTATTTGCTGGATATTTTATATCGTAAAATATGTCTTCTTCTTTTTGTTGATTATTTTTTTTAGTAGTTTCAATAGCAAATTGTTTAAACGTTTTCTCAAAATCACAAATAGTGAATAAAGTAAATAAAAATGTCATATCAATACCGAAATTCGGGAATATTCTGGGAGAGAAATTTTGAAACAATGATTTTGTAGAAAAATAACTGGATGATAACATATTGTAACCAATCGAATTTTCAAATATTTCAACAAAACTAGGTATTATAGATAACGCAAGTGTACTTCCAACAATAATTAAAAATAAAAAGAAACTTACTATAAATGCATTTTTCGCATCTTTATTGTTTATTCCACCACCGATTGTATCTAATACCATTATTATCATAAGATAAATCATGGGATATAAAGATAATAATTTAATCGATGGTATTATCGGCCAAAGATTACTAGCCTGAGTACTTTCCATTAGTTTTGTAATTTTATCACTAATTGCAGGATTACTTGGATCTAACCAATGTTTTTTAAAAGCAAAGCTGCCGTACATTAAACAGTGCCATATTAACAAAATAATAATAGCAGCAAAATAAATAAAGAACGCAGTTTCAGTACTAACATTTTTTTTCAAATTTTTAACAGAATTAAATAATTTATTTTCTGCAATTTTTTCTTCTAATGCAACTTGTTGTTCACTAAAGTCATTTGAAGGATATGAAGGAGTAGGATGAGAACCAAACATATCTCCTAAATCATTATCTGACTCATCATTATTCATATTTTCAGCATTTTCAATAATCGATTTTTCAAATAATTCAAATGGATTTGGAAACTTCATTATTATAAAATAACATTATACTAATTTTGTATAAATTAATACTTATTTTTATATTATAAATATATGGACATTCCTTTATTAATAGAACCAAACGTAAAATATTATTTGTACGATAAATTAAAAATATGTCATGAAAATAAATTGAATACCTTTAGTTGGGTATTTAATATAACCGTGTTTATAATTTTTTTTTCATTATTATTTGTCGTATTGTATTTGTCAAGAAAAGAAAAATTATCACCTTATGAAAAACATGAACAATTATTAAAAGATCAGCAATATGTGATGTTGAAAATACGTGATTATAAAGAGATGCATAAAAATAATAATTCATCTTTAATTACAGAACTACCAACATTAAATCAATCGTAAATTATTTTAAAATATTATAATATTTTATAATAACATGAATATCATACATAAAAAACGTGAAGATATTATAAAAAGTAATAATATTGCACAGAAACAGTTTAATGATTTATTAGAAACATTAGATACATCTAAAATATCTGAACTCAATGTATCAATAATATTAAATGGCGATTTAGATTTATCTGTTTTACAAAATGATTTCAAAAGCTTGAGAACAATTAATTTTTCTAAAGGAAATATTACAAGTATACGTAATATTCCAAAAATAATTAATAATCTAATTATATCAAATAATTTATTAGTTGAATTTGAAAATGCACCTTCTGATTTATTTCATTTAGATATAAAAAATAATTATTTGGAACATTTGGATATTTCTCAAGCTCCTGATTTAGAAACATTAGATTGTCAAGATAATAAATTAGAAGAAATCAAATTTCCAAAAAAAATAAGTATTACCAAATTAAACATTAAAAACAATGATTTCAAGCATTTAGATTTGATTGAATTTCCTGAATTGTTGTATTTGAATATCTCAAATAACTTAACCATAGTTATTGAAAGTGGTGAATTAGCTGATAATTTACGAGAATTTGAAAACGATAATACACCTTTATCCGGATTATCACTAAATACTATAACCAAACCAGACGAACGAGTACAACAATTAGATAAACAAGTTGATTTTATAACTGCATTGAATGATTATTTTAAATTAAAATCGCAATATGAGAAAAATATTAAAAAAGAAAAAGATGCTTATATTAAAAAAGGCGAAACAATAAAAGAAAAGAAAGAATTGCTTAAAAAATGGAAACCTTCTTGTATTAAATGTAAAAAAGCGTGCGGTACAATATTTGCTAATAAAGATTATAGATATATTGCAATTTGTGGTTCTCAAAGTAATCCATGTTCATTAAATATAAAATTGTATAGGGGAGAACATTTCAAATTTGAAACCATGTTGTATAATTTAAAAGAAAATTTAGATGATCATAAAGAAAATATTATAAAACAAAAATTAGATACCTTACTAAATTACATATCTGAACAAACATCATCTAAATTGTTTAAAGAGAAAATGGAGGAGTATAATGATGATAATTTACTGTATGCATCTACATTGAAAGCATACAATGATATATTTAATAATGAAGAAAACAAACAAGAGATTATTAAAAAATTATCGAAAATAGAAAAAATAAAAACAGACATGAAAGTATTATTAGATGAATATAAAAAGACATATAATAAACAACATATTACCACTGTTGTAAATATATATATAAACGATTTATTAGTAGAAATAGAACATTTACAAAGATTGAAATATGATATATGTGAGGTTGACGGTAATATATTATATCAAAATGAAATAGAAATAACAAAGAAAGAAGGATTATATAGTGAACCGCCTAGTGTTGAAAAATTTATTGCCTAAATCTTTTTTATAAATCTTTTTTATAAATATTGTAAAAAAGATTTACTTTTTCTTATGAGATCTATTCTTCTTTGTTCTACAATAGCTTCGCTTTTTACCTTTAGCTAATTTACAGCCTTTAAGCTTCTTGCATTTAGTCTTATTTTTTACTCTTTTACAGAGTGTGTTACGCATGGTTTTAGCCATTATATAATTTAAGTATATTTTTTTTAACAAGAATTGTAATTTGAAATACCATCCCACATAACTTTATTGTCAATCGCCCATTGTTTTTTTGCACATGTATCACTAAATTTTGCATAGCTATCTACATTAAACCATGAAGAATGATTAGTGGAAAAATCAAATACTTTACCTTTATCAAAAGGAACTATTTCATCAGCATCATTAATATGCATACCTTGATTTAAATCACCTACAATACAACCGCTATTGTCTTCTATCCAATAATCCGGGCATTGTAACGCAGTAGGGGGATATATTTTATTTTCTTTAGTTTTACTTAATAATATACCGACGCTTACTAATATAAAAATCAATAATACTGTTGCGATACCTAAAACTATTTTATGAAATACTTCCATTGCTATAATATTCGTGAAGAAATTAAAACTATCTAAATATATTTATTTGTATATATATATTATATTTATGGATAATTATTCTGAATTTTACAAATCTTTTCGAAAAGAAGACGGAATATTAAATTTGAACAATCGTGTAGATACTATATCTAGAATGGATATTATGCAACCACCTAGTTCTGAAATGCAATTTAAGATGTATGAAAAACTCTCAATAGATAATAAAGCAACGGATTACAGAGGTGCTCTTAATGGTGAATATGAAACAACATTATTAAGCAATTTATTTTTTTCTGCTGAAAATATTCAAATTATTCAAAATGGAATAAGAGCCGGTGTTCATAAATTATCAGATGGGAAGTATATGGTTCCTAATCAAAATATTGATAATTTAAAAATTATCATGAGAAGCATATTTATGCAATATTCTGAAAATTTACAAACAAATATAACCAAACAAATAGAAAAATTAAACGCATTAGTATTAGATTATAGTGTTAAAAATGTTTATAGCGGTGCAGTTAGTTATGAAAAATACTGTTATGATCAGAGTGTAATTGCACGACCATTAGATAGACCAGAAAATTATGATAGAAATTTTAAACAATTAGAGAAAAAACCATGGATTTAATATATATATATTAAATAATATATATGTGTGGAATTATTGCGGGTATATATGATAATATATATAAAATATTATTAGATGGTTTACTGCAATTGCAAAATAGAGGATATGATTCAGCGGGTATAGCAATTATTGACGAAAATATAAAGTGTATCAAAAAAGCATCAACGTCTACATTAAGTGCAATAGATTATTTAAATACAAATCATATACGTGGGAATATTGGAATAGGTCACACTAGATGGGCAACACATGGTGAAAAAAATGATATTAATTCACATCCACATATTTCAATGTGTGAGAAATTTGCTTTAGTACATAATGGTATAATTGAAAATTATAAAGAATTGAAAACGATGTTATTAGAAAATGGATATATCATGAGTTCTCAAACAGATACAGAAATTATAGTAAATTTATTGTCATTTTATAATAAAGAAAATAATATTGAACAATCAATACAACAAGTAATTAATAAATTGGAAGGTACATGGGGATTAGTAATAATGAACGTTGATTATCCAAATACTTTGTACGCAACGCGCAATGGTAGTCCTTTATTAATAGGCTATAATGAAACTAATGTAATTATTACAAGTGAACAAAGTGGATTTAATAACAAATTATCAAATTATTTTGTACTAAATAATAACGATATATGTATTATAAAAAAGCAGAATGAAAATATAATTATTGATACAAAAGACAATTATACATTAAAAAAAATAAATTATTTAAATACTGAAATAAATGGATTTGATCATTGGATGATTAAGGAAATTTTTGAACAAGAACAAACTATAATGAATGTGTTAAAACGAGGAAGTCGATTATTAGAAAATAATAAAGTCCGTTTGGGTGGATTAAATGAAAAAAAAAAAGAATTGGAAAATATAGATAATATAATATTATTGGGGTGTGGGACATCTTTTAATGCATGTTGTTATGGTATTCATTTTTTTAAAGATTTATGTAAATTTAATAGTATTCAAGTTCTCGACGGAGCAGATTTTTCCAATTCTGATATTCCAAAAAAAGGTCATACATGTTTGATTTTATTATCGCAATCCGGAGAAACAAAGGATTTACATAGATGTATTGCAATTGCTCGTGAATATGAATTATTTACAATAGGTCTAGTAAATGTAGTGGATTCATTAATTGCGCGCGAAGTCGATTGTGGGTGTTATTTGCACGCAGGGCGTGAGGTTGCGGTTGCATCTACAAAATCATTTACATCACAATCAATTTTATTGGTATTAATTTCTATATGGTTCTCCCAAACATATTATCCACATGAAAATATTAAGAAGCGAGAAAAAATAATTCAAGATTTATATAATTTACAATACGATATTAAAAAAACTTTAAATGTTCGAGAACATATAAAAAAATTAGTACCTCTTTTTAATAAAAACTCATGTTTTATATTAGGTAAACAAAAAGGAGAACCTATTGCAAAAGAAGGTGCTTTAAAAATTAAAGAGGTTTCATATATACATGCGGAAGGATATTCAACGAGTAGTTTGAAACATGGTCCGTTTGCATTATTAGAAGAAGATTTTCCTGTAATTTTATTAAACCCAAATGATGAATTTATAGCAAAAACACAAAATGCGTATGAAGAAATAAAATCAAGACATGCAAGAATAATTAAAATCGTAAATAATGGAGAACAAGGAGAAAATATTATTAATATACCTTATAATCACACATTTTCACATTTATTAATGATTATACCATTACAATTATTAAGTTATGAATTATCTATATTTAGAAAAATAAATCCAGATATGCCCCGTAATTTAGCAAAAGTAGTAACGGTCGAATAATATATATATAATTTATATATAGTTTATATAAATGTTGAAAGAAAATGGAGAAAAGTGTTACCATGATAGTCAATGTGTTAGTAATACATGTATTTCAAATAAGTGTGTTAATAAGGAGTTTAGAGATACTATAAAAAATGAACATGGAAGTCGAGCTTTTAATAAAACTATAGAAGATGATGAGGAAGAATTGAGAAAAACAAAAGAATCACTGACGGAATTAGAAAACCAAAGAACCGCATTAGAAGAGAGAAAAAAAGAATTAGAAGAGGAAGAAAATAAAAAAACAGGCCAATTGAAACAGACACGCAGTAACTTAATTCTAAACCAAGCACATAAACAAAGAGAAGAAAGAAAAATGCCAGAATTTGAAAAGGAAATTATTGCAAAAATTGGAGAGACAGAAATATGCGAAATGTGCAGCGACACCCTTCAAGGTAGTGATAATAAGTATTCTTGTAGTAATCCTAGATGCGATCCTGTAATGTGTATAGAATGTTTATGTAAATTGCTTGATACTGGTGACGGTAAGTGTCCGTTCTGTAGGATACTAATAGAAGAAGAGGCAAAAGAATATTGTCTTTCTATTTATACAAAATATGTAGAAGATTATGAAAAATATCGTAATGAAACTACAGAAGCAGAACTTCCACGGTTGATAACTAGGCTGAATATCGAACACGGTAGCCCAGGAGAATTAATTTTTAACCAGCTCCTTCCAACCGAAGGTATTTTTGATGAGACAAAAGTATTACCTGATAGAGATGATTGGAATGATGATGGTTTTAGTACTATTAAAATGCGTGATTATTATGTACGTAACCATCCATACGTTAAAAATATTCATAGATATCAGGAAATAGAACTAGAAGTACAAGCGAAAAGATTGGAATATATTGGTGATAAATATTCAATGTCAGAAAAAGTGAGAATCCCAAATTGTCCTTACGAGAATGTCTTTGATCCAAGAGATAAAGACTTTGTTAATGACTATGCCAGATATGTTAAGGAACTACACACACACGCACAAGGGCAACAACAGCAACTGCAACAACTGCAACAACAACAGCAACAACCGCAACAACAACAACAACTACAACAATCGCAACAACTGCAACAACCACAACAATCGCAACAACTGCAACAACAACAGCAACAACAGCAACAACCGCAACAATCGCAATACGCCTTCAATATCGGGTCGCACCCTAGAAATAGGCGGAGGGATCGAGACCAGCGAACACGCATTTATTCAGGTGATAGTCCAGACTCTATACGTAGATCTCTTATAGAAATACGCAGGAGATTAGGTGGACCGAGACAACTACTGGAAGAACGGCAACCGCAACAACAGCAACAACAGCTTGATAATATCAATCCAGCAGTCGTTTTTAGAAATGATGAAAGACAAATGCCTCATTTTGGTGGTATCGATCCAGCAGATTATCAAAATAATCCGAATACTCCTGATGCCATGGAAATGGAAACCCCATACGAGTTATTAGCTAACAACCAAACTATTACGGGGGATCAGCGCCGCCAGCTAGAACAGACATCAGGTCCGCCAAGTATCACTAATCCATATGTGTTAGTTGACGGTAATCAAATTATTGGATTTGTATGGGATTCACAAGATCAGGGCTGGCGGGGAGAATTTAACCCTTATCCTGACCCTAATCTTGGTGGTAAAAGAAAAACAAGAAGAAAGAATTACATAAAAACAAGAAGAAAGAATTACATAAAAACAAGAAGAAAGAAGTCGAGAAACGCGAAAAAAGGAAGAAAGTTGAAAAAAACTAAGTCAATCAGAAAATAATTAATTTCTATAATTAATATATAATTATAGAAATGTCAAAAGTAGAGAACGAAAGGTGTATTGAAGATGACGAGTGTAAAGATGACTTAATATGTTTAAGTGGATTATGTAAAGATCCAAAAGGTAGTTTTGCAGAAGTAAGTAAATTTCAAAAAGAACATTTAGAAAAAAAAAGAAATAAAGATGATGCGGAATTGGAGATATCAGGAATAAAAGCTCAAAAAGAAAAACTACAAAAACAACTAGCAGATTTAGAAAAATCAGAAAAGGAAAATCAAGAAAAAATAAAAAAAAATACGTTGACCAAATCTCAAAAAAAACAAGAAAACGATTTATTAAAAAAAAGAGCAGAAGAAATAGAACGCATGCCCCAAGAGACCAAAAAACTAGTGATGCACACAATAGATGAAAATACTAAAAGTGAAAATATGTGTGCTGTATGTCTTAACCCATTATATCCATTTGAAAAATTAATTTTTTGTAATAATCATCATCCAATGCATGCATCATGCTTTATGGGAATGTATCAAACAAATATAGGAAGAAGAACTGAAGTTAGATGTCCTAGTGGAAGGACATGTGGGTATAGTCAGGAAGTCATGCAATATGCTCGTGAAAATAATCCAAATGTAACAATACGCACACCGCCGTTTAATAACTCAAATATGGATGATCATTATGCAGCAGCAGCAACTTTGGGTGACTTCAGACCTGCATCTTTAGACCAACTAAGACAACAACACCAAAGGCGAGAAACACTCGGTCTTACCGAGGGAAATGTTACTCGTCACACTTCAATGTTTAATAATGTATTAGATCGAAGACCGGGTAGTGTATACAGTGAAGATGATGTTCCTTATATAGAGGTGAATAGTGATGATGAGATACACGATGTCATTGTTGCCACTCCAAACCATAATATAAATACTAGTTATATACACAACCCGAACCTGCAATTTCCTAATTCTACCAGACGTGGAACCCGGATACCGAATGATCCCGAGACGGCAGCTCAGACGGCTGCCCGTCACGCACACCAACGTAACCTCAATTTCCGCAATCTCCGCTTCCCAGACAGATTTTCGCTTGAAAACAATTCTTGGGGAAGCAGGGATGATTTTGAACCGGATGAACCAATACGATCGAGACGTAATAATAACGGAACATCTGGTAACGGAACATCTGGTAACGGAACACCTGGAGGAAAAAAAAATACAAGAAAACGTAAATGGTCAAAAAAATACAAAAAAACTATTAATTGTAAAAAACCCAAAGGATTTTCACAAAAACAACATTGTAAATATAAAAGAAAAACTCGCAGAAAATAAAATGTTTTAGATATATATAATCATGGAACGTGGTTTAACTCATTTATTACATGCTGCTATTATTGGAGTTGTCTTGTATGTGCTTATGATTTATGTATTGAAACAATCTACACCATTGGCTGAAAACAGAAGCGTGTTAATTGCAGCAGTGGCATTAATTTACATGATCCTTTTTGGTCATGGACTTCCTAAAAAATTAAATGCAAATATTTAAACCCTTGAAGATTTAAAATGGAACATTTTCAATCGTTTAAGGGTCAGATACCAGTAACGAATTAAAATCCAGAACGCCGGAGGCGTTCCATTTTAAATCTTCACTGGTATAAATAAAAAAACATTCATATATATTTGATATATGAATATTAGTAAAATTAATGTCTGTGTAATATGGTAAATCGCAGTTATATTTTAGCCATACATTTGCCTCATTTCAGCGTAACTTCTAGGTTTTCCATCCGAACCGGTCATCATATGTTTAATTGCTGATTCCCAACCATCGGTTGCTACTACGTCCATTGCTTTTTTATTATTCTCATCCATACCATTATAATATATATATTCTCTTCCTGCTCCTGAAATAGATGAATTATTATCATTATAATTAGATGTCCACATTGGACAACATGTAGTAATAGTTTCTTCTTTTTCATAATCTGGTAAATTGAAATGAACGGTTGTTCCTAATGCTTGACGAAGTTCGCGTGATAACACGTTGTTATCATTTAAATTAAAATTTTGTTTTTCATTATTTAGTGAATTCATAATAGTTATAAAACGAGTATATTCATCAATATTATTTTGTAAAATATCTGTTGTGATTTTATTATTTTCTCTATTTTCAATGAATTGGTTTTGAGATTTTTGTAAAATATCTGCATTTATAACTGTATCTAATGTAATAGGAAATTCGCCCAATATATAATAAGTATTCTCCGTCCCTTTACTTTTAATGGCTTTCCATTTCATTATCAATGGTATGTATATCTCAGGAATTGTTTTCTTATTTTCGTAAAATATCAAAACGTTGCTAATAGTTAACTTATCCATAATAAAAAATTTTATAATTTATTTAAAAAATTTTTTGAATATTCAATTTTTGTTTTATAAAACACGAAACTTTATTTATTTTCTTGTAAAACTGAAGTAAATTTTTTTTTATCCCAATTAAAACCAATATCATAATAATGGTTTAATATATTAATATTATTTGGATATAATAAAATAGAATCCGTCCAATAATTATCACACGTCAATTTTTTATTATAAATAATAAACTCTTCGTTTAATTTTTTATATTCTAATAATAATTCATTAATTATAAAATTAAGTGGCATTGACTGCACTTTTTTATAACATGCTAGTTCATATTTTATAATTTCACTTTTGATTTTTTGCATTCTTAAAGTTAAATCAAATACATATATCATCAAATAATAATGATATGCTCGTTTTTCTCTATGCAATTCACTAATTACATAATAAATATCGGTTTCTTCAAAATCACCGTTGTTATCATAATTTTGTATATCTATAGAAAATCTATATTTCCATGGATTAGTAATTACATTTATTCCTAATTTTGAACTGGTATCGTTTGATTTATATATAAACTGTTTACTTATTTTAGGTAACAATTCTGTTATTATATTATTATTTAATTGTTTTATATTTTTAAGTTCGTCTTCAAAATGCCAACATAAATGTAAAACTTCATTAAATCCTTCTTCATTTATTCCAGATAAATAACCATTCAAATCAACTAAATATGCATCTATTGTTTTTAATTCGCTAAAACTAAAATTGGCAATATATTTCGATATAATTTCACCAATATACTTAAATTTATCCATATCAAAATCCATAACAAATGGTCCATACATATGAGGCTTTACAAAAGACCAAAAATAAGGGAATGTTTTATTAAATATATTGGACGAATAATCTTTTCTTTCAAACATATTGAATTTTTTATGATTTGTTTAAATAAAAAAATCAAAAATCAATTTTTATATTCCAGTAAAATAAATTAAAATATTTACAAAATTAAAAAAACAAAAACCACAAATAAAAAAAGTAAATATTGTAAAATAAAAAATCTTATCTACATCTTTTGGCGTTTCTTTACATATATCTATTTCTTCAACATCTTTTGGCGTTTCTTTACATATATCTATTTCTTCAACATCTTTTGGTGTTTCTTTACATATATTTATTTTTTCAACATCTTTTGGTGTTTCTTTACATATATCTATTTCTTCAACATCTTTCGGTTTTTCTTTACATATATTTATTTTTTCAACATCTTTTGGTTTTTCTTTACATATATTTATTTTTTCAACATCTTTTGGTGTTTCTTTGCACATATTTATTTCTTCTTCGTATATTTTCATAAATATATCATAATCCTTTTCGTTTATAAAATCACATGTACAATTTTCAATAGTTTCTTTCCATAAAATATATTCTTTTTCTTTTTTTTTAGATAATTTTTCCATATAATATAAATATTAATATTTTTAAATGATAAAAATGTTATATTAAATTAATTATTGATATATTTCATATTTCTTATTTTCTGTAAAACTCTCTGCAATACTACGATGAGAAGCAAGTCTGAAATCCTTGAATAATTCCTCAAATCCTTCACGTGGCTCATCTATTGTATATAATACAATTTCTTCTATCCATGTATCACAAATAGAACCGTAAAAATTATCATCGAAAATAGAAAAATCATATGTTAAATTATCTGTATTTTTAAAATTCGTAAGATAATTATGAATAATTAAAGATATCTTTAGAATTACTTTTTTTGTATTTCCTTGTGGAATATACATTCTAAAAGTTTCAATTAATTTGTCAATCTCAGTTAAATTCATATTAATAAATAATATTTTATACTCTTTAAATATTTTATAAAAATGATTCAATTTTTTATAAAAAATGTGCATCGAGAGGGGTTCGAACCCTCGCCTCTTACGAGACCGCATCTTAAGTGCGGCGCCTTGGACCACTCGGCCATCGATGCTTAAGGTACCCAATGTGGGGCTCGAACCCACGACCACCAGCTTAAAAGGCTGGCGCTCTACCAACTGAGCTAACTAGGTATATTTTTGTTGTTTTGTTCACGTTGTTTTTGCTTATCATGAAGTTGTTCAAATTGACGAATTCGCTTTTGCGAATACTTGTAACCAGATTTATCTTTCTTCATGTTCTTTTCCTTTCCTTTGCGCGTAGATGTATTATAATCGTATCCCATTATGATGTTCTATAAAGAAGTGTATAATACAATTTTACCCCCCTGTTATAAAGATATATAAAATATTTTTTAAATTGTTTTAAAAATGTATTTATAAAAATTCTTATTATATATAAAATGAGTGAATTTATTAATATGAATTTTTATCCAAAGCCAATATTATTTTTTGATAATGATCCAAATAATTTTCGAGAAATAAAAGATAATAATTTACCAATTGAATGTATACATGTTGAGGAAATACCAATAAACGCAGTAAAATTATATAATAATGCATATAAATCAAATAACTCAAATAATTATATAAAATGGTTAAAAGGTAAGATTGATATTGAAGAAGCATTAAAAAATGATACATCTCCATCGGAGGCATTGAATGATACGCATATTAACTATATTAAAAAGTGGGCACATATTACAAATGGAATGTATGAAGAGCGTTATGTATTATTTGATTGGGATCGAACATTAAGTATGTGGGAAGGATTTTATACATTTGATGGAGATATATTTCCTTTTGATATAGTTAGTTTTAATAGAAGGAATTCTTTTACATTAAAGAAATCATTTGCAGAAGACATGGTAAGTTATTTATTAGATAACGAAAACAATCGATTACAAAAAATAAAGGATTTAATAAGTGAGTTATTAGATAAAAATATTCAAGTTATTATTGTAACAAATAATTCTAGTTTATTAAATATTACAAATCATTATATTTTAAAAAACTTGAATATTTGGATACCATTATTGCAAGAATTAGATCCTCGGTTGAGTATACAAAATCTAGTGTATGGTGGTGTTCTTGGTAAATACGAAGCGATTTATCAACGAATACCCAATATTCAAAATTTGCATGTTTTAGAAACATATACAGGAGGAAGAAAAATAAGAAAAAGATCAAAAATAAATAAAAGAAGAAAACCAAAAACGTTGAGGAAAACAAAACGAATTAAGAAAATATAGTAAATAATATAAAAATATTTTTGTATATATTTTAATGGGATTATCGGAATTAGTAACTTATAAAGATCCTTATTATTTACACAAAATATCTGGAGTATATGTTTTATGCAATTTTTTCTATCAATTTTATTTATACTATTCTTATGGTATTATGGATTTAAATATTTTTAATATGTTTCCACATTTTACATTACATTTAACATCATTTATTTTCAGGGTTATGTCATCGCGCGTTTTGTCTGAAGGAACAACCATGTTTATTTGGGAAGAATTTCGATTACATTCAATGATTTTTGCATATAGATCTTGTTTATCGATTTTAATACCTAATTACAGAGGTTGTTTTATATTTCTAACAATGTTTTTTGCAGATGCGGCAACATTTCTATTAGGAAATGATAATATTACAAACGTTCGTGGAAACCATAATAAAGTATGTTCGGGTTATTATGAAAATTTTAATTCTGTTTTCTATAGTACAAGTCAATTTAGTGCAACATTAATTTGTGGTGGTTTTTTTCAAGAAAATTATTCGTCAATATTGACATTTACAACATTACCTGTAATTCAAACATCTGCATTCGGGATGACACTAATAAAGGAAAATATTATAAATCAATCAATTTGGAATATTGTTTATAATGTTGAATTATTATTGGTATATTACATGTGGTATTTAGAACAAAAAAATATTTTAATTATACCTATGAGTATGTTATGTTACATTTTGAGAAAATGCGGGATGAATAAATATTATTTATTTTTAATTATTACATTTAGTGATTATTTGTGGCGCAATTTTCATATATACAATGGTATAGAATATGACTAATTTACTTTATTATATTACATAAAAAAATATTATATAAAATAAATAATATTTTTGTTTTTACTAGATGGGTTTATGAAATTATTGTATATGAATATTTACTTTTTGGATTTCTTTTTAACTATTTTTGTTACTCCAGTTTGAAGATCTTCACGTTTCTTTTTGAATTGTTCATAATGCTTTGTAAATACTTCCAATTCATGTAACCACATTTGATATATTGTTGTGTTCATCAATACATCTAATTCCTGTTTTGCATCATCTTTTTCTTTCATAATATGCTTAACATTTTCTTCAGTTACTGAATCCATAGGCATCTTAATCAAATATTTGAAATCACCATCTATTTTATCAAAGTTATTATGCTTCATTAATTCTTCCACTTGATCAGCTCTCTTTTTACGCAGATCTACTCTTCCGTGCAATGTTTCTTCAATATATTTTGCCTTATTTGAAAGTTTAATTAGTTTATGTTGCAATTGATCAACCATAAATGCTTTACGGGTTTCATATAATTCTATACGAACTAAATAAAATTGTTCTATGATTTCTTGTACATTTTTGTATTTATGTAATCTACGATTTGCATCAAACATATGCATATTGCTGGTTGATATTGATGTAGTTAATTTCAACAATTTTTCGAGACCATCAATCCCCAAAGCATCTTTGTGACTGATTAATTCGTCTAATCTCCCTTTTGGAAATACAATCGTTATATCTACACTGACCTCTGTTGATAATGATGTGAAATCTTTAATAGATGGTATTTGCTTTTTTCCATTTTTGTCTGTGCTGTCCATTAATGATTCTAAAAATGCAATATATGGCATGGTCCATGTTCCAACAGGTAATTCAACAATTCGAATACGGTCATTGTCTAACTTTTCATAACATCCTTTTATTAAATATTTATATTCTTCTATTTTGTTTATAGTTCCCTTAAAACCCTCATAATAAGGAGTAAATTCATAATTTTGCATGTTCTCCATATTACTGTATTGAGGACTAATAAATGTATATAATTTCTGTTTTAGATATTTCACAAAATCCATTGGATTGAATGCAGGTATATTACACGAGAACCCAGTACCTATTCCTGAAATACCATTAATTAGTGAAAATGGTATAATAGGAATATAATATTCAGGCTCAACCATTGTACCATCATCGTCCAAATAATTCAATACATGATCATCCAACTCTGGGAAAATATATCGAGTTAACGGATTTAATTGTGTAAATATATATCTTTCACTTGCTGAATCATCTCCTCCTTGAAGACGTGTACCAAATTGACCATTTGGTAAGAGTAAATTAATGTTATTTGATCCAACATAATCTTGTGCCATGTTTACAATCGCACCATTTAAGGATGCTTCACCATGATGATAAGCAGAATGCTCAGAAACATATCCCGAGAATTGGGCAACTTTTATTTCTGAAGTCAATTTACGTTTAAAAGCAGAATACAATATTTTACGAAGTGAAATTTTCAATCCATCTACCATGTTAGGAATAGAACGTGCACAATCGTAAGTACTAAAATGTATAAGTTCATTGTTTATAAACTCTTCGTATTGAACGTTTTGTCGTGTAGTATCTAAATATAAATTTTTATCATATGCCTCTAACCATGTTTTTCTATCATCCGTCCTTTTTTTATTGAATATCTTATCAATCGTATCATCACTATTCGGACCATTATACACAAAATCAACCACTTTTTTATTTGCAAAATATTCTTTGAATTCTTTTGATGTTGAAGTACCCAATCCCTTAAAATATTTGATATTCCATCCATGAATATCATTGTTTAGTTGTTCTTTCCAATCATTATATTCTCCATCATTATAAAACATATGAGTTTCACTGTGTTTCTTTGCTCTAAGAATAGGAGTATTCATAAAAGATAAAAACCCTGGAATTTTAATCAATGACGACCATTCACTATGAAACAAATTAATACATAAACCTTTGATATGTGAACCATCCATATCTTGATCGCAAAGTATCATAATTTTTCCATAACGTAAATATTTTTCTACATCTTTCATAGTTTCATAATTTTTCCCGTTTTCTAAACCAAGTATCTTTTTTAAATCGGTAATTTCTTTATTTGCACTAATCTTACCAATCGTTTCACCTCTTACATTTAATAACTTACCTTTTAATGGATAAATTCCAATAATATTACGATCGTCACTAGATAATCCAGAAACAATACCAGATAATGCACTTAATCCCTCACAAAGAATTAATATACATTGATTAGATTTCTCTGTACCACTAAAATTGGCATCTATAAAGTTGTTAATACCACGAATTGATTTAGTTTTTGAGCCATCTGTTTTTTTAGCAGCAACTTTACTTTCTTTTGCTTCTGTAATAGAACAAGCCAAATCCATTACACCCATTTTAGCAACTTTTTCTATAAAACCATCACTAACATTACATATTGAACCAAATTTGGAATAAGGAGTATTCAAATAATCTTTTGTTTGACTATCGAACGCTGGATTTTCAACGTCACAGCGCAAAAACAATATTAACTGTTCTTTAATAGATGTCAAATTTACTTTTACTTTTTTCTTTTTTTCAATATATTCTTGTAATTTTCTAGTTACTTGACTAATAATATGGTCTACATGCTTTCCACCTTTAAATGTACAAATTCCATTTATGAATGAAACAGACATAAATTCATGATTTGGCGAAAGACCAACTGCGTATTCCCAACGTTCATCTGGGTTCTCATATACTCTTACTCCTCCTTTATCTTTAGCACCAATATACATATCAATATATTGTTGAAAATTTTTAATTGGCGCGAATTCATCATTAAATTTGACTTTTATTTTTTTAATTGAATGGTCCGTTACAGCAGCAACATCAAATGTACGCTTTTTCAATAATGCAAACATATCTGAAGTAATACCAGTAGGACTATTAAAACGATTATAGTCTGGTTTAAATGTGATTTTTGTATAAGGTTTTCCCGATTTTACTTTTGTAATAGTGGGTTCACATATTTCATTTAGATTATCTTTGAATTCTTGAACATATTTTAAACCACGAACATGATCAATTGTTTCAATTTTTCCATATGTTGACCATATTAGAACCAATTTAAAACCAAATCCGTTCTTACCACCAACAATTTTTTTTTCTTCTTTATTATAATTTGTCGATGTTCTCAAATGACCAAAAATCATTTCAGGTATCCATAAATCATATTCAGGATGTTTTGCAACATCTATACCATTACCATCATTTTCCATTATAATAGTACCATCGTCTTGTACTTGAATTTCAATAGATGATACGAATTTTTTATCTAATAATGGTGATTGTATCATTCTGATTACATGATCTCTACAATTTACAATACCTTCATCAAACAATTTATATAATCCAGGGATATATTCAATTGTTTTGTATACAATTTTTTTTTGTTGTTCGTCGTATACCCACATAGATGAGTCAACATTTTCAACAGATCCAATATATGTATCTGGATTATCCAAAATATGCTGCTTATCGGTTTTACGCTGGTACTGTTTTGCAAGAGAAGTATTAGACATAATATAGATTTTATATATTCAAACTTTTAAATATTTATCTATTCAATTTTTATAGACTATATAAAATGAATAGAATGTTTTCAAATACTTCAAATTTTAATTATACTGATAAAAAATTTAATTTTTCCACTAATAAAATGAGTGAAAAAATGAGATATGCTGATTATATAAGGCGTAACTCAAAAGCAACAATAGACAATAGTGTAAGTGGTGGTATAACAAACAATAGTGGTATATTTTTTAATTTGGCGGAACGATGTGATATTTGTTTAATTTATTTGGACGATTTAGTTATTATAGAAGATGTTATTATTGATACGCAATTATATCCTCCATATGCTGGTCCTCCTGATTTAAATGCCAATTTTTATGATGCTTTATATGAATATCCTATGTTTAATGTTGGTCCACCCGATTTAAATCTCAATTTTCACGATCCAAATATTCATACTTTCCCTGACTTTATTATGAGTGTACCTGATCTAGATTTGGATTATTATGATCCAAATATTCATACTTTCCCTGAATTTATTATGGGTATTCCAGATTTTAATTTAGATTTTTATGATGCGGGCGTGCATACTTTTCCTCCTCGTGGTCTAGCACCACCTGACCTCAATTTAAATTTTTATGATGCGGGCGTGCATACTTTTCCTCCTCATGGTCTAGCACAACCTGACCTCACTTTAGATTTTTATGATGCGGGCGTGCATACTTTTCCTCCTCATGGTCTAGCACCACCTGACCTAAATTTAGATTTTTATGATGCAGATGTGCATACTTTTCCTCCTCATGGTCTAGCACAACCTGACCTCACTTTAGATTTTTATGATCCAAATGTGCATACCTTTCCGCCAAATGAAATGAGTTTTCCAGATATTACAAAATATTATTCAAATCCATTACATGTTTATCCTCCTGAGGTAGGAGCTCCAGATTTAACACAAGATTTTTATGATGATTTTGTACATACTTTTCCACCACATGGAATGGCTCCACCGGATTTAACCCAAAGTTTATATGATGAAACGTATATTTATCCACCAATATATGTTGGTCCACCTGATTTAAATAAAACATTTAATAAAAATGCAGAGTTTCCTGAAGTGAATTTAGGTCCGCCTGATATTACTATTAGTACATATGATGAAACTTATAGTTATCCTCCAGTAGGTTTTACACCACCCGATTTAAACGATGATTTTTATGATCCACAAGTACATACTTTTCCACCAAAAGAAATCAGTCAGCCTCCTAATATAAATGATGATTTTTACGATGCATCTTATAGTTATCCTCCAGTAGGTTTTACACCACCCGATTTAAACGATGATTTTTATGATCCACAAGTACATACTTTTCCACCAAAAGAAATTAGTCAACCGCCAGATTTAAATGAAAGTACATTTAACTCATCTTATGAATATCCACCTGATGGAATTCGCCAACCGCCTAATTTGAATGATGACTTTTATGATGCAGAAATTCACATTTTTCCTCCATATGGAGTAACATTTCCAAATTTATTACAAACATTCAATCCTGACAATTTATATCCGAAAGCACCCGGTCCGCCAGTTTTTGTAACATTTATTACTTTTGGTTATCATATTATTAAAGATAATGATGTGGATTTTTCATTATCAAATGTAAATACTACCAATCAGAATGCAATTATTAATGATGTTGTTAATTTTATTTCAACTAATTTAAATATATCAACTGATTTAATTGATTTATCTTTAAACGTACCATCATTAACATTAAATATAACTATAGAACAAGCCGGTAACTTATTTGATACTACTATTATTATAAATACAATTACTTTATTTGCTTTACAAAAAAAATATGATATTAGGGATATTATTCGAGGAATTATGGATGACAATACTTTACAAATTGATGAAAATTATGAAAATATGGAGGTTGAAGCAATAGATAATTCAAATTTCCAACGTGAAAATACAATACAATTTAAACATGAGGATAATTTTTTATATTATAGGACTGATCCTGATACTAATTTTTCTTTAATAAAAGTAAAATATTTAAATCCCATTATAAATCCAACTTTTAACCCATCTTGGAACCACTTATTGAATATAAATGATACTAGAGAAGCATTATTTTATAGACATCCAAATAATGCAAATCCAAATAGTGATTGGTTGTTTTTGTTTAAACAACAAGAAGAAAATGTAATAATAGAAATAATAGATTTAATTGATGACACGGCCAGTTCTATGGATTTATCTAAAATTATTATTGATGATAATATGTATTCTGTATTTCCAAATTTTTTAGCACAAATACGAACTTCTAATAATAAAATTCAATATAAAACCAAATATGGGTTGGGACTATCTAAAATAACTTTATATTTTAGTGGAAATGTAAATAATTATGTAGAAGACAATAGTTGGAATAGTACAATAATAAACAATCAAGTACAATTACAAAAAAATATTCCAGATACAAATTATAATGATGATTGGACAACATTAATCACAATAAACGATAGTATTGAATTAATACATTGTGAAGAAATATACAATGGAAGCAATATCGAATTATATTTTTCGAATGTATATATTCATGAAGTACCCAATTATTTTAATATAAGTTCTCAAAGATTAGGTGAAATATTTTATCTTTCGAGAACAGGATTAAGAATATTTACATTAAAATTGCATTTTCGTGATGCATTAACCGATTTTGTTGTAAATAGTAATTATGATTATGTATTGGATAATAATATTATTACGTTAACAATAAAAAACAATGTTTACAATACAAATTTATTAAAAATAAATAATGTACAAAATGAATTGATTTTTATAAGTGATATGATTGATAATAATAGTAATGATGTATTTCCTTCAAATATAACAATAAATAAATCAAAAATGGATTACAATAATTCAAATATTAATATAAATAATTTAATTGAAATTCAACAAAATAATAACATTACAATGTGTAAAACAAATAATACAAATATTAATTCTATTCAGGTGCATTATGAGAACGATTTAGTAAGTCCAGTTAATCTTATTCAATCTTGGAATACAACAATAAATAACAATGATATATTGATAACAGGAAGTGAACCAATTAGTTCAATTAATACAAATGACTTTTTCAATATTATATCACAAACATACAATAATACAATTATTAATTTATCTCAGGTTCTCGACGATAGTTCTAATAACATATCGCAAAGTAGTATTTTGTTAAATGGGGTTTCATTGAATAAGCAACCTCAAGCCGCCGTTAAATTCCGACAAAATCCAACAATGCCATATATTATACAATATCAAACAAATGGTGCGTATTTAACATGTGTTAAATTAATGTTTGACAATGAATTTCCAGATGGATATATTATTAATAATTCATTTTTACCTGCGGGTTGGAATATAATCAAAAGTGCAAATAAAAAAGACTTCATATTGTTTGGAATACCATCTATAAATGCCTCATCGTGGACAGCATTATTCGATATTGGAACAAGTTATCAAAGTTATATTTTGACAAATGCGAGTGATGTAGTAAACCACAATGCTCAATTAATACCACGAGAGAACATTATTGTAAATGGTGCAAGTATATATAATGTTAATTAAAAAAATATTAATAAATTAATATTTATTAATATATATGAGTAGTTCGTTTGGATTTAATAAAACAAAAAAAATAGAAATTTTTAATGATAGTTCTTCAATAAAATATAGAACTCAAGGTTCTCTATTATTATGTTGTATAAAATTGCATTTAGATAGTTCTATAGATATAAATAATATTTCTTATATACCTGCAAATTGGAGTTATGCAATAAATACAAAATCAAATACAGAATTATTTTTGTATGGTTCTCGAGAATATGCAATTAGTTCATCATTGTGGGATACACTGATCGGTATAAATCAAAATGTGTTGAGTGTTAGTGAAATGGCAGATGCAAATGGAGAACCTCTGAATAATACATCTGCAATAATAGTAAATGAATTAATAAATCAAAAGATATTTTATGATTTTAGAAAAAATGGATCACATGTTCAATATAAAACATATAACAAAGAATTAACATGTATTAAGTTAAATTTCGATACTCCAATTATCCTAAGTTCTCCAAATATTCCTAGTAATTGGAATTATGTTTTAAATAAAAATAATAACAAAGAAATTATTTTGTATGGAAGTGTCGAAAATAAAATAAGTTCAAATAGTTGGGTAAATTTATTGTCATTGAATATTTCAAGTACTTTATTGAATGTATCAAATGTTGTTGATGGAAGTTTAAATCAAATATTAAATTTAAAATCAAATGTGAATGGTTCAAATAATATATTAGCAAATGAAGAAGTATTTTTAATAGAATTTAAACAAGAAAATGGAAAAATCAAATTTAGAACTGCTTTGAATAATAATTTAACATCAGTTAAATTACAATTTAATGAAGATTTAGTTGCAACTGGTTATACTTTTAATATACCAAATTGGAAATCAATAATAAACACTAATAATAAAAAAGAATTATTTTTATATTGTTCAACCGCTCATGTTTTGTCACCAATAGTATGGAACGAATTATTAACAACGACTGCAATATTGATAAGAGTAAGTGATGTAACAAATATCAATTTTAAAACTATTTTATTGCGAAATATTAAAATATATACATCTTCACCGATTGTTGAAGTAAAACAAAATGAAGGATTAATACAAATAATATCAAGTTCTCAAAAATTATGTAGTATTAAGTTACATTATGAAGAACCATTTGATGAAAGTTTTAATATAGTGAGTAATATAAGTAGTTGGAATGAACCATTAATAAATATGGAAAACAGAAAAGAAATATTTTTGTATGGAACAACAAATAATGCTATTCCGCTAGGAATTTGGACAACATTACTAGATACAGGAACAACAAATAGATTATTGAAAATATCAAATATGGTAAATCAAAACGTTCAAAATATATCTGATACGCATGCTTCTATAAGTTATGTTTGATTATTTTCTAATATAGATAGACGATTGAGAACATCTGCTAATTGGGTTTCCAAATTCGCAACTTTTGTTTTTTCAGCTTGTAATTGACGGTCCACTTCTTGAAGAGCCGATGTGGCTACTGTGAAAATGGAATCTTTCGATAAAACATTTAAATTGTTTACCTTTTGACCATATACGAATATTTCATCTATTAAATTATCGGGTATTTCTATTTTAAATTGAGTTTCATTCAATATATCAGTCATTTGTATAATAGTTTCATTATTTGACGGATCGTACACCTTAATTGCGGCAAAATAATTATCGGATGCATCTTTTTCAAACTCTGATGTATTCAAACTACAGTCTATTAAAGTTATAACGTTGGTATTTGAATCGTAATTTCCAAAACAATAAATATTAGGTATATAATCTTCTTGTATTTTTACGGCATATGGTAATACTTCCTTTACTTCTTGTGCGATGAACCCCTCAACAATAGATGATGTCCTCGTAATATTATCAATATATTCATAATAACTGGGTTTTAGCAAACGAAGTTTTTCTAATGATGTGTCATCCTGAATGTCTGTAATATTTTTCTTAATACGTTTATCAGATGTAGATAAGAATGTTTGATTTGTCCATATACCCGCGGTTGCTTTGATGGAAATATCGCTTAAAGGGACAAACTCAGAATTATATGCAGGGTGACTGGTGCCCAAGTTGTTATACCTAAGCGCGTAGGTGGCTCTGTAATTAAACCATGTCATATCACTAGCATGACCATCCTGAAACGGAAAACTATTCGAACCAACAACATGCAGTGGAAACTCTGGACTCGTTGTCCCGATACCAACATTACCATCGCCATTTATTATCATCCTTGTTGATAGAGCTGAATTGGTCCCACCACCATTATTTACTCTAAAATGCATTTTATTTAAACTGCCATCAAAATCGTTGAATTCATTTACTATTTCATGCCATTTACCAATATTATTAGGACCCTTACTAAAACGTAATATTGCAGTTACTTCTGACCCGCTTCCTTCTAATAATAATTGTGGACCATTACCACGAACATGCAGTATATTATCAGGACTGTCAGTCCCGATACCTACATTGCCGGTTACTGCTAAATCTCCATCTATATTGTTTAATTTTATTCCCATATCTCCTTCATATCTCCAAAAAGTAATATATGGTTTAAAACTACCTGCATTATCATTACTTGCAACATAGTCTTGTTTTACAAAAAATGTTACATAACCTGATGCTGGATCATACCACCATGCTTTGGATGAATTGGAAGATGATATAGGTGAAAAATCTACTCCATTACTGCTTTCTTCTATAGTAATAGTATAATTACCATAACTAGCTATTCCATTTAACAAAATATTTGTAGGATAAGTAGTAGGGTCTTCATCATTTCCAATAAATTTAAATGCTTGTCCAGGTACAACACTAGATGAACCCAACCTTACTCTTTTATAATATTTAATAAAAGTTTGGTCTGTATCATATACATCATATAAATATCTACCGTTACTATCAATTAAAGTTACACTTTGATCGTCGTCAACATCATAATAAGAAATAGGAATATCTTCAGCATAAATATTATTATTAAACACTTTATTAAATGTAGAACCTGGAGCTTCTAAAGCACCGGACTGTGCTGTAGTTGTAAATGGTTTACCTTGTAATTTTTTAATAATTAAATCGTTAAACGTTCCATCTGCAGGAATGTATGACATTATATATTATAACTCTAATATAATTTATAATATAGTTAGCTTAATTTTAATTGTATATTTCTAAATTCAAAATTTGCGTCCATAGGAGCAGCAATACGAACATGTATATACATTTCATTAGAACTAGTATGTGTAAAACTTGGTAAAAGTCCAGTTAAAACCAAATCTTCTGAGTCCCAATAATTATTACTAGCGGGACTATTTGCACCACCTAATATTGAATCAGTAGTATAATAATTTTGTCCACTAATTCCATTACTTACTTGTAATATATCAACCCAACCTGTATTTTTATTTGTATCATTAAAAACTGGATTTGATAAATCTTCTACCCTATAATAAAATTTAACATCAGGTCCACCATTACCAATTTTATAAGTGGGATTACTAGTTCTAACAGCATTTTCACCTCCGTATGGAGTAGTTACATGCTTTCCTCGCATTTGTAAAGTTGTATAATTACTATTTTGTCGATTTGATACTTTCCAAACGAAATCTGCATATCTATGTCCTGATGCGGCTATAGAAGAATAATCCACATTATTTGAAGCATCTGAAGTATCGTATATATAAGAATTATAATTTAAATAACCATCTGTATTGGTACCTTTTGTTCTATAACGACCTCTAAATATTTGTAAATCATATGTAGTAGAAATATCTGTTGCGTGATTATATGACGCATCTTTTATAGAAGAAGCTGGATTTGCTGTATATACATGACCACTAGTAGGCGCAGGCGATATAAGTCTAAGACCGGTTGTATAATCTGCAGATGTTTCACCGCCACAAGATGGCATAGTTGATGCACTATAATTATTTATATTTTCATACGTACTATAATCATATAAAATATCTATAGTATTAGAAGTGATTGTTGAACTTGTTGTACCTTTAGCATTTCTACATTGAACAGTAACATTAACACTTGTTACAATAGCAGTTGTGGATAATGTTCTTTTTATATTTGTATTAGTATAATTCATCCATGTATCTGTTGGTAATGCAGTGTTGTTAGTGATTTCAGTATCTCTATCTGATGGTATAGTAGATGAGGTATATGTACTACTATCTGCATTAACATAATGTACTATCCATCCATTATGAACAAAATATCTACCAATATTTTTTAATTGAAATGCTGTAGAAAAAATTAAAGTATTATACAATATGTGAACACCGGATATTTGAATACTGTTAAAAGTTGTCGGAGTTATAATTAAACTTTGTACACCTGGTGTACTTTGAACATTATCATGATAAAATTGCCAATAATTAAGATCTTCAGTTGTATGTTCACTTGTTCTTGTTGTTCCTGCATTTCGTTTTTGACCAACATAAACTTTATAATAATTTGCTGATGCTCCATAATGAGTAAAAAATTCACTATTTATTGTTACTGAATTAGCACAATTTAAATAATATCCTTTTTGATAATTAGTAGTATAAACATCATTAGGTGTGGTTGTATTTATTTTTAAATAACTGTCACTAGATGTAGCATCAGATGGTTTTGTTGAACCATTTAAACTACTAAACCCGTCATAATTTACACTAACATTTGAATTTGTAATTTCTGTATTAACCTCTGTCATATATGCACGTATTGTAAATATACCTATGTCTTTAGAACCTCGATTATTTTTTGTATGGATATATGCATTATCCATAGTATTGGAAGTAAATGAAGTTTTATCAAAAAATACTCTAGATACGCTAGCACCAGATACATTTCTACAATTATAACTTCCACTAGTAGGAAATATTACGTCTTTGTAATCAGTAGAAAAACCTGTCATATGGGTCGTTGCAAATGTATTACTTGATGAATCATCACTATATTCAGTACTTGCATCATTTTTTACTCGCGTAACAACTGTATATATTGAATCGGGTATTAAATTAGTTATATTCTTATCTCTTCCTGAAATAGCTGATGTTAAAGAACCCGTTTCTGTTGTTTCAGAATCAGTAATAGGATTTCCACCACCATATCTCCAAACACTATCACCGGGCGATGAATAAGTAAATTGATATTGTAGATTTTGATTTACATATAAAACTTGTAAATTTTCTGCTTGGAATTTTGGCGTTCCTGATGTAATAGTACATGAAACATGATCGACAGATGAAAACGATGGTGCAGTTTGAGGTGCACTAGGTTTACCTGCTTCTGCAAATATATTAACATCCAATGTTATAGGATTTGAAGAAGGATTATAATTTTTATAATATGCGGTAACTTTAAATGCTGAGTCTCCTTCTAAATTACTTTTAAAATCACCATCATATACAAAATAACAATATCTAGTTTGTCCATTTGGGTCATCAGGAAATTGTACTGTTCTAAATCCGGTTAATTCAGTTGAAGAATTTGTAAAAACTATACCAGTACATGGTGTACGTGTTGTTGTTAAAGAATAATTATTATATGAATATTTTACAGAATTAGAACTTGTGTTTAAACTACTTGTTAAATCAATATCCCTCGTATTTCCATTTTTTAAAGTTACTTCAAACTGAAAATCAATAGAATTAATCATAGGTAAATATAAATTCATAAATCCAATTTGATATTGTTCAGGATATTCCCAACTTAAATATACACGCGTAGGATCACTATTATTTGGATGTGTTTTAAATACAATTGGTTTTGGTGGTTTAACTAGATTATCATTAAAAATAGCACTACCAAGTGGGTTCCAACTACTATCTACACCATAACCTTCAAATTCATCTTGATCAGTATTATAACGTATTTGACCCAACGCATCAGGTGCTCGCTGACTAGTATCCCCAACTGGAATTTTTAATGAATTTGTTAAATTTAAACCAGTAAAATTGCCCACATTTCCACTAATATCACCAGAAACATTCATAGCAGTAAAATTGCCAACATTTCCACTAATATCACCAGAAACATTCATAGCAGTAAAACTACCTGTATTTCCACTAATATCACCAGAAACATTCATAGCAGTAAAATTGCCCACATTTCCACTAATATCACCAGAAACATTCATAGCAGTAAAATTGCCCACATTTCCACTAATATCACCAGAAACAATAAGTTTACTAGAGGATGATGGTTCAGCACCAATACCAATATTACCTGATGCATCTATTGTCATTCTCTCAACATTTGCAGTAAAAAACTGTAATTGATCATTATCCGCACCAGCGGAGCTTTCAGCAATTATCTTTGTATCTCCATCCACATCTTTAACACCACCTAAAGAGCCCCAAGCGTTTCCTGCTCCAAACCCTTCATATGTACTTAATTCACTATTGTAACGTATTTGACCTAAACTGCTGGGATTAGGGCGCTGAATACTATTTCCAATGGGTACTTTTAAAGCATCATTTGAACTTATATCCAATCTACAAGTGGGTGTTGTTGTATTAATACCTACATTTCCTCCATCCTGTACATACAAAACACTAACGCTATCATCTTGAATATCCATAACTGGTTGACTTCCTTTTTGGTTTATTGTTAATGCTGGTCCAGTACCATCATTTGTAATAGATAACATTTCAGTAGTACTAGTATTTGTATCAATAATATGCATAACACCATTTAAAGACAAATCACCTTCAATTCTTACATCACCAGAAACAAGAAGTTTCTTAGTAGATGATGGTTCACCGCCAATACCAATATTACCGTTCTCATCTATTCTCATCCGTTCATTACCTCGGGTAAAAAACTGAAGTTGATCATTATCCGTACCAGCGGAGCTTTCAGCAATTATCTTTGTATCTCCATCCACATCTTTAACACCACCTAAAGATCCCCAAGCATTACCAGCACCATAACCTTCATATGTACTTAATTCGCTGTTATAACGTATTTGACCCAAACTGGGATTACTTGGTCTTTCAGTATCTGTTCCAACCGGAATTTTAATTGCGTCATTAGAACTAATATCAACTTTACATGAAGGAGTATTTGTACCAATTCCTACATTATTATCAATATGTAAGCTGGATGCATCTAGAGGCCCATTAATAGAAAAAGAACCAAACTGTATAGTACCATTAATAAATACATTTTGATTATTATTGCCAATAATTATTTGATTTGGACCACTAGTAGTGGCACCTTGACCAATAACAATTGAGTTTTCATGGGTGACAGATGAATTATTACCAATAGCAACAATATTATCACCCGATGCTGTAATATTATATCCTAATATTGTAGAATTAGGTAAATTATAACCAGTATTACCAACAATATAATTAGCTAAATAATCAACATCTGAAGCGTCTACAACACCATCACGATTTAAGTCATGAATATTTAATTTAGGAGTTATTGTATCCAAATTAGATGCCAAATAAACGAGATCCGCAGCATTTCCCGCGGTTCCATCTAAATTAAAGTCTCCTGGTCTACTCATTTTATATATATAGTATATAAAATTAGTATAAATTATTGATTTTTGTAATATATTTATTATTTATATATGTCAGGTTTTAAAATTTCAACAAATAATGGAACTATAGATTTAAATGATGTAATGTCTGTAAGCTCAAGTACTTCAAATACTACACCACTTACTATACCCGGTTATAACAATATAAGTTTTAGACAAGTTAGTTCAACCAGGGGGCATTTAATAGATTGTTGTAGTACAAATAATAAATATAATTTTTTAGATAATGGTGTAAAAAAAGATATATTTAATGCATATAATATAGCATCAAAAACATTATTTCATAATAATTATCTAGTTGCTGGGGTGAATTCGTATGGGCCATATTTTAAATATGATACTACTACTATTGACTTTACAACATCACAATATGAAAATTATACTCATTTTAGGGTTGCATTATGGGGCGGTGGTGCAGTAGGAAAATTTGGAAGTAGTTTTGGAAATTATGTGTTTAAAGGAGGAGGAGGTGGTGGAGGAGCATTTATTTTAACCGAGAAACTCGAAACTTCAAATGTTGTGAAAATACAAATAAATCCTGCATATCCACAACGGAACACTGGTGGTATAAGTTCAATTTTAGTAATATATTATGATAATGCTACATCTGCCACTTTAATATGTCAAGGTGGTAGTATAGGCACTAGTACTATTGGTGGAGCTGGTGGTACTTATGATAGTAACGCAGATAATAGTGATAATATACTTTTAACAGAAACACAAAACGGTAACACTGGTTCTGATCGGGACCAAGGAAGTATGGGTGGGGATAATGGTTATAGTAATAGCAGTTATCAGGATTTAGTTGGTATTGGTACTTATAGAGGGGACGGCCTGAGGGGTATTGATAGGAATGTGATAACAGTAAGAAGTACCCCTGGAGCAATTCAGGTATGGTTTTATGTTGAATAATTATTTATTTTTCAAAGTCTCAATTTCTGATCGTAATTCTTTAATAGCTTCAACCAATAATGCAACAATATTACCATAAGCAACTGATTTATATTGTTCTCCTTTTTCGCTTGTAGTAACTACTTGAGGAATGATTTTTTCAATATCTTGAGCTATGAACCCAATATTTTTACGTTGTATTAAATCATTAATAAATTCGAATTCCACACCTTGTAAAGCACAAATTTTTTCTAATGAATTTTCCAATGGTTTTATTTCTTTTTTTAAACGAACATCAGATGTTGCTGTGAAAGATGCTGCACTTACCTCACCCGTTACTGCTAAATCACCAACTATATTGTTTAATCCTTTATTTCCTTCATATCTCCAAAAAGTAATTGTAGGTGTAAAACTAACTGAACTAGCAAAAGTTACATATCCTGATGCAGTATCAAAGAAAAAATTTCCTGTATATGCATTATTTCCATTCCATACTACTATTCCATATGTACCTCCTGGATCTTGATTTGATGGTATTGCATCAGCTAGTATATTTGTACTAATAACATTTGCAGTATCTGTACCTTTATAATAATAAGATTTCCAACTTGATGTATCTACTGTTTTTTTTAATTCAACCTTATCATACTTTATAATATAGTTATAATCACCAACCCCGATATATCTACTACCTCCTTCATAACCTCCTATACTTCCATCTAAAGTTACTGTAGGGGCGATTGCTGGAATAGGAGAAGCATATATATTACTTTGTTGTATTTTATATGATGATGTACCTGGTGATTCTGTTGTTATTGTATTACCTGTAGATGTAAATGGAGATGTTTGAATTTTTTTTAAAACTATATCATTGATTTCTGATTGTGAGAATGACATTATTATAAATATTAATAATATATTAATTAATATTTATCAAAATAATTCTGCACTAACATAACTAAAATTAAATGTTTCTGTCATAGGAGCACCAATACGTAAATATAAATAAACAGTTGTATCGCTAGATATATTAGCTGTACCCGCCATGGATGATTGTGTAGTTATTGTAGTTCCACTATATGATGTATAAAAAGTACCAATTCTTGCACCAACAACTTGATCTCTTGTTGTATAAAAATTTTGTACGGTATGACTTTTAACATTTACATTTGTACTACCTAAAGTTGCACTACACCAAGCACTATTCCATGTTCCACTTGCCACTGCAGTATCATCTGTATTAGCTGTTCTAAAAAATATATGTAATGGTGAACCATTAATTTCACATCTATCTGGATTTGCTGAATTTGCGGCAGTTATGCTACTAGCACCATATATTTTAAATTCTACACTTGTAAATGTAACGCCTGTTTGCATTTTCCAACAAAACGTTGCATATCTATAACCACTATTAAAAATAGTATTATTATAATTTGGCAAATATGAATAAACTTGTGAACCATTTAATGATATTGATGAATTACTACTATAATCAATATATCCTGTATTTGTTACACTATTTCCACCTTTTGTTCTATATTCACCATTATATATTATTAAATCTTCATTATTTAGTAAACTTTCTTCGTTATCATAGGCAGTTATAGTAGCATCATGTGTTGTTATATTAGTTGTATATACTAATAATGTATCTGAATTACCACTATTTGCACTACCTGAACTAATTCTTGTTCCGTATTTTATACTAGTACCTACTGTTTCAGGTGAAGTTTTGTATTGACTTGCAGTAATTAAACTATGACTTGATTGATCGTATAAAATGTCAATAGGTGTTGCGTTACTAGAACCAGTTGTTGTACCAGTAACTCCATAAGCGGTTGCATTAAAAGTAGTAGATGTATAAAGACCGTTTCCTGGATTATGAGTAAGATTTGTACGTGTAAATGTAATTGGATAACTTATTGTAGTAGCATTAGTGTCAAGATCCGAATTTGTTTTTGGATTAGTTTCACTACCTCCACCAGTACAATTATATATTATTATTTGATCTTTATTATAAAAAAGATTTCCAATACCATCACTAATTTCAGATGATGCGTCAAATGTTAAATCTCCACTAGAAGTAGTTATACCAGAAATTGTTCTTATTGTACCATAACTTGTTATTACAATACTAAAATTACTCCATTCTGGAGTTAATGATACTGCATCATAATAAAATGTTACTGCATTACCGCCACTTGTGCCATCAACACTATCATTTAAACGATAACGAGTTGTATCTAATTTAACACTATATTGCGTTGAATTATTTGTGTTATTAAAGAAAGCACTTAATAAATTTACTGTAAAACTAGCATTTTGATAATAATTTTGCATCCAATGAGTAGTGTTATAGTTATTACTATTTTTATCTGATTTTGATGTATTTGTTATACTAAAATTTGCTGTACTTGTTAAATCTGAAATATTTTCACCCCATCCTTTTACTCCTAATGTACCAATTTCGCTAATACTTGGACCACTTAATGTACATTTTATTTCTAATAAATTTCCACTATTATCAGTTTCTGCTTTACCACGAGTTTCAGTACAATGTACTGGTGCTGTTTTTGGATCACTATATGCAGAAGTTACTGTTGAACATAGAACATTGTATAGTGCAGTGTAATTAGGACTAGTACTTTTGGTAGCATCATATACTTTATGTACATCAGTTGTTGATATAGTAGTAGAATCATCATCTTCAAATGTAAATGAATTTAGAGATACATCATGATCAGCTTCTGGTAATGCAGGCGTACTAGTACTATAAACATCACTATATGGACCATAATTTGTATTTGGTGCATTGTTTAGTGCTCGAGCTTTAAAATAATATGTACTATCTGGTCTTAAATAGGTAAATGATTGACTAGTACTAGTACTAGTAATATTCTCACTTGCATCAACTACTGCTCCATTATATCTATAAGTTGTATCGCCCGGACTAGACCATTCCCATTCATATTCAGATATATCAACTTCTGAACCAGGTGTAATTGAATTTAATTCATCAGAATATGTTGGTACAGTAATAGTAGCTGTTAAATATGATCCATATGTACCATATGTAGAATGATTAGAAGAAACGCCACTAAAATCAATATCTCTAGGTGCACTAGGATCACCTGCTGCAGCAAATATATTGATTGTATGTGAAGTAATATTTGGATTACTATCATAATTTTCATACCAAACACGTACTTCATTGTTAGGACTAGATATTACATTTTGTAGAGCTGAATTAAAATATACATAACAATTTCGAGTAATACCATCAGGAAATATTTGAGTTGAATAACCAGTACCTTGATTTATATTACTAAGAATAATTCCTGTAATAAAATTAGAATTAGCTGTTTGACTAGAATATTTTATGTAATCAGTGCCAGTAGCATTAGAAAGTATAGATTTTGTAGTTGTAGCATTATCAGTAGTAATATCTACTTCTGCGTTTATATCGTTAATAAAAGGCAAGTATAAATTAAATGCACCCATTTCAACTTGTTGTGGATAATTCCAAGATATGAATATTTTACTACCAGTTGAAGTATGTTGACTATCAAAAACAACAGCAGGAGGACTATCAGAAAAGTATTTTTTGAAATTATCAAAACCTAAAGGGTTCCAGCTAATATCACCCGCACCATAACCTTCATAACTATTTAATTCAGTATTATAACGTATTTGACCCAAACTGCTGGGATTAGGACGCTGACTAGTGGTTCCAACGGGTACTTTTAAAGCATCATTTGAACTTACGTCCAATCTACAAGTAGGTGTTTTTGTATTAATACCTACATTTCCTCCATCTTCTACATACAAAACACTAGTACCATCATCTTGAATATCCATAACTGGTTGACTTCCTTTTTGGTTGATTGTTAATGCTGGTCCAGTACCGTCATTTGTAATAGATAACATTTCAGTAGTACTGTTATCAGTATCAATAATATGCATAACACCATTTAAAGACAAATCACCTTCAATTCTTACATCACCAGAAACAAGAAGTTTCTTGGATGAGGACGGAGCACCACCAATACCAACATTACCAGATGCATCTATTATCATTCGCTGAACATTTGTAGTAAAAAATTGTAATTCGTTGTTGTTCGCACCAGCTGTGCTTTCAGCCAAAATATAGGTATCTCCATCAACATCTTTCACACCACCTAAAGAGCCCCAAGCGTTTCCTGCTCCAAACCCTTCATATGCAGCTAATTCACTATTGTAACGTATTTGACCCAATGTATCAGGTGCTCGCTGACTAGTATCCCCAACTGGAATTTTTAATGAATTTGTTAAATTTAAACCAGTTAAACTACCTGTATTTCCACTAATATCACCTGAAACATTCATAGCAGTAAAACTACCTGCATTTCCACTAATATCACCAGAAACATTCATAGCAGTAAAACTACCTGCATTTCCACTAATATCACCAGAAACATTCATAGCAGTAAAATTGCCCAAATTTCCACTAATATCACCAGAAACATTCATAGCAGTAAAACTACCTGCATTTCCACTAATATCACCAGAAACATTCATAGCAGTAAAACTACCTGCATTTCCACTAATATCACCAGAAACATTCATAGCAGTAAAACTACCTGCATTTCCACTAATATCACCAGAAACGTTCATAGCAGTAAAATTACCTGTATTTCCACTAATATCACCAGAAACATTCATAGCAGTAAAACTACCTGCATTTCCACTAATATCACCAGAAACATTCATAGCAGTAAAATTGCCCACATTTCCACTAATATCACCAGAAACAATAAGTTTACTAGAGGATGATGGTTCAGCACCAATACCAATATTACCGTTCTCATCTATTCTCATCCGTTCATTACCTCCGGTAAAAAACTGAAGTTGATCATTATCCGCACCAGCGGAGCTTTCAGCAATTATCTTTGTATCTCCATCCACATCTTTAACACCACCTAAAGAGCCCCAAGCATTGCCCGCACCATAACCTTCATATGCACTTAATTCACTATTGTAACGTATTTGACCTAAACTAGGAGTTGGTCGTTGGATACTAGTTCCAACAGGTACTTTTAAAGCATCATTAGTGCTTATATCAAAAGTGCAAGTAGGACCAGTTGTATTTACTCCAACAGTACCTTGTATAACAACAGTATGTTCATTGTGTCCTAACATAATCTGATTGGATGCGTCAGTTGTAACATTTTTTCCAATAGCTATACTATCATTAAATATAGCACTAGCACCATTTCCAATAGCAATCGAATTTTCAACGTTTGTATTTACATCTGCATCTTCAACAACTGCATTATGTCCAATAGCTATATTTCCTAAATTATGACTTCTAGTAAATATTCCTCCTTTAGGTAATTCATAGCCTTGATCGCCAACCACATGTTTAGCCAAATAATCAACATCTTTTTGTGTAATTGTACTACCTCTAACAATAGAATTTATTTGGTTATAAGAAATATCATTTAAGTTAATCAATAAACTAACTAAATCAGCACCTGTTCCAGCCGCTCCATCATTATTAATATCGCCAGGTTGATAACTCATTTATATAAATTATATATTTATTTTAAAAGAAAAATATTTTACTAATATATAAAATGTCCGCATTACAAATCATTGATTCTTCTGGATGGTACATGATTTCAACCAATACATCAAAAAACTTTTATGATCGTGTTCAAGAACTTTGCGCTGATATGAGTGATAATGTTGTAATTTACAGAACTGCATATTACTATCCTGAACCATGGAAAATTACAGATGGTTCTTTTAATGCAAGTAATTGGTTTCAAGTTACTGATATTAATTTACCAAACTTGTATCAAATGTCACCTAGTTTAGGTTATTGGGTGCTAATTCTAGAATATACAGCAGCTGCTGATTATTATAAAAATGATCCTAATACAACTTATTATCAAGGTACACCAACCGATGGAGCAAATGGTATTTTTACTACATATTATGTTAGATTGGGTAATTATACAAGCACTGCTAATGCTATAGCATCTGATCGTCCATTTTTAATTAGTAATCAAACTGGTACTAGTTTCAAAGACATTCCTGACTTAACACTGAACACAAATACACTATACGAGTTTACTATTGATGCATCAGGTGTTACTACTGATGATGATGTTAAACATACCTTTAATATTAAAGTTACAGATCCAGCTGATGCAGATAATGTTAAATTAGACGGTTTAACAACAGGTATTAATACACCAGGTCAATCTATTTACGTTCGCGGTTTAACCGAGATGGACGGTTCAATGAATATATATAGTATGGAATATCAAAATGATATGAGTTATAATATTACATTTGATAGTACTACTTACCGTGCGTCTGCACAAGGATATTAATATAATATTTTAAAAATTGAAACAATTTAAATGTTAATATTTAAATATATTAATCATGAATATTTTCAAGAATTTTAAAATTTTTAAAATTTTATTAGATTTAAAGCCTCATAAAATACCAACTTTAGGACGTTGGGCATTACATCATAATAAAGTCGCACATATGAAAGCAGATATGACAAATGAAGATCATTGTGGCGTTTGTGATAAAATGCGTTATGATTATATAGACAAAGATACTTCAAATATAAAAAGCACTTCAAATATAAAAAATAAATAATATAACATTACATATTTAGATAATGTCATGTATAAATAAAAAAATTATTGAAATCTAATAAATAATATATTCAATAATAATATATTTCCAATAATATTGATTTTCTAATAAACCTTTATAATAAATATCATTTTTATTAACATAATTTTCATATGGTTTTTTTTTTAGTTTAAAAATTTCCATTCTATATTTTACTATATCATCAAGTATCATAATAGTTATATCCATCAAATCATCACAGATGGTTACTACACTATCAATATTATTATATCTAAATATCGTATTTTCACTATTTTCATGAAAGTTATATCGTGTATAATTACCCAAATTCATCTCGTTTTTTCTTATTATTTGATTTAATATTTTATATTTTTTCAAATCTATTTTTCCATAAATATTAAAAAAACGTCGAATGTCAATATCATCTATAAAATGTGCAATATTCCATTTTATATCATATGGTAGATTTAATATCATGTTTATAAATATGAGTATTTTTTATATTTATAAAATTAGAAAAAACATACTAATAATTTGTCCCATTTTAAATCTTCAATGGTGTAAAATATGAATAAATTAAATCAATTTTTCTTTTTTAGTTTTTTTATTTTGAGCATAATAGAGTATTAAATTTTGGTTCAAAAATATATACGTAAACGAATTAGATGAAAATGGTACTTTTGGTTTCATTGTTAATATTTATAAGATTTTATATTTTTTATAAAAACTAATCAATTTTTTTGATATTATTATATATGAATAAATCAAATATAGTGCTAATAATAGTAATTATCATTCTTATTTATTTATATTCACTTCCAAAATATGCATTGTTATTACCAACACTACCAGTATATGATAACAAAGAAGCAGAAAAAGTATTAGAATTAACAACAAAACGGAGTTATCAAGACGAAAGATTTTTTGAATTAACAGATCCAAGTATTGTTTATGCATTTTCACCACATGTTAAAGAGAACAAGGCACAATTAAATGAAATAATAACTCATCCACTTTTATTATTTATTGGTTATTTTTTGAAATATACAATCAATCGTCCTCGACCTTATCAAATAAACAAAAATATTGATCATTTAAAATCAAAAACAGGAGATACACCGGCTCTACCCGCGGGTCATGCATTCCAAGCCTATTATTTAGCACATGTATTAACAAAAAGATATCCACAAAAAAAACATTTATTTAGAGAATTAGCAAAACGGTGTGATGATGTCCGAGTAAAAGGTGGTATTCATTATCCAAGCGATGGAGAACTTTCAAAAAAAATTGTTGAGTTTTTAATATTTATTAAATTTTTTTGATTTTCTTTTTTTACTTCTTGTTTTATTGATGGATTTTTTCACATGTTTTTTAATCTTTCTATTTGTGGCATTTCTAATCACATTTGGTGCTTTTTTTGCTTTATGTGCTTGATAATATCGGTCTTCACATAAACACCATTTATCGCCTTCTTTTACAACAGAACGTAATGGGTTTCCTTTACTTTCAGAATAATCTAAAAAACGTTTATCCATTTGTGCACAAACTAAATGTTTTCCACGATCATACTTATCTGTTTTACAATAACCATCTCTATTAAATCCAGTAATAGGATTGACGGAGCATTTTTGTAATGGCTTATTGTCAATATTCATATATAAAATATTAATATTTTAATTAATATTTTAATTAAGTTTGTGTTTTTGATTATATTCTTTCATACCGCCTTCATATAACGATACATTTACAAATCCTTTTTTTGCCAATTCTTCTAAAGCCAATTCAGACGCATTACAATCTTTATGTGCACAATAGCAAACAATCGGCACTTCATATATTGATAACCCTCGTTTAGATACCACTTTATGTAATTCAGGATAATGTCTTTTAATTACAATACTAAACCAATCATTTAATTGATCAACTGACATTTTTTTTATTTCCTTATAATACAAATTAAATGAATTTGGAATATGGTCTTGAGCATAATATTCACAAGGTAATGTATTTAAAAACACAGTTGTGTTATCTTTTTTATTTTGTTCCATTTGATTAAAATTAACATGTTTAATTACAATCTTTGTATAAATTTGTTTACACCAACTACTATTGTCATTATTTGCGATAACAAAATGCAAATGAGGATGATATGTTTGTCTTTTTTTTTCACCTTTTTGAATAGTACTATAAATTTGAGGAAATTTAAAATATACACGTACTTTTCCATTTTCATCGCATTGAGCAACTCCAAAATTTTCAAAATTACCGTATGCAGTTTTTGCATCATTTATTAATATATTTGATTGACGTGATGGATTTGCTGCCCAATATAAAATCCTTTTGTTTGCCATTTTTTTCATTTCTAAAATAGCAACCGCATCATAACTAGTAGGGTTTTTTAATTTAAAATCAGTTTGTTTTTTAATAAATTCTTCTACATAATCAAATTTATGTAACCATGTCGGTTTCAATGTTTGTTGAGATTTTACTATATTATCTATACTAAACGTTATACAACTTGCGCATACCCCCTTTGACATTATATATATATACTTTTTATTTTTTTACATCTTCATTTAATAGATTTTTTATTATATTTTCTGGTAGATTTTTTATTAGATTTTTTATTAGATCTTCTGGTAGATTTTTTTCTTAATGATTTTTTTAGTCCACCTCTTTTTCTTGCAGGGATTGCTTTCATTGCTGACAATATCATATCTAATTCTTTGTTTGCCTCATCAATGTCTTTATCTGTGCCAATGAATAAGATCTCATCCAACTTATCTTGAATTTCTTTATATTGTTCAAATAATCTGTCATATTGTTTGTCTTTTTCTTTGGGCATGTATGAAGGATCTTGATTGTGTCTATCTATTTGCGATTGTTGTTTCTCTTCAGGGGACACCCATAAATCTGTATCAGGAACTCCATCTCTATTATGTCTAGTAGATGGTCCATAAATTGTAGCTTCTGGATTGTCATCCTTTCCGCGTCGCATGGAGTGACGTGTTTCTCTAGTATTGTCTTCATTATGTATTTCTTGTTCTGTTAAAGTACCTGCTACCTCATTATTACTAGAACTTCTCACAATATTATTAAAATGTACCCCCTTCTTATTATCGGTGGGAAAATGCATTTAATATATATATTATTTATATTTTATTATTTGTGTATTCGGTTTGATATTCTTTAAATTGTTTTATATGTTTATTCTCTATAATTTACTCCTTTTTTTGTGCTTCCATGAAAATACTTAATACTTGTAATTGTTTTATAATCATCTTGATTACAAAAATTTCTCAGAACTTCTCCCCACAATGGTAAATCGCCCCATCTTCTTTTATAAATATTATTTGACTCATATATTTTATTACAATATTCTTTAATAATATTATTTTCACGTATTATATTTAAATCTAAAGCAAATACGTTTGTATATGGACCTCCTGCACGAAAATCTACTTGAGGTTTGTCATATGTCTTCAAAAATTCTTTTGTAAATTTTTTTAATCCTTCTACAAAAAAGGCGCAATCCGGTACCCATACAGCAGAAACAGCAACTTTACCTTCAAGTGCATCGAATATATCTAAATAGTTCGTTTTTAATAATACATCTTCATCTATTCTTAATATTTTATCATATTTTTCAACATGTTTCCAGAAACCACAGAACCAAAAGCTACACATATTTCTATATCCTAAAAAAGCAGTTGGACCAGCCAAATCTGTATTAAATACAACTGTATAATCGTCTTTTTGTTTCAAAAAATCACTAGAAACATTAACAAATAAAAAAGATATATTTGGGGTTTGCTTTGAAATATGTATTTGTTGATCTAAAGAAATATTTCCTTCATGATATATAATATAGTCTGTATCAATTTGTACATTTTTTTCTATTTCTTTATTACGATTACATAATGTATTATACTTATCATTTTTATCATATCCTCTAGTTAATACTACTACTGCTTTTTTATTATTTCTATTTTCTAAATAATTATTTCTAAATAAGTGTATATCTCTCTTATCGAAAGGTGCTTTATATGTGTTAGAATATAAGTTAGTAAAATACCAAAATACAATATTTTTATTAATAGCACCGGCTAATGTACTGTAACCACCCATTGAGGGTAAAAAATATTCTGATGTTATCATATATTTAAAATCTTGTTCTGTGTTATTTGTGCTTAATATTCTAACATTATTATTAATAACTTTAATTTTTTCTATTAAATCTTCAACAAACTTATCAGATTCCTTTTTCTTATCATTATTTGTGCATCCATATAAAATAAAAATATTATCTAATGATTTTACTAAATTTTCATTTTTCTCTAAAAACTTATCATATTCACTCATAGACGCTGTTGCTGCATTTGACCACCATAACCAATCAAATAGTCTTAAATGGATAACCATTGATTTTGGTGGACAACTTTTATAATCTGATTCTAAAAATATTTTATATAAACAATCGTAATCTATGCGTATTTCTTTATTTTTCTCTTCTTTATATGTTTGTAATAAACAATCTTTTGGTAATGTAACATTATTATGTCGTAAAAAATCACTTAATCTATATAATAATCTGCGTGGAACATGTTCTGGTTCTGGTTGTATATCTTTTTCAAATTCAGACATTGAATTGTAATATAATAATATACTATTATATTTTGCGTATTTAATATTCAATTTAGAGGTTATATTTCCTTAAATCTATTACACAATCATCAAGTATATAAAGAAATAAATATATAAATATTATTATGTCGGTTTTTGTAAAAAAATATAATGAGTTTTTAGAAAATAATAATTTTGACGAATTAAATACTTTTATAAAAAGTTCTGATTTTTCAAATGAACCATATTTTATAAATATGATACCAGAACTTTTAAATAAACTAACCGATTATAAAACATCTGAACAAGCAAAAGAAACAAGTAATTTAATAATAGAAAAAATGAATGTATTTTCAATGAAAATCTATATGAAAATATTATACGAAAATTTTACATCTTTAAAATGGCAAATCAAAAAAGGAGCACTTGTATTATTAGGTCTTTTTGGTAAACATCAAAAAGAGGTGGTTCAATACAATCTACCTGATATGATTTTACGTCTTATTGATATGGCAAGTGATATAAAACCCGATGTTAAAAAGCAAACACGTACTTGTTTTGAAGAACTTTGTTCTGTTATTGACAATGTAGATATTACAAAAATAATTCCGGATGTTATAAATGCTTATATGGAGCCAGTTAAATATACTGAAGCTGCTCTGGACGTTCTTGTTGCAACTAGTTTTATTAATGAGGTGGATATGCAAACTCTTGGATTATTGGTTCCCATTTTAACAAAAGGTATGCGTGAGAAAAAAATTGCAATAAAGCGTCGTTCTGCATTAGTTATTGGTAATATGTGTAAATTAGTAAATGATCCACGAACAGCCTCATTTTTTTATCCAATTTTGAAACCGGTATTGGAACGAGGAATTGATGAAATCGCAGTGGAAGAGGTGCGTAAAGTATGTCAACATTCACTGGATACTCTTTTACGAGTAAGTAATGAAGCGGCTCAAATTAGTGAGAATGTTATGAAACAAACCGAAATATTTAATTGTGTTAAAAAGCATTGTGAAGATAATGAATTGGAGACACCTGAAATTATTTTAACTCATATTTCTAAATGTTGTGAAGGTCTTGTTTTATCTAATAATCGTAAATACAATGATTGGGAACAATGTATTGGTCCTTATTTAGTAGGAGAACAAGAAATCATAAAAAAAATTATAGAAGAAGTCCATAAAGAAGGTATTGCAAATTTAACGCCCGATAAAGTGGATCCAGAAGACGAAGAAGAAGATTTATGTAATGCGCAATTTTCTCTTGCTTACGGTACTCGTGTATTGTTGCATCAAACTCCATTTCGTGTTAAGATTGGACGTAAATATGGTTTAGTTGGTCCAAATGGTGCCGGTAAATCTACTTTAATGAAGTCTATTGCAGGTGGAAATTTGCAAGGGTTTCCTACACATTTGATTACTGTATATGTTGAATGTGAAATCATAGGTGAAAAGGCAGATATGACAGTATTAGATTATATTATGACAGACGAAAAAGTAAAGCAATGTAATTGTGGTGAAGAAACTGTAAAAGAAATGTTGACATCAATGGGATTTGGGGTTTCACGTACTGCTGCTGCAATAGATGCTGGTGTAAGTACTCTTTCTGGTGGTTGGAGAATGAAATTGGCACTTTCTCGTGCGATGTTGTTAAATCCAGATATGTTGTTACTAGATGAGCCTACAAATCATTTGGATCAATTCGCGGTAAAGTGGTTGACTGAATATATTCAAAATCTTCAAAAATGTACTTGTTTGATTGTTTCTCACGACACCAAATTTTTGGATTCTGTATGTACAAATATTATTCATTATGAAAATCTGAAATTGAAATCATATCGCGGTAATTTATCAGATTTTGTAAAACAAAAGCCTGAAGCGAAGGCATATTACGAGTTATCGAGTGATATTGTGGCATTTAATTTCCCAGAACCCGGTCCATTAGAAGGGGTTAAATCACTTACTAAGGCAGTATTAAAAACAAAAAATATTTATTTTCAATATCCGAGTGCTCCACATCCACAATTGATTGACGTTTCTATTCAATGTTCGTTAGCGTCGCGAGTTGCAGTGGTAGGTGTAAATGGCGCGGGAAAATCCACATTGGTAAAATTAATGGTTGGAGAATTAGAGGCAGATCAAGGAAATGTTGAACGTCATCCAAATTTACGTGTAGCATATGTCGCACAACATGCATTTGCTCATATTGAAGACCATTTAGATAAGACACCGATTGAATATATTATGTGGCGTTATCGTGGTGGTATAGACAAAGAAACAGTAGAGAAAGATTCAGTTACAATGACAAAAGAAGAAATGGAGGCAGTTCGAAAAAAGGCAAAAGAAGAGAAACTGGGTATTGTAGAGGAAATCAAAGCCCGTCGTACCGGAAAACGTGAACATGAATATGAGGTCATTTGGGAAGGTGACGGGCGCGAAGACAGTTGGCATACTCGTACCGAGCTTCTTCAAATGGGTTATAAAAAGTTAATTGATGAGAAGGATCAACAAATTGCTGCCGAATCTATGTTAGGACAACGTAAATTAACCACAGGTGAAATTCAAAAACATTTAGATTGCTTTGGTTTGGAACCAGCTTTTGCTGAACATACTCGAATGGGTGCTCTTTCAGGTGGTCAAAAAGTAAAGGTTGTATTGGGTGCAGGTTTATGGAATTTACCACATATTGTTATTTTAGATGAACCTACCAATTTCTTGGATCGCGATTCATTGGGTGCTTTAGCATTGGCAATTAAAGAATTCAAAGGTGGATTATTTATGATTAGTCATAATGCAGAATTTTACGAAGCATTGTGTCCTGAAAAGTGGATATTAGAATCCGGTCGTTTAACCGTAATGGGTGCTGAATGGATGGAAGAAGTAGAAAAGGCACGAAAAAAGGCAGAAAAATTAGCAGCTCGACAATTGAATTTTAATCAAGAAGAAGAAAAGAAAGATGCATTAGGTAATACAATTGCTGCTGCTCCAGAAGAAGCAACAGAATTAAACCGAAGTGATAAAAAAAGATTACAAAAATTACGAAAAGACATGATGAAACGCGGAGAAGATACTTATGAAATAGATATACAATTAGGATTGGAATAAATAGTTAAATATGTAGTATTATAATAATTTAAATATATATATGCAAATAGCAATACATACTGTTTTTATTTTAAAAGAAAATATTTTATTTTTAGAAGAATGGATTAATTATCATATTTTATTAGGATTTAACAAATTTTATTTGTACGATAATTCAAAAGTAAATAAAGTTACTGGATGGGATACAAGGCATTCAAAAACGATTGTTTTTGGTAAAGTAAATAAATACAATATTAATTATGATGAATTAGTAAATATAGATGAAAATCAAATGAATGACTATTTAAAAAAATTATGTGATAAATATAAATGTATTGAAATCATCGAATGGTCTCCTAGCGATGATAAAGGAAATATTTTATACAAACAAAGCGATGCACATAGGCATTGTTTGAATATTATGAAAAATGAGAATATTGATTGGTGTGCAAATATAGATATGGATGAATATATTGTATTAGGAAATTTTAATAATATAGGTGACTACATTACAAATTTACCATCTAACGTTAAAAATTTAAAAATAGGTCAAATAAGGTTTGAAACAAGATTTTATAATTTGAACAAATTGGTTACTGAAATAACAAATGCTGAAATAAATGACATACCTAGAAATGATAGTAATAAAAACATTTATAATGTAAATTGTACAAAAAATCTAACAATTCATGATGCATATTTATCAAGTGGAAGGCAAATTACACCACCAGTCAAAGAAATATGCTTTAATCACTATAAATTAAAAGATGAAGAATATAAACATATAGACAACATTGATCCAAATATTAAAAATAAATTAGATAAAAATGCATTTGTCTCTATTATTTGAATTTACACATTGAAATTAATATATTTTTATATAAAAGTATATTAATAATATAATATGAAAGAGTATTTTTGTGGATTATTGGCTTATTTCAAAAATGAAAGAAATGGTTTAAACGAATGGATTATGCATCATAAAAAATGGGGAGTTGAACATATATGGTTAATTGATAATGGGTCATGTGATGATTATGATATTAGTGATCATATAAATGAAGGATTTGTAACAGTATTTGAAGAAAAAACTATGGGTCAAATAAAGGCATATCAAAAATATTTACCAGAATTAAAACAAAAAGTAAAATGGTTAGGGATTGTTGATATGGATGAATATATGTTTTCAAAAAAAGAAGATGATCTTAAAACGATATTAAAAACGATTAATGATGATATTACGCAAATTCTTATTCAAATAAAAATTTTTTATCCGCAAACATTTCTTTCTCCAAAATCATTAATAGAAAAAAGTACTTATTATTGTGCAGGTAGTAGATGGCATCCAAAATGTTTTTATAATTTAGATTTAGTAGATATTAATCAAGGTGATATGGTTCATGGATTGGGAAAAGAAATGCGAGAAAAAGGTACAATAGACATTGATATGAATTCAAAAAAATTATGTATAAATCATTATCAATTTGGAAGTTTTGAATATTTATATGGAATTAAAGAAGGTCGAGGAGGAGGTGTACATAAAGATAAATATAGAAAAAAACAAAACATTGTTAATGGTCCTGAGAAATTTGATACATATTTACGTGACTGTTCTCCTGATATAATAGAAAATTGTAAATTAGTCCCACCTAAGACAGAATTATATCCAAAAACTACATGGCAAAAATTACAAAAGGAATATCCTGAAAAATTTGAATTATATAAAACATACGGTAACGAAGAAGGAATATTATCTTTGGATAAAATAAAAGAAATCAATAATTTTATGGAAACAATTAAGTAATTTTTGCTAATTATAGATATGTATATAAATATATATATATCTATGAAATTTTTTCATACTGATTTATCCGCATGTCATGCAGGGTTAAGTCACCAAATGAGTAATTTTAATACATTAATACGTTTTAATATAAATAATGATTTTTATCAAATCATAAAGGATGTCAATAAAATTATTTATTAAGTAAATCAATAAAAGTCATATCTTCAGTATATTTCAATCTATCATTCACCCAAAAATGATACATATATATATCACGGTTTCTATTATTCTTACCATGTATCTCATGTGGATTATAGAATTTAAAAAATGGATTGTTATTTAAAAAATCAGATGTTCTTACCATCATTTTTGATGGTGATTTTCTTCCCACATATTTACAAAGTTCTAAAACGTTATTATTAATTTTATCATTATTTGATTTATTTGTTACAATATCTCCGCATATTTGTATTGTTTTATTATTTTTTTTACAAAAATCTCTTAAGTCATTATTAGAAACGGTAATAAATTCATCTGCGTCTGTGAATGTTATATATTTACATTTATGCTTCATTGCATGTAATCCAGTAAATAAAGAAACAGATTGAATAGTATTCCAATGATTTCCTCCTATTTTACCATAAGGGAAATCAATGACTACTACTTTATCACCATACTTATCCGTAACTTTTCTCATATCAGTTTCTTTATCTTGATCATTTTTATTATTTGAGTTTTTATTTTCATTACGAGTATTATCAAATATCACTATACCATCCACTCCTAATTTTAAATGATACTCGATCCATTCGTCTAATCTAAAATTATACATTCTGCACATAGTACTTATAATATTTATATCATTATTGCCTTTGTATTGTAAAAATGCTTTTTCAAAAGGAAAGTGGAGAAGAATATTTTCTAATTCAAACTCAGATGTATATATATTTATTATATCTGTAATATTATTTTCAAATTCAATACAAATTACACGTTGATAATTATGTAATTTAATACTAATATTATTTCCACTACCATCAGTACATTTTATTGTTTCTATCAAACGTCTTAGTTTATTTCGATCTTTCTCATTATCTTTCCAATTATCATGGCATACTAAATAACTATTGTTTTCATCTTTAAAACAACATGTATTAAATACTTTCATATTTATAATTTATTGTAGTATTTTATTTTTTATTAAATAACATATAAATTTATAATTATTACATTTTTTTCTCGCTGTGTGTAAAATAATGTTGTTGCCAAAAAAGAAAACAAAAATATCATCTCCAACTCCATAGGTCAAGTATGTTCGCAAATATATGAAGACATATAATCAAGCAGACCGTGTATTACTTAGGTCGAGAAACACTATAGACCTTTTTATTTTAATTTATATTTATATATTATAGTAAATATGAATTCAAGAAATAAATTTAGACGAAATACAAAAAAGAATAAAACAAGGAATAAAACAAGGAATAAAACAAGGAATAAAACAAAGAATAAACATGGTGGCACCAGGCAAGCAGCAAACAACTTGATCAGGCTATTTCAATATGTTCATAATGGTCAGATGAGTGATTTGGCGGCCGCTCTCATCGGGAATGAGGCTGCCATCGAAACTAGAGATCCGCAGGGATGGACTTTGTTGATGAACACAGACTCTCGTGGAGTAGCCAGGGTTCTCATCGAGAGACATGGAGCCGATGTCAACGCAAAAAGTACACAGCAAGGTATGACTGCTCTTCACTTAGCATGTTGGAATGGTAATCTTGAATTAGCCATGTATCTCATCGAGAAGGGGGCTGCTATCGATGATAGAAATAGTTATCAACAAACACCTCTTCATGGAGCATGTGTTAATGGTCATATTGAAGTAGCCAGGGTTCTCATCGAGAAGGGAGCTGCTATCGATGCTAGAGATAGTGATCAATCTACACCTCTTCATTGGGCATGCGGTAAGGGTCATATTGAAGTAGCCAGGGTTCTCATCGAGAATGGAGCTGATGTCAATGCTAGAAGTAGTAATGAAGATACACCTCTTCATTGGGCATGTAGAAGTGGTCGTATTGAAGTAGCCACGTATCTCATCGATATGGGGGCTGCTATCGATGCTAGAAGTAGTAATGAAGATACACCTCTTCATTGGGCATGTAGAAGTGGTCGTATTGAAGTAGCCAGGGTTCTCATCGAGAATGGAGCTGACATCGATGCTAGAGGTAGTATTCAACGTACACCTCTTCATTTTGCATGTGCTATGGGTCATCCTGAAGTAGCCATGTATCTCATCAAGGAGAGGGCTGACATCTATGCTAAAGATAAAAATGATAAAACACCTCTCATGTTTGCAGCCATGATGGATCTTGTAGATGTAGTAAAGATGATAGGAAAGATAAAGATAGGAAATAGGACACTCAGATAATTTAACATATAATCAAGCAGTACGTGTATTACTTAGATCGATAAACAGCATAGACCGTTTTATTTTAATAATATTTTTTAATTTATATTTATATATTATAGTAAATATGAATTCAAGAAATAAATTTAGACGAAATACAAATAAACATGGAGGAGGAATCAAAGAAGATAACGAGCTATTTTCTTCTGTTATTAGTGGCCAAAAAGAAAATGTTTTAAATGCTATACGTAAAGGAGCTAATATCGATGCTAGAGATGATGATCAATATACACCTCTTCACCATGCATGTGATAATGGTCATCTTGAAGTAGTCATGGCTCTCATCGAGGTGGGAGCTAATGTCAATGTTAACGGTGGTAGTTATAAAAATACACCTCTTCACTTTGCATGTGATAATGGTCATCTTGAAGTAGCCATGGCTCTCATCGAGAAGGGGGCTGATATCGATGCTAGAGATGATATACAAAATACACCTCTTCACTTAGCATGTTGGAATAGTCATCTTAAAGTAGCCATGGCTCTTATCGATAAGGGGGCTGCTATCGATGCTAGAAATGCTGATAAAAAAACACCTCTTCATCTTGCATTTAGAAATAATGATATTGAATTTATCATGGCTCTCGTCGAGAAGGGTGCTGATATCAATGCTAGTGATGCACGTGAAAATACACCCAGAGGCTTTTTAAATGCGGCTTTTCCACACGAGCTTTCTAGAATGTTGAGATTGAACCGCGAATATTTCATAAATAAAGATCGATTATTACAAGGTTCTAAAAGGAATTTTATAACTACAAAAAATAATTGGAAAATATATTTGGATGATAAAAATGTAGAAGAATTCGAAAATTTAAATGGTAAATATGAAGTAGACTTTGCTGACGGTACAATCTATAAAGGAGACTGGAAAGATAATAAGAAACACGGAAAGGGTAAGAGTACATTTCCTGATGGTGAAGTTTATGAAGGAGATTACAAAGATGGCAAGAAGCATGGAAAGGGTACGATGACATGGGCGGATGGTGATATCTATGAAGGAGATTACAAAGATGACAAGAGGCATGGAAAGGGTAAGATGACATTTCCGGATGGTCAAGTTTATGAAGGAGATCACCAAGATGACAAGAGAAATGGAAAGGGCAAGTTAATATATACTAATGGCAATATCTATGAAGGAGAGTTCAAAGATAACAAGAGAAATGGAGAGGGCAAGTTAATATATGCTAATGGTGGTATATATGAAGGAGAGTTCAAAGATAGCAAGAAGCATGGAAAGGGTACGATGACATTTGCTAATGGTGATATCTATGAAGGAGATTACCAAGATGACAAGAGGCATGGAAAGTGTACCTTTAAATGGGCGAATGGTGATATGTATGAAGGCCCTTGGAACGATAAATTTAGGCATGGAAAAGACGGGAAGATGACATATGCGAATGATAATATCTATGAAGGAGATTGGAAAGATGACAAGATGCATGGAAGATTTAAAGTAACATACAAAAAGAAAGATCCTATTAATGTAGAATATGATGAAAATTATGTAGAAAAAGCTACAGGAGAATTATATAATTTTAAAATGCTATTTGTGGATAACACACTTGATGCAGGTGCAATATTTGATTATTTTAAAGGTAAAATCGAAAACGGTTTCGCAACTGGACAAGCTATTTTTATACCGCCATACAAATCTGAATATAGGGATGCGAAACTTTTAAAATATACAGGCGGTATTTTAAATAATAAAAGAGAAGGAAAAAGTATGTTAAAATATGATAATGAAAACCCGAATAAAGTAACATATAAAAACGATCAACTTATAGAAGGAGAAGACGGAGAGTATTTTTGTGTTACTATAGGTGATAATTATTTTGATAATTTTAACGGTAAAATCGAAAACGGTTTCGCAACTGGAAAAGGAGTTATAACAGCATACATGGCGGACCTTGAAGAATATAACGGTGATATTGTTAACAATAAAAAACATGGAAAGGGAGAGGGTCATTATCAGACCGGTAGTAGATATAATGGTGATTGGGTAGAAAATAAAAGGCATGGAAAGGGTACCTATATATGGGAGAAGGGTTCTATCTATGAAGGAGATTGGAACGACGACAAGAAGCATGGAAAGGGTAAGTTGACATGGGCTAATGGTGTGCATGAAGGAGACTACAAAGATGACAAGATGCATGGTTATGGTGTTTTTAAATTTCAAAAGGACACCGGTCCCTGTCCAGCAGGTTCTACATATGAAGGTTATTGGAAAAATGGCAGGATGGAGACAGAAGGCAATGAAGTTAGTAAATTAACTTGGCCAGCACATGATAGCTCATACCCAGACAAATCAATGCCGTGTGGATTACGTAGTTTTGAAGGTAAATGGATAAATAACATTCCACAAACTCCAAGAGCCGGATATGAAGATATACTAATAGCCATTGAAAACTGGGGTAATTATGTATGGGAAAGTAATCAAGGTAGGATTTTACTAGATCAGGCAGCGGCGAATGCGTATGAAGTACATCAAAAAGGAAGTAAAATGAAACAAAAATTAGATCCGGTATTAAAATATATTGAAGAATTAACACCTGATGTTGACCGGGTAAAAATTCAAGAACTTATTCAACAAGAAGACCCTCAAAAAGTAGAAGATGCAATTTTCACTATGTTTAATGATGTAGGTGATTTAAGCGAGCAACAAACAAGCGAGTTAAGAAGAATATTATATAAAATAAAAACAAGTCAATATATTACAGATAGAAATAGTAAAGAAATTATTATAAAGTGTGTTGTTTATGCTACCAATATTAATATTCACGATCTGAGTTTTATAAAATACTATATAAATATATTTATTGAAGAAAATATACGCGCATATAATGGTCCAAATGGAATTAGCTGTACAGCAGGAATATTCGAAAGATTTTTTACAGTATTACAACAAACTATTAACTTAGCTATACAGACCGGAGATTATACTGGAAATGATCCAGAAAAACAAGAAAGGCTCAAACAATATAATGAAATACTAAACGAATGGGGGTTAAACAAGCCTGATATGAGTGAAATTTTAGCTACATTTAATGGTCAACATGAGAGTATTTTATCAGAATTATTAGAAGGTAAAAAACAACCAGAAAAAGTAAGAAAGGTAATTGAATTTATAAAAGCAAAATATCAAGAAGCACAACAAGATCCAATAAATGTAGAAGCCCATTTGGATGAATATTTACAAACAATATCTATTAACAGAGATGGTTTGTTTGCTGTTCTAGATTCGAATGAAATGTTTGGAGGAAAAAGAAGAAAACATAGAAGAAAAACAAGACGACGTATACAAAAGAAAACAAAACGTATTGTAAAGAAAAAAGCAAAACGTACACACAAAAAGAAATCCAAAAATACAAAAAGTAGACGTTAATTCATAATATTACATTATTTATGTACCTACAATTACATAATTTATATTTATATATTATAGTAAATATGAATTCAAGAAAGAAATTTAGACGAAATACAAAAAAAAATAAAACAAGGAATATGAAACATGGCGGCGGAGAACCTGAAGATCAATTATTTATACATATTGAAAATAATAATATTACTGGAATATTAAATTTAATCTCAGACTCGGAAAATATAGTAATCGATACTATTAATAATGAGGGAAATACACCTCTTCATATAGCATGCAAATATGGTTATATTGAAGTAGTAAATATTCTCATAGAGAATGGTGGCGATATCAATATGGCAAATGGTTATGATAGCGATACCCCACTTCATCTTGCAATTAGTAATAATCATCTTGAAGTAGCCATGGATCTCATCAAGTATAATGCTAATATTAACGCTACAAATAGTGATCAATCTACCCCTCTTCATCTTGCTTGTTTGAATGGTAATATTAAAATAGCCATGGCTCTCATCGAGAAGGGGGCTGTCATCGATGCTATAGATAATAGACAAAATACACCTCTTCATATAGCATGTAACTATGATTATTTTGAAGTAGCCATGGCTCTCATCGAGAAGGGGGCTGCTATCGATGCTATAGATAATAAACAAAATACACCTCTTCATATAGCATGTAACTATGATTATTTTGAAGTAGCCATGGCTCTCATCGAGAAGGGGGCTGCTATCGATGCTAGAAATAGTGATCAAGATACACCTCTTCATCGTGCATGTAATAGAGGTCATATTGAAGTAGCCATGTATCTCATAGAGGATGGTGCTGATATGAATGCTAGGAATAAAAATGGAGATACACCACTACATGAAGCATGTGTTTTTGGTCGTTGGGAATTAGTCAACGACCTTATTGAGGCAGGGGCGAATAAGAATATTAAAAATAATGATGGAAACACACCAAGCGACTTTATAAACGTATCAATTAACAACTCAGCAACGTACGGATATGCATTACCTATAGATAGTTTTCAAGTTACAACCAAATCGTGGAAGGTATATTCACATGACAACAAGCAAGATTTAGAAAATTTAAATGGAAGATATAAAGTAGAATTTCCGGGTGGTGATATCTATAAAGGAGATTGGGCAAATAACATGATGCATGGGAAGGGCAATAAGACATCTAAAAGTGGTGATATTTATCGAGGATGTTGGCAATATAATAAAATGCAGGGAAAGGGCAAGCTGAAATTTTTGGATGGTGATATCTATAAAGGAGATTTTTACAATGGGCTGCACGGAGATGGTACCTATATATGGAATAATGGTGATATCTATGTAGGAGAGTTCAAACATAACAAGATGACTGGAAAGGGAACGATGACATTTGCGAATGGTAATATCTATGAAGGAGATTTCGAAAAGTCCGAACCACATGGAAAGGGTAAATATACATATGCTATTGCTTCGAATTCCTGTCCAGCAGGTTCTACATATGAAGGTTATTGGAAAAATCACAAGATGGAGACAGAAGGCAATGAAGTTAGTAAATTAACTTGGCCAGCACATGATAGCTCATACCCAGACAAATCAACGCCGTGTGGATTACGCAGTTTTGAAGGTAAATGGATAAATGACATTCCACAAACTCAAGGAGCCGGATATGAAGATATACCAATGATCCTTGAAAACTGGGGTAATTATGTATGGCGAAGTCATGAAGGTAGGATTTTACTAGATCGGGCAGCGGCGAATGCGTATGAAGTACATCAAAAAGGAAGTAAAATGAAACAAAAATTAGATCCGGTATTAAAATATATTGAAGAATTAACACTTGATGTTGACCCCGAAAAAACTCAAGAACTTATTCAAGAAGAAGACCCTCAAAAAGTAGAAGATGCAATTTTCACTATGTTTAATGATGTAGGTGATTTAAGCGAGCAACAAAAAGGAGAGTTAGTAATAATATTAAATAAACTAGGTGGAAGTCAATATATTACAGATAGAAATAGTAAAGAAATTATTATAAAGTGTGTTGTTTATGCTACCAATATTAATATTCACGATCTGAGTTTTATAAAATACTATATAAATATATTTATTGAAGAAAATATACGCGCATATAATGGTCCAAATGGAATTAGCTGTACAGCAGGAATATTCGAAAGATTTTTTACAGTATTACAACAAACTATTAACTTAGCTATACAGACCGGAGATTATACTGGAAATGATCCAGAAAAACAAGAAAGGCTCAAACAATATAATGAAATACTAAACGAATGGGGGTTAAACAAGCCTGATATGAGTGAAATTTTAGCTACATTTAATGGTCAACATGAGAGTATTTTATCAGAATTATTAGAAGGTAAAAAACAACCAGAAAAAGTAAGAAAGGTAATTGAATTTATAAAAGCAGAATATTTACAAGCAGGACAAGAAGCAAGAGATGTAGATGTAGAAGGCGATTTGGATGAATATTTACAAACAATATCTATTAACAGAGATGGTTTGTTTGCTGTTCCAGATTCGAATGCAATGTTTGGAGGAAAAAGAAGAAAAAATAAAAGGAAAACAAGAAGACGTATACAAAAGAAAATCAAAAATACAAAAAGAAGACGTTAAAATGGGGAAAAAATTGAATGACGTTTATGATTATAATGATATAAGCATAAATATGTTGGTCTTTATTATTCTGGTTACACTTATTCTAGATGTTATTAGTTTTCATTTACACATGAATACAAAATCGCAAATTACCCAATATGAGTATGAAATACCCAAATGGGCAGAACAAAGATTTAAAAAAAATAAGCTACCAAATTTCAGTGAATACAACAATAAAATAAAAAAACCACAACCCAAAAATAATTATATTTCTGAAGAAGAAGCACAATATAATGCTATCATGGTGTGTAAGCTACCATTTGGTCTATTACAAAAAAGAACATAAAGTTATCAATAATATTTTTCTAATAACAATTTAAATTTTTCATTTTCTTCTTTTTTTTTTATTTCTATTTTCAATTTTTTCAAATTGTCATAATGCTTTTTATCTTCAAAAATTTTACCAATTGTGTTTTCATATCTCATACTAGGATCTAGTTGTTGTTGAAGTTGTTTATATAATAAAATATCTATTTTGTGTTGCTTTATAATAATATTATGATAATTTGGATTAATATTTGTCAAATCCAGATCCATAATACCTTTATATCCGTCTATTTTATTCATTTTATAATAAATATATATTTATTATAAATATTCAATTTTAGAAATTAATCTTTATATATAATATAATGAAAAGACCAGTTAGAAATCCACGTACAGGAACATATAGAATGAAAGATGAAAACGGTAAATATAAGGAATATAAAGAATTATTTGGTTCTCGTGAACAAGTTTGGAATGGAAATGCATATAAAACAAAATATGGTTTAACAAAAACAGGATTGGTTATGAACAAGCGCGGACGCATTGTTTCAGCTGATAAATATAAAACAGCAAAAAAAGAAATGCGTTTAAAACAATACGGATATAGTGCTAAAAAAGGAAAATTTGGTTATGTAAAAACAAAAAAGAATAAAGAAATTAAAAATAAGTCGAAAAAAAATAAATCAATGAAAAATAAAGAATATTAAGGCAATAATAAAATATTATAATATATTATATGGAACAATTGAATGTATTTTTTGATTTGTTGTTTTTAAAAACTTCAAGCACTTCATTTGTGAAGTCACTTGTTTATAATGGTGATATATTATTATTAAAAGAAGAGAGTGAAATAAAAAAAGATAGTGAAATAAAAAAAATCTTGAAAGTTTTCAAAAGTTTGAAGTTCGTAAAAAATCCAGTTGCAGAAAAAGATAGTGAAATAAAATTAACCTTATATGAGCAATTCTATGATTTACATACCTGGACACAAATGAAGTGGAACTTTATTGAGAATCATTTTATAAATTATACAAACAAACCCTTGAAAAGTGGATTACAATACGGTTTCATGAAACTCGAGAAAAATACAACCTGCAATCTCAAGTATAATGAACCATGTGCTTTATTTACTGTAATCAATACAGATGACCATAAAGATATAATTAAGGCTTATATACTAAAAGTCATTCGGAAATTAAGGTTTCTTATTGAGAATTTACATTTTATTGACAAGTCTGGTAACGTGCTTAATAAAACCGAGCGAAAAGAAGATCAAACAGTAAATATATTGATCAAGAAAAAATATTGGGAACCATTATATGACCTTTTATTTGAATCGTTTGAACATACCAGAAACGTAAGGAGGACAGAGGACAGAAAGATGACATCAATTGAGGAGAAAAAAAATATAACAAAATTTGCTTATATGTTACATTCGATGAGTTTAAAAGGAGGCTCACTTACAGCCAAAGAAAAGATGCAGTATATAAAAGAAATGGATTATAACAAGAAGGTTGCATTAAATGTTTTTAACACTGAGCAATTTGGATTATATCAAAAACCTAATTTTATTGATGAGGCTATTGAAACATTTAATTTCTTAGACCCATATCGAGGCGGTAATAAAAAGAAGAAAAATAGGAAAACAAGAAAGAAGTCGCAAAACAAAAGAAGAAAGAGTAAATTAAAAAAAACTAAAAAAGAATAAAAAAGCATTAAAAGAAGAATAATTTCTTTCTTTAGTATATAATGACTGATTGCAAAAAAACGGTTGGATCTAAAGCCGAAGTATGGCATGGTACTGCCAAACATACTTCTGGAAAACTTACAAAGAAAAATCTTATGAAGAATAAACATGGTCGAATTGTTTCCAAGAGAAAGCATGCACTTGGAAAATCCAAGGGTATCAAAATCCTTAGAAATGCAGGATACACAGCTAAGAAGGGCATATTCAAAGCCTTTAAGAAGAGTGATGCCAAAAAATCGCTAAAAAATAAATCTACGAAAAGCAGAAAATAATTTATTTAAATTTAGAGAAATCAAATAGACATTTACTTGGTACTTCTTTTTCTTCTTTAATATCTTGGTTAGGTTCAAATGTCCATAACCAAGATTTATCATTTTCCCAATCCAGAGACATGTTAATATATTTAGCAGTTGTTGTTGTTCGTATTCTATAATTACATTTTTTGTAAAAACGTTTACGTTGTTTAAACTGATTTTGGAAACAATCATGACCATCTACTATATCTACAATAATAGGATTTTCATGTTTCATTCTTAATATTCTACCTACAGATTGTGTTATATCTGTTTTAGGCGTTGCCATTACCAATCGACTAAGCGTTTTAATATCCAATGCTTCTGCTGCCATTGCATATGTTGCAATAACTATTTTTTTTGTTTCGGTTTCTTGTAATGCTTTTTGTTTCATTCCGCCAATATAATAACCTACGGTATCTAATTTTAAATGTTCTATTTTATCATGAATATATTTTAACAAATTCTTATTATGTGCCAAAACCATAATCTGACCATCTGGATTTTCTTGTAATAAATCTCCAATAACACGAACAATAAAATCACTACGTGGACCATAATCACATAATTTTGATATCATTGTGCTGTATTTTGTTTGACCTCGATAATCTGTTGCTACTTCATTAAATTCAGTATCATTTGTTTTAAATTCTATTGCTCGTACACAAACCACTTCTTCACTTTTTCTTTCTTCACTATATATTTTAGGTCCAATAAACATATACAAAAGTTTTGTTAATTTATCTTTACGTTCTACTGTTGCACTAATTCCCAACATATATGGACTAATTGTTTTTAATAATGTTCGTGAAAATTCTTCACTTCCGATACGATGTACTTCATCAATAATAGTCAATCCAAAATTTGCATATACTTCTGGTGCAAATTCTTTATTATACATTGTTTGTATCATACCAATAACAATATCTTTGTCTTCAATATCACATACATTTGCTTGTATTTTTCCTACGCGGGTGGATGGGTCTAAAAATTCTTCAATGCGCTCAATCCATTGGTTCATTAAAAACTCTTTATGAACCAAAATGAGTGTTTTTTTCTTTAAAAGAGATATTATTTTTAATGCTATAACCGTTTTACCACGTCCACATGGCACCTCTAATATACCACCTTTATTATAATCGTCTTTAGTAACGTGTTTTAAATAAACATCAATTATATTTTCTTGATAATCACGCAATGGTTTTACAAAATCTATATTAATATCCATCCCTTGAGGTAATTCAATTTTGCTTGGTATACCATATTTTTGCAATCCATAAAAACGTGGTATATATATTTTCTTTTCATTTTCTCTATAAACTGGGAATGGATGTACTTTTACCATGCCATAATTTTGTCCAGATATTTCTGGTTTTAAATATAAATCTTTTTTTAATTTTTCTATTTCTTCTTCATCTAATTGTGATTTTAATAATGTATAGCCTTTTCTTCCAATATACTTTGATACGTCCATTTGATAATAATAATATATTCTTTTTATTTTATTTCAATTTTAATATACACGTTATAACATGATTTACTGTTAGAAATTATTGATACTTTGTAAATATTCAATGGTGTAAATGTCCAAATATGTAAAATATATTAATTCAAATTTTTAATTTTGTTTCTAAGTATATACAATATGCGTGTTTCGGTATTGTTGTTATTTTTAACTAACCTAATTCGAACATATTCACAAGATTGTGTATGTACAACAGTACCTTGTCCTATTGTAGGTGAAAATGATATAGTTATGGGAAATGGAGCTGCCAAAATGTCCTATATATATGAAGAACATAATGGATACCCGGTTGTAGTTTTTGCGCAAGGAACTTTAGCACCAAATTCATTAACACATGGAAGTGATACAACATCATGTACACGCAGTTATGCACGAATGTTAGAAGATGATGGCGATGACAATTGTGACGCAGGACATATATTAGCAAACCATATGGGCGGCTATGGAAATCAACCTCTAAATATATTCCCACAAAATTCCACTATTAACAAAGGACAATATAATCAATTTGAGGGGAAAATATACGACTGTATGTTAAATGCAACATTAGGGTTTTTACAATGGCAATTTATATATAAATCATTGGAAAATACACAGCCATATAAAGTCACATATTACGCGACTTTCCAAAATTCAGATTGTCAACCATTATATAGTGAATTTACAAACTGATTATTTATATTCATTCCAATTGTTACAATGAAGACAATATTTACTTTTATAAAAACCATACACATTGATTAAATTTGTTTTACAATCCGTACAAAAAAACTCTCCGCATATGCAACATAATTTTTCATTATTACATGTATCATATTTATTACATCTTTTGCATAATTTTAGAAAATCAGTAATATATCGCAAAACATATTCATCAATCATAATATATAATATAGATTTTATTATATATTTATTACATCTTGTTAGTATGTTAGAATTGTCGCCAATTTAGAAAAATTGATTATTATTTTGTATTTTTATGAGTTTGCATAATATATTTCAAAATGATTAAAGAAATCGAATTAACGAACGAAGATAATTTCATCAAATGTTTCGATCATTTATATCAGGACATAACTAGTGAATATAATTTAGGTGATACAATGGAAAAAATAAATGTTCAGCGAGAAGCAAAGCGAATTGATAATTTATTCTCATGTTGTTTTAATACGGATTTTGTTTATTCAAAGTATACGCTTCTTGAAAATGCTATATATGAGTTACTATATGTAAATCATATAGAAATAAGTAAAACAAAAGATACAAATATAGAATTCATACTTGCGAAGTCACACAATGAAACAATTGTTGAAAACAGCTTTGGAATACATCAAGATACGGGTAGTAAAGTTAAAGGCAATAGTTACACAATGATTATATATTTACATACAGACTGTCAAGAGGGTGAATTGATATTTTATGAAAAAAGACCATCAGGTGATTTCGAAAAAACGATAACGGTGGATCCAAATACAAGATTATCTTCAACTACCAAGGTCGTTATATTCGATGGTGAAATATTTCATAAACCCGAGCCTTTCTATAATGGACAAAGATGTGCGATTGTATGTCAAGTAAGTAAATAGAAATCTTTACTATATCATTCAGTAGAAACAATTCTCGGGGTTCTAATTATACGTAAAATATGTATGAAGAACTATATACTAAAAATAATACTCCGATTTCAACGCAAAAGTAATTGAATTATATATTTATATATAAATATATATATATAAATGGTTAAGTTATTTAGACAGAAAAACGTTAAAAAAAACGTTAGTAAAAAGTTGAAACGGAACATTCGTGGTGGAGATAAAAAAAGTGATGCTGCTAAAACAATACAGCGGAAAGTTAGAAAGACCCACAGCAAAAAGAATAAGAGTGCTAAAAAAATACAATCATTTGCTCGCGGGGTTAAAGACAGAAGAACTATTAAAGCACAATACCCTGAATTTAAGCAGATGTTAAATGATGCTGTAAATAGAGTAAAGGATAGGCAATGTGGTATATGTTTTGAATCAATCAAACCAGGAGAGATTGTAAAGAAATGTCCCAACCTTCATAAATTTCACACAGACTGTATATCAGGATGGTGTTCATCACCATATAGCGATGGAAGAGTAAGTCAGGCAGATCGTACTATTTGGAATGCGAGGTGCCCTCAATGTAGGGATTTTATGAATTGTCCTGGAAGTATAGATGATAATTTGTCTAGACAAAGACAAAATAGAGCCCTCCACGAAGCCGAGCAATTTCAAGAATTTCAACAACGAGAACTGGCGGCTCAAAATAGGGCACAACCAGCAAGGGTGGAGCAACGACTTGCCGGACAGCAAGATGTACAACATGTTCTCGATGCGATTAATGCTGCGGAAGCTGATATAATCGCTAATATTGCGGAGGATATACCCGAGTATAACCGGTTAACACGTCCTAGATGTATGCGTTATATTGAGGTTGAGTTAGAAGACTATATTTCAATAACCTATTATATTGAACTTGATACATATATTAACAGTCGTCCTGTTAGAATTGCGAAAAATGCAGCTAAAGTCCGTATAGTGAATGCAATCGCGGAATACTGTGTAAGAAATATCCTTATTCCGCAAATGCAACGTGAGTTCGATACAGCAGCACAAGGTCAATCAATAGAAGAAATACGAGTTGGACCCACCATTTACGTACATCAAAGGCTTGAGATATATAGGAGAAATGTGTCTATAGGTGTTGAACGATGGTGGCACCTACGGAATCAAGAAATGTTAGAAGTCGCAATCAGTGTTTTTAAGGATATGTTTGGAAATACTGTAGTACTTCCTAACGAAAGGGCTAGGTATAGACCTGAAAATGTTCGACAAATAGGAGATTTTAACTTCGGTGACGTTGACAATATGTTTCTGTATAATTTATTAAATATTAATGAAGATGATGTAGAGGCCGACGAGGACGTGGATGATTTGATAGATTCTTTTGAAAGAAACAATAATGATGGTAGTTATGATATGAATTATAGAGAATTGTTTGATGATGAGGAAGAAATAATTATATACAATGGTCAACAAGGAACTGAGGCTGAAAGACGGGAGATTATCGATAATATAGGAACACGTATACTTAAATCGAATGGTAGGGGTGAATATGGTTCATATATCGACATGAATAATGATCTTGGAGTAAATGTTTATATTTGTACAGATAGACATGATGCAACAACATTGATTGATAGAATATGGGCAATTTATGGTCCAGGTGGTGTATACTCCGCTAATAATGGGAGAGCACTTTTACGAAGTCGCGAAGAAGTAAACAATTCTAGCAGAAGGATATAAATAATTAATTTGTCATTTTTTGATTTATACATGAATATTAAGTTACGATTGAAAAAAATTAGTTAATTATACATATTTTACGTATAATTAAAAATATTTTTTCATAAATTCGTCAAAAACCATAATTGGTATGTTATGTTTTTTGGCTTCTTCTATTTTGCTTGATGTTTCTCCTTCATTTTTTATCAATACAATATATGTTTTTTTATTTACACTTGATCCTAATTTAGCTCCCACGTTTTTCAATATTTCTTCTAATGATTTATCTCTAAATCCAGTAATTACAACTGATTTTTCAAATAATTCATGAGAACCATCAATTTTAATTGTTTCTACTGATTGATCCAATTTATATTCTAACTGACAATCTTTCATAAATGCTTTGAATTCTTGAATATGACTTACAAATGCTTCTGCTGTCTTTTTTTCTATTCCTTTAATATTTTGTATTTTTATTATATCCGGTCGATCAACAACTAGTACATCAGAATAATCATTCATAATCAATTCTATTTTTTTGTCACTAAATCCACGACCGAAAACATTAGATGCAGCCGCAATCTTAGTTATTGGTGCACTATTTATTTTTGATTGAATACTATTATATACTTTTTCCGCCATTTTTTGTTTAAATCCTTCTATTGTCATAAAATCATCCAATGTCATGTGTATTATTTTACATATACTATTAAATCCACCTTTTACTATTTTTGCGACATTTCCTGCACCTAATCCATCTACATCTAAACTCTTGAAAAATCCAGAAATATTTTTCTCCAATACAGTTATATTTGATGTTTTATCTTTTAACATAATATCCACATGCGTCTCATTCCATATATATTCTAATTCAGGCATTTTTGCTTTTTCAGCGGGTACTGTAATTGATTTAATATATGGAATAACGTCTCCAGAACGCACCAACATAATAATTGCACCAATACCAATTTTATTTGTTTCAATAAATGATCCATTAAATCCTGTAACATATGTAATTGTTACACCACCTAAACGAACGGGTACAATTTGAACACGAGGTTTCAAATAACCATCTTTTGATGGTGACCATAATACATCTACAACATGAGCTTCAGCAATTTGATCTGACAATACCATTTTAAAAGCAAATGCATGTTTTGGATTTCCACTAATACGCGGATATATTTTATCATCACTTACAATAATACCATCAATCTCATAATCATAAGAACGTCGCAAATCTTGTAAAATATCCGACAACATAGTATTTGATAATTCATTTACTAATCTATTTTGTACTGTTAATACATTCATTTGTTGTAACAGTTGCATTTGATCAGATGGTCTTATACCATTTTTTTGATTAGGATATTTTATTAATTCGTATGCAATAAAATCAATATCATTCATTTTTTCATCTTTTGTCTTTTGGTTGACTATTCCCGCAACTAAATTACGAGGATTTGCAAATTTTTCTTTATATTTTTCGTCAAATTTTTGTTTTGGTATTATAAATTCTCCTCTTAATACGACATCTTTAATATCAGGTAATTGCAAATATGGTATTAAATGACTAACATCCTGACCTACTTTACCATCACCACGAGTATATAATTTTTTTTCGTTGTTTTCTGTTGTATACAAACCACTTACACCATCTAATTTACATGATAATACATAAGGTCCATTGTATTTTGTTGACCATGTTTCCAATATTCCAGTATCGGGTTTTATTTTATCCATAGACCACATTTCATAAGGTAATCGCACTTTATTTTTAACAAATGCTGATCCAACTTCTTGCAATGATTTATTTTTAGGATATTTTTTCTCTATAAATTCATGCATAATATCATATTCATTATCTGTCATTATTGATTGACCTATACAATGAAATGCATTGTTTGCAGTATCCAACATATTTGATAATTCTTTTTCCTTTAGTCCTTCGAGAACCTTGATACCATTTTTTTTAAAAAAATCAATGTTTTTTTTACTTTCATCTTGTTTTTTACATGTTTTGTTTTTTTTAGTTATTTGAATTGTTTCTTTTGGTGTAATTTCAGGTACTTTTTGTGATGAACCAAGTTCTCGAATAATCGGATCGTTTCTTTCAAAAGGAGTTTTATATTCCATTTTCAAAAAATCAAATATTTCCTTTTCGTCTTTAAAAACCCTTGATAATTTATCTCCTTTCTTTCTTCCTTCCATTTTAGAAAATCCATGTTCATTTAAAGTGTATCCCATTTTTAATGCACGTTCTCTCATTGCTGTATTAAATTCTTTACTTCCAGTAAAATATAAAGTGGCAAATGGATATTCTTCTTTTGAAGTATACAAAAAATCAACACGGCGAGCATATTGAGAACTTGGTAATTTAGTAATAACTAAACATTTACTAGGACCTCGAGACAATATTTCAACAATGACATTTTTTTCAACAAGTATATCAATAAATTTTTTGAATGTTTCTGATGTATCTGATGTAATAATCGCATCAATATCACCAGAGTTCTCCGCTCCTCTACGATAACTACCAACAATTTCCATTGTACCGTGTTGTTCATCAAAATGATCAATAAATATCTTATGATATTCATCTATTTCACTTCTTGGAATTCTTTTAAGAATATCATTATAATATTTTAAACCGATTTGTTGTTTATCGTTGAGAACCTCGGTTTTTTTCTTTTCTAAATCTTCTAAAGAAACAAACCCTTTTTCAACTAGATCTTCTGCCTTCTTTTCACCTACCCCATAAATATCTATAAATACACTAATTGCTTTTCTTTTTTTTATTAGGTTCTCTTCTCTTTGTAAAATACTTAAGGTTCCAGTATTTTTATATTCAACTAGTTTTTCAAAAATAGTATTACCTATACCCGGTTTGCCTTTTAATTGTTGAGGATCAATAATATTATCTTTAAAAGAAGTAATAGTATCTTTTGCATTATTATAAGCCTTAGCTCTTATAAAGTCTTTCTTTTGTCTCATAATGAAAGCTAAATCTTCCATAAGTTCAATATAAAATTCATTTAATCGTGTTGTATTCGGTTCAATAATAGACATTTGTATATTATTTTCAGTGTATTTTTCTAAATCTTTATTTTTCAATGTTTTATCTTTAGATTTTCTTTTTTTTATAATAATTTTAACTGTTTCATTTTTTTTATACGTACCTGTTTGTTGTTTTTTTGGACTAGGTTCTCTATTTTTATGTGTTTTTATATTTTTAGGGGTTTTATGTTCCATATATATTATAACTATAATTGAATAAAAAATCTAAGATTAAATTATAATGACTAACTTTCTTAAATTGAATTTATCTACTTTAGAAATTGTTCTTTCTTTATTAATTGTTTTATATTTGGTATTTCAAATGAAAACACCATTAAATATTGCTAATTTGATTAATCATCCTATGGGTATGTTGGTTATTGTTGTACTTACAATCTATTTATTTTTAAATGTACATCCTATTTTAGGTATATTATTGCTAATTTCTGCTTATGAATTGATCCGAAGAAGTTCATCTAAAAAAGTAAAATATGTTAGTTTTGAAGAACCTACCCAAAGTAAAAAAGACACCGATATGCAAAAAATGAACCCTCCTAAAAATAATTCATTAGAGGAAGATGTTATTAGTAAAATGGGACCAATCAAAAAATCCACTCAATATACAAATTCATCATATAAACCTGTCAGTCAAGACATTCATTCCGCTCTTGTTCTAAAGTAAAAACATATTTATAAATAAATAATTATGTTTTGCAGATTATAGCCTTAAAGAATTGTTTATAACAAATTAAATATCTAAACATATAAACGTATTCCATCTATATTTATTACGTTCTTTTTTAAATATAGATAGATAATCTATATCATTAGTTTCTTTATAGAAACTATTACAATTAAAATATCCTTCACCTGTTTTTATGTTTCCTGGATAAATATTTGGAAAAATATGATAAGTAATAATTTTTTTTAATAATTCTTCTTTATCATTATCATTGACAAAATATAATCTATTATCATTGTTTTTTAAATGTTCTATTGTATAATGTGAACCGCAATTTACAGGATAATTATCATTTAAAAAAATTTTATTTATTTTTTTTTCAATACATTGTAATAACCTTAAATAAGTGTTCTGATGACAATCAAAAAAACAAAGTATATCATCAGAATTATAATTACTAACATCTATTTTTTCAAAATCTATAAAATTTTTTCCTAAAAAATATGATGTATTAATACTTTTATCTTTATATCCAGTGGGAGAAATATTTCTTGGATCTAAACATATAATTTTACAATCTGGTAAAGTTTTTCGAATTAATAGAGTTGAAATGCCATTCCATACTCCAGATTCTATTACTATTTTTGGCTGGTATTTATTCAAAATAAACCAAAATGAGAATAAATCAGGTGCTGCCATTCCACCATTATTATTATCAAAATAAGAAGAATAAATATTATCCATAAACATTTTCAAATCATTTTCAGTATAATCCATTATATTTTAATGGATTATAAAGTATTTTCAATTTAAACGTTTTATATCTTCATTTGTAGAAAATCCAAATAAAAAATATTTTCGTAATTCTTTATTCAAGTTATTATCGTAATCAAAAAATGTTTGATTGTTAATAAAATAACAACAATTACTTTCTCTTCTAATAGAAGATGATATGCCAACTATTCCCATATATAATCGTTTTACATCTATAAATTTATATGAATATTTTCTAACAGCATTGAAAGCAATTATATCATCATATTCAGATAAAGACAAATTATAATATGCACATAAAATTGCAATACATATATCTTTTATCGATATATAATCATAATATAATTTGAACTTTTTTACAAATTCACTTAATTTTACAAATTCTTCATCTTTATAACAAATATTCAAATATGTCTCACCTAATATATAATTTTTTTCTTTTATCATTCCATGTTTATTCATAAATTTTATATCATGTATATACCATTTAAAATATTGATAAACAATAACATCATTAATTCTTTTTAATAATGTTATAATTGTCATTAATTAATTAATAACTATATTTTTTAATACCATTTAAAATAACTTGAATATAATTGTTCCTCGTCAGCACCCCATTCATTCAATGCTTCATCCGGTATAATTGTTAATACTTCATTCGATTTTTTGTAAACAGATACAATTCCAATACCAATTAATGTAATTAAGAAGAACATACCACTTGTTGATAAATTTGTATTATCCGTATCCGCATTGTTTTTATTTAAACTTCCTAGTATTAATCCTATACCTAAAATAAATAAAACTACGGTTACCACCTTTTCTATTGTAACAACCATTTGAATTGTTTCTTCAGGATTGGATCCTGGAGAAAATGCAAACGCAAATAAACCCATTTTATAAATAGGACCAATAATGAAATATAAAAATGTCATCCATAAAAGCAAAAATACAAAATAATAAGCAATCATGAAATTTTCTTTTGATTTATCAAATTGTGTTCGTGCACGAATGTTGTACATAGGAATATCTTCCGACTCAACCGGCACATTATCGCATTCCATCCAACTTGCTCCAGATGCTTCTAATATTGGATTTCCTTCATCGTCTTCCATTCCTATACCATTTTCTCCTAATCGTTGTATTACATCAAAACCCTCTATTGCATTCATTTCTTTGAAAGTGCTTCTAACTTTGATGGGTTCAATAAATTTTACATCTATTACATTATCAGTTTCTTTATAAATACAATTTGTATCTTGAGGTAATACATTATTTAATGTGATATTTGAATTCAACGTTTTAATAATTTTATCAATATCGTTTGATCTAGCTTCAGTATCACTAACTAAAGGAAAATGGATTCGCATGTTTTTTTCATAATTTGTAATAGGTATATGTTCAATTACAAGTTCTCCACTATTTTCTGTTTTTGGTAAAATATGCATACTTTTTGAATTAAAAGTACTTATTTTATCATTATTTACTAAAATGACATTAGGTGTATTTTCCTTTCCTTTAAAAGTATAATGATAACCATTATTTGTATTTAAATGAACCGCTAAATTGTCATAATAATTATATTTTAAATCTTTTGTATTATCAATATCGGCCATATATGTTATAATTAGAAAACAATTCTTACAATATTTATGCAAGTCTAAATTTACAACTCAATATATAATTCGATATATATTTTACACCTTTGTACAATTAAAATGGTATATAACTAAAAGTATTGTTTTCATATACTGTTACATTAAATACATCTTTATACCCTTCGACATAAACATTACTACCATCTTGTATTTGATCACATCCATATTCGGATGTTCCACTCTTACCGTTTACAAGAATGGGTAATTTTGTATTAAATGTTCCTGTATTTGAAATTGTATAATATTGCCATTTATCTCTTCCACTCATATGGCGTCTTCCCATTAAAGGTAATATTAATTTATCATCGCTATTTGGACTAGTTAAAATACCCATTTGACTATATTGTGTTGATAATCCACGAGTTTCAATATTCACTGGTACTTGAATAGGTGGATGACCACGAATGTCTCCTGAATCACTTCTAAAATAAAATCCATCTTCTTTTAATGGTGGAGCATATGGATCATTGAATACATCATTTTTTGCTGATATACCACCTAAATGACCGGGTGTCATTGTAACACGTTGAATTTCACGATTTACTACAGGACGCGATGTTTGGGCATAAACAATATAACAAACTATAGATACAATTACTAATAATACACCTAATGTCAAATTTTCAATACAAATTACACCTGGTAAACACTTTTTTGGCATAGTTATATATTAAATATATATAAATATATTTAGAAAGCTTCTAACGACGTGAAGAAATCTTCTGCACTACTTGTTTCAACGCCCTTGAAATGGTCAGCTATGTTTGGAAAATTCTTAAATTTACATTTATAACATCTTTTTTGTTCACTATGTGGATATCGGAAAATATGAAATCCATAATTTTCATAAATAAAACAATCTAATTTGTCTCTTTGTCTAACCACCATATCATGTAGTTGTTCTACTTCACATACATCAAACATTTCTGGCGATGCGAACCATAATATTACCCTCATTGGTAAATACATTATTTCAAAAATGATATCCAATAAATACCAGAAAAAACAACTTTTGAAACTTGTTATTTTTTCAATAACACAAGCAGTTGTACTAACAAACCATTCACATATTTTCTTTACATATCCGAAAAATGAGAAGATAATACCAAAAAATACTAAAATGTACGTTAACCCGGTCCAGGTCATCCAAGATTTTGACAAGTCTGATAACTCTTTTGAAATATAATTCGCTATTCTATGAAACATCCCGGCTTGTTGCCCTGCAGCTTCTTGACCCATTTCTACACTTGTTGCTGTGGCTTGTATAGGATAATCGTCAGCTTGGTCAATTAAATCCTGTCCTTCATCTGCTATAAATTCAGATGCACTTGCTGCTCTTTCAATACCCGCGCGCACATTATCTGCTGCTTCACGAGAAGTTGCTATTGCGGCTTTTGTACCTTCTCCGGTTGAATAAAATGTTGCATTTTTTACCATATTCATCATTCTCATAACTATATTAACTGGTTTTGGTGGTACCAATACTTCTGCTGCGATTAAATCTGGTGGAATAATAAATGGTGGTGGCATAATAAATATATCTAATATAACATGATATATTTATTTTTTTACTTTGACAATACGAGTGGTAAATGTTGCCAATCTATAACCAAATATAGTAAAATTAGTTTTATTAAAAATTCTTAACGACTTCATTTACTTAAAATATAATTATATTATTTTCTATTATTTTATTTTTTCTTTTTTTTATATTTTCTTTTTTTTTGTAGTATTAAATTGATCCATGAATTTCTCAGCTTGTGTCAACATTGGCTCAAGTTTATTCATTTTATTAATTAAATCTCTTTGTTGTTTTATAACTTGCATAGCCTCTTTTTGTAAAGGATTTTTTGCAACACTACTTGTTGATGCGGGTTTAATATTATTATCTTCTACTTTAAATCCCACTTTTTTATTTTTCATTCCTTGTTTTCCTTTAAAACTAGACTTTTTATTTTTCATTCCTTCTTTTCCTCTAAAACCTTCTTCTTCTTCTTCGTCTTCGTCTTCTTCTTCTTCTTCTTTATCATCATCCACAATATAATCTGTCATTTTTTCAAAAACAATTTGCTCTTGTTCAGATAAATCTTTTAATGGCTCCTTATCACCATTACGGATCGCTTTCATATATTCTCTTTCATTTTCTCCTAAATTTCCAACTTGTTCTTTTATAATTTCTTCGGTTTCGTCTTCAAATCCTTCTTTATTATTAATATTTTTTCCATATCTTATCAAATTAGTAACAACCATTGCAATTGTTAAAATAACAATCATATTTTTTGTGAAAAATGATGTAACAACACCCACTAAAATATAAATTATCACATATATAAGTTCTCCCAAATACGCGAATAATAATAAATCACAAATTGATAAAATTAAAATGAAATATAATAAATATTTGCTATGTAAAAAATTTAAATTCGACTTTTTTAAATAATCTTGACCCTTTTTAATACTTTTTCCTAAGTTAAACTTTGCTTTTGCCATATATATATATTTATAATATTTTAATTATTACTTTTTTTTTAATGCGTTTAAATTGATTAAATATTTTTGAAAACAACTTAAATCTTTGAATGATTATTTATGTATAATAAATTTTCGGACGCTATATTACTTTAGTTAAAAAAATGTCGCATACTACTGAAGAACCTTTATTACAAGAAACCACTGATCGTTACACCATGTTTCCCGTTAAATATGATGATGTATATCAAATTTATAAAAGACAAATTGATTGTTTTTGGAGAACCGAAGAAGTTGATTTATCCAAAGATTTAAATGACTGGGCTTCATTAAACGATGACGAAAAATATTTCATAAGTATGATATTGGCATTTTTTGCTGCGTCTGATGGAATTGTTATGGAAAACTTAAATGTGAATTTCTGCAATGAAGTTCAAGTCGCGGAAGCGCGTGCATTTTACAGTTTTCAAGCAGCAATGGAATCGATCCATTCCGAGATGTATTCTATTTTGATCGATACGTATATTCGTGATAATGAAAAAAAAAGCAAATTATTTAAATCATTAGATAACTTTCCTTGTATTGCCAAAAAAGCTCAATGGGCTCAAAAATGGATGGGAGATAAACGATCTTCGTTTGCGTCTCGTCTTATTGCATTTGCATGTGTGGAGGGTATATTTTTTAGTAGTAGTTTTGCGTCCATATATTGGATTAAAAAAAGAGGTTTAATGCCCGGACTTACTTTGTCCAATGAATTTATATCACGTGATGAAGCTTTACATACTGAATTTGCAATATTATTATATAGTAAATTAAATAAAAAAGTAAATAAAAAACGTGTAATGGAGATTATCAAAGAAGCAACTGAAATTGAAAAAGAATTCATTACTGATGCTTTACCATGTAGATTAATTGGTATGAATGCTAAATTGATGAGTCAATATATTGAATTTGTGGCGGATCGTTTATCTCTTCAATTAGGTTACGACAAAATCTATGAAAGTTCTAATCCATTTGATTTTATGGAGTTGATTAGTGTTGAAGGTAAAACCAACTTCTTTGAACGAATCGTTTCTGATTATGCGCTTGCTGATAAAACAAAAACAGATGATATTTTTGATATGAATGCCGTTTTTTAAATAATATTTAATAATATAAAATATTATTTACTTAGAGTACATTTCCATTGGAACAAAACAAAATAATAGTACACCAACTATAAACCATATTGCAAAACTACTAATAATTTCACTATAACTATCCATTGCCCTTAAAGGATGTATTAGATAATAATACAACACTGGAATGACTGTTGCAATAGACATAATCAAAATACTTCGCGAATATGAATATAATCGGTTTTCTTTAACAAAAAACAATGATACTAGCTCTAAAGGTAAAGTTACTAAAATGCCCGCCAATAAAGGATTACTATAGTTCGCCAAATAAGTTGCTCCGGATAGTATAATACCACCTATAATAAATCTTTCTATTAATTCATAAAATATTTGTTTTTGCATCTATATATTTATATAATATTAAATACGTTTAGTAATATATTCTTCGGCCATTGTATAAATAATTTTTATTCCTTTTATTTGATATTCTAATATTTTACTTATATGAAATAGCCTAACAAATTGCAAACGTTCATTAATTTGTTTTATTGTTATTCTTCTACCTTGATCAACCGGTGTATTTGTATCATCTGGTGGGTCGTCTTCATTGATTTTCTTGTAATATTTGAATTTCCATTCTTTTGCTTCATCAATTAAATCTTCTTTTACATCTTTGTCTGGTTCATTTTTTGCCATTTTTTCATATGTTCTACTTTTTTCCAACATTTCTTTTGGATCTGTTATTTTTTTTGGCATTATGCTTTTATTTCGATAATTATAAATCTTCATTAATTTTTCTTTTAAAGGATTTGTTAAACTATTGTTTTTTAAATTATCAACTGTTTTAGTTGGTATATATTTACCCCCTGTTAGCTTTACCAATTCATTGTCATGTTTTTTTAACACTGTTATTATTTTATCAATATTTTTATCAATACTGTAGTTTGGATTTTGTACTATTTCTTGTTTTTTATAATCTTCATCGTATATACTAAAAAGGATTTCATGATCATTTGTTATTTTAAAAATATCTGCCAACATCATCATTCTATCCGTTTCTGGTATTCCTTCTACATTTTTTATTTGACCTGGCATCATTACATCGGTACCATTATAATCCATCGGTAATGATTCTTTATTTTGTATTCCTTCTTTTATTTTTGAACCATTCAACCATGCTATTATTAAAATTATTATTAATATACATATGTACACTTGTTTCTTCATATATATATACACGCCAAAATTTTTTTTAAAGAATATAAAGATTTATATTCAATATTATTTAATGTGTGGAATATTTGCATTGCTAAATAATATTCATTCTAATAAACATATTAATTATAATTATATTAATAATGAATTTATGAAAGGGAAATCTAGAGGTCCTGAACATTCTATATTAGAAAATGTTTCTATTGATCTTTTATTTGGATTTCATAGATTAGCAATTAATGGACTTAACACTGCGTCCAATCAACCTATAAAAATTAATAATATTATATTAATCTGTAATGGCGAAATTTACAATTATAAAGAACTATATAAATTATTAGATATTGTTCCTAGTACCGGGTCCGACTGTGAAGTCATTATTCATTTGTATGAAAAATTCGGTATTGAATACACTTTACAATTATTAGACGGGGTTTTTGCATTTATTTTACTCGATAATGATGACGAAAATACAAATTTATATGTCGCTAGAGATCCATATGGGGTAAGACCTTTATATATGGTTCAAAGTATTGATAAAACAAAAGTTATTGCCTTTTCTTCAGAAATGAAATGTCTGCAAGAATTGTCCAAATTATACGGAAACAATTATAAAATTGATTTTTTTGAACCTGGTACTTTTTCAAAATATAATTATCCAAATAAAATACTATCAAACTGGAGTTTTGTTGAAAATAAACCTTATATTTTACAAAGTTGCTCTTCATCCACACTTTCGTATGTTTTTGAAAATGATCATTTTTTTATTGATTTTGATAAAATTCTTTATGGTATTCGGAATTTATTGATTAACTCCGTTTATAAAAGATGTTATGCCACGCATAGAAAAGTTGCTTGTTTGTTATCGGGAGGACTTGATAGTAGTTTAATTACATCTATTGTTTGTAAATACAGAAAAGATTATAATTTACCTCCTCTTGAAACTTATGCTATTGGTCTTAAAGATTCCGAAGATCTAAAATTTGCGGAAAAAGCTTCCGTTTTTTTACAAACTAATCATAAATCCATTACTATTGAAGAAATTGATTTTATTAATGCTATTCCTGAAGTCATTTATACAATTGAAAGTTATGATACTACTACCGTTCGAGCCAGTATTGGTAATTATTTAGTAAGTAAATATATTTCGAATAATAGCGAAGCAAAAGTCATTTTTAATGGAGACGGGTCTGATGAACTTTTCGGCGGATATTTGTATTTTCATAATTCTCCAAACGTTATTGAATTCGATAGAGAATGTAGAAGATTGTTAAAAAATATACACAAATATGATGTTCTACGTTCAGATAAATCTATTTCCAGTAATGGGTTAGAACCTCGCACTCCATTCTTAGATCGCTCTTTCGTACAATATGTTTTATCTATTCCTGCAAAAATTAGAGCATTGAACTTTCAACCTGGGTATGATAAATTTAAATATATTGAAAAATATTTACTGCGATATGCTTTTGATAAAGAAGTTTGTAATTATGAATATTTACCTGATGATATTTTATGGAGAACAAAAGAAGCATTTAGTGATGGGGTTTCGTCACGTGAAAATTCTCTTTTTGAAATAATTGAAAAATTTGTTGAAACTAAATATACAAATGAAGATTTAGAAAATGCAAAAGAAAAATATAAACACAATACGCCTACTACAAAAGAACAATTATATTATAGAGATATTTTTGAAAGTCATTATGCTGATCAAGGACATATTATTCCTGAATTTTGGATGCCGCGTTTTGTGGATGCAAAAGATCCTAGTGCCAGAACTTTAAGGGTTTATTATGATGAAAATGTAGAATTACGCGAAAGAAGTTTATAAATTTATTGTATTAATATATAAATGGATCAAACTGGCGCAAATAGTCTGAATAACGCGAATAAACCAAAAGGTAATGCCGCCGACGTTAAAGTGAAAAACGATATGACTTATTTCAATGAATTATATAAAGCAAATTTAAGTGGTAATTCGGCATTGTTTTCAAATGAAGGAAAACCTTTAGGAACAAGATATTTTGTTGAAAGTAAAAAAAAATTAACTGATAACGAAGGTAATGATGTAGATACATATTATTTAATTGACAACATGAAATACGGTAAAGACGATCAAGGACGAATTGATATGACCAAATATGGTTTATTAGATTCCGTTAAATCTACTATTGATAGTATTGATCCTGATAGTATTAGTAAAGAAGGATTTTCAAATGATAATTTCACTCCGGTTGAAATAACTGTTATTGTTGATGGTTCAGGAAACACAGAAACAAAAAGCATTACTTTGGCGGATTATAAAAAACAAGACTGTACCGCATTTCAAGACAATTGTAAAAAATACAAAGGAATGCAACACTGTGATACTTGTGATATGATACCTATTAGCGACAGTGCGAACGCAAGTGAAGTTACAAGTGAAGATGTAAATGCATTAATTCAACAACGTGTCGACAATGATGAAAACATTAAAAACCTCAAAGGAAATATACAAAATCTTATAGGAGATAGTGAAAGTTTTGGAGTTATGAAAGATTTCGAACCATTTTATAATCGATATACTCAGCCATTGACTAGTTTCAGAAAAGAGGTTCATTCAAATGGTTATACTTTTGAAATTGAAAAAATTAATGAAGAAAAAATTATTGTTGAAAAAAATATGACTACTACATTATGGATTGGTAGTGTTAGTTTAATTGGATTATTTGTATTAAGCAAATATTTGTAATTTACATATTATATTGTATATTATGTAAATTTAATGATTGCGTCTCGATCGCTTTTTCAAATGTCTTGTTGTCTTTTTATTTTTCTTTTGTTTTTTGTGTGTTCTACGTTTGTATTTGCGTGTTTTACGTTTACCTCCTGATCTAGGAATATTTCTTACTTTATAAACGTCGAAATCGAAACAATTTGTTGTCCCGTTCCATCTTGCTACATCTTTTTGTTCTCCAGTATCTTCACCAAAAAATCCTACTCCTGATATTAACCATACTCTTTCACGGAATGCATCGGTCTTCTCCCCCAATCTTTTCTTAAAATCATAAAATTTTGTTTCGCGTAACAATTCATCATTACTACCATTCACTTTTAAACATTGTCCCATTAAACGTGTTATAAAAATACCATATTCTTGCAGTCTAGCGGTTTTTTTTATTTTGTTGTTATCATATCCAGCAAAAATTAAAACATTTGGTTCACTATTTTGCTGTGTAATTCCGCGTTGTAAATTCTTTGATGGTAAAATATAAATTGATTCATCAAATTTAGAAAAGTCATATAATCTTTTTATTAGTTGGTTCTTTGGTAAATTTTCACCTAATAATATTTCATTTTCTGCTATCTTTTTTTTTATATTTTCTATGAATTGTGGAAATGGATATGGATAAAATATTTGCGTTGGTCTTTCTTCCAATGTTCCTTTATAATCATAATTATTTGCAGATTTTTTTTCAACTTTATTTAATCTTCTTTCTTGTATTAAAACATAACCATCATCGGTAAGCTGATGCGGAAACTCACCAAATTCTGATCTACGTCGTTGCATAAATTTACTTACTATCGGTTTATCTTCTATAAAATTATAAAACTCGTTTCCATCTATTAAACCGTCTTCATCACATTCTCCTATATTTTCATGAGCGCTACTATAGAAAAATGCATTTGTTGGTATAATTTGTTTTGCACATTGTGGTCCACGTAAAAGGGTTGGAACCATATTATATTTATCATCTAATATTGAAAATGAATAATAATCTAATTCTTTTTCTTTGTTAAATTCTGAAAATATGGTTCTTTGGATGGTTTTATCGCTGCGTTTTTCATATTTTTTTTTGTTACTGTTATCATTGCCTGTCTGGATATATAACCCTTCCCCTTTTGTCTTATCATCGTTTGACATTTCTGCTATCAAGGGGTTGGCTTGTAATAATTCATTATATTTATTTGTATCGTCTGCTATCTCGTTTTCTAGTGTATTTATACGTTCCAAAATGTTCTCTCTCTCTCTTGCGTTTTCAACAAGATCATTTATTTGTCCATAATTACCAGTTTCTTGAATTTCGGATATTTCATCATTCCGGTCTTCTGTCTGCATGATTGATGGTGTTGTTTTTTTTTCTTCAAGTTCTTTTTTTTTTTTTTTTATTTTTTTTTTTTTTTTTTTTTTCTTTTTTTTTTTTTTTTTTTTCAATTTCTATTCTTATTTCTATATGGGTTTTGGGTAACCTCTTAAAAAATGAAGAGCTGAACATATTCGGTGATATGGTATTCAAGTGTGTGTCCCATTTTATGAATTCAGTATTTGCATCTTCCAATTCTTTTTCGGTTGTTGTTGATTGTTCACCTTGACTTTTTTTTTTTTCGGGTGTTTTCAGTAAGTTTAATTGTTCCAATTCTATTTTTTTCTTTATACTTTCTTTCTTAATCTTAGCTTCTGTGTACTTAGAGACAGTTAAGTTTTTTTCGAATTCTTTTAGATTTTGTACTGCATCTTCATCGAGATATGTATCTGGATTAACTATGGCGAGCGAAAATGCAGACAGATCTTTTTTCCAGTTTTTTTCATTCTCTGTGATCTTTTTTATCTCTTCGGTGAGTGTAGCAAACTCCGTATTCTTTGTGTTTATCACGTTTTCAATTGAACTGATATAAGCGTCTTTGTCGAATGGGCCTCCACCCTGCGTTGATTTGTGTGAGAGAATAGCGCTATTTACTGCAGTACTCGTTTTCTCGCAGCCTTTATTTTTGTCGGGGTGAATGTGGTTATCTCGTATATATATCGTGTTTTTACCACCGTGGTTAATGATCTTGCTTTCATATACGTGATCAATTATATTTCCATGTTTATCAATCAACTTGTTCATGATAGTCTCATTAATAGGACAGTTAGTATCTGCTTTTTCCTTGTCTTGGTTCCATGCTTCTAGAATGGCCTTTTTATGTTGATCATCCATATTATTAGCCGAGGATGAGACTATTGTAGTGTTTTGATCAGCAACCACCAGAGCAGTGTTGGTATTATTTGAATGTTTTTCTTCAGGATAAATTGATTTGGTGAGCGGTTGTTTACCAGTTGACAGTTGTGATGTAATAGATAATTTTTCAAGTATATCCTTTTCTTCGATATTATTAATATGTGTAATTTTTTGAAAAATATCTTTATTTTCTTCAATAAAATTAGGAAATGCATCCAAATACAATGTGTTTGTGTTTGTGTCATCTATTTTTTTTGCAACATATTTAGGACCTAACCTCGGATCAAACACATGAATAACACCATCTAAAAAATTTTGTTCTTTATTTTCATGTGCTTTTTCTAATACACTTGCGAAAGTGATATTATTAACTGAATTATACTGTTTTCCTTCGTAGTTAACTATATTTTTGTTACTAATAATATTATTAATTTTATTAAATATTCCTTTTTTATCTTTCTTTTCACGTAAGTTCGCTTTAGGATCACTATATGTTCTAAATATATTTTTAAAATTCGACATTGACATATTGTTAATATATAATAATAAAACATTTTATTATTAGATATTTCTAAATATTAATGTTTTGAATGCGTCTTATTTCTACAAATTTTTCTATTTTTTCTTGATTTATTATTACCACCTAAAAACGTATCCATATTTTTTATTATTTCATTTAAAGCACTATTTTCTTTATTTTTATTAAAATCACTAACCAATGTTCTCAAAGATACCATTTTAATCGAAGATGAATTTTGTTGATATAACCATTTTCCTTCTTTATCATTTTTAATATAACTCTTTGCATTTCCTTCATATTCTTCATTTGCATAAAACTTCTTTTCCACAAAATTCTTATTGTTCCCTTCAATTAAACGAAGAATAGATTCACGTAAACGCTTCATTAACTCTGTTTCATAAATTTTATCATTTTCCTCATATTTCTCTCTTGTTTCATCTAAACTTAATGTTCCCATTAAACTTCCCGAATTTTCTCTTTTTTTATGACTTTCTATATTATCTTCTATTTTACTGCTGAGTTTTGGTAATTTAATGTTTTCTAATATATTTTTTACTTCTTTGTTATCTTCATTTTCCGCTAATAAATCAGCTATTGACAAAATAGAAGCCGGTTTAACTGATTGAACCTCTTTTGATAATAAATATAATCCAGTTTTTTCATCTACACTTGCTTCATCACTTACTAATGTAATAAATAAACTTTCTAATAATTTCTCTTCTGGTTTTGATGTTGTATTACCAAAAGGTAAATATTGCACTTTTCCTTCACGTGTTTTCATGATACACGAACCTATTTTCAAATTTTCTAATTTTATTGTTCTATCTTTTTGTGTATGATTTATTAATATTTCTTTTGTATCCAAAAATTTTTTGTTTTTTTCTTCCTTAAATTCGTCATATTGAAATATGTGTTGTTTATTATATCTTTTATATGTCCACAATACATTGATAACCTTTTTTTTTTCATTTTGTGTCGCGGGAAAATATGGTGATATAAAATTTGCTATTATTAAATATATTATTTCTTGTTTTTCTGTTATTGCAACAGGTAAAAATACATAATTACCTTTGAAATTTTTTCGTGTTTCTTCTTTTTTCATTTTTCCAAATATTTCTTCAACATCTCTTGGTACTTTTTTTCCAAAACCTCTTGATGGTTTTTCTTCTGTTCCTATTTTTATTTGATCCATTTGTGTTTTTAATAATTTTTTTATATTTTCTTTAAATATATCTATTAAATCATCTTTTGACCCCCATGCTTCTGGGTTCCAATTTCCATCTTTTGTTAAATATGCTTCTATAATTGAATTTATTGAGGTTTTATCATCTAACCATGTACCTTTATAAAAATCATCTATATCTTCTTCAATTTTTTTTAATATGTTTTTATTTTTTAAACTAATCAATAAAGATTTATACCAATTATTATTTTTTCCGATTGGTACAATTGCACTTGGTACTTCTCTTGGTTTTCTTGTAATTTTATCTATAATTTTTTTTTTTTCCACATCTGGCATTTCTCCTCCTTTAAATAAAATAAATGGTACTTGAGGTACTGACATTATATATATATACTAAATAATAAATATTTATGTTTATTATTTAACGACGACATTTTTTTATTTGATTAACATTTCTTTCCACGGGTCTTCTTTCCACGGGTCTTCTTCTTATGAGATTTTTTCATTTGTTTTTTGTGCTTCTTTTGGGTCTTTTTGTGCGACTTTCTGTGTGACTTTCTTCTTCGCTTTCCTCCCATCGACCCTTTTTTTTCAAATGTTAACTTAAGATTTTCTGGTTCAGAAATTGTCTTAATCTTATATTCTGAAGTTCCATCGTTCAATACCTTTATTAAACCATTTTGTAATATAAACACATGGCTCGAACCAGGAATTTCGCCACTGTCTACACTACCCAAATACCCACAAAATTCAATTTTATCAAAAAACCCGCTCCAATTGTTTTTCAAACTATTATCTACCTTCTCATTATTAGGTTTCCAATCGCAGTTGTTCCATGCTTTTTTCATTTTTTCTTCGGAAAGTAAAAGATCAATTAAATTAGGCTTTGGGTTTACATGTTCAAGCCAATCAAGCCAACCAACTTGTGAAGCATAACAAGCTATATTCCACATAGTATCTCTTTCTGCGTCTGTCATTCCTTCAACTGGGTGATTCGGTCTTAGATATTTTTCAATACTATGAAATGTTGCTTTATATTTTTCAAGATTTTCTATTCCTGATGGTGCTGCTGCTGGTGCTTCTCCATCTCCTCCGGTGGTTGGTGCTGGTGTTTCTACTTTGTCCTCTATTGTATTTTGTGTGAATGTTACACCGTTAAATGTGGGTTTAGTTGTATTAAATCCTGGATCAAATTGTGTGGTTACATCTTTCTTATCTTCTCCTTCACCAATTTGATTAGCTAACAATATAGCCCATATTGCATCTGTGTTATCTTTAGTAATATTTACACGTTTAATACTATCACCTTGTTTTTCAGTAGGAAAAAGTGGGTCTAATAATTCTGTTTCATACTCACTAGAATTTTTACTATAATCATAATAATACAATGTAGGAGTATTTTCTCTATCAAATGTTAAAAATACACCAGGTAAATAATGTCTATTATTTATAAAAGTTTTTAATGCTGCTTTTTGTGCAGCATTACCTGTAATGCTCGCTCTGTTTGCAGCTATCGCTTCTGCATCTTTTGCTTCCATTTTCTTTGCCTCAGCATCCGCTTTGGCTTGTGCGAATTCTACATTTACATCATAGTTTGATTGACGCTCGTTTTCATCCGCTATTTCTTGAATAAGATGGTCAATTACAACTTTGCTCAAATGCGTAATAACATTACTTTTATACAACTTATCTGAGTCATCATCTTTTCTATAAACATTAATTTTACTATTGAAACCACCAAGATGCTCCAATTTTGTTATTTTATTATTATCTAAAACTATTCCAGTTTCATCGTTAACTTTTCCAGTTTCATCTTTTGCATTTGGAAGAGGCCATTTAACATTTACCTTGTTATCACCTTTACCCATGATAGATGTACTCAAATACTTTTCAAATGCACCGTCCTCTTGTAATTTTTTCGTGAATTTTTCCAAATACTTTCCTCTTGCGCCAAGACCTTCCATTACAGTTGTGTGAACTTCTGGCGTATAAACTCCTATTTTTTTTTTAAGCTCTGTCTCTTTTCCCATCCTACTTTTTTGTAACATATTATGAGTACCTGTCTTTGCACTATTAACCGCACCTTTTGCCGCAGATGTTACTTTACTTGCCATAGCTCCCATTTTACCAAACACACTTCCCTGTGGTTTTGGGTTTTCATCAGCAGGTTGTAAATTTTGTTCAGACATTATACATTAAAATGACATAATAATTATAAATAATTTCTAAATATTTATAATTTACAAAGACACACGCTTATATATTTCTAAAGCTACTAACCCACCTAAAAATTGGGCAAAAATATAAGGCACCAATTCACTTGGCTCTATTTTTCCTAATGATGCCATAACTAAACTCACCGCTGGATTAATATGACCTCCAGAAATACTTGATGTTAATAATATAATTAAAGCCAATGCAGCACCAATAGCAATTGGATTACCTGTAGCTAAAATCACATATACAAAAAAACCTGTTCCCAAAAATTCCACTAAATACTTATTCATTATATTATAATCATCGATATTTTTAACGACGAACACGCATTAAAGGAACATAAGATGCATTGTGTTGATCACCACCATTAGACAAATCATTGTGGTTTCTGTTCATAGCAACTTGCTTCTTAAATCTCATATAATCAGATGAGTCAGCAACAAAACGTACATTTGTGGAAGATGGAGGAACACCAGTTGTATCACAATTTTGTGGAACAGAACCAATCACACGGCTCAACCCTGGTTTCTTGTTATTGATTTGATTTGGACCACCGCATGAATAGTTATTTCTGCTCAAAAAATCACCTAAATTATTGACAGCTCTAAATGGACCAACAATCGCTTTTTGTCCATTATAAGTCCCTGTTGCATATTGAGTGTTCCAAGCGCGCACTGTCAATTTTCGTGAAACCACTTCTTCATTCGATTTAAAACCACTCTTTGTTTGTTTGGCGGAATATCCATTAAATGGACCACCTAACTTATTGGTAGCAGTCAAATTTGTAGTTAAAAGATTTTGTGGAGGATTAGACATTATAATATATATAATATATTATATTTTTTCATTTCGTTAATATGTTGTAATATTTCTAAATGTGTAATTTATATGGACGCCTCATCAAATAATCAATTTATAGATGATATTACTTTACAATATTTTGCAAATAAACAACAATACAATAAAATTGTTAAAACAGATTCTATTAAATTTAAAGAACGCCAAGAATTTTTAGAGAACCTTGAAAAATATAAAAACGATATTTCATCTATTACAAATGAATATTGCAACGATACAAATAAAGAAATATCAAATGAACTCGACGAAGCATTCGAAAAATATGCAAAATATTGTATTAAACATATTGAATTAAAAGCAATGGAACAAAGAAATAATTCGGATGATGACGATGATATGCTTTTTGGTAAAATAGATAATACTTCCACTGGAAGTATACATAGTTTTTGGGGTCCGTCTATAAAAAAAATCTAATATTATATTAGTATGTCCACAAAGAAAAAAACCAAAAAACACAACATTACAAAGAAGAACTGTTCTCCAATGGTTGAAGACAATACAGTAAATGATGTTTCATGTTTTACTCCTGAAATTATAAATAAATTGAAAACTGATTATAACAAAAAAAATCCATCGTCTAAGATTTCTTCAATAAAACCCGATAAAATTTGGAAAGATTTAAAAGATCGAATGGGTTCTTGTGATAGTGAAGAATGTTGGTTAGAAAAAATACCTAATTCGAGTATTGAGCAAATTATTAAGGATTTTGTTTTTTCTCCAAAAAAACCCAAAAGTTGGAAAAGTGATCCTGATAAATGGTTAACAAACTATGATTTAGATGATATTATGGATCAATATGAAGAAACTTTTAGAAATTTTGATTTTATTGGTCCTACCTTTATTGATTTTGATGCAAAAGTAAAAGATGGATGTGTTGAAAACGAATTATGTAAATTTGATTTATCAAAACATATTAAAAAAAATAAAAATAAACTAGCTGTTATATTTAATTTAGATAAACATACTCAAGACGGTTCTCATTGGGTCTCTTTATTTATTGATATCAAAAATCGATTTATATTTTACTTTGACAGCGCGGGGGATATTATTCCAGGTGAAATAGCAGAATTAGTAAAAAGAATTAAATATCAAGGAAGAAATTTGTCACAACCTATTCATTTTCGGTTTCATCAAAATTATCCTTTAGAACACCAATATGAAAATACGGAATGTGGCATGTATTCTTTATTTTTTATTATTTCTATGTTAAAAGAAGAATTACATGGAAAAGATGTGAAACCAGGTACAATAATAAATGCTTTTAAAAAACATAGAATAACTGACGATCAAGCACAAGCATTGCGAAATGTATATTTCAATTAAATGTTTTGTATATATATATATGCCCCCAAAAAGAAGTGCTCCTATCGAACCTGCAAAAACATTTGAAGTTGGCGAAACACGAAAAGGTATAAATGGAAACACATATATTGTTTACCAAGATAAAAACGGTACTAAAAGATGGAAAAACTCGCAAAATCAAGATGAAACAAGCGAATCAGAAAATGTAGAAAATGCAGAAAATGTAGAAAATGCAGAAAATGCAGAAAATGCAGAAAATGCAGAAAGTGCAGAAAATGCAGAAAATGCAGAAAATGTAGAAAATGCAGAAAATGTAGAAAATGCAGAAAATGCAGAAAATGCAGAAAATGCAGAAAGTGCAGAAAATGCAGAAAATGCAGAAAATGCAGAAAATGCAGAAAATGCAGATGACGAAGAAGATGAAGAAGAAGATGAAGAAGATGAAGAAGAAGAAGAAGATGACGAAGAAGATGAAGAAGAAAATGCAGAAGATGAAGAAGAAGATGACGAAGATGACGAAGATGACGAAGATGAAACGGAACCTAGGGTAGAAAGAGATTATTCAGTAATTTTTAATTTTTATAAAGCACCAAATGATAACAATCGTCTATTTTTCGACACATATGAAACAACCGAAAATAGAATAACCAATATAATTAATGAAATAGAAACAGGATTGTTTATGTTAACAGATGAAAAATTACGAAATAATCCAGAAGAAATTAGTTTACCAGATAAAAAAAAAAATATATATATGAAAGATGGTAAATTTTTCAGTGGAATTGAAAAAACACCATTTTAACTATAAATATAAATATGTTAATAAAAACATATTTATAAATAAAATATAATATTTAATATGTCAAATTTCATAACTTATGAGAACCAAACACTTTTATGGAATACAATAACAAATATACAATTATTCAATAAAATTGCGAATGAAGAAAAAACAACTTGGTTTAAAAATATTATTGGAAGTATTCATGCGCAAAATGAAAATAGGTATTTATCATCTTATGAATTACATGAACTCAATAAATATACTATGGCTTATATGATTAATATATTAAAACAAATAAATAATACACCTCAACCAAATACATTAGAAGAAAAACAAAAAGAATATGATAATATGAAAGCGAAAGAAACGCCTCCAGAGCCGAATTTCAAAGAACATATCGAAGATACTGCAATTGAAAATATAGATGAATTAATTAAACAACATCAACAACAGAGACAACTGGATTTAAATTTAACAAATACTCCAATACACAATGAATTAGACCAAAAACAAATAAACGATTTAAAAGAAGAGGTCACTTCTTTAAAATCGAATATTGAGACAATACAACAAGAACTGAATGAACTCAGAAAAGAGATAGTACATAGCAATGTAAATAATACAATTGAAAATATTAAAAAAAATGTTGAATTTAATTTGTCAGTCTAAGAAAACTAGCCAATATACTTTTGTTTTTTTTCTCGTTTTCCATGGAGTGTAATGTGGATTGGTATTGTTTCTGTCTTATCATTTCCTCTTTTTCTTTTCTTCGCATTTCCATCATTTTTTCAGCTTGTGTTTTCTCCATTGGATTTAAACTATCTTGCGTTCGAGATCTTTGTAAATGATCAACTGAATTATACATTTTTACACTACTTAAATCATTCTCACTGACTGCCATTACAGTCTCATCTTTATGTACTTTTCTTAAATCGTCAAATTTCAATTTGCTAAATGGATCACAATTAATATAGTCGTCCGTTTCTTCATCATAAAGATTTGTGCCTCCTTGATTAAGTGTTTTTACACCATTATATTTTATTATTTTATTTTGTTGTTTTATTTGATCAAATCGCGAAGCCATATTTTCTTTGGTAGTTGAGCTAGATAAATCATATTGTGGATCTTCACTTCTAAACCATTCATTTCTACTTTCATCTGGTTTCGTCGCCATATTTTTCTCAAACATGGTGTTAAATTTTTGATGAAATTCTGTTGCTTTCATGTTTTTCATTACTTCATTCATTTGACTTTTCATTTGTTCTGATTCATTCATTGCTGAATATGTTACTTCTTCATTTGGTACTGACTTACTTTGTTTCACTTTATCTTCAAAAAAATAATAAATAATTTCATATGCCTTTTTATAAAAAAAAAAATAATCAGAAGATAATTTTGATTTATCTGGATGTGACATTAATACTTTCTTTTTTGCTCTTTTTAAATCTTCTATTTCAACATCACCTTTGATATCAAATAACTCTAAAATATCTTTAAAAGAATACATATTAATATCTAAATTATAGGTTGACATTTATTATATTATTATTTTTTTATTTTGTTAAATTGACTTAAATATTCTATATTATATTATATAATGCCTCCCCAAAAATTTAGTGAAATAAGCAACAGCGCTGATTTTTTCAAAAAATTATGTGACAATACAAGTTTAGTTATTATCAAATTCGGCGCTACTTGGTGTGGACCGTGTAAAAAAATACAACCGATTGTCAGTAAAAGAATTGAAGAATTCCCTGAAAATGTACAATATTATGACATTGATATTGATGATCATATTGAACTATATGGATATCTAAGAACAAAAAAAATGGTCAATGGAGTTCCGGCAATATTATATTGGGTTAAAGGAAATGTGAATTTCGCACCAGATGGTGTTGTTATTGGTGGAAATGAAATTGAAGTAAATAAATTCTTTGATGTATGTAAATCAAAACTTTAATTAAAATAATATAAAAAATTTATATTATATTATTTTATAATGGAGCATATTAAACCGATTATTGAAAATTTATCTGCATGTTTATTAGAATATAAACATAGAAATATACAAGAGGTAATGAATGATACTGACATTGAAAATCAGAATGAAAAATATACAAAAGCTGGAGTAGTAGGTTGTTCTAATTTGCTAATTAATTGCCTTATATTTAATATTGAATGTGTAACTGTTTTTTGTAAATGGGCTTTTAAAGAATATACAAATATTAAAACATATTATACTGAATATAATTATGTAACTAATGTCAATGAAGACTATGTTGATATTTCAAATAATGTAGTTGATAAAAAGAATGATTAATTTCTTCTTTTTGTTTTAGATTTCTTTCTTTTTCTACGTTTTTTTGTTTTCTTACCTCCCTGAGGAGGGTTATTTAGTTCACCTTCATCTTGTGGTGGCGGTGAACCATCATCTTGTGTTTCCATATCATATTGTTGTGGTTCTTCCTGATCTTGTTGTGGTTCCATATCATATTGTTGCGGTTCTTCTTCTTCACCTTCTTGTGAACCCATAAATGATCCCATTGTATTACTTTCTTCTTTTTCACCTTCTTGTGAACCCATAAATGATCCCATTATATTACTTTCTTCTTGTTCACCTTCCTGTGAACCCATAAATGATCCCATTGTATTACTTTCTTCTTGAGGTTCAGCTCCTTTTCTAAAAACCATAGCGCTAATTACAATTATTGTTAAACCTACTAAACTATATGTTAATACAGGAGTTCCATCTACCGTACCAAACAGATTTAATTTTGTTTCTCTTGCTGTATCACTTATTTGATTATTCATAGAAGAAATAGTAGCTTTTAAAGAATCTTCAATATTTGTCATTATACTATATAATAATATTATTTTACTTAAAAATATTATTTAATATTTGAATGTGATTAAGCCCTTATATGTAAAATTATTTAAACCTCATTATATAATTACGGTTATTTTTCACCATCGTCTCTTCTTAATCATCTCAATTTTTCAACTATTAGTAAAGTTATAGTTATATTATTGGTTCTGGTTCTGGTTCTGGTTCTGGCATTGGTTCTGGTTCTGGCATTGGTTCTGGTTCTGGCATTGGTTCTGGCATTGGTTCTGGTTCTGGCATTGGTTCTGGTTCTGGCATTGGTTCTGGTTCTGGTTCTGTTAATATTTGATAAATTGTATATATTGGATTATTTGGTTTGTTTGTTGTTACCTCTGTATTCAATGTTGATTGGTTGATTATTATTGTTAAGTCTTGTGTTTCCAAATAATCACTTATTGACATTGAAAATTGAAGAAGATCTGTTATTAACTCATCAAATGTTGGCTTAGATGTATTATCTATTGTTAAAGAAATATAAGAAACAATTGTATTTGCATTTGTTTTTAAATTATTGGTTATTGTTCCTGATATATTCGTCAATATTGTTTGAATATTTGTTGTATTTGTTAAATCAAATATATTATAGTTTCCTCTATTTTGTATTGTTCTTGCTATAGCTGATAAAATATTATCATTATTTAATGTAATCTCATTTGCTAATAAAATTCTTAATGCTTCTATAATCGTAGTTATTTTTATTGTTGTTTTTGTAACATTTACATTTTTTTTATAAATAAAATCATTGTCAATATCATTGTAATTCACTTCCAATGCTGTACCAACTAATAATTTTGCTTCATGAATAACATCATTATATATTGATAACGGTGTTAACATATCCAATACAATATTGGATTTTAATGTTGTTAATGGAGAAATGTTTATATGTTCTCCAATATTATCCAGACAATATTGTGTTGTAATTGCATTATAATATGTTGTGGTAACTGTTCGATTTGTTGCTATATCAACTCCGCCTGGTAATATATTTATATTGAATAATTGGGGTAATTCATTGACTGGTGTTGTAATATACCAGTCACCTTGATAATCTGACCTAAATGTTTCTATTATTTTGTTTGCATTTGGAATATTTATTATTTGCCCATATGCATATTTTATATATCCATCAATAACATTACCCACAATTGTTGATATATCAGCTGGTTCAGGTTCAGGTTCTGGTTCTGGCATTGGTTCCGGTTCTGGCATTGGTTCTGGTTCTGGCATTGGTTCTGGTTCTGGCATTGGTTCTGGTTCTGGTATTGGTTCTGGTTCTGGCATTGGTTCTGGTTCTGGCATTGGTTCTGGTTCTGGTTCTGGTTCCGCTTCTGATACTAGTATCCAGAATAGTTGTCTACCTTCATGTACTTGATCGTTTTCTGTTATTAGTTTATCAAAATTACTTGGAGTTGTTTTACTATCATATTGTATTTTTGTAACTATTTCATTTGGTGCATTTTTTTGTGCAAATGCATAATAATTTTCTGTTACAAAATATATTCTGTATAATATATTATTTCCAATAATGTTTTCTATTAATAAAGTAACTTGATGTATTGATATTCCATCAAATTGAGTATCATGCATTAACGGTAAACGACTATCGAAAAATAAATTATATGTAGATTCGTTTAATTCTTGAATAAAAGTATTTCCACTTTCTTGATGGTTCCATACACTATATTTCGCTCCAGTTTCGCCCATAAGTACTCCAAATATATCCATTTCAGACATTGACACCGGCTCTGGCTCCGGAATTGGCTCAGGTTCTGGTTCTGGCTCTGGCTCCGGAATTGGCTCAGGTTCTGGTTCTGGTTCTGGCATTGGTTCTGGTTCTGGCATTGGTTCTGGTTCTGGCTCTGTTTCTGATACTAGTACCCAGAATAGTTGTCTACCTTCATGTACTTGATCGTTTTCTGTTATTAGGTTATCAAAATTACTTGGAGTTGTTTTACTATCATATTGTATTTTTGTAACTATTTCATTTGGTGCATTTTTTTGTGCAAATGCATAATAATTTTCTGTTACAAAATATACTCTGTATAATATATTATTTCCAATCATATTTTCTATTAATAAAGTAACCTGATGTATTGATATTCCATCAAATTGAGTGTCATGCATTAACGGTAAACGACTATCGAAAAATAAATTATATGTGGATTCAGTTAGTTCCTTAAAAAAAGTATTTCCACTTTCTTGATGGTTCCATACACTATATTTCGCTCCAGATTCACCTACAAGTACTCCAAATACATCGGGTTCTGGCATTGGTTCTGGCATTGGTTCCGGCTCTGGCATTGGTTCTGGTTCTGGTTCTGGCATTGGTTCTGGTTCTGGTTCTGGCTCTGGTTCTGGCATTGGTTCTGGTTCTGGTTCTGGCATTGGTTCTGGCATTGGTTCTGGTTCTGGCATTGGTTCTGGTTCTGGCATTGGCTCAGGTTCAGGAAGTAAAAGTTGATTTCCTTGTTTTGATATACTAAAAGGATTAGTTACTCTTATCCAATAACCATAATTTTTCTCAATAATTTCACTCTTATTAATATAAGAATAATTTGTATTTGATCTATAACTAACAATTTCATCTACTTTGTTAATATGAGATCCAAAAAACGAATTAATAAATTCATTATTAAATGGTACCGAAATTAAATTCCATCCTTGATAAAATGATATAGATACGTTAGATGTAAATGAATCGCCAACTATAATTTTTGAGAAACTTTGTGTAATTCTATACCAATAACCTAAACCTTGTACTAATGGATCTGAATTGTTTACTAATATATATTTTTTATTAACTGTATCATATGTAAATATTTCACTTATTTTATTTATATCATCTCCAAATAAATCATTTACAGTATTAGTATATCCAAACGAACTTAATAAATTCCAACCCGCATTAAACGCAATAGTAGTCATCTGAATTATATATATTATATATATATATATCATTCTTAATTTACACCCTTGAAGATTTAAAACCGCACCTTTCTGTATAAAATGAAAGGAAACTTCAAGGTTTGCCTATTTCAAGGCATGTAAATTTTGATTTTGGGAATTCTTCTAAAAACCCTGATGAGTTATTGCTTCTTGATAAATAATTTGGTCTTTCTTTATTATTTATCGCATTATAAGCAATTTTATAAATATTTGTAGCACCATTCACATCTCTATTCCAATAACCGCATCCGTTCTTACAACAAATCAGTCCATGTACGAGAATGTTTCCTGTTTTATATGGTCTTGGGTTTTCCATCACCATATTCTTTTCACAAATACCTATTTCACATTTGGAACATCTACAACTGGTTCTAAATTCATCAACCAAATAAGTTTGAAAACCTGCTTTTCTAAATAAAGTTCTCATTCCTTTTCCTTTGGTTGCTTCCTTGTATTTCATTTGTTGTTTCTGTTCGTAATCTCCAAAACAAACTACAACTTCTTTTTCATTACCAAAAATTCGTTTGAAATTATTTAACATTTTTTGTTCGCTTTTCTTGGTATTTCTATAACTCTGTAATCGTAGTTTTCTGAAAATATATTTTTCATAAAACTTGAATAACATACCATTTATTTCACTCTTCTTTTGTATATATTCCTTAAATTTTGTTATGTTAAGTGTTTTTCTATTTAATTTTGATAATTCAGTTTCCCGTTCTATTATTGTTTTTCCTTGTATTTTTTCCTTTTTTAATTCTAATTGGATTTTAGAATACTTCTTTTTCTTGGTTTCTTTTCTACGTTGGTCTTGTGAATATCTAAATTTATTTGCTTCTTTATTATCATCATCTACGCAGTAAATTAAATCACATTTTCCAGGGTCTATGGATACAATCTTTTTATTTTGTAGTTGTGAATAATCTTTTACTTCATCAATATATTCTTCATTATTTATTCCTTTTTTCATCATGGGTAATTTCTTTCCAATTAAATCTTTACGTAATAATAACAAAGAACAACTAATTCCATCTGTTTCTATCATATGGTGAAATTTATAATGCTTTTTATGAAAACATTTGCGTTCAGTTCTAAAAAAGAATTCCCAAATTTTATTTTCATTTCGTTTCAAATTGCCTTCTGTTAAATAATCACTTTTGTTTCCTTGTTTTTTCGTCATAAGAAGATGCACTAATGTAGTTGTATCTAATCTTATATGTTTTGGTATAATTTCATTACGCATAGGAAATACATTACAAATCGTTTGTTCTTCTTTTTCTACTTGTTTCATCATTTTAATCATACAAGGGAAATAATTCATAGGACTACACATTAAATCATAATATAAATTTTTCTTGAATGTTTTTACTGGTATAATGTGTTGTTTTTGTTGATTAATCCATGTATGATAAGAAATATGAGATTTGTATTGTGTTGTTTCAATATTCAATAAATCATTTTTGATTTTTCTTAACTGATTACATAATTTGTTTATTTTTGCGTCTTTTTCTTTTTTGGTAATATTCAGTTTTCTTATTTTACTTACAATAAACTTCTTTTTCCAAACAACATTTACATATCGTTCTACATATTCCACAAAATGATTTTTAATGTTATTTTCATACATGGTTAGAATATCAATTGTTAAATAATCCAAAATGGTATTCATATGCGTATATTCAAGTGTGTCCTTTTGAATAAGTGGTTCAAAATCAGTTTTGTAAAATGCACTCAAGTTGTCTTTGAGTTCCTTTATTTCTTTTTTTGGCGGTCTTCCTTGTGGTTTTTCATTACACATAATCTTCATACATGAATTTACAAATACTTTATCTATAACTGGTAAAGATTTATTTGTTTCATAGTAATTCAATAAGTATAACTTCATAAAGAGTAAAACCTTAATTACTATTTTATTACAAAGAATAACCGCATTTGTAATTTTCGGTGTGTTTATATCAGGATGTTTCAAGACACTTTTCAAGGAAAGTTTAATTCCTTTGAAAAAGTTATCAGGTGGATTTAGTTTTTTTTCCATCCTCATACTATTACTAAACATTTTATTTTAAGTATTTTAACGAATAAATAGAAAAATTGAAACAAAATAATATAAAATCTATTTAACATAAAATATAAGATGTCCGAACTCATAAGATTAGGTGCAATTAATAAAAAAACGAATCAATATACAAACCCATCACACGCAAATAAACAGGATGAGTTTATATGTATTGATTGTGGAAACGATGTTATTATTCGTCAAGGAAAAATAAGGATTCATCATTTCGCACATTGTAAAGAAGATGTAAAATGCAATTTTTATAGTAGTCCAAATGAATCACAAATTCATAAAAACGCAAAACTATTATTAAAACATATTCTTGAAAATAAAATACAATTAACAATTAAAAGTAAATGTAATAAATGTAATAAGATAGACGAATATGATATTCCAGAAATTTCAGAAACTTCGTCAATTATAGTTGAATATAGATTTGATTATAATGGTGTAAAAATAGCAGATATAGCATACATAGAAGATAATGAAATATTGTGTATATTTGAAATATATAATACACATAAAACACAAACAGAAAATAGACCTGAACCATGGTTTGAATTAGATGCTAAAAATATAATAGAATCATTTAATAATTATGATTTACAAAAAATACAATTACAATGTATTCGTAATAAAACGTGTGATGATTGTATCAATCAAGTAATTACTCTTGAAAAACAATTAGAAAAAGGGATAATCTATTTTAATCAAAGAGGTGCAGGTTGTGGAAAAACATATGAAAGCATACAACTTATACAAACTGATAAAAGATTTATTGAAAAAGAAACTTATATTTATCTTACAAAAATGCATTCAGCAAAAGAAGTTATTTATAATGAACTAAAAGAACAAGAAATGCGAGGACAACTAAATATATTAGAAGTATTAGAAAATGATAATAATAATGGAAAACAATATAAAATATCTTATATTAATAAGGAAACAAATAAGGAAATAGTAATTATAATTGGGACGATTGATTCATTTAATTATGCTGTTGTTGATAAAAATAAAATTATAAAACATAATGATTATTTTAAGGGAATAGTTAAAACTATTAGAAATGGGTTTCTTTCAACAAAAGATAGTAAAATAAATTATGCTGGTAAAAGACCATCTCTTAATAAAAAATGTTTAATTGTTATTGATGAAGCACAAGATTTAGGTGAAGAATATATTGAAGCATTTAATACTATAATAACGCATACAAATATTGATGTTTATGTTATTGGAGATAAATTACAAAGTATATGGGGAGAACATAATATTCACACATATATTGATGTAAATAATTTAGATTCTCATATTGAAAGAAGTAATGGTATAAATAAAGTTATGCGTTTTCATAATAAACATTTTATTAATTTTGTAAATGATGTTATCCCTTTTGAAAAATACGGATTACCGCCAATTACTGAAATATGTGATGGTTATTGTAAATATAAACATGAAAATAACACTATTCCTTATAATATTTTTGAAGTTCCTAAAATATATGCGAGTGAATTTGATTATCCTAAAATAGATAGGGTTGTTGAAAAAATAATATTCTTTATGGATAAAGAGATAGATAAATATAATTATCTACCAAATAATTTTATGATTATATTTCCAATTTTATCAAAAAATATATTCGCAACGATGTTGGAAACAAGAATCCAAAATTTTTGGATAAATAAATTTAATGATATTAATTATCAAGAAGTATTGAAATTAAATGATTTTTGGAAGGATAAAATTAACGATAATAAATTTTATAAATATATTTATTTACATAAATCAGATGCAGGTACATCAATAAATTTGAAAGAATCTGAAAATGCATCAAGAATATTGTCTATACATGCGTCAAAAGGTAATGGTTGTGAAGTTGTGTTTGTATTAGGGATTACAGAAGAAACCCTTACAATTTTTAGTAAAAAAAAATGCAATTTAGTTTATGACTCCTTATTACATGTAGCAATAACAAGACAAAAGAAATCAATTTATATTGGGATTGAAAAAAATAATGATGATATATGTAATAGATTTACAAAATTAGGTATTGAAGAAGACGAAGAAATACAACCAAGATTAGAATGTATAAAGTGTCATAATAAATTCTCAAAAGTTCAAAATTATGTAAATAATAATGATGACATATTTGCTGAAATAAACGATACTATTATAGAACCAAATAATTATAAAAAGTTATTGCCTAATATTGAAGATAAAAAATCTATAATAGATTGGGGACATCATATACTTCGTTATTGTGTATTGATATATAATCTTATGTTGAATATTATAGAAAATGAAGTAATAGAAAGTCAGGAATATAAAGACCAGTTTATTACTATTTTGAAAAGTTTATCTAACAAAACTATTTCATATTATAAATATACGAATTATAATAAAAAATTAAGAGAAATAGATGATAATAATAAAAAAAGATTAAATAATAGTGAAATACCTTTGTTGTTGTTTGATACAAATGAGAACACAAAATATTATAAATATACAAATATTCTTAAAGATATTATGACGAATATTCAAAATAAAATAATAGAATATATTAAAATTAATAAATTACCTCCTTTATGTCCTTTGGAATGTGTTGTATTATTATTCATGATTAGATTAATTGATAATGGGTCGTATTCTGATATATCAATAATGGATATTTATTCTATTATGTATTGTTATGATACATGCTCTAATGAAATAGATAAAGAACACACCGAAAAAAATAAATGTATTTGTCATAATTGTTTTAATGAATGTAATATTAATAATAATTCATATGATGAAATAAGAAAAAGTATAAAAAATCATTATAGTAATGTAGAACATATTAACGCAACATACTATAATTATAAAAAATATATAACTGAAAAATTACAAATTGAAAATATGAAATATAATATATTTCATAAAATATCTTTTGGAAAGAAAAATAAAAATTTTACAATTATGAATGAATATACTATAATAGGACATTCTACCAATCATGTAATTTATTTTATAATAAAACCACAATTTAACGAATTAAATTTTAATAATATAATGTGTGAGTCAATATTAAATAATTTTATGATATTAAACTGCACCACTGATTATGAAAATAATTATAAAAGATATAATAATAAAAAAATATTTACTTGCATTTTAACATTAGATTCAGTAGAACCAATATTTTATGAATTAAATATAGATAAAAATGATATATTAATGAAACAATCTATACAAAAATATTTACTAACAACATATACCGAACATCATGAACTAATATACAAATTTTATAAATATTGTTATAAAAATAAACCAAAAAATAAAAATAGTATAAATTATACTATGGAAGAATTAAATAAATATGAAAAACTGCCTCAATATATATCAGATTACTTTTACGATATTAGTAAAGAATTAGAAATATGTGGAAATGATAAAATTAAAATAGAGAGCGTATTGGTTAAAGTAAATGATAAGGAATTATTTATTAATAATTTGAATATATACCTTGAAAAGAATATTGATATATTTTTAGAAATGAATGAAGATGAACTTATAGATTATTAAATGTATAAATATGCGTTCTAATATATTGTCCTTTTTCGGTAAATTGAAAATCTTTGCTTTCAATATTATATTTTGTCTTGGTTAATTGTTTTATAATACTTAACCAGGGTCTTTTAATTTTACTTGGTTCTCCAACTGCTTTTAATCCATTAAACGAAAACCATTTTCTTATTTCAGGTATTAATTCCATGATTTTATTTTGTATTTCTTCATTATTATCTAATTCATAAAGTGTATATGTATTCTTGTTTTTCAAATCTAATATGGATATAATTTTTTCTATTATTTCGTCTTGTTCTTTTTTGTATAATTCACTTTTAAGACGCATTCGTTAATATACTTAAAATAACAAATAAATTTTAAGTATATTATTTATAATTTTTTAATTTTCTTTTTCTTGTTGATTGTTTCCTTATAAATTCTGTTTTTTCATTCATTCCGTAAGCATGTTGAAAATAATTTTTATAATTTTCAGGTTTTACTTTATCAATAGCATATTCCACATTCTTTTCTAATTGTTCGTAGTTTTCTACATTTCTATTCTTTTTCATGTATATTTTTATTTGGTTAAAGTATGCCTCTATTGGATTGTTGGTTTTGGGTGTATAAGGTATCGCAAATAAATATTCATTACCACTTTTTGTAATCGCATGTTTTATCAATTCATTATTATGACTTTTTGCATTATCTAATACAATCAAATATCCTTTATAATTTGGAAAAATGTGTTTTTGTAAAAATTCCAAAAATCGTTCTGCTGTCATACCTCCCTTTTCATACATTTCCTTCCCTACTATTTTTGAATTACTTACTGCTACTAATAAAGTAAATTTACGAAAAACAAATTGGTTTGATGTTTTTATTCTACATCGTCTTCCCAAATAGCAACGACTATATGTGGGATATAACGCAGAACCTACACTTGTTTCATCTAAACAAATTATTTTATTTAATGGATAATGTTTTATTTTTTGGTAAAAGGAATTCATTTCAGTTTGTTTATCAATTGGTTTTTTGTATCTTTCTTTTGGGAAATGTTCGTGTCTTGTTCTTTTTCTTGTTTTATTATTGTCTCTTATTACTTGTCCTAAATGTTGAGGCGTAATATCAAAAGTTGGACATTTTTGTTTCATATCAAATGCTAATTCGTTCATAGTCAATTGCTCGTTTTGTTTCAATAATTCTAACGCAGTTTTCACTTGTGGTTTAGTAATCTTATATGATATTGGTTTTCTGTTTCTTCTTGTTAGATTTTTAGAAGTATTGTATCTTTTAATCCAATCTCGTAAAGTGGATTTCTTACAATCAAAGATTTTACAGGTTTTCTTATATCCATCTCCTCTATCATTATTTAAGTAATATTTAACTGCTGAAACTTTATAATCTTCTGTCTTATGTTTAGTCATCTATATTATTTTGAGAAAAATATAAAAAAAATGATTAGGGTGCGGTTTTAAATCTTCAAGGGTGTAAATATTGTTGTGTTTTTTTTAAAGGAACTGTATATCCTTTATTTCTAACACGATTTAATGCTTGATTGGTTATAATGTCAGTTGTGTTATTTGTAAATGACATTGGTTTGCTATTTGGGTTCATTGACGTTGCACCAATAGCATGAGCTTTTTTTGAATTTATCACACTTGAAGAGTCACGGTTCGTATTTGTATACCACCTTTTCTCTGGTAATACCGGTACTGATGATATAGTTCTAACATGTTGTACCCTATTTAATGCGAAATTATTTTCATTATCTGAGGTTTTATCCTTTATAGGCATCGCATTCAAACTATCTAAAATTCCATTGTTTATAATTCTCAATTTAAACATTATAATATAAATATATATTTTATTTAATACGTTTCAATAGTTTCTTGATATTTTTGTTGTGGAACCATGATATTGTTTTTCTCATACCATTCATTCTTTACTTGTTGAGGAATATTAATAAAATGATGTCTTTCAAATGAATCGGGTGTTGTATAATACAATGTTATTGGTACATCACCCTTTCCCTTTGATGGCATACGTGCTTTAAAATAATAATTTTCATTCGCGGATCCAACTTTATCATTACTACGTATTCCCGTAAAAGGACATCTTATTAATGTGCCTACATTTGCACTAGTTGAATACATCTCAATCCGGATTTTGATTTTATTTTTTATTATATAATATACATTATAACCAGCGTCAAGTTTTTTAATAGTATCTTTATTCGTACCTTTTTTATTTAAATTACCATTTACACTTTCTATTGTATTTATTACCGAATCTTCATCATTATCACTCAATGATACAAGACTGTGTGTGTCCATAAATTTATCCACTTCATAATTGCTCATAATTAAATATACTCTCGCTTATTTCTGTATATCTATAAATAATAATAAGTCTTTATATCTATTAAAAAAATATTTTAATAAAATATATATGAGACTAACGTATAAATTATTTTTAATAGTAGGTTTAGTATTATTTGCATTTATATTTTTTTATATAATTAAAGCTATATTTAAATCCATTAAAATAAAAAATCATATGTATGTTGCAAATGTTTGTTTTTACTGGTTATGTTCACTTATTTTATTTATATTAATTATTCCGTAAAAAACAATATATAAAAAAGTCAATACAAAATATATTATGTCTATACCAGAAAATTTTAAACCAACGATTATTGATTTTATCAATGACTTAAGTAAAACTTTTCCTGAATATACAAATCTATGGGAAAAATGGTCAAACGCGAACGATGAAGAATTTCAACAACTGTTTGAATATTGTAAAACGGTATATCCAGAAAGATTTTTCGATGTTCTATATCAAAATGTTGATATATTTCTAGAAGATAGTAAAACAAACACTTATTTTTTACCAGATGTAGACTTTAAATTGCTTTTCAATTGTGAAGGCGTAAGCGATAATACAAAAAAAACGATTTGGAAATATATACAAGTAATTTTATTTATTACTGTAAGTTCAGTAAAAGACAAAAATAGTTTTGGTGATACTGCTAATCTATTTGAAGGTATTGATGAAAGTGATTTAGAACAAAAATTAAAGGACACAATGAATGATATTAATGGACTTTTTAATAATTTAGGAGTTGATATGGACAATATGACAGAAAATGAAGACAATAATCAATGTAATGAAGATAGTTCCGGCGATGAAGATGCATCTGGTGAAAAACAAAAGTTTAATTTTAATCCAATGGAAGGTATGCCTGATATGGCTGGATTACATGAACATTTAAAAGGACTGTTTGATGGTAAAATTGGTCAACTTGCAAAAGAACTTGCTGAAGAAATATCAGGTGATATTCCTGGATTATTAGGCGAAGACGATGGATCTAAAACAACAGAAGACGTATTAAAAAATATGATGAAAAACCCTAAAAAAATGATGGGATTGATAAAGACAATTGGTGAGAAAATTAAGACAAAAATGGATAGCGGTGATATTTCAAAAGATGAATTGATGGGAGAAGCATCTGAATTGTTATCCAAAATGAAAGAAATGGGAGGTGGTAAAGAGTTTAATAATATATTAAAAAAAATGGCAGGTGGTATGGGGAAAAATATGCGTATGGATACAAGTGCACTTAATCGCATGTCTAAAATGGAAAGTACGCGTGACCGGTTATTGAGAAAAATGGAGAAAAACAAAAATTTGAAAGTTCAAGATGAAGACGGAAATATTACTTTTTCTATTGATAATGAAGAAAAGCAAGAACGATCAAGTATTGTTCCACCAAAGCCTCAAAATGATGATGAGTTAATAGCAGCATTTCAAGAAAATGTCATTGAAGAACCTAAAACCACAAGAAAGAAAAAAAAGAAAACTAAAAAATAATATTTAGCTATTACACCGACCGAAAAGAAAAATGAGACAAAAACGTATTTATAATTTATATATCTTATAACTATGTTTCAAGTAGTTTGTTAAATGTTCTTTTGTTATTTTAGTTTCTAATATTTCATTTATTGTATTATGAATATCATCATATGTATTTGGACTTTCCTTTTTTATATAATGTTTTAACTGACTGAAAAACTCTTCAATGCTATTTGTTTCTGGATGATAAGGAACTGAATATAATAATTCGTTTTTGCTATTTTCTATTGTTTCTCTTATTATTTTGGATTTATGAATAACCGCATTATCCATAATAACTAAATGATTTTTGTATTTATCTTTAATGAACTCATCATAAAACTCTAAAATATCAGTTGTTTTAACTCCCCCCTTTTCTTTCCGGAAATAATTTCCAACCAACAACTTTGTTTGCACAACTTATAATCTTCTGTATGCTGCTTCATTATAATATGTATATAAATATTTAAAAATATAATTATTTATAATAGTAAAATGGATGAACTCATAAAAGAAAACGAAGAATTAAAGCATACAATAATAGAATTAGAAGAAAAATTAAAAAAATATACAAACGGCAACAATCATAAGCGATATTATGAAAAAAACAAAGACAAAATTAAAGAACAAGGAACAACTTATTTAAAGAAATTGAAAGAGGAAAATCCCGATAAACTTAAAGAATACAGACGTACTTATTACTTAAAGAGAAAGGAAAGATTAAAACAACAAGAGGCAAATATTTAAAAAATAAATATAAAATTGATTTAAAAATAAAGTAACAATAATATACGATAAAAGAATGACTTATGGATACATTTACAAAATATCATTTCCGAATAACAAAATCTATATTGGATTAACAACTACATCAATAGAACAACGTCATAAAGAACATAAACAATGTGCTTTAGGAAACTCAACATATTTAATCTATAACGCTTTGCGAAAATATGATATGATAGAAACATTTGAATTAGAACAAATAGATACCGCAGATACATTAGAAGAGTTATGTGAAAAAGAAAAAGAATATATTAAACAATACAATTCGTACTATATAGAAGGGCATGGGTATAATATGACTTATGGAGGAGAAGGAACAAATGGATATATTTATACAGAAGATGTTAAGAAAAAAATTAGTGAAGCACAAAAAAAACGATTTGAAAATCCAGAGGAAAGAGAGAAAAATAGACAAAGAAAACTAACTTATTTTAAAAATAATCCAGAGGCATTGAATAATTTAGTAATGAGGATGAAAACACAACATATGAATAATCCAGAAATAGCAAAAAGACACAGTGACTTTATGATGAATAGGTTCAAAGAAAATCCAGAAGCAGGACGAATACATGGAGATAAAATGAAAGCATATTACGAAGAAAATTCAGAAGCAAGAGAAAAAAGTAGGCAAGCACAAATTCAATATCATATTGACCATCCAGAAGCAAGAGAATCTGCAAAAGAACGTGCGAAACAAAATTGGGCGAACCCAGAACAGAGAGAAAAAATGAGTGAAATAAAAAAAAAATACTTCAAAGAAAATCCAGAAGCAAAGGAAAAAATGAGTGAAGCACAAAAAAAACGATTTGAAAATCCAGATGCAATAGAAAAAAGTAGGCAAGCACAAATTCAATATCATATTGACCATCCAGAAGCAAGAGAATATGCAAAAGAACGTGCGAAACAAAATTGGGCGAACCCAGATCATAAATATAAACTATTAGATATAAAAGGAAAAAATAAACCATTTGATGTATTTACAAATGATGGAACATTTATAAAAACATTTAATTATCAAATAGACGCACAAGAATATTTACAGAAGGAGTATAACATAGATAAGCGAATATACATATGTACGGTGCTATCAGGAAAACGGAAATCAACAAATGGTTTTGTTTTCAAATACAAAGAAATTGAGAATATTTAGGAATACGAATATTTGCGTATAATTACTTAAAGAAATAATAGTAAGTAATTATATAAATGAAAAAACGGAAAAAATCAAATAGTCCGTTAAAAGTGATTAAGACATCGCTGAAAAGTATATGTTTGGATACAGAAACAATACTTACACTCAATAACTACTGTAAAAATCTTAATCTTATTGTGATACATACGTATCAGTTTTTGAGATTATATATTTTACATAAATATCATATTAACGAGTCTTTACCAAAAATAGATGATAAATTTATAGAGCATATCATTAAAACAATTGCGGTTGGTAATAAATGCGGAAAGAAATTGAATAATGATGAACTTACCTTTTTTTATGAGAATCATTACAAACAAACGACTCAAGGCGAAAAATTATCATATTCTAAGTATGGTAATACAATAGGTTATACAGCAACTTCTATCTTAACTTGTTTAGAAACAAATATTAAGACACATTTTGCAAAACATTTGAAACGGTTTATCAATATTCAATTTGAAAAGGAACATCAGACAAAAGAAGAGAGAAAAGAAATGTATAAAAATACAAAATTAGTATTTAATGACTTAATGAATAATACAGAAAATTCAACAAACGAATATAAAGTCTGGAAAGACGAAAACAAATCATTTCTTATACCGGAAAAAATAAAAAAGAATGTATATTATGATTTGGAATGTTCCCCACAACATTATCTATATCCTATGATTTTTATGAGTTTAATATTAGAAGAACAAGAAAAGAAATTGTTTCAATTTTGTCCTTTACGGAAAACACTCATTCCGAAATATATGAATATTGATACAAAAACGTTAATTACCATGCTATTTGATACAAAGAAAAATAGAACAACACAGGGGAAACTGCTTAGTAAATTAAATGAAAGTAAAGAACTCATATGGAACTCTTTATTTGATATGAAAAAAATAAAGAAACTAATGAACCCAAATGAATACATTTTTAATCATATGTTTTCTTCCGATGGCGTTGGTTGTTCCTTGGTATTTGTAAGAATAGATGCAAAAGATAAAAATTTTCCACAAAACAATAAGACAACTTGTAACGAATATGATTACATAACTGAATTAACGAACGAAGAGTTAAACCATTTGAAAGATTATAACAAAGTAGCAATAGACCCGGGTAAAAATACAATTATGTTTATGACTGATGAAAAAGGGAATACATTAAAATATACAAAAATGCAACGAAGAATAGATACATATGCAAAAAAGAAAAGACAAATAATAATGAAATCTTTTCAAGAAAATAACATTAAGGAAATTGAAGAACCCTTAAATAAAACATGTTCTATGAGTTGTTCTTATGATAAGTTTATAGAATATTTGAATGTTAGAAATAGAATCAATCAGAAGTTACAGCAATATTACGATCAAGAATTATTTAGAAAATTAAGATGGAGAAGTCATACATATACACAGAAAAGCGAAAGTCTTTTAATCAATAAAATAAAACGAACATTTGGTAAAAAAATAGTTATAGGATTTGGTTCATTTCAACAAACACAACAAATGAAAAATTGTATGCCTACACCAAATAAATCATTAAAGGACTTATTGGCAAAACATTTTCAATTATGTATTGTAGATGAGTTTAAAACTTCTAAAATGTGTAGTTTTTGTTTAAAAGGAGAAACATGTTATTACAAACAACGAGAAAACCCAAGACCATTTAGAGAAGGTATGGTGAATATACACGGATTACTAACTTGCGCGAAGTGTAGTAAGTCGTCGCATTCCCATTTAATGAACCGAGATTTAAATGGCAGTAGAAATATCTTGTATCTTATGAAAGAATGGATACAACATAGAAAAAGACCTACTATATTTTGTAGGAAACCATTAATCATATCACAAGACGAGTGATAGACTCAAAGTTATAAATACCGAAAGAAAAGAATAATATTTCAGATTTATTTTTTTAATATGTCTTTGTCTCATTTTTCTTTTCGGTCGGTGTAATATATTTTAATATTATATAAAAATGAATGAAAAAGAGAAATTATTTATTCAACATCAAATCCAGAGTGCTATTTTTACAGAGAGAGCGAACGTGAGTGAAACCACAACAGAATTATCAAAGCGAATTGACGGCCTTCAAGAACAAATTGAAAAATTGCAAAATCCCAAAATACCAGAAGAGTTAAATACTATCACACAACCACCAAAGTTTGAAATAGGAGAATTAGTTATATTCACTGAAGAAGTTTTAAAAAAAATATTTGATGACTGGAAGAGAGAGAGATCAAGTGGGTATATGGTATCTTATGATTATATAAAGTCATATAATAATGAAAGAACGTTGGAAGTTAAAGATATCACTGAAAAAAATGGAAAATATTTATATGAATGTCGGTCCAAACACAAAATTGTAGAACGGTTTGAGGAAGCTTTACAACTTTCACCTAATAATAAATATGGAGATTTTTTAGACAAGATTGTGGAAAGTTTGATAAATTATTATGAAAAAAATTCAGATAAAAATGATACTGTTATTAAAAATGATACTGTTATTAAAAAATATAAAGACACGCATCAAGCACGCGAAAGTTCTGGAATATTTGAAGGAATAGATCTACGGCAAGTAGACATAAGACTAGATGAAGCACAACAACCTGAAACAGAATTAATGAAAAGAACACGTGAAGCACTTCATGAAATTTTTAAAAATATTGATCCATCTAATTTACATCCTTCTTTATCTAAATTGAAATCACAAAATTATTTTAATGATGAAAAATATAATAATGGTTTATATTTATATCATCCAGACATTGGAAAACTAGATGATGAAAAACAAAAATTTTTTTTTTCTGATGCAATTTTATTAACTATTATTGATCAATTAAATAGTGTATATCTAGGTGGAAAAAAACGTAGAAAAACTAAAAAAACCAGAAAAACTAAAAAATCCAGAAAAAATAGAAAATCTAGAAAACAATAATATATTACATTAATATATAATGAAATTTAAGAAATTTATAAATATTCCTGCTTTTATTATTAGTTTAGCGTTTGGATTATTTGCAGTGTATATGTTAAATCCAGACAATAAAACAATATTAGTATATCCCAATCATGAAAATGCTCATTTACTGCAATATCGAGATAAAACAGGCGCGTGTTTTTCAATTCACGAAGAGCCAGTGATTTGTCCAGGAAATGCAAAAGATATAGCGAAAATTCCAGCACAATCATAAATTCTTATAAAACTAAATTCTAATACTATATTATAATGAACTTTAAAAGACTATTAAATACAGAAACAGGAAGAATTTGTATATCAATAATTTTAGGTTTAGGATTAGCAGCTTTATTTAGAAAAGTTTGTAATGATAAAAATTGTATTGTTTTTAACGGACCTATTATCAGTGAATTTGAAGATAAAACCTTTAAATATGATGAAAAATGTTATAAATATTCATTAAAAATGGAGAAATGCAATACAAATAAGAATATTGTCGATATTTCATCTCCTAGTGAAGAATTCGTTAATAAAAATACTTTTATTTAAATTCGTAATGTATATGTCAAATACAACACGAATTAGTGATTTACCGGAAAACGTTAAAATGCAATTAAATGATCAAGATAATAATACATCTTATTCATTAATGAATGTTCACCCAAATCCATATGGTAATGATTTACAACCAAATAACATTCCTTTACCTCAAGATTCACAAACACAAAAAAATACAAATGTTCCATATTTAACAGAAGAACAAATGCAAATGATTAATTCAACTGAACAGAGGTTTCCATCTCGCGATATTCCTATGGATGAAACTATTTATCAAGATATTTCAACAACACCTAATTATATTCCTCAACCAAAATATAAAGAAGATTATATTTCTGAATATGAAAGAGCATCTCGAGAACATTTTGCTAATCAAGCAAAAGAAAAACATATAGAATCGACCATGGATATTATCTTTTCTGAAATACAAATGCCCATTTTTATTGGTACTTTGTTTTTTATTTTTCATATGCCATTAATGAATTCCTTTTTTTCGAAATACTTTTATTTTTTATCTATTCACCATAGTGATGGACATTTGAATTTTTTTGGAATATTAGTAAAAACATTGTTATTTTGTAGTATATTTTATAGTCTAAACAAGACAATCAATTATTTAAGTATCATTTAATTGTATTATATCTTTATATAATGTGGTTTCTCGTGCAACATTTTTTATTACTTTTGGATAATAGTGGTTACGGTTCTCTCCTGCAATTGATTGTTGTTGAATAACTAAACATTTATTTGAAAAATCTGAGTCTGCGTCTTCATATTCTGGATTACTTTCTTTCCAACTTTTCAATGCAGTAACGCTTTTTCTTGATACTTCTTGTATTGCATTTACCAATTTATTGTCATCATCTTCTTTTTGCCATGTATTTTCGTCTTTTATATACATTATCTCGCGTTTTGAATCTGTGCAATGTATTGGACGTTCATATACACTCAATTGTTTTAAATTATCCATAAAAATCTTGGTTATTCCGTCTATAAATCCCATATTTGCATTGTTCTCCAAATCATCTTGAGATACCTCTATTCTGTCTATAAAATCAGTGAAATTTAGTGCTCCCGCACACTGATTATTTAAAAACATGTTAATACTAAGTTTCTGGTTATTATTAATAATATTGTTATTTGTTGTCATAGACGGTTTTGTCTTTTCCACCACTTCTATCATTTTATCATTTTGTTCCAACATCATATTTTTTAATTCTTTATTATCTTCCAATACTTTTGTGAAAATCTTCATCATTGTTTCATTTGAATTTTTCATTATTGGTACTTCTTCTTCTTCCTCCTCAAAATATTCATCATTTTTACTACAATTTCTTTTATGTTTAGATAATGAAGATGCATGAACATATTCTTTACCGCATTCACAAATATATTTCATGGAACTTTTTGGAACTTTTTTGTTAGTCACTGTTAGCCGTTTATGTTTATCGGTTGAAATATGTCTATTATATTGGCTTTCTCTAAACGTGTTATAGTTACAAATTTTACAAAAGAAATTAATGGAACTTTTTGGAACTTTTTCATTAGTCATTTTTAATTAATATAGACTAACAAAAAAAGTTCCACTAATAAACTTATTCATTAAATACATTTTATATATTTTTGTGTTTTCCTAGTATTTTTATTCAGGTTTTATTACTATGAACGCTGTAAAAATATTTTGGAACTTTTTGTTAGCCATAATTAGCCATTTTCATCGATGCTAACAAAGTTTTTTTTTCAGAAAATCAATATAAATGAGTTATGCTAAGTAAATTATAATTATATTTTTATGGAACTTTTTGGAACTTTTTAAATTAGCCATGGAGACTAACAAAAAAAGTTCCAAAATCACCACCCACATTTTCTCAAAAAAACCATGCAGTCCCACAAAAATAATAAATTTAGGATTTAAAGCATTATGCTAAGAAGTGAAAAAAGGGGTAAATTTTTGAGATTTATTTCTTCAGATTTGAGTTTTGGACATTTTAAAATGTCCAATTTCATTTTTTTCAAAATACTTTTATTTAATCTCCGACAAAACGCCAAGTAAAATTTCTTTGTTTTTTAACAAAGGTTTTTTACGCCAAAAAAGGAGATTATGTACTATCCTAATAAAAATTAATTATTATTATAAAATATTAATTAATGCAGTTATTTAAAGAAACTCGCCAAGTTTTTGAATACAGATTTAGATTTAGATTTTCTGATTTTTTTTGTGTCATTTTTTTTAGATTTTCTAGTTGAATGTTTTTTGTTATGTATAGGTTTTCCATCATTGTATCCATATTTTAAGAACCACAAGTCGTATTCTTTAGAATTTCTTTTATGTTTGAGTTCAGCAAATTTCTTAACTTTTTGAGAACGAATACTTTCTAGTGTAGGTTGAAGACCTTTGCAATTAATACTGAAACGTTTTAACAAACCTTTTTGTTCCAATTTGTTTTTATTTTCAACGTCAAATAAGTATTTTGACATGCACAATAAGCGTTTCTTAGGTTGATATGGTAGATCAGAATAATAGAAAGCTAGATAAAAACTTAACATGGTATCAATAGTAGCAACTTTTATACTAGTACCACTTAAATTAATAGAATTGTAACTATGACAAGCAATCGGATAATAAATCATAGCCAATGTTTCATTTTTAACACGTATTTCAATATGTTTAGGTACAAGTTCTCCAATTTCTTCATGTTCCACAGCTTCAGCATTAATACCAATTTCTTTTAATTGTTCTAAAACAATGATAGCTAAATTTTCAGGGTCTTCACTAATAACATCAAAATCTGGTAGTTTTTTAATAATAGAACTGTTATTTTTAACATATTTTGAAAAAAGTCTAACGGCATAGCCACCTAGAAAAATAGCATCCTGATCAGAAAATGCATTTCTTAAAGTAATATATATTTCTTCGGATTTATCTTTAAAATTATCCATATTACGTTGAAAGTCAACCGTTTTACAATCATGTACTTTTAAAGGATAATGTTTATTTAAAAGAGTTAATCTTTTGAGAACTTTTTCCCATCGAGAGGTATCTCCGGCAGGACGAGATAACTCAAGAAACATATTTAAACGTAACAAATTAGGAGGAGAATATTTAATACCAGAAACAGTTTTTGCTTCTCTTTCAATTGCATCGAATAAAGTAGGATGTAAATAAGTAATATCAGCAATAGCAATGAAATTAACAAATACTTTATAAGTACCAAAATGAACACCTGCTTTTGCCTCAACCTCTTGAAATCCTTCTTTAAAATAAAGATCAGCTAATTCTTTGGCATCAGCCATAGCATTTTTTGAATAAAAATCATAGTCAGGAATTTCAATATCTCGGTCATAAAATTGAGCGTATTTTGGTAAAATATTATTAATAGCGGTTCCACCATAACAAATACATTTCTTTTTTTTTAAAAAGTTCTCAAGAATAGTAATCATTTTTGAAATGTTTTCATCTTGAGCGATTTTGGATGAATTTTGTTTTTCAGATTCGTCTACTGCATGACGTAAAATAGCTAATTCACAATCTTGAAATGTCATACTATTAGAGCATAATTCAGTATTAAATTTATTTTTCATATATTGTATATATTAATACAATATATTAAATATCTTGATTATTAATTTCTTTATTAATATAATATAATGATTGCGCTAAAGGTACAATTGCACTTTTAAAATTACCAAAAAATCTTTCATACATGTCCATATTTCCATCTTGAACATAAAAGTTACAACATACAATTTGAATACCATAATTTTTAATTAAATTATGAATATTTGGGTTCTCCATAAATCCATAAAAGTTTGCACCTGGATTAGGGAGAACCATTTTATACATAGAAACATCTGTATTAATATTATCATCTTTTACTGATGGAGATATATATTTTTCTTTTAAAATAATAGAATTTCTATATGAACGTAATGTTTGTGAATTGCTTTGTAAATTATATGTATTCATATTTTTCAAAATCTCGGGATTTTTAGTGTCAATTAATCCTTTGTCAATAATAACAACATATTTTCCCATAATATTTGAGATTTTTGTTTTCCCATTTACTTTACCGCTGTATCGGTTAACACTTAAATTTGTATCAATGATTTTTTTAACCTTTTCATAAATAGAATTATCAATACCAATTTCATTACCATTATTATCTTTTTGTTGAGATGTTTTAATTCGAATATGAATAAACATAGGATCATTTACATTAGGTGTAGGAGCTTGAAAAGCAAAATTATTAACTCGATTGAGAACCTCTCCTAAAGGAATTGTATTTTTAGATTCAATATCTCCATTGAAATCATCAGAAGAGAACCCAATAACAGGTGTACTTTCATTTTTATCTTCTCTTAATGAAAATACTTCAAAATCTAAAAATCTACAACCACTAATAATAACATTTTGAACCATATCTAAATTAACATATTTACCGGTACGAGCAGTATTACATGAACCTTTAATAACATATTGTTTTAATTCTAAATCTTGTATATTCGGGTTATAACTACCAATACTTGGAAAAGTGGTTTGTTCCACAGATTTAAATTCAGTATTTTGTTCAGGAGATACGCCTTCTAAACCTTCGATTAATGATTTTTTTAATTGCATACGTTGATGATAAAGTCTATATAAAATAATAAAGGCAATAATAAAAATTAAAATAATTAGAAATTTCTTAATAATACTCATTATAATATAAAGTAATATAAATTATTATAATATAATATATTATAATGGCTGGCGGATTATTAAATATAATATCTGAAGGTAATAATAACGTAATTTTAACAGGAAGTCCAACTAAAACATTTTTCAAAGTAAAATATTCAAAATATACAAATTTTGGTATGCAAAAGTTCAGATTGGATTATGAAGGAAATCGTGATTTACGATTAACAGAAGAATCGACATTCAAATTTAAAGTAAAAAAATATGCAGATTTATTGATGGATACATATTTGGTTGTGGCATTACCAAATATTTGGAGCCCCATATATCATCCAAACCAATTTAATGGAAATGCTTGGGCACCATATGACTTTAAATGGATTAAAAACCTTGGTGCAAATATGGTTAAAGAAGTATTGATAACCGCAGGAAACGCAACATTGCAAAGATATACAGGAGATTATATTTCGGCAATGGTAGATCGTGATTTTACATCTGAAAAGAAAAATTTGTTTAATGAAATGACCGGAAATATAGAAGAGTTTTCAAATCCAGCAGCAGCATTTGGAAGGGCGAACTCTTATCCGTCTGCATTTTATCAAATGGACCCAAAAGGTGCCGAGCCTTCAATAAGAGGTAGAGATTTATATATACCTATTAATACTTGGTTTACAATGGATAGTAGATGTGCATTTCCACTAGTGAGTTTACAATATACAGAACTAGAAATAACAGTTACATTAAGATCAATTCAAGAATTATTTCAAATACGTGATGTATTTGATAGTACAAATAATTATCCATATATACAACCGGATTTTAATAGAGATGAATTACAAATGTATCGATTTTTGCAAAATCCACCATCTATGTTTTTGGATGAACCATATTATGAAAATAAAATATCAATTTGGAACGCAGATGTGCATTTAATTGCAAATTATTGTTTTTTATCTAAAGCGGAAAAGCAAGTATTTGCATCAACCGAACAAGTATATTTAATAAAAGATGTATTTAGGTACAATTTTGAAAATGTTACCGGTTCAAAAAGGTTAAAATTATTATCATCAAATGGTATGGTATCAAGTTGGATGTTTTATTTACAAAGAAATGATGTAAATTTAAGAAATGAATGGAGTAATTATACAAATTGGCCATATTTAAATCCACCTAAAGACATAGAGCCCGCACAGAACAATATACCAAGTGATCAAAATGTACCAACCACATTAGATGTTCCATATGGTCCAGGAATTAATCCAAATTCAAGAAATACAGGTTTTTTTGTGAGTGGTGTATTTAATGTTGAAAATCAAAAACACATATTAGAAACAATGGGAATATTATTAAATGGAGAATATAGAGAAAATACATTAACCCGAGGAGTATTTGATTATGTTGAAAAATATACCAGAACAAGGGGTGCAGCAAAAGAAGGGTTATATTGTTATAATTTTTGTTTGAATACCAGTCCGTTTGAATATCAACCGTCTGGAGCAATAAATATGAGTAAATTTAATTCAATTGAACTAGAAGTATCAACATATGTACCACAATTCGATTTAAGTAATAATTATAATGTAATTTGTGACGAAACTGGAGAACCAATTGGTGTAACAAAGCAAAATTGGAGATTATTTGAATATAATTATAATTTAACATTGTTTGAAGAAAGATATAATGTATTAACTTTTGTTGGTGGAAATTGCGGTTTATTATATGCTCGATAATATTTTAGTATCTTAATATATGATGGATACTAAATGGAACGAAACAATAAAATCAATAAATAAAAAAGAAAATTTTAAAAGTAATATTACTAACAATGATGTGTTGATATTGGAAAATAAATTGAAAAAAATAAATCAAAAAAAAATAAATCAAAAAAAAACTTTAACAAAATTACCACTATTGGAGAACATTTATGAAAGTTTTGAAACAAAAGAAGGGATGGAAAATAATGTGGAAGTATTTACGAAATCAACACCATTATTGGTGCCACATAATAAAATAGGAGAAATATATTTGAAAAGTAATATTGCAATTTCATATACAATAAAAATCAATTCAGTGCAAGCAAATGATATTCATGAAAATCAATTATTATGTATTATAAAAGATACGAATGGTGTATTTAATAGTGAAAATTTGCAACAAAGTATTGGTATATTTTCAAAAATAATAAAAAATAATGGAAAAACATATATTGATTTCTTTTATGTAAAAGATGGATCTATTGAAAAATTAACGTCTGAAAATGATGTTGAATTGGAGAACAATGCAAATATAAAATTAAGAATAATAATAAGTGATAATAAAGTCAATATTTATAAAATAAAAGATCAAAATGAAACTCATATAATACAAAATAAAGATATAAGTTATCCAAGTCAGTTAAAAACCGGTACAGCTTATATTTATACAAGTACAAAATTAGAAAGATCCGGCGAATCATCAATTGTATCTGTACCAGAAGGAAATATGAGTAATCTACTTGTAATGATGTCTAATTCTTCTATAACAAGAAATTCGGTTGTTTCAAGTGAAAATGGATTAACTAGTGAAGCTGGAGAACTACTTGATACTGGACAAGACATATCAAATAGCCTTAATAAGTTATCAAATTTTGAATTTAAAAAAGATTTTTGCGAAGATGAATTTTTAGATGAACTAGAACGATTAGGATTTATAACAAGAGATGAAGATGGTAATGTATCCGAATTTAAAGAACCCGAAAAATACAATGATATAAAACATCCAGATGGAAGTAAAAGTTGTTCAAAAGGAGATTTAAAATTATTCAAAGGTGATATAGTAAAATTAAAAGTAGATAAAAAAAAAAAATGGAAAGTGATAGATATCGCAGATACAAAAATAACAATTGAAACAATTCAAGAATATACATATGATGTTGAAAATAATAATATAATTGACAATGGCGAAGTAATACAACAAGCAAATGAACAATTATGTGAGGAAAATTCTTGTGAATATAATAATGATGATGAAATAGAAAAAATAACGATGATGAGAACAATAGAAGTAAATGAAAGTGAATTAGAAAGAGCTACTCCATTTGAAATAACAAAAATATTTAAATATATCAGATATATTCCAAAATGCTTTTATGTATTAATAGCAGGAATAGATTATATCCAAAAGAAAACAATATCAATTTTTTGCGATGCCATAACAATTGCATCAGAACCAATAACGGAAAAAGATAAAAGATTAGTAATAAGTGAATATTATAATTTAGTTTATTTATTTATTATTGTTTTTATCACATATAATTTGTTTTATATATGGTGTTTCCAAGATAAAGATGGTAATTATGTTCCATTAAAAAATTTTAATGAAGAGTTTTTGAATGCACAATCGAATTATAGTAGTCAAAGTGAAATGCAACAAACGGTACAAAAAATATTCAATTTCTTTTTTGAATTTTTGATGTTTCCTATATTTTCAGTAGATACTATTTTTTCTCGTCGTGATGCAAAGTTTGAAATGCCACCACCATTTGGATTTTTTGGAAAAATACCCTATTCATTTCCATCCATATTGGAATATATAATAAGATTTTTTTCAACAAAACAAATTGCAAATATTAAATGGTATTTTTTATTTTTTGTATTGTATTTTAATAGGAAAAAATTAACACATATATTAAATGGTTATGCAGAAGGTAAAGATTGGCGTCAATTAATATTTTTATTATTTGCAATAGGAATTATATCGAAATCGATACCTGAATCATGGTTAAGATAAATACGTAAATATATATATTAATTTATAATATATATATATAAATGACTGATAACTATGATCCTTTTGCTACAGAGGATGATGATTATGATGATCCTTTTACTACAGCTGATGATGATTATGATAATTATGAAGTAGATGAAGAAGATTTATTAAATGAATCCGAAAATGCAGAAAATGAAGCAGCATCAGCAGAACTTACAGAAAATCAAGAAGAAAATCAAGAAGAAAATCAAGAAAATCAAGAAGAAAATCAAGAAGAAGACGGTGAGGAAAAGAAATCTAGATTATCGAGGTTAGGTGAAAGTGCGAAAAATATTGGAAACAAATTAGGATCTTCTGCTATGAATACAATACAAAGTGGTGGGTTTATATCAGGTTTAATGAGATTTTTAATATGGTTGTTTAGAGTGATATTTGCATATAATTTATATCCATTTTTGTGCTTTATAATATATTTTTATTTAATCATGTATGTATTTTTTGGAATATATATGCACAAAGGTTCAGATACAATATCGAGAAAAATAGAACAAATAAATGAATTTACAAATTTAAATCCAGATCCAATAAAAGGTTGTGAAGATGAATTTTGTGGAAAACCATTTTGGCATCCAAAAGTATTATCAGTAAAAATGATAAAAATAATAAATAAAATTTCTGATTATATATTACCATTGTTCGTTATTGGAATATTATTAAAATCAAATGTTGTTTATAATACAAAAATAAAATCATCAAACTTACGTATAGGGTTAAATGTAGTGACAATAACATTAATTCTCATTGTTATAGGCAGTATTGGATACAAAGGAACTGAATTTTTGAAACCAACAGAAGAAAATAGTTATTTTGATCAATATGAAGACATTACCCAAAGCCCTGCTAAACCAGATGATGAAATACAAGAATTAAACTCACTTGAAAATGAAATTAATTATTAAATAAACTATTTATAAACTACTTAATAAATAATTTATTATGGGAAAAAAAAAACAGAAAGTTAAATTGTATCCATTTGTTTCGGTTTGTACACCTACATTCAATAGACGACCATTTATTAAAATGATGTTTGAATGTTTTCGCAATCAGACTTATCCAAAAGATCGAATTGAATGGATTATTGTGGATGACGGAAGTGATAAAATAAAAGATTTGGTAAATTCATCTGATCTACCACAAATAAAATATTTTCCGTTAAATGAAAAAATGACATTGGGTGCAAAGCGTAATTTTATGCATACAAAAACAAGTGGTTCTATTATTGTATATATGGATGATGATGATTATTATCCACCTGAGCGTATTGCGCATGCAGTAGAAAAGTTACAAAAAAATAGACAAGCACTTTGCGCGGGTTCAAGTGAGTTATATATTTATTTTAAACATATACAAACTATGTATCAATGTGGCCCTTATGGACCAAATCATGCAACTGCAGGTACATTTGCGTTTCGTAAAGAATTATTAAATATAACAAGATATAATGAAAATGCATCTTTGGCAGAAGAAAAAGAGTTTTTACATGATTATACAATACCATTTGTACAATTGGATCCAATGAAAACAATATTAGTGTTTTCACATAATCACAATACATTTGATAAAAAGAAAATGTTGGTGAATGCAAATCCAAATTTTACTAAACCATCGGATAAAAAGGTGGAAGAATTTATAAGACTTGAACATGAACATGGGATCAAGAAATTTTTTATGGAAGATATAGAGGGAGCGTTAGAAAAATATGAATTTGGATTACCAGTAATGAAGCCAGATGTATTAAAACAAATAGTAGAATTGGAGGAAAAAAGAAAAAAAATGATGGAAGAAAAAAAAAATGATCCGGAAAATCTCACAGTACAAATCAATGGTGGTCCACCAGAAAAGTTGAATTTACAAAATGCTATAAAAATAATACAAATACAATCGCAAGACATAGAAAAATTAAAAGCTCGTATAGGAGAGTTGGAAAAACAAATTTAGTCGGTGTCACTCAAATCTTCAATTATATTTTCTTTTTTAACGTTTTTATCTAAGAACCGATAAATACGTTTAATATCTAGTTTATTTACATTACAATTTTCAAAAATTTCCTCTAAAATTTCAGGATTATTTTCAATTTCGTGTTCCATATAAAGACGTAGTTCTTGAAAAAAGGCAATCATATCTTTTTTATCCATATTAAATTCTTGACACAAATTGAAGATAAAAACCTGATTATTGTATTCAGTAGAATATTTTGTCAAAACTTTTGTAAACCTAATATCATTAACAATTTTATTTTTTTTAATTAAAGCATTATGATATAGTTTATTATTATGAAACGTTTTCATTAATGAACTCATTTCATTAAATTGCCAAATTTGATTTTGAAATGTAATTCTATCAATATAATCAGAAAAGCAAATATTATCCAGCATTTTTAAATATAATGCAACCGGTTTTTTTATTTTATTTGAATTAATATTATCAATGACGTTTTCGTGCCATAATAATGAAACAATTGTGCGATCGTTTTCATTCATGAAAGTATTATGTTCTTCTATTTTGTATTCATTTTTGAATAATAATGCAGTAATATTTTTGGAGTCCTCATTATGGCATTTAACTTTTAAAATATTATCAATAAATTTTTCATTCAATAAATGACCGGATTTGTATAATTGTTCAATAAATTGCACTTTTCTTAGATCACCTTGTATATATTCAATTGACTTTTTTTTAATAGAATTACTGACATTTATATTATTTAAAAATATGGATATTTCTTGGTTAATAGGTGTTTTTAATTCAAACACGTTGCACACTTTCATAAGCTCTTTTATTTTTTTATCAAAAAAATAATTACCAATACAAATAATTGGGTTTAATGATACATTTTCCAATTTCTGTTTTTTTGTCTTTTTTTGTCGTATAATCTTAATAAGTGCACCAATACCACCTTTATCTCCATTGTTCATACCATCAATTTCATCCATAACAATTGCGATTTTTCTCTTTTTTTTATTCATCATATCCAAAACATTATGACTAGAAATATTATTAGAAGTTATTGTATCAATCAAATTTTTATTACGGACATCCCCCGCATCATAACTAATAATATCATAATCCAAATCTTTCAATATTTGTTTAATGAAAAATGTTTTACCCGATCCAGGAGAACCATACAAATAAATACCTTTTTTGAAATTAATATTTTTACAATTTTCTTGGAAATTTAATAATATATTTTTAATATCATTTTCGATTTCTTTTCTATTGAATATAGTATTTATATTATTCCAATTATTAATATTTTCCATATTATAATATATGTAAAATATTTATATGCAAATTAAACGAAATTATTTTGCAAATGAACTGAAGTCTGATGTTCTTGGTAAAAAGTTAGAAGGTGGTCTTCTTTGTAATTGACCATTGTATGTATATGGATCACTTGTAGCAGCAGTAACACTTCCTGTTCCAGGTACACCCATTTGACCATATTGATTAAGTGATGTTTGACCATAACCGGTTGTATTCATATTGCCTTGATTAACATTTGTTGGACCACTACCCAATCCACCAATAAAATCGGCTGTACCACTAATTGCATCTTTACCTAATCCAATGGTACCCGTTACTGCATCTTTACCTAATCCAACTGTACCTGTTACTGCATCTTTACCTAATCCAACTGTACCTGTTACTGCATCTTTACCTAATCCAACTGTACCTGTTACTGCATCTTTACCTAATCCCAATGTGTCTTTTGTTAATCCAACTGCTCCACTACCTCCAGATTTCAATAGATCACTTCCTGTGTCTAATGTTTTGCTATAAGCATCACTTAATGGGCGACCTGCACCATCTGTATTTTTGTCGACCGATTTACCATCGTCATCAACCGCTCCGGCACCGCCATTTCCACCGCAATTTGTACAGCATCCTTGTTTTGGGCATGTAGGGCACGATGGACATACTGGTGGAACCATTTGTGTTTTCAACATATAATCTTCAGAAAAGTGCACAGGAAGAGAACCAGAACTATTCCAATACCAATACCATTTATAGTAGTCTGAAACATTATTGGAAATATCAATCATTTGAGCCATGTCATTAACACCATCGCTTCCTTCTCCAGGAGTATCTTCTTCTTGGTGTTCATGTCCACTCTGTTCTTCTTCGCTTTCGTCGTATTCGCTTGTTTCACTTGTAACAATACCATTTCTGTTAAAACGTCTAGTTCTTGGAAGAGTATAATGACCATCACTTTCTTTATGCAAAATCATAATAATAGTGTTAATACCATTGCTAACATAAACAACTAAATTACCACCATCAACATCTTTTACAATAAAAGAGTCGGTATTTGCATTTAATGTACCTTGAGATGGTTCCTCAATAGATACACCTGTTCTCTTATATCTTTCTAATGTAAAGTAGTCTACAACTTCATCATCGCCATCTACTGTTTTTGTAATTGTTGATTTTTTCTTAATATACAAGTCACCATTAGAAATATTGAAATATACATTAGGAAAAATTTGATAAGCACTATCAATTTTAACTAAAGGAATAGGATCGGCATTTGCGGCAGTATCAGCAATTGCATTTTGAATTGTTTCATTTGTTACTAATTTAGATTGAAAGCTAGTAGGTAATGGCTTTTCTTCAACATCGGCAATTTTCATATCTTGATAACCGTTTGTACGATTAGATCGATCACTCACTACACCTTCAGTTACATAAAATCCATAGTGAGGAGTACTACTATTTAAATCCAAAACATGAATATAAGAGTCAACATTATTTTGTACATAAAATACTTGTGTATTTGTATTTGATAAATAATCAGCACTTGTAGGTGGTAGTGTGTACCAGTTTCCATATAATGGAACATATTCACCGGTTGGATCAATCGGAGTACCTGTTGTTGTTGTAACAACAATTTCATCACCATTACTTGTATTAAATCCGCGCTTAATAATATGCATATATTCAATTTTTCCAGTACCATTCACTCCACCGGTATTGCTTCCGTAAAGCAATACTATTTTACCAGAATTTGGGAATACATAAACATTATTCCACAATTTATGTGCTTTTACATCTAATTGAACATTGGGTAAAGGTGCACCAGATGCATTTGTATTACCAACCCATTCAGCATCATTACTGGCAGCTTGTTCGCCCCAGTAAAAAGGAGCTGCATCAGTAACACCTTCTCTAAAAGAATAGCAAATTTCTAAAAGTGAAATAGATAAAATAATAATTAATAATAATAAAACCCATGGCATTAATTTTTTCATTGGTAACATATTGTAATATATATATAATATAAGTAAATAAAAATAAATAGTTACTTATATTGTATGTCTAAAATATTAGAACGGGATTTTCATTCAAAGAAAACGTATGAAATAGGAGTTGATGAGTGTGCTCGCGGACCAATGTTTGGACGTTTGTACACAGCAGCAGTGATTTTACCTAAAGATAGTAGTTTTAAACATGAAATAATGAAAGACAGTAAAAAAATAAAATCACGTAAAGTAATGAAAGAAACGTCTGATTATATTAAAGAAAATGCTATAAGTTGGCATATTGATTATATTGAGCCTTCTGAAATAGATGAAATAAATATAAGACAATCGGTATTAAAAAGTATGCGGACATCAATCGAAAATGTAATAAATAATATAAATAGTGTAGATGTATTTTTAATTATAGATGGTAATGATTTTATACCATATAGTTATAAAAATCAACAATTGCCATATGAATGTGTAGAAAAAGGAGATAATACATATTCATTTATAGCGGCAGCTTCGATATTATCTAAATGTGCACATGATGAATATATAGAGAAATTATGCAATGAATATCCAATATTAGATGAACGTTATGGATTAAAAGCAAATGTAGGATATGGAACAAAAAAACATATGGAGGGAATAAGAGAATATGGAATAACACAATGGCATAGAAAGACGTATGGATGTTGTAAAAGTGCTAAATATTCACCGATTTAAAAACAATTTTTCAACAGCATTAAAAGAAACAATTTTGAACTTAGTAGTACAATCATTTGTTGAATATCCGATTAATAAATGATTTTTGTAAACAATAAAACCTAAAGAAAATTCAACAATATTTTTATCAAAGGTGAATAAAGAAGTATAATCCACAATTTGAAATGTATCTTTATCAATTTTAATAAAACAATGATAATAATGTCTACGAGTTTCATCCGAAACGACATGACATAAGAACCATATATTATTATCAATTAAAACACCATTAGATGAGCCACGTACACATTTAAAAAAATCAGGCGTTTGTATAACATGTGTAGAAACAAATTGATTATTAAGTATATTACCTATAGTGAAAGGATACCATCCATAAACACACTTAAGTTTTTTATTGCTTTCAAACAAACACCAATTTTTTTCAAAAGTTTGTTCATTTTCTTTTGTTAATAACATGGATTGAGCAGTACCATTGCCAATAATAATACCATGTTCTATTCTAGAAGAATTGGTAAAGGGTCTATTCGCATTGAAATATAAATGATTGAGTGAAAACAATCGAATATCTTCAAGACCTTTATAATAATTATCATATGTTTTATTATATTTGATCATAACATCACCTTGATTTTTGAAATTCAAATCATATTTTGTTAAAATATTAATAGATTCAATGTTATTAGTAGTTTCATATTGCCCATCGAATTTTATTTTATAATTAACATAACGAATATTAATATAAATGTCATTATTGTGCATACAAATAGAAGGAGTACTGCTCAAGAAATCTTTTTTATGAAAAGTCGGAAAAGCAATACTTGATGTAAAATCCCCACCTTCAATAACAGGCGCATAAAATTTATAATTACTGAGAACATTTTTAAAAATAATATTGGGTATTTTTTTATTAAATAAATCAAAACAACATTTAATATTATTGAAATTATTGTTATTAATATAATAACCAATAATAGAGAACTCGTAATCTAATTTAAAATTGTAAATATCTTTTTCTAAAAATAATAAATCGAAATTAGTGATGGTTTTCTTTTTTTCATAACCTAATTTGAAAAATTCATATGCAATGTGATATTGTTTATTCAATCGATAATATTCAACCAATTTATATATATTTTCAATTCTATTAGGATTTTGTTGAATAGCATCAATATAATACAAAATTGCATTTGGATAATCTTTTAATTCTTGGTAACAATTACCAATTGAATAATAAGAATACCATATTTCTTCACTCCAACCATCTAATTCAATACGTTTTTTGTATGTTTCAATCGCTTCTGTATACATTTTCAAATCTTTATATGTGTTTGCCAAATAAAACAAACTTCTTTCATTTTTTGGTTCAGAAGTTAATGATTTGGATAATAAATCTAAGTCGCGTTGCAACTTATTTTCTTTACATCCACCGTCCCCAATATCTTGAACAAAAATGTCATGTTCTTTAATATGAGAACATTTAGTGTCATTTTTGATTTGTAAATATTCATGTGTTTTACCAATATATTTAAAAGTCCCATCATTTCTAATAAGACGAACATTTTTATAAAAAATATTTTCATTACCTTGAAATAAATAATGCACATCATATTTAACAATAAAATTTTTGAAATTAACAATATCAAAATTCGCATTTATTTTAAGAACCATATCTGCATCTAATAGTAAAATATAATCAGCATTTGACATATTTAAACATTGTTCCAAAGCATAATTTCGATTATGCGAAAAATCTTCAAATGGCATTTCAACAATTTTTCCTTCAATCTCTTTATTTTTAAAATAGGAATTAATAATTTCAATAGTGTTATCAGTACTACCTGTATCACAAATACAATAACTATTAATTAAAGGGAGAACCGAATCAAACAAACGAGTAATAATAGAACTTTCGTTTTTAACAATCATATTTAGACATATTTTTGTCATTATATAGTTAATAATAATAAAATTTATATATTTTTTATTATTTATATATATAATGTTTTCAACAAGATTTTATGATGATGAGGCAAGAATAAAAAAAAAATTAGAAGAAAGCTTAAATGTGGGGTTATACCATTTAGATGCTCCAGGAAATGGAATGAGAGTACCATTTTTAGAAGATCCACAAGTGAGATTGCAAAAATGGGGAGCGAATTTGAGAACAAATACAGTGGATTTGGAATCGGATTTTAGAGGTTTGAACCACAAATTAATAAATGATAAGAAAGAATACAAAACATTTACACCGATCACAAATGAACATAATTATCCAGTGGAAAGTGCTTTCGTAGATGAGACACGTGCAACACATCCAGCATGGATGTTTAGAGATAAACATCAGGAAAGATGGTTACATTCGTTTCACAATGTTCAAGAAAAAGCAGAAGTGCCTTTTGAACATAACGAATCAAGTCGAATTTTAGTAAAAGATGAATATGTTGACAATAAAACAAAAAATTAAATTGGTATTGTTGTCAATGTTAAAATACTATAATATTATATATATTATAATATGGAATTAGCAATACCTTTAGTTGCCGCAGCGGGATTATATATAGCATCAAAACAAAAAAAGAAGGAGAACTTTACAGGGAGTAAATTACCAAATATTGATATACAAGATAAAAATTATCCTTCTGAATATGAGAATGTTGAGAACGACAGATCTTCGAAATTATCAACAGTAAACAAATATGATGGTCAACAGGCATATACAGATAAATACTTTAATGAGAACTTTAATGAAAAAACAATTAGTTCTTATTCGTTTATGGATGCAACTTCACAAGAAGGAAATAAATTTACTTCAATAAGTGGAAAAGAGGTAGATAGTGAATACTTTAAGCATAATAATATGGTACCATTTTTTGGTGGATCTATGAGAACAAAAAACATAGAAGCCAATTCAAATGAGAATATTTTAGACAATTATATTGGATCTGGTTCTCAACATAAAAATAAATCCGAACAGGCTCCATTATTTAAACCTGGAGAAAATACTCAATTTCCTTATGGTGCACCAAATAATACAGAATTTATGCGTTCACGTGTAAATCCAAGTTCTCGAATGGCCAATGTAAAACCATTTCAATCTGAGCAAGTAGGACCTGGATTAAATTTAGGGTATACGACACAAGGTTCAGGAGGATTTAATTCGGGAATGATGGATCGTGAATTATGGAATGCAAAGAGTGTGGATGAATTGCGCGTAGCGACTAATCCAAAGAGTGGAGGTAATTTGATTTATGGTCGCGAAGGACCTGCAAATAGTTCTATTAAATCAATGGGTACACTTGGAAAACAAGAAAAAAATAGACCAGATCGTCATTTTGAGATGACGAGTGATCGTTTATTTACAACAAGAGGTGCCGAAAGTGGACCAACCATGAGAGCTGAACATGTACCAAGAAATGTAGCAAGACCGGATACAGCGGTTGAATATGGAGGCGCTGCTTCATATGCAAGTTCAGGAAATTCAGGTATTTATGTTGATGGAGAGCACCAAGATCCACATAGAGTGCAATTAGATACTTATCCAATCGCAGGACCAGCCGCATTAGGAAAGGGTGTCGCAACAGAAGCGGATTATGGAATGAAAAGTAAGACTGCATATCCAAATAATCGTACAACTACCGATCAATCCAATTATTTTGGTGCAATTGGTGGTGCATTTGGTGCAGCCGTTGCGCCAATATTGGATGTATTGAAGCCATCTCGTAAAGAGAATGCGATCGGTACATTAAGACCATATCAAAATGCAAAATCGAATGTATCAAGTACATATGTATTTAATCCAAATGATAAACCAAACCCAACAATAAGAGAAACATTAGAAAATAAACACTTTTTACAAATTAATAATGTACAAGGCGGAGGTGCTTATGGTGTAACGCCTCACCAATCTGCGCATACAACAAGACAAGATACTGCTGATTATATGTATGTGGGTAATTCATCTGCAATGCCACAATATACAAATTCTCGTTCTTATAAAGCAGAAGAGAACCAAAGAAATAATGATTTAAAATCATCTACAATTCAAGGACGAATGGTACAAGGAAATATGAATTTGTATAATGGAGCCATAAATCAGAAAAATAAAGCAAAAGATAGTTATTTGATTAATGATAGGCCCGTAATAAGAGAAGGCTCCAAACAATCACCATCTATTGATAACATGGGAACAATGAACCAAGGACAAGGATTGTATCAGAACATTCAATTAGAAAGAAATACGCCAGAAATTATGAGTGCGTTGCAAAATAATCCTTACACAATACCATATAAAGCATAATCTATAAATTTATAAAATGTCTAAATTTATAGATTGGGTTTACATAATTATAAATGTTGAAACATTATGGACAAATTTAATTATTACATTTTTTACAAATATAGAGAATGATTGCAATCAAAGAATGATAAATGATGCACATACGTATTTAATAGAGAACTTACAATATTAAAAAGTTATAATTTATTTATATTTTGATAAAATAACTAATGGAATAAGTTGATCTTTAATATTGTCCATTTTTTTGAAACATTTATTAATAGTAACCTCACTTACTCCACAAACATTTTTAACATCCAATTTTGAAATATTTAAATTGCATGATTGTGAAACAAAGAAAATAATACCAGCCGCGACAGAATGAGGTGCATTATCATTAATAATACTTTGATGTTCTATTTTTTTCGATACAAATATTGCTAATTTTGTTAATTCTTTACTAATATTTAGTTTACTACAGTATCTTTCAATAAATGCGACCGGTTTTGTAGATCCTAATTCAACTTGTTCATTTGGATTTAGTTTGCGTTCAATATTATTTAAAATATTGAGTGCCATTGAACAACCTGTGGTTGTACTAGTCTTGTCTAAATGAAATATTTCTGCTATTTCATGAGCGGTTCTAGGACAACCATTTACACGACAACTAATGTAAATAGAAGCAGCTTTAATACCATCACGATTAAGACCTCTAAACATTTTTTGTTCAGAAATATCTTTATGAATTGTTATTGCATTGTCAATGAAAATTTTAGGTATTCCAGAATTATTTGCCATAGTAGTAATGAATTGAAATTCATTATATAGCGATTTTTCTTTATGTGGCATAGATTGCCATTCAGTCCATTTTCGAATTTTTCTCATTTCATATGAGGAACCCGGATTACATAATACTTTACAACCAAAAGAGGATTCGACTAAAAGGGGATTAATAGGATTACCGCACCGCGTAGGATCTCTTGTATTTTTATCATCTGCTCCATAATATCGCCATTCTGGTGAAAAGTCTAAAATATTTGTATAAATAACACCGCAGTTATTATTGGAACAACCTGGAAATCCTTCTTCTGTAACAACAAGAATATTTTGACATAATGTGCAAAAATCATTTTCAAAATCAACAATAGTCGGTTTCGTTTGTTTCGTTTCCGTTTCAAAAGCATCCCATAATTTCGCTTTTTCGGCGTTAGAAATAGTCGTTTTCTTTTTTTGTGTTTTCTTTTTTTGAGTTTCGGTATGATGACTTTCAATTACTTTAGTGGTTGCTAAACTTAACATAAAAGTAATAAGTTATATTATTATACATCTTAATAATTATTTTTTAAACGCATTCAATTTTTTGTTTTTATATATAAATAATATATAATGAGTAGTGATGAAGAAATAAGAAATTCAATAATGAGTGATACAATACAAACATTTATAAGAGAACAAGTAGAAATGGTTGCATGTAATACATTACCAGATATATTTAAAGAGAATGAAAGCGCAATCACACAACACGTATTAAGTTCAATTGGTCGCATAGATGATAAAGAGATTGTACGAGCAATAATAACACTAGTGCAAAATTTAAAAATAACAAAAGCGGATATTGAAGTAGAAACAATAGAGGGCAATGTAGAAGTAACAGAACCAGCAACAGGAGAAGGAGAAGGAGAAGGAGAAGAAGTAACAGGAGGTTCAAAGAAGAAAAGAAGAAAGTTTAATAAAACAAAGAGGAAAAAGAGGAAAAATAAAAACTAATTATAATCTATAATGAGTACTGAAAAAACACCTCAAACAATGAAAGAAATACTAGAAAAAGAACTATATGTAAATATAAAAAAAGATGTATTATATAATGGCATTAAGAAAAAGATAACTGATGTATTAGACAATGAAGCCAATAAAGCCGAATTAGACGAATTAAAGGAAGAATTGGTAAATTTTATAAAAAAATATCAAGATGAAATACCAACAATATCTATCAATAAAACTTTTGCAGAAATGTTAGCGGATAAGGCAGATAAATATATAAAAAAAGATCAAATAGAAGGACTAATGAATAATAACAAAATATCAGAATTGGAAAAAAACAGAAAATCGCAGTTAGAAACATTGAAAAAGACGAAAGAATTAGATAAATTTATACAAAAGAAACAAGAAAGATGATTATAATAAATAAAATATATAGTAAATATATAAATGAAGGTAGATACAGTAAATCAATTTATGTTATCATTATTTTTTATATATTTACTTTTGATAAGTTCAGATATTAGTAGTTTAATGAATTGCAGTATACAAAGATTTTTAAAAGAAAGTATAATAGTAAAACATTTAATATTATTTATTTCAGTATTTATATTAACATTCATATTAAATTGGTATACGCCTGAAGCGATTGTTGTGAAAAAAGAAAAAGATGATTTGAAAGAAGGATTTCAAACATTAAAACTATCGTTTGAAAAATATGAATATTTGATAGAATCGTTTTTCTATAGTATTATTATTTATATCGGATTTTTAGCTACATCTAAAATGGATCCTTTCTTGTTCTCGGTGTTTGGGTTTTTCTTAGTATTTGCATTTACAATTTTTTTATTGTATAAAGTGAACCTAAGTGAATTTGATATAGATGAATTAAAAGCAGAGGGACTTTTTATGTATGAAAGTACATTAGTAAAAAATTTAGAAGGAACTACACAATCTATAGAAGAGAAAAAAAAAGAAATGTCAAATGTTATCATTTTGTATAATATTTTAGTAATTTCTTATTTAATTATGCCATTCCTGATGTTAGGAGGTGTATATAAATATTATATAAAACAGAAAAAAGAGAATGGAGGTAAATTTGATATAATTAAATTTATTATTGGTACAAATAAATGTAGAAATATTTAAAAAATTATTTATAATTATAAATAATTTTTATTGATTAACTTACATCATACGAGGAAATCCAACTAAATTGGCACCGATACCGAAACCGGCACCACCTCTTGCACTAGATGCAATAGAAGGAACGAAGACGTCAAGAACTGAGAATGTGGCAGCAGCCATTAAAGCAATAATGGATATTTCATCAATATCTAATTTTTTCTTTGGGATGGCATATGCAGCAATAGCAACCATAATACCTTCAACAATGTACTTGATAGCTCTTTTAAGAAGCTCGCTAAAATCCATGTTAGTCATTATATACTATAATAAAACAAAAAAATATATAATAATGTAAAAAAATATAAATACAATTTTTGTATTTATTCATATGTCCGGTTTTGAGAGAAAAAATTTACCAAATGGCGAGGAAAACCCTAAATATATAGATTTATGCGATGAAGATCAAATAATAGCAGGACAAAAATTTACATGTTTATCATTCATATCACCAGAAAAAGTGTTAAAGCAGCGAGAACAATATATTTTCGATCAATTTGTAAAAGAATGGGATTTTACTAAATGTATTACAAAAACGGTGGAATTTATTAATTTTATGTCATATAAATACAATTTAAAAATGGATGATGTAATGGCAGATTTTCATGAATTTGCTAAAGAAGAGAAAGAAAAATTAAAAGAGACATCAACAGAAGATGATTTTAAAACATTTATAGAGAACAATGAAGAGAAACTAAATAGTGAGTTTAATAAATTACATAATTTTCAAACATCTGTACGTGGATTGAAGGTGCGAGGAGTATACGGAACACAAGAAGAGGCAGAAATGAGATGTAAAAAATTACGTGAGGTGGATCCAAATCATGATATTTTTGTTGGGCCAGTAGGAATTTGGATACCATGGGATCCAGATGCATATAAGACGGGTCGTGTGGAGTTTATGGAAGAAGAATTGAACCAATTACATAGTGAGAAAATAAAAAATGAACATAAGGCAAAGGAAGAATTCGATCGTCGTATCAAAGAAACAAAGCAAAAGGCAATAGAAGAGAATATTAAAAAGGCAGAGGAGACGGGTAATGTATTGACCCAAACAATGAATGAAGATGGAGATTTAGTAGGAGTTCGAGATACTGTTAATTTTGATGAACGAGAGGCAGCCGATGAAAAAGAGCGAGATGAACACAACAAAGAAATGATGAAAAAAATTAATGATTAAAAAAGACTTTAGAATATAATTATTATATAAACATTCGTTTACATAATAAACAAATAATATGATTATAAATAAATTATGGACGATTTTGTGTTGTCAAATTTATACGAATCAAAGAATGAATGGTGTAGTCGTTTAGTAAGTATTTTTACACCTTTAGTGAATGAAGGAATACGATCAATATACAATGAGGCAGTTAATATGTGTACAGAAAACGGCGAAAACGATAAATATTTAATGACATTTCAGAATTTATTGGCTCGTATTCCAAAGTGGAATGCAACAATAATAGAAGATGAATGTAAACGAATTGTGGATCGAAGTGGATGTAATTATTTAGAGGATTTGATTACATGTGTGCATATTATTCAATTAAAGGTATTAACATGTGTGCGTGTAGGAAATAAACAAAAAAAAATAGATATTTCTATTCCTAAATTAGAGAACTTTGTTCATAAGATATACATAAATAGTGCCCGAAAATGTTATAGTAATGTTTATTTATTTGAAAATACATCAACCCCGTTATTAAAACAGAAGAATAATAGAGAATTAGAGCAAATTATTCAAGAATGTATAATAACAACAATACGCGAAAGTATACCAACCGAAGAAATAATTAGAGCATATATGGATGAAAGTATTGAACAAGAAGAAGAAGTTACAATAGAAGATGTTAAAAAGGAGGATTTGGAACCTAAATTAGTAGAACCAGAAGAAAACATTAAAATGGAAACAAAAGAAGAAGAACCACAGGAGAACCAGGTTGTACCAACAATTTCGAATATAGATAATGATCCAGTTGTAACGAAATTAACTTTTAATAATTATGATTCTGTGCAAGAAGATAATGGAAATGTTTCAAATATAGAGGCACCAAAAAATGTGGAACGTTTAGAAGAAATCGCAAATTCAAGAGCTATTCAACGTCGGTTAGAAGAAGAAGAAGATGATATGGATGACAAAATAAAAATACATACGGATAATTTGGATTTATCCAGTTTAGATATATTTGATATAGATAAACCAAATAGTGGTGGAGAACTTTCATTAGGAGAAATTGAGGTTTTAGGATAATTCGTTAAAAGTTATATTAATTTATTGGATAAATTAATATATGGAGAAAATATTTTTATTAACCATTGGAATAGCTCTTTTATTTTTTGCAATAAAGATCATTGAGATGAAATATTTTGATAAAGCGCATAAGCCTATGAAAATAATAGTACGTGATACATTGTATGTTGCAGGAGCTGCGTTCCTACCATTATTATTATTTTTTCAATTTGATGTAAATTTAAATGAATTTTTTCAATTTGTAGATGAGAAACCGTTGAAACCGGCTGAGGTGTTTACTGATGAACCTGGTTTTTAATTAATATTATAATTAAAATTATAATATAAATTTTTAATTAATTTTATTTTTTATACATAACAATCCATTTTATCAATATCCATAATGTCAATGTTCTCTAGGTGATTACTATTTTCTTTGTATTGATTGAAAAAAATATAATCTAATTGTTTTTGGGGAGTGTGTTTATGTACGGTTCTTGCAATCATTTTATATAATTTGAATTCTGGGTATCTTTCTGAACCATTTTTCTTATATAAAATATTCACATTGTTGTCATCTGCACACCAGTTATAAATCGTTTTTTGTAATTCATTCATATCTTCATATTCTTCGTCATCAATTATAAAATCATAAATAGAACATCCAAGACGACATAAATCGAAACTATAATTGGGTTCAATTACTGGTTTATTATCATTATAATACGGTTCGCAATTGTATTGTGTTGCTGCATCCCCGCCAGGTGCAAAACTATCACTACAATAAGTTCGTCCTTTAAACTTATAAATACTTCTACCGAAATCAATTATTTTAAATATTTTACCATATGTGGGAACTTTATAATAAATGTTGTTATATTTGTAATATAGAAACTCAATATCTGTTTTTTTATACATTATATTGTTAGTATGCAAATCATTATGTGTGAAATTAAATGTTTTTTGATAAGCAATAAGTGTCATAATAATTTGCAGTAAAATAGCTGAACCATTTGCATCATTGACTTCATCATTCTCAAATAATTCATCTAGTGTACCTTCGCATTTTTCTAAACAAATCATTTGCATAGGGAAATTTTTAATATATGCTTGTATAGATATTTCTTCCTCGTTCTCGTCTGTACTATCATCCTCATCATCCTCCTCATCATCCTCCTCATCATCCTCCTCATCATCCTCCTCATCATCCTCATCATCCTCCTCATCATCCTCATCATCGCTATCGTCTAATATTTCTTTACTATCATCGCTGCTATTATCGTAATGGTCATTTGTATATATTTCTTCTAATTCTTCTAAATTTTCAATATCTTCTATTATTAAAGTATCTATAATATCATCATTAATTTTATCAGCGAGTACGCTTGTTGAAATATTCAATTTGTTTTTATTTTTCCTAGAATGATTATCCATAAATTGTTTTAAAAGTTCATATTTAGTAATATCAAAATGATTTTTAATGTTCTCCAGAAAATAATCAGATTCATTTAAATAATCATAATCATCAGTAATATCCATTTTGAATTTTGTTTGAACCGCTAAAAAAGAACCATAAAAGTCAATAGAATTTTTGAAGTCATAATGATGGAGAATATTGCTAGATAAAAAGCTAAAAAATCCATCGACATATGAAGAGTTGTTTTGAGTTAATAATTTATTATGACATTCATTATCGGTTGACATAAATTTAGGTAAAGTTCTAATTTTTTCATCAGAAATATCATATTTACCGATCATATATTTTATTGGGTCTAATAAAGGAGAATTTTTAATAAAAATACCACAAGACTTAGTTTCATTTGTTTTGGTGTTATAAACAGTTTCTAAATCGATGATTTTGTGTTTTTGATTAAAATTTATTAGATTATAATTTGTATCATCAATTTTAAAGAAATTTTTGAAAATAGGTTGATAATTTTGAAAAATCTCAACATTAAAAGGATTGTAATTAAAATTAATATCATCTTCATTAGATTGAAATTGTGTTTTTAATAAATCTAAATCAATTTCATTTGCTTGTAAATAATTTACTTTGAACTTGTTCTCATTAAGGTCCATCTGGTATAATGAAAATGTATATAATAAAATATAAAAATAAACGTTTATTGTTGTTCGTTTGTATATAATTTATTTATTTATATTTAAATTATATACATGACATTAGAGTTAAAAAAATTTAATATGAGAGATATTACATTTAGACCGGATGAAAATAAAGGACCCGTGGTTGTATTGATTGGACGTCGTGACACTGGTAAAACATATTTGGTACGAGATTTATTATATTATCATCAAGATATTCCTATAGGAACAGTAATTTCTGGAACAGAAGCAGGTAATGGTTTTTATAAAGAACATGTTCCTAAACTTTTTATACATGATGAATATAATAGTGTATTAATCGAGAACATTTTAAGACGCCAGAAGACTGTATTAAAGCAAATAAAGAAAGAAATAGAAACATATAGAAAAACAACAATTGATCCTCGAGCGTTTGTTATTATGGATGATTGTTTATATGATCAAAGTTGGACACGTGATAAAATGATGCGTCTATTGTTCATGAATGGTCGTCATTGGAAAATTATGTTAATTATTACTATGCAATATCCATTGGGTATTCCACCTAATCTTAGAACAAATATTGATTATGTATTTATTTTGAGAGAACCATATTTAACAAATAGAAAGCGTATATGGGAGAATTATGCATCAATGTTTCCAACATTGGAAAGTTTTTGTGCGGTAATGGACAATACAACAGAGAACTATGAATGTTTGGTAATAAATAATAATGCAAAATCGAATAAATTAACTGATCAGATATTTTGGTATAAAGCCGAAAATCATGGAGGATTTAAATTAGGTTCAAAAGAATTTTGGGAATTAAGTAAAAATCTAGGATCGGATGATGAAGATGAAGAATATGATCCAAATAGTCATAAAAAGAAAAATAAAGGAGCCAATATAAATGTAAAAAAATCTGCTTGGTAAATAACATAAATATTTATAAAACTTATGTTATTCAACGTCTACGAGAACCACGCTTTTTTCTGCGAGTGTTCTTGTTTTTACGACCTTTATGTTTTTTTGTTACTTTTTTGTATTTTCTACGGGATTTACCGCCTCTATTTTTTGGAGTATTCGGGCTTTCATCTAATTCATCCATATAAGAACTGGGTAAACGATTTAAATCGTCTTCAGTACTAGAACCGAACTTTGTACTTTCATTCATAGTATTATCAGTAAAATCTAAAGGAGATACAGTATTTTCATTATCTGGGTAGTCAGATGGGTCTGTAGAATTATCAAATTCTGGATATTGAGGACTAGGAGTTTCATCTGAATATTTTTGTCTATTGCTATCTGTTGTATCGGATCCAATAATCATAGTTTCACCAGAACCACTATCAGGAGCATTAATCGGTTCTTCGTCTAAAATAGAATTAAAGGAATTATTACCATCTTCTGTATCTTTATATTTATCATATAGAGACATACTATCAGGTTCTGTATCTTTATATTTATCATATAGAGACATACTATCAGGTTCTGTATCTTTATATTTATCATATAGAGACATACTATCAGGTTCTGTATCTTTATATTTATCATATGTATTATATGCAGCATTACTAAGAGAAGCAAGACTACTTGCTGCAATAGCAGTATTTGGCGAAACCGTGTTGAATGAAGATATTTCTGGGTTGGCACTAAGAGATGTCTCTCCACTTTCAAGCTGTTCTCCTACCACATCACCTTGTTCATTATAAATAATATCATTACCTGGGTTCATATAATATCTTTCATCATTTATCATAAGTATTGTTATAGAACCTTCTCTAATCATATCGGCAAGTTCTTCAGGTACACTTTCGGGAATAGATTCAGTATCGTCATCATCATTTTGTGAAGAAGAAAAAGATGGCATGTAACTAGCAACGCTGCTAGTTAAACCAGTTAATGCTGAGGTGGTTCCTTTACCAACATTGCCTAAAAAATCACCTGTTGTAGTAAATGCGCTTCCCATCTCATTGGTAATATTACTTTTTCTAGATCTAGAAACACCCTTGTCTTTACGTACACATTTATCTTCAACACAATTTTTATTTTTACAGTCATTATCTTCTTTACAGTTTGATCCAAGTTTTTTCTCTTTTGGCATTATATAGTATATCTAAATATATTTAATACGAATAAATAATATTTACATATTATTTATACCAGTGAATATTTAAAATTGAACGCTTTTGGCGTTCTGGATTTTAATTCGTTACTGATATCTTACCCTTAAAAGATTTAAAATGGGACATTTTCAATATTCAAGCGTTTAAAATCTTCATTTTTTCTTTACATTTATCTAAATATCCTTTATCAAAAATCTTTTCATATTTTTTTATACATTTTTTTGATTTATCTTTTTTAACATTTTCACAAACTAATTTAGATGTTGATTTTCTAATATCTTGAATATTTTTCTTTTTTAAAGATGTTTTACAGAAATTTTTTGGAAGTTTGAGTGTTTTATTTTTTTTAGTTTTTCGTTTGTTTGTTTGTCTTTTTGGCATATATATATAAATGAATATATAAAAATGAATATATAAAAATGAATATATAAAAATATATAAACCATGGAAATTAAAATTACTGATTTACAAAAGGCTATAGTATTTGTTGAATTATTTCAATATTTGAAGCAATTTGTTAGTATTATTTCATTAACGTTAAAAACAGACCAATTTTACATTCAAGGAATGGATTCCAGTCAAATAAGTATATTTGAAATATCACTTATGAATGATTGGTTTGATGAATACAATATAAAAAAAGATACTGTTATTGGAATAAATATAAATATATTTGCAAAAATATTACATATATATAAAAATCCACAAACAATATCATTAATAATTAATGAAGATACTATGGAAATCAAATTTGAAAATGATACAAAAGATTTCAATAAAGAATTTATAATGCCATTAGTGGATTTTGAAAGCGAACACTTGGCTATACCAGAAAAAGAATATGATATGGATATTGAAATGGAATCAAAAAAATTTAAAAATTTTATTGATGAATTAGCTATTTTTGGTGATGTATTAACTATTAAATATGAAGATGAAAATATAATACTTACTTCACAGTCAGATACTGAAGGTTCAATGAAATTGTTAATGAAAGCAGAAGATCTGGAAGAATGTAGTGTAAATGAAGAGGTTCAAACAATATGTAGTTTCAGAATTAAATATTTACAATATATGACACAATATTATAAATTAAGTAAATATGTTTTATTGAACTTTACAAATGACACTCCGATGCATTGTAGATATATTTTGCATGAAAACAAAAAAAACTTTATACAATTTCATTTAGCTCCTGTAATGGATAATTGATTTTTACATATATTTTTACAAATTAAATAAATATTATTTATTAATATTCTACCTTTATAAGCATAATAAATACCTAATCCAGTACCTATAATAAATCCGGGATTAAATAGAGTATGAAGAGAATTGAATTTTTCAGGATAAATATCTTTTCGTTTAATGTATATTTTATTAAAGTCATTTATTATAAAATAAATCAACCATCCACTTAAACCACCTAAACTAATAATACTCGTATTACATAATATATGTCCCGTCATTACTAATAAAACAAAATAATTTTTATATTATTTTATTTTATACACTGCATATTACATATAATAATATCTGAAATATATATTATTATCAACCATATTACCGTGAATTTTCATTATATCTCATAAGTCATTCATACACTGGTATATTAGATTGCTTTATTTTCGAAAGCCTTTTTTGAAGCCCTTTGGAACAATTTGTTGCTGGCTTTTAGAGCCGGTGCGTCATGGCTTAATTCGCTTTCTTTCTCCGAAATTTTGTTGATTTTTATTGACAATAACTTCTTGTTTTTGATTAATCGGTTTTTCTATTAGTAAATCTGACATGGTTGCTACTCTATATGTGGTCATACTGATTATATTATTTAATAAAATATTTTTAATACATTATATATAATATATTATTATGCAATATAGAATAATTAATATAATAAAAATGTTATATTAATTTTTAAAATTTATGCACTGCACATTACACAACTCATATCATCTTCTCCAATTGATTCTGTTCGATTTTCCTTTTTTTCAGGCTCAATTGTGAATTGTTGAGCTTGATGTCGAGCACGTCTTCGTAAATAATAAATCCCTGTTTTTAATCCTTTTTGCCAAGAATAAAAATGCATGGAAGTAAGTGTATTATAATTAGGATCTTCCACCCATAAATTCAAACTTTGACTTTGACAAATAAATGCACCGCGATCCGCAGCCATATCAATTAAATGTCTCATTGGAATTTCCCAAACTGTTTTATATTTATTACGTATTTCTTGAGGTATTATATCAATATGTTGAACACTCCCGTTGTTTTCAATAATATTATTCTTTATTTTTTCATTCCATAAGTTTCTATCTAATAAATCTTTCATTAAATATTTGTTAATTAATATGAATTCACCAGCTAATGTTCTACGACTATAAATATTACTGGTAATTGGTTCAATACATTCATTTACTCCCAGTATTTGTGAAGTAGATGCAGTTGGCATTGGAGCTAATAAAAGCGAATTTCTTAATCCAAACATTTTGATTTTTTGTTTTAATTGATACCAGTCATAACGGGTTGAAGGTTCAGTATTCCACATATCAAATTGTAGAATTCCTTGGGATGCAGGTGATCCAGGAAATGTTTCATATATACCATATTCTTGTGAAAGTTCACATGATTTTTCTAAAGATGCATGATAAAGAGTTTCAAATATTTTTCGATTAATTTTTTTTGCTTCATCACATTCGAAAGATAAATTTAATTTTAAGAATACATCAGCTAATCCAGAAACACCCAATCCAACTGGTCTATGTCGTATATTACTTTGTTTAGTTTTTTCAGTTGGATAGTAATTTACGTCAATTACTTTATTAAGGTTCTCAATTACTATTTTTGTAACAAAATGAAGTTTATCAAAATCTATAACACCATTTTCTATAAAATTAGGCAATGCAATACTGGCTAGATTACAAACCGCAGTTTCATTTTTATCCGAATATTGTACAATTTCACAACAAAGATTACTTGATTTAATTGTTCCCAAATTTTTTTGATTTGATTTTTTATTACAAGCATCTTTATATAATAAATAAGGAGTACCTGTTTCCATTTGTGCATCTAAAATCTGAAACCATACATCTCGCGCATTAACCTCTTTTATTCCTTTATTTTCATTCTCATATTTTTCATATAATGTTTTAAATTCTTCACCGTATACATCTGATAATCCGGGACATTTGTCTGGACACATTAATGTCCATTTACCATTTGATTTAATACGTTCCATAAATAAATCTGGTATCCATAAAGCATAAAATAAATCACGCGCTTTCATTTCTTCATCGCCGTGATTTTTTCGCATTTCTAAAAACAATTCAATGTCTCCATGCCATGGCTCTAGATATATAGCAAAAGACCCATTACGACGACCACCACCCTGATCAACATATTTCGCTGTATTATTAAATACTTTTAACATAGGAACAATACCATTTGATGAACCATTTGTGCCTCTAATATGGCTACCCGATGCACGAACATTGTGTATATGTAATCCAATACCACCCGCCCATTTTGATATTAATGCACAATCTTTTAATGTATTATATATACCATCAATACTATCACTTTCCATTGCCTGTAAAAAACATGATGATAACTGTGGTCGCGGCGTACCTGCATTAAATAATGTAGGTGTAGCATGTGTAAAA
>Ga0209715_1000009_pt1 | contig 301559 bp, 241 predicted proteins | sample COGITO_mtgs_1205_2_FD_184809 | JGI IMG/M metagenome (GOLD analysis project Ga0209715, IMG submission 184809) | Pelagic marine microbial communities from North Sea - COGITO_mtgs_120503 (SPAdes) (version 2) | ecosystem: Environmental > Aquatic > Marine > Epipelagic ... | reverse complement strand
AAAAAATGAAAAAAGAATTTCGCTCTGGTTGTCCAGTCTCGTCTTCATTAGATGTTGTAGGTGATAAATGGTCTTTGTTAATCATCAGAGACATGCTTGTTAAGCACAAAAAGACTTTCAAGCAAATTTCTGATTCATATGAAAAGATTGCACCAAGCATTTTATCTGCACGATTAAAATTATTAGAGTCGTACAAACTGATTTTTAAAACGAAAGCACCTGAAAACAAAAAAGAAAATATTTATTTGTTAACGGAAAAAGGGATTCGTTTAACTCCAATAATTATTGAATTTTGCTTGTGGGGGAATTATAATATGCGAGAATTTAATGAAATAGATGACATTGAAGGCTTGAATTTAGATAAGACTCTAATTATTCAAAAAATTCAAGATAGTTATAAATCTATGTTGCTTAATTTTCGATAATGCTTCTCTTAAATGACATTATACTTTTTCAATACTATTTTAAACTGGTCTAATAATCGCTGGAAGATTGTCTCATAATCTTTGAGGGTGTTTGAACTCAGTCTTTTAATTAAAAAACGGCTACACTATAAAAGTATAACCGTTTTATTGTTTTAGTAGCGGGAACTGGACTCGAACCAGTGACCTTCGGGTTATGAGCCCGACGAGCTACCTACTGCTCTATCCCGCGATATAATCTTAAAATAATTTTCTTAGCTTTTAACTTTCGGTTCATAATGTCGACCAAATCATTTCGGACTGCAAATATACAATCCTTTTTTACTTTAGCAAACATAAAAAACAAAAAAATTATTGCTCAATGCTATCTGCTTGAAAGGCCGTTAATTCAGTATTTATAAATTGAGTTGTGACTTGAATTGGATTACAACATACTTCGCAATCTTCAATATAAGATTGACTACTAACAGAATTATCTAAAAGCATCGAAATCGTTTCCCAACAATACGGACATGTAAAGTAATGTTCTAACATAAATACGTAAAACTAAGAAAGTAATACTCAATGTATTACTTTCTTTTATTAATTAATTATAGCCTTTTGGTTTGTATGAAGCCTCCAAGGTTTAATCTTTACAATTCTCTTGGTTTTTTCATTAATAGTCTAATGTAATGATATATAATAAATGCAGCTATAGTTGTATAAGCGAATGACACCATCAATACTTCTAAAGTATTTGCATAACTTCTATTTGATTTTTGATAAAAAACTTAATTTTTTCAAGAATTAGTTATGGCAAGATAAATAGCAAAGAAAACATCCTATTAATTACGAAAAATTATTCTTTTTCAATATCCATGTTAGCTGTTGCACTTTGTAATTTTATATACTTCAATGTAGGTGGTTTTTTACCAGAAACACTAATATACTCTTGGTTTAAATTATTATCACTAACCATCATAGTACTTAGTTTTGTTAAATTCATAAACTCTTGCGGCAAATCTCCTGAAAATTGATTTGTTGATAATAACAACTCTTCTAAATCTTTTAATTGAGCTATTTCTGCTGGAATCTCTCCATCCATTTTATTATCCATAAGACTTAGCTTTTGTAATTTTGACAACGCATAAATCTCAATTGGAATCTGACCAGTTAAAAAATTACTTCCTAATAACAGTTCTTTAAGATTAGTTAAACCCATTAATGAACTAGGTATTTCTCCTGCAAATTTATTACTATATAACTTTAAAGACTCAAGTTTTTTCAATTCACCTAATTCTGATGGAATGTTCCCTTCAAATCCATTCATAAATAAATTTAAAGTTGTTAATGCTTTTAAATTCTTTAATGAAGAAGGAAGCACTCCTTTTAGTTTATTAAAACCTAGGTTTAATACTTTTAAACTTGTTAAGCTCCCTATTTCTAAAGGTAAATTACCATTAAGGTTGTTAAATTGAAGATTAATTTCAACGACTTTATCGTTTTCTAGTTTTACACCATACCATTTATCCACAGATGCGTTTAAATCCCAAGAGGAATTCCATTCTGAGCCATTAGTGGCATTATATAAAGCTACCAAAGCATCTTTATCCGTAGAGGAAACGTTAGCAAACGAATACGCTGTTACTAAGAAACATATTGCTAGTAATTTTAAAGTCTTCATCTTTTTAATCAAATTTGGGGTTAATTCTTGCACGAATATAGACCTAAATCGGATTAAAAACTATTTTTATCGATGAAATACACAATACTTTAACAAATATTAATCGACAAACTGCTCGATTTCCAGCTGAATACCCTCCCACTTACTCATTAATGCCTGTAAATCAGTTTTCATTTTTTGATATTCATCGAAGAAATTAGGCTTAGAGGATGCTTCTTCATAATTAATTTCAAGTTCTACATCAATAGCCTTAATATCACGCTCAAGCTGATTAATTTTAGACTCTACATTACTCAACTTGTTATTTAAAGATTTTATTTTTTTCTGACCTTCGTAAGACTGCTGTTTCTTAACCTTAGGTGTTTCTTTAACTACGGTACGTTTTTCTACCTCACGCAGGTTTTCAACTTTTCGTTGATTTAAATAATAATCTATATCGCCTAAATATTCTTTAAGCTTATGATCTTTAAATTCATAAACAAGATTGGTTAGCCCTTGCAGAAAATCACGATCATGCGATACCAAAATCAAAGTACCTTCAAAACGTTTTAAAGCTTCCTTTAAAACATTTTTAGATTTAATATCTAAGTGATTTGTAGGCTCATCCATAATAAGCACATTAAAAGGCTGCAACATTAGTTTAGCCAATGCCAAACGGTTGCGTTCTCCTCCTGAGAGAACACGTACATATTTTTCAGCCTCGTCTCCTCTGAACAAAAACGATCCTAAAATATCTCGAACTTTACTTCTGTTAGTTTCGTTTGCCGCATCAATCATGGTATCTAAAACAGTTTTATTACCATCAAGATATTCTGCTTGATTTTGAGCAAAATACCCAATCTGCACATTATGCCCTAGTTTTAAACTCCCATCGTACTTAATATCACCAACTATAATTTTGGCTAGTGTAGATTTACCTTGACCGTTTTGTCCAACAAAAGCCGTTTTACTATTACGCTCAATAAATAAATCAATATTTTTTAAAACTTGATTATCACCATAATTTTTAGATATACTTTCAGCCTCAACAACGACTTTTCCTGGTGTTATCGAAACTGGAAAATTAAGCGTCATCACACTATTATCATCTGCATCAACCTCAATCCTATCAATTTTATCTAACTTTTTAATAAGCGATTGCGCCATAGTTGCCTTTGAAGCTTTAGCACGAAACTTCTCAATTAACTTCTCAGTCTGTTCAATTTGTTTTTGCTGATTTTTTTGAGAGGCCAGCTGTTGTGTTCTTAACTCCTCACGCAAAACTAAATACTTCGTGTAAGGCTTTGGATAATCATAAATACGCCCTAGAGAAATTTCAATAGTCCTATTCGTAACATTATCTAAAAACATTTTATCGTGCGATACAATAACCACGGCTCCCGCATAGTTTCTTAAAAACCCTTCTAACCAAATGATAGATTCTATATCTAAGTGATTTGTAGGTTCATCTAAAAGTAAAATATCATTATTTTGTAGTAGTAGTTTAGCTAACTCAATACGCATACGCCATCCACCAGAAAAGGTATCAGTAAGCTTCTCAAAATCTTGTCGCTGAAAACCTAATCCTTGAAGAATTTTTTCAGTATCTCCTTGATAGTTGTAACCACCAAGAATTTCATATTGATGCTGAAGCTCGTTAACGTCAATCATCAATTGATGATAACCATCACTTTCATAATCAGTACGCTCAGCAAGTTGGGTGTTTACAGCCTCCATTTTAGCTTCTAACGTTTTAATTTCAGTAAACGCTTCATAGGCTTCTTCTAAAACAGTTCTACCTAAAATAAAATCTATATCCTGCTTTAAAAAACCAATTTTAAGTTCTTTATCAGCTGCAATTTGACCTGTATCAGGCTCCATCTCTTTTGATAAAATTTTAAGCATTGTAGATTTACCTGCTCCATTTTTCCCAATAAGCCCTATCCTATCACCATTACCTAATTTGAAAGTTATGTCTTCAAAAAGGTATTCCCCTTGAAATGAAATTGATAAATTATGGATGTTCATCATAGAAAGTAAACTTTTATTACAAAGCAGAATTATTAAAATGGTATTTTTGCTCTATAATTTAGCACGCAAAAGTACATAAATTATATGTTTAAAAAAGGAACAAAATTATATTGTATTTTATCTGGTACTTGCCCAAAATGCCATGAAGAATCTATGTATAAAAACAAAAATCCTTATATTCTTTCTGAGGCTTTAAGCATGCATGAAACATGCAACAATTGCAATACAAAATATAAAATAGAACCCTCATTTTTTTATGGTGCTATGTATGTAAGTTATGGCGTAGGTATTGCCTTTGCTGTAGCTGCTTTTGTAATAAGTTACTTTGTTTTTAATGCAAGCATTAATTATATTTTTATCTCTATTGTGGCAACTTTAATCGTTTTTATGCCCGTAATAATGAGGCTTTCCAGGAATATTTGGATTAACCTTTTTATGAATTACGATAAATCTTTGGCGAAGAAATAATTTTTTAAGGCCCTACCGGCAGTCAGGATAACACAAAGGTCAGGCTATATTCTTTGATTTTTATATTAGATTAGTGAACTCAGGAATATAAACAGTTAACTACTCGCTTACTCCTGTTTAGGTCAACTCAAAACAAAGTACTCGATCCCTAATGCGAGTCCAACTGAAACTTTTAGTTTAAGATTTAAAACGATTAATATCAATTTCCTTTTCTAATGGTGCTTTGTGTTCAATAAAATCATAAAGTTGTTTAGCAACATAAGGGCCAATCATTACACCTCGCGTTCCAAGTCCGTTCAATACAAATAGACTCTCATGTTCTTGGTGCTTACCAACCAAAGGCCTTCTATCTTTAACCGTAGGCCTAATACCAGCTACTTGATCAACCACTTCAAAAGAACAATTTATAAGTTTTTTAAGTTTATCTAAAAGCTGTTCTTTTGCCTTTTTAGTAGTTTCATGACTTAAATCTTTCCACTCATAAGTCGCACCAACCATATATAAATCATCACCATACGGAATCAAAAAAATACCCGCTTTTAAAACATAATCAAATTTTAAATTTGGCGCGTGAATCGTCAATAACTCCCCTTTTGTTGGAACTAAAGGCAAATTATTAAAATACGGATTCTGTCTTACACCCGAACCTTCAGCAAATACGATATGTGTTGACTTTATATTTTTGTAATTAACCCCTTTACCTTGTATTTTTAGGTCATCATAATTAAATGAAGTTTCAAACAATAACTCATTTTTTAATAAATCGGTTTTATAAACTTCAATCATGGTTTTCACATCAACTCTACCTGTTTCTAAAACCTCACCAAAACCAAAAGACGCATCAATAGCGGTATTATCATTCTTAATAATTTTAGGGGAAAGATATCTTGAAAGCGACGGCTTATCTGAAGCTGCAAACCAATCATTTTGTTCTTCTAGAGAAGCAAATTTTCTATAAACAGGCATTTTATAATCTAGTTTTACATTGAGCCTATCTTCAATAGTTGCATAAAATGGCAGCGCAAGATCTAACTGCTCACTACTTTTCCAAACTGATGTAAAGCGTTTTAGTACAACCGGGTTATATAAGCCTCCGGCAACTGTTGAAGATTTTTGAGAAGCATTATCAAACACTACAAAGGTTTTGCCATTTGCTCTTAATTGCTCGCAAAAAGAAATTCCAGCAATCCCTACACCAACTATAATATAATCTAACGTCATAATGAAAGCTAAGATAATTAGAATGTAGATTCCTGACTACACATGAGTAACAAAAAAAACGCCCACTTAAAAAGTGAGCGCTTAAATTTTATGGATTATTATGGCTTAATAAGTCCACATGTCTAGTTCAAAATCTCTAATTTTATCTTTGATCCTTTCAGACTCAAGTAATTGCATTAGCGCATTTTGAGACACATATTCTGTTATGGCTCTATCACCTTGTACATTTTCTTCTCTGAAAATATATCCTTGAAAACGTCTTGCATTCAACACGTGATCAAAAGAAAATGGCATAGAACTATTTTCATTGTTAAAAGATTTAGCCTCGTGTAATACCTCTCTCGCATCTGGGAAGAATACCCAAAACAGAGGTACTAAATCTGGCTCAAAGTCATCAATAAAGTTAACATCTGGCGCAACAGGAGCAATACCTAACAATCTATATTTCATTTCAGCTTGACGCTTATCAAAATACCAAAGTCCTTTAATATGGTACTCCTTAATATCAGCAGCAGTAATATCTCTTTGATTAATATACTCTGCAGATAATTCTTCACCAGCATTTAATTGCTCAATACCCAACTCTGTGGTATCAATCATTTTTAATGCAGATTCAATATCTTTTAAGGTTCTTTTTGTTGTAAAATAAGAATCATCATAGATGTTTTTAATTTTTCCGTTTTGGATGTTCTTCATAAGTACATCATACAAAGACCTTCTATCACTCCCTATATTATTAGTATCTATTGGGTAGTATAGAGGAAAATTTGCACGTTCATCTAGCACAACCTTTTCCCAAGTCATTTTAGAAAATAAGATATCTCTATCATCAACATAACCATATTCTAGAGGCTTGTCATTGTCAACTGCTTTTTGAGCCACAGTTCTCACACCTATTTCATCAGGGCTTTTAGCATTAAGTATATTAGCTTGAGCAAACATGCTTGATGCTGTAAAAACAGTAGCCACGGTTAATAAAAAACGTTTTAATTTCATCTTAATTATTATTTTACATTTTAATTATTAGAGATAATCTTATGGAAGATTATCTCTAATAGTTTAATCTAATTTGTAAGCTCAACAAAAACAGGCGATACTTTTTTAAGTATTACACTTACTCCACCAGCTTTTGCTTCTATGTCAAATATTTGAACACCAGATCCACGTTTAGCCTTAGCTAAAGCTTTTTGCGCTCTACTATCCAACTTATTTCCTTTAATATTTATTGTAGGCTGCCCAGGAACTTTAAATTTGAATCCTGTTACACGTAGTGGTAATTCAAAATCAAAATCATCAAATTTAGCACCAACCGTAGAAATTTTAAGACTATTACGTTGCATTTTTATTGCACCATCTTCTCCTCTTATTGTACCTGTTGGTTTTGGCAAATCTTTAATTCTAAATTTAGCATTGTCTGATACCTTTTTACCATCAGGTAATGTAGCAGTAACGTTTATGTTTACTTCTCTACCTTTAACTCGTGTAGCATCCATTACATAACTGCTGCCAGAGCCTCTTGAAAGCCCTTGAGCACTAGCTGTTACTTTATTATCTGGAACACCAGCAAATGAAATGGTCATTGGGTTTTTAACACCTCTGTATACCACATTCATTTTATCTGCAGAAATGGTAGCAGAATTTGGTCTAGCAACAGTAGCAAATGAAGATTTTACAGGTACTTCAATTTCTTCACCATCCTGAGCAAAGATTAATTTACCTTCAATCTTATGTTCACCAACTCCACCAGCTCCAATTTTCAACTTTACTTTACCATCTTCAATAGAATATTGCTTTTCAGACAGTTTTCTACCATCTAAAGTTAATTCAACTCTACTAGGTTTGGTAGATGCATCTTTACGACCTAATACGATTTGTCCATCAAATTGCTCACCATTAAAATAAGCAGATTTAGATGTTTCCATTAAGGTTGTATAGTTTGTCATTGATACCTCACTTGAAAGCGTACCTTGTAACATATTTGATAACACTTCAGATTCAGTAGTTTTAATATCTGCCTGAAGTTGAGTCATTTTGGTTAAAGATGCCACTAAAGGAAACCCTTTATAATGATAATCTAACCATCCTTGAGATCTGTTATCTCTATTCTTAACATCATCAGTATTAAATTTATTTTTAACTTGTTTGATGATTGGCTCCATACCTTTCTCTCCGGATAAGATTTTCACAACACCTTCTCTAAAGCCTTTCATCTGAGATAAAAACTCCTCGCCGTCTTCTTTTATTTTATCGCCTTTAAAGAAATTTTTGTCTAGGTAATCACCTTTATCCATAATTTCATAATCCGTAGGATCATCAAGTTGAGCTGTCATTTTCCCTTTTAAATCTTCTAAATAAGCATCAAAATCGTGCGCTAATTTGTCAATTTCGTTCGCTTTAGCTTTTAAGGGCTTATATTTTTCTGGTTGACCTTCAGCTTTTAGATCTAAACTAGCAACAAAACTGTGATTTCTTGTTTCGGCTGCTTCATTAGATTCAGTAAGCTTTTCGTTCATTAATCCGAAGGCTGAAAGCACTTCTTTCGACATATTTAATGCTAGCATTGCTATAAATATTAAATACATCAGATTGATCATCTTCTGTCTTGGTGATAAGTTATTTCCTGCCATGTGTAATTAGGTTTTTTTGTTAATTAATGTAATTTGGGATTATTTATTAACTCTCCTAATTATTTATTCATTGCTGATAACATTCCTCCATATACACCATTTAATGATGATAAGTTAGACGCTAAAGATTGCATTTGCTCTTTCAATTTAGCAGCATCTTCAATAGACTCTTCGTTGATAGCCGATTGCTTATTAGCGCTTTCTAATTGTATTTTATATAAGCTATTTAGTGATTCCATTTGAGCCGCAGCCAATGATAATTCTTCACCATATTTCTTTGAAGCTTCAATAGAATCAACAGTAGATGACATGTTTTTAGCAGCACCTTCAAAACCTTTGATGCTCTCTCCCAAACTAGCGATTAATTCGCCATCAATTTTAGCTTCTTTCAATAAATCATCTAATTTTTTAGATAAAAGACCTTGAGCATCTTCTTTTCCGTCTTTGCTCATTGATTGTCCCCCAGCTAATTCAGGGTAAACTAAAGCCCAATCTAAATCATCATCAACGGGTTCAAATGCTGATAATGCGAATATAATTGCTTCCGTTACAAGACCAATTGTTAACATTACGTTACCCGTTAAAGGTCCAATTTCGAAATGAATAATTTTAAATAGTGCACCAACGATTACAATTGCTGCTCCTAACCCGTAGGCCATATTCATGAATTTCTTACTTGCTTTTGACTTTGCCATAATTTTAGGTTTTTAATTTTAAGTAGGTTATTATACTTAAGTTGGTTAATTATTCTTGATTTGGATTAAAATTTATTTCCCCTTACTTGTTACTTGAGTCCCCATGTAATCTTGAACGGTTCTGAATCCTATATAACTTCTTGCAGAATCTGCATATTCGTAATCTCTAGAACTAACTTGTAAAAAGTAAGCCACATCTTTCCATGAACCACCTCTTACAATTTTACGTTTGTTATTCTTATCGTTTACACTTGGGTTTATACTTGATGTGTATTCATAAGATGAAGGATCGTAAGATGCATTCACCCATTCTGAAACATTTCCAGCCATGTTATATAAGTTATAATCATTTGGATCGTACGATTTAGCCTCGACAGTGTATAAAGCCTTATCTGCAGCATAGTCTCCTCTTACAGGTTTAAAGTTTGCCATAAAACATCCTCTATCACTCTTAGTATAAGGGCCACCCCAAGGATATGTTGCGGCTTGAAGTCCACCTCTTGCAGCATACTCCCATTCAGCCTCAGATGGTAATCTAAATGTATTTACCATTTGTGATCCTTTTTTTGATTTTTGGTATGTGTTTTTCCATAGTGTTCTCCACTCGCAAAACGCTTTGGCTTGTTTCCAAGTAACACCTACAACAGGATAATCACTATAGGCATCATGCCATAAATAATCATTATGCATAGGCTCGTTGTATGAATATGCAAAATCTCTAATCCAAACTGTAGTGTCTGGGTAAATTTCTATTTCTTCTTTTATAATGACATCTTTACGCTTCACACCTCTTTTCTTAGCGGCTTCTTGAATGTCCATATGATTATACTGGAATTTAAACTTTGTAACATCCCAAGTACGTTGTCCATTATAAGATTCTTCTAATGGCAAATACATCGTATCCATAACCTCTGCATAATACTCATCTAGATATTCAGACGTGTCACGAATTAAATCGATATCTTTATTTATCTTTCTTCCTTCATATCCTGTTGGCCCTAAACCTGTATAATTATCATACATATACTTTTCATAAACCGACATGTTTTCAGGATCAGCATCACTAAATGCGAACTCCCCGATAGTCCCTTCATCAGCTGGGGTTAAACCAACCTCATCAGCTAAAATTGCCAACTTCATTCTTACAATAGAATCTCTTACCCAATGCACAAATTGACGATATTCGCTATTGGTAATTTCTGTTGCATCCATATAAAAGGCTCTAACAGTAACTGTTTTTGAAGGCGCATCATTGACACCAGCTAAATCATCATCTGCCTTACCCATTATAAATGATCCACCAGGTATAAGCTCCATACCATAAGGCTTTTCTGGATGCCATTTTTTCCCTTGTACACCTATCAGTTCGCCTCTATCTTTAGAGCCGCAACTCGATAACATTGCGAATACAGTGATTAATAATATAAACTTCTTAATATCCATAGAAAACTTGAGGTTAATTATTTTAAGCTTCATTTTTGAAAGCGTAAACATATTTATATATTTTTAAAAAAACAACTTTTTATCTAAAAAAATGACATTTCATCGTAAAAAAATAGCATTTCAGCGATGAAATCAGCAGTTAAACTAGTAGTAACCCCCTACACACTATTCTTTTGCAATGCTTTATACCAGCGATCTGGCACCTTATTATTACATGCATCTACATAATCTTGGTGCATGCAAGGTAATAACGTATGTCTTTTCAATTTATTATTGATTTCTGATAAAAAAGGAATTTCAATCCACCATCTTCCCGTTTTATTACTCTTATAAAATATCAACTCTTCAGATTCTACTAGTGTAATGTACTTTTGATAGTTTCTATCATCTGAAAAATCATCATCTTTCACTCTATAATTCACACCTTCCACAAAATACCATAGTATCTGGGCAACCAACATAGACGTAAGCTCGTCATCCTTTGACGGTTTGTATTCATACACACCAAACGAAGACACCTTATTACTTATCCCTGCATAACGCGCAATGGCACAAATTTCCTTTCCGTCTAAACCATTGGGTGAATATTTTTGTTTCAAACTGACTTCAGATCCCTTCACCGAAGTTAAATCTATACTTACAATATTAGCATCTCTTAAAACAGGTTCGACAATAGTAACATCGTTTGAAATAGCTCCTAATCGGTAAGATTCAAAATATAAATTATCCATCAAATCTATTTCTTCTTGAGAATTAAAATAGGTTTGATAACCAATTGTCGCATAATTAAAGAGGTTATATGGCTGATCTAAAATAATTTTACCAACAAAACTGTTATTTTTTATGGGCTTTGAGGAATCTCCTAAGTTAAACTGAGCATCTACATTTACAATATTCACCATAGGAATTAATGCATCATAAGCTCGATAATTAGCATAGGTAAGATCTTGTGAACCTCCGAGGATAAGTGGTATGATGTTTTTCTTTACTAGAATAGTTATAGCCTCTTTTAAAGCAAAGTAAGTGTCTTCAACACTTTCACCTCTATTAATATCCCCTAAATCGGCTATTGTGGTATTCCAACTTCCAGGAAAAAGGCTATAAAACGACTTTCTAATTTCATTCAATTGAAATTCTTCTCCTATATAATTGACATCATTTCTGTTTTCTAAAACACCAAGAATGGCCACATTAACACCTTCCAAATCTGGAATACCATATTGCGCCGAATGAATTTTAAGTTTTCTACCCAGTGCTTGAGCAGATAAAAGCTCATTATGTGCTAAAACTGAATCTGAAACTGGAGATAAAAAATTAAAGTTCATGTTGTTCTACTATTTCTTTTTTGCTGGCGCTTTCTTTTTTGCAGTGGGTTTCTTTTTTGCAGCTTTCTTCTTAGGCGTATTGGCTTCAATAATCGCTTTTGCTTCGTCTAAACTCATTTCAGAAACATCTACTGTTTTAGCAAGCTCAACTTTCACCTTACCTTTTAAAACATTATGCCTTCCCCATCGTGCTTTTTCAACACGAATACCTTCATCTTCCCAATTATGGATAACCTTATCTATTTCCTTTTGAATTTTAGTTTCAATCAACTCAACAATATCTGCATCGGATAAGTTATCCCAGTCGTACTTTTTGTTGACATTAATAAACATGTTATTCCATTTTATAAATGGTCCAAAACGCCCTTTACCTTTTTGCACCGGTAAATCCTGAAACATATATATAGGTGCATCTGCTTTTTGCTTTTCTTTAATTAAAATAATAGCATCATCAAGTTCCACACTTAATGGGTCTGTTCCTCTCGGTAACGAGACAAAAGCATCTCCAAATTTTACATAAGGCCCGAAACGTCCATTATTTACTAATATGTCTTCTCCTTCATAATCACCTAGAGATTTAGGAAGCTGAAATAAATCCATAGCTTCTTCATAAGTAATGCTACCTAATTGTTGGTCTGGACTTAAACTGGCAAACTGTGGCTTTTCTTCATCATCAACCGTTCCTATTTGTACCATAGGGCCAAATTTTCCTAAACGCACACTTACTCGTTTACCAGTTTTAGGGTCTTCACCTAAAATACGCTCACCAGATTCTCTCTCTGCATTTTCTTTTACATCTTCAACTACAGGATGAAAACCTTTGTAAAATGATTTCATCATTTCAGTCCAATCTACATTACCTTCAGCAATCTCATCAAAATCAGCCTCTACTTTAGCAGTAAAATTATAATCTAAAATCTGTTCAAAATGATTCACTAAAAAGTCGGTTACAATGATTCCTATATCTGTTGGAACTAATTTTCCTTTATCTGAACCAACTTTTTCGCTTAACATTTTATCCTTAACAGCACCCAGTTGTAAAGTGAGTTGAGCATAGTTTCGCTCTTCACCTTCAACTGTCCCTTTTTCAACATAATTTCTATTTTGAATTGTTGAAATTGTTGGCGCATAGGTAGACGGACGACCAATACCTAATTCTTCTAACTTCTTAACTAAAGAAGCCTCGGTATATCTTGCCGGTGGACGTGTATAACGCTCTGTTGCTGTAATGTAATTATTAAGCAATGTTTCGTTAGTTTTCATTGCCGGCAACATTCCATCTTGTTCTACATCTTCATCATCAGTACCTTCTAAATACACTTTTAAGAATCCATCAAACGTGATAACTTCTCCGTTTGCACTAAATGTTTCGTTATGTGTTGAAGCACTAATCTTAACATTGGTACGCTCCAATTCTGCTTCACTCATTTGTGATGCAATGGAGCGCTTCCAAATTAAATCGTATAATCGTGCTTGATCTCTATCAATATCTACTGAATGCGTAGAAAAATTTGTAGGCCTGATAGCCTCATGCGCTTCTTGGGCACCTTTAGCTTTTCCTTTAAAATTTCTTGGTTTACTATATTTTGAACCGAAGGCATCTTTGATTTCAGCCTCTGCTCCTTTTCTAGCTTGATCAGATAAATTAACACTATCTGTTCTCATATATGTAATTAAACCAGCTTCATAAAGGCGTTGTGCCATCGTCATGGTTTTACTTACTGAAAAATAAAGTTTACGAGATGCTTCTTGCTGTAATGTTGAAGTTGTAAATGGTGCAGCAGGAGATTTTTTTGCAGGTTTTTTTTGTAAATCTGCTACTTTAAAATCTGCTGAAGCATTTTTCTCTAAAAATTTTTGTGCTTCTGCTTTTGTTGAAAAATTCTTTGGAAGTTTTGCTTTAAAGGTTTGTCCATCTTCATTTGAAAACTCAGCATCTATTCTATAAGATCCTACAGGTGTAAACCCTCGAATATCTCTTTCCTTTTCAACAATTAGTCTTACGGAAACCGATTGTACTCGACCTGCAGATAAGCCTCCTTTTACTTTTCTCCAAAGTACTGGTGACAATTCATAACCTACAATTCTATCTAAAACACGACGTGCCTGTTGCGCATCTACTAAGTCGTAATCAATACCTCTAGGGTTTTCAATAGCCTTTAAAATAGCCCCTTTAGTAATTTCATGAAAAACAATACGTTTTGTTTTGTCTTTATCCAATTTTAAAGTTTCGGCTAAATGCCAGGCGATAGCTTCACCCTCTCTATCTTCATCACTTGCTAACCAAACCATTTCTGCTTTTTTAGCTAAGTCTTTAAGTTTTTTTACAACTGCCTTTTTATCTTTTGAAACCTCATATTTTGGTTTAAAATCACCGTCAACGTCAACCCCTAATTCTTTGGAAGGTAAATCGGCAATATGCCCAAAACTAGATTCTACTTTAAAATCTTTTCCTAGAAATTTTTCAATGGTTTTTGCCTTTGCAGGTGACTCTACTATCACTAAATTCTTCGCCATACTTCATTTTTTGAAGCTACAAATGTATATGAAAAAAAGTTTATCTGTAGCATTTTATGGATTATCTGATCGTTATTTAAATAAAAAAACCTGCTTTTAACATTTTAAAAACAGGTTTTTAATATTGAAAATTGAATTTTTATTCTGTTGTTGTTCCTATGTCATCAATAGCATTTTGCTCATTTACATCTAAAGTTTTTTTATAAATAAAGTAAAGCGGTATGTATGCAAATGATGCAGTAACAAATACGCCTATAAAACACATAATCATTCCAACCACTTGAGCTAAAAGGCCTGCTACAAACATTAATCCAAACGTAATTAACCATTTTTTGTTACCCAATTTAAACCCCACTTTAACAATATCTGAAGCAGACATATCTGGGTTAAGAGCATAAATAACATTTATTAAGGCAATGGGGACCATTACATAAATAATAGGAATAACACAAAGTAATACAGCCACCAAACTAATGCCAAATGTTATGGCTGCAAGTTTTATTGTTTTTCTTAAATAAGGTTTTTTGAAAAAATAAAAATAATCATCTGACGAGATTTCATTTAAATCTTTGGCCTTACATATTCTATAAAATGCCGATTTTAATCCAAAACCAATAATCATTGCAAAAAACATAAACACAATCATAACTAAGTAAAACGGAATTAAAAGCGCCATATTTACCTCTCCGCCTTCTTGCATAGATTCAGGATCTAAAACTCCCAAGGCTATTAATGGCGCGTACATGACAATATAAAAAGGAATCATCATGGCAAAAGTCAATAATAGAGTCACTAAACCTTGTAACCAAACTTTCTTAAAAAGATCAATGGACTTGCTGAAAATATCGCCAAAATCTAAGTCTTTAGCAATTTCAATCTTGCTAAGTAAAGTTTCTAAAGTATTCATTATAAAATTTATTTAAGTATTAATAATCTTTATCGTCTCAAGTGCCTATTTGTTCTATTTCGCTTGTCTCCCCAAAACCTATAACTTCTTTATAAATAAAAAACACAGGTAAATACATTACAGATATGGTAAACAAAACCCCTATACCGCATCCTATAATCCCCAACATTCCTAAAATACCCGCAACAAACATGGTTCCAAAAGTAATAAGCCATTTCTTATTCCCTAGCTTAAAACTTGCTTTCACAATTTCCGCTTCACTTAAATCTGGATTATTAGCAAAAATAATAGTAAAATAAGCCAATGGCACAAACGCATAAATATATGGTATCATAAATAAGAATTGAGTTACCGCAGCAATACCTGTATGAATAATACCAAGCATTAATAATTTAGAAAAATATTCCTTTTTTAAAAAATAAAAATAATCCTCCACTACATTTTCTCCTAAGACATATTGCTTACAAATTCTGTAAAACGCAGCCACAAAAGCCATTGTTATCGTGCTGACTAGGATGGTTTGCGGAACACTATGAATTATAGCTTCAGAATAAAAACTAAGAAACCCATCAAAATCAAAACCATCTAAAGGAAGATTGTTTTTGGGCGCTAAACCTATTAGAGAAAACAAAATATTTACTACAAAAGCAAAAGCAACTATAAGTAAAACAACAACAAAACCGTTAAGCCACACCTTTTTAAACAGTTCTATTATACTATCAAACAAATTACTAAAGTCTAAGTCCTTAGCATTATTTATTTTTTCTTCTAGGCTATTATATGTATTCATTTTTGGTTTTCTATGTTATAAAGTAAGTGATTATTTTTCTAAATTAGTTACAATTATACATAAAAAAAATCTGCCCCAAGGCAGATTTAGATACAACATTTGTTTAGTTTAATTTAATATATATGAGCTTATGAGCCCAATGTTGTTTTCAATATATTCGTATTGATACAAAGTCTTTTCTCCTATCATAATCAAACTTTTTTCTAAAGGAATAACATCTTTAGCTTGAATATCTTTTAATGAATTCACTAATCTTAAATCCTCAGAAGTCTCACGTTCAAATAGTTTTAAACCTGCCGTACCATCACAAACGTAAAGCATGTCGTTTTTAATTCCTAAACCATAAGGGTTTTCTAAATTATACCTAGCAGCTAAAGTTGGATTTGTTTTATCGCTAATATCAATAACCTCTAATACGCTTTCAAGTTGGCCGCAAAGATTACCTCCTCTTAAAGTCAAATAAGCATAATCTCCATCAACAACTACAGGGTCACAACCTTCCCAATGCTTGAAATCTGAAACAAACTCAGGAGATGATGGGTTAACCAAATTATAAATATACATTCCATTTGTACTACCAAGATATAAATACCCTTCCGCTTGAAACATAGTCTCTATATTCCATCCTGCATATTGCGTATTAGACAATACAGGCTCTGCTAAATTTTGAATATTAAAAATAGCCATCTCATAATTTCCAACAGTATATAAATAATTGTCTACAATCTGAAATCGTGCTAAAGAACCTCCCGTTCCGGTCGTAGATTCTGCACCGGCACTTAAAACAACTCCATCATCTAAAGCTTTATCAATTGTATTATCAACTTTTTTTCGTCGTTCTGTGGTTAATGTCCATCCAACAATAATATCATCATCAAAATCAAACTTCCCATAATCTACAGCTTCAGCTTCAACTGGAATATCATAATTATAGACATTAAAAACATCTTCTAATTGCTCTATAATAGATACATTATTAATGTCCGAAATATCAAAAACCACTAAATCAGTAGCACTATCAGCATACAAGAAATTGTCTTTAACCGAAATATCCTCATTACCAGGAATCTGGATAAACTTAATTGCTTTTGGTGATTTTGGGTCAGAATTATCAATAATATGAATCCCAGAATGCACATCGCCAACAAAAATATAATCTTGGTAAACATAAATTTTACCCGGTTCTTCAATAGTCTTAGGTGCAATAACTTCAACCGAACTTCTAAAAGTAGTTTTACTCATTAACTGCGGGGTTGCGACTTGCACAAATTCATAATCGGCATCATCATTCTTATCACAAGATAAAGCGCCGATAAAAACTAAGGACACGAAAAAGTATTTCAATTTCATATTTATGTGGTTTCTAATTTTAATACTTATAATTTAATGAAGACTCCAAGCCTTCTATATGCAGAATTATTTCATTACTTCCATTAATTTGCAAGGGTGTTAAGTCAAAAGAAACTGACCTTCTAAAATATGCTTCACACGATTCATCATTTATTAATTGAAATTTCAAAAAGCGTTGTTCTGGTGATGATTCAGCAATTGCTCCAGAATCCACTAATTTAAACCCCCAAGATTTACTATCGCAACCAGAAGCACCAACCTCTAAATTTAAACAATCATTTGTTATTTCAGCACTCACAAAAGTAAAATTGACTGAACTTAAATTTTCATATAAACTTGGACTAACAACTGTTGTTTCCTCACATATCTCGTTAGGAAGACTAATAACATCGTCTTCATCACATTGCATATTCATAAAGCACAATGCTAAAAGTATAAATAAAGAAATCTTTTTAATTGACTGCATTTTTTTTAGGAGTTTTGTTATTAATATAGATACATAAAACGCATTAAGGTTGCGTAAATAATAAAATAAATTTAACTGCCACTTTGTCATAAAATATAAATAAATCGTATCTTTGCATACTTATTGACCGATAGAGGTTTCAGTAAATTATGGAAAAGATAATAGACGAAAATAAACAAGGAGAGTCTTTAGCTTTAGAGCAAAAAGAAGATAACAAACGTAAACTTTTTATTGAAAGTTATGGTTGTGCCATGAATTTTAGCGATAGTGAAATTGTAGCTTCCATTATGGTAAACCAAGGATATAATACCACCCAAAACCTTGAAGAAGCAGATTTGGTTTTAGTAAACACCTGTTCTATTCGTGATAAAGCGGAACAAACGGTTCGCAAACGCCTTGAAAAGTATAATGCTGTAAAACGGGACCATAATCCAAAAATGAAAGTTGGTGTTTTAGGTTGTATGGCAGAACGCTTAAAAACCAAATTTCTTGAAGAAGAAAAAATTGTCGATTTAGTTGTTGGACCAGATGCATACAAAGATTTACCAAATCTTTTAGCCGAGGTTGATGAAGGTAGAGACGCTATAAACGTTATTCTTTCAAAAGATGAAACTTATGGTGATATTTCACCAGTGCGTTTAAACACAAACGGCGTTACTGCTTTTGTTTCAATAACACGTGGTTGCGATAATATGTGTACATTCTGTGTGGTGCCTTTTACTCGTGGACGTGAACGCAGTAGAGACCCACAAAGCATTATAGAAGAAGTGAATAACTTATGGAGTAAAGGCTATAAGGATATTACGTTGCTTGGTCAAAATGTAGATAGTTACTTATGGTATGGTGGAGGCCTTAAAAAAGGTTTTGAACAAGCCAGCGATATGCAAAAAGCGACTTCAGTTAATTTCTCTAAATTACTAGAAATTTGCGCCAAAACACAACCAAAAATGCGTGTTCGTTTTTCAACATCAAACCCTCAAGATTTAACTATGGATGTTGTGGAAACCATGGCTAAATATCAAAATATTTGTAGTCACATTCATTTACCTGTACAAAGTGGCAGCAATCGTATTCTAAAAGCCATGAATCGTTTACACACTCGTGAAGAATACAAAGCACTAATTGATAAAATTAGAAAATCAATTCCAAATTGTGCTATTAGTCAAGATATGATAGTCGGCTTTCCAACGGAAACAGAAGTTGATTTCCAAGATACCGTATCCCTAATGGAATATGTAAAATATAACTTTGGCTATATGTATAAATATTCTGAGCGCCCAGGAACTATGGCTGGCCGAAATATGATAGATGATGTCTCTGAAGCAACTAAAAAACGAAGATTACAAGACATAGTAGACTTACAAAGGGTTCACAGTGAAATTAAAACCAAAGAATGGCTTAACAAAACTGTAGAAGTATTAATTGAAAAACAATCAAAAAAATCAGAAAAACAATGGTCTGGTCGGACATCCCAAAGCATTGTTTGTGTATTTCCTAAAGCACATTACAAAGTAGGTGATTTTGTGAACGTGAAAATTACAGATTGCACGAGTGCTACGTTAATTGGAGAAGCAATAGAATTATCAATGAACAATTAAGAACATGGAATCAGTTCAAGCTATAAAACAACGTTTTGGAATTATTGGCAATAGCCAATCGCTAAATCGTGCTATCGAAAAGGCTATTCAAGTCTCACCAACCGATATTTCAGTTTTAGTAACTGGAGAAAGCGGTGTTGGTAAAGAAAGTATTCCTAAAATAATACATCAATTATCTCACAGAAAACACAATAAATATATTGCGGTTAATTGTGGCGCCATACCTGAAGGCACGATTGATAGTGAGCTTTTTGGGCACGAAAAAGGTGCGTTTACTGGTGCAACACAAACCCGTGCCGGTTACTTTGAAGTAGCGGATGGCGGAACCATTTTTCTAGATGAAGTTGGCGAGTTACCATTAACCACTCAAGTGCGTTTATTGCGTGTTTTAGAAAATGGTGAGTTTTTAAAAGTGGGTTCCAGTAAAGTACAAAAAACCGATGTGCGTATTGTAGCAGCAACAAACGTAAATATGTTTGAAGCTATCGAAAAAGAAAAATTTCGTGAAGATTTATATTATAGATTAAGTACAGTAGACATCAATTTACCTCCACTTAGAGAGCGTCAAGAAGACATTCATTTACTGTTTAGGAAATTTGCTAGCGATTTTGCTTTAAAGTATAAAATGCCAACAATAAAACTAACAGATAATGCTATTCAAATTTTACTAAAACATCGCTGGGGCGGAAATATTCGTCAGTTACGCAATATAGCTGAACAGCTTTCTGTTTTAGAACAAAACAGAATCATTTCAGCAGAAGTTTTAAGAAGTTATTTACCAGCAACTGCAAGAACCAATTTACCTGCAGTGATTCGGACTTCAAAATCTGAAAGCGATTTTAGTAGCGAACGTGAAATTCTGTATAAAGTTCTTTTTGACATGAAGGCCGACTTAAACGATTTGAAAAAATTGACCATGGAGTTAATGAAAAATGGCAATGTTAAAGATGTTGAAAAAAACAATGAAAGTCTGATTGAAAAAATCTACGGAAGCGATGATGAAGAAGCGATAGAAGACAATGATATTTTAGCAATTCCTGAGCACACGCCTACTGAAGAGGGAGCATCACCCACTCAAGACAAATATTACTTCGCAGAAGAAATTGAAGAAGAAGAAACTTTATCTCTACATGACAAAGAATTAGAATTAATTAAAAAATCCCTTGAACGTCACAGCGGAAAACGTAAATTAGCAGCTGCAGAATTAGGAATTAGCGAACGTACATTATACAGAAAGATTAAACAATACGATCTTTAAAAAGAGGTATTAAACAACAAGACATAGGAACTATTCGTTATACAATCATAAACTAAATGCCACACTGCGCGTCGTCAAAGTGTTTTTAAATATTATATGAAAAACTATTTTTTTTACTTTTCACTTTTAGGGGTAAGCTTGACACTTTTAGGTTGTGGCGCATACTCTTTCACTGGGGCCTCAATACCCGCAGGAACAGAAACCTATCAAGTTAATCGTTTTGAAAACACGTCTTTATTAATAGAGCCAGGTTTAGAAAGAGATTTCAAACTAGCGCTTGAAGACCTCATTCAAAATCAAACCAATTTAAATTTAGTTCCGTCTAAAGGTGATTTAGTTTACGAAGGCGAAATAACCAATTATAGAATTTCTCCAACTACAGCAACTTCAGATAATAGAGCTGCACAAAACAGATTAACTATAAGCATTAAACTTCGCTTTTTTAACAGAAAAAAAGAAGAGGACGATTTAGAACAGAGTTTTTCTTTTTTTTATGATTACCCAGGAAGCGCGCAACTTGTAGGATCACAAAAAACTACAGCACACGAAGAAATTTTTGAACGTATTACTCAAGATATTTTTAACGCAACGTTAGCAAAATGGTAGATAACAATTAAAAGAATTAAATTTGACTTATCCAATGAATCAAACAGATTTTACATCCATATTACAAAATCCGCTAGCTATATCACACGAGCAAACCGAGGGCGTAAAATCTATTATTGATGAATTTCCATATTTTCAAACAGCACGTGCCATATATTTAAAAGGACTAAAAGACCAGAGTAGTATTACCTACAACCAGGAACTTAAAACTACTGCCGCTTATACAACTGATAGAAGTATCTTATTTGATTTTATAACTTCAGAAGCTTTTATTCAAAATGAAATTTCAAAATTCATAAAAAAAAATACTGAAAACTTAAAAGGTATCAATTTAGATATTGAAGATGTATCAGTTAAAAAAAGTGTTACCATTGATGATGCTCTAAAGCAACAAATAAAAGATACAGATGGTGTATTAGACCCTACTTTGTTTCAACCTAAAGAAGCGCGTCCTAAAAAGATTTCGAGTTTTGTATTAGATGAATCTGAAGCTATTGAGAAAGTAACTCAAAAAACCAAAACTCAAGAAGCTACAGCTGAGGATATATTGAGATTAGGCAAACCTCTTCAATTTGACAAAAAAGAAACACATTCTTTTAACGAGTGGTTGAAATTAACTCGTTTTAAACCTATTGAAAGAACTACCAAGAACGAAGAAACTCAAGATAAAGATAAATCACCAGACACTTTAAATAAAGAGAAAAAGTTTGAACTTATTGATAAATTTATTTCAGAGAATCCCAAAATAAAACCTAGTAAAACCAATACGCAAAAAGTAAATTTAGCAAAAGCACAAATGATACAACCTGAAGCTCTAATGACAGAGACTTTAGCACGTATTTATGTCGAACAAAAAAACTACAAAAGCGCCATTCAATCTTATAAAATTTTAAGTTTGAAATATCCAGAAAAAAGTAGTTTCTTTGCAAACCAAATTAAAGCAGTAAAGCAATTACAAGAACAAAATAATAAAGAATAATGAGTACGTTTACAATATTTTTAGTCCTTATAGTCGTTGTAGCATTTTTACTAATAGTCGTAATCATGGTGCAAAACCCTAAAGGTGGCGGATTATCATCATCTTTCGGTGGTGGTGGAACACAACAATTAGGTGGTGTAAAAAAGACAACCGATTTTTTAGATAAAAGCACATGGACATTAGCAACCTTGTTGTTAGTATTAATACTATTATCTAACGTTGCTATTGACAGAGGAACAGCTAGTTTAGATTCAAAGGCATTAGATCCTGATGCTCAAACAACACAACCTTTGCCTGCACTTCCAGCAGACACAGGAAATGACACTGCCACACCTGTTGATGCTTCAACAGAAGAGTAATAATTACGAAAAAACAAAAAATGCCAACTTATAAGTTGGCATTTTTTGTTTCTGCAAGTTTGTCAGTTCCTAAGTATTGGCACATTTTTAGTACAAAACCTAAGGGTTAATAAAATTTAAAAAATAAACAGATAGACAATGGCACTAAACATTAAACCATTAGCAGATAGAGTTCTTATTGAGCCTGCTGCCGCTGAAACAAAAACAGCATCAGGAATTATAATTCCAGACAATGCTAAAGAAAAACCGCAAAAAGGAACTGTTGTAGCCGCCGGACCTGGCACAAAAGACGAGCCTATTACTGTTAAGGTTGGCGACACTGTTTTATATGGTAAATACGCAGGAACAGAATTAAAGCTTGAAGGCAACGATTATTTAATCATGCGTGAAAGTGACATATTAGCTATTATATAAATGGCCTTTAGCTTAAACTAAAACTATTATTAATACTTGGCTAATAGCAAAGCGCTAAAGGCTAATAGAAAAACTAAAAAAATGGCAAAAGATATAAAATTTGATATTGATGCACGCGACGGTTTAAAACGTGGTGTAGATGCATTAGCAAACGCAGTGAAAGTAACATTAGGTCCTAAAGGGCGTAACGTAATTATCAGTAAAAGCTTTGGTGCACCGCAAGTAACTAAAGATGGTGTAACTGTGGCTAAAGAAATTGAATTAGCTGATGAGCACGAGAACATGGGAGCTCAAATGGTAAAAGAAGTTGCTTCTAAAACTAACGACTTAGCTGGTGATGGTACAACTACTGCGACCGTTTTAGCTCAAGCAATTGTTAAAGAAGGTTTAAAAAATGTAGCTTCTGGTGCAAATCCAATGGATTTAAAACGTGGTATTGATAAAGCTGTTGAAACGATTGTAAAAGACCTTGAAAAGCAAGCTCAAAAAGTTGGTAATTCTTCTGAAATGATAAAACAAGTTGCTGCAATTTCTGCAAATAACGATGATACTATTGGTGACTTAATTGCTACCGCTTTTGGTAAAGTTGGTAAAGAAGGCGTTATTACTGTAGAAGAAGCTAAAGGCATGGAAACTTATGTTGACGTGGTTGAAGGTATGCAATTTGACAGAGGGTATTTATCGCCTTATTTTGTAACTGATGCAGATAAAATGATTGCTGATTTAGAAAATCCATACATTTTATTGTTCGATAAAAAGATTTCTAACTTACAAGAAATTCTTCCAATATTAGAACCTGTAGCACAATCTAGTCGTCCATTATTAATAATTGCTGAAGATGTTGATGGTCAAGCATTGGCTACTTTAGTAGTTAATAAATTACGTGGCGGATTAAAAATTGCTGCTGTAAAAGCCCCAGGATTTGGTGATAGACGTAAAGCAATGCTTGAAGATATCGCTATCTTAACAGGTGGAACTGTTATTTCTGAAGAAAGAGGTTTTACTTTAGAAAATGCAGATTTAAGTATGTTAGGTTCTGCTGAAACCGTAACAGTTGATAAAGACAATACAACGATTGTTAACGGTTCTGGAAATGCAAAAGATATTAAAGCTAGAGTAAACCAAATTAAAGCACAAATTGAAACGACAACTTCAGATTACGATAAAGAAAAACTACAAGAGCGCTTAGCTAAATTAGCTGGTGGTGTTGCTGTACTTTATGTAGGTGCTGCAAGTGAAGTTGAAATGAAAGAGAAGAAAGACCGTGTTGATGATGCTTTACATGCTACAAGAGCTGCAGTTGAAGAAGGTATTGTTGCCGGTGGTGGTGTTGCTCTAGTTAGAGCTAAAGCAGTTTTAGCAAAAATTACGACTGAGAATTTAGATGAAACTACAGGTGTACAAATTGTAAACAAAGCTATTGAATCTCCGTTGCGTACTATCGTTGAAAACGCCGGTGGTGAAGGTTCTGTTGTTATCAATAAAGTTTTAGAAGGTAAAAAGGATTTTGGATATGATGCCAAATCTGAACAATATGTTAATATGCTTAAAGCTGGTATTATTGATCCTAAAAAAGTAACTCGTATTGCTTTAGAGAATGCAGCATCTGTTGCTGGAATGATTCTAACTACTGAGTGTGCTTTAATCGATATTAAAGAAGATACTCCCGCTATGCCTCCAATGGGCGGTGGTGGTATGCCAGGAATGATGTAATGGCGAATCGCCATAAATAAATAATTAAAAACGCTTCCAAATTATTGGAAGCGTTTTTTTTTGTGAAATTCGCTAAAGATTTATCTTTTTTAATTTGATTTTTCATAAAGAAGAACAAGTCTATTGCTTTTAATCTTATAGAATTCTGGTAGACATTTTAATCTACAGTAAACAAATTATAATTTCTAGACCATTCAATTGATTCGCCCGGTTTTATAAATATATTAAAAAACAACTCCGGACTAATCACGTGTTTCCAACCCCAAAGATTCACTTTATCTGTTTTGAAACTTCCAACTTCACTAATTCCAATTTTACTTTTAAGGTTTATTAACTCCCACTCTGCATCAACTTTTTCACTACCATTAAGGAAACTAAAAAAGAATGGTTCTTTAGGCGAGCCATTAAATTTAATGTCATTTATGCCAATATCAACTTTTTGTTCAAGGTTAACAGTCTCCCCGAATAACTTAGGTTTTAATTGAAACGGGAATTTCAATATGTAATCACTACCTATCAAATCTTTATTTATTGCTGTAAAATTATGACAGTATTCATTTGTAACAATATCTTTTTTGCCTGTGTTTTCTAAATAATATTTAATAGTAAAGCTACTGTCATGTAATTCAATCTCTTTTTTTAACAAATACGAATAACCACAAACAGTATCTGATTTGCAGCTAATTATAATTTTATTTGATTTAGCAACAACTTTAAATTCGGCTGGTTTAATCTCATAATTCTTATTGAACAAGTATTGATTATCATCTTTTTTTAAAAGCCCCACACCTATTTTATGAAACCAACCACCTACCTCAGCTTCATCAAAACCTAACGCTGTATCAATTCCAAATTCATTATAAAATCCTTTCCCGAAATAATTTTTATTTTGACAATCAGTGATTTCGACACTTGATAATTGAATATCTTTAAATTTTACTTTAATAATTTTTCCAGTCCAATCAAATCTTGAAAAATTATAATTTTCAAAAGGTGTGTCAATATGAAGCTCTAGGTTTTCATTTTTAAGTATATGTGCCATATTAATATAAAAAAGAATTAATTAAGTATTAAGGGTCATGTTTTAATTAGAATTTTAACAAAGTTATATTTTTTCATAAAATCAAGCTTAAGAAAAACTAAAAAAGCCCAGACAAATTGTTTGGGCTTTTAAAATCCAGAATTAGACATCTAATGATTATGCCCAACATTCTTTTTATGTTATTCTGCTGCTTCGTGCTCATCTTTTACTTCTTCATCCCGATATTTACAACACGCATGCACCGTTGCGTAAGCTTCATCTGTAGCTTTTACATTTTTAGTGTCATGTCCTGCAGCTAACACCTGTTTTTCAATGGTTTCCATATCTGTTTTACGGGCATCATATATCAAATTTAATTCGTGTGTATCAATACTCCATTGTGCAAATTTCACACCTTTAGTATTCAAACACGCCTTTTCAATTCGTGCTTTACACATGCCGCAAATACCATCAACTTCCATAGAAGCTTTGGCGTTTTTATTTTGTGCAAAAGTTAATGTTCCCGTTAGCATTAAAGCTATAATTAATAATTTCTTCATTTTTATCTATTTTATTTTAAATCGTAATCCCGCGAAATACATACTTCCAAAAATTGGGCCATATACAAACGTACTATCAAAATTCCCTCCAAATGGGGCATCTGCTCCTAAAATCGGGTTGGGTTGCCTCAAATTAGTGATGTTTTCACCTCCTAAATATACTTCAAATTTTGGAGAAAACACTTTGGTTATTTGAGCGCTTAACGTTGCAACATTTGGTGTTCTTTCTGGTAATTGATATTGAACAGGGTTACTAGTTGTAGACGCGTAACGTTGGTTACTTAACCAGTTAAATGTAGCATCAAATTTCCAACGCCCAAGTTGTCCTTCTTCTTGATGTGTTTTATAACCAACATTGGCAAATAAACGATGCTTAGCTGTTAAAGGCCTTTCCAACCTGCCAGAATTATAATCGGTTTTTACATCGTAATATTTATATGCCATTCGCAAATCGAAATACTGAAAAGGATTATAGTTAAATTCTACCTGAAAACTATTGGCAAAACTTTTCCCTTCTAGGTTATAAAAACTAACCTCAGTAGGATTTTCCCAATCCACTACAATTTGGTTTTTAAAATCGGTTTTATAATAATCTAAAGTAATATCCGCTTTTCTTCCAAATAAATTAAACCCTTGTAGATATGAAAATCCATAATTCCATGCTATTTCTGGATCTAATCCATAAATATTCCCACCCGAATTGAAAATATTAATCTGTCTTGATGTTGAGAACATTTGCTGATTTTCGGTAAAAATATTAGCACTTCGTTTTCCTCTTCCAAAAGATGCTCTAAATGCAGATTTACCCCAAGGTGAATACCTCGCATGAACTCTTGGTGTTATAAATGTCCCTAATAAATTATGATGATCAATACGAACACCTGCGGTAAGATTCAACAATTCTAAATCATCGAAACTATACTCAAAAAATGCTCCGACTGAGTTTTCTGTTCTTTTGTAATCTGTTGTATTGACTAATTCATCATATTGGTCATAGGTATAACTTACCCCTGTTTTTATTTTATGCCTAGAATCGCTAATAATAGAGTTATAAAGAGCATTAGCATATAAACTATTATGTTTAATATCATATACATTCAAACCAAAATAGGATTCTTGCTTATGACTACTATAAGCCGCTTGAACACCGAGACTTTGCCATGGCACATTTGGATTAACATAACCGAATTTAGCAGCCACTTCATAACGCCTTGTATCGATTTCGCTACCCCAATTATTAGTGGACAGTTTATCAGTATTTGGATTGAAATCTAATTCACCCGTTTGTTTTTCATCATTTAAAAATTTCAAATTAATAAAGCTTACAAAACCTTTTTTAGTATCTATATATTGCCAACGGTTCATTAAATTAATCTGATCAAATTTTGGCATATCCAAAAATCCATCATTATTCACATCGTGTTCTTTATTGTGAGTATTTCCATGGATATATAATCCTGTATGCCACTTATCATTTACTTTGGTGTTAATGTGTGTATTTAGTTCTAAACGCTCACTTGTCGCACCATACAAGTTGACAAACAACTTATCATCAGTTGATGGCTTTACCAATTCCGCGTTTATCTGTCCCGCGATACTCTCAAAACCATTTACCACACTCCCCGCCCCTTTGGTAATTTGAATACTTTCAACCCAAGTACCTGGAATAAAACTTAACCCGTAGGCTTGTGAAGCACCTCGAATGGAAGGAATATTTTCCGTAGCAATTAAAATATACGGACTTGTTAATCCTAACATTTTTATTTGACGGGTTCCTGAAATAGCATCGGCAAAATTAACATCAATAGACGGATTAGTTTCAAAGCTTTCAGATAGGTTACAGCAGGCTGCTTTTAATAATTCGTCACTACTCACATTTATTACATTTGTAGCCTTAAAATAAGATTTTGCAGTAGTCTGTTTCCTTGACTTCAATGTAACAGTGTCTAAATCATCAGTAGATTGTAACCAATGTTTTATTATTTTCGGAGCATTAATAGTTAGCGTATCCGTTTTAAAGCCCACGTAACTTATAACCAATTTATTGTATTCTGATTTGTATGATAGCGCGAAGTTACCATCAATATCGGTTACTGTTCCAACTTCAGTACCCAACCAATACACGTTAGCTCCAGCTAAGCCTATCTCTTGGTTTTTATCGTTTGATTCCAATATGACTCCTGAAATACTTCCTTGGGAAAAAACTATAGTCGGAACTAGTAATAGTATATATAAAATTTGTTTCATTTAATTACAGGTTTTAATTAGCATCACAATAGCCATTACTATCATAATACTATTTTCAATAAAAGTTGCTTTAGTCATAGGAAGCTTTAGGGCGGTTCCTAAGCAGGCACATTGAATTGACTTCTTATCAAGCAATGTTTTTGTAACTCCAATAGTGGTGATTCCTAAAACAATTAAGGTTATAATCAATGCTATTGGAGTTTCAATTCGCATTAAAAACATAACACCAAGAGCAACTTCTATAAAAGGATAAACCCAACCATATAAGGGTATTACTTTAGCTATTGGATCATACATTTTGAATGATTCTGGAAACCCTTTTAAGTCTAGTAGCTTAAAAAAGCTAAAAACTACATAAAAAAGCCCCATAAAATCAAGCATAAATCCATTAATATCCCAAGGGTTTTTATTTAGTAAAGCAGATGCTATAATAATATAAGCAAATATTAAAAACAGTGGAAATAGTTGATGTAAATCACTTTTTTCTTTGTCTATAGAGCTTGAAGTTGTTTTAAAAATATTTTTTTCTGAAATTGAATATTTATCAGATAATACCATTCGTAATTGTTCAGTTGAAATGTGATTTGACATTTCAATAATAGCTTCGGATGTTTCTAAATTAACTGAAGCCTTTTCAACTTCTGGAAGTGCGTTTAATTTGTCTTCCACAGAAGTTCTGCAACCATCACAGGTCATACCTGTAATTATATATGTATGTTTCATTTTGAAATTTAATTTGAATTAATAAATCTTTTTATATTTCCGCGAAAGCGAAAAGACAATAAAATTCTCTTCATAAAGGGAATAACAAAAATCTATATATCAAATGATAAAAACCTGATCTAAAACCTGAATATCGGAGACCAAATTAGGGGGAGAATAATCTTTATGAAGAATCGTTTGTTTTGGTGAACTCTCAAAAAGATGTACGTATGAATAAGTGAATACGGTTATAACTTGTTGTTGCTCAAAATCTAGATCTTCAAATGCTGACACTTTTAATTCATCTTGACCTTCGACAATAGCTATCTCATCTTTACAACACGTCTTCTTTTTAAGGATTTCTAAAGGTTCCATAGCACATTTCTCAGCTTCAACAAACATTGAAACATCTACTAATACGTCACCGCAAAAATGCTTTTCAATAGTAAAAGAAACCGTTGAAAATAATACTAGCAATGCCATTACAGCAGAAAAACCTTTATTTAACAATCGTTTATTCACAAAGCAAAAGTATAAAAAACAAAAGCTTTAATAAGATTTTTATCTAATGTTTAACATATAAAGCTTTCAGTTTTTAATCTTATGATAGTAAAACGCGGGTAATAGCAGAATTAAAAATATAGGCTGAATTAAAAAACGTCGAACATTAAAAAACAAATAATAATCTTCTTGATTAGGGTTAACTACAAAATATAAGTAGAGAACCATAAGAACAACAAAAGCAATAGCATAAATTAGTACCGAAAATTTAATAATGCTTTTATCTTTAAAAACCACAAATAAAATAGCCAATGAAATAAGCGTGTTTAAAACAAAACGTAACGTTGTAAAACCAAATACTTTTGCCACTTCACGCCTAGGGCTATCCATGTATAAATAATCATTTTGAAAGAACTCAAGATAAGGATCGTAAAACAAAACGTCTTCAAAAAAACGAATCAAAATCAGCATCATCACTAATATTAAAAGCAGAATGTATTTAGTTACTTTATGCATTATTCTTATTCAATTTTGAAAATCTATTTACCCAAAATATCCAAAGTAAAAATACCATTCCATATATAATACCAGGGAAAATAACGGTATGCAAAACATCACTATATTCTGGGTAATGATACAACCCTAAGGTTAAAATAACTATTCGCAATAGGTTTACTGCGTAAATCAAAACACTTCCAGAAAGTATATAAAAAAAAGTAGTTTTTAATTTTCCTGAAAAGGCAACTATAAACGAAAGAAATAAAATAACAATACTAATAGAGTTGCAGCCTTCTATGATTCGTGCTAAATACTTACCATTTAAAATCAATTTCATTGATGGTTCAGCCGGGTGAGGCACGACTTGCGTTTGATAACCAAAAGAATTCAGTAACGTTTCAATTTGTAAAGAAACCAAATTAGTCATATAGTCTGGGTAAAACTTTGAGCCATGAGAATATTGTAGATATAATTTATTAACCACAGACAACAATGCATATACCAACAAAAACGTAAGGATGAATTTTATTACCGACTTGTATTTTATAAAAAGTGAATTCAAATATTGAGATTAATTTTATGACATCTGGATATCGAATTTACACCTTTTTAGATACTTTTACCAAAACTTTTGAATTTATGATTTTTGAAAAACTAAAACCACAAGTAGAAACGATTATTTTTAATACAAATAATACTATTGACGAACGTCTTCTAAGTCTTTGTGAATTACTTGAAACCCATATTGAATACTACAATTGGGTTGGTTTTTATTTTAGAAATGGTAATAAAGAAGAATTGCTTTTAGGCCCGTATGTTGGCGAACCCACAGACCATACGATCATTCCATTTGGAAAAGGTATTTGCGGACAAGTAGCACTAAGTAATGAAAACTTTGTAGTACCGGATGTATCTGCTCAAGAAAATTATATTGCCTGTAGCATTACTGTAAAAGCTGAAATTGTAGTTCCCATTTTTATTAATGGCGAAAATATTGGTCAGATTGATATAGACTCTAATACTCCTGATCCTTTTACCAAAGCAGACGAACAGTTTTTAGAGTTTGTTTGTGAAAAAATTGCTAAAATTTTATAGTTGTTAACAACTTCTCGTTTTCGTTAAAAAATTGGAACCTTTTTCAATAATTCTGCGCTTATTTTATTAGATGAAATAGGTACTTTTGCGAATATTTAGAATAAAACCTGAGAAACATCAACAATTTCATTCCAAAACTATAAAAAAGTACCAATGAGCAACGAAAAAAACATTAAATCAGCATTAATCTCTGTATTTAGTAAAAACGGCTTAGAGCCTATTGTAAAAGAGTTAGACAAACAAGGTGTAACTATATATTCTACTGGTGGTACAGAAAAATTTATTAATGATTTAGGCATTAAAGTTGTTCCTGTTGAAGATGTAACCTCCTATCCTTCTATTCTTGGTGGGCGTGTAAAAACATTACACCCAAAAGTTTTTGGCGGTATTTTAAACAGACAAAATCACGATGGAGATGTAGCAGAATTAGTTGAGTACGACATCCCACAGATTGATGTCGTTATTGTTGATTTATACCCTTTTGAAAAAACGGTTGCATCGGGAGCTATTAACCAAGATATTATTGAAAAAATTGATATTGGTGGTATTTCATTAATTCGTGCTGCTGCTAAAAATTATGCTGATGTGATTTGTGTGTCCTCTGTTGATGATTATGCTGAATTTTTAGAATTAATTTCAGCAAACAATGGTACAATTTCAGAAGAAGACAGAAAGCGTTTTGCTGGTAAAGCCTTTAATGTATCTTCGCACTATGACACTGCTATTTTCAACTATTTCAACAAAAATCATGATGAAGTAGTTTTAAAAATAAGCGAAACTAATGGCAAAGTTTTACGCTACGGAGAAAACCCACACCAAAAAGGGTTTTTCTTTGGAGATTTTGATGAATTATTCACAAAACTTCACGGTAAAGAGTTAAGTTACAATAACCTTTTAGATGTTGATGCTGCAGTTAACTTAATGCTAGAATTCACAAACGACGCACCAACATTTGCCATATTAAAACACAATAACGCTTGTGGTTTAGCACAACGCGACACGCTACACCAAGCCTATGTTGACGCTTTAGCTGGTGACCCTGTTTCGGCTTTTGGTGGGGTTTTAATAAGTAATAAAGAAATTGATAATGCTACTGCACAAGAGATTCATAAATTATTCTGTGAAGTGGTTATCGCGCCTTCTTTTTCCGCGGAAGCCTCAGAATTACTTAAAGGCAAAAAGAATAGAATTTTATTAGAAATCCATGAAGTAGATATGCCAAAAACAAACGTAAGAAGTTGTTTAAATGGTGTTTTAGTTCAAGATAGAAATAATATTACAGACAAAGTAGAGGATTTAAAGAATGTGACTAACACAGCTCCTACTCAATCTCAAATTGATGATTTAATTTTTGCTTCAAAAATTTGTAAGCACACCAAATCGAATACGATTGTTTTAGCTAAAAATAAGCAATTATGCGCTAGCGGAACCGGACAAACTAGTCGTGTTGATGCTTTAGAACAAGCTATACATAAAGCCAGTTCTTTTAAGTTTGACTTAAACGGAGCCGTTATGGCAAGCGATGCTTTTTTCCCGTTTCCAGATTGTGTAGAAATAGCGAACAATGCAGGTATTAATGCCGTAATTCAACCAGGTGGTTCTATAAAAGATCAATTAAGTATTGATTACTGTAATGAAAATGCAGTTGCTATGGTCATGACTGGCACGCGTCATTTTAAACACTAATGGTCCGTATACTTTAAATTTTTCAATGCTTTTAAACTAAAAATTCAACGATTTCTTATAGTCTAAAATTCGATGAATAACGTATAAGAATCACATCCTTTATTTTAACAAGAATTTGAACCTCTTAAAAGGCATATATTTATTAACTTTTATTACATTTACGTGATTCGTTTTTAAACCACTTAAAAATTTTAATAGCACATGGGATTTTTTGATTTCTTAACAGAAGAAATTGCAATAGATTTAGGCACTGCAAATACGCTTATAATTCATAACGATAAAGTTGTTGTTGATGCGCCTTCTATAGTTGCTCGCGATAGGATTTCTGGCAAAATAATTGCCGTTGGTCAAGAAGCTAGTTTAATGCAAGGAAAAACTCATGAAAATATTAAAACCATTCGTCCTCTAAAAGATGGTGTTATTGCAGATTTTGACGCTTCAGAGCAAATGATAAGTATGTTTATTAAAAATATACCTGCTTTAAAAAAGAGATTCTTTACACCCGCATTACGTATGGTTATTTGTATTCCTTCTGGAATTACAGAAGTTGAAATGCGCGCCGTAAAAGAAAGTGCAGAACGTGTAAATGGTAAAGAAGTGTATTTAATACATGAACCTATGGCTGCGGCTATTGGTATTGGTGTTGATATTATGCAACCAAAAGGAAACATGGTAGTAGATATCGGTGGTGGTACTACCGAAATTGCTGTTATTGCTTTGGGCGGAATTGTTTGCGACAAATCTGTTAAAATTGCTGGTGATGTATTTACTAACGATATTGTATATTATATGCGGACCCAACACAATCTTTATGTGGGAGAACGTACTGCTGAAAAAATAAAAATACAAATAGGTGCTGCTACTGAAGATTTAGAATTACCTCCTGAAGACATGAGTGTCCAAGGTCGTGATTTACTAACAGGAAAACCTAAACAAGTTCAAATTTCATATAGAGAAATTGCAAAAGCTTTAGATAAATCCATCCTTCGTATTGAAGATGCGGTTATGGAAACCTTATCTCAAACTCCTCCAGAATTAGCTGCGGATATATACAACACAGGTATTTATTTAGCTGGTGGTGGTTCTATGTTACGTGGTTTAGACAAACGTTTATCTCAAAAAACAGATTTACCCGTTTATATTGCTGAAGACCCATTACGGGCGGTAGTTCGAGGTACCGGTATTACACTTAAAAATTTACCTAAGTACAAAAGTGTATTGATAAAATAGAGACCCCTATAAATCATGCAACAGATTATTAATTTTATAATAAGAAACAAAAACTTTTTGTTGTTCTTGTTGCTATTTGGTTTTTCTCTTTTATTTACTATTCAATCACATTCTTACCATAAAAGTAAGTTTATAAATTCCGCTAATTTTTTAACTGGTGGTGTTTATAATTCTTTAAATAACGTTAGTAATTATTTCAACTTAAAGTCTCAAAATCGGCTGCTTTCAGACGAAAACAAGCGATTACGCTCACTTTTACTAAATAATCAAATTAAAACAGACTCCGCTTATGTTGATAGTCTCATGTTTGACAAGTCATATCAATTTTACACTGCTAGTATTATAAAAAACAGCTATTCATTAAGTAACAATATTTTAACGCTTAATAAAGGTAAGAACGACAGCATTAAACAAGATTTTGGTGTTATTTCATCAAAAGGTATTATTGGCATCGTTGATAAAACAAGTAGTAATTATTCCACAGTCATATCCATCTTAAATGCAACAATTAGTATAAGTGCAAAATTAAAAAAAACAAATCATTTAGGATCATTAATTTGGGATGGAGATTCTTCAGAATTCATACAACTTACAGACATCCCTAAAATTGCTCCTGTTAAAATTGGAGATACTATAATTACATCAGGACAGTCCTCTATTTTTCCAAAAGGTATACCAATTGGTGTTATTGATGAATTTCAGCTCGACCAAGCTGAAAATTATTATGAAATTAATGTAAAGCTGTTTAATGATATGACAAGTGTTGAACATGTTTACATTATTGAAAATGTAAATAAAGAAGAAATTAAAAATTTACTGAGCAATAAATAAATGAATAGTATATTTTCAATACATACCATCCGATTTATTGCTTTGATCTTGATACAGGTTTTAATCTTGAATCATATTAACTTTTTAGGCTATATAAACCCATATATATACATTCTTTTCATTGCTTTATTTCCTGTAAAAAATAATCGCGTAGTGCTTATTATGCTAAGTTTTATTTTAGGCATAACTATAGATATGTTTTTAGACACAGGAGGTATTCATGCGGGCGCTTCAGTATTTATAGCTTACATAAGACCTGTGATTTTAAAATCTTCTTTCGGAACGATTTATGAGCATCAATCGGTAAAATTTAACACCGTAGATTTTGGCTCAAAACTCACTTATTTCGCACTTCTTACAATATTACACCACTTCGTTTTATTTTCTTTAGAAATATTTAGCATTTCTAAAATAATTTTAATCTTCCAAAAAACGTTATTCTCAAGTATATTCACTATTATAATAAGTGTTGTGGTAACAATAATTTTTACTCGAAAATCGAAATGAGACAATTTTTACTTTTCATTTTTATAATTGCTGTAGGCATTTTGTTTCTTTCGAGACTCTTCTACTTGCAGATTTACGATTCGAATAACTATAGTTTGTTTGAAGACAATGCTATTAGAAAAGTATATGACTATCCCAAACGTGGTTTTGTTTACGACAGAAATGGTAATTTGCTTGTAGCTAATCAACCATCTTATGATGTGATGGTAATTCCGCGTGAAGTTGAACCTTTAGACACTCTAGAGTTTTGTTCTTTATTAAAAATTGACAAAGAACAATTCATAAAAAAATACCACAAGGCCAAACGATATTCTCCAAGACTACCCTCAGTATTTGTGTCGCACCTATCGAAAGAAGATTATGCTGTGTTACAAGAGAAAATGCGGAAATTTGATGGGTTCTATATTCAAAAACGTTCTTTAAGAGATTACGAAACCACCATTGGGGCTAACGTATTAGGCGATATTGGCGAAGTTAATAATAGTGATATAAATAGAGACCCATACTATAAAATGGGCGATTTAAAAGGCAAACAAGGGGTTGAAGCCTCTTATGAAAACACACTTAGAGGCGTTAAAGGTATTAAGTTTATTCAAAAAGACAGATTTAACAGAAATATTGGTCCCTATAAAGATGGTAAGTATGATACAATTCCTGAACAAGGAAAAGATATTACAATAACTATTGATGCAGAACTTCAAGCTTATGGCGAATTACTCATGCAGAATAAACGCGGTGGTGTTATCGCTATTGAACCTGCTACAGGAGAAATTTTAGCCATGGTTGCAGCCCCAACATACGATCCTAATATTTTGGTAGGACGAGATCGTTCAAAAAATTTCACAAAACTTTACAACGATTCTATAGCAAAACCACTATTTAACAGAAGTTTGCAAGGTGTGTATGAACCTGGGTCACCTTTCAAGTTAATGAATGCCTTAATTGCACTTCAAGAAGGGGTTTTAACACCTGATGAAACCGTGACTTGCTATGCAGGTTACAAATATGGAAATCGGTTTATGAAATGCCATTGTAACAGAGGTACTCGAAATAACATGATTACAGGTATTCAACGTTCTTGCAATGCTTATTTTGCTACTACTTACAGGAAAATTCTAGACAAGAATGGTAGTTCCTCCGACGGTATTGACATCTGGAGTAAACATGCACAAAGTTTCGGTTTAGGTAATTTTCTAAATAATGACCTATTTGTTGGTCAAAAAGGTAGAATTCCTGATAGAGCTTATTACAAACGTATCTATCCAAAAACATTTTATTCAACTTACACCATATCAAATGCGATAGGTCAAGGTGAGGTTGCAACTACCCCAATACAATTGGCAAATATGATTGCAGCTATTGCAAATCGCGGCCATTACTTCACACCTCATATAATAAAAAACATTGAAGGTCAATCCTTGCCAAAACAGTTTACTAAAGCTAAATATACTACCATTGACAAACCGCATTTTGAACCTGTTATAGAAGGTATGTTACAAGTATACAGAAAAGGAACCGCAGCTTCTTTACAAGTTAAAGATATCGATATTTGTGGAAAAACAGGGACCGTTGAGAATTTTGCTATTATAGACAGTCTTAGAACTCAATTAACAGACCACTCCATTTTTGTGGCATTTGCGCCTAAAGATGACCCGAAAATTGCTATTGCTGTATTTGTTGAAAACGGGTATTGGGGAAGTAGATTTGCAGGTAAAGTAGCTAGTTTATTAATTGAAAGACACATAAAAGGGTACATAACGAGAAAAGATCTAGAAGAGTGGCTTTTAAAACATAGTCTTGAAAATGAATACGCAAAACCTCAATCTGGAAAGCCGTTTAAAATTAATGGATATACGTCTTTTCAAATTGTTGAAGAGCAGGAATATTATCGATTAAAAAAAGAATTAAACAGAATTAATAAAGCTAAAAATTGATGGTTAGGAATACTAACAGACATTTTAAATTCGATTGGATTACCGTTATCCTTTTCTTCTTGTTAGTTGGTTTTGGTTGGTTGAATATTTTGTCGGCATCGCATACAGGAAACACCATAAATTATTTTGATTTATCGCAACCTTTCGGAAAACAACTCATATTTATTTTCTTAACCTTCGGCTTAATTATCCTTTTACTAGCTATCGATGCTAAATTTTATGAACGGTTTTCCAGTGTCATTTATATAATATCTATGTTGTCTTTGGTTGGTCTTTTCCTTTTCGGAAAAACCGTAAACGGTGCGACTTCGTGGTATGCAATTGGCGGGATGACTTTACAGCCTAGCGAATTTGCAAAAACCGCTACAGCACTGGCAGTAGCCAAATACATAAGTGATTTAAACACAAATATTAATTCGTTTAAAGATCAAATACGAACCTTTGTTATTATTATCATTCCGGCCATTTTGGTTCTACTTCAAAATGATACGGGTAGCACTATTGTTTATGCCGCTTTCTTTTTCGTCTTATATCGCGAAGGCTTGCCAAAATATTATTTAACTATTGGTGTTTATATTATTTTATTATCCATTATCTCATTAAAATTCGGACCAACAAAAACGTCTATTCTTGCCTTATTGTTTCTAATTGGTTTTCATTTTTTAAGCAAAAAAAAGTTAAAGATATTTCAATCCATCTTAATTCTTTTAGTTGCTATTGCTGTTTCGTTTGGAGTAAAATTCTTTTATCAAAGTATTTTGCAACCCCATCAGCAAGATAGAATAAGTCTATGGTTACGTTTAGAAAAAGACCCTCAAAAACTTGAGCAAATGAAACGTACTTTTGCTTATAATTTAAATGAATCCGAAAAAGCCATTAGCTCTGGCGGCTTTGCTGGTAAAGGATTCATGGAAGGTACTAGAACAACAGGGAAATTTGTACCAGAACAACACACTGATTACATTTTTAGTACCGTTGGCGAAGAATGGGGCTTTCTGGGTAGCGCCTCTGTTGTGGTTCTTTTCGTGTTACTTTTAATACGTATCCTGCATTTGGCTGAACTACAAAAATCGCAATTTAGTAGGGTTTACGGTTATGGTGTCGCTTCAATTATTTTCATTCACTTTTTTATTAATATTGGTATGGTTATGGGGTTAATTCCCACTATTGGTATACCCCTGCCAATGTTTAGCTATGGAGGTTCTGGTCTTTGGGCTTTTACAATTCTAATTTTTATTTTTGTCAAATTAGATTCTAACCGCATCAACGAATGGTAGATCGGCTCATAATGGGCATTTAATTATTTTACTGTGATGAAATATTATTTCTTATTAATTTTTATTCTGATGTTAATTGTTGGGTGTTCGAGCACTAAAAACGCTGTAAGAAAGTCTTTTTCTGAGAAAGAAGCTAAACTCATAATGAATGCAGATAGCTCAAACCCTATGCGGGTCTATAAGATTAACAGCAAAAAAGATTCCTTACTGCTTAGAACAAAAAGCAACTACATAAAACCAAATCCAAAAGACCCTATTTTACGAAATTTTGTAAAACGTCTTTATGCCACAGTAAGAGATAGTATGTCCATGGGTGTTGGCATTGCTGCACCACAAGTTGGCATTTTAAAAAATATAATTTGGGTGCAACGCTTTGATAAAGTAAACTTTCCTTTTGAAGTGTACTTAAACCCAAAAATCGTTTCTTATTCTGAAGAAAAACAAACGCTGAACGAAGGCTGCTTATCTATTCCAGACAGAACAGAAACACTTAATAGTCGATCCTATGCTATCACTATTGAATATGACACTATGAATGCCGAACATAAATCTGAGATCGTAAATAGTTTTACATCTGTTGTTTTTCAGCACGAAATAGACCACCTAAATGGCATTTTATATCTGGATCATTTGCAGAAAGACATGCTAGATATTGAACAATAACTCCAAAAGATAAACCAATTCAAAATATTTTGTCACCCCTTAATTTAACCTTGTTATTTAATATATTTGTTAGTATAATTCTATTAGTTACAACCCATTTTAGTAAAGCATGTTAACTTAAATAAATAGAAATGGATATCAATGACAATCACATCAATTACGTTGAATTCAAAGCTAAAGACCTGCAAAAAATAAAAGAATTTTATACTATATCTTTTGATTGGACTTTTACTGATTACGGGCCAACATATTTAGCTTTTTCAGAAAGTGGGATTCAAGGAGGATTTGAAAAAACTGAAAGTGAAATTATAAATGGTGCATTGATTATTTTATATCATAAAAACCTTGAATTGATAAAAAGTAAAATTATGAAATCAGGTGGGGAAATCTCAGAAGATATTTTTTCTTTTCCTGGTGGTCGAAGGTTTTATTTTATTTATCCATCAGGAAACGAACTTACAGTATGGTCTGACAACTAGATGGTTTGCTTGAGATGCTCATTTAAACTCAGTGAATGCTGAAATATGTTACGCTAAAGAAAAACGAATAACGGTATACTGCAAGTTGCAGAACTTTATAGTGCGTCTTTAAATTAATTTCAAACAATAAGTTAAAACCAGAATTTAGGATTATTGCAAATGGAATCAGTGTTCGATCTTCAATAATTACTTTTTCAACTCAAGTTTTTCAGCAAAATAATCGCAAAAATCTTTCATGGTAGCACTCATTTTATCGTCTTGAGTGGCTTTATAGAAGGTATCACTCATAGCCACTAAAGTTTGATGAAAAAACACTTTCATTTCATCAACTGGCATCTCTTTTGTCCATAAGTCAATACGCAAAGTTTCTTGGGTTTTAGCATCCCACACGGCAAGCATCATGGCTTTGGCCTCCTCATTAGTTATACCACCATCTTGAGCCGTCCAATGTATTTTTTCTGGTACTCGGTTTTCATCCAATTCAACATTAAGCTCTATTTTAGAAGTAATCGTATTTGCCATTATTTACGTGGTTTAAACTTTGAATTATTAAAAATATCTTCGGTACTTTTTATAAGCATATCTTTTAAAGATGCATCATTCTGCTCCATATAGGCCCTAACAATATGCCAACCTATATATTGCCCTAAACGCCCAGGAGAATCGGCATCGACACCCTCTAAATAAAACTTAGAAAATGGTGCAGGGTTTATAAATCTGCGAGGTAATTTAGAATCTGTACTAAACAACAATTCGCGGCTTACTAAAAAACGCCATATATAGCTTTCGTTTGTAATGGCCCAATTCAGTTCAGCTTCACTATAACCAATGCGTTCAGCTTCCGTTTTAAAAGGCACCATAACATCTTTAAAGTATAATAGCTTCCCGAAGTAAATCATTTCATCTAGCAAGGTTTTACGTTCTGGATGATAGGTATGTTTTTTTGCATATTCGTTAGCGAGGTCGACTACAATTTGCTCTTTGTTTAAATTCACTTTTAAAAAGTTAGCAATACTGCCGTAAAACTCGTGGTTGCTTCCTAAATAAGAATCTAATGCAATTACCACAATAGTATCTGTAACGATTATTCTATTTCTATGATCTACATCATTTGTGGTCGTAATTATTCTTGGCGAGTTAAACTCTGAAAAATAATATTTTAAATGGTTGAATAAGGATTCTATTTCAGTCTCAGTGTCTTCAATATCTAAAAACACTTTATCAACTTCATTAAATAGTTGAATTTGCAAGGTGTCTTTTGCCTTAGCTAACCAAAATGAATCTGGATATTTTTCAGAAAACATAAAAGGATAAGCCCTTTTTATATCCACCAGTTTGTTTGAAGTGACTTTAGAAAATAACTTATCAAAACGTTCTATTTGAACATCTGTATTAATTTTAGCTATTTCATGCTCCAAAGTCTTATCTTTTTTACAAGAAGTAGCGATCATTACAACTAATAAAAACAAAAATATGGATTTCATAGAAAACTTAAATGGCATAAATTTTTATAAATTGAGCGTAAGGGTTATTTTTGTTTACAAAGGTACTATTCTTAGATTTAAATTCATTTAAAATGCAAACAGAAAAAGTTGTAAATCATATTGTAAATTGGCTTAAAGATTATGCCACAAATGCTAGCGTAAATGGTTTTGTTGTTGGGGTTTCTGGAGGCATCGACTCTGCGGTAACTTCTACACTATGCGCCAAAACAGGACTCAACGTTTTATGTGTAGAAATGCCTATTCATCAAGCTGAAAGTCATGTTACGAGAGCCCAAGAGCACATTTCTCAACTTAAAAATCATTTTGAAAATGTTGATGATACACGTACCGACTTAACACCTGTTTTTGAGGAGTTTAAAACTGAAATTTTTATGGATGGTGACCAAGCTACAGTTGATATGGCTTTAGCTAATACTCGTGCTAGATTAAGAATGACCACACTTTACTACTATGCTGGCCTTTATGGCTTATTGGTTGCTGGGACAGGAAATAAAGTAGAAGATTTTGGCGTTGGTTTTTATACCAAATATGGTGATGGTGGCGTGGATTTGAGCCCTATTGCAGACTTACTGAAATCGGAAGTTTATGAAATAGGTGAATTTTTAAAAGTACCTAAATCCATAATGAAAGCTGCACCAAGTGATGGTTTATTTGGAGATACAAGAAGTGATGAAGATCAAATAGGAGCCTCTTATCCAGAACTTGAATGGGCCATGAAAATGGATGATGAAGGAAAAACTGCAGATGCCTTTTCAGGAAGAAAACAAGAGGTATTCAAAATATATAAACGATATAACAATTCTAACAAACATAAAATGATTTCTATTCCAATTTGTGAAATCCCTACTAATTTGTCATAATTATTGCAGAATCTGTAAAAAAGTCATACTTTTGTAACAAGCTTATTCTCTCAACATAACTATCTCTCAATTAATTAGTTATAAAAAAAGCTACTCAATTATGATAAAATTATTAATAGCAGACAACCACCCAATTACCAGAAAAGGTCTCGAAGTTCTTTTCTCAGCATCGTCCGACATAAAAGTTGTTGGAAGTGTAAATGATGGCGAAGCCATCTTGGATTTTGTAAAGAAAAATCCTGTAGACATTATTTTAACTGAAGCAGATTTCCCAAAATTAAATGGGTTAACTGTTTTGCGTTATTTGAAAAATGATTTTCCAGACATTAAAACCATTATTCTTAGTGCACAACCAGAAGAAGTTTATGCCATTAACGCCATCAAAGCTGGCGCTGCTGGTTACATAAACAAATCTGTTAATGTAATTACTATTAATGAAGCCATTTTAAAAGTACATGAAGGCGGTATTCATTTAAGCAATGACTTAACGCAACAGCTTGCCTTTGGTACTAGAGTAAACAAAGGTGGTACTTTTTACAAGAAACTATCTACTAGAGAAGCAGAAGTATTAAAACTTCTTACTATTGGCAGGAAAAATAAAGAAATTTCTAAGGAATTAGATATTAACGAAAAAACAGTTAGTACGTACAAAGCTAGACTAATGCGAAAGCTTAAGGTTACTAATTTAGTTGATTTAGTTAATCAAGCAAAACTAAGCCAACAGTTATAACACACGGTTTAGTTTTCTAGATAATAACATTTTTAGACCCGAATAGTCTTTTACTTCTTCGAGTATATTTCTATTCGAGTCTATTTTGTTTTGCAGCGTTTCTTGCTGAAACTCCTTCACTTTTTGGTCTATTAAAAAGCATCGTAAACTTAAAATGGTTTCGCTAACCAATTGAGCTACGGTGTGCATTTTTTCTTTAGGATATATATTCATCCTTTTCCAATCGTCTAAAGCGTAGCGTTCATCTTCCATTAAAATGGTAGTAATTTCATTAGCCATATCTTGATCTACTGAATTCACAAAAATTTTCAACTCAAAATCTTGATCTTGGTTTAACCTATCAATAATGGTATAATAAAGACTTTTAAATTGCTCATTCGTAAATTGCATTTCATCATCCTGAAGATCTAAAAAAATTTTCTCAAACACTTTAACCTGATGAATTACAGGCTCTAAAACCAATTCGCCTTTATCATTTTCTTTTAAAACTAAATCTTCAAAATTTTCAGTTTCATTTCCGTATAGCAATAAAACCTCAATTATTTTTCGTTCTAAAACATACTGAACATCAACTTTTGCAATAGGCTGCTGGTGTTTGACTACTTCAAAGGCTTTTTGTTCTTTTTGATATTGTTTATTTTCTTCTTGAGACTCTTTTTTATTTATTTGAGCCAAAGTGCTAAACAGTACTTCCTCACTTATATCCATAATTCTAGCACATTCCTGAATATAAATTTCTTTTTTAATGCGGTCAGGAATTTTTGAAATACTGTTAACAATATCTCTAACTGTTTCTGCTTTCTTTATAGGGTCGTTTTTAGAATCCTCGAACAATATGGAAGCCTTAAACTGGATAAAGTCTTTGGCATTGTCTTTTAAATATAAACCTAACTCTTCTAACGTATTTTGTTTTGCAAAACTATCGGGATCTTCACCTTCTGGAAAAGTACATACCCTAACATTCATACCTTGCTCCAAAATTAAATCTATACCACGAAGTGATGCGCGCATACCAGCAGCATCTCCATCAAAAAGTACGGTTATGTTTTTTGTAAGTCGGTTTATAAGTCTAATCTGTTCAGAAGTTAAGGCAGTGCCCGAAGAAGACACTACATTATGTATCCCTGTTTGATGGAACTGAATCACATCCGTGTATCCTTCAACCAAATAACAATTATCTTCTTTAGCTATACTTTGTTTTGCATGATAAATACCATAAAGCACCTTACTTTTATGGTAAATATCGCTCTCTGGTGAGTTTACATATTTAGCTGCTTTCTTATCGGTTATCAAAATACGTCCGCCATAACCCAAAACCCGACCACTCATACTTTTTATAGGAAACATAACGCGACCTTTAAATCTATCAAAGCGTTTATCTTCTTTAACTATGGTAAGTCCTGTTTTTTGTAAAAAATCAATATTATAGCCTTGTTTTAGAGCCTCATCGGTAAACGCTTGCCACTCATTTAATGAATATCCTAAATCGAACTTTTTAATGGTTTCTTCAGTAAATCCGCGCTCTTTAAAGTAACTTAATCCTATTGATTTTCCTTGGTCTGTTTTATGCAGCACTTTTTGAAAGTATGTATTGGCAAATTCACTAACCAAATACAAGCTTTCACGCTCGTTTGCTTTTTCTTTTTGTTCAGAAGATTGCTCGGTTTCTTCTATTTCAACATTGTACTTTTTAGCCAAATATCTTATAGCCTCTGGATACGTAAAATGTTCATGTTCCATTAAAAAAGACACGGCAGTTCCGCCTTTTCCTGTAGAGAAATCTTTCCAGATTTGCTTAACGGGCGACACCATGAAACTCGGCGATCGCTCATCACTAAAGGGGCTTAAACCTTTAAAGTTACTCCCTGCTTTTTTTAGCTGAACAAAATCACCAATAACCTCCTCTACGCGGGCGGTTTCAAATACTTGATCGATGGATGAAGGTGATATCAAAAAATGAGATTTTTAGTGTACGTAAAAGTAAGATAAAATTATACATTCATCAAGATATAAACCTCATCTTGACAATAAAACTAAATTTATTGATTGTGATAAATTTATTTAATTGATTATTTTTTAGACAAATCACTCATTACATGAACAACAGATTCTGTAGTATCTGTCAAAATTTAGAATAATTTGATTCTGTGTTAATCCGAAAAATTAGCATCTTTTATGCGCTAAGTTACATGCACAAGACCAATGGTATACAATCAGTAAAAAGCTAACCAAAAAAGGCTCCAAAATTCCGTGACTACCAATATTTTGGCACATGTATTCCATCGATCCGATAAAGTGCCTCACTTAATAAATTTTCTAAATAAAAATTCGCTAATCGAGGCTTATAATAGCTTTCACACTTACGTGCGACTTCACACTTCATTACCTTCCACATTTTGTATCTTCGTTCTCATAGCCAAACTGCAATTTAGAAATCGATAGTCACAAGCTAAAGAAAGAGACAAAACAATGAAATTAGATAGAAAAAAACATTGGGAAACAGTTTATGAAACTAAAAATCCAGACCAAGTTAGTTGGACGCAAGAAACGCCAAAAACTTCACTTGAATTTATCCATTCTTTCGGACTCAAGAAAACTGCAAAAATAATTGATATAGGCGGTGGCGATAGTAAACTGGTGGACTACTTGCTTGATGAAGGATTTGAAAATATTACTATACTTGACATTTCGGCCAAATCAATGGAAAAAGCAAAAGACCGCCTTGGAGAAAAAGTAAATAAAGTAAATTGGATTGTAAGCGACGTTACAGAATTTGAACCCAATATGACTTTTGATTTTTGGCACGACAGAGCAACCTTTCATTTTCTTACAACGACTGAAGAAATAAAAAAATATTTAAAAACTGCAAGAAAATCTGTAAACGGATTCTTGACAATTGGAACCTTTTCCAAAAATGGACCTAAAAAATGTAGCGGTCTTGAAATAAAACAATACAATGAAGATGAATTAACATTGGAATTGAAAAATGGATTCGACAAAATCAACTGTGTAACAGAAGACCACATAACACCATTTAACACAACGCAAAATTTCTTATTTTGTAGTTTTGAAAGACAATTGAACTGAAAATCCGGCGACTAGCAATAAACAAACACTATGAAATACAGTCAGGAAAAAGACAACGACAACGATGATTGACAAAATTAGAAAATTAGAAAAATTATCGATGCTTTTAGATCCGGGATTGAGCCAAAGAACTAAATGGAATTCAAAGGTTCTAGATTACTCGAACACATTTATCAACAAGCTGCAGACTACCAAAGCTTTTTTCTACTCAGACGAAAATGGGAAAGACATATTCAACCTAGATATTGAAGAGAAGTCAACGGGGTTAACCTCATTATTAGATAGTATAACAAAAAATATCGATGAAGTAGGTATAAACCCGGCCTCTGGCGGGCATATGGGATATATTCCAGGTGGAGGACTTTACCCGTCAGCTCTTGGAGATTTTATTGCCGCTGTTAATAATCGTTATGCCGGAGTGTTTTTTGCTGCTCCTGGAGCAGTTCGTTTAGAGAACATGCTTATTCGCTGGATGTGTCGTCTTATGGGTTACCCTGATGAGGCTACAGGCAATTTAACCTCAGGAGGTTCTATTGCGAATCTAGTGGCACTTGTAACAGCAAGGGAAGCTCATAACATCAAAGCTCGAGATTTTGATAAATCTGTAATTTACCTATCAGAGCAGGCTCATCATTCTGTATTAAAAGCTATCCGAATTGCAGGGTTATCTGAAGCTCCAATTAGGTATATTCCTTTAGATGAAAAATTAAGACTTTCAGCAAATGAATTAGAAAAAGCAATTATTAAAGATAAAGAGAATGGTTTGATGCCATTTTTTATAAATGCTTCTTTCGGAACGACTAATACAGGGGCAGTTGATCCTATAGAATCAATTGCTCATATCGCAATAAAACATAAACTATGGTTTCATGTTGATGCCGCTTATGGTGGTTTTTTTAAATTAGTAACTAAATTAAATTCTAAATTTGAAGGCATACAGCAAGCCGACTCTATTACCCTCGACCCTCATAAAACACTTTTTTTACCGTTTGGAACTGGTACTATTCTTATTAAAAATAAAGAAAAATCATTAAAAGCATTTCAGTATTTAGCTGACTACATGCAGGATACTATTGATGCTGATGAAGAAATTTCACCAGCAGATATATCACCAGAACAAACAAAACACTTTAGAGGAATGAGAATGTGGTTACCGCTTAAATTATTTGGTTTAAAGCCTTTTAGAGCGGCATTGGAAGAAAAACTATACTTAACTCGGTATTTCTATGATAAAATAAAAAAAATAGAGGGCTTTGAAGTTGGGCCGGAACCCGAGCTTTCTATTGCAATATTCAGGTATGTACCCACAAATAGAAAGGCAGACTCCTTCAATGAAAAATTGATTAAGGCTATTCAAAAAGACGGGCGCATTTTTCTTTCATCAACTAACATAAATGATGTATTTTGGATACGAATTGCAGTAGTCTCATTTAGAACGCATCTAGTCCACATAGAACTTTTACTAGATATTATTGAAGAAAACGTGAGAAAAATATCAATTGAACTAAATTAAACTAGAGGCTAAAAACGTGTAACTTATTGCTCGTTCTAGCTAGCGTAACTAAATAAATAAGATGGCCATCATTAAAAATTAATCTTGACTGATTACCTAATTACTAAGAACAATAAATTTAATTATGGAGTTTTTCCGAATTATCAAAGTAAAGACACAAGACAAGACTATTCAAGATGAACTAACTATTAAAAATCTAGAATTAATTAGCAGTGATATTTTTGTTATTGGTGATCAAAATAAAACTGAAGCTAATGTTGGAGGTGTTTGGGGAGAATTTACTTTAACTCGAACCAGTATTAGAGGAGGACTGCGTTTTGCATTGGTAGAATGCCCTAATGCATTAACTTGGACCATTACAACCGGAATTCTTCCTGAACCTGACGTTATAGTTATTCATCTAACAATAAATCGTCAAAAACAGATGGAATCTTTTATTGAAGAAATCGAAGAGTTTTTAGACGACCAAAGTATTTGCTTACAAAAATATTTCAAAGAAAATAAATCTATCTAAACAATAATACCCTATGAAGAAATTCTTAAAATTTGTATTACTGATCATCGTATTATACTTTTTGCTTCTAATTCCAATACCTCAGAGTCAGAAAGAAGTACAAATGGCTTCACGAAATCCATTTATTTGGGGGCAGGATAAGCTTTGGGATCAATTAGAAGTTTCCTTTAAAAACGCAAAAGAAATTCCATCTGGAGCTTTGGATTCAATAGTAAATAAGATGACTATTGAAACCGATAGTATATTTAATGAAAATGAAGATAAACTTCTAAAACCCAACGATCCTTTTTATACATCCATTGAAAAAAGGTTTTTTAATATTGCGCCATTAATTGCTGCACAAAAGGTTAAGTCCGATTGGTATATTCGGTTCTATAACCAAGTAAGAAAAAAGATGAAAAATGATTCTCGTTCTTGGGATATGGGTCATGAGCTAACACGAAATCTAACGTATCGCATACTTTATGGTATGAGAGCTACAGTTGAAGAGATTTTACTGCAGTCTAGTGATGATCAATTTATTACAACAACGTTTGTTTCGAATGAACCATCCGTAACTCCTTCAGTAATTGTTTTAGGAATTGAAGTGCATAGTGGTGATTTACTTATAAGTCGAGGTGGAGCAGAAGTTTCTGCCTTTATATCAAGAGGGAATGATTATCCAGGAAATTTTTCACATGTTGCCATTATTCATATTGATAAAGAAACTAACGAACCGTATTTTGTTGAAGCACACATAGAAAAAGGAGTTGCCCTAGCTTCGCTTGATGAGTACTTAAATGATAAAAAACTAAGGTTTATGGTTATGAGACCTCGAGCCGATTTGCTTCAAATGATAGAAAATCCCATGCTCCCGTATGAGGCCTCTTTATATATTTATAATGAATCTCAAACTAGGCATATTCCTTATGACTTTAAAATGGACTATTATGATTCTTCGGCCATGTTTTGTTCAGAAGTTGGATCTTATGCCTATAAGCATTCTGGAATAGAACTATGGGAATTTGAGTCTACCATCTCTTCTAGTGGTATTATAAATTGGCTGAATGATTTTGGTGTGGAAAATTTTGTTACACAAATGCCATCAGATTTGGAATACGACCCGATGTTAAGTGTTGTGGCCGAATGGAGAAATAAAGACATTCTTTTTCAAGACCACTTAGACAATGCTGTTATGGATGCCTTGATAAGTCGTGCCAATAAAGGCGAAAATTTAGATTACAATAATTGGTTGCTCCCGATTGCTCGAACCATTAAAACCTATTCGTTTTTCCTTAATTTAATTGGGAAAGATGGTATTATCCCTGAAGGTATGGATACCCAAACTGCATTGAAAAACAATGATTTTGTGGACCGTTTTAACATATGTAAAACCTCAACAGAATCCAAAATAAAATCTTTTAGAGAAAAAAATAAATACTTGCCGCCATACTGGCAAATGGTACGAATGGCAGAGGAAAGCTTATAAGAATAATAATTAGTTTAATATTAAGTTTAACTTGTTGACTAAAGGAAATTTTATTTACTTCTTTCTATCAATCACATAATTCACCATCAGTTCTAGTGAATTTTTATAATCAGAATCAGGATACGTTTTAAGTATTTGTAAGGCTTCTTCTTGAAAGGATTTCATTTTATTTACGGCATAATCTAAACCACCATTATCTTTAACGAAAGCAATAACTTCTTTAACTCGCTTGGTATCTTTGTTATGATTTTTAACAGAATTAATAAGCCACTTCTTATCTTTTTTAGACGCTTGATTTAATACATGAATTAATGGCAAGGTCATTTTTTGCTCTTTAATATCTATCCCCGTTGGCTTTCCTATTTGCTCATCACCATAATCAAACAAATCATCTTTTATTTGAAATGCCATACCAATTAACTCTCCAAACTTACGCATAGACTCAACATGCAATGATTCTGGTTTAACTGAAGCTGCGCCCAAACTACAACAAGCCGCTATTAACGTTGCTGTTTTTTGACGAATAATTTCATAGTAAATATCTTCAGTAATATCTAATTTACGTGCTTTTTCAATTTGAAGTAATTCGCCCTCACTCATTTCACGTACGGCGATTGAAATGATTTTTAGCAAATCAAAATCGTTATTATCAATAGACAGTAGTAAGCCTTTTGAGAGCAGGAAATCGCCAATTAAAACCGCTATCTTATTTTTCCAAAGAGCATTTACTGAGAAAAATCCTCTTCTCCGATTACTATCATCAACCACATCATCATGAACCAATGTTGCAGTATGAATCAATTCTATAACCGATGCCCCTCTATAGGTGCGTTCGCTCACTTCGCCATTTGCAACCATTTTAGCCACCAGAAAAACAAACATAGGTCGCATTTGTTTACCTTTTCGGTTTACTATGTAATGCGTAATTCTATTTAATAAAGCAACTTTACTAGACATAGAAAGCAGGAACTTTTGCTCGAAAAGATCCATCTCATAGCCTATAGGCTTCTTTATTTGTTCTACTACTTTCAAATAATTGGTTTAAAGAAGTTCAAATATAAGTTTTAGAATAGAATATTTTAGGATTTGTTAGCTAATTGTCCGCAAGCAGCATCAATATCTTTACCTCTACTTCGTCTTACGGTAACCGTTATATTATTTTCTTCAAGTACTTTTACATACATATCTATAGCACTAGAATGGGCTTGTTGAAACTCGCCATCATCAATAGGGTTATACTCAATAATATTTACTTTACTTGGTGCGAATTTACAGAATTCAACCAATGCCTCAACATCTTTTATTTTATCATTAATACCTTCCCAAACGACATACTCATAAGTAATTCTATTTTTGGTTTTAGCAAACCAATACTCCAATGCTTCTCTTAAATCATTTAGAGGAAAAGTAGCGTTGAAAGGCATTATGGATGTGCGTACCTCATCAATAGCAGAATGTAATGACACTGCAAGTTTAAACTTAACATCGTCATCAGCCATTTTTTTAATCATCTTAGGCACTCCTGAAGTTGAAACAACGATGCGTTTTGGTGACATTCCTAAACCTTCTGGTGATGTAATTTTATCGATCGCTTTAATAACGTTATTGTAGTTCATGAGTGGTTCTCCCATGCCCATAAATACGATATTGCTTAGTGGTCTATTATGATATAATCTACTTTCATTATCGATAGCGACTACCTGATCATAAATTTCGTCTGGATTTAGATTTCGCATGCGCTTTAATCGCGATGTTGCACAAAACTTACAATCTAAACTGCAGCCTACTTGACTAGAAACACAAGCCGTGGTTCTGGTTTTAGTTGGTATTAAAACAGACTCTACAATTAAATTGTCATGTAAGCGTACCGCATTTTTTATGGTACCATCTGAGCTACGTTGCATTTGGTCGACCTTGATATGATTAATAACAAAGTTATCTTCCAGCATTTGACGGGTTTCTTTTGAGACATTCGTCATATCCTCAAAAGTGTGTGCCGATTTTTGCCACAACCACTCATACACTTGATTACCTCGGAATGCTTTATCGCCTTCTTTTACAAAGAAATCTCTAAGTTGTTCTTTCGTTAGCGCTCGTATGTCTTTTTTCTTGATTTCCATCTGAATGCAAAAATAAGGAAAGGATTTTCTAATTAGGAATTATGAATTAATAATTATGATTGGTACTTGAAACTCGCATTAGGGATTGTAGCGGCATCCTTTTAAAAAGCTGAAATTGAAACTAAAAACAAGTAGATAACTACATCCTTCATACTTGAAACAAGACTTTTAAAAGATATAGCGAAAGCCCGACCCCTGGGTAATGCTCTATTAATTTACAAAAAAAGCCTCTTAAAAAAGAGGCTCTTTATTATTTTGAATATTATATGATTATATGATTAACATAGCATCGCCATAACTATAGAATTTGTAACCTTCTTTGATAGCTTCATCGTAAGCCCGTTTTATAAAATCGTGACCTGCAAATGCTGCAACCATCATCAATAACGTTGATTTTGGTGTATGAAAATTAGTTATCATTGCGTTTGGTATAGTAAACTCGTAAGGAGGAAAAATGAATTTATTCGTCCATCCATCATACTCATTTAGCTGCCCGCCTGTCGATACTGCACTTTCTACGGCACGAACAGCAGTGGTACCAACAGCGCAAATACGTCGCTTTTCTTTAAGAGCTGTGTTGACAATTCCGGCTGCTTTCCCTTGAATTTTCAGCTCTTCGCTATCCATTTTATGCTTAGATAAATCTTCAACCTCAACTGGGTTAAATGTACCTAAACCTACGTGCAATGTTACCTCAGCAAAATTAACACCTTTAATTTCTAAACGTTTTAATAGGTGTTTAGAAAAGTGAAGTCCAGCAGTTGGTGCCGCAACGGCGCCTTCGTTTTTAGCAAAAATAGTTTGGTAGCGCTCTTCATCTGAAGGCTCTACATCTCTTTTTATATATTTAGGCAATGGTGTTTGTCCTAATTCACTCAATTTAATACGAAATTCTCTGTACGATCCATCATATAAAAAGCGCAGTGTACGACCTCTAGATGTTGTGTTATCTATAACTTCTGCAACCAAGGTATCATCATCACCAAAATAAAGTTTGTTTCCAATTCTTATTTTACGAGCTGGATCAACCAACACATCCCAAAGGCGTTGTTCTTCATTCAGTTCTCTTAACAAAAATACTTCTATTCTAGCTCCTGTTTTTTCTTTGTTACCATAGAGTCTTGCAGGAAATACTTTAGTGTTATTTAAAACTAAAACATCATCTTCATCAAAATAATCGATAACATCTTTAAACATTTTATGCTCAATAGTTTGCTCTTTTCTGTTCAAAACCATTAAACGAGATTCATCTCTATGTTCTGCAGGATATTCTGCTAATAATTCTTCTGGTAACTCGAAACCGAAGTGTGATAATTTCATACGTGTCATTTAGTGTTTTTAATTAGAAAGGATGCAAATATACAATCTGCGCATAGGGGTTGTCAAGTAAATACCTGTTTATTATTCAGTTATTTTAAATCCTATGGATTTTAAGTCTTCCCAAAAGGTTGGATAAGACTTTGAAACCACCATGGCATCTTCAATTATAATTGAAGTTTTCAATGCTAAAGGTGCAAATGCCATTGCCATTCTATGATCGTTATAGGTTGCTATAGACACCATTGAATTTATCCTTTTTGATGCTGATAGATGCAATGATTTGTCTGTAATTTCAACCGATCCTCCTAATTTTTCAAGTTCGATTTTTAAAGCTACTAGACGGTCTGTTTCTTTGATTTTTAATGTGTGCAAACCAATTAAGTCACAGGATATACCTAAAGCAAAACAAGTTACTGCTATAGTTTGGGCAATATCTGGAGCATTTTTCAAATCTAGAGATAGGGGTTCTAAATTCGATTTTTCCTTTTTTAAAGTTAATTTATTTTCACTAAAACTGGCAGAAACTCCAAAGTGTTTATAAATACTCACTAAAGCAGAATCGCCCTGAAGTGAATTCTCCTTGTAAGACGACAAATTGATTTCTGTTCCTACTTCACTTAAAGCTGCAATACTAAAATAATATGAAGCAGACGACCAATCGGACTCTACAGTGAAAGTTTTTGGCTTTAAAGTTGTTGTATTTGGTTTTACTCTAATGATATTTCCCATAAATGAAGATTCTACACCAATCTCATCCAATAAACTTAATGTCATATTTATATATGGAATAGATGTGATTTCGCCTTCAAGTGTTAATTCTAAGCCGTTTTCAAGTTTAGAAGCTATTAGTAATAAAGCAGAAATATACTGGCTACTTACATTAGCTTTTAAAGACACTTTATGTTTGGTAAGTTTTTTTCCTGTAATTTTTATTGGAGGGTAGCCTTCATTTTCTTTATAGCTAATTTGAGCTCCTAATTCTTGCAACGCTTCAACCAAAATTTTGATTGGGCGTTCTTTCATCCTTTTGGATCCCGTAAGAATTGTTTCTCTACCTTCTTGAATTGAGAAATATGCTGTTAAAAAACGCATAGCCGTTCCTGCGTGATGAATGTCAATAATCTCTGATTTAGAGCTTAAAGCATTCGTCATTAAATTACTATCATCTGAATTTGAAACATTTTCTAGTTTAAACTCCGGATATAATGCTTGTAATAGTAATAACCGATTAGATTCACTCTTTGAACCTGTTATTTGAATAGAAGACTGCTTGGCAATTGCAGATTTTTGAAGTGTAACGTGCATGTTCTAATAAATTACTATTTAAAGAAGTCGCAAATTTACTTTAATTTTTCGTTATTATGATGCCTATCATGGTCGCGTTTTGCTTTCTTATCCATTCTTTTATCAAAGGCTTTTTGTAAGTCTACATCTGTTTGGTTTGCTAAACATAACACTACAAATAGCACATCTGCTAATTCTTCACCTAGATCTTTATCTTTGTCACTTTCTTTTTCGCTTTGCTCTCCGTAACGTCTGGCTATAATCCGAGCTACTTCACCTACTTCTTCTGTCAGTTGTGCCATATTGGTAAGCTCATTGAAATATCGAACACCATGTTCGTTTATCCAATTATCAACTTCTTTTTGTGCGTTTTCAATGTTCATTTATATTTTTTTAAAGTACCTAAAATTAACAAAATAAGTAAGGATGGAATAACAATAAATTTTATTTCACTTAAAACGACTCGCAATCCCCAACCGGAAAAAAACTTTTTAATCCCTAACGGCGACACTAATATTTCTCTAAATGAAAAGAAGAATCTATCGTTATTGAATGGTATAAAAAACCCTATACCTTCACCTCCTGATGTCATCGCATCAAAAATTCCGTGTGATATCGTTGATAGAAAAATAACCAAAAACCAAATTAATTTATTGTTTCTACCAATCGTAAGCATTAAAACTAATGCCCAAAGTATAGCAAAAAAAATAGAATGTGTAAATCCGCGATGTCCTAAAGGGTGTTGATACGCTATTCCTAATTTAAAAGTAATAACGTCAAAATCTGGTAAAATTGCAGAAAATATGGCTGCTAATAGTAACCATTTTGTCTGTTTATTACCAATAAGCTTTGTTATAGTAAACCCCACAACACCATGACCAAATATCGATGCCACTATATTTTATTTTTAGTATCTATAATTATTGTTACTGGTCCATCATTTAGTAAATCCACTTTCATATCAGCTCCAAACTTACCTGTATGCACTTTTTTGCCTAAGTCTTTTTCAAGTTGAGTTATAAAACTTTCATAAAGCGGAATAGCAACATCCGGCTTTGCCGCTTGAGTATAACTTGGGCGGTTACCTTTTTTAGTTGAAGCATGCAATGTAAATTGACTCACTACAATCGCATCACCATTTGTATTAACCAATGCCTTATTCATGACTTCATTTTCATCTCCAAAAATTCTTAAATTCACTATTTTGTTTGAAAGCCAATTAATATCTTCTTGGGTATCATCACCTACAATACCTAGAAAAATTAGAAGCCCCCCTTTAATTGAAGCTACTTTTATATCTGCAATGGTTACACTTGCTTTTGAAACTCTCTGTATAACCGCTTTCATTCTTTATCCCAAATATCTGTTCGATAATGCTCATCTTCACCTTCTAACATTTGCAAATAACTTCTGTAACGCGAATATGCAATCTCATCATTTTCCAAAGCCTCCTTTACAGCACATTTAGGCTCTTTCAGGTGCAAACAATTATTGAATTTACAATCTTGTTTTAATTTGAAAATTTCAGGGAAATAATCACCTATTTCTTCTTGTTCCATATCAACAATACCAAACCCTTTTATTCCTGGCGTATCAATAATTTTTGCATCGAAACTTAAATCGAACATTTCTGCAAAAGTAGTGGTATGTTGTCCTTGACTATGTTGTATTGAGATCTCTTTAGTTTTGATATTTAGCGAGGGTTCAATAGCATTTACAAGTGTAGATTTACCAACTCCCGAATGGCCAGAAAACATACTCGTTTTATTAAGCATTAAGGATTTAACTTTATCTACATTTTTTCCAGTTTTGGCTGAAACACCAATACATTCATATCCTATTTTTCTATAAATATGTGCTAAAAACCTAACTTCATTAAGTGTTTCTTCATCATATGTATCAATCTTATTAAATAATAAAACGGTTTTTATAGAATAGGCTTCCGCAGTTACTAAAAAGCGATCAATAAAGCTGGTAAGTGTTGGCGGATTATTAATGGTAATCATTAAAAATACCTGATCTAGATTAGCCGCAATAATATGAGTTTGCTTAGATAAGTTTACAGATTTTCTAACAATGTAATTCCTTCGGTCATGAATATTATAAATAACTCCCGTTTCGGCATTGTTATCAGTTTCTAATTCAAAATCTACAACATCACCAACAGATATTGGATTGGTACTTTTTATTCCTTTAAGACGGAACTTCCCTTTGATACGACATTCGTAAGTATGCCCTAAATCGGTTTTTACCGTGTACCAACTTCCAGTAGATTTATAAACGTGTCCCGTCATAGTGTTTTCAAAAGTAAAGCTAAAAAATTTTTTTTTAGCATAGATATTGGTTAATCTTGTCATTATTAATTTAAAACAAAAACCAAGAACATGAAAAAATTATTAATTGTATTAGCTATTTCTTTATTTACTTTCCTTGAAACAAATGCTCAAGTTGAATACAAAGTGGTAACAAGTGTTGAGTCTATTATACCTAGTGGCTTAGGTCGTTCTAGAATTATTAGCGCTAATGACACGAAAGACTACAAAGAATTTACTAGCACTCAAACCGATGAAAAAAATACACGTAACAAATCTAAGCGTGGCGAAATAAGAGTTAAAGGTTTTGATGAAACTAAATTATTAAACTTTTTTAATGTTGCCGGTATTCGTTTTCAAAACATTGCTGCAAATGACGCTATAATTACTTCTAAAATTAATACAATGATTGAAGAAGGCTGGGAACTCGCTTTTGTAACTAGTGGTGTTGAAAGCGACGGTGGAAAAGGAGATGGTCAAGGTATTTTTATAACACGTTATCTTTTTAAAAGAAATAAGCAATAGTTTTTCTTTATTTAAATATAAAAAATGCCTCACTAAAGTGAGGCATTTTTTATATAATTTATTTAATAAACTATCCGTTAATAACTTTCTCTTGATGATTAATTGATTCTTGGTGAACCGCCTTAAACATCTTTAAAATAAATTCTTCACTTAATCCGTGTTGCTCGCCTTCCAAAACCATTTTACCTAAAATCTCATTCCAACGTTTAGATTGTAAAACTGCCACGTTTTTTTGTTTTTTAAGTGCACCAATCCCATCAGAGGTTTTCATTCGTTTCCCTAATAAATCGATAATTTGATTATCAACCACATCAATTTGCGCTCTTAAATTATCTAACTCGCTGTTATATTCTGCTTCAGCGTTAGATTCTTTTTTGATTTTTAAATCTCTCATGATTTGAACTAAGGTTGATGGCGTTACTTGCTGGGCAGCATCACTCCAAGCCTTTTCAGGATCGTAATGTGTTTCAATCATTAAACCATCAAAATTTAAATCTAAAGCAATTTGAGATACATCAAAAATCATATCTCTTTTTCCTGTAATATGTGATGGGTCGTTAATTAAAGGAATATCTGGAAATTTATTTTGAAACTCAATAGCTAATTGCCACTCTGGAGTATTTCTATATTTTGTTTTTTCGTAAGTTGAAAACCCTCTGTGTATAGCTCCTATATTTTTAACTCCTGCCTTGTAAATTCTTTCGATACCTCCTAGCCATAACGCTAAATCTGGATTTACAGGGTTTTTGATTAACACAGGTTTATCAGTTCCTTTCAAAGCATCTGCAATATCCTGCATAATAAAAGGGCTAACGGTAGAACGTGCTCCAATCCAAAGTAAATCTACATCATGTTCTAAAGCCAATTTTACATGGTTTGCATTTGCAACTTCAGTACAAATTTTCATACCTGTTTCTGCCTTTACTTTTTGAAGCCATTTTAAACCTAATGCTCCAACACCCTCAAACATACCCGGACGTGTTCTTGGTTTCCATATACCTGCTCTAAAATAGCTTACGTCTGTATCTTTCAATTCGTGAGCAATTTTTAATACTTGCTCTTCCGTTTCTGCGCTACATGGACCTGCAATGACTAACGGATGATCTAAATTTAAATCATCTAACCAGGTTCTCATTTCTTTTTTGTTTTCCATAATTTTATTCTTAACTAATTCCTTTTAAAATATCTTTAATATGATTTGTGCTTTCCATCTCACTGAAAATAGCCTCAAAATCGTCTTGTTCCATTAACTTCTTAAAATGGGCGAGATTGTTTATGTACTCTTCTAACGTTTCAATAACATTAGTCTTGTTTTGCTTAAAAATAGGCGTCCACATTTCTGGAGAACTTTTAGCTAAACGCACCGTTGAAGCAAATCCACTACCTGCCATGTCAAAAATGTCACGCTCGTTTTTTTCTTTCTCAATAACTGTTTTTCCTAACATAAAAGCACTAATATGCGATAAATGTGATACGTAGGCTATATGTTTATCATGATCTACAGGATTCATATAACGAATACGCATTCCAATGTCAGTAAACAACTTTAATGCTTTTTCTTGAAGTTTGAATGTTGTTTTTTCAACTTCACAAACAATATTCGTTTTTCCTTGAAACAAACCTTCAATAGCTGCAGTTGGCCCTGAATGTTCTGTTCCAGCAATAGGATGCATTGCTAAAAAATTTCTTCGCTTTGGATGATTTTCAACAGCTTTACATATATCTTCTTTAGTAGAACCTGCATCAACAACTAGGCCTGTATCAGATACTTTATCTAAAATAGTAGGCAATAGTTTAACAGTAGCATCAACAGGAATTGAAACAATTACTAAATCCGCATTTTCAATATCATCTAAAGTGGCCTTTTTATCAATTAGCTTTAACTCCAAAGCTTTATCTAGGGTTGAATCTTTTCTACTAATACCATGAATAACCACATCTGGATTATTCTTTTTGATATCAATAGCAAGACTACCTCCTATTAAACCAACTCCTATGGCGTATATATTTTTCATACTATTTTACTCGAGCTATAGCTTCTTCTAAAACTTCGGTTGATGCACATAAAGAAAACCTGATGTAACCTTCTCCTTTTGTTCCAAAAATGGTTCCTGGTGTTATGAAAATATGATTCTCCTTTAACACCAAATCGATAAACTCTTCAGACTTTATATATGCTGGTAATTTTGCCCAAACAAAAAGTCCTGATGCATCCTTATCGTAAGTACAATTTAACGCATCCGCTAATTGCCAAACTAAATTTCTACGTTCTTTATACACATTATTCAAAGTAGCGAACCACATATTTGAACATTTCAACGCTTCAATCGCTCCTTTTTGTATGCCGTAAAACATACCAGAATCCATATTACTTTTTACTTTCAAAATATTATTAATATGCTCGCTAGCTCCCATTACCATACCTACACGCCAACCTGACATATTAAAGGTCTTACTTAAAGAATTCAATTCTAAACACACATCCTTTGCGCCTTCAACACTTAAAATACTTTTAGGCGAATCATTTAATATAAAACTATATGGATTATCATTTACAATTAAAATATTGTGACGCTTTCCAAAGGCTACTAATTCTTCAAATACAAATTTACTAGCTTTTGCACCTGTTGGCATATGCGGATAGTTAACCCACATCAACTTCACTTTACTTAAATCTAAGCGTTCTAAAGCTTTAAAATTTGGCATCCAGTTGTTGGCCTCATCAAGTTCATAAAGCACACCTTTTGCGCCTACTAGTTTTGCTACAGATTGATAAGTTGGGTATCCTGGATTGGGAATAAGTACTTCATCTCCTTCATTTAAATATGCCATGGAAATATGCATAATACCTTCCTTACTTCCCATCAATGGCAAAATCTCTGTGCCTGAACTTAAGTTTACCGAAAAATGTTCTTTATAAAACCTTGATATAGCATCTCTAAGTTCTGGAAGCCCTTGATAACTCTGATATTTATGAGCAATAGGGTTTTCAAAACTTGCTGAAATAGCAGACAACACTTTTTTTGGTGGTTGCATATCTGGGCTACCAATACCTAAATTAATAACAGGTTTACCACTTGCAATAAGCAAATTCACTTCTCTTAATTTCTTTGAAAAGTAGTATTCTTCAACAGTTTGCAATCTGTTCGCTGCCTCAATCATAACTTAGCATTTTTATATTCTCCTAACACTTTAAATTCCTCCCCCATAATATCTATAATAGACTTTGCTTTTTTGAAATCGTCATAACTTTCAAACGTAACATCAACAAAAAAGGCATACTTCCATGGTGTTTCGACAATTGGCAAAGATTGAATTTTTGTTAAATTCAATTTACAATCGCTCATCACATTTAAAATAGTAGCTAGACTTCCCCGCTTATGGTTGGCCTCAAATTTCATAGAAGCTTTATTTATTTCATTTTCTGGCACTTCAGAATTGGTCCGTTTAACTATTACAAAACGGGTTTCATTATGCCTAATCGTTTGTATACTATGTGCCAAAACATCTAACTCAAAAATTTCAGCAGCGGCAACACTTGCAATGGCACCAACACCAGTTAATTTTTTTTCTTGAATCCGTTTTGCTACTTCGGCAGTATCTTTATCTTCAACTAGTTTGATGTGCGAATGTGATTTAAAAAACTCTTTACATTGCAATAATGCCATAGGATGTGAATACACTTCTTTAATATCAGCAATACTTTGATTTGGCAATGCCATTAAATTATGTTGAATATCCAAATAATGTTCACCAACTATATGCAAACCATATTTATCAATTAATGCATAATTAGGAATTATAGAACCTGCAATAGAATTCTCTAGAGCCATAATTGCAGCATCGCATGACTGGGTAGTTAAAGAATCTACAACGCTATCGAACGTCATACACTCAATAAAATCAACAGGTTTACTAAAAAACTCTTGTGATACTATGTGGTGGAATGATCCTTTTACACCTTGTATAGCTACTGTTTTTATCAAAATTTGATTTAAAATTTAAAATTTTTATTGTTCCTATTCAATCTATTAACGGCTAAACAAAAAAAAGTCTCGATTTTCATCGAGACTTATAATGTTAATTTATGTTTTAAATTATACACACAACGCCTCGCTTCTTTTGCTAAAAAAGAAATAAAACCAATTGTTAAAATATGTATAATGTCCTATCATCGTAATAATTGAGTGGCTAAAGTAATTAATTATTTAAGAAATCAAAATACTATAAAACCTTTTTTTAGTTTTTATCAAAAGTTTTAAAGATTTTATAGTAAATCACATATTACATTGGATAATCATTATTTTTGAACAAACTATTTTATATATGTCTATTGAAGTTGATGGGGTATCAAAAGTTTACGGCAATCAAAAAGCTTTAAATAATATATCTTTTAAAGTTGATAAGCCAGAAATTGTTGGTTTCTTAGGTCCAAATGGTGCCGGTAAATCAACCATGATGAAAATTTTAACTACTTACTTAAAAGCAAATGAAGGTTACGCCAAAATAAATGGTTATAATGTAGATACCAATTCAAAACAAGTTCAACAAAGTGTTGGCTACCTTCCAGAGCACAATCCTTTATATTTAGAGCAGTACGTTAAAGAGTATTTAGCATTTAATGCAAACATATACGGAGTAAGTAAACGTCGCATTAATGAAGTTATTGAATTAACCGGCCTCATGCCTGAGGTTAACAAGAAAATTGGTCAGTTATCAAAAGGCTATCGCCAGCGTGTGGGTTTAGCTAATGCCTTATTGCATGATCCTGAAGTTTTAATTTTAGATGAACCTACTACGGGCTTAGATCCTAATCAACTAATTGATATTCGTAACTTAATTAAATCTGTTGGAAAAACAAAAACTGTATTTCTGTCAACACATATCATGCAAGAAGTGGAAGCGATGTGCGACCGAGTTATCATTATAAATAATGGTAAAATTGTTGCCGACAAAAAACTAAAAGATCTTAGAAACGAAAAAGAACAAGTAGTTATTGTCGAGTTCGATTATCGTATAGAAGATTCTCTTTTACTCAAACTTCCAAATGTAAAAAAAGTAGTGAATACTCATGATTATGTTTATGAAATCACTTTTAAAACTTCTGACGATATGCGCTCTTATGTTTTTGATTTTGCACATGATAATCAATTAAAAATTCTACAACTTAATCAAAAGAACACAAGCTTAGAGACTTTATTCAGAGATTTAACGACTAAATAATTAGAACTGTATCATTATCATTTTCTAAATATATTTTGAAGTATGACAAATATCATCATACTCCAGCCTTTAAGACATTAATTTTGTAATGTTAAAAACTAAATAAGCATAGTTAAATTGTAATAAAAATGAGCAATAGCTATATTTGTAATTCTACAAAAAGATTAAAATGAGTAAAGGAATTTATGTAGCAACCATAGAGCCTAATAGTGGTAAATCTGTTGTTGTACTTGGCCTAATGCGAATGCTATTAGGTAAAACTGCCAAAGTAGGATACTTTAGACCTATTATTGAAGACATCAAAGTTGGTGAAATAGATAACCATATTAACACCGTCGTATCTTATTTTGAAATTGACATTAATTATAAAAAAACCTATGCTTTTACAAGAAGTCAGGTTCTAGATTTATATAACCAAGGAAAATCTGGTAAAGTTATTGACGAAATCATTAAGAAGTATAAAAATCTTGAGGAGCGTTTTGATTTTATTTTGGTAGAAGGAACTGATTTTTCACATGAAAATTCCAGCTTAGAATTAGATATTAATCTTTTAATTTCTAAAAATTTAGGGTTACCTGCCATAATTGTTTCACAAGGTGATGGGAAATTGCTGTCTGATGTCGTTGATAATGTTCAGTTGGCGCATGATACTTTTAAAGAAGAAGTAGATGTGCTCTCAATAATGACCAACAAAATCAATCCAGATGAGGTATCGACTTTAAAATCGCTTTTAAAAGCACGAATAAATAGTGGTACAGATATTACCGTAATTCCGAAAATCAATAGTTTAGCCAGTCCTACAGTCAAAGAAATTGTAAAAACATTGAAAGGAAATATTCTTTTTGGCCATGACATGCTAAATAATCAAGTTGATAACTTTAATGTGGCCACAATGCAACTCCGTAATTATCTTAACCAATTAAAAGACGATTGTTTGGTAATAACAGCAGGAGACAGAGCAGATATTATTTTAGGCTCACTTCAAGCCAATAGATCAAAAAACTATCCAAAAATTTCTGGAATTATTTTAACAGGTGGTTTAATGCCCGAAGAATCCATCTTAAAACTAATAGAAGGGTTATCAAGCATAGTTCCAATAATTAGCGTTAAAGGAGGAACCTTCTCTGTCGCCAATGAAATAGGCAAAATTAAGTCTAGGATCTATGCCGAAAATATCGAAAAAATCGAGACCTCAATTGCAACCTTTGAAAAGCATGTTGATACTGATAAATTAGCCAACGATTTAATCACGTTTAGATCCGATATATTTACTCCAAGAATGTTTCAATACAATTTGTTGCAACGTGCCTTAAAGGATAAAAAACATATTGTACTGCCTGAAGGTGATGATGAAAGAGTGTTAAAAGCTGCTGCAAGATTGATTGATGCACATGTTGTGGAGTTAACTTTAATTGGTGAAAAAGAAAAAATTAAAGAACGAATAGAAAACTATGACATATCTTTAGACATTAATGATGTAAATATTGTTAACCCAATTGAATCGCCACACTTTAAGGATTACGTAAATACATTTTATGAACTAAGAAAACATAAAGGTGTAAACTTAGACATGGCTAAAGATGCTATGACGGACGTATCGTATTTTGGTACCATGATGATTTATAAAGGGCACGCAGATGGTATGGTTTCTGGTGCTGTGCATACTACAGCCCACACTTTACGTCCTGCATTACAATTTATAAAGACTAAACCAGGAGTTAACATTGTATCGTCGGTTTTCTTTATGTGTTTAGAAGATCGCGTTTCAATTTTTGGAGATTGCGCAATTAATCCAAATCCTAATGCAAAACAATTAGCCGAAATTGCTATTTCATCAGCAAAAACTGCTCAAGATTTTGGCGTTGAACCCAAAGTTGCTATGTTATCTTATTCCTCTGGCGCCTCTGGTAAAGGTGAAGATGTTGAGCGTGTTAGAAAAGCAACTGAAATCGCAAAAGCACAAGCACCAAATTTAAAAATTGAAGGTCCTATACAATATGACGCAGCAGTGGATATGCGTATTGGTAAAAGCAAATTACCTGATTCTGAAGTTGCAGGACAAGCAAGTGTTTTAATTTTTCCTGATTTAAACACAGGTAATAATACTTACAAAGCTGTACAGCGCGAAACCGGAGCATTAGCTATTGGACCAATGCTTCAAGGTTTAAACAAACCGGTAAACGATTTAAGCAGAGGCTGCACTGCTGATGATATTTATAGCACTGTAATTATAACCGCAATTCAAGCCCAAGACTTTTAACTTATGCAAGTACTTGTTTTAAATTCGGGAAGTTCTTCCTTAAAATTTCAATTATTTTCAATGCCAGAAAAAAAGATTCTTTGTTCTGGTTTAATTGAGCGTATTGGTTTTGATGACGCCAAATTCATATTCAAAACTGACAAAAATACTATTGAAGTTGTTGCTGCTATACCAAACCATAAAGTTGGTTTAGAATTGTTATCTAAACAATTATTAGATAAAGAAACTGGTATTATCAAATCTTCAGATGCCATTGATATTGTGGGGCATCGTGTTGTTCATGGTGGAAAACATTTTAGTAATACAACTGAAATCACTCAAGTTGTTAAAGAAAAAATAAAAGCACTGTCTTCGCTAGCACCTTTGCACAATCCAGCAAATCTGGAAGGTATTGAAGTTGCTGAAGCTATATTTCCAAACGCAAAACAAGTAGCTGTTTTTGATACAGCTTTTCATCAATCTATCCCTGAGCATGCTTATAAATATGCCATTCCAAATGAGTTTTTAGAAAAACACAATATTCGTTTGTACGGTTTTCATGGAACTAGTCATAAATACGTTTCAGAAAAAGCTATTGAATATTTAGGGAAACAAAATTCAAAAATTATCACAATTCACTTGGGCAATGGTTGCAGTATGACTGCTATTAAAAACGGAAAAAGTATTGACCATACATTAGGGTTTTCACCAGTTAACGGACTTATTATGGGTACACGTTCTGGAGATATTGATCAATCTATAATATTTCATTTAGCAAAAAAATTCAATTATAGTCTAGATGAAATCAATTCACTTTTACAAAACAAAAGTGGTATGTTGGGCTTAACAGGGTTTAGCGACTTAAGAGATATTCAAGCTGGAGCCGAAAAAGGAAATAAAGATTGTAAGCTTGCTTTACAAATGAATGCTTATCGCATAAAAAAATATATTGGAAGTTATGCTGCAATCATGAACGGGTTGGATGCTATTGTTTTTACTGCCGGTATAGGCGAAAACTCACCTGAAATGAGACAACGCGTTTGCGAAGATTTGGACTATTTAGGAATAATTCTAGATATTAATAAAAATCAAGTAAGACCAGACAAATTGACCGTTGTTAGCACTGATGCATCAAAAGTAAAAGTATTAGTTATCCCAACAAATGAAGAACTAGAAATTGCAAAACAATCGATGGAGTTATTCGAAAATTAATCGTCCTCTATAAACTTCTTCAACATTAATAATTGGTGGTACGTTTACTGAAATAACATCTCCAATACCAGAAATTTTACCTTTAATTTCTTGTTGCGGATTTACAATCATATCGTTTGAACCTCTGTTTGACAAAGTAACTTTTTGGGCTATTAAATTTCGGCCTTCAAATCGAGAAGTTCCTGCTGCAAATGTAATATTCAAATTATCTGTTTGTCCAATAATATAACATACAGATAGATTATTAAATACCAAGTTAAAATTAGTGTTGTCAATTTGCAACCTAAAATCACCAACATTAAAAGATTCAGGAGCACTAAAATCTTCAGATAACACTGTTAAACTAGGATAGCTTAAAACACCATCAGAACTTATTTCATATTGTGTTGAACTTCGTATTTCAGTAATACTAGAGGATGTTACATAAACTTTAGTAATACCATAATCTCTAATATAGTTACACGTATTATTATCAGTTAAAGTTAATCTGCCATCAACAACTTCAGCCACAACATCATTAATCAAATTCTTTCCCGTTTCAATAATCACACTTTGAGTAATTCCTTCTTTAATAATTAACTCAATATCTCGGTTCACTAAAACCTTGTCAAAACTTGAAACGATTATTTCCTGTTGAATAATAGGTCCAGCCTTTTGAAAACAGTCACCAGTATCTTCAATATCACAAGCGATAATTAATAAAAATGATAATATGAATGATAATTTTCTCATAATCTTACGCCTACTCCAAATTCAACACCTTCTGCTTTAGCACCATGAGATTTGAGTGTTAAAGCACCAAACCACTTTTTAGCAAAATACCGTTTCAAACCTATCCTAACGTATGTCCTACCTTCAAAATCAAAAGGATAATATACATAATAACCTAATTGTGTAATTAACGATGTTTTATTTAGAAACAATTCATGCCCAGCAAAAATACCAATACGTTTATGGTCTTCATCTCCAGAGACACCCTGATTAGGAAACGCAACACTTCTATAATAAATGAATTCTTTTAAGAAGTTTGAGAAAAACACATCTGTTCCTAATTGCAAAGCACTTGATTTATTTATCCGCTTATCGGCATAAGCAGACAAGACATACATCGCATATTGCCCACTTCCAAAAATATCACTTTCATTAATTCCTGTTCTAAAAGCAAAATTATATTTAATAGGTTCAGAAAAAACTTGATCTTGTTTTTTATCAATAGTGTATTGATATTCTAAATCTTCATCATCTAAGCTGTAAGTCACACCTACATTATATGTTATAGAATTCGTTCCGTTATTTGGCGATTTCACATTAGCATTAGAATAATGAATCAAAGAAAACCCGGCTTGTAAACCAAACTTATCAAAAATACGTTCCTTTTTATAATTCAACATCACAAAAGTACTACTCCCAAATTTAGAGCCAAATGCTACGTTTTTAAAGTTAGTTTCTCTGTTATAGGGATTGGTATTATGAGCCATACCTTGACCAATTCGAAACATTAAGTTTCGCTTTAAAAAGTAAAAATTATAGTGTGCATAAAGTGAAAAATTATTTCCTAAAACATCATTCTTCATGTTTTGATAAGCCAAAGAAAATCCGTAGTCTGGATAATTATAACGCTGTTCCCAGTCTTCAAAACCAAATGTTTTTTTATTCCAACCTAAAATAAAGCCTTCAGGATGTCCTTTAATCAAATGGAGAATTTCGTTATTGTGAAGCGCTATATTTCCTTGAAAATAGTTAACGTCAACATAGGATGTATGTGTCTTGTCTTGAGAAAAAGAAAAGCCAAAAGCTAAACAAAAAACACATAAAAACAGTTGACGCATAAATAGGTTTTACGCCGCAAAAATAACTTAATTATTAAAATAATTTTGATGCAATAGCTTTTATATTATCACTTTTACCCATTGAGTAATAATGTAATACGGGCACACCCGCTTTTCTAAGTTCCTCAGATTGTTTAATAGCCCACTCAATACCAACTTGCCTTACCGCCTTATTATCTTTGCATTTTTCAACTTCGGTAATCAATTCTTCTGGCAAATCAATTTTAAAAACTTGAGGTAATAATTGTAGATGACGCTTAACCGCTATGGGTTTAATTCCAGGAATAATAGGTACATTAATACCCGCAGCTGCTGCTGCATCTAGAAACTTAAAATATTTCTGATTATCAAAAAACATTTGTGTCACAACATAATCCGCTCCTGCATCCACTTTTTCCTTAAGTCGTCTCAAATCTGTTTGTAAAGAAGGAGCTTCCATGTGTTTTTCAGGATAACCAGCAACACCAATACAAAAATTCGATTTATGCTCAGACTCAATAACATCATGTAAATATTTACCAGTATTTAAATTCTGAATTTGCGCCACCAAATTAGTCGCAAATTTATGTCCGCCATTAGAGGCTTCAAAGTATTTTTCATGGCTCATTGCATCACCACGTAACGCCATAACATTATCAATACCAAGGTAATGACAATCAACCAACAAATATTCTGTTTCTTCCCTTGTAAAACCTCCACATAGCACATGTGGCACAGTATCCACATTATATTTATGCTTAATAGCAGCACAAATACCAACCGTTCCTGGGCGCATACGTGTCACTTTTCTATCCAAAAGCCCATCACCTTTATCAATATAAATATACTCTTCCCTAGATGTTGTTACATCAATAAATGGTGGCTTAAACTCCATTAAAGGGTCAATATTATTATACAATTCCTGAATATTTCTACCTTTCTGTGGCGGTATAATTTCAAACGAAAACAAAGTTTTTCCGTTTGCCTGTTTTATGTGATCTGTTACTTTCATCGATTAACTTTTGTCATTCTCACAATTGAGAGAACCTTATCAATATTTATTTTTTTTGCGTTACCACAAGGGTCGCGCTTTCCTCTATATCTTTTTTTCGTGCTTCAAAAAAGGTTAAGAATATCAACAGATATTCGAACGGTTGCAATCGCTAAACCATGATCACTCTTCGGCTAAAGTCGGGTGTAACCACTTTCTAGCTTTCTCCTTTGCAATACCTTTTCTTATAGCATAATCCGTTACTTGGTCATCCGTAATTTTACCTAAACCAAAATATTTAGCTTCTGGGTTTCCAAAATAATAACCCGATACTGCCGCCGCTGGCCACATCGCTAAACTTTCGGTTAATTTTACACCAATTAATTTTTCAACTTCTAACAATTCCCAAATCGTTTCTTTTTCTAAATGGTCCGGACATGCAGGATATCCTGGCGCTGGCCGAATGCCTTTATAGTTTTCTTTTATCAAATCTTGGTTAGAAAGATCTTCATTTGAGGCATAACCCCAATGTTTTGTTCTCACTTGCTTATGTAAATATTCTGCAAAAGCTTCAGCAAATCTATCCGCAATGGCTTGTGCCATTATCGCGTTATAATCATCCTCTTTATCTCTGTAACTATCTGCTAATTCCTGCGCTCCAAAAATCCCGACGCAAAACGCTCCCATATAATCTTTTTTACCAGTTTCTTTTGGCATAATAAAATCTGATAAAGCATGATTAGGAATACCTTCACGCTTTTTTAATTGCTGACGCAAGGTTCTAAAAACAGCAACTTCTTTACCTTTTTTCTGAATAGAAATATCATCTTCATTAATTGAGTTCGCTTCAAACAATCCAAAAATTGCTTGAGGTTTTAAGAGTTGTTTTGCAATAATCTCTTGAATCATTTCCTGAGCTTCTTCATACATAGTTGTAGCTTGATCTCCAACAACCTTATCCGTCAAAATATCTGGAAATTTACCATGCAAGTCCCAACTTCTAAAAAACGGACTCCAATCTATAAATGGCACTAACTCTTTTAAACTCAATTGTTTTAAAATCTGAACTCCTAACTCTTTGGGCTTTACAATTTCAGAAGTTTCCCAATCAATTTTATACTTTCTATCTCGTGCTTCATTAATCGATATATACAATTTCTCTTTACCTCGTTTTAAAAACTTGGTTCTAAATTCATCATAATCCGTCTTCATTTTTGCTACATACTCATGCGAAGTTTTTTTATTCAACAAATCACCCACAACCGTTACGGCTCTTGAGGCATCATTTACATGAACCACAGCATTTTTATACTGCGTATCAATCTTAACTGCCGTATGTGCTTTTGATGTTGTTGCACCTCCTATAAGTAATGGTAAATCAAAATTCTGACGTTGCATTTCCTTCGCTAAATACACCATTTCATCAAGTGATGGTGTAATTAAACCAGATAAACCAATAGCATCAACACGTTCCTTTATGGCTGTTTCAATAATTTTTTCAGGTGATACCATTACCCCTAAATCAATTATTTCGTAATTATTACAAGCTAAAACCACACTCACAATATTTTTACCAATATCATGCACATCACCTTTTACAGTTGCCATTAATATTTTCCCAACATGCTCTTGTTTATCTCCTTTCTCAGCTTCAATAAAAGGATTCAAATAGCCTACTGCCTTTTTCATGACTCGAGCAGATTTTACTACTTGCGGTAGAAACATTTTGCCAGCGCCGAATAAATCGCCAACCACATTCATTCCAATCATCAAATGACCTTCAATCACTTCAATTGGCTTATCTGCTTTTTCTCTTGCTTGTTCAATATCTTTAATAATAAAGGCATCAATACCCTTTACTAAAGCATGCGTTATTCTATCTTGTAATGGATTTTCTCTCCAAGTTAAATCTAATCCTTTTTCTACTTTCGAGCCCTTTACTGTTTCAGCAAAATCTAATAAACGTTCTGTTGCATCGTCTCTTCTATCTAAAATAACATCCTCTACACGCTCCAACAAATCCTTAGGAATATCATCATAAATCTCTAAAAGCGCAGGATTTACAATCCCCATATTCATACCCGCTTGAATCGCATGATATAAAAACACTGAGTGCATCGCTTCACGAACACCATCATTCCCTCTAAAAGAAAAAGACACGTTACTCACACCTCCACTTACACTAACGTTTTCAAGATTTTGGCGAACCCAACGTGTAGCTTCAATAAAATCGATAGCATTTTTTCGATGCTCTTCCATACCTGTAGCAACAGGAAAAATATTTAAATCGAAAATGATATCTTCTGACGGGAACCCTATTTTGTTAACTAAAACATCATAGGAACGTGTTGCAATTTCAATACGCCTTTCATAATTATCTGCTTGTCCAGTTTCATCAAAAGCCATTACAATTACTGCTGCTCCATATCTTTTTATCTGTTTTGCTTCCCAAATAAATTTGTCTTCACCTTCTTTAAGCGAAATAGAATTCACTACACACTTTCCTTGCACCACTTGAAGTCCAGCTTCAATAATTTCCCATTTAGAACTATCAATCATGATAGGTACTCTACAAATATCTGGCTCGGCAGCTATAAGATTTAAAAAACGAATCATCGCTTCTTTTCCATCAATTAAACCATCATCAAAATTAATATCTATGATTTGAGCCCCACCATCCACTTGATGACGCGCAATATCTAAAGCTTCATCAAACTTTTCTTCTTTTATTAATCGTAAAAATTTTCGAGAACCCGCAACATTAGTACGTTCTCCAACATTTATGAAATTGCTATTTTCGTTTAAAACCAACGGTTCTAAGCCGGACAACTTCATGAATTTCGTTTGTTTTATTTTCATTACTTATAATGTTCTACTGTTGGAAATGGGTCATAAAAATGATGCAATAACGCTCTCCATTCTTGATATTCTTCAGATTTACGAAATCCAATTTCATGATCTTCTATCGTTTCCCAATTCACTAATAAAATATATTTATCGTTTTGCTCGATACACTTTTTTAATTGATGCGAGAGGTAACCTTTCATTGAAGCAATAATTTTTTCTGCTTTTTGAAAATTAGTTTCAAAAGCTTCTGATAACCCTTCTTTTATATTTAATGTGGCTACTTCTAGAATCATAACTTATAATCTAATGTGATGCTGAAACCAATTCAGCACGACGTGGTTTGTATTTAGCTGCAATATTTGCAATGACTCTAATATGCTCTGGCGATGTACCACAACAACCACCAATAATATTTATTAAATCCTTTTTTAGATATTCTTCGATTTGTTCGCCCATTTCATCTGGAGTTTCATCATATTCTCCAAAAGCATTTGGCAAACCTGCATTTGGATGTGCAGAAATAGCAAAATCTGTTTTATTGGCAATCGCTTCTAGATGTGGTTGTAATAAATTTGCACCTAATGCACAATTAAACCCAACAGATAATAATGGAATGTGAGATACTGATATTAAAAACGCCTCGGCTGTTTGTCCTGATAATGTTCTTCCAGAAGCATCTGTAATAGTTCCACTTAACATAATTGGAATATCAATACTTCTTTCATCTTTCACCTCTTCAATTGCAAATAATGCTGCCTTAGCATTCAACGTATCAAAAACCGTTTCTACTAATAATAAATCCACACCACCATCTACTAAAGCTTCGACTTGTTGTTTGTAAGCCATTCTTAATTCATCAAATGTTACCGCTCTATAGCCAGGATCATTCACATCTGGCGACATACTCGCCGTTCTATTTGTTGGCCCAATAGATCCTGCAACAAACCGAGGTTTATGAGGTTCTTTAGCAGTAAATTCATCAGCAACTTCTTTAGCTATTTTAGCCGACTGGTAATTGAGTTCATATACCAAATCTTCCATTTGGTAATCAGCCATAGCGATAGTAGTTCCTGAAAACGTGTTGGTTTCAACAATATCTGCACCTACTTCAAAATATTTCCCATGAATGGTTTTAATAGCTTCTGACTGAGTAATAGACAATAAATCGTTATTACCTTGTAGTGGTGTTGGGTAATCTTTAAAGCGCTCGCCTCTAAAATCTTTCTCAGTAAATTTGTAAGCTTGCAACATGGTACCCATGGCGCCATCTAGCACTAAAATACGATCTTGTAAAGCTTGTTTTATATTTGACATTTTGATATTATTTATATCTGTATGTCATCAAGAAAAGTGGAAAAAACACTTTTCGTTATCTTTCCAATAATCATTAAAATTATTAGTAGAATTTAGCACCTTCTTTAAAAGCTAAAGGGTTGCCAAGGCTTCAATGGGTCTAATCCCTCTACCTTTCTTGATAACACTAATACGTTAATGAACTCGAGAACAAAAATACTAACTAAATTACTTTATTCACACTAATTTGATAAAAATCGCCCCTTATTATTCAAAAAGTGATGATGATAAATATCTATCGCCTATATCGCAAATAATCGCAACAATAACGCCTTTATCTATAGAATCTGCTATTTTTAATGCGCAATATACTGAACCACCACTACTCATTCCTGCAAAAACACCTTCTTCTCTCGCTAATCTTATGGCCATAGCCTTGGCATTCTTTTCTGAAACATCTAACACTATATCCACTTTTTTAGGATCGAAAAACTTTGGCACATAATCTGGCGACCATTTTCTAATCCCTGGAATTCTTGCTCCGTCAGCAGGTTGCCCGCCTACAATCATAATATTCTTATTTTTTTCTTTTAAGTATGTCGATGTTCCTGTTATAGTTCCTGTAGTCCCCATGGCGGCCACAAAATGAGTAACTTTTCCTTCAGTGGCTTCCCATATTTCTGGTCCAGTAGTTTTGTAATGTGCCTTCCAATTGTCATCATTTTCAAACTGATTCAACAACGTATAACCTTTTTCGTCTCTAAGTTTAAAAGCCAAATCTCTGGAGCCTTCAATACCAACATCAGCAGATGTCAAAATCACCTCAGCACCATAAGCACGCATAGTTTTAACGCGTTCTTCCGTAGAATTCTCAGGCATAATTAGAACCATTTTCAGTCCTAAAAGCTTCGAAATAAAAGCCAAAGCAATTCCTGTATTTCCACTTGTAGCTTCAACTAAGGTTCCTCCTTTTTTTATCTCACCACGTTTTAAAGCTTCATTAATCATATTAAACGCTGGTCTGTCTTTTACACTTCCTCCGGGGTTATTACCTTCTAATTTTAAAAACAACCTGACCCCTTTTTTCGAAATAAGATGTGTTGCTTCAACTAAAGGTGTATTGCCAATTTGACCAATAATACTATTTTCGAATTCCATTCTTTTTTGGTCTTATTTTAATTTCTGTTTGATAAGTTACTAACGAATTTTCAGGAACCGATTCTGTAATCCAGACGTTAGCACCAATAACACTATTTGCCCCTATAATAATATCTCCTCCTAGAATGGTTGCATTGGCATAGATGCATACATTGTCCTCAATAGTTGGGTGTCTTTTTGTGGAGGCCAAACTTTTAGCTACTGAAATACCTCCTAAGGTTACACCTTGATAAATCTTAACGTCAACTCCGATAATAGATGTTTCTCCAATCACAATACCAGTACCATGGTCAATATAAAACGATTCACCAATAGTGGCTCCCGGATGAATATCTACACCTGTAATACCATGAATATACTCACTCATCATTCTTGGTAAAATATAAACCCCAAGCTTATAAAATGCGTGGCTCAGCCTATAGATTGAGATTGCATAAAAACCGGGGTAGGCCATGTATATCTCTGCTAAAGAATGCGAAGCAGGATCATTCTTTTCAAATGCAATGGCATCAAGATCTAGTTTCCTTCTAATCTCTGGAAGCTGGGTTTTAAATATTGCCCAAATTTTGTTTCCATTATCTATCTCTAATTTAGAAACTATTTTAAGAAATGTTTTTTCTAAATAATCCCCATGAACTTCTTCTTGCTCACAATCAAACAAGGAATAAAACAATCTTTTAGTGAATGTTTTTGCAGTGTCTTTAAGGCAAACGTTATAACTTTTCATGTGCTTATATTTTTTATTTTTTATTTGTCACATGCGACATCCATTTAATCATTCCCAAAGGTTTTAAACCTTAGTTATGTATGTTTCATCTTTTAAATAAAAACACCTACAAGGTTTTTGAAGCCTTGTAGGTTTGTAAAATATATTTGTTTTTTAGACCTATTATCTTTTAAATGTCTAACAGGCCTTTATAATTACTTAATTGCTTGAATAACTACTTTAGGCGCTTCTTTACGAGTACCATCAAAACCATCAATACCACTAACCGTTGTATATTTCAACACTAATCTTTTACCTGGATTGATAATCCTATAAGCAGCTTGAATCATTAATGTTGCCTCATGGAAACCACAAAGAATTAACTTTAATTTCTCTGGATACGTGTTTACATCACCAATAGCAAATATTCCAGGAATGTTTGTTTGGTAATTTAGAGAATTATCAACTTTGATAGCATTTTTTTCAATGTCTAATCCCCAGTTTCCGATAGGGCCTAATTTTGGAGATAAGCCGAATAGTGGAATAAAGTGATCGGTTTCCAGTTTAGTTGATTCCCCATCTCTCACATAAGTAATAGCTTCAATTTTTCCATCTCCATGTAATTCTTTTACCTCTGCTGGTGTAATTAAATTTATCTTACCCGCTTTAGTTAACTCTCCTACTTTTTCAACTGAATCTAAAGCACCTCTAAATTCATTCCTTCTATGAATTAATGTGACGCTGGAAGCTACATCGGTTAAAAAAATACTCCAATCAAGAGCAGAATCTCCACCGCCAGAAATAACCACACGTTTATTTCTATAAAACTCAGGATCTTTAATAATGTATTCAACACCATTGTCTTCATAACCTACAATACCTTCTATAGCTGGTTTCCTAGGCTCAAAGGACCCTAAGCCTCCCGCAATTGCTACTATTGGCGCATGATGCCGCGTGCCTTTATTTGTAGTAACTATAAACGAACCATCGTCTTGTTTTTCTATGGTCTCAGCACGCTCTCCTAAAGTAAATCCGGGCTCAAACTGTTTTCCTTGTTCTAATAAATTTTTGGTTAAATCTCCAGCTAAAATCTCTGGAAAACCCGGAATATCATAAATTGGTTTTTTAGGATAAATCTCCGAACATTGTCCACCCGGTTGTGGTAATGCATCAATTAAATGACATTTTAATTTTAATAACCCTGCTTCAAATACAGTGAATAGCCCTGTTGGCCCAGCTCCTATGATAAGTATATCAGTCTTAATCATTTTATGATTCTTTTTTTTCAATTAATCCTTTTGTAAATTCATTTAGTGTTTCCACTTTTTCTTCGAAATCACCTTTTATTGTTTTTCTGTATTCGTTTAAATTCTTAACTAAATCATCTACATTTTCAGGAATTACATCCTCAAAAAACTGACGTAAACGTTTAGCTGTTGTTGGCGATTTTCCGTTTGTTGAAATCGCAACTTTCACATTTCCTTTTGTTACAATGCCTCCCATATAAAAATCGCAATATGGAGGGTTATCGGCAACATTTACAAGAATGCTTCTTTTTCTGCAATGTTTATAAACTTTAACGTTAACCGAAGGGATATCAGTCGTTGCCACCACGATATGCTTTCCTTTTAAATACCTTTTTTTGTATTTATCTTTGACTAAAGTAACACATCCTTTTTTTGCAAGCTCTATGGTTCCTTCTCTAAACATTGGAGACACCATAGTTACATGTGCATCAGGACTAGATTTTAAAAGAAATGTCAACTTTTCTTCCGCAACAAAACCACCGCCAACAATAAGCACATTAAGGCTTTTAGCTTTTAAAAAAACGGGATATAAATTATTTCTTTCCATAATTTATACCTGAACGACTTCTCTTGAAATTGAATCTAATATTACTCGATCCTGAACAACATCTCCTATAATTATAATTGCAGGCGATGTTAATTGTTGTTCATTAACTACCTGTTGAATGTTGCGAATGGTTCCAATACCAACCTTCTCATTTTCTCTAGTTCCATTTTGAATAATGGCTACAGGTGTATTTTTTTTATTTTCAACATAAAAGGTTTTAACAATTTCTGCTAATTTATGCATTCCCATTAAAATTACGACCGTTGCGGTAGATTTTGCTGCCAAAGCCACATCTTTAGATAATACATGATCTTTTGTAGTTGCTGTAACCACCCAAAAACTTTCTGACGACCCTCGTTTTGTTAACGGAATACCTTGATAAGCAGGGACTGCTAAAGCTGATGAAATCCCAGGAACGACATAGGTTTCTAAACCAAACGGCCTTACATAATCAATCTCTTCTGCACCACGTCCAAAAATAAATGGGTCCCCTCCCTTTAAGCGAACAACATGTCCCTTTTCTTTAGCTTTGTTTACAATAAGCTCATTAATTTGTTCTTGCTGAAATGCATAACATCCTTTACGTTTCCCTACAAAAATCAGTTCCACATTTTCTGAAGCATATTTAAGTAATGACTCGTTTATTAGCGCATCATATAATATTACGTCTGCTGATTCAATAGCTTTAATTGCCTTAAGGGTAATTAACTCTTCATCACCAGGACCTGCACCTACAACTGTTAACTTTGGCGTTTTTAAGCTCATTTCCATTCTTTAAACCGCTTTTTGATTAAGCACGGCTGTTTCGGATTTTCTAAATGTTCTTACTTTTTGTAAAAACTCGTTTGCATTCTCTATATACTTAGATGCAAAATCTTCAGTAGGTGCAAATTTATTAATTTGATATATCAATTCAGAAAATGAAACACCTAAATCTATTCTACCACTTGTAATAAACAATTCATCAAACTGACTTATAATACCAGCATGTGTGTTGGTTTTCTTGTTCTCAGCCAATAATAACGCTTTCGCGGAATTTACCAAAGAACTATAAGAATGATAAATTGCACTCGAGTACACTTTATTATCAAATGATTCTTGAGCATTATCAATTTTTTCTTCACTTTCTAAAAACAAAGTAGCGATTAAATCGATAACAACACCCGCACATTCTCCAATACCAATTTCTTTTATGTATTTTTCTTCTTCACCCCAATCAATAAAATCGTCTTGAGTTAGATTAGAAACATCCTGTAAATCATTTAAGAAATCGTAAAAATACTTTTCACCTTTTTCTTTGTAATATTCTACAAAAGGTTTTTCATTTGAATTTGCTTCGAAATCATTCAGAATAAGCCTTAAAGCTTCTGGACCTCTTTTACTTGGTACTTTTACAACTTTATCTGCAAAAGCAGCATTTCCATCACCTAAATTCCCACCACCTAACAATACTTGTAAAGCAGGTGCTACTAATTTATCTGGGGTACGAACTGACATGCCTTGGAAACCGATGTTAGCCATATTGTGTTGCCCACAAGCATTCATACAACCACTTATTTTAATAACTAAATCTTCATTTTTTAAATATTGTGGATATTCTGCTTTAATAACACGTTCTAATTCATCAGCAATTCCAGTACTACTCGCAATTCCTAAATTACAAGTATCTGTTCCTGGGCATGCTGTAATATCAACCGCTTTATTATAACCTGCTTCTACAAAGCCTAGTTTTTCTAATTCAATGTAGAAAAACGCCACCAATTCTCTCTTCACAAAAGGGATTAAGATATTTTGACGTAATGACAAACGGATTTCTCCGGCAGCATATTTCTCCACCAAATCAGCTAGTAAACGCGCTTTATCAGTATAAAAATCTCCTAAAAGCACTTTGATTCCGATAGCTACATAACCTTCCTGCTTTTGAGGAATTAAGTTGGTTGACTTCCAAGTTTCAAAAACTTTTTGGTCTTTAATTGTTACTTCAGGAATTTCAACAACTTTAACTGGTTTTGAAGCTTCATACGCATCGGCATCAATAGCTACAGTTTTAAATTCAATTGCGTTTTGTTCTGCTTCAACTAATTCTTTAAACGCTTCTAATCCCATATCTTTTAATAAGAATTTCATACGTGCCTTTGCGCGACTTTTACGCTCACCATGACGATCAAAAACTCTTAAAACACCTTCCATTACTGGAATAATTTTATCTGTTTCTAAAAAATCATACAATATATCTGCATGACGTGGTTGAGATCCTAAACCCCCACCAATCATTACTTTAAATCCACGCTCTCCATTTTTAATCTTAGCAATGAATCCTAAATCGTGCATGTACGACAGTCCTGTATCTTCATCTGAAGAAGAAAAAGAAACCTTAAATTTACGTCCCATTTCTTGACAGATAGGGTTTCTTAAGAAAAAGCAAAATAATGCTTCCGCATAAGGCGATACATCAAACGGTTCATCAACATCAATCCCAGCTGTTTCACTTGCAGTTACATTTCTTACCGTGTTACCACAAGCTTCACGTAACGTCACATCATCACGTTCTAATTCTGCCCATAATTCTGGTGTTCTATTTAAATCCACATAATGAATTTGAATGTCTTGACGTGTGGTAATGTGCAATCTTCCTCTTGAATATTCATCAGAAACCTCAGAAATTCTTCGTAATTGATTACTCATTACTTTCCCATAAGGCAATTTAATACGAATCATTTGCACGCCTTCTTGACGCTGTCCGTAAACACCGCGTGCTAAACGCAGACTTCTGAATTTTTCTTCGTCTATTTTTCCTTTATGAAAAAGCTCAATTTTATTAGCTAATTCTATAATGTCGTTTTCAACAACCGGATTTTCAAATTCTGTTCTAAAACTTTGCATATACGAGTCCCTCCTAACCTCCCCAGAGGAGAAGGATTCTTACTCGGGTAAAGCAAGAATTTTGTTATTATTTTATTTTTATAGCAACAAGGTTTTTTAACACCTTGGAAGAGTAATTAACCGCAAACTAGTTAATTCCCATTTCTGGGCTAGGGACTTTTTTACTGAATGAATCCCGCACCAACGGTACTATTTGACTGTGGATCAATTAAAATAAATGACCCATTTGTTCTATGATCTTTGAATTGATCATAAAAAATAGGTTTGTTCAATTTGAATGTTACTGAAGCAATATCATTGATTGCTAAACCTGTTACATCTTTTTCAAAACCTGAATAGTCTGGATTAATTTTATGATTAATTCTATCTACTTTAGCCAACACTTTATTGATACCATGCTGCACGATATACTTTCCGCCTGCAGTTAGTTGGTCTGAATCCATCCAACATACATTTGCTGTAAATTGTTTATCAATTGTTGGCGAATCGCCTTCTTTGACAATCATGTCTCCACGACTTACATTAATATCGTTTTCTAAAGTGATGGTTACAGATGAACGTCTTGATGCCGTTTCATACTTTTCATCATAGAAATAAATAGCTTTAATCTTTGATCTAGTTTTTGATGGCAATATCATGATATCATCACCTACACTTAAATCGCCGCCATATACTTTTCCAGCATACCCCCTGTAGTCATGAAAATCTTCTGTTTTTGGACGAATAACATACTGTACTGGAAAACGTGGCGTACCTACGTTAAAAATATCAGCTTTATCCAATTGCTCTAAATGCTCCAATAATGCATCTCCTTTATACCAAGACATTTTATCAGATTTGTTAACTACGTTATCACCCTTTAAAGCACTAACTGGGATGAATGTTATTTTTTGATCTTGATAATCTCGTTTACTCATCAATTCAGAAAAATCAGCTTTAATTTTGTTATAAATATCTTCTGAATAATCTACCAAGTCCATTTTATTGATGGCAACAACCACATTTTTAATTCTCAATAAATTATTGATAAAAAAATGACGATTCGTTTGCTCAATAACACCTTTTCTAGCATCAATTAAAATGATAGATGCTTGGGATGTTGAAGCTCCAGTAACCATGTTACGTGTATATTCCACGTGACCTGGTGTATCTGCAATAATGTAACTTTTCTTTTTAGTTGAAAAATAGATATGTGCTACATCAATTGTAATACCTTGTTCTCTTTCTGCAACCAAACCATCAGTTGCTAATGAAAAATCTAAGTAATCATAACCACGTTGTTTACTCGTCTTTTCAATGGCTTCTAACTTATCTGTCGTTAATGATTTTGTGTCATAAAGAATACGTCCTATCAACGTACTTTTTCCATCATCTACACTTCCTGCTGTTGCAATTTTTAATACTTCCATATTTTATAATAAGTAGGCTCAAAACCTAATTTGTATTCGTTTTAAAAGATTTCCGACTTCGCGGAAATAACAAAATTGATATTCTAAAAATACCCTTGTTGTTTACGTTTTTCCATAGCTGACTCAGAGCGCTTATCATCAATACGTGCACCACGTTCTGAAATAGTTGAATCTCTTATTTCTTCTACAACTTTAATAATGGTTGATGCCTCAGATAAAACCGCCGCCGTACAACTCATATCTCCCACAGTTCTGAAACGAACCATTTCTTCAATGACTTCTTCGTTATCATCTCTATAAACTATGCCGTCTTCCGCAGACCAAATCATACCATCTCTTAAAAAGACTCTACGTTTGTGTGCAAAATAAATTGATGGGATTTCAATAGTTTCCCTTTCTATATAAGACCAAACATCTAACTCTGTCCAGTTTGAAATTGGAAAAACACGAACATTTTGACCATGATCAATATCTCCATTCAACATATCAAATAATTCTGGACGTTGATTTTTTTCATCCCATTGACCAAAATCGTCACGAACAGAAAAAATACGTTCTTTAGCTCTTGCTTTTTCTTCATCACGGCGTGCTCCCCCTATTGCCGCATCAAATTTAAATTCCTCTAAAGCATCCAAAAGCGTGGTAGTTTGCAGCATATTTCTACTTGCGTAACGTCCAGATTCTTCTTTAACTTTACCTTCATTAATTGAATCTTGTACATTTCTAACAATCAGTTCTAAACCTAATTCTTTACATAAACGATCTCTAAATTCTATAGTTTCAGGAAAATTATGACCTGTATCAATATGCATTAATGGAAAAGGCACTTTTGCTGGATAAAATGCTTTTACAGCCAATCTTACCAAAGTAATTGAATCTTTTCCTCCTGAAAATAACAACACTGGTTTTTCAAATTGTGCCGCTACTTCTCTCATAATATATATCGCTTCGTTTTCAAGAGAATTGATATGTGATGTATCTTTCTTCATAATCTTATTTTTAAGCGTGTAATCCACACTCTCTATTTTCTAATGCTTTTGTTGGGTCGAAATATTTGAACTCGTTTGGCAAGTTGTTTTCTTCTAAATAAGTGTCTAATTTTTCATCAGACCAATAATAAAAAGGGCTGACTTTTAATACACCATCTTTACTTAAACTAAAAATTCCAATGCTATTTCTAAACGCTGTTTGCCCTTGACGCAAGTTTGTAAACCATACGTTTGGCTTATGTTCATCCATAGCTCTTTTAAAAGGCTCTAGCTTTACTTGCTCTGTAAATAAAGCATGCTCTGGAGCATCAATACTTGGAATCCCCATAACTACATCGCGGTGTGCTGATGTTTGTTTTGGCACATATAAAAACACATTCAAGTTTAAATCATTAATCACTTGTTCAGCGTGCTTGTAAGTTTGTTGTGTGTTATAACCTGTATCACACCAAACCACAGATATATTAGCTTCTACTTTACTAACTGCATGTAAAATAGCTGCTTCATAAGGTCTGAAATTGGTTGTAACAACTGCTTCGCTATTCAATTCGAAAGCCTTCTGTATAATTGTAGAAGGTGCTGCTTCTTCAAAACTTTTATTTAATTCTTGTATTTGTCTTTCTGTAAACATCGTTCTATCTATTTATTTTCCCCACTTTATTGAATTCCAAAGGCGTTCGTGGAAAAAATATAAAACCATTTTTGTCACTAGTTCGATTCCTCCAATTGAAAATGCTAAGTCTAATTTCCCTGTAATTACCCAAGAAATCAAAATCGTATCTAAAGTTCCTATAGTCCTCCAACTAAGCGATTTTACAACGCTTCTAATTGGTTTCTCACTAGTACTATCCTCGTTATAGGTCGACTTTTGTTTGTCTTTTACTAACATTTGTGCAATCATTTGTAATAGTTTTATATTATTCCTATCGATTTAGTAGGAAAGACAAAAATAAAACATTTTATAACATAAAAAAGAGAAATAATAAGTTTTTAGAATAATGGAAAAATTTAAGCCTTAAGTGCGGAAAACTCTTTTAAAAGCGACTTTATATTGAGAAATCTTTATTCGTTTGTATTAGATAAATCAGCTAAAGTTGTATTTCTGAATACTTTAAGCGTACTATCACGAACTTGTAACATGAGTTTATTCACGCTACATTTATGTTCATCAGGACAATCATCACACTTTTCATAATAATTAAGACTAACGCAAGGCACCATCGCAATTGGACCTTCAAGTACACGCATTACATCGGTCATTTTAATTTCCGAAGGTTCTTCTCTTAAATAGTAACCACCATGCTTTCCTTTTTTTGAACCTAAAATTCCAGACTTTCTTAATGTAAGAAGAATACTTTCCAAAAACTTCTGCGGAATTTGCTCACTCTTTGCTATCACTGCAACTTGAATTGGAGAATCTCCTTCGCTTCTTGCAATGTAAGTGAGTGCTTTTAAGCCGTATTTTGTTTTTTTGGATAGCATATTGCTAATATACTTAATTTAACGCTTGCTCCAAATCACTAATAATATCATCTACATGCTCCAATCCAACTGAAACCCTAACCAAACCGTCTGTGATATTTACTACTAATCTGTCTTCTTCTGCTAAACTACTATGGGTTGTTGATGCAGGGTGTGTTACAATAGTTCTAGTGTCACCTAAATTTGCAGATAGCGAGCACATTTTAATCGCATTTAAAAAATCACGTCCCGCTTCAAGACCACCCTTTACTTCAAAAGCAACAATATTACCACCTAGTTTCATTTGCTTTTTAGCCACTTCGTACTGAGGGTGTGATTTTAAAAACGGATATTTTACCCAATTTACTAGAGAGTGCGCCTCTAAAAACTCCGCCACTTTTAAAGCATTTTCACAATGTCTATCTACTCTAACATGTAAAGTCTCCAAACTTTTAGATAAAGTCCATGCATTAAATGGAGATAATGCTGGCCCTGTATTTCTGGCGAATAAATAAATCTCTCTTATTAAATCAGCATTTCCAACAGTGACACCTCCAAGCACACGCCCTTGACCATCCATTAACTTTGTAGCAGAATGAATCACTAAATGTGCTCCGTATTTTATAGGTTGTTGGATGTAAGGTGTAGCAAAACAATTATCAACAATTAAAATAAGATTGTACTTTTTTGCAATATCTCCCAATAACTCTAAAGCAATAATATCAATAGCTGGATTTGTTGGTGATTCAGCATATAAAATTTTCGTTTTTGGCGTAATGAAACTTTCAATAGTTTCTGGTTCATTAATATTGAAATAGCTTGTTGTTATGTTCCATTTTGGTAAATATTTAGTAAACAAAGTATGCGTAGAACCAAATATAGACCGAGCTGAAACAATATGATCACCACTTTCTAGCAATGCTGCAAACGTTGAAAAAATTGCTGACATTCCTGTGGCAAATGCGTAACCAGATTCAGCTCCTTCCATTTTACAAACCTTATCTACAAACTCAGTGGTATTAGGGTTTGTAAAACGACTATAAATATTGCGTTCCTTTTCTTCAGTGAATGAAGCTCGCATATCCTCCGCATCTTCAAATACAAAACTTGAAGTTAAGTATAATGGGCTTGTATGCTCCAAAAAATCGGTTCGCTCTAATTGCGTACGAATAGCTTCTGTTTCAAAATTCTTTTTATCCTCGCTCATTTTATGCTCTTTAGGTTTTGACTTAACGCAACCTGACATTTAATATTTCTTTCTTAATTAATGTGTTTTGACAATCTTAATATATCTCCAAAAACGCCTCTTGCTGTAACTTCTGCACCCGCTCCTGCTCCTTGAATAACTATAGGTTGTTCGCCATAAGATTCTGTGAATATTTCAAAAATCGCATCCGAACCTTTTACATGACCTAAAGTACTATCTTCTGGAATGGATACTAATTTTACTTCTAATTGCCCTTTGTCTTGTGATAAATCACCTGACAAATCACCTACATATCTTAATACATGACCTTCTTTTTGATTACCCTTTAATTCTTGATATTGGACATCTAAAACTTCTAATTGTGACAAAAAATCTTCAACCGAAATATCTCTGTAGGCTTCTGGAATCAAATTTAAAACAGAAACATCTTCAAATTCATTTTGCAAATCTAACTCTCTTGCTAGAATTAATAACTTTCTAGCTACATCATTTCCTGAAAAATCTTCACGAGGATCTGGTTCAGTAAACCCTTTATCAATAGTTTCTTTAATAATTTCACTAAACGGTTTGTCTTGCACTGAAAAATTATTGAACAAATAGCTTAAGGTACCCGAGAAAACTCCACGAATTCTAGTAATATTTTCACCAGATTCATGCAACAATTTAATGGTGTCAATTAAAGGCAAACCTGCACCAACAGTAGTTTCGTATAAATACTCCTTATTATTTGCTTTTAATTGCACTCTCAATTCCTTGTAAAAATCATGTGAAATGGTATTCGCAATTTTGTTAGACGATACCAAATCAAAACCAGATTCAACTAGTGGAATGTAATTTTCATAAAACACATTACTCGCTGTATTATCTACTGCTATTAGATTTTCTAAGTGGTGGTTTTCTGCATAGGTTATTATGTCATCTATTGAACTTTCATATGAACTTGATGCTATGGCTTCTTCCCAATTCGATTCAACTCCATTTTTATCCAATAATAATTTTTTAGAATTTGCTATCGCGAAAACATTCAAGTTAATACCTTTTCGCTTTTCAATATCGTTTTTCGACTTTAAAATCTGATTGATTAAGGCGCTTCCAACACCTCCATGGCCAAAAATGGCAATGTTTATCTTTTTCGAAATTCCAAATACTTCGCCATGAATCACATTTACAGCTTTGTGGAGCTGCGATTTTTTAACCACCAAACTCACGTTTTTTCCACTAACCGTATTATTAAACAAGAGCGGTGTAATCTGGTTTTTTATCAAGGCATTAAACGGTTTATGAAACGAACTCAGTTCAATTCCAATAATAGAAATTACCGCAACATCATCAATAATTGCAATCTTATTAACGTCTTGTGAATAGAAATCGCTTTCAAACTCGCGTTCTAAAGCAATAACTGCTTGAGTAGCTTGGTCTGCATCAATAATCAATCCTATGCCTCGTTCAGAAGACCCTTGAGACACAATACTTACACTAATTCCATATCTACTCAATGCCCCAAAAATTCTAGCATCCACACCGATTTTACCTAGTAAACCTCGACCTTCTAGGTTAAGTAATGCTACATTATCTAAAATCGACAACGATGTTACTTCTTTAGTACTTGGTCTTGATGTGATTAGGGTACCTTCATCATCTGAATTAAACGTATTTAAAATACGTAAATTAATATTTTTCTCGACTAAAGGGATAATGGTTTTTGCATGAAGAACCGAAGTCCCAAAATTCGCTAATTCATTGGCCTCACTAAATGATAATTCTCTAATTTGTTTTGCATCCGACACTAAACCAGGATCTGCCGTATAAATCCCGCTAACATGTGTATAGTTTTGTAATTCTTCAGCGTCTAAAAAGTTAGCCAATAACGCTGCCGTATAGTTACTACCATTTCTTCCTAATGTAGTTGTTTCATTCTTCAAATTTGAAGCAATAAAACCGGAAACTATATGAACTACATCTTTGTTTTTTCCGAAGTATTCTTTAATGTTTTCTTTAGAAAGTTTTGACAACGGTTGTGCATTACCAAAATTTTCATCCGTTTTTATCAATTCACGAGTATCAGTAGCTTTTGCTTTTATTCCCTGACCATTTAACAAACTTGATATCAACTTAATCGATAATAATTCGCCTTGAGCTAAAATATTATCTTTGGTTTTTTTGCTATAATCTCTTAACAAACTTACGCCTTCAAAAAGGGTGTCTAAAACTAAAAACTCTTCAGAAAAATCAATATTTTTTGATGGTTCTTTTTGATATGCTTTGAAAGCGTTTAATTCTTCCTGAAAAGGTTCGCCCTTTAAAGCTTTGTCCAAAATAACTTCTAAATCATCAGTCGCTGAACCTCTTGCAGAAACTACAACGCTAATACGTTCTCCTATTTCTACTTTATTCTTTATAATTGAAAGTACGGTCTCTAAGCCTTTTCCATTGGCTAAAGATTTACCTCCAAATTTTAATATTTTCATTGGTTTTCTTTTAGAATGTGGCACAAATATGCCTTCTATAATTTTTTCAAGTTGTGCGAATTCCATCAAAAACGCATCATGTCCATGCACCGAATGTATTTCATTATACGTTACATTAGGGTGTGTTAAAGCAAGTTGCTTGTGAGTTTCTCTGTTTTCTTCCGCAGTAAAAAACAAATCAGAATCTACACCAACAATATGAATCTTAGCTTCTATATTTTCAAGTACATTGAAATTACTAGATCTACCTTTAGTCACATCAATTGTTCTCAATAACTGATTCATTAACTTATATGCAGAAAGTTGAAAACGCTCTTGTAATTTTTTACCATGGTGCAACAACCAACTTTCTACATTAAAAATCTCTAAATCATCATTTTTTGATCTCTGAAAACGCTCTTTAAAAGATTCTGGTGTTCGATAACACAACATAGCATGCATTCTAGCATCGTGCACGGGGTGTTTTGAATTCAATAGAAATTGTTCTTGAATTTGACAGTTAGCAATTAACCAATCAGTAGATTTCCAATCGGTTGCCACTACTATTAAATGTTCTGTGAAATCGGGTTGTAAAACTGCCATTTCCCAAGCAATTCCACCACCTAAAGACCCACCAATAATGGCAAATAATTGGTCTATTCTTAATTCTTTCAACCCAACTAAAAAGAGTTTTGCAACATCACGCGCAACAAAATCCTTATAATTTTCAATAACAAAACCATCAAAACCATTTCCCGGGATATTGAACGCTAAAACAGTATATAATTTGGTATCGATAACTTTATCATCACCTACCAACTTATTCCACCAACCATCTTCACCAGCAACTTCACTATTTCCAGTCAGTGCATGATTAACCAAAACTATAGGTGCGTTTCCTAAAGATTTACCAAAAACTTGATAACTTAAGTTTATTTCAGAATTAAACGCACCATTTTCGGTAGTAAAATTAGTAATGATGATATGTTCTAATAGATGTTTCAAATTACATTTTTATTTACAAATGAGATTCCCGCATTATTCATTGATTTTTATTTTAAATTAATAATTTCATGAATCTTCGTTTTCGCCGGGATGATAATTTCAATTGATGCCTTGAGATATATTCAAGGTATTATTTTTTTATATTGTTTTGAATGCTTGTGTTAAATCTGCTTTTAAATCTTCAACATCTTCAATTCCCACCGATAAACGAATTAAATCTCCAGACACACCAGCAGAAGCTTGTTCCGCTTCATCTAATTGTTGATGAGTTGTACTTCCAGGGTGGATAATAAGCGATTTTGTATCTCCAATATTGGCTAATAATGAGAATAACTTTGTGTTATCTGCTATCTTTTTAGCTGCCTCAAAACCACCTTTATGTCCAAATGTAACAATACCACTTTGCCCGTTTGGCAAATATTTATCAGCTAATTGTTTGTATTTGCTACTTTCTAATCCCGGATAATTAACCCAAGCCACTTCATCTTGCGCTTCTAACCATTTTGCCAATTCTAAAGCATTTTCACTGTGCTGTTTGATTCTTATTGGTAAGGTTTCTAATCCCTGAATAATATTGAATGCATTTGTTGGACTTAAAGCGCCTCCAAAATCTCTTAAACCTTCAAGAATTAATTTGAATGTATATGAGGCTGCGCCTAAAGTTTCATGATATTTTAATCCGTGATATCCAGCTGAAGGCTCTGTAAATTCTGGGAATTTACCGTTTGCCCAATTAAAAGTACCTGCATCTACAATAGCACCACCTAATGATGTTCCTTGCCCGCCAATATATTTTGTTAAAGAGTGTATTACTATGTTTGCACCATGCTTTATTGGATTTAATAATGCTGGTGTCGCTACTGTATTATCGACTATAAAAGGCACTTCTGCCGCTTTAGAATGTTCTGCAATAGCTTCTAAATCTAAAACATCAAGTTTCGGATTCCCTAAAGATTCAACAAAAAATGCTCTGGTATTATCTTGTACGGCATCAGCAAAATTATCAGGGTTTGAAGCATCCACAAACGTTGTTGTAATGCCAAACCTTGGCAAGGTCACACTCAATAAATTGTATGTGCCTCCATATAAACTGCTTGAAGCTACAATATGATCGCCCGCTTTTAACAAGGTCAATAAACCTGTTGCAATAGCAGCAGTTCCAGATGCAAAAACAACGGCTCCAATACCACCTTCTAAAGCAGCTAAACGCTCTTGTAGTATTTGGTTTGTTGGGTTGTTTAATCGGGTATAAATAAAGCCTAATTCTTGCAAAGAAAACAGATTTGCTGCATGATCTGAGTTATTAAACACATATGATGTTGTTTGATAAATTGGCACCGCACGTGTACCTCCGTTTGCTGTAACATCGTGACCTGCATGTAATGCGTTTGTTGCTAATTTTAATGTACTCATTTTTCTAGATTTTTTTAATAAATTAATTAAAAAGTCAAAATGCGCTTTAAAAGCGTACTTAATAGAAAAATGTTAAAAAGAAAATATAAAATTACGTGAAGTAATTATTTTAGTTATCTATCCAAACACCGATAAATGAATCAGTAATCTAAGTAGAATTTAGCACCTTCTTTAATAAGTTTAAAGGGTTGCTAAGGCTTCAACGGGTCTAATCCCTCTGCCTTTCTTGATAACATTTCAGTAAGTGTTTGAACTTTGTGATGCAAATATAACCTCAGAAAAAGTTAGTATCCAAATATTTTAGAGGAAATTTTATTTTTATCTCAGATTTTTTTAATGTCGTTCTTGGTTTCTTTAAACTTATTTCTAATAATAAGTCCAATAGGTTTATTCTGAATCTTTGATTCTAGCCATGAAATAATATCCAAATATAAAAAGGCTCGACTTTCATATGGGTCATCCTCAAACTCTTTCAATTTCTTATGAAGTTTAATGAACTCACCTTTTACTTCATTTGGGTAAATATCACCTAGTCCTCTTAAAAACTTAATAAACTCCTTTTGTACTTCATACAAATCTTCCATTTTAATTAAAAACTTATAAGTACTCTTAATTAAAACCTCTAAATTATAATCAAGTCCAGCTTCATAATGCGCCACAAGATTTAATATCCTAGAGAAGCACAACAAATCCTCACGCATTTGTAATGATTTATTACTGATTATTTTTTCTAAAAAGTAGATGCATTTTTTATTATCACCAGCACCAAAATACATACTTGCAATTTTGTAATAAAACACCATAATATGATGTTCGTCAATACGATTCTTATAATTTTCTAAACGCTCTAGAACCTCATCGACTAAGGGTAAACCTTCAACAAAACTACCTTCTATAAAATGTAAATTAAATTTATTATTATGTATATATAAGAAAGCTAAACCATCAATATTATCATCTAAAGGAAACCATTTTTCTTTAGTAATAGCCTCTAATCTAGATAACGAAAATCTAAATTTTTTGTATTGCCTTAAATAGAATAAAGACTCTAGTAGATAATGATTTCCTCTTAGAAAAAATACGGGGTTTAAAACAATCATGTCTTTATTTTCATAGAACAAATCCACCCATTTTAAAGCATATTTATAGCAGGATAAAAAATCTTGAGTTAAAAAACTATACCATAAATGTGCTTTATAAAGCCATAGTTTTTCTCTCGTTCCTAATTCGTTAATATTATATTTAGGAAGTCTTGCATTAAAATAATCTGTGATTTTTTTTGTTTCGGCTTTATTTTTAACATAACCCGTTTTTAAAAACTGGCCGTATAACTGCAGTGACAAATTAGATAATTTACTAGCTAATACATTTTGCCTACTTAAATCTCTAGCCTGAATAGAAAGTTCGTCTGCTCTATTGTTTAGACTCCGAGTAATATACTGAGATTCAATAACCTTCTCAAGCTCAACAATTTCATAGGCCACATTTTTTTCTTCATTTGAAATTGCTAAATTTTTGGCTTTATCCAAAATTTTTAAACTTTGTTTATAAAGCCCTTTATGATATAATATAGTAGCAAAATCTAATTGTTCTCGAATTTGAATTCGGATATCTTGATGAGATGGATTTAATCGTAAACTAATTAAAATTTGTTTATACAGATGCGCTTTTAAGTTAGAAAGTTGCTGCTTCTTAACAATGCCCTTTTTTAGAATAGCGGCTTCATCATATGCTGAAAGTTTATCAAGAATATTAAAAAGCATCAAGAATTTTGAGTCTTCATTTACGCCCAATCGGCCAACATAAAGCTTGAATTGTCTTTTTTCCGATTTAGACAACGATTTTATTAATACAAATAAATTATCTTTTTGCTCTTTCGTCATAGTCATAAAAACAGTATTATTAAACTGATTTTCAATTATTTAAACTTTCCAACACCTAGTTAAACATCGTAAAATTTATATATGAAGTTCTGTATTTAACAAACCAAAATATACATTCGTATAACAATACGAAAATATATTTTAATAAATGTCTGATAATAAAGTCCAAATTTTTGATACTACACTACGAGACGGGGAGCAAGTCCCTGGTTGTAAATTGAATACTGAGCAGAAATTAGTTATTGCTGAACAGCTTGACTTATTGGGTGTAGATATTATTGAAGCTGGTTTTCCGGTGTCTAGTCCTGGAGATTTCAAATCAGTCCAAGAAATTTCAAAAATTGTAAAACATGCTACCGTTTGTAGTTTAACCCGCTCTGTAGAAAATGATATTAAAGTAGCTGGAGAAGCATTAAAATATGCAAAAATACCAAGGATTCATACAGGCATTGGAACTTCAGACTCTCATATAAAATTCAAATTCAAATCTACTCAAGAAGATATTATTGAACGTGCCGTAAAAGCCGTAAGTTATGCCAAATCTTTTGTTGAAGATGTTGAGTTTTATGCCGAGGATGCAGGCAGAACAGATAACGAATATTTAGCACGAGTTTGCGAAGCAGTTATTAAAGCTGGAGCAACGGTTTTAAATATTCCAGATACAACAGGGTACTGTCTTCCTCATGAATACGGAGCAAAAATAAAATATTTAAAAGAAAATGTAAAAGGTATTGACAGAGCTATATTATCTTGTCACTGTCATAACGATTTGGGTTTAGCTACAGCAAATTCTATTGAAGGCGTTATTAATGGCGCACGGCAAATTGAATGCACTATTAATGGTATTGGAGAACGTGCAGGAAACACCGCCTTAGAGGAAGTCGTTATGATTTTAAAGCAACACCCTTACTTAAATCTTGACACAGGCATTAATACAGAAATGCTGTATGGTATGAGCCAATTAGTGTCTGATAGCATGGGTATTTATACCCAGCCAAACAAGGCTATTGTTGGTGCTAATGCTTTTGCTCACAGTTCTGGAATTCATCAAGATGGTGTGATTAAAAATCGTGAAACTTACGAAATTATAGATCCTAAATCTGTTGGTGTAACAGAATCTGCTATTGTATTAACAGCAAGAAGCGGTAGAGCTGCATTAGCCTATAGAGCAAAAAAAGTAGGATACGAATTAACGAAACTTCAATTAGATGTAATCTATACAAATTTCCTAGATTTCGCCGATAAGAAAAAAGAAGTTAATGATAGTGATATCCACCAAATTATAGAAAAGAGCAAAATATATAACGAGATTATTTCCGCTTAAATAAAAATAAATGAAATTAAATATTGCCGTTTTACCAGGCGATGGTATTGGACCAGAAGTTATAGTACAAGCCGTCAAGGTTTTGAAAGCTATAGCCATGGAATTTAATCACATATTTACATTTCAAAAAGCATTGGTTGGTTCCAGCGCCATAGATAAAACAGGAAGCCCATTACCAGAAGAAACCATTAGCATCTGCAAAAAAGCAGATGCTGTTTTATTTGGGGCCATTGGGGACACAAAATATGATGAAGACCCTGATGCCAAAATACGTCCTGAACAAGGTTTATTAGGTATTCGTAAAGAATTAGACTTATATACCAACATCAGACCAATCATTGCTTATGAAGATTTACTAAGTAAATCTTCATTAAAAATTAAGCAAATAAAAGACACCAATATTCTTATTTATCGTGAATTAACTGGTGGTATTTACTTTGGAAAAAGACACCTAAGTAAGGATGGCAATACAGCATCAGACACTTGTGAATATAACCGTTTTGAAATCGAGCGTATTGCGCATTTAGCATTTAAAGCTGCACAATCTAGAAAACGCAAACTTACTCTAGTTGATAAAGCAAATGTATTGGAGAGCTCCCGTCTTTGGAGACGTATTGTAAAAGAATTAGCGCCGCAATATCCAAATGTTAGAGTTAATTACATGTACATTGATAACGCTGCTATGGAACTTATTATTCATCCAAGACAGTTTGATGTTATTTTAACCGAAAACATGTTTGGTGATATCCTATCAGAAGAAGCCAGCGTTATTGTTGGGTCTATTGGTTTATTAGCATCCGCATCTATTGGCGATAAATACGCTATGTTCGAACCCATTCATGGAGCATACACAAAAGCAGCAAATAAAGGAATTGCAAACCCTATTGCATCCATTCTATCGGCAGCTATGTTACTAGATCATTTTGGGCTTGACGAAGAAGCAGCCCTAGTAAGAGAAGGTGTCGATAAGTCTTTAAAACTTCATATTACCACACCGGATTTAAATAACAAATACGACAATATTAGCACCACAAAAGTGGGCGATTTTATAGAAGATTTTATACAAAATCCAGAAGAAACTAATCTAAACTTTACTAATATTCATTTAGGGCAATCCACTATTATTTAATTATTTGAGTTAGTCAACAAACAAATTAAACTAAACCATTTTTTTGGAAATGCCTTAAAAGCACATTATAACTAATGTGCTTTTTTAATATACTTTATTTTGACCTATTTGGACGACCACACTTATTTTAGATAAAAACGCAAAAAACAAAAAAAACAGAATTGATTGTAGAAGAATTAAATAAGAAATTTAGCAAGTAAATACACTAAAGCCAAAAGATAAAGTTCCGTTTCCAATAACTTTATCCATCGTTAAGGGAAGTTCGTGATAAAAATTTACTAAGCCTGTAAATTCTTAGACTGGGAATTTAGCCCGAATCTTATCCAAACACAAGTTATGAATACTTCCAGCATGTGTATGTTTTTTTGAGGTATCAGGAACATAAGTGCCATCTTGCACTTGTCCGCCAATTTTTTGGTAAGCTTCTCTAAAACTTTGTCCTTCAACCACCAAAGTATTTATATTATCAACAGTGAAAAGGTATTTATACAAATCACTATTTACATCAACATTTTTCACAATAATTTGCTGAATGGAGTAGTTGAAAACATCTAAAATATCTTTAAGCTCTTCGAAAGCTGCAATCATATTTTCTTTTAACAACTGAAAATCTCTGTGATAACCACTCGGTAAATTATTAGTTATTAAAATCATTTCGGTTTGTAGCGCTTGAATCTTATTACACTTCCCACGGATTAACTCAAATACATCTGGGTTCTTTTTATGAGGCATAATGCTGCTTCCTGTTGTTAATTCATCAGGAAAAGATAAAAACCCAAAATTCTGACTCATATACAGACACACATCCATAGCAAAACGAGATAATGTATTACACAAACCACCTAATGCTGCTGCGATGGTTCGCTCGTTTTTACCTCTCCCCATTTGTGCAGCTACCACATTATATTTTAAAGTGGCAAAGCCCATTTCTTTGGTAGTTAATTCTCTATCAATTGGAAACGAACTTCCATATCCTGCTGCAGACCCTAAAGGGTTTTGGTCTACAGTTTTTATGGCAGCATCTAGCAAAAATACGTCATCAATCATGAGTTCTGCATAGGCAGAAAACCATAATCCGAAAGATGATGGCATCGCAACTTGTAAATGCGTATAACCAGGTAAAACTTTATCTTTATATGTTTCAGCCAAACCTAAAAGCGTTTCAAAAAGGGTTTTTGTCTTGTCTTTTATAAGTTTTAAATGGTCTCTGTAATATAAATTGCAAGCCACTAAAACTTGATCATTTCTAGATCGCGCGGTGTGGATTTTTTTACCAACTTCACCTAAAGACTTAGTCAATTCAAATTCTATTTTAGAGTGCACATCTTCAAATTGCTCATCAATGACAAACGTACCATCTTCAATTTGCTTTTCTAGAGTTTTTAAGCCTCTTAGCAAATCAACCAATTCTTCAACAGTAATAATACCGATTTTTTGAAGCATTTTAGCATGTGCCTTTGATGCAATAACATCGTACTTTGCTATATGAATATCAATTTCTCGGTCGTTTCCAACGGTAAATTGTTCTATTTTTTTATCGATTGATATGCCTTTGTCCCAGAGTTTCATTTTAATAAATTTTAATTCTTAAAATTTAGAATAAAGAGAAAAGATCGCTTCGCTTTTAGAACAAAGACTCTGATTGAATACTTCAATCAAATCTCTTTTCGTGTTTCTCTATTCTTGATTCTTTTTAATATTATTTCGTTATATGAGACCCTTCGACTACGCTCAGGGTGACATGACGTTCTTATTTGTTTATACGATTACTCGATTTAACAATTCAATATAAATTTTAATACCTTCTTCAATCTCGTTTACATAAATAAATTCATCTGCTGAATGTGAACGCGTGCTATCTCCTGGTCCTAATTTTAAACTCGGACAAGACAAGACTGCTTGGTCTGATAATGTTGGTGACCCATAAGTACTCCTGCCCATGGCGATACCTACTTTTACCAAATCGTGATCTACAGGAATTGATGATGAATTTAAACGTAAACTTCGTGGTGTAATACTAGTAACCGGTGCGTTCTCTTTTAAAATTTGCACAACTTCTGCATTACTATAGGCATCATTTACACGAACATCAATCACCAAATCTACATGTCCTGGCACCACATTATGCTGTGAACCTGCACTAATTTGAGAAACCGTTAACTTCACATCGCCTAAAGCTTCAGAGCCTTTTTCAAACTTAAAATCTTTAAACCACTGTAAAGCTTCAATACTATTATAAATGGCGTTATTATCATTTGGATGTGCTGCATGACTTGGTGTACCTTCTATCACGGCATCAAACACAACCAATCCTTTTTCGGCAACCGCAAGATTCATTAAAGTTGGTTCGCCAACTATGGCAACATCTACTTTTGGTATAATAGATAACATACTGTTTAATCCATTTGGACCGCTACTTTCCTCTTCCGCGGAAGCGACAATAACCAAATTATATTTTAAATTTTCTTGATTATAAAAATGAGTAAATGTTGCCATTAACGACACTAAACAGCCGCCTGCATCATTACTTCCTAAACCGAATAATTTCCCATCTTCCACAAAGGCATTAAATGGATCGTTAGTATATGCTGAATTTGGTTTTACGGTATCGTGATGCGAGTTTAATAACAGCGTTGGTTTGCGGGAATCAAAATACTTATTTACTGCCCAAACATTATTTTTTGCACGTTTGAAAACTACATCATAACGCTTAAACCAATCTTCAATATGCAATGCTGTAACATATTCTTCAGAAGAAAAAGATTGCGTTTCTATCAGCTTTTTTAAAAGTGATATGGCATCATTTGTTAAGTCTTGTATCGCCATATTATAAAGTTATTGTCGTGAAATTATCATTCGCTTGGGTTAACATCGAGGTGTTTCCCATATTTATATTGTTGACGCCGTTTTTTAAGGCATCAAAACAATTTTCTAATTTAGGCAGCATACCATCTGCTATAATACCTTGTTCTAGTAGTTCTTTATAAACTTTTGAATCTATACGCCTAACCACCGAATTCTTGTCATTTATATCTCTTAAAACACCATTCAGTTCAAAACAATAATAAATAGATGTGTCATACAAATTACTCATCCCTACTGCTACTTGCGATGCTATTGTATCTGCATTTGTATTTAATAATTGACCGTTTCCATCATGCGTAATGGCACAAAAGACAGGTGTAAAATCAGCTTGAATTAATTTATCAATCGAGTTATGTGCCACTTTCTTTACATCGCCTACAAAACCAAAATCAATCTCTTTTACTGGTCGCTTATCAGACTTGATACTGTTTACATCTGCACCAGTTAAACCAATGGCATCTGTGTTTAAGGCTTGTAATTTCGCAACCACATTCTTATTAACCAAACCACCATAAACCATGGTAATCACTTCTAAAGTGTCAGCATCAGTGATACGTCTACCATTTATCATTTTAGATTCTATACCTAATTTTGATGCCATATGAGTTGCGCGTTTACCGCCACCATGTACCAAAATTTTCTTCCCTTCTAAATTAGAAAATAATTCTAAAAAAGCATTCAAAGACGTTTCATCTTCAATGATGTTTCCTCCTATTTTTACTATGGATAGTTTTTCTTTAGACATTTTCTAGAATCTTTTTAAGCACCAATTGCGCTGCATACGTTCTGTTATTAGCTTGTTCAATCACTAACGAACTATCACTATCTAAAACTGCATCTTCAACAACTAAATTACGTCTTACCGGTAAACAATGCATGAATTTAGCATCGCCAATTTTTTCTTTGGTTATCATCCAATTTGGGTCTGTATTTAACACTTTGCCGTAACTTTCATAAGAACTCCAGTTTTTGGTATATATAAAATCGGCATTCTTAAAGGCCTCATTTTGGTTGTGATAAATTGGTATTTCTCCAGTAATTTCAGGGTTCAAATTATAACCTTCGGGGTTCGTAATCACAAATTCCACATCCATTTTTTGCATGGCTTGAACAAAGCTATTTCCAACAGCATGCGGCAAGGATTTTATATGTGGTGCCCAACTTAAAACTACTTTTGGCTTTTTAACCTTAGAATGTTCAGAAATCGTAATGGCATCAGTCAAACCTTGTAACGGATGTCCTGTTGCGCTTTCCATATTCATAATAGGAACAGAAGCATATTTTTTAAATGAATTCAAAACATGTTCGCTTTCATCGTTAACTTTATCAGTCAACGATGGAAAAGCTCTAACCGCAATAATATCGCAATATTGTGAAACCACTGCCGCTGCTTCTTTAATATGTTCTGCGGTGTTACCATTCATAATTGTACCATCACCAAACTCAATACCCCAAGCATCACCAGACACATTCATCACTATAGGATTCATGCCTAAATTCAAAGCTGCTTTTTGTGTACTTAAACGCGTACGTAAACTAGAATTAAAGAATAATAATCCTAAGGTTTTGTTTTTCCCTAACTCAATATTCTTAAGCGGATTTGCCTTTAATTGTTTTGCTTCTTCAATCCACACATTGATGTTGTCTATATCGTTTATGGAGGTGTAATTCATCTTTTCTACTTTATTTTGGTAAACGACACCTTATTATCCATAGCATTCACTATAAAATTATCTTCCAATCCGTTTACAATCCATGTTTCTATATTTGCCTTTTTAGTTACGGAAGCTGCTTCAACTTTTGATTGCATCCCTCCACTACCATGTGATGACTTAGAATTTACAACTTGCGAGTGTAATGTATCAAAATCCGTGACTTCTTCTATAGTTTTCGGCGCATCATCATTAATAGACGCTTTGGTATAAATACCGTTTGTATTGGTCGCAATTATAAATAAATCTACATCGAGTAAAGATGCTGTTAATGCCGCTAGTTTATCATTATCACCAAATTTAATTTCATCTGTAGCTACCGTGTCATTTTCATTAATAATTGGAATATAGTTATTGTTCACTAATACTTTTATAGTATTCATAATATTGGCTCTACTTTCTTCTTTTTCAAAATCGGAATAAGACAATAAACATTGAGAACTCAACAAACCATATTCTCTAAAAATTTCTTGGTATATGCGAATTAAATGCGGCTGACCAATAGATGCCAATGCCTGCTTTACAAATACCTCTTCCTGCTTGCTCTCTAATTTCACAAACTGTTTTGCAACTGCAATAGCCCCAGAACTCACAATAATAAACTCACAAGTATCTTGAAGTTTTGCAATTTGACTTGCCATATCTTCAATCTTACCTCTGGAGATATTATCGGTTTCTTTGGTTAGTGTATTCGAACCTATTTTTAGTAATATGCGTTTCTTTTTTTGCATGCTATCTTATTTGTCCGTTTCCATGAACATACCATTTATTAGTTACCAAATGCTGTAATCCTATTGGTCCTCGTTGATGTAATTTATCGGTGCTAATTGCTAATTCACCACCTAGTCCTAACTGACCGCCATCTGTAAATCGTGTAGATGCATTATGATAAACTGCTGCAGTATCTACATTTTCCATGAACAATTTAGCTTCGTCTTTATTTCTAGTAATTATAGATGAAGAATGTCCACCAGAATATATATTAATTTTAGCAATAGCATCGGCATTCGATACTATTTCGCCTATAACAATTTTATAATCTAAAAACTCTTCATACCAAATATCATCTGATTCGAAAGCACTTATATCATCAAGCTGACATGTTGCTTCATCTCCTAAAATCTCGATATTAAAAGCTTTCAATTTAGAAATCAACTTTTGAATGAATTCATTTTTATTAGGTAGGTTTTTATCAATAAGAACCTTGTCTACTGCATTACATGCCGAAATTTTTGATTTCCCATTCATGATAACATTTAAAGCAATACCTAAATCAGCGTTTTCATGTACATACACAAAATTGTTTCCACGTCCGCTAATAATCACAGGACAGGTAGCATGTTCTTTTACAAAAGCAATTAAACGTTCGCCACCACGTGGTACTATTAAATCTACTTTTTGAGTTGGTTTTTCTAAAAAGTCTTGAGTCTCTGTTCTATTGAATTGTAAATATTCTACCCAATCTTTAGAAGCGTTATTTTCTTCTAAAGCTTCATGCCATAACGCAACTATTTTTAAATTTGAACACAATGACTCTTTTCCGCCTTTAAGCAATATTTTGTTACCCGATTTAAAAGCTATTCCTGCAGCTTCAACCGTTACATCTGGTCTTGATTCATAAATAATTAAAACCGCTCCGAAAGAGGCTGTTTTATTATAGACTTGCATACCATTATCATGCTTAAAACTAAAACGTTCCACACCAACCGGATCATCTTGAGACGCCAAATGTGTTACTGCTTTAATCATTTCGTCAACTTTAGAATCATCAACTTTCAAACGGTCAAACATCGAAATATCATCACCTTTATAGGCATCTAAATCAGTTTTATTAATACTGATTATTGCTTCACGTTCACGTTCTAAAAGCACTGCCATTTTAAGCAATACTGAATTTCTGGTTTCTATGGATAATAGTGTATTCATTTTTTATTCAACGGTTGTTTTAACTTCAGCCAACGCTTCAATTAAGGCTTTAAAAAACATATTAATATGCTCTTTTCTGACGGTTAATGGCGGTAATATTCTCAATAATTTTTTATTTGAAGCTCCACCAGTAAAAATATGATGGTCGTAAATTAGTTTTTTTCTAAGGTTGCCAACTTCAAAATCAAATTCTAAACCAAGCATTAATCCGCGTCCTTTAATATTTTTCACCTGTGGAATGGTTTCAGCAATCTTCGTGAAGTAATCAGACATCACATTAACATTATCCATCAACTTTTGCTCCTCAATCACATTTAAAACCGATAAGCCCGCTGCACATGCTAAATGATTCCCACCAAAAGTAGTCCCCAACATACCAAATTTTGCTTCAATATCTGGATGAATTAAAATGCCCCCAATAGGAAAACCATTACCCATTCCTTTAGCTATAGCAATGATATCTGGCGTTACATCATAATGCTGAAACGCAAAGAATTTACCAGAACGCCCATAACCAGATTGAACCTCATCAGCAATAAACATGGTATTATTGGATTTACAAAGCACATCAACTTGTTCAAAGAAATCAGAAGTTCCTTGATCTAAACCGCCAACACCCTGAATAAACTCAACAATTACAGCACAAACATCACCCTTTTCCAATTCAGCTTTTACACCTAAAACATCATTCAATTCCAGAATCGTTACCTTTTGTTGCGCGTTTATTGGCGCTATGATATTTGAGTTATCAGTTGCTGCTACTGCCGCAGATGTGCGCCCGTGAAATCCATTTTTAAAGGCTACAACTCTAGATTTTCCTGTTTTAAAAGACGCTAATTTCAAAGCATTCTCATTAGCTTCTGCTCCTGAATTACATAAAAACAATTCGTAATCTTTACAATCTGAAAACGCTTCTAATTTATCAGCTAATTCATTTTGCAAAGGGTTTTGAATGGCATTAGAATAAAATCCAAGCTTAGCAACTTGCTCTGAAACAGCTTCAACATATTTAGGATGCGAATGCCCTATAGAAATCACGGCATGCCCACCGTAAAAGTCTAAATATTCGGTTCCTTCTTCATCATAAACGTAAACACCTTTTCCTGAAACAGGCGTTACATTATATAACGGATACACATTAAATAGTGGCATTTTTGTTAGTTTTTTATTTGATTAATTTTATCAAAAGACACCGTAATACCTTTAATTAAAGACGAACTTAATCCTTGATGTTCCATTTCGTTTAAACCTTCAATAGTACACCCACCAGGTGTTGTTACTCTATCTATCTCTGCTTCGGGATGATTACCAGATTCTTTTAACAAAGTAGCAGCTCCAAAACAGGTTTGCACTGCCAATTGTTGTGCCTCGTGCGCTTCAAAACCCAATTGAATAGCGCCTTGTGTGGTTGCGCGAATTAATCGCATCCAAAAAGCAATTCCACTGGCACAAATAACAGTTGCCGCTTGTAATTGTTCTTCAGGAATTTCCATAGAACTTCCTAAACTGTTAAAAATAGTTTTGGCAAATTCAACTTTTCCTCTACCTCTTTCATTCGCAGAAAGACAAGTCATAGATTGTCCTACAGAAGCTGCAGTATTTGGCATGGCACGAATAATAACATGCTTCCCGCCAATTATATTTTCTATTTTAGCAATAGAAAAACCTGTAATTACAGAAATAATAACTTGATCTTTTTTGAGTGTATATTTTAAATTTTCTAAAATCACTCTCAAATGTCTTGGCTGTACAGCAAAAATAATAATATCAGAATTTTTAACAGCCTCTTCATTATCTGAAGTTAAAATAACCCTATTATATCTCTTAAATTTTATTATGGAACTTGTATTTCTTTTCGTTAAATACAAAGAATCTACCACTTTATTCGTCAATAATCCTTTTGCAATTGACTGTCCTAAACTCCCTGCTCCAATAATTGCTACTTTCATAATTATACTTTTTTTCATTCCCTCGAAGGAGGAAATCTCTTTTATTTTTTTGGCGTTACCTCTAGGGTCGCGCTTTACGTTGCAAGTCCTCGTTCGTTCCTCACTGTGGGCTTTCCACTGCAATCACTAACGCTCCTCTGGTACGTGCTACAATACTCTAAAAATAAGTTGCTTTCAACCCTAATCCGGTTGTTTCCTCTAAACCAAACATTAAATTCATATTCTGAATAGCTTGTCCTGAAGCACCCTTTAATAAATTATCTATAACACTTGAAATTAATAATTTACCATTGTGTTTATGCAAATGCACCAAACATTTATTCGTATTCACCACTTGTTTCATATGTAAAAATTCATCTGATACAAACGTAAATTCAGCATCCTTATAAAAGGATTTATAAATATCTTTTGCATCTTCTACTGTGCCTTCAAAATCAGTATAAATCGTTGCAAAAATACCTCGAGAAAAATTCCCTCTATTAGGCATAAAAATAATCTCTGAAGCAAAATCATTTTGTAACTGATTAACGGATTGATTAATTTCTCCTAAATGCTGATGCGTAAACGGTTTGTAATACGAAAAATTATTATCTCTCCACGTATAATGCGTCGTTGCAGATAACGATGTCCCTGCACCTGTTGCTCCTGTCACTGCGTTAATATGCACATCATTATTAAGCAAACCTTTATCCGCTAAAGGCAATAAGCCTAACTGAATGGCCGTTGCGAAACAACCCGGATTTGCTATATATTTTGCATTCTTAATATCCTCTCTTTGTAATTCTGGTAAACCATAAACAAAGGTTTTCCCTTTAAAAACTTTATCAGCTTCCAATCTAAAATCATTTCCTAAATCAATAATTTTGGTGTTATCAGAAAATGTATTTGCAGATAAAAACTTAACGGAGTTACCATGGCCTAAACACAAAAATAATACATCAACATCTGAGTTTACTGTATCTGTAAACTTCAGATCTAAAGATCCAACCAAATCTTGATGCACTTTACTAATTTTGTTTCCAGCATTGCTTGTACTGAACACAAAATCAATTTCAGTTTCTGGATGGTTAATTAATAATCTAATCAATTCACCAGCTGTATAACCCGCACCTCCTATAATTCCAACTTGTCTCATACTTATAAATTTACCTGTTGATATATTTTGTTTTGATTTCCAAGAATTTTAATAAATCCTTTAGCATCATTAGCAGTCCAAGCTTTATTTTCTTCTCCATAAGTTCCAAACTTAGCACTCATTAAATCATGCTTTGAAACAATCCCGTCCAAAGAAAAATGATATGGTTTTAAAGTCACCGTTACATCACCAGAAACCATATCTTGACTACTTTGCAAGAACGCTTCAATATTACGCATTACAGGATCTAAATATTGTCCTTCATGCAAATGCATTCCATAGAAACTAGATAAATATTCTTTATGCTGTAACTGCCATTTAGTTAATGTATGCTTTTCTAACAAATGGTGTGCTTTAATAGTAATTAATGCTGCCGCTGCCTCAAAACCAACACGGCCTTTAATCCCAACAATAGTATCACCAACATGAATATCTCTGCCTATAGCATAAGGTGAAGCTAAATTATTTAAAACTTCAATATTAATTTCAGGATCGTTTTCTATACCGTTTACAGCTACCAATTCGCCTTCTAAAAAAGTTAGTTTCACTTTTTCGTCTTCGGCATGTTTTAATTGCGATGGGTATGCTTCATTTGGTAACGGTTTTTCCGACTCTAAAGTTTCTAAACCTCCAACGCTTGTTCCCCAAAGCCCTTTATTAATAGAATACTTTGCTTTTTCCCAAGACATATCAATTCCGTTTTCTTTTAGGTAATCAATCTCCTGTTGTCTTGTTAATTTCCCATCTCTAATTGGCGTAATAATTTTAATATTTGGCGCCAAGGTTTGAAAAATCATATCAAAACGAACTTGATCGTTTCCAGCCCCTGTACTACCATGTGCAATATATTCAGCATCAATACTTTTAGCATACTCAACTATTTCAATAGCTTGAATAATACGTTCGGCACTTACAGATAATGGATATGTATTATTTTTTAACACATTTCCGAAAATCAAATACTTCACCACTTTTTTGTAAAAGGTAGCTACAGCATCAATATTCTTGTAAGTTGAAACACCCATTTTATAGGCGTTACTTTCTATATGTTCAATTTCTTCTTTTGTAAAGCCTCCAGTATTCACGCTTACTGCATGAACATCATATTCTTTTGACAAACTTACTGCGCAATATGAAGTATCTAAACCACCACTATATGCTATAACTAATTTTTTCATTTTTTATCTTTTTTTAAAAACATGGTTTCTTTAATATGCTTCAATCTTTTAAAAACCTTTTCTTTTACTTTAGTTTTCTCTTCTATTTGTTTCGCTTTAGCATCATATAACATCCCTGTACACAAACACATTTTTCTATTAGTTCGAGTTAATACATCGTAGTTTTGACAGGTTTGACAACCATCCCAAAAGGTTTGATCATCCGTTAATTCAGAAAATGTAACTGGTTTATACCCTAAATCACTATTTAATTTCATAACGGGTAGCCCTGTTGTTATGCTAAAAACTTTAGCATTTGGAAATTTATTCCTAGAGTGCTCAAAAACTTTGTGTTTTATTTTTTTTGCTAATCCTTTCCCTCTGTAAACTGGGTGTACGATAAGTCCTGAATTAGCAACAAACTTACCGTGACCCCATTTTTCGATATAACAAAACCCTGCAAATTTATCACCATCTAAAGCAATAACCGCATTACCATTTTCCATTTTGGCCGCTACATACTCAGGAGTACGCTTCGCAATACCTGTACCTCTAACTTGAGCAGATTGTGCAATAGTTTCGCAAATGGCTTCTGCGTATTTAATATGTGATTTATCGGCTATGACAACATTCATTCCCCTATTATATTTTTATGTCAATTATTCTAATTTTTCTTAAACGCTGAACTGGACTCACCTAATTCAATAACATTGATATACACCCTTACGGGCGACGGGAAAATTTGCGGCGCGTAATAGTATTGTTAATTAAAAAATTAACTGATTTATGAAATACTATGGAATTAAATTTGGACACTATGAAAAAAATTAAAATTACGTTTTGATTTTGCTAATAGATAAGATTAAAAGCGGCGACGAAAGCGCACGGGAAAACCGAGAACAGAACAACGTATTTTATTTTTTAGATTTTTCATATAAGGCTAAACTAAAAAATAATTTCTAATATCAATTAATGGATATTAACATTTTTAAAAAAATTGTGAATTTAAAATTATAGCTATGTATTTGTTTAGAATTCTGCAACTAAAAGCTAGGAAAGTGTATGAAATAAAAAGAAGCCCATTAAAAATAGCTCCTTAATTTGCTAATAATCACGGAGCTTATAGTTCTTCAATTTTTATGTTTTTTACAAAATTTTATCATCATTATCTTGTAAACCTATATGCTCCGTGATATTTACCAAAAGCCTCTTGAATTTCTATTTTAGTTTTATCTTAAAAAAATAATGACAATAATGAAGCTGTTAGAAAACCTGTTAACGCCAATATAGTGGTCATCACCGTCCAACTTTTAAAAGTTTCTTTTTCTGAAAGCCCTAAATACTTACTAACTAACCAAAAGCCACTATCGTTAACATGAGACATAATTGTAGCCCCAGATGCAATGGCTATTACAATTAATGCCTTTTGTGGTTCGGAAATCGTTTCTACTAAAAGTGGCGAAGTAAGTCCAGCAGCCGTAATCATAGCCACTGTCGCTGAACCTTGCAGAATTCTAATTAAAGCTGCTGCTATAAAAGAAAAAAGAAGAATGCTAACTCCTTGATCTGCAAAATAGTTGGCAAGCATTTCTCCAGCACCTGTATTTACAAGCATTTGTTTAAAAACGCCACCTGCACCAGTTAATAATATTATAATACCTGCTGGACCCATAGATTGGGTGGTAATATCTAATAATTTATCTTTTGTGAATCCTCTGCGTAAACCTAATGTATACCAAGCTATAAGATTTGCAATTATTAAGGCTGAAAACGGATGACCTATCATCCCTAACCATTCTAAAATGTTTTTAGATACGAACTCTTCTCCTATAAGCGGACTATTTAAAAATGTATTTAAAACAATTAAAACTATGGGAATGGAAATTATACTTATAATAATTCCAACTGGTGGGAATGTTTTTATTGCATCAGAATCGATTTGTAATACTGGAGCATCCACATGAATTTTTTTTGCTATATATTTTGCAAATAATGGTCCACATACTATCGCGGTGGGAATTCCTGTTAGAAAACCAAAAAAGATGACCCAACCTAAATCTGCTTTTACAATATCTGCAACTGCTACTGGCCCCGGTGTTGGCGGAATAAATGAATGTGTTATAGCCAATCCAGCCAATAACGGAATGCCATAGAGCAGTAAGGATTTACCTGTTTTTCTTTGAAGTGCGTAAATCATTGGAACTAAAATAATAAAGGCTACATCAAAGAATACTGGAATTGCAACAATAAACCCCGTTAACATTAACGCCCAAGATGATCGTTTTTCTCCAAATTTAGACAGCAAAAATGTTGCTAAAGATTCAGCTCCTCCTGAATGCTCTAAAATAGCACCAAACATAGCACCCAAACCCACTACCACTGCAACAAAACCAAGTGTACTACCCATTCCTTCTTGTATCGCTTTAATGATAGCTAAAGGTTCCATACCCGATAATACGCCAACAAAAATACTAGCAATAAGCAACGCTATAAAAGCCTGTACTTTAAAACGAAGTATAAGTACGAGTAATGCAACTATACCAAATAATACTGCAGATAATAATGCAAAATCTATCATAATTTGTACCAATTAGTGTGAAAGAATTGATTTTCTAGAGCATCTATTCTTTGATATGTGTGTGCTCCAAAATAATCTCTTTGTGCCTGAATCATATTTGCTGAAAGTCTTTCAGTAGTCATTGACACCCAATAGGTATTTGCTTCTGTGAATACAGGAAGTGGTAATCTATTATTGAGTCCATAAATTAAAACTGATTTAACAGCATTCTCACCGCGCTTTAATACTTCAAAAATTTCTGAGTGTTTAAATAAATCATCATATGCTTTAAAATATGAAATACAATTTATCATCAACTCTGATCTTATGATACATCCGTTAGTCCATATTCGAGAAAGGTCTGACAAAGAAAGATTCCAATTATAGGATTCGGATGCTTGTCTAATTACCGCAAACCCTTGCTGGTAATTTATAATTCTAGCACACCTGTATGCTTCTTTAACATCATTTATTGAGAGTTCACTTTTAACACCAATGGTATTATTAATTTCTTTGGCTAAGTTTTTCCTTGTTTCTTTAAAAACCGACACATAACGTGCGAAAACAGCTGAAGACATCATCGTATTTACCGTTCCGAGGTCAAAAGCTGTTTTTGTAGACCAAGAACCCGTTCCTTTGTTTCCCGCTTTATCCAGAATTAAATCAAGAACATATAGATCCCCTTCCTTTTTTGTCATAATATCTGCCGTAATTTCTAACAGATAACTAGCTAAATCGCCTGAATTCCATTCTAAAAAAATTTCCTTGATTTCTTCATTTGATTTTGAGACTGAAAGTAGGGTATACATTTCAGCAAGCAGTTGCATTTCGGCATACTCTATTCCATTATGAATCATTTTGACGAAATGACCTGATCCTTCAGGACCAATATATGCACAACACTTTTTACCATCAGCATCTATTGCTGCAATTGACTCTAAAACTGGTGCTATAATTTGGTAACTGGTTTTATTACCTCCAGGCATAATAGAAGGTCCTTTTCTCGCCCCTTCTTCGCCACCAGAAACTCCAACTCCAATAAAATTTAGTCCTTTACTCTCTAAATAATCTGCTCTTTTTTTGGTGTCCTGATAATGTGAGTTTCCGCCATCAATAATTATATCTCCTTCTGAAAGCATAGGAATTAATGATTCAATTACATAATCTATGGCATCTCCTGCTTTTATCATTATTAATATTTTTCTAGGTCGCTCTAAAGAATTGACGAATTCACATAACTCTGTGAATCCTTTTATTCTCATATTATCCTCGATTGTACCTAAAAAATCTTTAACACTATTTTCTTCACCTACTGCAGTCCGATTATAAACAGATAAAACATAGCCTTTTTCAGCAATGTTTAAACTTAGACTGCGGCCCATAACACCAAGACCTATAACCCCGAAAAAAGACTTATTAATGTGTTCTAAGTTTAATAGAATCTCAGTAATAATTTTTTCTGGTGACTGAGAAATATCTATATGAATTCCATATTCAGGAATTTCCAAATCTTTAAATTGAGACGCCAAAAGAATCGAATTCATATAATGGCCTTGTCTTTGTTCAATTCTTGCACGAATTAAGTTTTGATCTCCTGATAAATAAATCCAAACAATATTTTTACTTTTTGAAACTAAGATCTCTCTGTATTTTTCTTTTAACGCAGAACAAGCAATAATAGCACCATCATTTTCGCCCCACTTCTGAATATTATTAGCAAGGATTTTTAACCAAGGAAAACGGTCTTCATTATTTAGTGGTAGACCATTTTTCATTTTATGAACGTTCTCTTTAGGATGAAAATCATCAGCATCAAAAAAAGGAAGCTTTAATTTTTTAGATAATTTTTCACCTATAGTAGTCTTACCACAGCCGCTAACTCCCATAACAACCATTACAGGTTTTTTCATCTTATTTGTATTTCATTTAAATATAACCCGCATTTACGCAAGGCTATTTAACATGTTTATTAATAACTATTTAGATATTGATGAAGATAAAATCATCAGCTCCGTTTGAAGATATTGCTGCATTTATTTTACCTGCTATCAATGGATGGCAAATGTAATATGCTATTAATTATGAGGTAAGATACTCTGATCTATTTTTACAGTGTTAGCTTAACACCTCATAATTATGAATCCATTCGTTAGGGGGAATTTAACATATAATAGACATTATCAAAATCCTATAATTCTTTAATTTTAATATCCCTAAACCAAACTTTATCGCTATGATCTTGTAAACCAATATGCCCTGTTTGGTGTTTTCCAAAAGCTTCCCAATCTTTAAATTTAGAATTAGCCACTAAAGCATCCCATTCTTCACCATGCAAAGGGAATTCAACAATTACTGTTCCATTTAATGTGACACTTCCTTCATTATTACTATGATCTACTTTTAAAACACATTTATTCCAGTCACCTGCTGGTTTACAAACATCGTGCATTGGCTGAACCATATCATACAAAGCACCAGCCTGATGAAATTTAGGGTTTGCCAAAGCATCTGGATGTCTCGCATTATCTAACACCTGAATTTCTGGCCCTGTTTCATAGGCTTCATTAAATTTTGAGTCTTCATATATACTCCAAAATATTCCACTATTACCGCCTTCAGATATTTTCCATTCTAATGATAAAATAAAATTAGTGTAGGTCTTTTTTGTTATGATATTTTTACCTCCTTCTTCTCCGGGATTAAATGCCATGGCTCCATCCTCAATACTCCATTCAGGGTACATCTCATCTGTTAAATAACCTCTCCAGTTATCAAAATTAGTACCATCAAAAAGAATACTCCATTCTGAACTCGACTCTACCTGCTCAATAACCTCAGGTTCTATTGTTACTTGTTCTTTATTTTGTTTACATGATGATATCATCAGCATAAACAATATAACAAAAGTTGGTTGTTTCATTTTATTTAATTTAGTTACAATCCTAGTATTTTTTTTAGTTCATCATCGCTGGCATTGCTAGCTGCAAAATCATCAAAGCGTTTATTTGTAGATTCTATAATGTGTTTATTTATAAAGTCAACACCTTCTCTTGCTCCTTGTTCTGGACTTTTAATAACACATTCCCATTCTAAAACGGCCCAAACATCACAACCATATTCTGTTAATTTTGAGAATATTTTTTTAAAATCAACTTGACCATCTCCCGGAGAACGATAACGTCCCGCACGGTCTTTCCAATCATTATATCCACCAAAAACTCCTTTTTTTCCAGTTGGATTAAACTCTGAATCTTTAACATGAAAAGATTTTATAAACTCATGATAATGATCAATATATTTAATATAATCTAATTGTTGAAGCACAAAATGTGAAGGATCATAAAGCATGTTTACGGCTTTATGATTTCCCGTAGCTTCCAAAAAACGTTCAAACGTATCACCATCATGTATATCTTCAACCGGATGAACTTCATAACAAACTGCAACACCGTTATCTTGAAAGGTGTTTAAAATTGGTTTCCAACGGTCAGCTAATTCTTTAAAACCAAGCTCTATCAATCCTTTAGGTTGCTGAGGCCAAGGGTGCATCATTGGCCAAAGTAATGAGCCCGAAAATGTAGCATGGGCTTTTAAGTCTAACCTATTACTCGCCGATGCAGCATATTTCATTTGTTGAATAGCCCACTCGGTTCTTCCTTTATAATTTCCTTTTAAATGTTTTGGAGCAAAGGCATCAAACATGATATCATGTGCTGGATGTACAGCGACTAACTGACCTTGAATATGAGTAGATAATTCGGTTATTTCTAAACCGTAACCATTTATTTTACCTTTAAACTCGTCACAATATGTTTGACTTTCAGCAGCCTTTTCTAGGTCTATTAATCTAGAATCGGTAGTTGGAATTTGAACCCCTTTATACCCTAAATCGCTTGCCCATTTACATATACCATCTAAGGAATTAAACGGTTCACTATCATCTATAAATTGAGCTAGAAATATTGCAGGTCCTTTTATCGTTTTCATTAGTCTATATTTTCAATATTTACCCAAACATTCCCTTTTTGGTGAGATTCAACGGCTTTTTCAATAAAATCCATACCTCTTGCCCCATCTATAATAGTTGGGAATTCACCATGATTATATGGCTCATTATTAATGGCCTTTGCTATGCCTTTATAGATGTTTCCCATAGAATCGAAAATACCTTCGGGATGTCCTGGAGGTAATTTTGTTCCATCGAGCGATAAATCTGAATTATAAGTATGTCCAGGTTTTAAAACTTGCAATGGCTTGCCATCTTCCATTAAATATAAATAATTAGGATTTTCTTGTTCCCATTTTAAACCTGCTTTATCACCGTAAATTTTTACAATAAAACTATTTTCTTCACCTGTTGCAATTTGACTTGTGCAAATTACACCTTTAACATTATTATTGCAACGTAATAAAACAGTCCCATCGATATCCATTTTATTATCAGAATACAAGTAATTTAAGTCGGCTAATACAGATTTAATTTTATGTCCCGAAACATATTCTAACATATCGAAGGCATGTGTACCGATATCGCCAATACAACAACTAATTCCTGATTTTTCAGGATTTAATCGCCATGTAGAAGAACGTTTTTCTTTATCATGAATTATTGGATTTATCCATCCTTGATAATATTGTGCATCTATTTTTTGAATGTTTCCAAGTTCCCCATTTAATATCATCTCGCGCATTTGGCGCACCATTGGGTATCCAGTATATGTGTAGGTAACAGCAAATACGGTTTTAGCTAATTTAAGCGTTTGGTTTAATATTTTAGCTTCTTCGTAAGTGGTAGTCATCGGTTTTTCACAAATAACATGAAACCCATTTTCCAAAAGTTTATTTGCCATAGGGAAATGCAAAAAATTTGGAGTTAAAATAGACACCACTTGCATACGACTATCTTCTGGAAGCTTTAATTCTTCCTCCATTAGTGTATCAAAATCTTTATAAATTCGATTTGTAGGAATACCTATTTTTTCAGCAAATCCAATATTTTCTTCCCAATTAGGATTAAAAACACCGCCTATAATTTGAAATTGATCAAACATTGATGATGCCACTCTATGCAAAACTCCTATTAATGAGTCTCCACCACCGCCTAATATTCCTAATCTGATTTTAGAATTCATTATTTATTTTAAGCTTTATATTCAACAGTTTCTTCTTTAAAAAACAAAGCAAACAATACTAAAACACCAAGTGCAAATAATGCTGGAAATAACCAAACATCTTGCCAGCTGTGAGTACCATCTGCTAAAATATTTTTATCAACTATTTTTCCTGCAACCCAAAATCCAACTAGCATACCAATACCATAGGTCGCTAATGTAATTAATCCTTGTGCTGCACTTTTTACTTTTTCACCAGCTTTAGAATCTGTATAAATTTGACCCGAAACAAAAAAGAAATCATAACAAATACCATGCAAAGCAATCCCTATTACAAGCATGAAGAATAAATCGCCAGTATTTCCGTAAGCGAACAAAGCATAACGAATTCCCCAAGCTAACATGCCAAATAATATTGTCTTTTTAAAACCATATTTCTTAAAGAAGAACGGTAATAACAACATAAAACCTACTTCGGATATTTGACCTAAAGATGCCCAGGCTGTTGAATTTTCAACTTTATATTCAGTTAAAAATGGACTGATGTTTTGATAATAAAAAGCTAATGGAATACAGATTAAAACAGATGACAAAAAGAACACCAAAAAATTTCTATCCTTTAGTAACTTTAAGGCATCTAATCCGAGAATATCTCTAATAGTCACTTTTTCACCCTTGGCTGCACTTGGTGGTGTTTTTGGTAATGTAAAACTAAACACACCCAAAACTGCTGATGCTACACCTACCATAGTAAATGTATTCGATAACATACCTTGTCCAATATTTGCTATAGAATCCCATTTAAAAGCAAAGCTTATAAGTAACCCAGCCAGTATCCATCCTATAGTCCCAAAAACTCTAACTAAAGGAAATTGCTTTGCAGGATCATCCATTTGATTAAATGATACTGAATTCACTAAAGCTAGTGTTGGCATATATGCTATCATATAGCCTAATACATAAGGATAAAAAGTTGCAAACTCAGTTGATTGAGACATTTTGTACATTAAAAAAGCACCTATGAGATGCAAAACTCCAAGAATTTTTTCTGCATTAAAAAACCGATCTGCAATTAATCCAATAATAAAAGGCGCTATAATTGCTCCCCACGATTGGGTAGAATAAGCCATTCCTGCTTCTGCTCCAGTTGCACCTAAATTATTTCCTAAAAAGGAGCCAAGTGTTACAAACCAACCGCCCCAAATAAAAAATTCTAGGAACATCATAAAAGATAGCTGAAATTGGATTTTTTTATTCATAATATGAATTATTAGTTTAATTGTTTATTTGAAATTATTTCAAGGATGCTTCAGATTTCAATAACAGCTTTTTTGTAGCCAATATACCTTCTCTTTCTGATAACCTTGTGCCTTCATATTCAACACCAATAAAATTTGTGTAACTGGAGTTTTTAACCAATTGTAAAATTCTAGAATAATCCAAAGTAGTTTCGTTACCATTTTCATCAAAGTCATATGACTTTGCGCTAACTGCTTTTGCTGCAGGAAGCAACATTTCAATACCTTCATATTTATCGGGGTACACCTCAAGACATTCACCCCAACGTTCTCCCTGATCTCTTATTACACACCAATTACCAAAATCTGGGAGTGTACCACAATTCGGCATGTTTACTAAATTAATAGCTTCCATTAATTTGGGAGCATCGGAAGATAACCAACCATGATTTTCACACAATACATTTATATTCTTTGTGGCAGCGTATTCCGATAATTTTTTAAGACCGTCAACCACGGTTACTTTCCAAACCTCAGGATTATTAGTGCCAAACGTATTTACTCTAATAGAATGACAACCTAACTTTTCTGCAGCGTCTACCCATTTTTTATGATTTTCAACGGCCTCATTTCGTTTTGTTTCATCTGGATCAGCTAAATCTCCCTCATGATCAACCATGATTAAAACATTCTGAATATTGCTTAATTGGCTCATTGTTTTTAATGAATCAATCACCTTATCCATACCCAATAATTCAATTTCATCATCATAAAGTTGACTTACATATTCTAAGCCTTCAAAGCCCATTTCTTTGGCCATTGATGCAAATTGAAAAGGATCGCCTTTTTCTATTTGCACAAAATTATGCAATGACCATTGCGCCAATGATAATTTAAAAAACGGCTCTTGTTCAGATATAGTTTCTGAATTAACTTCTAAATTTTCTTGTTTACTTTTTTTATTAGCACATCCAATAAAACTCATCACAAGAAGGATAACAACAATTAGTGATGTATTAATTTTTAGTCTAGCGTTTTTCATATTTAGGATTAAGATAAGAGGTGTGAAAATAAATAAACAATCGCGTATCAATGTTTATATTTATTCAGTGAAAGAATTTAAACATATATTAAAATTAACAAAAAGTAGAATTATTTAGAAACAACTAAATCTTATCTAATATTTTTAAACGATACTCAATTGGCGTGCATTTTTCATGTTTTTTAAAAACTGTTGAGAAGTACTGACTAGTTGAAAAACCACAACTAAAAGCAACTTCTGCCACATTCAAATCAGTATCTTCTAGTAGTATTTTTTTAGACAACTCTAAACGCTTCATCATCAAATAACGCATTGGCGTTAAATTCGTTAGCTGCTTACAATGATGCGTAAACCTCGTTAAACCAACACCTGCAGATTCCGCCATTTTTTCAATAGTCCACATTTCCGGCAGGTTTTTTTCAAGCTCATTTAAAAATAATTTAACACTTCTTGAACTATCTGTAAGATCTTCATTCAACTCAATATTTTCAGAATCTAAAAGATCTAAAAGCAGAATTAACAAATAATTAACCAGCAGCCTAATCCTCGAAGAATTACTACAATTCTTATCAGTATCAACCGCACGGCCAATCCTTTGAAAACAATCTCTCACACGTTTATCAGAACGTAAGCGCACATCTTCATTTTGTCTTAAAATAGTTGTTAATCGAAGCAAATCTTCAGGAGCTAAAATTATCCACTCTGGCCAAACCCAATTTTGATGGGGCCTACGCACTCCTAAATCTAAAATTACCCAATAAAATTTACCAACCCCAATATTCGGATTACCTACCTTATGCGCTTCCCATGGCCTAGTTATAGTCAGGTCATTAGGTCGTAATTCGATTTCTTTTTTTTCCTGAGAATAAGGCATAGAACCAGATTCCAAAAAATGAATTTCTATACCTTCATTACGATGCCAATCTAAACCCCAATCTTGCGGCTCATTAGCATCCCAATACCCAATACTATTTAACCCTATTGTATTATCATTCAAACGGTCACCAGGATACGTATACCTAGCTAATGCTTTAAACTTTACTTTTTTTCTTTCAACAGCATCAATTAATGGTAAACACGTGTCAGCGTGATAAACAATTCCATCCGCTTTGAAAGGTTTTATTTTTTGTATATTTATCTTCACTGAAATAATTTGAACATAGTTAATCCGCAATTTAATTAATTTGGCATGAAATGCAATTAACCATTGCTTTTTTTTTATTACTTTTTAAAAACTAAATAAATAAACTAAAAATGTATACAGCTTGCACTAATCCACTTAAAGAAGAATATGATGCTATTGTAGTTGGCACCGGAATATCTGGTGGCTGGGCTGCAAAAGAACTTTGTGAACATGGGTTAAAAACTCTGGTTCTTGAACGTGGAAGAATGGTTAAACATATAGAAGACTACCCTACTGCTCATTTAGATCCTTGGGATTTTCCAAATGGAGATGTAGCCACAAGAGAAACTAAAGAGCGAATGCATAAACAGCATAGAACTGGTTATGTAACAAGAGAGTCTCGAAAACATTTTTTTGTTGACGATTTAAAGCATCCTTATAACGAAAAAAAACGTTTTGATTGGATTAGAGGATATCACGTAGGGGGTCGTTCATTAATGTGGGGTAGACAAAGTTACCGTTTAAGTGATATAGACTTTGAAGCTAACAAAAAAGAAGGTATCGCTATAGACTGGCCTGTGCGCTATAAGGACATTGAGCCATGGTATGATAAAGTTGAAGAGTTTATTGGGGTTAGTGGTGAAAACTTAGGATTAGAAGTACTCCCTGACCAAAAGCTTTTAAAGCCAATGAACCTAAATTGTGTTGAAAAACATTTGAAATCTAAAATTTCTGAAAAATTTGAAGACGGCAGATTATTAACTATTGGTAGAACAGCTCATATTACAGAAGGTACTAAGCCTGGAATGGGAAGAAGCACTTGTCAGTATAGAAATAGATGCATGAGAGGCTGCCCATTTGGAGCTTACTTTAGCAGTAATTCTTCCACTCTTCCAGCTGCTGAAGCTACTGGAAATATGAGTTTAAGACCAAACTCTATAGTACATGAAGTAATATATGATGACACTACAAAAAAAGCCATAGGAGTTAGAGTAATTGATGCTGAAACTAAAGAAATTTTCGTGTATAAAGCCAAAGTTATCTTCTTATGTGCTTCTACAGTTGCTTCTGCTTCAATTTTATTACAATCAAAATCTGAACGTTTTCCAAATGGCTTAGGTAACGATAGTGGTGAATTAGGTCACAATATTATGGACCATCATTTTCATGTTGGTGCTAGAGCAAAAGCAGATGGTTTTGAAGATAAAATAAATAAAGGGCGCAGACCTAATGGATTATATATTCCTAGATTTAGAAATCTTGGAGGAAATACGGATACCAAAAAATTCAAAAGAGGTTATGGTTATCAAGGAGGCGCAACAAGATCGAGCATCTCAGAATTGGTTGCCGAATTAAAATATGGACCAGAATTAAAAGAAGCTATTTTAAAACCTGGAGAATGGAATGTTAACCTTCTTGCATTTGGTGAAACATTACCTGATCATAAAAACAGAATGTACCTAGATTATGATAAGCTGGACGAATGGGGGTTACCTACAGTAACCTTTGATGCAGATTTTGGAGAAAACGAATTAGCTATGCGTAAAGACATGCAAGAACAAGCTGTTAAAATGCTTACTGCTGCTGGGTTTAAAGACGTAGAAGGTTACGATAAAGAGGAAGGGAGAGCTATGGGATTAGGGATTCATGAAATGGGAACGGCACGAATGGGTAGAGACCCTAAAACGTCTGTTTTAAATGAAAATAATCAAATTCATGCTTGTACCAATGTATATGTAACTGATGGATCATTCATGACATCGGCCGCTTGCCACAACCCCTCCCTCGGGTATATGGCTTTTACTGCAAGAGCTGCTAACCATGCCGCAGAACAACTTAAAAAAAATAACGCCTAAAATATTTTAAAATGAAAAGAAGAGATGCATTAAAAAATTTAGGACTTGCAACAGGTTTTTTTGTTGTAACACCAGCCGTTATTAGTTTATTGCAAAGTTGTACTAGCGACATTAAAACTTGGACACCAGATTTTTTAACTATAGAACAAAGTGAAGCTTTAACGAAATTAGTTGATGTTATTTTACCAAAAACTGAAAACCTACCTTCTGCGACAGAACTTAATGTACCTCAATTTATTGATAAGTATATTAATATCGTTTTAGATGATGACGGGCAAACACAAATGAATACTGCTTTTGAAAACATGATATCGATACTCAAACCGAATACCGAAGACCGCATGGATTCAGTAAAAGAAGAAGATTACAAAGCTTTACTAGACGACCATATGCTCATTAAAGATGAAATTGATGAAGAACGTGAGGCGAATCCAGAGGCATCAGAACTCACAAAATCAGAATTTTTAAATACCTTAAAATTTATAACGATAAAGGCTTATTTAACAACTGAACAAATTGGCGAGAATGTATTGGTGTACGACCCAGTTCCAGCTCAATACTATTGTGGTGATTTACAAGAAATAACAGGAGGAAAATCTTGGTCTCTTGGAAATACTTTGGTTATATAAAATTTTGATAATATAATGCGTTTAGCTTTTAAATTTTTTCTATTCAGTATAACATTTATCTTCTTTTTTAATTGTGAAAAAGAAGATAAAAAATCTGAAAATTGGGTAAAACTTTTTAATGGGAAAGACTTAACAGATTGGACAGTTAAAATAAATGGTTTTGAACTCAATAATAATTATAACAATACTTTTAGAGTAGAAAATGGCGTCATGAAGGTGTCATATGATAATTATGAAAACTTCACGAATGAGTTTGGACATATCTTTTACAAAAAACCTTTTTCAAATTACAAATTAAGATTACAATATAGGTTTATAGGTAAGCAAGTGAAAGGCGGAGCAAGTTGGGCTGCAAAAAATAGTGGTATTATGCTGCATTCGCAATCTCCAGAAAGCATGTTAGTTAATCAAGGTTTCCCGCTTTCATTAGAATTTCAACTTCTCGGAGGTGTAAATGAAAACGAACCTCGCCCGTCAGGAAATCTTTGTACACCAGCAACCCATGTTTTAATAGATGAGAAGTTAATTACAGAACATTGTGTTAGTGCTGATTGTAAAACCTATTATGGTGAAGAATGGATAACCGCAGAGGTTCTAGTAAATAATGATTCTATAACACATTTTATTAATGGTAAAAATGTTATTTCATATTCCAGACCAACTATTGGTGGTGAGTTTTTAGAGTCAACCTCCAAAGAAACTCAAGCTAAAGATGGACAATCTCTTACTAGCGGTTATATTTCATTACAAAGCGAAAGCCACCCTATAGAATTTAAAAATATTGATATATTAGAGTTATAACTTTTTAACACCTTTTTAAAATGAGTAGTAATCCTTCAAATAGTAGACGCTCCTTTATTAAAAAAACGGCATTAACATCAATCGGAATCTCTATCATTCCAAGGCATGTTATGGGGAAAGGATTTATTCCTCCTAGTGATAAATTAAATATTGCTATTGTTGGAGCTGGAGGTAAAGGCTATTCAGATATGATTAATGTTTGGAATAATGGTCAATCAAACATTTCAGCTATTTGCGATGTTGATTGGAATCAAGCTTCTAAAGCATTTGATTTTTTCCCTAAAGCAAAACGCTTTAAAGATTACAGAAAAATGTTAGAAGAAATGACGGATATTGATGCTATAACTGTATCAACTCCAGATCATACGCATGCAGTTATAACTCATGCAGCTATGCAATTAGGAAAACACGTTTATGTACAAAAGCCACTAACACATAATATTTACGAAGCTAGGATACTTACCGAAGCTGCAAGAAAATACAAAATAGTAACCCAAATGGGAAATCAAGGTGCATCAGGAAAAGGTGTTCAAACCATGATCGAATGGTATAATAGTGGAACTATTGGGGAAGTTAATAAGGTAGAGGTTTGGACAAACAGACCCGTGTGGCCTCAAGGCATAAAAACACCAACAGAAAAACCAGCTTTGCTAAACAATTTAGATTGGGACTCATGGGTTGGACCAGCAGAATGGGTAGATTACAATCCATTATATCATCCATTTAAATGGAGAGGCTGGTGGAATTTTGGCACTGGAGCGCTTGGAGATATGGGCTGCCATTTAATGGATCCTCCATACAGAGTCTTAGGCTTAAAATACCCTACTGAGGTTGAAAGTAGTGTAGGGTCAATATTTACTCAAGATTGGACACCTGATTACTATCCAGAATCATGTCCTCCATCATCTAGAACCCAATTAAAATTTGAAGCAACAGAAAAAAATCCTTCTATAGTTAAATTGAATTGGACTGATGGTGGATTGCGCCCTTTTCATCCTGACTTAATTCCAGCTGATCATCCTATAGGAGACGAGAATAGTGCAAATGGTGTTATAATGATGGGAGAAAAAGGTATTATGACCTGCGGAACTTACGGAAGAAATCCTAAAATATATCTTAATTCTGGCGAAATTCTACTACCAAACTACCACGAGAATGAAGACGAAAACAGCTTACCAGAAAATGGGCATCAAGCTAAATGGGTAGATGCCTGCAAAGATGGTTATGGAAGCAATAAACATAAAGAATTAACCTCATCATTTGATTATGCTGGGCCTCTTACTGAATCTATTTTAATGGGTAATTTAGCTATTAGAAGTTACAATCTAAGAGAAAAAATTAAGGATAGATTTATTTATCCTGGTCGCAAAAAACTTCTTTGGGATGGTAATAATATGAACATAACCAATTTCGAACCTGCCAATCAATTCGTAAAAAGAATATATAGAGAAGGCTGGAAATTGGATTGATTTAATAGCTTATTATTCAACAATAAATTTTCCTTTCATCATTCCAGAATGTCCAGGGAAACTACATAAAAATTCATATTCTCCAACAGCTGGCGTATCAAATTCAATAACAGCAGTTTCACCACCACCAATAATTTTGGTATATGTAATAACATCCTCTGAAGCTTTAGGTATGTATTGATTAGCAGCAAAAGCGGCAGCTTTATTTGCAAAATCAACTAGGCTAACGCCTTGTTTTAATAAAACAAAATTATGCCCCATCACATTCTTATCCATTTTACCAATATGCTTTAATGTGATTTTTACTGACTCTCCAGCTTTTACCGTAATCTCCTTCTTATTAAATTGCATAGCATCATTAGATGTTATAACAACGTCATTAGGTCTGCTTTCTACTTTTTCTGAAGTAGTCGTTTTATTCTCATAGGAAAACCCTTCTTTCTTTTTTTCTTTCTTACCGCCACAACCTATGACTACGCCAGAAATAATCAATACTAATACAACCTTAAATATCTTCATTTTTTTTATTTTAATTAAAACGTTAGTCTTTAAGTAAAACCTTCAGACTTCTGAAGATTTTATTAAAACAAATATAAATGTATAAAATCAAAAAAAAGTAAAATTTTTTTCAGTGAAAAATATTATACTTAATAAATAATCTTACTTCAATAATCTAAAAAGCAACTAATACTTAGTTATAGTTTTTATCATAAAATATAATCGGTACTAATGAAATTTGAAGTTTTCTTTTCTAACAACTCTTCCAAAATAGCATTGTTATACTCATTATCTTTTGATGCTACAAAAGTTCTTATGGAAAATGAACGTAATGCATCGTGAACACTTAACGTTCCAAATGCAGAATCTTTTCTTCCTGTGAATGGGTAAACATCTGGTCCGCGTTGACAAGAACTATTTAAATTTACACGACAAACTAGGTTTACCAAAGTATCAATTAAGGGGGATAATGTATGTATATTTTTGCCAAACAAACTTACTTGTTGTCCATAATTAGATTCTGCCATATCATCTAATGGTGCTTCTATATCAGAGAATGCAACAACAGGAACTACTGGACCAAATTGTTCTTCTTGAAATACGCGCATATCCTTAGTTACTGGGTATAAAACTGAAGGGAAAATAAAATTATCTGTAGTTTCTCCTCCTTTTTTATTCAAAACTTTGGCCCCTTTTTCTGTAGCATCATCAATCAATTCTTGGATATAAGACGGCTTATCTTCTTCTGGAAGTGGTGTTAATTTTGCACCTTCTTCCCAAGGATTTCCGAACTTAAGCTGGTCTACTTTAAAAGCAAATCTTCGATTAAATTCTTCCACAATTGATTCATGAACATATAAAACTTTAAGTGCTGTACAACGTTGTCCGTTAAAAGATAACGTTCCTGCTATACATTCATCCACAGCCAAATCTAAATCAGCATCAGGTAAAACAATAGCTGGATTTTTAGCCTCTAAACCTAACACCATTCGTAGTCTATTTCCTTTTGGATGTTGAGATTGTAAAGCGTTTGCAGATTTACTATGACCAATTAAAGCCAAAACATCAATCTTACCAGACTTCATGATTGGTGTTGCTAAAACACGACCACGACCATAAACAATATTTACTACACCCTCTGGGAAACTACTTTGAAAAGCTTCTAATAAAGGAGATATTAATAATACTCCAAGCTTTGCTGGTTTAAATATCACAGGGTTTCCCATAATTAACGCTGGAATTAATAGCGTAAACGTTTCATTTAAGGGGTAATTATAAGGGCCTAAACATAAAACGACTCCCAAAGGCCCGCGGCGAATGTGCGCATAAACTCCAGAGTTTTTTTCAAATTTAGCCGAGTCTCTATCTATTTGCTTATAAGCTTCAATAGTATCATAAATGTAATCAACTGTCCTATCAAATTCTTTCTCAGAATCTGGTAAGTTTTTTCCAATTTCCCACATCAATAAGTTTACAACTTCTTCTCGCTTTGTTTTCATTTGTTCAACAAACGTTTCCATGCAAGCAATCCTGTCACCAACTTTCATTGTTGGCCATAACCCTTTACCTTTATCGTAAGCCGAAATTGCAGAATCAAGAACTTCTAGAGCCTCCTTTTCTCCTAATTGAGGAATAGTCCCTAATAGTGTTTGCTCATATTTCGAAGTAGATGAAATTGTTGAATACACTTTAGCAGTTTCACCTTCCCAATGTCGCAACTCACCATTTACGAGGTACGTGTTTTGGTGTAAAAGAGATTTAATTTTATAAGCTTCCGGAATTTCTGTGAAGGGATGTTTCATAACTTTAATTTTGCTTTTTTCTTTTTACTCAAAATAACTAAAAATAAATCTAAAATCACTTCTATATCTTAATTAACTAACTGTTTTTCAACTAAAACGTTTTCGCGTATTTCAGTAGTATCAAAAAATAAAACATATAAAATTACACTAAAAATGGCGTTGTAATAATGAAAAAACCTGTCAAAATGATAACATCTGACAGGTTTTATAAATATATATTTTAGTTTAGTACATCTCTATACTATTGGCTTCATAGCCGTCATAGATGATCTTAAAAACTCACCTACTTTTTCAACTGGATGATTTCTTAAAGCTGCATTTACCTCAATAAGTTTTGCATTATCTACACCATCACCATTGTCTTTAGCAAAAGGCTTTCCTATAACATCTGTTTTAATCTTTTTCATGAAATCTTTTAATAATGGCTTACAAGCATGATCGAATAAATAACATCCATACTCAGCTGTATCAGAAATCACACTATTCATTTCATATAATTTCTTTCTTGCAATGGTGTTAGCAATAAGTGGCGTTTCATGCAATGATTCGTAATATGCAGAAGCATCGATAATCCCTGAGTCTGTCATAGCTTCAAAAGCTAATTCAACTCCTGCTCTTACCATAGCTATCATTAACACACCATTGTCATAATATTCTTGCTCAGAGATTTCTATATCTCCAGCTGGTGTTTTTTCAAAGGCAGTTTCTGCGGTTGCAGCTCTCCATCCTAATAAATCTTTATCATCGTTGGCCCAATCCGCCATCATCCCTGCAGAGAACCGACCTTCAATAATATCATCCATATGCTTTTGAAATAATGGACGCATGATATCTTTTAACTCTTCTGATATTTCAAAAGCTTTAATTTTTGCTTTGTTAGACAAACGATCCATCATGTTAGTTACCCCGCCATATTTTAGACCTTCTGTAACAGTTTCCCAACCATACTGAATTAATTTTGAAGCATAACCTGCATCAATACCTTCTTCAATCATTTTATCAAAACAAAGAATAGAACCTGTTTGCAACAATCCACAAAGAATGGTTTGCTCTCCCATTAAATCAGACTTAACCTCAGCAATAAAAGACGATGCTAAAACACCTGCTTTATCTCCTCCCGTAGCTACGGCATAAGCTTTTGCTTGTGCCCAACCTTTCCCTTCAGGATCATTTTCGTCGTGTACTGCTATTAATGTTGGCACACCAAAACCACGCTTATATTCTTCACGAACCTCAGTTCCTGGACATTTTGGCGCAACCATAATTACGGTAAGATCCTCACGCACTTGCGTTCCTTCTTCTACAATATTAAAACCATGAGAATAAGATAATGTTGCTCCTTTTTTCATTAAAGGCATTACAGCTTTCACTACACTTGTATGTTGCTTATCTGGTGTTAAGTTTAATACTAAATCTGCTGTTGGAATTAACTCTTGGTAAGTCCCAACATTAAACCCATTTTCAGAAGCATTTACAAAAGACTGACGCTTTTCTGCAATTGCAGCATCACGTAATGTGTAAGAAATATCTAAACCAGAATCCCTCATGTTTAACCCTTGGTTTAATCCTTGAGCACCACATCCTACTATAACTATTTTTTTACCTTTTAATACGTTTACTCCATCTGTAAATTCTGAAGCATCCATAAATCTACACTTCGATAATTGATTTAATTTATCTCTTAGCGATAGTGTGTTAAAATAATTTCCCATTTTATATTTAATTGTTATTATTGGTTATTGAATGCTGTTAGCATTTCAGTTATTTTCATTTGTTCTTTAGTGACTGCAATTCTACCAGAACGCACAAACTGCATAATTCCGAATACATTTAAGTCTCTTCGTAAAGATTCAATTTCGTTTCGTCGCCCAGATTTTTCTAAAACAAAAAACTCCTTGTTGACAGTTACAATTCTTGCAGAACTCTCTTTTATTATATTTTGAATTTGAGGTTCATTAAACAGAAGATCAGACTTAATTTTAAACATACAAGATTCTGTGAATATAGTATCTTCTTCCTCATGATAATAGGCTCTAATTGTTTCAACTTGCTTTTCAATTTGCTTAACAATTTTAACCGTATTGGTCTCTGTCATGTCAACAACAATAACAAATCGGTTTACACCTTCAATCTCTGATTGGGAGGTTGTTAAACTTTCAATATTGATGTGTCTACGTTGAAAAATAGCGGATATACGATTCAATAAACCGATATGATTCTCAGTATATATTGATATTGTAAATGATTTTATGTCTTCGTTCATTTCTTTATTCTTAACTTAATCTTACATCTGAAACCGATGCTCCTGACGGAATCATTGGAAACACATTACCTTCTTTTTCTACACAAACTTCTAAAAAATAAGACTCTTCTGAAGCCATCATTTCTTTTACTGCATCTGCTAATTCTTCACGTTTTGTTACTTTTTTAGCTTTGATATAATAACCTTCTGCAATAGCTACAAAATTTGGGTTTGTCATTTCGGTAGAAGCGTAACGTTTATCGAAAAACAATTGTTGCCACTGGCGTACCATCCCTAAAAACTCATTGTTTAATACTACAATTTTAACAGCTGCTTTTTGCTGAAAAATAGTGCCTAATTCTTGAATGTTCATTTGGTAACCACCATCTCCTATAACAGCAACGACTTCGCGTTCCGGAGCTGCCATTTTAGCCCCAATAGCCGCAGGAAGCGCAAACCCCATAGTTCCTAAACCACCTGAGGTTATATTACTTTTTGTAACATTAAAATCTGCATATCTACAGGCAATCATTTGATGTTGCCCCACATCTGAAACAATTGCAGCATTGCCTTTACTTTCAATATTTATTTGTTTTATAACCTCACCCATAGTCAACCCTTCTTTCGTAGGATTGATATCACCTTGTATTACTTTTTCAAATTCAATAGCGTATAAATCTTTAAATTCTTGTAACCATGAGTCATGTGTATTTTTATTTAAGGCATCGAAAAGTAACGCTAAACTTTCTTTTGAATTACCTAAAACAGCAACATCCGTTTTTACATTTTTATCAATTTCTGCAGGGTCAATATCAAAATGAATGATTTTAGCTTGTTTTGCATAGGTATCTAAACTACCCGTAACACGGTCATCAAAACGCATCCCTATAGCAATTAACACGTCACATTCATTGGTTAATTTATTAGGCGCATAATTACCATGCATTCCAACCATCCCTATATTTAACGGGTGTGATGTTGGCAATGCCGAAGCTCCTAAAATAGTCCATGCCGCCGGAATTCCAGCTTTTTCTATCACAGCTTTAAGTTCTGCTTCCGCTTTCCCTAAAATAACGCCTTGCCCCCAAACAATCATGGGTTTTTTAGCATTATTAATTAATTCTGAAGCAGCATTAATAGTTTCTGGATCTGTTTTAGGTATTGGAATATAACTTCTTACACCTTTACATTTTTCATATTTAAAATCTAACTCACCAAACTGTGCGTCTTTTGTTATGTCTACTAATACAGGTCCAGGCCTTCCGCTTTTAGCAATATAGAATGCTTTAGCTATGGCCTCAGGAATATCTTCAGATTTGGTAACTTGACAATTCCATTTAGTTACTGGTGTAGAAATACCAACGATATCCGTTTCTTGAAACGCATCACTTCCTAATAAGTGCGATGGTACCTGACCAGTAATACAAACAATTGGAGTTGAATCTATTTGTGCATCCGCAATTCCAGTAATTAAATTAGTTGCACCTGGCCCCGAAGTTGCCATGGCAACACCTACTTTACCAGATATACGTGCATAACCTTGCGCCGCATGCGCAGCACCTTGTTCATGACGGGTTAATACATGATGAATTTGATCTTTAAATTTGTATAATTCATCATAAACGGGCATAATAGCACCTCCAGGATATCCATAAAGAATATCAACGCCTTCTGCCATCAAACTTCTTACAATAGCTTCACTACCTGCTATCCGTTGTGTTTTTTCTGCCACTTGTGTTTTATTTACGGTTTGTGTTTTCATAATCACACTATATTAAATATCCGTCTTAGCGGAAATGAAAAAATCAATTTATTACGCATCAGTCACACAGCCTTTTGAAGCTGATGCCACCGATTTTGCATATTTATATAAAATTCCTTTTTTATGTTTTAATGCTGGTTGAACCCATTGTGATCTTCTTTCTGCTAATTCTTCATCAGAAAGCAATACATTAATGGAATTATCTTCTGCACTAATTTTAATTTTATCACCAGTTTTTAATAAACCTATCGTTCCTCCTTCTTGAGCTTCTGGAGTAATATGTCCAACTACAAATCCGTGTGTTCCTCCAGAAAAACGACCATCTGTAATCAGAGCCACAGATTTCCCTAAACCTGCACCCATTATTAAAGACGTTGGTTTTAACATTTCTGGCATGCCTGGACCTCCTTTTGGACCAACATAACGAATAACAACAACATCGCCTCTTTCAACTTCACCATTTGAAATCCCTGTATTTGCAGCTTGCTCGCCATCATACACCACTGCTTTTCCTTCAAACAGTAAGCCTTCATTTCCTGATATTTTTGCCACAGCACCTTCAGTCGCTAAGTTTCCATAAAGAATCTGCAAATTTCCTGAAGATTTTAAAGCTTTATCCTTTGGATAAATAACATCTTGATCATTTTCAAACGAAAGTGGCTCAACATCAGCTAAGTTTTCTGCCAAGGTTTTTCCCGTTACGGTTAAACAATCACCATGCAGATAACCATTATCTAATAGATATTTCATAACTGCAGGAGTTCCTCCAACACCGTGAACATCTTCCATTAAATATTTTCCGCTAGGTTTTAAATCGGCTATTAAAGGTGTTCTATCACTAACATGTTGAAAATCTTCTAATGTAAACTCAATATCCGCAGCATGAGCAATAGCTAAGAAATGCAATACCGCATTTGTTGATCCTCCTAAAGCATTTACCAGTGCAATCGCATTCTCAATCGATTTCTTAGAAATAATATCTAATGGTTTTAAATCTAATTCTAAAAGGTTTTTTATAGCTCTAGCAGTTCTTTCGCTTTCAGATAATTTATTAGGGTTTTCAGCAGGAATAGAAGAGTTATATGGCAATGCAAAACCCATACACTCTATAGCCGAAGCCATAGTATTTGCAGTATACATTCCTCCACAAGCCCCTGCTCCTGGAATGGCACTTTTTATAATATCTCTATACTCCTCTTCATCAATTTCTCCTGCAACTTTTTGACCTAAGGCTTCAAAGGCTGAAACAATATTTAACTTTCTTCCTTTATATTTTCCTGACGCTATGGTACCACCATACATCATTATTGATGGACGATTTAAACGCAACATAGCAATAACTGCTCCTGGCATATTTTTGTCACAACCAACCACAGAAACAAGCGCATCATAACTTTGAGCATTCATAACCGTTTCAATAGAGTCAGCAATAATATCGCGAGAGGCTAAAGAATAATTCATGCCAGAAGTTCCCATTGAAATACCATCACTAACACCAATAGTATTAAATCCTAAGCCCACTAAATCTGCTATTTTACATTCAATTTTCACCTCTACAGCCAAATTATTTAAATGCATATTACATGGATTTCCGTCATAACCTGTGCTAGCAATACCCACTTGAGCTTTCTTCATATCCTCATCAGTCAAACCAACTGCGTATAACATGGCTTGTGATGCTGGCTGAGATTCATCTTGTGTTAATCTTCTACTATGTTTATTAAGTTCCTTCATATTTCTTGCAAAAAATTTCGCTTCTCTTCTTGATTGATAATTATTTTATTGCTTTTTAAGATTTTTTGTAAAAATTCTTCAATTTGCATAAAACAAGTTCTCGAAATTAATTTATTAGGTTTTTATATACATTTACCTTTAGTTTTTTAGGTTAAATCCACAACTATAAAAATCAAGCTAAAAATCTGTTTATCAATACCTTAAACTGCATTTTTTATGATGTCCAAAATGAAAAAAAAAAGCATAAAAAAAACCCTCTAAATTTAGCAAGGCCCTTAAAAGTTATTTTTTTTAATATCCCGTTCCTTATCACAAGGAAATAGTCATAATGACAACAGTAGAAACCACAATTAAAATTTGTCTTTTCATCTTTATCAAACAAATATTCATAAATAAATTTTAACAATCCATTATTTACTTAAAAAACAAAAAATCAACCGAGATATTCTTTTATTTTTTTACTTTTGCAATCACAAATAATAGAGGAAAGATTTGACTGATTGCAACCTCTTTACACAAAACTAATTTAAGTGTAAACAAAAATGCTAAAGGCAGTGTGAACTTCCTTCGACGTTATCGTCAAATCTTACCATAAAATAGAAAATATGGCTTATTTATTCACTTCAGAAAGTGTTTCTGAAGGACACCCAGACAAGGTAGCTGATCAAATTAGTGATGCATTAATTGATAACTTTTTAGCTTTTGACAAAGAATCTAAAGTCGCATGTGAAACTTTAGTGACTACTGGTCAAGTTGTACTTGCTGGAGAAGTAAAATCCACAACCTATTTAGATGTTCAAAAAATAGCTAGAGATACCATAAATAAGATTGGCTATACCAAAGGAGAATACATGTTTGATGGTAATTCTTGCGGTGTTTTATCTGCAATCCATGAACAATCTGAAGATATAAATCAAGGTGTAGACAGAGGCAGTAAAGAAGAACAAGGTGCCGGTGACCAAGGGATGATGTTTGGTTACGCCACAAACGAAACTGAAAACTTTATGCCTTTGGCTTTAGATTTATCGCACAGAATTTTAAAAGAACTTGCAGAATTAAGACGCGAAAACAAAGACATCTCTTATTTAAGACCAGATTCAAAAAGCCAGGTTACTATTGAGTATAGCGATGATAATATTCCACAGCGTATTGATGCTATTGTTGTATCTACACAACATGATGATTTTGGAGATGATGATACCATGCTAGCAAAAATCAGAAAAGACATTGTTGCTATTTTAATACCAAGAGTTGTTGCTAATATTCCTGAAAATATTCAGAAATTATTTAATGATGATATCACCTATCACATCAACCCTACAGGAAAGTTCGTAATTGGAGGGCCTCATGGAGATACTGGTTTAACAGGACGTAAGATTATTGTTGACACGTACGGAGGAAAAGGTGCCCACGGAGGTGGTGCTTTTTCAGGAAAAGACCCTAGTAAAGTGGACAGAAGTGGAGCTTATGCTACAAGACACATTGCCAAAAATCTAATTGCCGCTGGTGTTGCAGATGAAATTTTAGTGCAAGTAAGTTATGCTATTGGTGTTGTAGAGCCTATGGGGATTTTTGTTGATACTTATGGTACATGTGCTTTTAATATGACCGATGGTGAAATAGCCGAAAAAGTATCTGAAATTTTCGATATGCGCCCGTTTGCTATTGAAAAACGCTTAAAATTACGTTCTCCAATATATAGTGAAACCGCTGCTTACGGACACATGGGGCGTAAAAACGAAACAGTAACTAAAACTTTTTCTCAGCCTAACGGTGAAACAAAAACCCTTGATGTAGAATTATTCACATGGGAGAAATTAGATTATGTTGATAAAGTGAAAGAAATTTTTGAGTTATAAACTTAAGCACTACTACTTATAAAGCCTTTTGATATTTTCATGAGGCTTTTTTATTGAAATTAAAATACGATTTAACAAACTTCATTTTGCGATAAGGTTCAATAATTAATAAATAATGGTCCTTTTTTAAAAGCCTAAAGAATATTGAATAAATTAAAACGATTTAGTGTTGTATTAGCGTTTGCTTTGTTTACTCTCGCTCCTAATGCAAATGGCATTCAAGGCAACAATGGGGATAATAATAATAATAATAACAGCAGCGATGGAGGCGGCACAAATAATAACAATGGTCAGAATAACGATACCTGTGGTTCTGCACAATACAACGGTAACGGCGGCAATAGTGGTGGCGACGGTGATTCTATACCATTATATGGTGGCCTTAGTATTTTATTAGCCGGAGCTGCAATATTTGGTATAAGAAAACTGCGCAAGAAATAACAATACTTAATAAAAAATTATTTTAAAAGACTGTCCATTAAAGGCAGTCTTTTTTTAGTTAAAACTTTTATGACAGAGTTTTATTAATCATAAAAATGTTAGTTTTTAGTTAGTAAGACACACTATCACTCTGAAATTGAGCAAACAGGTCGCTAATTCAATTTTTAAAAATAAAACCCAAAGCTACCCGTTACACCAAATTTTCTAGCATCAGGATATATTACTTTATCTTTGTAATTTCCTCTAAAATTGAAGTCTATTCTAAATACCTTAAAAATATTACCAATGCCTAAACTGTATTCATAATAAGGCTCATTTGATGGTGCTACCAACTTAAGATTATTAGGATTACTAGGCACATTACTCAAAGCTAGATTTTCATCTGAAATATTACCAATAACACCTCGAACACTTATTATTTCTCTTAGATTTAATTTTCTTAAAAATGGTATCCTTGAAAACAAGCGTCCGTTAAAATTATGCTCAAAATGAAATGATGCATACGTATCAGACACAAACTCGTAAAAATCAAGTTGAGAAAATGTATTATATATTGAAAAATACGTTTGATTTCCTGGAATTACACTTAACAAACCAAGTGGTACTTCTCCAAAAGTTTTACCCGCTTCAATGGTGGTAAATAATCTTCCAAAACCACCCATTTGCCAGGGCTGTGTATATGAAAGTTGCACTTTAGTATAATCAAAATCGCTATTAAGAATGTTTTTATCGCCTCTGGTAACTTGAGCAAATAGGCGCGCAAAGTAATCATTAGCGATTCTGCGTTCCACACCAAATCCGGTCATTTTACGTCCAGGGAAATACGATACAGATACGTTGGTTTCATATTGCTTAATTTCAGATGCTACACCTGTTGTCGTATTATAATCTAAACTAAATGTTGGCGATGCCGATTCTAACGTTCTGTAGTTTCCTCCTAGTCTAAAAACAACATTTTGCCAAGGCTCAGCTTCAATTGCTAAACTGGTTAAATTTATGCTTGTCAATTTATCATTGGCACCAGTTCCCACAACCGACGAAGAGGCTAAACTTCTACCTAAAACATCGGTACTTGTCGTTAAACTAGCTCCTGTTTGTTCTACATCACGTCTGTTTCCTCCAGAAATAATAAGTCGGCTCTTTTTATCAAGCAACCATTTACCCGAAATACCATATTTAAATTTATCGTCTTTAAAACCATAGGCTAAAAACCCTTCTAATCGCCATAAATCATTTGGTCCAAAATAGGTTCTTCCGCCGGTTCGTAAACGTATGCCTTCAACTTCGTTAAATCCAAAGGTTGAAAAAACAGGTCCGTAATCTAAAGGCAATTCATTAAATTCAATATAACCGGAAGCCAAAATACTTCCCAAGTTATAAAGACGTTTAAACTTTTTAACCGTTTTTAAAGTGTCTAACATTTTGTAGACCCCTTTTTCGTCTTTATTTAATTTCTCTAAACGATTGTCATCCCAAAATTCGTCACCTCTGTTGTAAACATCACTATCATAATTATAAACATCCTTATCATAGAATTTTTTATCCTTTTCAATATCAAACTTATAATTATTATACAACGTGGTTCGCTTACCATATACACCTCGAGATTTTTCCTTTTTATTAAAGGCAAAATCTGATAACATATAATCTCGGGTCACAAGGAAAAGTGAATCATTTAACACTTCAAACTCTTGCTCTATATAAATTTCTTTTACCCAGTTTATATTGGCGCTTTTTGAGGCTTGAAGGTTAATTTCTTTGATGGCATAAGTGGTGTCTGCTACCCAAAAATCGCCTTTAAAAGTCAATTCATTTTTTCGCCTCGGATAATAGATAATATTGTAACACCATTTATCACCTATAAAAGTACTGTCTGACAACACATAATTGTACGTGTTGATTCCTGTTTTTGATAACGGGCTCACAAAACTTTTATCGAAAAATTTCAGGTAGTTATCATAAACATTAAAGTCTGTATATAAATCGTCTACAAAATCAATAATAACTTGATTGTTGCTAAAACCGGAGTTTTTATTTCCTTGTAAATCTTCTTTAGTTTTATTTATAACATTATTGCCATATACCTTGGAAACGGCTTCGTTAATAAAAATTGGCAGGTATGTTTTCCCAGTTACACTAGAGGTATCAACTTCGTCAAATACAAACTCCATCCCTCGGAACAACTTACTTTTAATAAGCGTACTATCAATAGTATTTAAATCAAACTCTATTTTTTCGTATTTATCGTATTCGTATTGATTGAATTGCTTTAAACCATTACTCCGTTTATTTGTCCAGATTTTTCGTAGTAAATCAATTGCAGGATTATTCTTTTTGGACTGTTTTCCTGAAACAATAACCACAGCATCTAATTGTGCAGCTTCCTCTTTAAGTATGAATTTCAAATTATAATTCACCTTTTTTTCTAGAGGGACATTTAACGTTTCATAACCAATAAAAGAAACCGCTAAGGCATTCCAAGTTTCCTTAGACTCTAAATAAAATTTTCCGTTTTCATCTGTAATAGTTCCCTGTGTGGACCCTTGGAATATTATTGTAGCGAAAGACACAGGTTCATTAAATTCATCAAACACATAACCACTAACTTTCGTTTGTGCTAATACGGAACATATTCCGAGGAAGAAAAGAAGGATAAGTAGTTTTAGATTCATAATACAAAAAAACTTCATCAACAATTGTGCTAATGAAGTTTATATAACGTAAAAAATTACGATTTATTTATACAATACTTTTTTTACTGCTTTAATAACCTCATCCTTATTTGGCAACCATTCTGCCAATAAAACTGGAGAATAAGGTGCAGGGGTATCTGCTGTGTTTATTTTTACAACTGGCGCATCTAAATAATCGAATGCCTCAGATTGCACTAAATAAGTAATTTCAGTAGCTACATTTCCAAAAGGCCAAGCTTCTTCTAAAACCACTAATCTATTTGTTTTCTTAACCGATTCTAAAATAGCTTTTCTATCTAAAGGACGAACGGTACGTAAATCTATAATTTCACAAGAAATACCTTCTTTCTCTAATTCGTCAGCAGCTTTGTATGCTTCTTTGATAATTTTTCCGAAAGACACAATGGTTACATCTGTTCCAACGCGCTTAATCTCTGCAACACCAATTGGCACAATGTATTCGCCTTCTGGCACTTCGCCCTTATCACCATACATTTGCTCGCTTTCCATAAAAATTACTGGATCGTCATCCCGAATAGCCGCTTTCAATAAGCCTTTTGCATCATAAGGGTTTGAAGGCACGACTACTTTAAGACCTGGTGTGTTTGCAAACCAATTTTCAAAAGCTTGTGAGTGTGTTGCTCCTAATTGACCCGCAGAACCCGTAGGACCACGAAATACAATCGGACATTTAAACTGCCCACCAGACATTTGTCTGATTTTCGCAGCATTATTTATAATTTGATCAATTCCAACAAGAGAGAAGTTGAACGTCATGTATTCTACAATTGGTCTATTTCCCGTCATTGTAGAACCAATAGCTATACCAGCAAAACCAAGTTCAGCAATCGGTGTGTCAATAACTCGTTTTGCTCCGAATTCGTCTAACATTCCTTTTGATGCTTTATAAGCACCATTATACTCAGCAACTTCTTCACCCATTAAATATACGCTTTCGTCTCTGCGCATTTCTTCGCTCATCGCTTCGCATATAGCTTCTCTAAATTGAATTGTCTTCATTAAATTTATTTTTAGAACTGCAAAAATAACAATAAATGAGGTATCTTCTTATAAGATTTTTTTAAATATTTGTTATGCATGCATAGTAAATATTCAGAATAAAATAATTAACTTCGTAAACTCAAAAAATAAGACATTTTAATACATAAAAATTATGAAAATATTAGTGTGTATAAGTCACGTTCCAGACACTACTTCAAAGATTAACTTTAGTGATGATAATGCTAAATTTGATACAAATGGCGTACAGTTTGTAATAAACCCAAATGATGAGTTTGGTTTAACACGGGCCATGTGGTTTAAAGAAAAACAAGGTGCTCAAGTTACCGTAGCAAATGTTGGCGGCGCAGAAACAGAACCTACTTTACGTAAAGCTTTAGCCATTGGTGCAGATGAAGCCATACGTGTAAACACAACTGCAACGGATGGATTTTCTGTAGCTAAACAATTAGCCAGTGTTATTAATAATGGTGGTTTTGATTTAGTAATTGCAGGCCGAGAGTCTATTGATTATAACGGTGGTATGGTTCCAGGAATGATAGCTGGATTAATAAGTGCCAACTTTGTAAATAACTGTATTGGTCTTGAAGTTGATGGCACATCAGCAACAGCCATTAGAGAAATTGATGGCGGAAAAGAAACCGTTTCAACATCACTTCCTTTAGTTATTGGCGGACAAAAAGGTTTGGTTGAAGAAAGTGATTTACGTATTCCGAATATGAGAGGTATTATGATGGCTCGTAAAAAACCATTAAATGTTGTTGAGCCTTTAGAAACAAGTGCTAAAACATCTTCTGTTTCATTTGAAAAACCTACTCCAAAAGGGGCAGTTACATTAGTTTCTCCGGATAATTTAGATGAATTGGTAAGTTTGCTTCATAATGAAGCTAAAGTAATTTAGCTTGCTAAATCATTCCGAATTCGTTTCGGACTCTTTTTTAATATTAACGGAAACATGAATAATATCTTGAAATAAGTTCAGGAAGACAAAATTTAAAAAATATGTCAGTTTTAGTATATACAGAATCAGAACAAGGTGCTTTTAAAAAAGCAGCTTTTGAAGTAGCTTCTTATGCAAAAGCAGTTGCTAGTCAATTAGGAACGACAGTTACTGCCGTTGCTATAAATACCGCCGACACCTCTGCATTAGGCAATTATGGGGTAGATAAGATTTTAAACATATCAAATTCACAACTCGATAATTTTAATGCTGACGCTTATGCATCTGCCATTAAACAAGCTGCTGAAAAAGAAGGCGCAAAAGTTGTGATTGTGAGCTCTACTGCAGATAGCAAATATTTAGCACCGTTACTAGCCGTTGGTTTAGAAGCAGGTTATGCATCAAACGTGGTTGAAGCACCATCAAGCGCTAGTCCATTTACAGTAAAACGCACAGCTTTTACTAATAAAGCTTTTGAAACAACTCAAATAAATACCGATGTCAAAATTGTCGGTGTTTCTAATAATTCTTTTGGATTAATTGAAAATAGTAGTAGTGCTTCCGCGGAAGAATTCTCACCCTCTATTGCAGATTTTGGAGTTACTGTAGAATCCGTCGATAAAGCTTCCGATAAAGTCACTATTGCTGATGCCGAAACAGTAATATCTGCCGGTCGTGGCCTAAAAGGTCCTGAAAATTGGGGAATGATTGAAGAACTTGCTGATGTTTTAGGAGCAGCAACAGCATGCTCTAAACCCGTTTCAGATTTAGGTTGGAGACCACATAGTGAACACGTTGGGCAAACAGGTAAACCTGTAGCATCAAACTTATATATTGCCATTGGTATTTCTGGAGCTATTCAGCATTTAGCTGGTATTAATGCTTCAAAAGTAAAAGTGGTTATCAATACTGATCCTGAAGCCCCTTTCTTTAAGGCTGCTGATTATGGTGTTGTTGGTGACGCCTTTCAAGTGGTTCCTCAGTTAATAGAAAAATTAAAAACATTTAAGGCACAGCAATAATTTATTTTTTATAAATTGTGCCGTACTATAGAACTGCTTAAATTAGCATTTTGACTGAAATTAGCCTTGTGCAGTTGGTAAAGTTCTAATTTAAGCAGTTCTTTGCGTTTTTTAAATTATGAGTTTAGTAAAATTAAATATAAAAGGCATATCGTATAGCCAAACTCAAAATGGTGCTTATGCATTGATTTTGAATGAAGTAGATGGCGACCGAAAACTTCCAATAGTTATTGGCGCTTTTGAAGCACAATCTATAGCCATTGCTTTGGAAGAGGAAATTAGTCCTCCAAGACCTTTAACACACGATTTATTTAAGAATTTCGCTGATAGATTTGATATCGTAGTTAAGCAAGTAATCATTCACAAACTGGTTGATGGTGTGTTTTATTCCAGTTTAATTTGCGAACGCGATAAAATTGAAGAAATTATTGATGCTAGAACTAGTGATGCGATAGCTTTAGCTCTTCGCTTTCAAGCACCAATTTTTACGTATAAAAATATTCTTGATAAAGCGGGTATTTACTTAAAAGTGAATCCTAAAGAGGAAAATGAAGACCAAGAAAATCAAGACAGTATTTTAATGGATGAATTGGTTGCTAATGAACTTGAGCCTAATGAACCTCGCAAAAACTACAAAGGAAAAACTATAGAGGAACTTCAAACTTTACTTGAAGAAGCTGTTAATAACGAAGATTATGAAAAAGCAGCGCATATTCGTGATGAAATCTCGAAACGAGAATAACCCTTAATTTTAATTATGAAAAAGCTGATTCTGCTCATTGTTGCTCTTTTTTTTTGTTTTACATCAACGATTATAGCACAAGAAATTGATCAATCGGCTACTGCTGATACCATTCAAAATACTTCAGTAGTTAATACAACTGAAAATTCTTCTACTGTAAAAGAACTAAAAGAAGAAAGTCAAACTCTACCAGAAATAAAAGAATCAAAAGCAATCACAAGCACCATTATACCGAGCCAAGGATTTTCTATAGATAGTTTATGGCGAGGTGTTCTTGGGATGATTACTTTAATTTTTGTAGCCTTTCTTTTTAGTAGTAATAGAAAAGCCATTAATTGGAAAATTGTTGGTGTTGGTCTAGCACTTCAATTACTTATAGCAATTGGTGTTTTAAAAGTTGAGTTTATTAAAACGCTTTTTGAATTTATAGGTGGTTTATTTGTCAGTGTTTTAGATTTCACGAGAGCTGGAAGTAAATTTTTATTTGAAGGTTTAGTTGTAGACATGGATACTTTTGGGTTCATTTTTGCATTTCAAGTATTACCAACAATCATATTCTTTTCTGCACTAACTTCAGTATTCTTTTACTTAGGTCTCATTCAAAAAGTAGTAAAAGGGATGGCTTGGTTACTTTCAAAAACTTTAAAAATATCTGGAGCTGAAAGCTTAAGTGTTGCCGGAAATATTTTTTTAGGCCAAACTGAAGCACCGCTTTTAATAAAGGCTTATTTAGAAAAAATGAATAAGTCCGAAATGCTTTTAGTTATGATTGGTGGTATGGCAACCGTTGCGGGCGCTGTACTTGCAGCATATATTGGTTTTCTTGGTGGTGATGACCCTGTTCTGAGACTGTTTTATGCAAAACACTTATTAGCGGCATCAGTAATGGCTGCTCCGGGAGCTATTGTAATTTCAAAAATATTATACCCACAAACTGAAGAGGTTAATACAGATGTATCTGTATCACAAGAAAAAATAGGTTCTAATTTTTTAGATGCTATCGCTAACGGAACAACTGAAGGTTTAAAGCTTGCTGTAAATGTTGGCGCCATGCTTTTAGTATTTGTGGCGTTTATTGCCATGTTTAATGGTATTTTAGGTTGGATTGGAGATGTTACATCTATTAACACTTGGATAGCTTCTAATACGACTTACAAAAACTTATCTCTTGAACTTATTTTAGGATATGTTTTTGCTCCGCTTATGTGGCTCATAGGTGTAGCTAGAGAAGATATGGCCTTAATGGGACAGCTATTAGGTATCAAATTAGCCGCAAGTGAGTTTATTGGCTATATACAGTTAAGAGACTTAAAAGATGTAACCAATGGGATTCACCTTAGTTATGAAAAATCTATAATTATGGCGACCTATATGCTTTGTGGATTTGCAAATTTTGCATCTATAGGTATTCAAATTGGAGGCATAGGCTCATTAGCTCCTGGACAACGTAAAACCTTATCGAAATTTGGTATGAAAGCCTTAATTGGCGGTTCAATTGCGTCTTTAATTTCGGCTACTATTGCTGGAATGATTATTGGCTAGAGGTCAATCGCTGCGGATAAATTATTTATTCTCAAAACTCAAAACCCCGTTAATAACTTTTTAATATCTATAAAGGGTATAAATCATAATTTAACCCCCTTTTTATTTAATTTCGTTCCCGCGGAGAAATATATTTCATCGCCACCAATAACTTTTTAATTATGAGATTCTTGTCTTGGCAGGAATGATGCTTATGAAACAATATCACGACCTAGTAAAACACGTTTTAGAAAACGGCAATGAAAAAGGAGATCGCACAGGCACTGGTACAAAAAGTGTTTTTGGACACCAAATGCGATTTGATTTAAGTGAAGGTTTTCCAATGGTGACAACTAAGAAACTTCATTTAAAATCTATTATTTATGAATTGCTTTGGTTTTTAAAAGGTGATACAAATACAAAATACCTAACCGAAAATGGTGTGCGTATCTGGAATGATTGGGCAGATGAAAATGGTGATTTAGGCCCTGTTTACGGTCATCAATGGCGCAACTGGAATAATGATGAGATTGACCAAATTAAAGAGGTTGTACACGCACTAAAAAACAACCCGAATAGTCGTAGGATGATGGTTTCTGCCTGGAACCCTTCCGTTTTGCCAGATACTTCAAAAAGTTTCAGTGAAAATGTAGCTAATGGTAAAGCAGCTTTACCACCATGTCACGCCTTTTTTCAGTTTTATGTAGCGAATGGTAAACTATCTTGTCAGTTATACCAGCGTAGTGCAGATGTATTTTTAGGTGTCCCCTTTAATATTGCAAGTTATGCCCTATTCACTATGATGATGGCACAAGTTTGTGGTTATGAAGCTGGAGAATTTATCCATACTTTTGGAGATGCTCATATTTACAGTAATCATTATGAGCAATTAGAATTGCAACTTTCAAGAGATACGAGACCGCTGCCAAAAATGATTCTAAATCCTGAAATTAAAGATATATTTGATTTTGATTTTGAAGATTTTACTTTGGTAGATTACAATCCGCACCCACATATTAAAGGGATTGTAGCTGTTTAATAATCTTGAAATTTTGGATTAATAACCCCCAGTAGATGATGCGTTAGGGACTGCAATAAAAAACTGACCAAGAGCCACGTGCGGGGACCTATAAAAAAGCCTGATCCTTCATTAACATATAAAATAATTTTAAAATAAAAAAGCACCTCAAACGAGGTGCTTTTTAAGCTTAAATTAGTTCAGTAATTATAGGTTTACAACACTATTTTCTGCACCTGCAAAATCATTCCATGCGTAAGCATCGGCAGCGTCGTCATTAACATAAACACCATCAACAACGTACTTAAATTCATAAGAACTTCCAGCTTCTAAATCAAGAGTTGCTTTAAATGTACCATTTTTTAATTTTTTAAGCGGTGCTTTTTTAGCATTCCATTCATTGAAAGATCCAACAACAGAAACCTTCTTCGCTTCTTCAGCAGGTAAAGAAAAAGTGACTTTACAAACTGGTTTACTTTTTAAGAATTGTTTTTTAATTGCCATAATTATATGATTTAATATTTTAACTTTAACGTTTATTTGTACTACAAATTTAAACACAAATTCTAATCAGAAACTATTTAAGACGCTTTACTTCTAAAGAATTATCAATTTGACAATTTGTATTCTACAAAAAAATAAAGTAGATAAAAAATTGGGAAAATATTTATATTATTATCAACACCAAATTTACGCTTTCACCTGATTATCAATGCTTTTAGAAGCGAAAACGTTTTAGCCAAACCCTTATCGTCAAGTATTTCTATATCGTTTTTAATATCACTAAAAAGGCTTAACTTTACGTTCATTATTTTACTAATATGTTCGGAAAAAAGAAACCCACACCACAAATAGATAAAGACCAATTAGAGCTTATTGAAAATGCTCAAAAACGCATCAAACAGAAAAAACGTTTGTATGCTCATTTTGTAATTTTCTTAATAGGCGCCATTTTTTTAATTATTGCTAATACCGTTTTGGGGATAGGTAAGGATTTTAAACTCTTTGGAATTGATTGGTTTGTATTTGGTATATTATTCTGGCTATTCCTATTTATTTACCATCTCTTAAATGTATTTGTTACGCAGAAGTTTATGGGTAAAGCTTGGGAAAAAGAACAACTTGACAAATTGGTTGCTAAACAACAAAATCGTGTAGATAAACTTAAAGCGGGTCTTGTAAAAGAGGAAACTTTAATAGCACAAAGTGAAGTTGATAGCGCAGCAACTTCTGATACTCAAATGGCAAATACTAAAAGTTTAAAATCTGAACTCACTGTTATTGTCGCTGCCGCAGAAAATGATGCCATAGGAAAAGGCAATAAATTAATTTGGCATTTAAGCGACGATTTAAAACGTTTCAAATCGCTTACTAGTGGCCATCATATCATCATGGGGCGCAAAACCTTTGAGAGTTTCCCAAAACCCTTACCAAACAGAACCCATGTCGTTATTACTAGGCAAGCAGATTACAGCGCACCGCAGGGTGTCATTCTAGTTAATAGCTTAGAAGACGCTATTGATGTTGCCAAAAACGATTCAAGGGCGTTTATTATTGGTGGCGGTCAAATTTACAAGCAAGCTATGAGCTTAGTAGATAAAATAGAGTTGACTCGTGTACACCATGATTTTGAAGCTGATACCTTTTTTCCGAAAATTGATACAACCATTTGGAAAGAAACCTCAAATGTGTTTCATAAGAAAGATGAAGGACACGATTATGAGTTTTCCTTTTTGACTTATGAAAGGAAGTAATTATACTCAACTTTTATAAAAAAATATTATTTTTTTTAACGTAGAATACAAAATTTAAAACGTTTTTATATCCGCTGAAGTTAAACAAACCTCAAAAATTCTTTTTAACTCCTGTTCCAATTTTCATTAATTTTGCGTCATGGTAAAAGAAATACAACTTCGTATTACGTTAAAAGAGGAAGAACATCCTGATATTCTGGTTTTAAAATCTGCTATCAAGTTAGATATTGATAGAAAAGATATCACCGGAGTTAAAGTGCTTAGGAAGTCTATTGATGCCAGAAAACCTAAAATTATTCTTAATTACAAAGTAGCGGTATATATTAAAGAACCGCTTCCTGAAACCTCAGCATATAAATTTGAATATAAAGATGTTTCGAAAGCAAAACCCATTCATATCATTGGTTTTGGTCCTGCAGGTATGTATGCGGCTTTACGCTGTATCGAGCTTGGTTTTAAACCCATTGTTTTAGAGCGCGGTAAAAATGTGCAACATCGCCGTAGAGATTTAAAAGCAATCAATCAAGACCATTTTGTAAACGAAGATTCTAATTACTGTTTTGGTGAAGGGGGCGCAGGAACCTATAGTGATGGGAAACTATATACCCGGAGTTTAAAACGTGGTGATGTCCGACGCATTTTTGAAAATCTAGTTTACCACGGTGCAACCGATCAAATTCTTGTTGACGCACATCCACATATTGGAACGAACAAATTACCAAAAGTGGTTCAAAATATTCGTGAAACCATTCTTAAATACGGTGGTGAAATTTATTTTGAAACGCGTGTTACCGATTTCATTATAAAGAACAATGAAATTAAAGCGATTCAACTTAAAAATGAAGAAGAAATAACGGTAGACAAATTAATTCTAGCAACAGGGCATTCAGCACGAGATATTTTTTATCTACTTCATGAAAAACAAATTGCATTAGAAGCTAAATCTTTTGCTATGGGCGTTCGGGTAGAACATCCGCAACATATTATAGATTCTATTCAATATCATTGTTCTGATGAACGTCATGAATCATTGCCAGCAGCTTCTTATGGTTTAGTACAACAAGTAAACGAACGTGGTGTGTATTCATTTTGCATGTGTCCTGGTGGTTTTATTGTACCTGCAGCTACAGCCAACGGCGAAGTAGTTGTAAATGGCATGTCGCCTTCTAAGCGAAATAATTTATATGCCAATTCGGGAATTGTAGTAGAAATTAATGCAGATACGGACTTACATAAATACAAACAGTTTGGAGCATTAAAAGGATTAGAATATCAAAAAAACCTAGAACGATTAGCTTTCACAGCTGGCGGCAGAAGTCAGACGGCACCTGCACAACGTTTAACAGATTTTGTTGAAGGTAAATTATCAAATGATTTAAACGACACCTCTTATCAACCTGGACTAAAATCTGCACCTTTACATTCTTTATTGCCAAAATTTATTGGTGGTAGGCTAAGAAAAGGATTTGAAGCCTTTGGCAGAAAAATGAAAGGGTATTATACGGAAGAAGCTAATGTTGTTGGTGTAGAATCTAGAACCTCATCGCCCGTTTCTATTCCAAGAAATGAACAATTACAACATACTCAAATTTCTAACTTATATCCTTGTGGTGAAGGCGGCGGTTATGCTGGCGGTATAGTATCAGCAGCCATGGATGGAGAGCGTTGTGCTGAAGCAGCTACTAATAACTTATAGTTGTAATTTTATTGCTATTTTTGCAGCACAAAAAATGAACGAACATGAACGCATACATATTTCCAGGTCAGGGAGCTCAATTTTCAGGAATGGGTTTAGATTTATATGAAAATTCACCTTTAGCACAAGAATTATTTGAACAAGCCAATGATATTTTAGGTTTCAATATCACAGATACGATGTTTGAAGGTTCTGCTGAAGACTTAAAAGAAACCAAGGTAACACAACCTGCCATATTTTTACATTCAGTAATTTTAGCCAAAACATTAGGTGATACGTTTATACCAGGTATGGTTGCAGGACATTCGCTAGGAGAATTTTCAGCATTAGTAGCCAATGGCACTTTAAACTTTGAAGACGGCTTGAAATTAGTTTCGCAACGTGCTATCGCTATGCAAAAAGCTTGTGAATTACAACCGAGCACCATGGCTGCAGTCTTAGGGTTAGATGATGCTATTGTTGAAAAAATATGTGCCACGACTGAAGGCATCGTGGTTGCAGCAAATTATAATTGCCCGGGACAATTAGTGATTTCTGGTGAAATTGAAGCCATTAACAAAGCTTGTGAAACATTAAAAGAAGAAGGCGCACGAAGAGCTTTGGTTTTACCTGTTGGTGGTGCCTTTCATTCACCTTTAATGGAACCTGCTCGTGAACAACTTGCCGCAGCGATTGAAAACACAACCTTTAGTAAGCCAAACTGCCCAATTTACCAAAATGTAACAGCAAACGCTGTCATTGATGAATCCTCTATAAAAGCAAATCTTATTTCACAATTAACAGCTCCTGTCCGTTGGTCACAATCGGTTCAACAAATGATTGCTGATGGTGCTACATTATTTACTGAAGTGGGCCCTGGGAAAGTGTTACAAGGCTTAGTAAAAAAGATTAATAGAGCATCTGAAACTGCTTCTGCAACTTTTGAAATCAATAGTTAAATGAAGCTAAACAAACGCTCCATCTACATTATATTAGTTATTGTTTTAACGATAGCAATTGATCAGATTTCTAAAGTTATAGTTAGAGAGCATATAACATTAAGAACAGAAATTAATCCTGGTGAACGCATCCCTGTAATTGGTGATGCTTTTATTATGATGAATGTTGAAAATACTGGTGCTTTTCTTGGCATGGGAAGTGAATTAAATGAAACGCTTAGAATCATTTTATTACTCATTTTACCAATACTTGTTTTAGGCTTTGTACTTCGTCATATATTCAAAGACAAATCACTAGACAATTGGTCACTTTTCGCTTTTGCAAGTATTATTGGAGGTGGTATAGCGAATGTTTTTGATAGAATAGCCTTTGGAAAAGTTACCGATTTCTTATTTATAGATCTTGGCGGTGTTTTTAGAACGGGTATTTTTAATCTCGCAGATTTATCAGTAACTACAGGAATGATTATACTCATATTTATGAGTTTTAAGAAAAAGAAAACTAATGAATAAAAAAAGGTCGCTATTTTAATTTAGCGACCTTTTTTTAAATTCAAAATAGACTTAATCTTTAGCTCTAACTTTCTGCTCCCACTTCCAAGCAGACCTCATAGCATCATCAAGAGATAATTTTGTTTTCCAACCTAAATCATCATTAGCTTTATTAGTATCAGCGTAGGCCGAAATAATATCACCATCTCTTCTATCAACAATTTTGTAGTTTAATTTTTTTTCTGAAACTTTCTCAAAAGATTTAATAACTTCTAACACAGAACTTCCTTTTCCCGTGCCCAGGTTAAAAGTTTCAAAGTTCGCTTTATTTTTGTTCTGTAGTAATCGTCCCAATGCAATAACATGAGCATTAGCCAAATCTACCACATGAATGTAATCTCTAATACACGTGCCGTCTGGCGTTGGGTAATCGTCTCCAAAAACCGATAATTCTTGGCGCAGCCCTATAGCTGTTTGTGTTATAAATGGCACTAAATTTTGAGGCACACCAATTGGTAATTCACCTATTTCAACAGACTCATGTGCGCCAACTGGGTTAAAATAACGTAATGCAATCGCTTTTAGATTAGGAGATACTTTACAGGTATCCTGAATAATTTCTTCGCCAATTTGCTTTGTATTTCCGTAAGGTGATTCCGCTTGCTTTACAGGAGCGTTTTCTGTAATAGGCAACTCATCTGCTTGTCCGTAAACCGTACAAGACGAACTAAATATAAATGCTGCTGATGGCAACTTTTTCAATTCTTTAAGAATATAAACTAAAGTACCAATATTGTTTTCATAATAGAGTAAAGGTTCTTTTACACTTTCTCCCACAGCTTTACTAGCTGCAAAATGTATCACCCCTTTTATATCTTTGTGTTTAGCAAAAAATGCTTCAACACCCGCTTTATCTTTTAAATCTAGCTTTTCAAAAATTGGTGTTTTACCCGTTATAGCCGTAATACCATCTCGTACGTTTAGTGATGAGTTTGATAAATCATCAATAATAACAACCTCATAACCTTCATTTTGTAATTCTACAACTGTGTGCGAACCAATAAAGCCCAATCCGCCTGTAACTAATATTTTATCCATTTATAAATTTTATAATTGTTGATGTAATAAATTCCATCTGTTCGTCATCTAATTCGGTGTGCATTGGTAATGAAATAACATCTTTTACGAGTTGATTCGTTACTTCAAAATCAGATTCCTTATATCTTTCGTCCAAATATGCTTTTTGCCTGTGAAGCGGAATTGGATAATATACACCACAAGGAATTCCTTTATCATTTAAGTGTTTTACCAAAGCATCTCTATCTGCTCCCTTTATTCTAAGCGTATATTGATGAAATACATGGCAATCACAGGTATCACAGATACCTTCACAACTTTTACTAACTGTTTTCGGCGTTATAATACTTTCGATGCCCTCTAAAGCTTTACTGTACTTTTTCGCAGCACTTTGTCTTGATTTATTATAATTATCTAAGCGTGGTAATTTAGCATCTAATACTGCTGCCTGTATACTGTCAAGCCTTGAGTTCACTCCTACCACATCATGATGGTAACGCTCATACATTCCATGATTTACAATACCTCGAATCGTGTGTGCTAAATTATCATCATTTGTAAAAATAGCTCCACCATCACCATAACAACCTAAATTTTTAGATGGGAAAAACGACGTCGCACCAACATGTCCAATAGTTCCTGCTTTCACTTTAGTTCCGTTACTATATGTATAATTCGCACCAATAGCTTGTGCATTATCTTCAATTACAAAGAAATCATGTTCTTGTGCTATTTCCATTATAGCCTCCATATTGGCACATTGCCCAAATAAATGAACTGGCACGATGGCTTTTGTTTTTGAGGTAATAGCTCTTTTTATAGCTTCAATATTGATGTTGAAATCATCATCATTAACATCCACTAAAACGGGTGTTAATTGCAATAAAGCAATAACCTCAACAGTTGCTGCAAAAGTAAAATCGGTAGTAATAACCTCATCCCCTGGCTTTAAGCCTAAACCCATCATTGCTATCTGCAATGCGTCAGTTCCATTTGCACATGGAATAACATGTTTCACCCCTAAATAGGACTCTAAGTTCTTTTGAAACTCATGAACCTTAGGTCCGTTTATAAATGTAGTGTTTTCAATTACCTCTTGGATAGAAGGGTTAACGATATCTTTTATATCATTATACTGACCTTTAAGGTCAACCATTTGAATTTTTTTCATTTAAAAAAAATTGTAGTCGATATTTTAAGTAATAATAAAGACTCATTTTAATGCCAATCTTTTATGGATTAACAAGTAGTAAAATTACAAAAATGATTGACGCTAACCAATGAATTTATTTCAAAGAAATGTATTTTAGCATTAAAAGAAAGAATATTGCGTTTTATTTATAACATAGGAATATATCTTGCAAATTTTGGTTTAAAATTTGGAGCTTTGTTTAATGACAAGTTAAAAAAAGGTGTTGTTGGCAGAAAAGCAACTTTTACGATTATAAAAAATAATTTAAATAAAAATGACAAAACACTTTGGTTTCATTGTGCATCATTAGGTGAATACGAACAGGGGCTTCCTGTTTTTACCAAACTGAGACATCAATATAAAGATCATAAAATTATTCTTAGTTTTTTCTCGCCTTCAGGATATGACATTCGAAAAAACACTCCAATTGCAGATATCGTTATCTATCTCCCTTTAGATACTAAGACCAATTCTAAACGTTTTTTAGATTTGGTAAATCCTGAACTTACCATTTTTGTAAAGTATGATATTTGGCCCAATTTTTTAAATGAATTAAAACGAAGGCACCTTCGTGCTATATTAATTTCTGCTGCATTTAGAAAAAATCATATTTATTTTAAGGCTTACGGGAAACTTTTTAAAAACGCATTATTTGCTTTTGAACATATTTTTACTCAAAACGAAGATTCTAAAACACTCCTTAAAAGTATCCATTACCAAGCAGTTACAGTAAGCGGCGACACACGTTTTGATAGAGTTTATAGTCAATTAGAAATAGACAACACCTTAAATTTTATTGAAGAATTTAAAAACAATCAACTTTGTGTTGTTGCAGGTAGCACATGGCCCGAAGGAGAATCTTTATTTATAAATTTCATCAATTCTGAAGCCTCAAGACATGTAAAATTTATAATTGCTCCACATGATATTAAACCTGAACGCATTAAAAACTTGCAAGAAAGAATTAATTCAAAAACTGTTTTGTTTTCTGAGAAAAAGAGTCAAGATTTAACTAATTCACAAGTCTATATAATTGATACCGTAGGAATTCTTTCAAAAATTTACAGTTATGCAGACATCGCTTATGTAGGAGGAGCAATGGGACATACTGGATTACATAACACACTTGAACCAGCAGTTTTTGGTATTCCAATAATTATTGGTAATAACCATATTAAATTCCATGAAGCTCAAGCACTTATTGATAATGGCGGTATGTTTTCTATTTCTACAAAAAATAATTTTAATTCAATTTTAAACAAATTTATTTGTAATAGTGACTTTAGGATAAAATGTGGGTCTAAAAATGTAGAGTATATCAAAAAAAATCGAGGAGCTGTAATCCAAATACTAAATTACCTAGGTAAATAGGTGCATTTTTAGCTATAAATTTCAAAAAAGTAGTAATTCTAATAAAAAGTCATTAAATTGGGTAAAACAAAAAATAAACACTAAAACAAAAACCGATGAAAAATTTATTATTAAGTTCAATCTTATTGTTGGCGTTAAGTTTCACGTCTTGTAGAGATACAAAAAAAAGTGAGTCCGTAGGAGACGCTATTGAAAACGCTGCTGATGCTGCTGATGACGCTGTAGATTCTGCTGTTGATGCCGCTAGTGATGCTGCAGATAAAGCAGGTGATGCGGTTGATGGTGCTGTTAACGCTGCAGGTGATGCCGTTGACAATATAAAAGCAAAAGCTGGTGATGCTGTCGACGCTGCAGGTGATGCGGTTGACAATGTAAAAGCAAAAGCTGGTGATGCTGCAGATAACGCTACTGATGCAGTTAAAAAAGAAGCAGATAAATTAAAAACTGGTATCTAATTTAGATTAGTTTTTTTTACAATTTATAAAAACCACCTATTAGGTGGTTTTTTTATTAATAAATCTTAATTATCGCACGAAACCAAATTATTATATTAAAATTATTAATTTCATTCAATCTGTGAGCAATAAAATGGACGCCATAAGTAACTGTCTTCACCACTAGAACTATAATGCTCGAAAATAGATAATTACATATATTATTGCAATAGTTTTTTGCTATTTACTTATGTAACAGTTGTTACATAAGTAAATTTTTTTGTTCTTAATTTGCACAGATATTTATTGACGTGGTTAATCATTGGACTAACTATGAAGACTGAATATTAAAGAGAGGTTGCTCCTGCTGTTGGTTGGTAAGAGAGCGCCTCTTTTTTTAACTGCAAATTCTGCAAATAAGACACATACCATATTCGTTTACAAGTGGTTAAATTAATTAATTTTAGTAGTTCTAAAAACAACATCTCCAAAGGCACTTTCTACTAAACAAATAGAATAACCCAATAAATTCCTTTAAAATGTGTTTCTGTGCATATAGTAGTAAGTACGTTTAAGAGTAATATAGCTAAGATGTAAAATAAAAAAAACAGAAGCAGACTGCAGTGTATACAAATCGAACCAACCAAGATAAGAAGTCATACTAATTAAAATGATCTACTTCCGTTTCTAACACAAAAATATAAAATATCAAAATTACAGTAACTGACATTTGTCATAAAAAGCTACATTTATAATACGTATTTTTTCGAAACTTAACACGTGAAGTCTTACTAATTTTCAATTCCTTTACAACGGCAAAAAAGAGATTCAAATTTCTAGCCGTGCAAATACCGTAAAGATAATTATTGTGAATAAAAAAAGCCTCTTGAAAATCACATGATTAACAAGAGGCTTTAGTACTGAAGACGGGACTTGAACCCGTACGTCCTAATGGACATTGGATTTTAAGTCCAACGTGTCTACCAATTCCACCACTTCAGCATTGGTATATTTTAAGAAAGTTTCAGAGCGAAAGACGGGATTTGAACCCGCGACCCCCACCTTGGCAAGGTGATGCTCTACCCCTGAGCTACTTTCGCAGTCTTTAAATGAACATACAACCTTTCGATTGCGGATGCAAATTTAAAATATTTCTACTAAAACCAAAGCCTTTTAACAAAATAAATAAAAATAATTTTAAGCTTGTTTTTTCTTAATTAACATACGCTTAATTTCATTCAATTTCATAAGGGCTTCAACAGGTGTAAGTGTATCAATATCAAGGTGTAATATTTCATCTTTAATGTTTTCTAACAAAGGATCATCAAGATTGAAAAAACTCAATTGCATATCGTCATTCAAGGTTTTTACTTTATCTGTAAGCTCTTCACTAGAATGTGACTGCTCTAATTTCTTTAAAATCTTATTCGCACGGTGTAAAACTTGTTGCGGCATACCAGCCATTTTAGCTACGTGAATACCAAAACTATGTGCACTACCACCTGCTACCAATTTCCTTAAGAATAATACATTGTCTTTTAACTCTTTTACAGACACATTGAAATTATTAATACGCCCGAAGGTTTCACTCATCTCATTTAACTCGTGATAGTGGGTTGCAAACAATGTTTTAGGCTTGGCAGGATGTTCATGTAAATATTCACTAATCGCCCAAGCGATGGAAATACCATCATACGTACTCGTACCTCTTCCAATTTCATCTAACAACACCAAGCTCCTATCAGAAATATTATTTAAAATAGAGGCTGTTTCATTCATTTCTACCATAAAGGTAGATTCTCCCATTGAAATATTATCACTAGCACCTACTCTAGTAAAAATCTTATCGACCAAACCTATCCTAGCTGCTTTTGCAGGCACAAAACTACCAATTTGGGCCAACAAAACGATTAAAGCTGTTTGGCGTAATATGGCCGACTTACCAGACATATTAGGCCCTGTAATCATAATGATTTGTTGACTTGTTCTATCCAGAAAAACATCATTAGCAATATAGGCTTCACCAATAGGTAATTGCTTTTCTATAACAGGATGACGGCCATCTTTAATCTCTAAATCAAATGAATCATCTATTGTTGGATAGATATAATTATTATCTTTTGCCAATTGTGCAAAACCACATAAACAGTCCAGTTGTCCAATTAAATATGCGTTTTGTTGAACTGGCTTTATATATTGATTTAACCAACCAATCAATTCTGAAAATAATTGTTGCTCTATAGCTTGAATTCTATCTTCAGCACCTAATATTTTGGCTTCGTATTCTTTAAGTTCTTCTGTAATATAACGTTCAGCATTTACCAAGGTTTGCTTACGAATCCATTCCTCAGGAACTTTATCTTTATGGGTATTTCGCACTTCAATGTAATATCCAAATACGTTATTTGAAGCAATTTTAAGCGATGTGATTCCCGTACGTTCACTTTCCCGTTCTAGCATTTTATCTAGATAATCTTTACCAGATTTTGACAACCCTCTTAGCTCATCTAATTCCGAAGAAAAGCCAATAGCAATACTGCTGCCTTTCAATACATTTACAGGAGCTTCTTCGTTTAAAGTCTCTTTTATTCTTTCACGAAGCACCTCACAACTTTGAAGTTTGTCTCCAATAATTCTTAAAGATTCATTATCACAATTTGAAGCCAATGCTTTTATGGGCACAATAGCTTCCAAAGAATTTTTAAGCTGAATGACCTCACGTGGATTCACCTTACCTGTCGCTGTTTTAGAGATTAAACGTTCTAAATCACCAATATGTTTAATGTGGTTTTGAACCTTCTGAAGTACCGTATTTTCTTTAGTCAAAAAACTAACCACTTCATGCCGTTGCTTAATTTTTTTAACGTTTTTTAAAGGAAGTGCCAACCAGCGTTTCAATAACCTTCCACCCATAGGTGAAATGGTTTTATCAATCACATTTAGAAGCGTTACCGCATTGTTGTTAGTAGAATTATAAAGCTCTAAATTTCTGATAGTGAATTTATCCATCCACACATAATCATCTTCTGCAATTCTAGAAATAGAGGTAATATGTTGTAACTTATTATGCTGTGTTTCCCCTAAATAATGAAGAATAGAACCCGACGCAATAATACCTTCGTACAAATCTTCAATTCCAAAACCTTTTAAGGTTTTAGTGTCGAAATGTTTGATTAAGGTTTCATAAGCAAAATCTGTTTGATAAACCCAATCTTCTAAATAAAAGGTGTGAAAATCGTTACCAAAAGTGTCATTAAACAAACTGCGTTTTTGCTTAGACACTAATACCTCACTAGGACTAAAATTTTGAAGCAACTTATCAATATACTCCGCATTTCCTTGAGAAGTTAAAAATTCCCCTGTAGAAATATCTAAAAACGAAATTCCAATATATTTTTTATCAAAATATACCGAACACAAAAAGTTATTGGATTTTGACACTAAAACCTCATCATTTAAGGCAACTCCTGGAGTTACCAATTCGGTTACACCGCGCTTTACGATGGTTTTGGTCTGTTTCGGATCTTCCAATTGGTCGCAAATAGCAACACGTTGTCCTGCTTTAACCAATTTAGGTAAATAGGTATTGATAGAATGGTGTGGAAAACCTGCCAACTCAATTTCACTCTCACTTCCAGCACCGCGTTTGGTTAAAATAATACCTAAAATACCTGCAGCTTTAATAGCGTCACTACCAAAGGTTTCGTAAAAATCGCCCACACGAAACAACAACAACGCATCAGGATACTTTGCTTTAATGGCATTGTACTGCTTCATTAACGGGGTTACTTTTTTTACTTTTTTAGCCAATGGGAAAGTGATTTATTAATGTTATTTTTGACAAAATTGTAGCATGCAATGTACCATTAATTTCATGTTTTTTGAAGTTCATTCTTTAGAAGTTATCTACAATTAGAACGAGATTTCAACAATAAAACCATGCGCAAACTTAAAAATAGTGAATTAGACAGATTAAACGTTGATGCTTTTAAAGAAGCTAAAAAAACACGGATCATTATTATTCTTGATAATATTAGAAGCTTAAATAATATAGGCTCTGTGTTTAGAACGAGTGATGCTTTTTTAGTTGAAAAAATTTACCTCTGTGGTATTACGGCAACGCCGCCCCACAAAGACATTCATAAAACAGCTTTGGGAAGCACTGACACTGTTGCTTGGGAATATATTGAAGACACGATGGATTTAGTTGAAAAACTAAAACTTGACAACGTAAAAATCTGTTCGATTGAGCAAGCTGAAAATGCGACTATGCTAAACAAATTTGTTGTTGAACCCAACACCACACATGCTTTAGTTTTTGGAAACGAAGTAAAAGGTGTTGCTCAAGATGTAGTTAATTCAAGCGATACAGTTATTGAAATACCTCAATTTGGAACGAAACACTCTCTAAATATTTCGGTAAGCTGCGGAGTTGTTGTTTGGGATATTTTTAATAAGCTGTCATCAAATGTAAAATAGGTGTTAAAAAAAACAAAGAAACCTTGGCCTGCTAAAGATGTGATGAACCAGATTTATGAAATGAATCTTTGGGGAGGAAACCAATTCGATTTTTATTCCGGAATTGGTTCGCATGATGCAAAAATTATAGACCCATATTTAAAAGTAATAATTGCATTTTTAGAATCTTACAATAGGTCGTTAATAGTTTGTGATTTAGGTTGTGGCGATTTTAATATTGGAAAACACCTAACTAAATACTCCAAAAAATATATTGCTATAGATATTGTTGAAAACCTTACTAAAAGAAATAAAAATTTATACAAGGACCATAATTTAGAGTTTTATTGTTTGGATATTATAAACGATAAACTCCCGTCTGGAGACTGCATTATATTAAGGCAGGTGTTACAGCACTTATCTAATAAAGACATAGAAGAGGTCATAAAAAAAATAACAATCTATAAATACATCATTCTAACTGAACATATACCATTGGGCAACTTTGTTTCAAACAAAGACATTATTTCTGGGCAAGGTATTAGACTAAAGCAAAACAGTGGTGTTAATATATTAGAGACCCCTTTTAATTTAAAAATTAAAGACCAAAAACAACTTGAAGAGCATATTCTAGAAAATAATAAAGGGCGTATTCTAACAACCCTCTTTAAAGTATTTTAAATCGTATCTTTTTTGAAATTGAGGTATTGTTTCCTAAAATCTTTAAACAATTCCTTAAACAAAAAACATTAAGCGCAAATCTCCTCCAAAACCCACAAATAGTCGGCTCGATTTACCACAAAATCTCTATCAGAAACATCAATAATTTTTACATTAAAATCTTTTTGAGTTTTTAAGAAGTCTAAATACCCAGTATTTATTTTTTCTAAATAATCATCGGCGATGTTTTGCTCGTAATCGCGACCACGTTTTTTAATATTTTTCTGCAAACGTTCTGTGTTTTGGTATAAATACACATAGAGTTCAGGTTTCGCAATGTCTTTATACATCAAATAAAATAACTTTCGGTATAAACTAAACTCATCTTCATTCAATGTTATTTTAGAGAAAATCATAGATTTAAATACATCATAATCACTCACTATAAAATCTTTAAACAAATCGAGTTGTGATAAATCATCAGAAATCTGCTGGTATCTATCTGCTAAAAAAGACATTTCTAAAGTAAAGGCATACCTATTGGCATCCTCATAAAACTTTGGCAAAAACGGATTATCAGCAAACCGTTCTAAAATAAGTTTCGCATTAAAATCATGAGATATTTTAGTAGCTAAACTGGTTTTTCCTGCGCCAATATTACCTTCAATAGCGATGTAATTGTATTTTGAAAAATCGTGTTGCTTACTTGGGTTTTTTAACCAAATCTTAATCGGCTCTAAAACAGAATCGTCTTTACATTCCTCTAATAACATCGAAACCTCTTTATTAAACTTTGGATGTTTTATTTTTGAGGCTACATCATTGAGTGGTAATAACACAAACTTACGTTTGCTCATTTCTGGATGTGGCACTTGTAATCTTTTTGTATTGATAATATTGCCTTCAGCAAAAACAATATCTAAATCTATCGTTCTAGCTTCGTAAGTATTGTTTTTGGTTCGGGTACGTCCTAAAGAATTTTCAATTTCCAATAACGTTTCAAGTACTTTCTGGGCCTCTAAATAGCTCTCTAAAACCAAGCAGCAATTAAAAAAATCATCACTTTTGAAACCAAATGCTGGCGATTTATAAACTTTAGAAATCAAAGTAATGTTTCCTATATCTTTATAAATAGCATCAACTGCCAACTGCAAGTTTTTAAACTTATCGTCTTTATTACTGCCTAACGCAATATGATATGTTGTTGGTTTTAACATAAGAAGGCAAAATAATAAAAAGTAAATGGTTTCCTTTATATTTACCGAACCTATTTATTCACAATCGTAAATGACAATAAAAGATAAACTTGCAGCCCAACGAATTTACATACTTTTAGGAAGCCTATTCATCACATCACTTGTAGTTTCAAACCTAATTTTTCAAAAATTCTTCTATTGGTATCCATTTGATATAGAGGTTTTTGGCAGTAAGCTTTTTGAAATTTCAGTTGGGATCCTACCTTATCCACTAACGTTTTTAATTACGGATTTAATTAGTGAAATTTACGGTAAAAAACGCGCTAACGATATTGTGGTGGCTGGTATTTTCGCGTCTTTATTTTCACTTTTAATAATTTATGTTGCAGATATTGTTCCGGCGACTTCATGGTCCTATGTCGATGACAAAACATTTCAAACCGTTTTTGGAAACTCGATGATAGCAGTATTCGCAAGTATGCTAACTTATTTGTTTGCCCAATTTGTAGATATCCAGATTTATCACTTCTGGAAACGACTAACTAAAGGCAGACACCTTTGGCTTCGAAATAATTTCTCCACTTGGTTTTCGCAATTTATAGACACATTTACTATTGTGTTACTTTTATGCTCCTTCGGCATTATAGATTGGGCAAACTTTAAAGGCTTATTAGTTAGCGGTTTTTTATTTAAAGTTCTAGTTGCAGCCTGCGATACACCATTTTTATATTTAGGTGTTTATTTATTTAGAAAACGCTTCAATCTAAAAGTCAATGAAGATATTGATTTGCTTTAGTTGTTCAGCAAGAAATTTAATGTTTTTAATGTGCCAGAAAAGTATTTGGGTAGCGATATTAATCAACTTATCGGTAAAATAAATACCGAAGAAGCCAAAAATATCACCACCTCTGTTACTGCGAATATTGGATGAAATTACACAAGTCCAACTGATTGAAATTGAAAAACAAAAGTTCCTTAACCAAGATAAAGACAGGACAAAGGAATTAATAGGTGATTTTATTGGCGGCAATAAAAAGAAAACAGATTCTGCTAAACAAGATAATGCCATTAGAGATGTTTTAGGCGACATTCTTGGAGGGAGCAAAAAAGAAGATTCTACAAAAACAAGCACTACTTAAAATACTGTCAAAAACGTACTTAGCGGATTATTAGAAAATAAAAAAGAAACAAGACACAATTAATTAGGATTTAAAAATAAAAATTCTGAAATTTGCGCCCCTTTTAGGTAGACCATAAAACACAAAATAAATTATATTTATGTTAAAGATTATAGTTAAAGATGGTGAAAACATCGAGAGAGCTTTAAAACGCTACAAAAGAAAACACAGAAACATTAAAGTAATGCAAAACTTGAGAGAAGGTCAGTTTTTCACAAAGCCTTCCGTAAAAAGACGTCGTGAAGTTCAAAAAGCAGCTTATATACAAAACTTAAGAGACCAAGAAGATATTTAGTCTTTAGTTTTAACAAAATAAATAATTCCCAATTGCATTCTCTGTAATTGGGTTTTTATTTTTATAAGCTATCATAATCCTTATGGTACATAAGATTATGATATCAGCTTACAGCAATATTCACCACCAATCCTTCATTAGCACGAACATTAAAAACGGTTTCGTCTTCAAAAATGAGATATTGCCCTTTTATTCCAACTAATTTCCCTGAATATTGTTGCTCTTTTTGAATATTTAAACTTTTAGGCTTTTTAGGATATTTAATCACCGGAAATTCTATATTGGTTTCAGTATTACTTTCAATGAAATAGTCTTTTGCTTCATTTGGAATGTAAGATTTTAAATGTTCGCGCCACTCCACTAAATTTTCATCTTCAATATCATTTTTGAGCATTTTTCGCCAATTAGTTTTATCTCCTACATAATCTTTTAAAGCTACTTCTGTTATACCTGCTAAATATCTATTTGGAGCCTCAACAATCTCAATAGCTTCATGCGCACCTTGGTCAATCCAACGCGTTGGCACCTGACTTTTCCTTGTAACTCCAACTTTTATATTACTAGAATTTGCTAAGTATACAATATGTGGTTGCAATTGCACCTTTTTTTCGTATTCTAAATCTCGATCTTCTTTACCTAAATGAGCAGTACTCAATTCAGGCCTCATAATCCAATCTCCTGTACTAGCAGTATCATAAAAACATTGTTTATCGAAACCTTGCCTGAAAATAGGCTTATCAAGCCCACAATTTAAACATTGATATTTAACGAATTGCATCGTAATCTGTTTATTCAACAATTGATTCATGTTCAAAAAATCATTTTCAAATACTAAATAATATTGAATTGGACTTCCAAACTCTGTTACCATTTTTGTTAGAACACCTTGGTAGGTCATAAAAAAAAAAGTGTTATTTTTAGAAATTTAAAGATAGAAAAAATATGGCAATTCCCTTAGTAAATTCTATTGCATCCTGGTTTTTAAAGAAGCGATTCCATCAAATTGAATTATTCTTAAAATACCCTAACGAGGTGCAAAACGAACTACTTTTAAGCTTGATAGATTTTGCTAAAAACACTGAAATAGGCAAACAATATGACTTTTCTACAATTAAAGATTATAAAACGTTTGCAGAACGTGTTCCTATAAAAAACTATGATGGTTGGCAAGATAGCATTGAACGATCTAGAAAAGGTGAAAACAATATTTTTTGGCCCACACCAATTAGATGGTTTGCTAAGTCCAGCGGAACGACCAGAGCAAAAAGCAAATTTATTCCAGTGAGTGAAGAATCTTTGGAAGATTGCCATTATGCCGCCAGTAAGGATTTGTTATGCATGTACTTAAATAATAACGAAGATTCCCAATTATTTACGGGTAAAAGTTTACGTCTAGGGGGTAGCAAAGAACTATATAAAGAAAACGGAACTGTATTTGGAGATTTGTCGGCTATACTAATTGACAATATGCCATTTTGGGCTGAATTTAGTAGCACTCCGAGTAGTAAAGTCTCATTAATGAGTGACTGGGAACTTAAAATGCAGGCCATCGTTAACGAAACTATCAATGAAAATGTTACTAGTTTAGCAGGTGTTCCTTCCTGGATGCTTGTATTACTCAATAATGTTTTAGAAACTACAGGAAAAGAAAATTTACATGATATTTGGCCAAATTTAGAAGCATACTTCCATGGAGGCGTAAGCTTTACTCCATATAAAGATCAGTATCAAAAAATACTTCCTAAAAAAGATTTTAAATATTACGAAACCTATAATGCCTCAGAAGGCTTTTTTGCCATTCAAGATCAGAATAATTCAGATGAATTATTGTTAATGCTAGATTATGGGATTTTTTACGAGTTTATCCCTATGGATGTTTATGCTACTTCAGAAGAAAGTGCTATTCCGCTTAATGATGTTAAGTTGAATAAAAATTATGCCATTATTATTACCACTAATGCTGGTTTATGGCGTTATAAAATTGGTGATACGATTAGGTTTACTAGTATAAATCCGTATCGTATAAAAATAACAGGCAGAACAAAACATCATATTAATGTGTTTGGAGAAGAATTGATTATTGAAAATGCTGAAGATGCTCTAAAGAAAGTATGCAAACGCACTAAAGCCGAAATTGTAGATTTTACTGCGGCGCCTATTTTTATGAGAGGTAAAGAGAAAGGTGCACATGAATGGTTGATTGAATTTAAAACACCTCCAAAAGACATCGACTACTTCAATGAATTATTTGACAATGCTTTAAAATCTTTAAACTCTGATTACGAAGCAAAACGGTATAACAATATTACGCTTAATAAACCTAAAATTAATATGGCGCGGAAGCACCTATTTCATGATTGGTTAAAACAAAATGATAAATTAGGCGGTCAACATAAAGTCCCTCGCCTTTCTAATACCCGTGATTATTTAGATGATTTATTGGGATTAAATTATTAAAAACTTATTAAAACCAGTCAAAACTTCCACTAAAACAATTAGTTAACGAATTAATAGGCCTTTGGTCTAATAAGTTTTTATTAGACTTAGACTAATATTTACATTTACATAGTAATTAAACCATTAAACTCTCTCACAAGATGAAAGCTAAATTTTGCATTCTCATTTTCCTTGTATCATTTTTTATACATAGCCAAGGACCTTCTAATTATATTGCTGAAAACAATTTTTCTATAAATAATAACACATTTTATAAGTATACCAGCAAGGAAAAAAACATATCCGAAGAAATTGGTTCTAGCGGATTTAATTTTGAACTTTTAAAACTAAGTGTCAATAGCAAATATTCTGAAATTAGTTCGGGGTTTTTTAGGAATAAAGCTATTATGGTTTCTTCAAAAAAACTAGGTCCATTAGCCAAAATTGATCCGAAAACGGGCGAAGGCTATACCGATTTATTTTGTTTGGATATTAATAAAAATGGTCGTTTAAGTAGACCATTGTTATTCTCTAGAATACTTAATTCAAAATACAATGAAGGTCAATTATCCTTTACTCCAGATCAAAAAACTGTTTATTATACAAGGAGTATTAAAGAGAATTCTTCTGTTTATAAATTATACAAAGCTATTCTTGAAGAAGACTCTAATGGTAATTGGGTAAACCAAGAATTATCAAGCATTAATAAGGAAGGTGTTTCTATAGAAAATCCTTATATAAATCATCTTGGAGATAAATTATATTTTTCTTCAAACATGCCTGATAGCATGGGAGGATTTGACTTATATGTTTCTACTATCAACAAAGATGGTTCACTTGGAGATCCTCAAAATTTAGGAAATTTAATAAATACGCCTTTTGATGATAAATATCCGTCACTTTCTAAAGATGATAAATATTTATACTTTTCTTCTGAAGGTCATGAAAACATGGGAGGATTTGATGTTTTTGTGAGTAAAATTTTAAAAAATGAATATAAAAAACCTAGAAATCTAGGTAAAACTATTAATTCCTTTTACAATGAAATCGCCTATATTTTAGCAGCCAAAAACAAAGGATATGTGTCTTCTAATAGAGAATATAAAAATGGCAGACGTAGTTATGATCTTTACACTGCCATTGGTGGAGATGTGATACAGACATTAAAAGGTCAAGTTTTTGATTTAGAATCACAGACCATTCTGCCTAACTCTACTGTTATATTGAAGGATGAAGAAGGCGTTGAAATATCTAGATATACTACTGAAAAAAATGCCGCTTATAGTTTTAACGTGATCCCTTCCGAGAATTATAAAATTTCGATATCTAAGGATGGGTTTGAAGATCTAAATTTCGACTTTCTAGCACATAAGGATACAGAAACAACGTATTTAAAAAACTTTGAATTATCCTCTACAAATCCAATTTACGATGTTGAGAGAGAGTTAAGACTAGTAGCAGACAATATATTCTTTGACTCTAATAAGTCAAATATTAAAAAAGAATTACATCGCATATTGAATAAGATTATTTATATTCTAAATGAACACCCAGAAATGAAATTAGCTATTAATGCCCATACTGATAATATTGGGAATGATTTATTTAACTTAAAGTTATCAGATGACCGTGCTGCATCTGTACTAAATTATTTGGTGTATAATGGAATTTCAAAAGACAGATTGCGATCTAAAGGTTATGGCGAAGCAGAACCATTGATTGACTGTGGAGATAATTGTTCTGAACAAGACCTTAAATCTAACAGACGTGTAGAGCTAGTGATAATAAATAGATAGGTAAAAAACTTAGTTAATCTGCTTATAAATCGACTAAGTGTTTACACAAAAGTTTTTAATCGAGTATTTTGTCTTATAACCTAAAAGGCTAAAAAGCACCATTGTACTGCTATTTATTAAATATATATTTACAAAAAAATTAAAATAGAAATAAACATTTTTATAAAGACATCCATTATTAATTAATTTCCATAAAAAACCACGCTAAACAGCGTGGTTTTTTAATTATATAAATCAAACTTTTTTATGAAACTGCTTTTAGTTTCTTTAAGGTAGTTTTAGTTAATTTATCTTCTGCGTATGCTTTAGTAACATTTAATTTTTTATCGGGGCTACTTGGCAGTTCAAACATAGCATCCGTTAAAATCTCTTCGCAAAGTGAACGCAACCCTCTAGCGCCTAACTTATAATCAATAGCTTTTCCAACAATAAAACCTAAAGCCCCATCAGTAATACTGAAATCAATATCATCCATTTCAAACAACTTTTTATATTGTTTGATTATAGCATTCTTAGGCTCTGTTAAAATAGCTCTTAAGGTTTCTGCATCCAATGGATCCATATAAGTCAAAACTGGTAAACGACCTATTATTTCAGGAATTAACCCAAAATCTTTTAAATCCTTTGGAATTATATACTGCAATAAATTACTCTGATCTACATTCTCATCCGACATGGATGCGCTATAACCTACAGCTTGCATGTTTAATCGTTTTGAAATATGTCTTTCTATACCATCAAAAGCACCACCTGCAATAAATAAAATATTTTCAGTATTTACTTCAATAAATTTTTGGTCTGGATGCTTACGACCCCCTTTTGGCGGCACATTAACAACAGTCCCTTCTAAAAGTTTTAATAAGGCTTGTTGCACTCCCTCACCAGATACATCTCGAGTTATCGATGGATTATCACTCTTACGAGCAATTTTATCAATTTCATCAATAAAAACAATTCCTTTTTCTGCTTTTTCTAAGTTATAATCAGCTGCTTGAAGTAATCTGGTTAAAATACTTTCTACATCTTCACCTACATAACCAGCTTCTGTTAAAACTGTAGCATCAACAATTGCCAACGGTACATTTAACATTTTTGCAATGGTTTTAGCCATTAAAGTTTTACCTGTACCAGTTTGGCCAACCATTATGATATTACTTTTTTGAATATCAATATCATCTTTTGATGGCGGCTGTAACAACCTTTTGTAATGATTATAAACAGCAACAGACATGACTTTTTTAGTTGCCACTTGCCCTATAATGTACTCATCAAGAAATTCTTTTATTTGTAAGGGTTTACGAAGTTTTAATTCCGCAGACAAATCGCTACCATCACTTTCCTTAGACTCTTCGAGTACAATACCATGCGCCTGCTCGATACACCTATCACAGATGTGAGCATCAAGTCCTGCTATTAATAAATTTGTTTCAGGTTTTTTACGACCACAAAACGAACATTCTAATTCTTCCTTTGCCATTAATCTTATCTATTTTTGGAGCGAGTCATTATAAGCCCCTCTATAACAATTCTTTAAAATTACAACTTATTTACTTGCGAGCCAAAATCTCGTCAATCATACCGTATTCTTTCGCTTTATCAGCTTTCATCCAGTAATCTCTATCACTATCCTCATATACTTTGTCGTAATCTTGACCAGAATGCTTACTTATAATCTTGTAGAGCTCTTCCTTTAAAATCAAAATTTCTCTAGCAGTAATCTCGATATCACTTGCTTGTCCTTGAGCACCACCTAATGGTTGGTGAATCATAACTCGTGAATGGGTTAAACCACTTCGCTTTCCTTTTGCTCCAGCACATAATAAAACCGCTCCCATTGATGCCGCCATACCAGTACATATAGTTGCTACATCTGGTTTAATAAACTGCATGGTATCATAAATCCCTAAACCTGCATATACACTTCCTCCTGGAGAATTAATATAAATCTGAATGTCTTTATTAGCATCTGTACTTTCTAAAAACAATAATTGAGCTTGTACAATATTAGCTACTTGATCATTAATTCCTTGACCTAAAAAAATAATTCTGTCCATCATTAAACGTGAAAACACATCAAAAACAGCAATATTCATTTGACGCTCTTCAATAATATTCGGAGTTAAGTTGCTAGGATACATACTACTAATAATTTTATTGTAATATGTGCTACTAATTCCTTGATCTTTTATCGCGAATTTTTCAAATTCTTTTGCGTAATCCATAATCTTTTTTGTATTTATTTTGAATAAAAAAGCGCTTAAATCTGTTAGACTTAAGCGCTTAAAGATAAGCAATTATTCTTTATTTATTTATCGCCATAAACTTCTTTAACAAAGTTTTCATAACTTAATTCTTTAGTCTTAAGATTTGCTTTTTCCTTATAGACCGTTAGTAGTTTTTGACTAACTAACTGCTCTGAAATTCTACGAGCTTCATCTTGATTTGATAATACACGAGCAGCAATGTCATCTAATTCTTTATCAGAAGGATTCATTTGACCAAATTGAGCCATTTGCCCTTTAATCATCTCTCTTGCATGACTTTTAATATCGTCCATGGTTACTTGAACGTTATTAGCCTCAATTAACTTCCCTTCTATTAATTGATAACGTAAGCTTTTTTCAGATTTCTCATACTCTTCTCTTGCTTGATCTGCATCCAACTCTTGCTCACCGGAAGTTTGCATCCATTTAGTTAAAAATTCTGCTGGTAAATCAAACTTTGTGTTTTCAACTAAATGCTCAGTGACATCATTTAACAACTTTTGGTCTGCTTGCTGAACAAATTGTTTTTCAGCATCTTCTTTTATTTTAGCCCTTAACTCGGTCACTGAAGTAACCTCATCTTTACCAAAAAGCTTATCAAATAACTCTTGATTTAAATCTGCTAATTCACGTTTGTTTATTTCAGAAATTGTGAAGTTTACTTCAACATCTAAACCATGAGCATCATCATGTTCTATTTTTAAAGCATGCATTAAATCGTGGTCATCTTCAAAAAGCCCTTTAGTTTTTAATGTAATAACATCTCCTGCCTTAGCTCCAACGAATTGTTTTGCTGTAGACTTTCCTTTGAACTTATCTAGAGTTAAGGTTACTGTATTATCAATTTCCTTTTCTTCGTTTGTGTAAGCTCCAGTAATTTCGCTGTCTTTTTCAACCGCATCTTGAGGCACTAACTTTCCGTATTGTTTTTGAACACGCTCAATTTGCTCATCAATCATCTTTTTATCTGCAACAATATTGTATTGCGTAATAGATTTTTTGCTTTTTAAATCAACTTTAAATTCTGGTGCAAGACCTAATTCAAATTCAAAAGAAAATTTATCAGATTCCCAATCTATTTCTTCTTGAGTTTTTGGTAACGGTTGCCCAAGAACATCTAACTTTTCTTCAGTTAAATATTTGTTTAAAGCATCTTGTAAAAGTTTATTAACCTCATCAACCAAAACAGCTTTACCATATTGCTTTTTAACCATACCCATTGGCACATGTCCTTTTCTAAAACCTGGAATGTTTGCTGTTTTACGGTAATCAACTAATATTTTTTCAACCTTATCACTATAATCTTCTTTAGCGATATCTACTTTTACTACAGCATTTAATGCGTCAACGTTTTCTCTTGTAATATTCATTTTAAATGATATAAAGCCTTAAATCAGGCATTTAACAATAAAGGTTTCTTTTAAAAACCTAAACTTTTGTAACCAAAATTGGGATGCAAAAATAATATATTTTTACATCCCAACAAAGTTTTTAATTCCTTGATTTTGAACCTATTTTTTATCTTTTTTTAAGAAGGACTGCAAAAGCGATTGTAGCATAGATAACAAAATACTAAATAAGATTGCCCACCAAATACTGTCAACAGAAAATCCATCAATAAATTTATCCGCCAAAAGAATAATTAATCCATTTAGAACTAATAAAAATAAGCCTAAAGTAAGGATAGTTACAGGCAAGGTTAAAATGATTAAAAGTGGTTTTACTAAGAGATTCAGAATAGATAATACTAGCACAACAATTATTGCAGAAATATACCCATCTACACTAACACCATTTAATATGTTTGCTAAAAAAAAATACAGCTACAGCGTTTAACAATAATCTTAAAATTATATTCATAGTTTCTTATTTTGCTCATGAATTTACAAAATTAATTACAGCCTCCAAAAAGCCCTTAGGGTTTTCAGCATGCAACCAATGTCCTGCATTGGAAATTGTCGCAATTTCTGCTTTAGGAAAATGGTTTGATATAATACGTTCATCATCTACTCCTATATATTCTGAGCGGTCTCCTCGCAAGAACAAAGTCTCTTTATCAAACATTGCAAAGCTTGGTAAAGACTCTCCTATTTCACCGACTTCATTTTTTAAGACTTCTAAATTAATACGTAATCCTAATTGCCCTTTTACAACCCAATATAAATTTTTAAGCAGAAATTGGCGTGTGCCAAAATCAGATACATAATTACTCAAAATTTTATCTGCCTCTCCTCTCGTTTTAATGGTATCAAAATCTAATTCATTCAAGCCATTCAATATCGCATCATGATGAATTGGGTAAAAACGTGGAGAAATATCTGCAACCAATAATTTTGAAACGATTTTCGGATACAGTGTTGCAAATAACATGGCCGTTTTTCCGCCCATAGAATGTCCTAACAATACAATTTCAGATAATTTATTTGCATCGCAATAACGTTTTAAATCTTCAGCAAGTACTTCATAATTAAATTCATCATCATGAAAACTACGTCCATGGTTTCGCTGATCAACTAAATGTACCTGAAACCCTTGTTCACTAAACTGACTTCCAAGTGTTTTCCAGTTATCACCCATACCTAAAAACCCATGCAAAATCACAAAAGGTTTTCCTTCGCCTATAATATTTGAATGTAAAAGCATTATTTCAGTTTATGTAAATACATTTGAATAACATTTTCTACACCCAAATACAAACTCTCAGTAATTAATGCATGCCCGATAGAAACTTCTAATAAGTTTGGAATCTCATTCTTAAAAAACTTGATATTATCAAGAGATAAATCATGACCTGCATTTATTCCTAATCCTAAACTATTTGCTAATTCTGCACTTTCTATATAAGGTTTAATGGCATCTTTATTACCCAAATCATAGTGATGTGCAAATGCCTCCGTATACAATTCAACCCTATCTGTTCCTGTAGCTTTTGCCCCTTCAATTTGTTTTAAAATGGGATCCACAAAAATAGAAGTTCTAATATTATTGTTTTGAAACTCTTTAATGACATCAACCAAAAAATCTTTGTTTTTGATAGTGTCCCAACCCGCATTACTCGTAATAGCATCAACTGCATCTGGCACTAAAGTTACTTGGGTAGGTTTCACCTCTAAAACTAAATTAATAAAGGACTCAACAGGGTTTCCTTCAATATTATATTCAGTATAAACTTCTGGTTTTAAATCGCGTGCGTCCTGATAACGAATGTGTCTTTCGTCTGGCCTTGGATGTATGGTGACACCTTCAGCACCAAAACGTTGTACATCTTTCGCAAATTGAACTACATTTGGCACATCGCCACCTCGGGAATTCCTTAACGTTGCTATCTTATTGATATTAACACTTAACTTTGTCATAAATCCATTTTAAAAGGCAAAAATACAAAGTACAAGAAGCATTGGTACTATTTTTTTGATTAATTTGCAGTCCTATTCTCTTGGTGCTATGAAACTTTCAGAACTTATAATAAACGATATAAAGCCGTTAAATACTAGCAGTAAAACAAGTCATTTACAATTACTGTTTAATCAACTTACTTTTTCTCATATTCCTGTTAAAGATAATAATGGAACGTATTTAGGTTGTTTTTCTGAAACAGATGCACATTGTTTTGATAACGATAAACCTTTAAACGAATATAAATATGCCTTAGAGGATTTTTTTGTTAGAAATAACACAATTTGGCTAGATGTTTTAGAGGCCTTTGCTATTAATTCTACCAATATTATGCCTGTTTTAAGTGAGCAAAATGAATATTTAGGTTATTATGAATTAAAGGACGTTATCAGCTTATTTAGTGAGTCTCCATTTTTCTCTGAAGCCGGAGGTATTTTAGTTGTTGAAAAAGGCATTAATGATTATTCATTTAGTGAAATTAGCCAAATCGTAGAATCAAACGACGCTAAACTTCTAGGCGCCTTTATTTCAAGAATGAACACAGATTTAGTTCAGGTTACTTTAAAAATAGGAAACACTGGACTTAATGAAATCATACAAACCTTCCGCAGATATAGTTATAATATTGTTTCTGGGCATGAAGAAGACGGATACATTGAAAGTTTAAAAGAGCGTTCAGATTATTTAAAAAAATATTTAAACATGTAACCCCAATTTAATTTTAAAAGGGCGCGCATAAAACGAAGTTACTTTTTTTTAGATATTTTGGTGATTGCTTTACATGGCCTAAGTTAGAGAACATTATGAACAAGGAAATAGAATAAAAATGAACAAGCTAGAATACATTATTTTAACTCTAAATCTGGATAAGTTATGAAAGTTGCCATTTTTGGACGCTATTACAGTACTACAACTCCTAAATCAGTTGAAACACTTTTTAATTTTCTTGAGAATCAAGGTTCCGAAGCCTATATTGAAACTGAGTTTCATAAACTGATTGATCTGGAACCTCATAACATTAAAGACTATCATAAATATAAAACATTTACTGAGCTTGATACTAGTTTTGACTTTTTAGTAAGTATTGGTGGCGACGGAACCATTCTAAGAGCTACCATGTTTGTTAAAGATTTAGGCATCCCTATTATTGGAATCAACACAGGAAGGCTTGGTTTTTTAGCTACTATTCAAGTTAATGCCATAGAAGAAGCTGTACAAGATATAATTGATGGAAAATATAGAATCTCTGAACGTAGTATTTTAACTGTAGAAACGTCTTCTGAAAACAAAGAAATCGAATCAATGAATTTCGCATTGAACGAGATTACAGTAAGCAGAAAAAATACGACAGCTATGATTACCATAGACACGTATTTGAACGATGAATTTCTAAACTCATACTGGAGTGATGGCTTAATAGTATCGACACCTACAGGCTCAACAGGATATTCCTTAAGTTGCGGAGGCCCAGTAATTACACCTGGCTCAAGTAGTTTTGTATTAACCCCAATTGCTCCGCACAACTTGAGTGCTCGCCCATTAGTAATTCCAGACTCTACAGAAATACATCTTAGAGTTCATGGTAGAGAAAAACAACATTTAATATCATTAGATTCTAGAATTGCAACATTAGATAATGGAACACTTATAAAAATTAAAAAAGCTGATTTTAAAATTAAAATGATAGATCTTTTAAATGAAAGCTTTTTAGCAACCCTAAGAAAGAAGTTACTGTGGGGCGAAGACAAACGTAATTTACCAAAATAGCAAAACAATATTTCAAAAGAATTTCTGTTTTACACTAATACAATTTAGCTCAAATTATTATGGGCTAATCTTATTTATTATATTTGCAAACTTTTGAATATTTATGAAGCATTTTACTATATTGATATTAAGCATTTTAAGCATCCAATTAAGCGTTGCTCAAATTAACGAAATAGGGCTTTTTTTAGGAGGTAGTAATTTTATTGGAGATGTTGGTGCAACCGATTATATTTCGCCAAATCAATTAGCTATTGGTGGGCTTTATAAATGGAATAGAAGCAAAAGGCATTCCTACAGAGCTTCATTAATATTTAGTGAATTAGAAGGTGTTGACACTAATTCAGATGACCCGAGACGTGTTCAAAGAGATTATGAGTTTTCAAGTAAAATAACAGAAATTTCGTTAGGAATGGAATTCACATTCCTAGATTTCAATCTGCATTCAGGCGAAAAACTAGGAACTCCTTATCTTTATTCTGGTTTAACGGTTGCCTATCATGATAATCATTATCTTTATAATGGCGTTCAAAGATCAGAAAACACATCAAGTTGGGCCTATGGTGTACCTATGGTGTTGGGCTTTAAGACTAATTTTATGGAAAACTTTATCTTGGGGGTTGAAATAGGTGCGCGTTACACGTTTTCAGACGAACTTGATGGAAGTATTCCAGACTCAGAATCTTTGCAACAATTCCGTTTCGGAAATATAAATAATAACGACTGGTATGTGTTTTCAGGCATTACACTTACTTATACCTTTGGGGAAAACCCGTGCTATTGCTTAGAATAAAATGGATTTAAAAGACAGCATACTTACAAAACCGTTACCAAAACACATCGCTATTATTATGGATGGTAATGGGCGTTGGGCAAAACAAAAAGGAATGCTACGTGCTTTTGGACATGAAAATGGGACGAAATCTGTAAGACAGACCGTTGAGACTTCTGCAGAACTTGGCATAGAAAACTTAACCCTTTATGCCTTTTCAACTGAAAACTGGAACAGACCAAAACTAGAAGTTCAAACGTTAATGAGACTTTTAGTGTCTTCATTAAAAAAAGAAATTAGCACACTTCAAAACAATAATATTAAACTAACAGCAATTGGGGCTTTAGATACACTTCCTAAAAAAGTACACAAAGAACTTTTTGAAGTTATAGAAAACACCAAGCAGAATACAAGAATGACTTTAACGCTTGCGCTTAGCTATGGTTCAAGAGAGGAAATCATAAACACTGTTAAAGAAATTAGTATTAAAGTTAAAAATAATATAATTTCGCCCGAAAATATTGAAGAATCAATTATAAATCAGCATCTTTACACGCAAAATTTACCAGATGTAGATTTGCTTATTAGAACCAGTGGGGAACAGCGCATAAGTAACTTTTTGTTATGGCAAATTGCTTATGCCGAATTATATTTCACAAGTGTTTTATGGCCAGATTTTACGAAGGATCATTTGTATGAAGCTATTATTGAATATCAAAAAAGAGAACGACGATTTGGGAAAACAAGTGAACAACTTAGCTAAAATTTTACCTACACTAACATATTTAAAATACTGCGTAACTATACTCCTTTTTATTAGTTGCCTTAATATTAATGCTCAAAATTCAAATTTTAGTAAAGGCAAAAAATATACATTAGCCGAAATTACAGTTGCTGGCAATACTTCATTTAGCGAGCAAACTATCATTACATATTCTGGCTTAAGAAAGGGCAAAGAAATAACCATCCCAGGGGAAGATATTGGTAATGCTATTAAAAAACTTTGGAATTCTAAATTGTTTAGCGACATTGAAGTTTACGTTACTAAAATAGAAGACGATGTAGTTTATTTACAAATAAAACTAGCTGATTTACCTCAACTTAACGAACTTAAAATCAACGGTGTTAAAAAAGGCAAAAAAGAGAGTATAATTAATGAGAATAAACTAAAAAAAGGCACGAAGATTACTGAAAACCTTATTACTACAACTAAAAACTTCCTCACGAAAAAATATAAAAAAGACGGTTTTCTTAATACTAAAGTATATATCAATACCATTGAAGTTATAGACTCTATCGAGACCTCAAGAGTAAATATGGTACTTAATATTGATAAAGGTGAAAAAGTAAAGATTAAAGATATTATTTTTAATGGTAACGAAGTTATAAACGATAAAAGGCTTAGAAAAAGTATGAAAGGCACCAAGAAAATCAACCGCCTAAGAATACTTAAACGTTCAAAATTTATAGATTCTGCTTATCAAGCAGATTTAGGTCATGTAATAGATACCTATAAAGAAAATGGTTATAGAGATGCCCGAGTTTTGTCGGATAGTGTCATTTATAACAAGGATAAAACGATATCACTAATTGTTAACGTTAATGAGGGAGAAGCATACACCTTTGGTGATATAACATTTATTGGTAACACGGTTTATACTAACGACCAATTAAATAGACTATTACGTATTAGAAAAGGAGATACCTACAATGGTATCTTATTGCAAAAACGAATTGCTGACGATTCAAAACCGGATGCACAAGATATCACAAATCAATACCAAAATAATGGTTATTTATTTTCTAGTATCAACCCTGTAGAAGTAAGTGCTGTTAATAATGTTATTGATATTGAGGTCAGAGTATCAGAAGGGAAACCAGCTTATTTTAATACAGTAAGTGTAGTTGGTAATGATAAGACTAACGATCACGTTATTTACAGAGAACTTCGTACACGTCCAGGGCAGTTATATAGTAAAGCAAATGTAGTGCGTACGGTTAGAGAGCTTGGTCAATTAGGCTTTTTTGATGCTCAAGAAATCTCACCAAACTTTAATAACCCCAACCCTGTTGAGGGCACCATTGATATGGAATATTCGGTTAAAGAAACTGGCTCTAGTCAAATTGAGTTACAAGGTGGCTATGGTGGTGGTGGTTTTATAGGAACACTTGGTTTATCTTTCAATAACTTTTCAATAAAAGATATATTTAAGAAAGACGCTTATAAACCAATCCCTATGGGTGATGGCCAAAAACTAGCATTACGTTTACAAGCCAGTCGTTTTTATCAAACTTATAGTTTTTCATTCTCTGAACCCTGGTTAGGAGGTAAACGTCCTGTTCAATTTTCTACATCCCTTTCACATACTAAACAGTTTTTGTATAATCCTCAAACAAGGAATGCAGATAAAAGTAGAAGTTTCAACATTACAGGAATTACTTTAGGTTTAGCAAAACGATTATCCGTTCCTGATGATTATTTTACACTTTCTCAAGCTATAAGTTATCAGCGATACGACTTAAAAAATTATAATACAGGTTTATTTACATTTGGTGATGGCTTTTCTAATAATTTGTCATATACTTTTGGTTTAACAAGAAATAATACAAGTGTAGACCCTATTTTCCCTACAGGTGGTTCTAATTTTGGAGTTACAGCTAAATTTTCCCTTCCTTATTCATTATTTAATGGAGTAGATTACGAACAATTATCTATTGATTATGATGATGCCCTCGAAAAAAGATCAAATGCAACCAGTGCTGCAGATCGCGATTATATTGAAGCAAATGAAGACATAACACGTATAGATCAAGAACGCTATAAATGGCTTGAATTTTATAAAGTAAAATTTTCTGGAGAGTGGTATACACAAGTTGCTAAAAATTTAGTTTTAAGACCAAAGATTGAATTTGGTTTTTTAGGCGCATACAACAATGATAGGGGTGTTATACCATTTGAACGTTTTTATCTAGGAGGTGATGGCTTAGGTAATTTTTCGTTAGATGGTAGGGAGGTTATTCAATTACGTGGATATCCGAACCAATCTCTTACACATTTAGATGAAACAACAGGTCAAGCATCTCAAGATGGATCAAGTATTTACAATAAGTTTTCTTTAGAACTTCGTTATCCTATTACATTAAAAGCTTCTGCGAAGATTTATGCTTTAGGCTTTTTAGAAGGAGGAGCTTCATCTGATACTTTTAGAGATTTTAACCCATTCAATATCAGTCGCTCTGCGGGTCTAGGTATTCGAATTTTTATGCCTGCCTTTGGTTTATTAGGCATTGATTTTGGTCATGGATTTGATGCTTTACCAGGAGAAACTGTTAAACATGGTTGGGAAACTCACTTCATAATTGGACAGCAATTTTAAGTAAAAAAACATTTTGGCACGATATTTTCTAATACCACATTGATGATTTGCATGAGAATTAAAATTTTTAAGATTAAAATTCGTTAATTTTGAAGATACAATTCAAAAGGCAGAGAAAATCATCTGTCACTTTTAGAATTTATAAGTCATAAATTATAAAAAATTAAAGAGATGAAACATAACGTTCTTTTTTTACTGACATTAGTTTTTATGCTAAGCTTTTATTCGCATGCACAGCGCGGTGTGAGAATTGCTTATATAGACACCGAGTATATTTTAGAGAATGTTCCTGAATATCAAGAGGCTACTACTCAATTAGAAGATAAAGCTCAAAAATGGAAAAATGAGATTCAATCAAAATTGACAACTGTAGAACAAAAGCGAAAAGATTTAAGTAATGAAAAAGCACTTTTAACAAAAGAGCTTATTGATGAGCGTGAAGAAGATATCACTTTTGAAGAAAATGAAATTTTAGACTATCAGCAAAAACGTTTCGGACCAAACGGTGATTTGTTCATTCAAAAGAAACAGTTAATGCAGCCTATACAGGATCAAATATTCGCTGCGGTTCAAGATATGGCTGAAGGAAGAAAGTATGATTTTATTTTTGATAAGTCATCAGATGCGGTGATGCTCTTTTCGGCAAAACAGTTTGATATCAGTGAGCAAGTTTTAAGAAGTATTACAAGAACATCAAAACGTACGCAAGCCAACTCAAAAGCAGAACGTAAGGCTGCAGAAGAAGAGGAATTGATTCCTGAAATAAATGAAGAGTTGGAAGCTAGAGAAAAAGTTTTAGAAGAAAAGAAAGCGAAAAGAGAAAGTGCTGTTGAAAAACGTAGAGAAGAAATTTTAGCAGCGCGTGAAGCAAAGAAATTAGAAGCGGAAGCTAGGCGTCAGAAGACATTAGATGATAGAGAAGAAGCAAAACAAGCGAAGCTTGATGCCAGAATCAAGACATCTAAAGTAACTGCTAAAAGTGAAGAAGAAACATCAAAACCTGCTGAAGGAGCTAAATCTGTTGAAGGCAAGACCAAAACTAAGGCTGAACTCATTGAAGAAAACAGACAGAAAAAATTAGCTGAAAGAGCTAAAAGAAAGAAAGCGTTAGAAGACAGAAAAAATAAAATTTTAGAAGATCGCCAAAAGGCAAAAGACAGTATAAACAATTAATAATTTATAACACACTTAATACTATTTAAAAATGAAACAATTCAAAACTCTCTTATTAGCAACCGTACTATGTATTACAACTATTGGCTTTACACAAGCACAAAGTAAAGTTGCTCACATAAATACACAAGAATTAATTGCATCTATGCCTGCAGCTAAAAAAGCACAATCTGAGATTGAAGCTTTGGGAAAAACATACCAAACTGATATCCAGGCTTCAATTACTGAATACCAAAATACTGTCAAGCAGTATGATGCTGAGGCAAGTACTAAAACGGCCGAAGAAAATCAAACTAGAATGGTTGAATTACAAGAAAAGCAACAACGTATTCAGCAGTTTAGAACTGATGCACAAAAGGATTTAGCTGATAAAGAAGCTGATTTATTTAAGCCTATACAAGAAGCGGCAATGAAAGCTATAAATGAAGTAGCTAAAGCTCAAGGTTACCAATATGTTTTAGATAGAGCAACTTTAATTGTAGCTGATGGCGATGATATTTTAGCAGATGTAAAAAAGCAAATGGGTATCTAATATAAAATTGCAATAAAATATATCTTAAAGCTGCCTTTTTACAAGGCAGCTTTTTTATTTTTGTTAAACTTATGAGTAAACAATCTATTGGTATTTTTGATTCTGGTGTTGGAGGCACTTCTATTTGGACAGAAATCCACGCCTTAATGCCTTATGAAAATACGATATATCTAGCTGATAGTAAAAATGCTCCTTATGGCCCAAAAGGTAAAGATGCTATTATTAATTTAAGTATAAAGAATACGGAATACTTACTCAGTAAAAACTGTAAGCTTATTGTTGTGGCTTGCAATACAGCTACAACCAATGCTATTGATTACTTAAGAGCAACATACAGCGTTCCGTTTATTGGTATTGAACCCGCTATTAAACCTGCCGCTTTACAAACAAAAACAGATGCAATTGGTATTTTAGCTACAAAAGGCACATTGACTAGCGAACTGTTTTCCAAAACCACCAACCTATTTACTAGCAATATTAAAGTTGTTGAACAAATTGGTGATGGTATTGTGGAACTTATAGAAAGTGGCAATCTATATTCTGAAGAGATGAAATTGCTTTTAAAAGTTTACTTAGAGCCGATGATTAAAGCTGATATTGATTATTTGGTTTTAGGATGTACACATTACCCCTATTTGATTCCTTTACTTTTAGAAATACTTCCTAAACACGTGAAAATTATTGATTCTGGTGAAGCCGTAGCACGACAAACTAAAGCTGTTTTAGAAAAGCATATTTTATTGAATTCTGAAACTAGATATTCTAAAAATGAATTTTACACTAACGGTGCTCCAGAAGTAATGACACAACTTTTAGGGAAACACTTTGTTGTTGACTATCTAGATTTTTAATTGAAGCTCGCCTTTGCGCTAGGGATTAAACGGTATGTTTGAGCTCGCCGACGAAGGAGGAAGCGAGTAGTGACATATTTATATTCATAAGTTCATAATGTAAAATAGAAATCAACGAATAAAGCCCGACCTTTTGGTAACGCTAAAAATATAAACATTGTTAATAATGAGCTCCTGAAACAAGTACAGGATGACAACTTATTCTTTAAACCAACTTGAATAATTAATATAGGCATCGGCAATGCGGTTTATTTCTCCCGAAATAAGGTCTTTGCTAATATCTTTAACTTTTTTAGCGGGAACACCGGCGTAAATACTTCCAGATTTAACTATAGTGTTTTGTGTTACCACGGCGCCTGCAGCGATAATACTATTACTTTCTATCACGCAACCATCCATAATGATACTTCCCATACCAACCAGAACATCGTCATTAATAGTACATCCATGAACTAGAGCGTTATGGCCAATTGACACGTTGTTGCCAATGGTTGTGGCAGATTTTTGATACGTACCATGAATTACGGCACCATCTTGTATATTGACCTTGTCACCCATTTTAATGAAGTTTACATCGCCACGGACAACTGCACTAAACCAGACACTGCAGTGACTCCCCATGGTTACCTCACCTACTACGGTAGCGTTTTCGGCAATGAAACAATCTTTTGGAATGATAGGTGATTTTCCTCTAACTGATTTTATGACTGGCATAGTTTTGTTGTTTGAAATTAGATAGTAATTCTGATTTTTTGAAGCTGAAACTATAGTTTATCTTCCTTTACTTAGTAAAATGCTTCGTTTACATTAATCAAATAAGACTTGTATGCTGAAACAAAAAATAATGTTATTAGGTTAGAAAGTGCTAGGGCCTAAAAGAAAAAATATACATGAGAATAAATAAAAAGGGTCAAAATTTGAGCGTATTTTATTTATTAGTTTACTGCGGGACAATTACATTCAAAACGTTCTTGTCTACAATTAAAGTTATATCCTAATGTTATTTGATGAAAACCACCGCTTGTAAATACTACGTCATTCATTTGATACGTGTATGTATAAGCGAACATGAAGTCATTATAGTTAACTCCTAAGATTGGTGTGATTTGTTGTAGTTTTTGACTACTAACTGCATTCGAACTTGTCAAAAACTCAGCACCGTCTAGACTCTGTCTGTAAGATACTCCTCCCCAAACTTTTCCAAAATCCATTTGCTTATAAACTTTACCGTTAAAATCTATTGCTGATTCTTTTGTTAAATCTCTATACTGAAACATCACAGAAGGCTCATAACTCCATTCACTACCAAATCTACTAAACACACTACCAACAGAAACCAAATAACGCCTTAAATTGCTTGTTATCTGCGTATCTCTATTAATACCAGCATTCTCTAAAAGGTTTTTAACAGTTACGTGTGCATAGGAATCAAGATAATGATACGAGAATCCTAAATCTACATTAAAATTTGTTTCGTTTTGTACGGTTCCATTAATAATTGGATCCGGTATAGGCGCTCCATTTAAAAACGTTGTTTCATCTAGTTGGTACTGAACAAACCCAGCACTTAAGCCAAAAGAAAGCATATTTAAATCCACTTCACTTCTAGAAAACATTAAGTGATGAGCATACGTGAAATAAGCTCCTTTTTGAGAATGATAACCATTTTTATCCGCATAAAAGACCCCTCCAATACCTGATTGAGTATCACCTATCCTTCCATTTACACTCATGCTTAAAACCTTCGGAGCATCATCTTGTCCAAACCATTGTTGTCGCCCAGTAATTCTAACTTTTGCGCAGTTAGCAACACCAGCCATAGATGGGTGAATTAAGTAATAATTATCTGTTAGGTAATCTGTATATATTGGTAGCCCTTCTTGAGAGGTCGTTATGTTAGAAAACACAACTGTAATTGCCACTAAAATAATATTTTTTAATTTCATAAACTTTTTCACCAAGTGGGTTTGGCTTAACACAAACGTCTTGATACTTAAAAAATTATACATAAAAAAGATAAAGATAACCTTTACCTAAGCAGCCTATATAAACAGCCAACAAAACTCAAATATATGGATATCTAAAGTTTTCTTTTAGTATTTTTGTAAAAAATTAGCTGAAATGAACACTTTCAAGGTTTCTGTGCAAGAAACATCCAATAGCTCAATTGTAAAATTCGAAGTAAATCAATTCATTACCAAACATCAAAGTTTTGAATTTAATAATATAGATGACGCTAAAGCATCTCCTTTAGCCCAGCAATTATTCTATTTGCCCTTTGTAAAAAAAGTGTATATATCTGGAAATTTTGTTGCAGTTGAACGATTCGATATTGTAGAATGGAATGATGTGCAAGATGAAGTTTCTGAACAAATTGAGGCCTATTTAAATGACGGAGGCATTGTTGTGGAAGAATCTTCTGCTGCTACTAAAAAAGTACCTATAACGGTTTATGCAGAAAGCACACCGAATCCATCAGTGATGAAATTTGTCGCTAACAAAAAAATAGTAACAGCGCTTTTTGAGTTCACTTCAATTGATGAAGCTAAGCTTTCTCCTTTAGCGACAGAACTATTTCATTTTCCATTTGTGCAACGTGTTTTTATTGATGAAAATTATGTGTCGATTACTAAATACGACATGGCTGAATGGCAAGATATTACTATAGAACTTCGTGAGTTTATTAGAAGTTATATAGAAAGCGGTAAAGATGTTGTTTTGCCAGAAGCAGTTGAAACATTACAAAAATCTTCTAAACAAATTGACAGCAAATTTGAAGCTTTAGATGATATTTCAAAAGAAATTGTAAACATTCTAGAAGAATATGTTAAACCTGCAGTTGCCAGTGATGGTGGAAACATTCAGTTTATTTCTTATGATTCAGCTGAGAAAAGCGTTAGTGTAATGCTACAAGGCGCTTGCAGTGGTTGTCCTTCTTCAACATACACTCTAAAAAGCGGTATTGAAAATATGCTCAAAGAAATGTTACCCGGAAAAGTTGAAACTGTTGAGGCTATTAATGGTTAAATCCTTGTGACTTTTTTAAACTAATTGGGTCTAACATTAGTTACCTTTAAAGAGGTGGCCTAATTATAAATTAAAAAATATAGAATCATGGCAGTTTTAAAAGTAATCGAAATTTTAGCTAATTCAGAGAAAAGTTAGGAAGATACAACCAAAAAAGCAATACAACACGCATCAAAAAGTTTAAAAAATATTCGTTCTGTTTATGTTCAAGACCAAAGCGCAAGCGTAAAAGATGGTGAAGTAACAGACTTTAGGGTAAACTTAAAAATCACTTTTGAAGTAGAATAAATTCCGCTTCAATATAAAACACTAAGCGTTCATTATTTGAACGCTTTTTTTGTGCTAAAAATTGTTAACTTTGTTGCATGAAGCACCTATTCCCACTCGCGTTTATAATACTTATCATAGGCTGTAAAGGTCAGAATTCAGAGTCTATGAAACACCCATACACCAATGCTCTTGTCAATGAAACTAGTCCTTATCTATTACAACATGCGCACAACCCTGTAGATTGGAATGCATGGAATGAAACCACTTTAGAAAAAGCAAAAACTGAAAATAAATTAATACTTATTAGTGTTGGTTATGCAGCCTGCCATTGGTGTCATGTTATGGAACATGAAAGTTTTGAAGATAGCATAGTAGCTCAAGTGATGAATAAAAGTTTTATCAATATAAAAGTAGATCGAGAGGAGCGACCTGATGTAGATCAAGTTTATATGAATGCAGTTCAACTTATGACGGGCAGTGGCGGATGGCCTTTAAATGTAATTGCTTTGCCAGACGGTAGACCTGTTTGGGGTGGTACATATTTTAAGAAAGAACAGTGGATGGATGCTTTAGAACAAATTTCAAAATTATATGCAGATAATCCCGAAAAACTTCAAGACTATGCCGATAAATTAGAAGAGGGCATTAAATCATTAGATGTTGTTCAATTGAATACTGATGAACCCGTTTTTGATAAACCTTTCATTCAAAATGCTATTAAAAGTTGGTCAAAGCAATTTGACAAGAATCAAGGTGGCATGAATAAGGCACCAAAATTTATGATGCCTAATAATTATCATTTTCTTTTGAGGTATGCTTATCAAAATAACGATACTGAGTTATTAGACTTTGTTAATTTGACGCTAAAAAAAATGGCTTACGGTGGTGTTTTTGACCAAATTGGTGGTGGATTTTCAAGATATTCCGTTGATGCTAAATGGCACGTTCCTCACTTTGAGAAAATGCTTTATGATAATGGGCAACTGGTTAGTTTATATACTGATGCATACCTGATTACTAAAAATGAAATTTACAAAGACATCGTCATTGAAACTTTAAAATACATAAAACAAGAAATGACGACTAGTAATGGTGCTTTTTATTCATCATTAGACGCTGACAGTGATACCTCAGAGGGCGAACTTGAAGAAGGCGCATTTTATGTGTGGACAAAAAATGAATTAAACACCCTTTTAAAAGAAGATTTTGAATTGTTTTCAGACTATTATAATATAAATAATTATGGGTTTTGGGAACATGATAATTATGTGCTGATTAGGAAAGATGATGATGACTCCATTATAAAGAAACACAACCTTACTAAAACTATTTTGGTAGAAAAGAAAGAAGCATGGAAAGTTCTGCTTCTTAAAGAACGTAACCAAAGAGCCAAACCAAGATTAGACGACAAAACTTTGACCTCTTGGAATGCCATTATGCTTAAAGGCTATACAGATGCTTATCGTGTGTTTGGAAATGATGATTATCTCGCTATTGCAGAAAAAAACGCCAATTTTATAGTAAATAATCAATTACGAGAAGATGGTGGATTATATCATAATTATAAAAATGGAAAAAGTAGTATAAACGGTTACTTAGAAGATTATGCTGCCACTATTGATGCTTTTATAACACTTTATGAAAATACCTTAGATGAAAAATGGTTAACTACTGCTAAAGGTTTGGCAAACTATACTTTTGACCATTTCTTCGATAGTGCTAGTAATATGTTCTTTTTTACCTCAAATGAAGATGCTTCATTGGTTTCTAGAAGTATTGAATATAGAGATAATGTGATACCAGCAAGTAATTCTATTATGGCAAAAAACCTATTTAAATTATCACATTATTTTGATAACGAACACTTCAGTGCAACTGCTATGACAATGCTAAATAATATAAAACCAGAAATGCAAGAATATCCATCAGGATACTCCAATTGGTTTGACTTAATGCTTAATTATGCACAACCTTACTACGAAGTGGCTATTGTTGGGGCTAATGTAAAACAGAAAATAGATGAATTAAACAAAACCTACATCCCTAATAAACTTATAGCTGGAAGTACTTCGGAAAACAATATGCCTTTATTAGAGAATAGATACAACCCAAATAATACACTTATTTACGTGTGTGTAAATAAGGCCTGTAAATTGCCTGTTTCAAAAGTAAAAGACGCTATAAAATTTTTAAAACAATGACACTTACAACTTTTATACTATTAGCTTTCGTAGCCATAGAACATATTTATTTCTTGATTTTAGAAATGTTTATGTGGACCAAACCAAAAGGCATCAAAGCTTTTGGTTTAAAATCTAAACAATTTGCAGAGGAAACTAAAGTGCTCGCGGCTAACCAAGGACTTTATAATGGTTTTTTAGCAGCAGGACTTATATTTTCTATGATTGAAAACGATATAAGAGTTGCTGTTTTCTTTCTTATTTGTGTGACCATAGCTGGTATTTATGGAGCGTTCTCTACAAAACAAATAAAGTTATTCTACGTACAAGCAATTCCTGCAATTATCGCGTTAATTTTTTGCTTTATTCCAAGTTAATTAATCTTTTTTTTATCATTTAAAGACTTAAAAACTTACGTTTAGTTTTTAATTTTGCAATCATTCAAAACTTATAAAAAATCATGAATTTAGAAAATATTGACACAGAAAAATGGCTTCAGTTAGGCTTAGATTATGGACTGAAAATTCTTGGAGCTATTGTTATATGGATTATTGGATCTTGGGTAATTAAAAAGATATTAAAAGCTACTAAAAAGGTTATGTCTATAGGAGATTATGATGAGAGTCTTCAAAAGTTCCTTTTAAACTTATTGAGCTGGACTTTAAAAATTGTTTTAATAATTGTTGTTTTAGGCACTGTTGGTGTTGAAACCACATCATTCGCAGCTATTTTAGCGGCCGCTGGTTTAGCCGTTGGATTAGCTCTACAAGGTTCATTAGGGAATTTTGCTGGTGGTGTATTAATTATGATTTTTAAACCTATTAAAATTGGAGATTTAGTTGAAGCTCAAGGTGAAATTGGAGTCGTTAAAGAAATTGAAATTTTTACAACTAAGTTAACTGGTTTATCAAATAGAGAAATCATAATCCCTAATGGTTCTTTATCAAACGGAAATATAATTAATTATTCATCAGAAGGTACGCGTCGTGTTGATTTAACCTTCGGAGTTGGTTATGATTCTGATATTAAGAAAACAAAAGAGGTATTAATGAATGTTTTAACATCGCATCCAAAAGTTTTAAAAACACCAGAGCCTTCTGTTAATGTTTCTGAATTAGCAGATAGTTCAATAAATTTTGCGGTAAGACCTTGGTGCCATACAGACGATTATTGGGCGGTTTACTTTGGTATTACTGAAGATGTAAAAGAAGCACTTGATAAATCAGGTATTGAAATTCCTTACCCACATCAAGTTGAAATACGAAAACAAGGTTAAAACCTTACTAAATAAATATTACGACCCATCAGGTTTAAAGCTTAATGGGTCTTTTTTTATTTAGAATTCGGCTTTAAAGCCACGAAATCTTTTAAATAATAAGGTTCAAAATAAGCGATATCTTCGGTGTCGTTTTTTTTGTATTTAGTATCAGCTAACAAACTCATATCGTTAGCAGAAGGTAACTTATCTTCAATGAAAATGGCATTTGTGTGATTGATTAAAGTTTTTGTTTTTTCAACACCGTTACCAATAAAATAAACTTTTCCTTGTTCTAAGTAATCATTGAAAGATGTTTTCTCTAAAATTTGAGCTTGGGTTTCTCTTATTTCGTTATAATTTGAATCGTAAATAGCAGAATAAACCTCCATCCGTCGGGCATCGAGCATAGAAACAATAATGCCATCATCCATTTTAACTTGATGTGCAAGAGCATCTAAGGTAGGGATAGAAATTAATGGCTTATCTAGTGCAAAACACAATCCTTTTGCTGCTGAAACTCCAATACGTAAGCCTGTATAAGACCCAGGCCCTTTACTAACGGAAATAGCATCTAATTTGTTCGAATTTATATTGGCTTCTTTTAAAACTTCATCAATATAAACATGAAGTCTTTCTGCATGCGAATAACTTTTATCATTATCCTCTTTTAAAACTATCGTTTTACCTTCTTTTGAAAGAGATACAGAACAATTGGTTGTTGCGGTTTCTATGTTAAGTATAAATGCCAAATTAGTTAGTTAGCGATTTTCCCATGTAAAAATCTAAAACTTTTGTTTTAAAAACAAAATCATATTTTGCATTTATCAAAGACGACTCTGCATTTATTAATTGTACTCTAGACTGCTCTAAATCAAAAGCAGTCATGCTACCAATATCGTAACGTTCTTTTGAGTTGTTGAATGCTAATTCTTGAGACGTTAAAGACCTTTTTGCTGCAACAAATGCTTTTAATGCTGCTTGAGCATCTGTATATGCACGTTGAATATTAGACTCTAAATCTAACTTTGCTTGGTCTAAACGCAATTTACTATTTTCTTCTTGTATACCAGATTTTGCAACTGCTGTTTTATTTTGAAATCTTGAAAAAATTGGAATACTAATATTAATTCTAACATTATGAGCTCTTTGCTCATTTAATTGATTAAAGAATGATGTTTCATCATCACTTAAATTCGTAAAAAAAGCACTAGTTCCGTATGAATAGCCTGCTGTAACCGTTGGATAAAACCCGCTTTTTGAAATTTCAGTACCTAGTTCAGCATTTTCAATATTCTTTTCAGCAACTTTAATTTCATTTCTGTTTTCCAACGCATAATTTAAAATGGGTTGAATATTGTTGTAAAGTAAAGCTTCTGACGGTGTATCAATATTTATAAATTCAACCTCAAACCCATTATAAGGAACTTGTAATAATTGTGACAATGTGAGTAATGATAAATTAATGTTGTTTTCAGCAATAGTTACCTGTTGCGCGTCTCGACTTAAAGCTGCATCAGCATCATAAATATTAGCTTTGGGTTGCACACCAGCATCCACTAAACCCTTTACTTGTTTTAATTGTGCTGTACTAAATTCGTATTGTGCATTGGCTATCTCTAGCTGCTCTTTATTAAACAAAACATTTAAATAAGCGTTTACAACGTTTAACGAAATATCATCTTTAATTCTATTTAACTCAAATTGATTAGATTCAAGGTTTAATTTTGATTGTTTGTACAAATTTGTTAATCTAAAACCATTAAAAATAGTTTGATTAGCTCCAATAGATATGTTAGTACTATTTGCAGTTCTATCTACAAACTGCCCTTGAAATAACTCGGCATTACCTACAGATAAGTTTTGATTTAAACTAACATTTAAAGAAGGCAAAAACTGTCCTTTTGCAGCAATAATGTCTTGCTCATTTATTAATAATGAGTTTTCTGTTTGCTTAACAGTAATATTATTTTCTAAGGCATGATTAACGCATTCTTGCAACGTCCATTTCTTTTCTTGGGCAAAGAATGAAACTGAAACTAATAATAGTAACAGTAAAAGACTGTTTTTGGTAAATTTAATATTTAAACTAATCATATTTCTAGTCTTATTTTTCTTTAGATGCTTTATTCCAAACCTTAATTTTATCGTCTTCTTCAATACCATCAACTATTTCAACATTAATGCCATCAGATAAGCCTAGTTTAATATCTTGTTTTTTAAATGTATTGTCGCCTTGTTCTATTTCAACATAAGGCTTTTCAGTAATTCTATCAAAACGCACTAATGATTCTTTAATACTAAAAATACTGTCTTTACTTGCTATATCTATTTCCGCGTTAGCACTATAACCAGCTCTAATATTAGCGTTTACCTCTACTTCTACATCTGCTTTTATAGTAAACTGTACCGCACCTGCATTATCTGAAATTCCTTTTGGTGCAATAAAAGTTAATTTTGCTTGTAGTTTTTTTTCTTCAAGCGCTCCAATAACAACACCTATTGGCTCACCTTCTTTTAGTTTACCAACTTCAGATTCATCAACGGTTCCTTCAAAAATCATGTTACTCATATTCGCAATGGTGGCTATACTTGTTCCTGCATTGAAGTTGTTACTTTGAATAACTTGGTCACCTACTCGAACTGGAATTTCTAATATCGTTCCTGCTATCTGGGCTATAATGTTTGTATTGGCAGAACTACCTCCAGAGATGGAGCCTTTCTTTATAATTTGATAATCATTTCTAGCTTGTTCTAAGGATTCTTTAGCTTGATTAAATGACAACTCACTATTTTCAAAATCTTGTTTTGAAATAACCCCTTTATCAAAAAGCACTTTATTTCTTTTATAAAGCGTATTGGCATTATCATATGACAATTTTGAGCTATTTAGCCTGCTATTTGCACTCAACAATGATTGTTCATTTGGTACAATTCTGATTTTAGCAATAAGATCTCCTTTTTTTACCATATCTCCTTCTTCTACCAAAATAGCATCCACAATACCTGAAATCTGAGGTTTTAACTCAATTTCTTCTTCAGGATTAAGACTCCCAGTTGCTACTATTTTTGTACTGATAGAGGTGTAAAACGGTTTTTCTGTACTAAATGATTCTGGAGCTTTACTATTGGCATCATAAAAATACTTTAGTACCCAAGCAAATAATATTACTGCTACAGCAATAAAAACGGTTTTTAAAATTTTTTTCATCTTATATATTTAATTTATTCTTCTCTTAATGCGTCAATTGGTTTGATGCTTGTGGCTTTAAATGCAGGAATAAGTCCTATTAAAGTGCCCAGAACAGTTACAATGAGTAATGCAAAAAACACCATACCAATGGATACAGATGGGTTTCGCATAAAAGCATCTTCGCCTTGTCCAGCCAGTTTATTAACCATCATTAAAATTAATCCGCCACTTATAATCCCTAAAAATCCTGAAATTAATGAGATAGCTACAGCTTCAACAATTATTTGTCTTTTAACAAGGTATGGTGTAGCTCCCAGAGCGCGTCTTATTCCAATTTCTTTGGTACGTTCTTTTACCGATATTAATAAAATCCCTCCAATGGCAAATACACCTGCAATTAAGGTTGCAATACCAACAAACCAAGTTAAGAACTGCATACCTGTTAAAAAACCTGTAAGTTGCTCAAAACGGTCTCCTAGATTAAAACCATTAAGTGCTCTATCGTCATCTGGGTGTATATCATGTACGTTTTTAAGCAATAGCTTAATATCGGCGTCTAATTGATTAATATCAAAATCTGAATCACCAGTAATCGTTAGTACATCAATATCATTCCCACGATTATAAACTTGCTGAAAGGTTGTAAAAGGAATATCAATATCTATTTGTGGCCCTCCAAAATTAACCACCTCAAATACACCAATAACTGTATAATTTAAATTATCTCCTTTTACTATTTTTCCAATAGGGTTTTCTCCTTTTTCAAATAATTGCTTATATACATCTTCTGATATAACAACCACTTTTTTACGATCATCAATATCATTTTGATTTATATAACGCCCCCATAAAAGATTCTTTTTTGCTAGAACGTCACGAAATGGAAATTCCCCAGTAGTACCAAAATTTCCTGATAATGCATTCCTTCTTGCTGTTATAGAACCTTGGAGGCTAGGCAAAACGTACTCAACTCCTTTAACATTATTCTTAATTTTTTCAACATCCTCAAGACTTAATTTGATACGTCGTCCTTCTTGATAGCCTTTAAAAGGTATAGTAGTTGTACCACTAAAAATAAACAAACTGTTAGTCGCGTAGTTTTGAAACCTTGTGTTAAAATTATTTTCGACCCCTTTTGCAGATCCTAGTAAGCCAATAAGTAATAGTATACCCCACCAAACACCTACCATAGTTAAAATAGACCTAAGTTTATTTTTGCTAAGGCTGTCAAAAACTTCTTGCCAGGTATCTTTTTCTAATAAAAATTTTATCATTTAACCATTTCTTAAAGCTACAATAGGTTTTATTTTGGATGCTTTTTTTGCAGGTAAAAACCCTGCTATAGCTCCTGCAATTATTAAAACAATAGTTGCACTAATTAAAATAGATGGGTTTACACTAGGATTTGTAATAAAATAGCGCTCTAAGCTAGAGCCAGTAGCTTTTAAAATACCTACCCCAATTAATAAACCAATGTAGCCTGTAAAAGCTGTTATTAAAATAGCCTCCAATAAAATAATAGACACAATAGACCTTGGTGAAGCTCCTAATGCTTTACGTATGCCTATCTCTTTGGTACGTTCTTTTACAATAAAAATCATAATATTACTAATACCCAAAATTCCAGCGATTAGTGTACCAAATCCTATAATTGGAATTAGAACGCCTAGACCAGATGAAATATTATCAAGCCTTTTTTTACCTGTAAGTACACCGTTTCCAATTCTTACTCCACGTTGATCACTAGGTGCAACATCAAATTTATTCTTTAATTTCGAAGTCATTTCTTGTATTAAAACTAAAGCTTGATCTACAGTTAGTTTAGGATTATAGGTTAAAGTGATGTCTCCAATATCATCATTACCATAGTAAAGCCTTTGAATCGTTGTATATGGGGCATAAATAACCCGTTCTTGACGATCACCTCCGCCATCTGAATAAACACCAACCACCCTGTATTGAACTCCTTCTAAGTCTAAATATTTTCCAATTGCAGATTCTTTCAAAAACAAATCCTCCTCAACAAGGCGTCCTATAACACATACTTTGTCTTTAGCTTTTACATCCTTCAAGCTAATAAATCGTCCATCTTTAATTTCAGCTTTTTCTATATATTGATAGTCAGGAGATACTCCTGATATTGTGTAACTTCCTTTTTCTTTTTTATAACTAACCTGATAACCTCTTGATGTTTTCGCTGAAATATACTCTATGTTATCACCAAATTCCTTTTCTAAATAGGCTAAATCTTTATTGCTAGGTCTAATCTGCCTCCCAATTTGAAGTCCTTTATATGGTTTTGATGTAGTTCCAAACCTAATAGTAATTGCGTTTTCAGCTGTTCTAATAAAGAACTTCTCAAACGTGTTTTCTAACCCATTAGCAATACCAAAAAGGATAGTAAATAACATAATGGCAAATGCTACCGTAAAACCAGAGAGTAGTGCTCTCGTTCTATTTTTATTTATACTTTGAAATATTTCGCGCCAAAGGTCTAAATCAAACATATTGTTCTGCTCGTACTTGAGTTACTTTTTTGTCTTCCATAATTACACCATCGCGAAGCCTTACGATACGTTTACACATATTAGCAATATCTTCTTCATGAGTAACCATTAAAATGGTTTTTCCTTCATCATTTAATTGCTGGATAAACTCCATAATCTCATAAGACGTCTTGGTATCTAAGGCTCCTGTAGGTTCATCAGCTAATAAAAGTTTCGGGTTTGCAGCTAGTGCTCTAGCAATAGCAACACGCTGGTTTTGACCACCAGAAAGTTCTTTTGGTAAATGATGTGCCCAATCCGTTAAACCTACTTTTTCTAAATGAAACATGGCTAACTCTTGACGCTCTTTACGCTTCATACCCTGATAATATAAAGGTAACGCCACATTTTCAAGAGCATTTTTGTAATTTATTAAATTGAAGGATTGGAAAATAAAACCTAAAAACTTATTTCTATAAACTGCGGCTTTTTTTTCAGTAAGATCTTTAATTGGAAGATCATCAAGAATATATTCGCCTTCATCAGCCTCATCTAACATTCCAATAATATTGAGTAAAGTAGATTTTCCTGAACCCGAGGACCCCATGATGGCAACCATTTCGCCATCTTCTACGTTAAGATCTATTCCCTTTAAAACATGTAAACTTGAATCTCCTATAGGGTAAGATTTGTGAAGTTGATGAATCTTTAACATGAGTTGATCGGTTTAGTAAAGCGGCAACGCTTTTAGTTATACTAAGTACGTAAAGAAATGCAACAAAAGCTGTAGAAAAAAGTTTTTATTCTTTTTTTAACGTATTATATTTTCTATAAATAAAATAACCAATGCCCGCAACCAGTATATAAGGTATAGCCATTAAATAAACGATACCATCGTTGATACCCTCTGCGGTTGTTAGCCCTTCTTCACTCTCTAACACAGCACGACACATAGCGCATTGTGCATTAGTCTTGATAACAAAGAAAAGAGTTAAGAGAAAAAAGACTATTCTGGTTTTCATTTCTAAACGTAATAAGGTGATATCATAATAAACACTACAACTCCTGTTATAGCAACATATAGCCATAACGGAAAAGTGATTTTTGCTATTTTTTTATGCTTTTCAATATTATTAGTTATGGCCCTGACATAAGTGATTAACACAAATGGAATAACTATTATTGAAAGCAAAATATGGGTTATTAAAATAAAATAATACAAATATTTTATTGCCCCTTCGCCTTCAAATTGAGTCGAATCACTAGTCATATGGTATGCAACATACATCACTAAAAAAACTACAGATAATATAATGGCGAACTTCATCAATCGTTCATGAAGTTTTATATTTTTTTTCCTGATTGCCATAAATGCAAGTATTAATACCAATGCCGTAACTGCATTTACACTAGCATAAATTGGTGGTAAGAAAACAGGCAGTTCCGCATCAATTTTAACTCCAAATAAAACGGCCACCACAACGGGTATTAAAATTGATAAAACAACTATTAATTTGTTGTATTTCTTTTCGTCTAATATTTCTTTTGATTTATTCATTTAGCAACTTTTTTATATCTTCTTTTAAGGCACTTATTTCTTCTAATTTACCATCTTCATCTGTTTGTTCTGATTCAGAGGTAATACCATTATAATAAATAATAGGGTTTCCATTTACAACTCTACATCTTATAAATCCATTTTTATCAATTAATGCGAAATTACCTGAATGCTCAAAACCACCTTCAACATCTGGATTTTCTGCAGCGTAAATATAAAACCCTTCGTTTGACAATTTATAAATAACCTCTTTATCTCCTGTCATTAAATGCCAATTGGGATTTGTTATTCCATATTTTTCTGCGTAAACTTTTAAAACTTCGGGAGTATCATAATCTGGATTAATGGTGAAAGATGCCACCCCAAAATCTTCGAAATCTTTAAATTCATTTTGAATTTGAATAAGATTTCTATTCATTCTTGGGCAAATCGTTGGGCATGATGTAAAAAAGAATTCTATTACATACACCTTACCTTCATAATCTTTATTAGTTATCGTTTTTCCGTGCTGATTAATAAAAGAAAAGTTTGGTACTTTGCGGTTTTCGCCGTTATTCGAAATAAAAACTAAATCGGAGGTTTTAGAATTCAGATCTTTTTGTTGATCGCTTCGACCTGCTTGTCTTGAGATATCATTATTAGAAATTCTATCTACAATTCTTGGAACAAAAATGATTCCGAAAACAAGAATAATAAATGCTATTCCTATATATGAATAATTTGTTTTTTTACTCATTGCTTTCAGATTTTAAATCACTGGCTCTTCTAGTATCAGAATTAAATTCACCTTTTCGTTTTTGTCTGTACTCGGTAAACAAAATACGTAAATCGTCACTCATTTTATTTTTTATTTCTGACACTTCAATACAATCGTAGGAATACAAGCTGTAAACTGGCTTGTTTTTTTCTAATTCTTTATCTGTTCTATCATCTAATCGTCCGCGTTGATTCAAATCCTTATCGACTACAAAAACATGATCTGACGATAAGTTATCTTTTAAGTTCGCCTCCTTTTTCAAACTAAAAAATAATCGTTTAATATCATTTGGTTCACCAAATACAAATTTCCAAAATCGTAAATCTTGATACGAACTTATTTCGCCTTTGAGTTTTTGAGCTTCAGCCTCAGTTCCCTCTGGCATTAAAATAACTATCTGAAATTTTTTAAATCCTTTAAATTTATCATAGACTAATTCTTTTAGGTTTAAAGCTGCAGTACTGTTTTTTACTGGATTATTCCCTAAAAAACCTAACACTGTAATATGATCTTTTAAAAGAACTTTATCTTCTGCATTTGAAGTAAACTTATCTAAATCTAAAACAGAATTATTTACAATATCTAACGGTTCATAATTATGTGTAGCTGGGTATAAAAACAATAAAAAAGTTACAGGAAGAAAGAATAAAATTCCCAATACAACATATCGACTTACCTTTTTATAATCCATTAAATAATTGTTTTAAACGCTATGCAAAAATAAAAAAAGGCGGTTTAAAAACCGCCTTTTTGTTCGTATTTAACTAATTTTAGTCGTTAAAAATCTTTTTTTATGTAACCATTATCATATACATCAAAAACATAACCGCCTTCTTGTAATAAGATAAATAATAAGTATAGAACAAGAAAAATAGCAGTCCAAACTACCATACGTTGTAAAGCCTTAGTTTCATCACGCATATGCATGAAATCCCAAGTAATATAATATGCTTTTACTATGGTTAAAATGATAAAAACCCAATTTAAGATTTTCATTCCTAAAAATTTAGCCATCATGCTTTCTGGTTTTACAATACCCAAAGCAACCTCAATTACAGTAACTATAGTTAAGAAAACTAAAACCCCCCAAATTTTTTGAGTATTGGATTTGAATTTTACTAAACCTCTAAATATTTCTAATTTATGTTCGTGTGCCATTTTAAATGCTTTTTTAGATCCCGATACTGGGATGAAATATATTTTAATTCAATTAAACTAGGTAGAAGAATGTAAATACAAATACCCAAACTAAATCTACAAAGTGCCAATACAGCCCTACTTTTTCAACCATCTCGTAACTTCCGCGTCTTTCATATGTACCTAAAACAACATTAAAGAAAATAATGATATTTATTAAAACACCTGAAAATACGTGAAACCCGTGAAACCCTGTTATAAAGAAAAAGAAATCTGCGAATAATGGCGAACCATATTCATTTACATGAAGATTTGCTCCTTCAACATACAATTTACCATTCTTCATTACTTGATTTAGAGATTCAGCTCTTGATAAAACTGTTTTTTCACCTTCCTCATTTATAATTTGAGTTCGCACTAAAACATCTTTATTAGCTTGTAAACCATGAATTACTTCATCCATAGTATAAGCTGGAAGCGTTCCTTCATCAACAAACCATAATCCATTTTTACTTTGGTGCTGTGTTCGATCCTTATGTTCATCTGAAACTGCAAAATCTCTTACTGCAACGCGGTGTCCTTCAGCATCAACAAACTGTAAAATATTTCCACCTTTTGTTTGTATCGCGCCGTAATCTCCTTTTATAAATGTATTCCATTCCCAAGCCTGAGACCCCACAAAAATTAAACCACCAATAATGGTTAAAAACATGTATATAGTCACTTTAGACTTATTCATTTGATGACCAGCATCAACAGCTAATACCATAGTTACAGACGACATAATAAGGACAAACGTCATAAATGCCACGTAGTACATTGGTGCGTCTACACCATGTAAAAATGGAAAGTGAGTAAACACTTCATCTGCAATTGGCCATGAATCAATAAATTTAAATCTTGAAAATCCGTAGGCTGCTAAAAACCCTGAGAATGTTAAAGCATCTGATACGATGAAAAACCACATCATCATTTTACCGTAACTTGATTTCAGTGGTTCATTACCACCTCCCCAAGTTTTACCTTCTGCTACTGCTGTACTCATATATAATGGTTGTTATTTAAAAGTTGCACAAAAATAATCATTTTATTTATCTAACGAAACATCAATAACTGAATTTTAAACACTCTAGATAAAGGGGTGTCTTTAATGCTCTGTAAGCCTATTGAAAATGACTATAAATCACCTTACAAAATATAAAAACAAAAAGAGATAAACCCACAGTATATCTATAAAATGCCAAAAAGTTACTGCCAAGTCGAAACCTAACATATTGGTAGGGTTATACTTTTGTTTAAAATGATTATAAATAACCACCAACAAGCAAATTAACCCAACAACAACGTGTAAAATATGCACAATAGCTATCAAATAAATGTAAGACATCGTTACATTACTCGTAGGTCCTGTGAAATTATAACCTAAATCAATAATTCGTTGAAAGCCAGAAAACTGATTGAAAATAAAAACAACACCCAGAATTAATGTTGTAAACAACCAAAGTGATGTTGCTTTGTGGTTTCCGCTCTTTAAAGCACGTTTTGCTAAAATAAAGGTAAAACTACTAATAACTATTACTATTGTACTAACTATAAAAGCATTTGGCAACTGGAAATCTTTTAACCAATCTGGTCTCGCACTACTAACTACAAATGCACTTGTCCATCCAGCAAAGGACATAATTAAGGAAATAATCCCAAACCAAAGCATCATTTTTTTTGCTCTACTATTTTTTTCTCCTTGAGTACCTTGTGTTAAATCCATAATTTATCTGATAAATTTATCTACAACATAAATAATTTGCACTAAGGTGATGTAAAACACACTAACAAGCATTAATTGTTTTGCTGCTTTTTCAGTCATTTTCTTAAATAATCCTATGGCATAATACAACATCCACATGCCTGCCATAAAAACTAAAATCGCTGCAACAATAGATAGTTGCAACTTACCAGTAAAGCCAAACACTGGGATAATAGACACTAAAACTGTCCAAATAGTGTACATTATGATTTGTACTGCAGTGCCCTTGTCTTGCTTTCCCGTTGGCAACATATAAAAACCACCTTTTTTATAATCTTCATAAAGAAACCAACCGATAGCCCAAAAATGTGGGAATTGCCAAAAGAATTGCAATGCAAACAAGGTTCCAGGTTCAATACCAAAATCATCAGTAGCCGCAACCCAGCCTAACATAAACGGAATAGCACCAGGAATAGCGCCAACAAATACAGAAATAGGTGTTTTTGTTTTTAAAGGAGTATAGACACAAGTATAAATAAAAATAGATATCGCACCAAACATAGCCGTTTGCTTATTGATGGTGTATAAAATTATAATTCCTGCTAAAGTAAATATAGAAGCTATAACAAAAGCCGTATTCACAGACATTCGCCCCGCAGGGATAGGTCTGTTTTTAGTCCTATCCATTAAGGCATCCAAATCCTTTTCAATAATTTGATTAAAAGCATTTGAAGCTCCAACCATAAAGTAACCCCCTAAAGCTAATAAAACTAAAGTTTTATAATCTACCGTTTCAACACCTAATAAATAGCCAGCAAGCGAAGAAAATACAACGCTTAATGCTAATCGCATTTTTGTGATTTCCTTAAAATCTGAGATTACAGAAGGAGTTGCTAATGAAGATTTTGAATTACTCAATGTTGTATGTTCTTGACATCTTTTGTATTGCGAGTGCAAAGATACTCTATAAAAGCAATTTGAGCAATGCTTTAACGCTAAATTTAAAGAAGCCACCTCCGTTAAAAAATTGTATTTTTAGTGTGATTATAATTCCCAATTGCACTTTATGAAAACTTTAAACTACATTTTTTTAATATTTCTCATTGGGTCGATTACCTCAGCTTGTGCACAAAACAAAGAGGTAACTATCACAACCCATAAACTAACCGAAAATATTTATATGCTCGAAGGACAAGGCGGGAATATTGGAATTTCAGTTGGTAACGATGGTGTTTTTATGATTGATAGTCAATTTGCGCCCTTAACTCCAAAAATTTTCGAAGCTATTAAAAAACTAAGTACCAAACCCATTAAGTTTTTAGCGAATACACACCACCACGGAGATCATACAGGCGGTAACGAAAACATATCTAAACTAAACACACCCATCATTGCTCACGATAATGTGTATAAACGTGTAAAAAACAACCCAAAACAATCCGATGCGTCACTTCCAATACTTACTTTTAATGATAAACTAAGTCTTTATTTTAATGGCGAGCAAGTCATTATTTTTCATGTAGATAATGCCCATACCGATGGAGATGCGCTATTATATTTCACAAAAAGCAACGTATTACATACAGGCGACACCTATTTTAACGCACGCTACCCATACATCGATTTAAACTCTGGAGGTACCGTTACCGGATACATAGAAGCTGTAAAAAGTACCATGATTTTAATTGACGATAACACCAAAATAATCCCAGGTCATGGCGACATATCAAACAAAAAGGAATACACTGCGTTTTTAAACATGCTAGAAAGCTTGAAAAATAAAGTTGAGACCGAAATTAGTAATGGAAAAACGGAGAAAGCTGTTGTTTCCAATTCCAGCTTAACCAAAACCTATGACGATTTAAATTATGGCTGCTGTTTTATCTCTTCAGAAAAAATACGAAGAACCTTTTATCAAAGTTTAAAAAAGTAGTTGTTATTTATTTTTGGGCGTTACCACAAGGGTCGGACTTTCCGTTACAATCTTTTTGTCCGTGCCTTACAAAAAGGATTTTCTCTGCAATCCCTAACGCGAGCCCTATTGAATATTAGAAATTTAATTTTAAAAATCTCCTCCTGCTTAGAAATAACAAAGTCTAGTTGTCAAAATACCAATTAAACAAATCGGTTCTAACTCCAAAATTAAACCAAACGGTGTTGTTTTTAAATGTTGACGTCGTTATGGCTTCAGGATTAAAATTTCTAACCGTAATATCAGTAAACACCTTTAAATTAGTAGCAGGATTGATCAAATAACCCGCTTGTAAATTACCGTTAAAGGTTGTTGTTTTTAAACCTTGACCAACTTCAACACCTGTATCAAAAGGTCTGTCGTTATAATTTCTATAAATGTCAGCGCCATAACTAAAATTATCAGCACCATTATTAAAATCTAATCCACGAGTACCAAAAATTAATTTAGCATCACCGAACCAGCGTTTGTAACGGTAACGACCAATTATAATGGCCTCACTAAAGTTGGCACCCCATAAATGTGCCATAGATTGGTTGTTGTGCGCATAGTTTAATACAATGGTATTGTGTGAATACGTGTATGGCCTTACGCGATTATATTCAAATTGTAATAATAAATTATCAACTTTAAACGCATTATAATATTTCACACCTAACTGATAACCGAATTTGTTTTTCCAGCTTTTTTCTCCACCTTTAACATCACTTAACGAAAATTCATCTAAGATAAACTGACCATAAACGTTCACATTATCATTCCATTTATACTTCGCTGAAGCTCCCATCAGAGCATTACCAGCTCCTTGTCCTGTTTCAAATTCAATAGCCCTATAAAAAATAACAGGGTTTAAGTAGTTTACATCAAACCCTCTATCGTTAGAATTAGTCCATAACACAGATTCAAATAAACCTATATTTAAACGTTTTGACACATTCCAACTTAGATAATGATTCGCAATATATTTAGTCAAAAAAGCTTTATCCTCTTCTACTTCTGGGCGAACATCCTTTAACCACATCCAAGTGTTAGTATATTTTATTTTCCAGAATTTAGTATTCAATTTTAAAAACGGATGCGGACTCGCAACATCACTTAACAGCAACGAACGGTATCCATCACCAATAAAATTTTTACCATGTCCAAATTGAATATTTACATATTTTGCTGGTGTAAAAGATAAATAGGCTTCAGCTACTGGATAATCATAAGAATCCGTTTTAAAACGTTTTGCAATACCTCGACCAGGAATAATGGCTGGATCTGGTCCAAATGCTTTTAAACTTTCAGAATACCTATTTACATAATCTGCAAATCGTCCTTGACTTTCAAAAACAGAAGCATAAAAATTTAATTTACTGCCCAAACCTCCTTGTACTAAAAATCCTCTGGTATTATTATATGTTGAACTAAATTCAGCATCAGTATCTTTACCTACTTGTAAATCTAATATAGGATCGACGGTAAACCAGTAATCTTCGCCTTGTAACTGCACTAAATGTTCATTCCACAATTTCTTTCCTGCCCAACTCTCGGTTTCTTTTTTTAATCGTTCTTGTTCTCCTTCAAAATCATAATATTTTGAAACCTCTTCATAAACAAAAGGTTTAGATGCCGTATGGCTATTCGTACCAATAAGATTCATTTGTCTATCAAACCTAGCATAGTCACTATGCGTAAATTGAATGTTTAACTGACTTTTAAAAATTTTATTTTCAAAAGCTTTTAGTGCTTTATCAATACCGTCAAACTCTTGCTTAGCAGATTCTTCTAACTTAGAAAGTTCTTTTTCTTTAGTTAAATCTTCAGTATCCACAACTTGATCTGTTAATGGTATTTTAATAGAAATAGAATATTGTTTGAATGTTTTTCTGCCGTTATAAGTTGCTGGTTTTGTCTTAGGGAAATCAGAAAAAACACGTTTAGCTTCTTCTTTTAATTCATTAAACAAAGCGTCTGTATAAATCACTCGAAACTGACCCGTAGTATCCACCTCAAAAATCACAACAACTTCGCCTTTGTAATTTTCTTTTGTAACACGCTCTGGAACTTTAAAATTATTGTAAATATTATCATAAACATGTTTATCAAAACATGCCTGTAAAGAATCAATAGCTACACTTTCGCAATTAGGAAAAACTGGTGGCTTTTCAGATAATAAAGCATTTTGTGAATAGGAATTATATTGAACTAAAAGTAGGAGTAGTGCAATGAATTGCTTCATGTTTTCTTGTTAAGAATTAATTTAGGCTAGAAAGATACTATATTTTTAGATTCTAGTCATACTTATACTATGATAAGAACGTCAATAACCAAAGGTTACCAGACAAGAACCTGAAGTAAATTTAGACTAGGAAAAACCAATATCACATAAGTGATAACGATTTTAATAGCATGAAATTATAAATAGCTCTTATTAACGAACCTGAAATACTACAAGAAGATTCTAAAGTACACCTATATCCTTGTTGTTGTATCTTAGTGATATCATTTCACGACTAAAATTAATAACAGTTGTTCTTTCCTAAAGGATGAAAAACAAAAAACCTCGAAGACTAGCTTCGAGGTTTTAATGTATATAAATATGGATATTTATTCCTAATCTTGAACTTGGAATATAATTGGTAATGAATATGGAACGTTCACTGGTTTACCTCTTTGTTTTCCTGGTTTCATTTTAGGCAATAAACCAATAACTCTTTTAGCTTCTTTTTCTAACCCTGGATGTGGAGCTCTAGCACGAATGCCAACAACATTACCAGTTCTATCAATTTTAAAAATAACGTTTATACGTTGTCTTCCTGACAAACCTAAATCACCAGCCAAATCAGTATTAAATTTTTTATTTACAAATTGTGATATTTTTTTAGACATACAATCTCTTTTTGCAGCGTTATTTCCTTTCTCACAACCTGGAAAAACTGGTACATTTTCAATTACAGAAAATGGTACATCAATATCTTCATCTACCTCTTCTAATTCAATCTCTTCAACTTCTACAATTTCTGTTTCTTGATCAACTTCAGTAGACTCAATAACCGTTTCCTCTACCTCCTCTTCATCTTCAACAATCTCTATTACTTCTGGCGCTGCCGGTGGTGGTGGTGGTGGTGGTGGTGTTTGAATTTGTTCTGTAATTGGAATTTCTTCATCATCTAACTCATCTAGATTTAATTGTCCGATGTCTATAGCAGATTTGTCGTATGTTTTGTAATTAATGGCATAGTTTGTTATGAATAACATTGCTGCTAATCCAATTGCGAAGTAAAGTGAACTGTTACGTCCAACATTTGCTTTGGTATTTTTTTTAGATTCCATAATTTAAATCGTTTATCAAGATTGCTAAAATAACTATTTATTTGTCAAAAAAACAAGTGTTTAAGATTTTTTAACGTACAAACTATTTTTAATTTCTAATATCATTGCTGCAAATAATGCCCCTAAAGTATTAGCAAAAGCGTCATATATATCTAAAGCTCTTGAGGATGTCATAGTATCTTGTAGAACCTCAATAACTGTACCAAATAATATAGCTAAAACCACAGCATAAACTATTGATTTTCCTTTTTTCAAACTAAAGGCATAAAAAAAAGCCAAATACCATAAAACAGTAAAAAGGCTATATGCTAAGAAATGAAATATTTTATCAGCAAAAGAAATCTGGACATTCGGGAGGTCTTTTAATGTGATTAAACTAACTGTACCTAATGCAACTGAATATCCTAGAGCTGCTAAAAGGGTTGCTTTTTTAAGCACCTATAAGTGATTTATAATCGTCTGCAGACATGAGTTTATCAACTTGTGATAAATCTGAACACTTGACTTTTATCATCCATCCAGCATTATATGGATCTGAATTTACAACTTCAGGCTCATCTTCTAAACCTTCATTAAACTCAATAATTTCCCCTGATAATGGCAAAAACAAATCAGATACTGTTTTAACAGCTTCAACGGTTCCAAAAACCTCATCTACCTCTAAAGTTTCATCTAAGGTTTCTACTTCAACATAGACGATATCTCCTAATTCGCTTTGTGCAAAATCAGTAATTCCAATGGTAGCAATATCACCATCTAATTTAATCCATTCGTGGTCTTTAGTATATTTTAATTCTGATGGAATGTTCATTTTATGATTTTAAATGTGTTTATTCAACAAATGTATTTATTCAAATCTTAAATCCAAATATATAACTTATTAATTACCAAAATTATATCTGATAGTAAAACCAGACCTTATTGTTGTTTGCGGAAAAGCCGTTGAAATTGCATAGTCTGAGAACGTATAATCAAAATAGAAAATCCCAGTTAAGTTTTTGCTAAACGCATAATCTGCTGAATATTTTAATCCCCAAATGGTTTGCCCAGATGTAATTTGATTATTTTCTAAGTCTAAATACCTAATAATTGTTTTGTTGTCTCTTATAGAAATATCTGCTTTCATATTTAAATCGCTAACAATACGCTTTTTTGGTCCTGCTAATTTAGAGCGAATACTTAAATCTTTAATTCTGTATCCTAATCCTAGTATATATTCATTTCCTTGAACTTCAGTGACTAAATTATTATCAAAACTCAATGATAACATTCTATCTTTTTTGATTTCTGCTAGAATTCTAACAGAGTTTTTCATTTCCATATCTATTCTAACTAACGGACTAAATAATTCTGTTAAATTGATATTACTGAATAGTTGTTCATTCTTAAAATTACCTGATTGATCTTTCCCTTCATCTGGCTGACTTGGATCAGAATAAGGAATTCCAGGAACGGGTGCTTCATTATCATCAGAATCTAAATTCAAATTCAAATTAGTATTAAATTGATTAATGGTATATGCTGAACGATAGCCATGGGTTACAGAAAACCGCTTGAATCGTTTTTTAAACCATTTAAACTTCATAAAACCTGTGTATTTTAAATCCCAGTTTGGTATTGGAACATCTCTAAAAGCACTGGTTGTTATTTTGTTAGCATCTTGCCCAGAATAAGCGGCTAAAAATGCTGGCAATAAGACTTTTTGGTTGTTTTTTCCAAAACCTTCAGGATACCCTTCTGCATCTCTGGTGTACCCATCAGTTCCATAGAATTTTTCAGCCAACCTTTCTGCAATTTTTAATCTGTTTGCTCTAAAATCATCAAAAGCAGGAGCATTTATTTCATCACTTTTACCAAATGCTGTTTTAATTAAAATCGTTGAAATATTAAAATTACCAAAAGTATTAGGTGTTAACGGATTGTAGACTCCATTTTCCACTCTATAATTCTCAGTAAAATTTTGATAATATGCCCTATTCGCAACGACATCTATTTTTAAATCTCTAACCGGTTGTAGACTTGCAGAAATATCCAATTGTTTCGTGTTTGTGGCTGTGTACTGTTGGTTAAACTCATCAAATGTTGTTAACCAGCCGCGTCTTGCAGCTAAGTATCTAACATCGCTTTGACTCCCAAATGTAAAGCCTACTGTTGGCTTTAACGTACCGATAAACCCTGGCGTATTGGTATAACCAGGTAAGAACGTTCCATTATTTTCAGAATAGTTTACTTGAATTCTTTTAATACTTGTTAAAATATCAACACCTGCATTTAATAGTTTTGTAACGGATTGATTTTTTGGTTTTTTAATTGTCTTTTTAGAGTTGTCTTGTTTCGTTCCAGGAGGTGCACCACCGGGTGTAGCCCTTGTTCTTACTCTTCTAATTGGCTTTTTAACCAAACCTATATACTTATAAAAACGTTTCATATCTAACGACATGTTAATATTATGAACGTTTGAATTTTGAACGGTATTCCCTAAATCATAAGTTTCACCATTGACCTCTAAGTTTCCAAATAAATCAGAACCTTTTTGCCACTGAAAACTACCTGTATATTGATATGTTGCATCAATAAAACTAAATGTTGGTATTTTATTAAGTGGTAATTGATAGGTAATCCCAAGGTTTTGAGTTTGCCTATTTGGATCGCCTACATCTAATAGACCATCCCAAACATCTAAATCTTGATCTTGTTCTCCTGCAATTAAATCATTGTCTTTAAAATAATTACGAACAATATTGTTATTGGCTGCAGTAAAGTTAAATTGTAATGAATTAGTTAAATTATAATTAATAGCATATTGAAAATCGAAGGTGTAATTTCTTCTAAATAATTCTTCAATACCAATATTACCACTATCCGCAGTTAAATCTATTTCTCTAAACTTTTGTTTATTAAACTGCCTGTTTACATCTGTATTGATTGTAAAACTTGTTGGCAATAAATTGAAATTAAAATCTTTCAAAATCTTCCAGTATTTACCAGTGAAAAGTGAGTCGTTCTTCTTGAACGGTTCAATGGTAACAGGATTAAAATTATGTGCATAATTAGCACCTATACGCAGTGTTTTGTTAACTGAATTTTCTATTTCAAAATCTCTATGCTCAACTTTATTGTATGAATAATTAAATGTGACGTTTTCAACATCATAAAAACGAGGTTTTTTATCGGTTGTTCTATTTTTTCTAACGCCTATAAAATTAATGCTTTGTCGTTTTGTATAATCTTCAGATTGTTGTTTTATTTCTTCTCTTTCAGCATTACTATCTGCTGCATCTAATCTAGAGTCTAAAGTTAGATCTTTATAAAACTGATCGTACTTTGGTGTAATGAGCTCTTCACTTTGCGCATAATTAAATGGTACTTGAATTCCCCACTTTTTTGGTAGTAATTGACCAACATTAATGTTGGTAACGACATCATATTGCTTTACATCTTCCAAACTACGTTGACTAGGACCTTGTTCTAAAGAGCCAAAACCAGAAGTGCTTTGTCTTCCTGTTGCACTTATGTTTGCAAAATCTGCAATATTAGTATCCATACTTAAAACAGCCGCCCAACCACCTTCATTATCCAGTTCTGACAAGCGTAATTCATTAAACCATACTTCGGCGCAAAGGTCATTGTCTCCTGAAGCATTTTTAATCCCAACCATAAGCGTTCTTAAATCACCAAAATTAGGATTTCCTTTAATCCCAACTCGATGTTGACCTACAGTATACCCTCCAAATGAATTAGAAACTGGTACTATTTCACCATTTACAACATCATAGAATGTAGGGTCTTCATCACCTAAAGTCATATCTGAAATACCTTGAGCTTTAATTTTTCCTAAAATTTCAATTGGTAAATTAATCTCATTGGCTGTTGGCCATAAGCCTTCTCTACTAGTAGATGTAGACACCTGTAAAGGAATCTCTATTTGATAGTAGTTTTCGGTAAGGTCATTACCCATTCTAATAAAACCAACTAAATCATCACTAGCTAAATCTCCTGTTCCAGACTCACCATCTTCGGCATGCATAAACATTCTAATACGCTTGTACTGGCGCATATCAATATTTATATTTTTAAATACACCTCTTGAATCTTCAGTTTCTAGGTCACACGCCTTAACAACTAAGGATTGTTCATTTTGACGCACAACCGTATTATTATTAAATAACTGTTCTGGCTCAATTCCTGGAGGTCTTTGATAACTTCCTTCGTTTTCAAGAGTACCAATTACACCTACAGAAAATTCGGTTTGCGGATCCTCTGGCGTCGGGTCATTTTTATCTAAAGCTTGTGTATAGCGTCTCCAATCGCTTCTAACTAAATCTAAAGTTCCAAAACGGAACACTGTTGCTTCTTGAAAATCTTTTAGATAGACTCTTGTAAACCTTACCGAACGCAAATCATTTATACCCCCAACTGCTTTAACATGGCTTCCTTGAACAGGAACCCTGAATTGGTACCATCTTACATTTCGTGAATCTCCGTTAGGTAATGAACGTGGTCTGTCTTTAAAGTCTCTTAAAAATTCTTTTAAAGGGTTTGAATCTGGAAGATTATCAAAATCAGCTTGTGATTGCGGCAAATTTTGTCTTGTAAGATCTAATTCATATTCGAAGTAACTATCAATCGTATTCATGGTGTTATCACGATTAATATCTTCTACATCGGGTTGTGTATTAGCACCTCTATCAGTATTAGTGAATGTATCCGGAGTATTTCCTTGCACTCCGTTATATTTTTTATATCGTTCAAAAACATCTCCTTCAGCATTTAAAAAGTATGCGTAATTATCCTTTGCTGGATCATCACCAAATTGACTTCCAAAAACATCTATTTCGTTAGCGTCATCGTAACCATCATAACCAACATCTTGATTGTTTCTCTCATCTCCTGTTGTATCAAAAGCATAAATTAATGATTGATTTTGAGGCACTATGGTTCCCCAACTTGTTGGTTGTTGTCTTAATATAGTGACATCACCGTCATCTGGCAATCCGTTCTCATAAAGTTTTTTACCATCTTTTATAATATCTTCAGAAATATTACCTAAGTTAAAAACTAACTTTCCTCCGGGATTTGTTGGGCTGTCTTGAAATGGATCTTGTAACCAAAAATCAATATACTCCACATTTTGCTGTTCAAAATCTGTAGAAGTAATTTGTCTTGTTATACCCGCCCAACTATCAATTGGATTATCTAATTCATCATCTTCAGAACCTGGCTCAAAATTATAAGGCCCTCTTTCTTCTGGATAATAGGCTAAATCCAATGTAAATAATACCGAGTTTTGCCCTTGTACTAAATCCCTTTCCGGAAACAATTCATTAATAAAAACGCGACTTGTATATAAATTAGAAACATCGTCATCAGATATTTCACCAGGTCGTTGACTACTATAAAAAATAGGATCAATAGTGTACCAGTTTAAAAGCCCTCTACCATAACCATTTTGAATGCCTGCTTCATCTTCTAGCTCATCCGGATTACCATTACCATTTATATCTAAAGGTCTACTAGATAAAAACCACGACTGTTGCGATTTTAAGTCGATACCGTTTTGCGACCCTTCAAAATCGTCAATATATGATGTGGCTTCACCATTAAAATTAGTACCTTTTGGAGCACCTGGAGCCAAATAAGCAAATTCACCACGAAGTGATAAATTAGATTCTACATCAGTATCAATATTTGGTAATTTGTTTGCTAATCGCGTTAAGAAAGGTACTTTGGTAGAATAATTTCCATTTAATCCGAAAATAGTATTATTTATAGATTCATTACCAAAATTTGCTTTTTGTGTAATAGGCCGTTCGTTAAGGTTTAATAAGGTTCCACCTAAAACAAAATTTTCATTGAATTTATGCTCTACATTTAACCCTGTAAAACGCCTAGTTTGCTGCCCAAAAACAGCATTGTTTTCTGTTGAAACCTGAATTGGTGTATTTGATGCTTTTAAAGATTCATCTAAAATTTGAACACGTCCTAATTGATAATTTACAGTGTAGTCAATACCTTCAACTAACACACGACCACCAGCAGTAACCCTAACAGAACCTCGAGGCACATTAAATGAACCAATTGGAATACCATCACCACCGCCAGAAGACTTATAACGCCCCTTAAGTTTGAATTTATTTTTTTCAACCTCGTCTAAAGCTGCTGTTTTTGTGCTTTTATAAAGTATGTCGTAAACATATTTTCTCTGGTCATCATTATATAACGAATTGTCATTATTGTATTCACCACCACCTAATACATTAAATAAATATTCACCAAAAGGTTCAACACTAGTAAATACAATCTTTCCATTTTGAGGAATTACCGTTATTCTTGGAACATAATCAAAAAAACCATCTCCCCTAGATTGTGGATCATTATTAAAATTCAATTTATCTAGATTGAAAACACGCAATAAAGGTGAGTTTTCAATAAGATCGTCACTTGGTGTACTCCCGTTAACTGGGTTTCCATTAATATCCAAATCAAAATTAGCTCCAACTGGTGAAATAAAGTTTAATGGAGATGCTTCGTTGTAGAAAATGTTTAAAGTAAAATCGTCTTGACTTAAATTATAAGCTCCTGTATCATAGACATTTTTCATCATCAAATCCCAAACAGGTTGATTTACATTGGTAATACTACTCTTCAGCATTTTTAAAACTAGGGCTGTATTAACTACAGAAGTCACTTGTCCTTGGGCATTTGTATCAACATCAGTGGCATCAAGACCATCATTAGCAAATTCACCTACTTGATACACTTGACCTCCCACAGTATACTGATATGCAACAGCTAATACTTCATCATTATTTAATCGTTGATTTAATGAAATATACCCTAACTCTGTGTTTAAATTATATTCTTGCGCATTGATTAATTTTCTAGCATTTTCAAGTTTGGCATAATCTCCACCTTCATTAACTTGATTATTTAAAGACCCAAAACCTTGATCTGCAGTGGAGATATCTCTTATTTGCTCGGTTAGAATTGAACCCGAACCTATAGCAATTGGATCAAAATCGTTATTTCCGTTATCAGGAAATGTACTGGTTGTATTTATGAATCCTCCTGGTATAGGATCTAATAATAAGTTATCATTTTCAGGCTGTGTAGAACTATAGAATGATTCTCCTAAATCTTGAAGCGCAACAATGTTTCTAACATTTTCGGTTCTATTACTTCTATTGGTAACCCAAACTTCTAATCGTGTTATTTGTAAACCTTTATTATTGATGAATGGATAATTTGCCAACGCATTATCATATTCATCTCTAAAATATTGTGCTAAAAAGAAATGCCTATTTTCATCGTACTCTCTAATAAAAAAATCAAATTCTTCAAGTGTACCACCACCTTGTGCAATAACCGTATTAGCTTGAGATTTTTGTTCTGAAAATACTCCCGTTACAGTAGTTTTTCCAAATTGAAGTTGTGCTTTTACACCAAATAAACTTTGTGCCCCTGTAATTAAAGAACTATTCAAAGGCATGCTCACATTACCAACTTCTATTTTTTGAATAATATCATCTTCGGTTGGTGTATATTCTAATTTTATGAGTTGCTGAAAATCAAAAGTAGATTGTGTGTCATAATTAGCCGTAACCTGAAGTCTTGTGCCAACTTTACCTAGCAAACTTAAACTAATACGCTGATCAAAATCAAATGTGAAATTACTTCTATTTCTTGGTGAAAAAGATGGATTATCTTGTTTTGAAAACAGCATCCCTAAATCCATTTCAACAGATCCTTGTGGAACAACTTCGATGGTATTACTTCCAAAAATACTTTCAAAGAAACCAGAGTCTACATAAAATTCTGGAAGTAAATTTTTACGCTCGTCTTCAGAACCCTCTTTTTTCCCATCAAACGCATCAATTTTATCTTTATAATAACGTCGCAAATTTTCTTTAGCAACTAAAGCATAGTATTCTTTGGGTGATAGAATGATAGGATAGTTTATATTAAATTCTCCTATTTTCTCGGTATAAATGTAACGATCCGTTAGTGGGTCGTACGTATATTTAGACTCTACACTATTAGGATTTGGTATTTTAATATTACCCAAACTAAATCCTGTTTTTACGGAATCTTGTGCAGGTTGCTGAGACCAACCTACTAACGAATAGCATAGCACAAAGACTATTAGGAGAGATTGTTTCGTTAAGTTGTAAATTTTATGGTTAGTTCGGTTCAATATATTATAAATTTTTTAAGGCCTGTTTTATGATAGTTTCAACATCAGCATCAGGTTGAGTTACCATAATTTTATCCACAACACGTTCTGCCTGTTTTTTCAAAAAACCAAGCACTTCTAAAGCAGATAACGCTTCATCTTTGTTCGTATTGCCTGCAGAAACAGAAACTTCATCAATATCGTAAATCTTTAAGATTTTATCTTTTAAATCCAAAATAACACGTTGTGCCGTTTTGGCTCCAATTCCTTTAATAGACTGAATTAAAACGACATCTCCAGTGGCAATCCCTTCTCTTATTTGTTTTGGAGTTAAAGATGATAACATAGTTCTTGCAATACTTGCACCTATACCACTAACAGAAATTAATAATCTGAAAATTTCTCGTTCTGCTAAAGATGAAAAACCATATAAAGTATGAGAATCTTCTTTAACTTGAAGATGAGTAAATAACTTTAACTGTTCCTTGTCAGAAATTTGAGAATAGGTATGCAGAGAAATATTAAGCATATAGCCCACACCGTTGCAATCAATAACAACATGTGTTGGGTTTTTTTCAGAAAGTTTTCCTTGAATATGTGTTATCATTTAGAGCAATTTGTTAAACAACCAAATGTAATAAAATTATTCACATTTCATTTACTTACCCTCAGCATTTTATAATTCCCATTTTTCTTTGTGTTGTGCATCTATAACAGCAATGGCACTCATATTTACAATTTCGTCGACACTTGCACCCAATTGTAAAATATGAACCGGTTTTCTCATCCCCATCATAATAGGTCCTATGGAATCCGCTTCATTAAGTTCTTTCAGAAGTTTATAAGTAATATTTGCTGAATCTAAATTTGGAAAAATAAGTGCGTTTACCTTTTTACCAACTAATTTAGAAAAAGGAAATCGTTCGCGAAGCATCTCATCATTCAAAGCAAAATCTGTTTGTAACTCACCATCAACATCCATATCTGGGTGACGCCGGTGAAGAATAGATACCGCTTCTCTTATTTTTGATGCTTTTTCGTGTTCTGAGGAACCAAAATTAGAATAAGAAACCATAGCTAACACTGGTTTCAAACCAAACATTTTAATAACGTTGGAAGTCATTTGCGTAATCTTCGCTAAACTTTTTGCATCAGGATCAATATTTATAGACGTATCACTTAAAAATAACGGCCCTCTTTTAGTCATCATTAAGTTAGTCGTAGCCACTTTAGAAACACCATTTGCCATTCCAATTAGCTCTAACATAGGTTTTACAACCGTTGGATAATTACGAGAATAACCAGAAATCAAAGCATCTGCATCTCCTTCATTAACCATCATAGCAGCAAAGTAATTACGCTCTCTCATTAATCGTTGTGCAGAATAATATGTTACACCTCTGCGTTTACGCTGCTCCCAATATACTTTGGCATATTTGTTTTTCCTGTCGTTTTCTTCTTCTTCTTTAGGATCTATAATAAGGATATCAGCATCAAACTCAATTTCTGCCATAAGTATTTTTATAGTCTCTTTTCTTCCTAAAAGAATGGGAATTGCAATACCTTCTTCATGTACTATTTGAGCTGCTTTTAAAACATCAAGCTGATCTGCCTCAGCAAAAACAACACGCTTCGGATTGAGCTTAGCCCTATTTAACAATAATCTAACTAATTTATTATCAGACCCTAAGCGCTCACGCAAAGTGTCTTCATATTTTTCCCAATCTGTAATCGGGTGTTTTGCAACTCCACTTTCAATAGCCGCTTTAGCAACAGCTGGAGGAACTTCTGCAATCAAACGCGGATCAAAAGGTTTTGGAATAATATAATTTTTACCAAATGTTAAGCGTGTTTCGCCATAAGCAATGTTAACCTGTTCTGGAACAGGTTCTTTTGCTAATCTAGCTAAGGCTCTAACTGCAGCCATTTTCATAGCTTCGTTAATTTTGGTTGCACGCACATCCAAAGCTCCTCTAAAAATAAATGGAAATCCAAGTACGTTATTTACTTGGTTAGGATGGTCGCTACGACCAGTTGCCATAATAATATCCTTTCGGGTAGCAACTGCAATATCATATTTTATTTCAGGATTTGGATTAGCCATAGCAAAAACTATTGGGTTTTTAGCCATAACCAAAAGCATATCTGGTGTTACTATATCTGCCATAGAAAGCCCAATAAATACATCGGCATCTTTCATGGCTTCATCTAGTGTATCTATCTTTCTATCAGTCGCAAATTCAGCTTTTTCTGGAGTTAAACTCTCTCTATCATCTCTAATAACACCTTTACTGTCCAACATGACCATATTTTCACGTTTCGCCCCACAGGCTTGATATAAACGTGAACATGAAATGGCGGCTGCTCCTGCACCACTTATAACTATTTTTACATCGCTAAGTTTCTTTTCAGCAAGTTCTACTGCATTTAATAAGGCTGCTGACGAAATAATAGCTGTACCATGTTGGTCGTCGTGCATTACTGGAATATCCAACTCTTCCTTTAAACGTTTTTCAATTTCAAAAGCTTCAGGAGCTTTAATATCCTCTAGATTAATCCCACCAAAAGTAGGTGCTATCATTTTTACTGTTTGAATAAATTCTTCAACATTTTCTGTATCGACTTCAATATCAAAAACATCAATGTCCGCAAAAATCTTGAATAACAAACCTTTACCTTCCATAACAGGTTTTGAAGCTTCAGGACCAATATTTCCTAAACCTAAAACAGCAGTTCCATTAGAAATTACAGCTACTAGATTACCTTTAGCAGTATATTTATAGGCCGCATCTTTATCTTTTTCAATTTCTATACAAGGCGCAGCAACACCGGGAGAGTATGCTAAAGACAAATCTCTTTGACTAGCATATTTCTTTGTTGGAACAACTTCTATTTTTCCTGGAGTTGGTTTTGCGTGGTATATAAGGGCCTCTCTTCGTTTACTTTCTTCGCTCATAAGAATGATTAGTTAACTAAACCAACAAAGATAATAATCCTATTAAAGGATACACCTAATCTTTTAAAAAATTGATGTTTCTTTTTAATGTATCAATCAGGCCGTCTAGAAAGATAAAATTTTACTTATACCTGCTTCTGAATAAGTAATTGAGAAGTTGCATGTTCTAAGATTTGCATTAAGATGCGCGAAATCATTTTGATTAATCCACTTGATATCAATTTCTTTATCTGAAGTTTCATTAATCCTTATTGTTCCTGAAAAGGCTGTAGATGTATTTCTAAATCTAATTAATTCAAGCTGACTTAGAACACTATGTTTTTTCAATCCTGCTTCAATATCTTCCATAGTTAAAGTAGTTCTGTTTATTTCTTTATGTCCTGCATTCCCTCCTCTATCGGCAGCTTCATAATCATTCTTTCCAGCAAAAACATCTAAATACCAAACTTGTGGAATCCCAGGCATAAATATTTGAATGGCTCTCGCTAATAATAGTTTTTGTTCATCTTCGCCTAATGCACTAAAAAAAGTGGCATTAACCTGATAATAAGATATTTTTTTTCCTGAAGGATCGTAAAGATTTTTTACTCGACCACCACGCTCCATGATTTTACTCATGACATCTTCAATCTCATTATCTTCCAATAAACCTTTATTATAACACCCTTTTACTTCTTTACCTTTTAAATCTAGCACAGGAATACCATCATGACACCCTAACATATTTACAGTTTTGTATCCTTTACTAACAATTTCTTTAGCCCATGTAATTAGGGCCTTACTGTTAGCATTTTCTAAAGTATGAATCGTTAATCCTGGTAAGAAAAAATCATAAAAATAGTATCCTTTATCTGCAACCTCATCGTGCAAATGCAAACCATATTCAGCATGGATTTCTGGTAAAAGCATTAAATTATTTTTTTGAGCAATTTTCCTAATGCGCTCTAAATAATCCCAAGTTCCAGGTTTGTTGAAAAAATTTGATTGACCAATTTCTTTATCCAAATACGCAAAAGCATCTAGTCGTAAAATTTTACATCCAAAATCACTTACCTTTTGCAAGGTTTCTTCATAAAAATCCCAAACTAATTCAGAATTAGCATTTACATCCATTTGGCCCAAATAAGACTTATTGTTATTAACAACTTGGATAATCTCATTCCTTAAGTGATTGCTGTCTCCAAAATCTAGTGTTTCTATGGTTTCATTATTTTGAGTGGCTGAATTGATTCTCCTACAAATCAATTCAGCTTTATCCAGAGTTAATTCCTTAACTCCACTCAAATCAACAACACTTAATTTATTATATATAATTTTTTGGTAAAATGTATTCCAATATGGCTTTTCAGATCCATCTGGAAAAACAACCTTCAATATTGGAAGCCCAGACTTTCTCATAAATAATTTATTAAGAAATTCTTCTTTAGGAATAATTATTCCATCATCTCCCATCTTTCCATTTCCTTCCCAAAATGCATTCCAATCAATAAAAAAGTCTTTATATTTTGATTGATCACCGTGTTTTAATAAATCTTTAAATTGAGGTGATGCTACTGATAAATGATTTAAAACGATATCGAATTTTAAATCGATGTTTAGCTCTTCAAGTACTTTTAGATCATCTTTTGATACTAACTCATCATTTAGGTTATAATCTATTACCGAAAACCCTCTATCTAAATCACTGTTAAAAAAAGTAGGTAAAACATAGAATAATGAAAACACACCTTTAAACTCTGGCTTTTTAAGCACTTTAATAATATCGCTTAAATTACGACCTATACTATCGGGGTATGCATTAAGCATTACACCATTCGAAATAGCTTTTTTAGATACATTATTATCATTCATAGTTATAAGACTATTGAAGCTCAGATAGCATGTCTATGTTATCGGGTAATCTACCTACGTTTTGTAGTTTTAATGCAGCAAGTTGTAATGCCACTTCTAAGCATTCTCTCATAGGTTTTTTCTTAGTATAAGCAAACAAAAACCCTGACCAAAAGGCATCACCAGCTCCAGTTGTATCCATTACCTTTTCAATTTTAATTGCAGGTAATTGAATTATGTCTTCCCCTTTTTGAGATAATTTTACGCCTTTACTTCCAAGTGTTAAACAAATCGTTTCAACACCTTCAGAATGGAAAAAATCAAATATCTCTCGATGTGGAAGATTTTCTCCAAAAAGCCTAAACATATCATCTTCACTAATTTTCACTAACGGATTGAATTTACAGTAAGCCTTGATAACTTTCAGTGCATCAATTTTACTATCCCAAATTTTATCAGAATAATTAAAGTCAATACTAAGTTTACAACCTAAATTAAAAGCTTCTTCAGCTTTCTTTAAAATAGTTGTTTGCGCTGGATTTTTACTTAAAGCAAAACATGTGGTATGAAAGATTTTAGTTCTTTGTAATAACCCACTTGCTATTTGATCTTCCGTTATAAAACTATCGGCTTCTCTAAAAGGAATAAATTCAGGAGTATCTTCTGATCTTGATATAAAAATGACACTAGTTGGTTTGTTTTCAATTGTATTTATATAGCATGTAATAACGCCCTCCTCTTCTAATCTTTTAAAAATATATTTCCCAAAACCATCATTACCAACTGTAGATACAATCACTGCTTTTAATCCTAATCGCGCAGAATTCATGGCTACATTTGTAGGCGAACCACCCAAATATCTATGGTAATCTCTTGTGTTTTTAATTTGCACACCTGACTGATGGCCAATAAAATCTACAAGCACTTCTCCAACAGATAAAATATCAATTATATTATTTTTCAAGAGTACTAATTAAATATTCTTTAAACAAATAGTTGTTTTATGTCCTAAATCTACAATCCGTGTTTTACACTTATTAAATATTTAATAAAAAACACCTGTTTTTTTAAACGAAAACGTTTTAGTAAATCTCTATTTAGGCTAAAATCTAAGTGATATCTCCTCTTCTGAGTTTCAAGATAGCAATTAATAAAGCAAAACCTGTTAATACTAACAATGCTAAAAAGCTTATTTTTAAATTATATGTATTTGATATATAACCTAAAACAACAGGCCCTAATAAAAATCCAGAAAAACCAATTCCAGAAACAATTGAAATACCTACTGATGCTTTTACGCCTTTAGCTTTTCCCGCCATTCTAAATAGTTCTGGAATAATAACAGAAAGCCCTAAGCCAACAATTGCAAAACCTAAAACAGTAACGATTAATTGACTTACTAGAATACATAAATACCCTATACTCGCCAAAACACATCCTAATAAAATTATTTTTATTGAGCCTATTTTTGCACTAATACCATCTCCAAAAAAGCGTCCAATAGTCATCATTACCGAAAAAACAATGAAGCCTAAACCTGCCAGATTTTGTTTGGTGATTTTCACCACTTCTAGAAGGTAAAGACTACTCCAGTGTTCAATAGCTCCCTCACTACTCATAATTACAAAAGCAATAAAGGCGATGGCTATTAATGGTCTTATCTTTTTTAAAGAATACGTGTTTGTTTCTTTTGAATGCTGCTCCTCTGAAATAGAAAAATAATACTTTGTTAACACTAGATTTATAAGTATAATAAAAACAGAAATTGTAAGCATATGATAAACTGGCAGGTTAAATATTGGCATTAAAACACTGCCTAAAGTAGCTCCTAGAACACCTCCTAAACTAAAAAAGCCATGTGCAGCAGACATTATATTAACTTCATCTTTCTTTTCGATTTCTGAAACTAAAGCATTCATCGCTATATCTGTTATTCCTGAAAAAACACCAACTATAAATAATGAAACACATAAAAAAACATAATTGGGCATTAACACCGGAAATATAAATGCTAAAGCAAAAAGCACTATCGCAAAAAATGTTAAGCGCCCCAATCGAATTTTTTTACTTAAATAAGGAACTAAGGGGAGAAAAGTCAAAATTCCTGCGGCTACACAAAATAATGCAAAGCCAATTTGAGAGTCATCTAAAGTCAATTTTGATTTTACATAGGGAATGTATAATATCCAAGTTCCAACAATAAAATTTAAAGAACTAAACACCCATACAGCTGAAAAGTATTTGATATTTGTTAAAATCAATTTTAATGAATTCATCTATAATAAAAAATCTAAAAATGAGTTTCTTGAAGCTATATTTTTAATTTTTATGAACTGTTCTTTTTTCAACTCCAATACCAGAAATTTTTAACGAATTCCATTTTTTTGGCAATTGAGTTTTTAATTCTGTAATTCCTTTTTCGTTGATATCTAACCCTCCAAAACCAAATAAAACAGATTGTAACATTCCACCAGCTCCAGTTGCAAAATAAGGATTGGTGCCTCCTGCAGTTTCTGCTAACACACCAAAAGGCTTCAATTCATTAGGATTATAGCTTTTAATAAAAAGTTCATAGGCTTTTTCTGTCTTATTCATTCTTGAGTATAAAACAGATAAAATAGCACTTCCCATTGCAGGTCCTGTTGGAGATAAACGTGGTTCATAATATTTTAAATCTTTTAAAATATCTTTTGGATTATCAACTATTTTTAATGGAAAAGATAAAAGATTTACATCTGTTTGTTTGATTTCTATACCTGTATAAGTTTCATTTTCTTTTGTAGTTCCATCAGCAAATTTTAAAATAGGAATATTTTTAGCCACATGTCTCCAATCAGAATTTGGTGTTTTATTTAATTTTTCGGCAGCTAAAGAAGCATATTCTAAAACAGTTTTTACCATTCCGTTTGTAAATGCGTTGTTGTCTATGTTTTCTTCCCATTCATTAGCGCCAATTACATTTTTAATTTCATATTTATTTACCCCATTTCTTTCAACTCTACTTGCCCAAAAATCGGCAACTTCTTTTAACACAGGATATCCTCTAGACGCTAACCAATCTAGGTCTTGAGTTACTTCAAAATATTTCCAAAAAGCCCAACCAACAGTTGCAGTAATATGTTGTTGAAAAGGCCCTGTTAAAGCCCAAACAGGTGTGTCTTCAGACCCATCTTCCGCAGATTCCCAAGGAAACATTACACCATCATAACCATGTGCAAAAGCATTTTGCTTGGCAGCTTCTAATCGAACAAATCTATATTCTAATAATGATTTTGCAATTTCTGGTTGCAAGACCAGAAGCGGAGGAAACATCCACAATTCAGTGTCCCAAAAAACGTGTCCATTATATCCTAAACCAGATAATCCCATAGGAGATAATGAGTATGCAGTACCTTTTCTTGCAAAAGAATATAAATGATACATAGCTGACCTAACAGCTCTTTGAGATGTTAAATCACCATTAATTTCTATATCACTTTTCCATAAATTACCCCAAGCTTTTTCATGTGCAGACTCTAAACGTTCAATGCCTTCTAGCTTTGCAAAAATGGTTAATCTTTCTACTTCATTTTGTGGATCATTATTATGCACAGAAGACATAGTACTTCCCACCAATGCAAATCTATAAGTTTCTCCTGCTTTAAGTTTTATTTTAAATTTCATTAAATGCATGTTATAATCCCAATCTTCATGAATAATATTAGGTTCATACCCATGTTTTTCTGGAAAAATAAATGAAGTTGACGTAGCTACTTTCTTTTTCCCAGGGCTTAAAGCAACCGAAGTCATTAAGGGAATTAATACATGTGGCCTATCAATTTCTGAATATAAATTACGAACATCTGAAAGATGGTCGGGTGCAGAAATATAATTTATAGGTGTAATCTCTACATCTTTACGTGCTTTTATTTCAATTATACTCATTGCACTAAAAGGCAAATTTCTAAGAGACATATTTTGATGTTGAATTGTAATTTTATCACCAATATCAAAAGTTGTAATTAATTTAGCCTTTTTCATATCCAAAGTCTGCTTATAATTGGAAATGTTTTTTCTGTCTATTCTACTACCATCCACCTCTAAGTGCATGTTCATATGGCTAAATGTTTTTAGAATATTACTGACTCTTCCTCTTTGATAATAATCATACACACCATTTAAAATAACTTCACTAACTTTTAATGGCTCTGCTGATGAGACCATGCCTACCATTCCATTGGCAACTGTAATTCCGTAATAATTATTTGGATCAATATTGTTGGCCTCTATATGCCAAGGAGAGTTTGAAAAATCTTGAGATTGTAAACAAAGTGATACTGATAAACTTAAAAAAAGCAAAAAATGCTTCATGATTATTATATTTTAAATTGTGTAAAAAAGAACCTTTACTTCATCTTTTTTAGATAAAAAGTTCTTCTGGTTTTTTTAATTGATTTAAATGCATGATGTTGTTTTTTGTCAATAATGACAAACCATATTGATAAGATGCGTTCATCCAACCAAAACCTTCTTGGGTTATATATTCAAAATCCGTCCCAACATTTCCGTATTCTGCAAACACTTTGTGTGTAGCTTGTACAACATCATATTTTTCTGGAATGGTCCCATTATAATCAACAGCATTTTTGGTAATCATGTACAACCATCTATACATTAATTCTTGAGTTTCAGTTTCAAAGCCATAATTCAATAATCCCTTCCAAATAAGCATTTGATGAGGCGCCCAACCATTTGGATAATCCCATTGACGAGCAGGGCGTTCATTAGAAATTTCACCTCTACTTTCTTGGGTGCTTCCCGAAATACCTCCTTTTTCTAGCAATAAGGGCAATGCGTTTTTTAAAATTTCTTCAGCTTGTTTTTGGGTTGCCATTTTACTCCACAAAGGCGTAAAAGTAGTTGCTGAAACAAATTTTGATTGCTTATTTGTTGTAAAATTATAGTCGTAAAAAAGTCCATCATTTTCATTCCATAAATACTCATTTACTTTCTTTTTACGATTTCTTGCTTTTTCTAACCAATAATTACTTGTATAATTTTTAGAATTGATGATGAAAACATCATCGAACTCATCTTTAATTAATTTGGCAAAATCTATTTCATATTTATATAAAAAAGCATTTAGCTCAACTAAGTTTAAATCGGCACAATTACTATCTATTCTGTAGGATGTATCATGACCCGATTCTCGAACACATCTGTCATTTAAAAAATAAATATCTAGTTGATTGTTTTTGATTTCACCTTTTTGATATTTCTCTAAATAGGTATTTATTGATATCTGTACAGCATCTGCAAATGGTTTTATAATAGCATCAAAATGCCCTTCTTCACATTCTGGAGGAAAACCAATACCTTCAGCCAAATAACGATTTAATCCGTTTTTTATCAAACGTTTTCCTTCCACCATCCAAACAGTTTCATATTCATGAATCGCAGTTTTTAAATGATTTTTTAACCATTTTTTATCTTTACAAACCTCAAAAACTTCACAAATCAAACTCGAATAAAAAGGGGGCTGAGTTCTCGTAAGATAATAAGATCTGTTAGCGTTAAGTATTTTCCCGTAGTGCTCAATTTCATATTGAAAATGTTCAGCAACTGCTTTTGCTAATTCTATTTTTCCATCTATTATTAAACCAATAGATTGAAAATAGCTGTCCCAACCATACATTTCATTAAAACGTCCACCAGGAACAACGAAAGGAATTCCATTAATTTGTCCATTATCCTCTTTTAGTTTGAGTGATAGAATCCCTGGTTTTGTGTTGATGCGTTTTACAAAATTTGGTGTTATTTTTTTAGGAAGCTTAATGGCTTTGATAGGAAAATCTGTTTCTAAATTTCTATAATATTTAAAAGCTATCTTATCATTAAAAGGAATATAAACTCTTAATTTATTTGAAATAAGGGTTTCATTTTTTGAATCGTTTATAAGGTTTTGAATCCCTTTTTCATCCATTGTTCTTGTAAGCCCACTCCAAAAATAATCTTTAACCATTCTAGAAACTCTTTCTACTGGTGGTTCTTCAATGCCTTTTAAAGGAATTTGTGCAGTAGTTTTTCCTTTGTTTTTTGCAATGACTAATTCTTGTAATAAATTTGAGAGATGGTAAGTTCCTTTTACCATATAAGGTTCTCGTTTACTTGATGTTATTTCAAATGCTTTGGGGCCTTTATCTTCAATGGTTATTCTTTTATCACCATCTGTGTCTTCCTGCAATAATAACTTTTGAAGTGTAGCTTCAATATTTAAATTAAAAAAAATCATTGCGCTACTTCTTGATTTTTAGACATACGGTCGATTAATAAAACAAAAATAATCAACAAACCCATTGGGATTAGCAAAAAGTAAAACGCATTGGCACCACCTATATTTTCAAATAATTCACCAACTATTCTTGAACCTATTGTACCTCCTAATGCAGAAAAAATAATTATTAAACCAGACATAGGTGAATGTAAACTCTTAGGTAAGGAGCTTAACACTGTAGAATTCAAAAGCGGATAAATTGGCGCAATAAATAATCCTATTAGTGGTAAAATAAATCCTAATAGTGGCACTTGGGATAAGCTTGAAATTTCTCCAATAGATTCAATGTCTCCCTGTAATTGCGGTAAAACATAAACTAAAATGCTGCCAGAAACAATAACACATATAATAACGAGGTAAACCCAATTTATGTATTTGGTAAGAAGTCCTGCAACGAATCTTCCAAGAGCAAGAGAAAGGGCTAATATACTTGCCATTTGAACACTTAATACTGAATTAAAATTGAATATTTTTTTATTGAAGGTTGGCAACCATGTCATAATTCCCTGCTCTATCATTACAAACAAAAAAGCTGAAATGATAAAAACCATAACTAACGGAACAACCATTAATTTAAGAGATTCTTTCAAGTCTTCTTTCAAACTAGTACTTATGGCTTCAACTTTATAAGTAATTTTAGAGAAAAGCAGAAAAAGAAACGAAACTAAAATCAGACCGCATAAAAGGTAGTATACATTTAACCAAGAATTTTCATCAGAAGAATAAAAAGCTGGGAATAAAAAATAGGCCAAAGCAATTCCTACCATAAAGAACCCTTCTATAGAACTCATTAAAGCGGCATGTTCTTTTCTTGAATTGGTTAAAATTCCAATAAGGGAATAGACTGATAATTTTATTAAGGCAAAACTAACTCCAATAGTTAAAAAAAGTACTTTGGTATAAAAGAATGAATTACCTAAAATAATTTGTACACAACCAAAAAACACAATAACTAATGCTACTAACATGGCTTTTTTGTAACCAAAACGCGGTAGAAAAGATGCAATTATAAAAGAAACGATGGCTATTGGTAAATCTTTAAAGGCCTCTAAAGTAGATGCTTGAGATTCCGTTACTTTGTATACATCAATAGATTTTTCAATTACAATACCAACACTATTTAAAAGTATTGCAAAAACAAAATAGTTAAGATAGATGGAGATTTTAATGCCTAAGTTTTTCATTTTCTTCGAGTGTAAAATATATTAGTGTGCCTTTCCTAAAAATACTGGCTAATCGTTATCTTCGATAGCTTTGTTTTCATTTAATCGAAAAGCTAAAAAAGCAGATATAGCAAAAAACAACCCGGCAAATAACATTGCATTTATGGCATTACCACCAAGTACATATTTATATATTGGCCCAAATGTTAGCGTTTGAATAAACATAGGAATTACAATCATCATATTTAAAATACCCATATATACTCCTCTGCGATCTTGAGGCACAATTTTTGAAACCATGGTATAAGGAATCCCCATCATTGCGGCCCATCCAATTCCAAATAGCACCATAGGCACAAGGACCATAACAGGGTCTGAAATATAAGGTATTGTAAATAAGGCAATAGCCGTACCTATTAAACTGATTGCATAGACTTTTTTGCCACCAAACCGGAGTGTTAAAGGAACTAAAGCTAAAGCGACTACCATTGTGACTATATTATAGGTTAAACTCATTTTAGCAGCTTGTGATGCAGCTTCAGATGTTGAAAAACCTAGGGTTAATTTGAATAGAGGTGTAGTAAACTGCCAATAGATAAATAGTGCATACCATTGAAATAAATATACAGCACCAATTTTCCACATAAACTTCGGCATCTCTTTTATAGCTTGCACGATTTCTTGAAAAGGTTGAGAAATACGTTTATTAAAGGGCATGCTCTTAATTGTATTTATTTCTTCGAGCTCTTGAGTGGAAGGCGGGATTTCAGGAGTTTTAAAAACTGACCATAAAATGGTAGTTAAAGATAAGAATGCACCAATATAGAATGAATAATACAACCATTGTGGAATAACACCTGCTTCTTCAACAGATTCTCCACCAAACCAATATTGAAACAAAACTATAGATCCATTAGCTAATAAAATACCTGCACCTACGAATAAGCTTTGCATTTGATACCCCAAACTTAATTGTTTTTCGGGTAATTTATCTCCAACAAAAGCACGGTAAGGTTCCATTGCCATATTGTTACCAACATCGAGAATCCAAAGTAATCCCACAGCAAACCAAAGTATTGGGCTATGTGGAAATGCGAATAAACACAAACTCCCTAATAAAGCACCAATTAAAAAATAAGGCTTTCTTCTACCCCATCGGTTAGACCATGTTTTGTCTGACATAGCTCCAATTATTGGTTGAATTATTAACCCTGTAACTGGACCTGCAATATTCAAAATTGGCAACATGTCTTCTGGAGCACCTAAATATAAAAATATAGGATTTATTGCAGTTTGCTGCAACCCAAAACTATATTGAATTCCCAGGAATCCAACATTCATATTAAAAATTTGCCAAAAAGATAATCTTGGTTTAGTTAGTTTCATTTTTGACATTTTATTTTTTGTTGTAAAAGCACTATGCCTTATTATTTATAATATCTAGTACGCAGATTATTGCTGAAAAAATTAATACAAACCTGTTCATTTTGAATCGCATGAAATAACTCACTCTTTAAGCAAATCTCAACAATTTCATTATTATTAAGATATTTTACAATTTTCAAGTCACAAAACGCGAATTCTTTAATCGAAATCGTTTTCGAATTAGAAAAAACAATGCGTTTTGTTAACAGAAAGTATAAATACTATCCATCAAATACCAAAAAACATGAATTATAACTTGTAATTATTATTTAAAAAAGCTTTTTGAACTATTAAAAGTTATTCTTGGGAAATAAGAAAATATAATATACTAAAGCTATTTTTTAGTCTGCATTTTTTGAACTATAAATTCTCCAACTTTTTGTCCTTGAGTCACACCTTCATCAATAGCCATTCGATAATGTATTCCTCCATAAAGCCTAGAGACTGCCGCTTCTTCAGAAGCATGATAAAATGAATTAAAACTCCTTGCTGGTAATCCATATTCCATTTCTGTTGTATCTAAGAAACCAAAATCATCTCCGTATAAATTCGTTAATATTACAGCAGCAGCTCTTGATATTACTGAATGACCACTAGTATATTCTGGAAAAGGAGGTGTTTGCAATAATGGGACCCATTGTTCATCAATATATTGATTGATTAACGTTTCTGGCCTAACCACTAGGCTTCTCCACTTTTCATCCCAACAACTTATAAAGCCATCAAAAAGCGCGACACTAACATGTGTATAAGCATTAACCGTTTCATCAAAAGAACTATTTGATTTCTTTGTAGCAATTTTAGTAATCCCTATCCAATGTCCACCTGGTGTTATCTTCTTTGTAGCAAACATAGCATGTCCTCGATGATGCGAAACATAAGGGTTACAATCCCAAAAACTAGCAATATCTTTACTTTCTTGATCTCTACCTTGCCCTTTTCTATAAACTTCCATCAGTTGTTTTTTGAATGCACTGCCATCAGTTAAATCTATTTCAATTGGAGGTGCTGGAACATATTGATTTGCTGAATCCAGAACTAACGTTCTTATTTTATTCCAATGTGGTTCAATCCCATCCATATAATCTGGAGGTGTAGGTTTCCAATATTTATCATCCTCAAGGATTGTGTATTTAGGATAAGTTCGAGTTTGATTATATAAATCTCCTTTGGCCCATTCCAAAATATGTTTTGCAACCACCTCACCATATTCAATTGATGCTTTTTTTGTTTTTTTAGGCAATCCGCTATCAATTAATTTTTTATAAGTTTCATTTTGAAAATCCGTTACTTTTTGTTCAGAAAAAATGAAGTATTTTCCAACCACAGTAAATGCATGAATAGAAGCTAGATGGAAATCAACATCCTCATTATTTGGTTTTGGTATAGCATTTAAATCTGTTAGTTGACCTTCTAAACTATTATATTTATCTGGGTAGGCCTTTTGTATTATTGAAAAAGCAGCTACACTCGGATACATATAAACCCGCGATGCAACTGGGGGTGAAAATATATCATATACAATTACATCCGTTAAATTACTCATTGCAGAGTGAAAAAGTTCAGGGTCTTGAAGTTGTTCTTTATAAGCATTATTCTGCTTACATCCTGTCAAAACTAGGAGACAGCTTAGTACCATTCCAAATAAAATATACTTCATAATTCTCTTCATCTGTTTAATACTTTAATCGTTAGTAAGGGTGAAAATATACGTTTTGTCATTATTTGCAACAACTAAAAATTCATTTTCGCTTATTTTGATAATTTTTCTGGCATTTAAATTTCTTGGTAAAGGTAAATCATGGTAAGAATCAAATTTATTAGAAAATGAAATGACCCCACCAGAATTCCCATTACTTTCACCAAGTTCTGCAGTATAATCTAAATAATTACCAACAAAAATAATTCGCTGCTTATTATCATTTGTATCCAATAATACATCCTCAATACTACTCATTTGAGCTTGATTTGGTAATGGTATTTCTTGTGTTTTGTTACCGACATTCATATACATCATGGATCGCAATTCAACTATTTTTTTTATTTCAAGAATGTCTTTCTCAGGCTTACCTGTGAGGTCTTCAATACTCGCAATCTTTGAAAATTTTGAATAGCTTAAAAATTTCTTCTTTAGTGAGGGCATTTGATCCATTAACTTATTTTTTGATGCGAATGGCACATTATTACCAAAAAAATCGTAAAAAATAATAGGGTCAACCTGTCCATTATCATCAAAATCATCAATATAAATTTTTACAGGTCGTTCTTTAGATGCCTTAAATTTAAAGTTCAAACCAGCATTACCAGCTATAATATCTTTTTCTCCATTACCATCAATATCTGCTACCAAAACACTGTTCCACATACCTTGCGTTTGATCTAATCCATATTTCTTTGTGTCATTTACAAATGTTGAATCTCGTTGATAACTATATACTGTTATGGGCATATAGTCGCCTACTACCACTAATTCTAATTTTTTATCATTATTAAGATCTGTCCATTGACTGTCTGTCACCATACCCAATCTTACTTTCTTAACAATTTCAAAACTTCCTTTACCACTATTTTTTAAAATAAAACTATATGGAGATAAACCATAGCCTCTAGACATTGATCTATTACCTATAAACAAATCATCAAAACCATCGCCATCAAAATCTCCAGAAGAAACACTACCGCCATTCGTTTTAATGAGTGGAGCAATTAAACGACGAAAATTGGCATTGCCATCATTTATATAAACACGATCTTCTAAATACGGATCACCTTCCACACTTTCATTACCCCCACTCATAACATATAAATCGAGGTCACCATCTTTTTCTAAATCAAATGCTGTAACATCGACATCTTCATAAATAACATCTTTATTGAAATCATTCTCTCTTTTATTAAAATATGTTCCATCACCTTTTCTTAGAAAAAGTTCAGATGATTGATGTTTTGCCCCGCCTATAAAAATATCTTCTAACCCATCACCATTAAAATCAGCTTTTACAAGTGCTGGCCCTTCTGTTGATAGTTTCTCAGGCATTAATGGTTCTTTTTCGTAATCTACATAATTGTTCTCAAGATGGGAAAATGGAAAAGTTCTAAAAGATTTTTTATCATCGCTTACGGTCAATTTTATTGACTTTTGTGCAGAGTTGTCTCTTGTAAGAACATGATGTTGATTAACCGATACTCCTTTTATAATTTGAAAGGTTCCATCTAGCCATTGGACTTTTACACTATCAATCTTTTGTGTTTTTCCAATGCCAAAATGAATCTTATGTGTTGATGACGACTGAAAGCCTCTTGTTACATTTAGCTCATTATATTTTACCATATTATCTGCATATATATATAGCTTTGCACCAGTCGTATTTTTATAAATACTATCACCTTTTAGAGTGAAGGATATATAATTGTTGTTTATTGTATCTGTACTTTTATTCTCTAATAATAAAGCTGTTTGATTGATTGTGTTGACCACTATATCTAAATCACCATCATTATCTAAATCACTATACGCTGAACCATTCGAGTAAGATGGGTTAGAGCCGGCTTTTTCCGTAAGCATCTCGAATTCTAAGTCCCCTTTATTTCGAAATACTACATTTGGAATTTTAATCGTTGGTATTTGTTTAATGATACTTTCTTCTAAGTCGTTTTGTTGTGATTGGTTATATTTTGAAAAGTTGACATTACTTAAATAATTAATATAATCAAGATCATTCGGCCTTTTATAAATACCATTGGTGACATAAATATCGTTGTGGCCATCATTGTCATAATCTTGAATCAAAGCCGACCAACTCCAATCTGTCGCGTATGTATTCGTCATTAATGCGATATCAGTAAACGCTTTATTTTGCTGATTTAACTGTAATGTATTTCTAGCGTATTGCTTTCTAAAACCAAAGTTTTCCTTGATTTGACTCACCTTATCTGAATCTTCACCGCCCGATTTTAAAAATATCTCATGATCAAATGGCATCATGTCTAGTGAAAAAATATCCAACTGTTGATCATTATTAATATCGGCAATATCAAGTCCCATGGTAAACCTGGAAGTATGGCTCAAATAATCTACTCCAGATTCTTTAAAAGTTTTATTTCCTTGATTGATATATAAATAATCATTTTCATGAAAGTCATTACCTACATAAATATCAATTAAACCATCATTATTTACGTCAGAAGTTGTTAAAGCTAATCCATAACCAAGGGCGCTACTGTATATCCCAGAAGCTTCGGTAACATCAACAAATTTTATTTGATTTTGATCTAATCTATTTTCATATAACTTATCTCCTGAAAGTGAATCTTTAATTTTACGTCTATCTATACTTCCATAACTTCTAGGTGTGTGAACGGAGTGATTCATTAAGTACAAATCCATATCACCATCGTTATCATAATCAAAAAAGGAAGCTTGTGTCGATAGACCTGAAAAATCTATTCCATAAACTTTAGAAGATTCTGTAAACGAATTATCTCCTTTATTAATATATAATAAATTGTGTGCTTTTAGAACTTTATAATTTCCAACTTTTGACACATAAATATCTAAAAACCCATCATTATTAACATCTTCCATTGTTACACCTGATGACCACGTAGAATCCATCTTTATTCCTGCTTCTTCCGTAATATCTTTAAACTTTAGGTTTCCTAAATTGAGGTACAACCTATCAGACTTTTGATTAGCGGATAAGTAAATATCGTCAAGCCCATCATTATTAATATCTCCTATGGCGACACCTCCTCCATTGTAATAGTATAGGTACTCCATAATATTCAAGTCATCGCTATGGAATAAGTTATTTGAAAAATCAATCCCACTTAATTCTGAAGGAACTTCATCAAAAAATATAGCAGCTCGTTTTACATTAATCTCTTTTTTCTCTTTACAGCCCGAAAAAAATACTAGCGCTACAATTACAAATTTTATTACATGTTTCATTTCTTAATATTTGAATATTGCTAACGAATCACTATTTCTAGCAACGATGAGCTTTTGTTCATGCACTATGATATCACGAACCTCTCCTTTAAGGAAAAATCCATTACCATTCTTATGGCTTTTAAACTTCATATTACCTTTATTTTCTAAATAAACGCCATATGAGGCATCATATCTCCCTACTTCTGGTTTTACATTAAATAAGTTACCTCCTAGAACAATATCTTGATCTCCATCCTTATCAAAATCGTCTGTATTAATTGCATAAATAGAAGAAAATTGTGCTTCGATTGGAAGTTCTAAGACATCAAATTCTAAATTTCCTTTATTTATTAAAACTATCGAGGATAATATTGTTACTTTTAATTGATTAGAAACGTCTAAATCATTTTTAGCAAAAATGACATCCATACTAGCGTCTTTAAAGGATTCATAATTTGGAAATTTTTTCTTTAACCCTTTCATTTGATCAATTAAATTATGGCGTAAGGCATAAGGATAATCTTTTCCATTAGATGCTCTAAAAGCCAAAACCGGATCTATAAAACCATTTTTATCAAAATCGCTTGAAAAGAGTGTAATTGGCTTTTCAGGACTTGCTCTGAATCTACTATTTAATCCATGGTTTCCAACAATAAAATCAAAATCACCATCATTGTCTAAATCAACTTTATGTATAGTATTCCACCAACCTTTTAAGTCTTTTACTTGACCTTCCTCTCTTCTAGTAAAAATCCCGCCTTGGTTAATAAAGATTTCAATACCCATAAACTCTCCTACAATTAACAAATCATCATCTCCATCTGCATCCAAATCATTAAATATCGCATCGGTAATCATACCAATATTTTTTAAATTGTTCGCCTTAGTTTCAGTAACATCCGTAAAGTTTCCATTACCATCATTCTCTAAGATAAAACCAGAACACTTGACCCCATACTTTAAAGGCACAACGCGCTCACCAACAAACAAATCTAAATCGCCATCATTATCTATATCTGAAGATATTACCGTTGATGTACTATGCATTGATCCTTTTACAGGCAATCTTTGGTCTGAAAGGGTAAAATTGCCTTTACCATCGTTGAGATAAAGTCTATCTAAAAAATCAGATGAATATTGTGAAAATTCTACGCCGCCACTACAAACATATAGATCTAAATCATTATCATTATCTGCGTCAAAGAAAAGGCTCGCCATATCTTCAGAATTGATGTTTTTTTGAAAATCTTTTGTTTTATCAATCACAAAACCACTGTCTTTACCATGTAAGATGGTTGCTGATGACCCTTTTGAGCCTCCAATAAATAAATCTTGCTTTCCGTCATTATTAATATCTGCCATTGACATTTTTGGCCCTTCAGTACTGCACATATGATGTAATAACCTATCTCGATTAAAATCAATAAAATTATTTTCTTTGTGCACAAAATTCAAAATTTCGTGATTTTTTTTAAATAAGGCAGGTTGATTAACTTCATCGATAACTTCTGTAAGTAGCGCATCACTTTCTGAAAGTGTGATTGTTTGATTTGGTTGTACATTGCTTAAAGCAGTTGTTTTACCTGAAGGCCATGTAACTTTAACAGTCACAGGGTCATTTGATGTTAAACCAAAATTAGGCCGAGGATCTACACTCGATTGAAACCCTCTTGTTGGTTGGTTTTCTATCGATTGCTTATTTGAAATAATTTCAATTTTCGAACCGATGGCTTGTGTATTTAAATTTTCTCCTTTAAGAATAAACTTTAAATAAGGTTTGTTTTTATTCTCCGTGGTGGAGTTCTTATAAACAAAAGCATTCATGTTTAGATTATTTACAACTAAATCTAAATCGCCATCATTATCTAAATCGGCGTATGCAGCGCCATTTGAAAAACTTTCGGTTTGCAAACCTGATTCTTTGTAATCTTTAAACTTCAAACCTCCCAAGTTTTGGTAGGCGTGATTTTTTATTTTATTTGAAGGAATGATTTCAATGAGTTTAGCGTAATCAACTACATTATTTATCATCATTGACTTTGAAACTTCTTCATTCGATATGTATTGAAGATAATCTTGATTGGTTAAATCTCTATAGATACCATTTGAAATAAAAAGATCTTTTAAACCATCATTATCCATATCAAAAATCAAAGCTCCCCAACTCCAATCCGAAGCTTCTACACCACTTAACCTTCCAATCTCACTGAAAGAATTATTCTTGTTATTTAATTGAAATGTATTTCTTGTAAATTGATGGTAGTATCCATTATTCACTTTTAGTTGATACTTATTCCAATCTTCAAAAGTCGTAACTGTCTTTAAACGCTCATAATCAGACGGCAGCATCTCCGTGACAAAAATATCATTATAGCCGTCATTATTTATATCTGCCATATCGGCACCCATAGAAGCGCCACTTGTAGCCGTTATTTGATCTTCAAATTTCTCTGAAAATGTGCCATTATGATTATTGATATATAAATAGTCTCTTTCGAAAAAATCATTAGAAACATAAATATCTTCCCAGCCATCATTATTTATATCTCCTATTGTAACTCCCAGACCAAAACCAACAACACTGCCATAAATACCTGCTTTTTCACTAACATCTATAAATTTCCCATCTACATTCTCCATTAATTTATCACCACCTAGTAAATCTCTATTTGGTCTTTCATTTCTCCGTAAATCAAAACTCCCAATGGCTTGATAAGAATTATTCAAGATATAAACATCTAAATCACCATCTTTATCAAAATCAAAAAATGAAGCATGTGTTGAGAATCCTTTATCTCCTAAGTTATATTCTTCTGCCTTTTCGGTGAAAGTTAAATCTCCATTATTAATAAAGAGCTCATTCTGTTTGTTCTCTCCTTTTAAATCACCAGAATTACATACATAAATATCTAAAAGTCCATCTCCATTAATATCAACCATTGTAACACCAGTTGACCATGGTTTCTCACCACTTACACCAGCCGTATCAGTAATATCTATAAATTTAAAATCACCTTTGTTTAGAAATAATTTATTCTGATTTTGGTTAGATGTAAAATATATATCTAATAAATTATCATTGTTTACATCGCCAACTGAGACACCTCCACCATTGTAAAAATTGCGGTACTTATATACGTTAAAATCATTATCGTATGATAGGTCATTTGAAAAGTCAATACCCGTAATTGATTTGTCTAATAATTCGAAATTTTTTATGGTAGGCTCATTATGTTTTTTACAGGAAACCATAAAAAACGGTAATAAGACTGCTATTAATTTAATGTAATTCATCAATTTTCTTCTCATCAGTTTATTTTATCAAGCACATACCTTAAATCATCAATTCTAACATCAACTGTTCTGCTATCTGTAATAGGTTCTATTAAAATCCGTCGATTTCCATCTATTTTAACATGTATTTCTCCCTTGGTTTTCTTAGCTGGTATTACTATAAAATCATTACCAGGAAACCAAGTTTTTAGACTATCCTTAACCACCGGTACTAACTTATCTGATTGTAACGATTTGTTCCAAAGTGACCAAGCTACATAACGAAATTTCATATCCATTCCTGTCATGATTTTTTCCTTATTAAAGATCCCATAAAATAGCAATGTAATTGGGCTATTTAGACTATCTCCTTTTTTCTTAGGCAATTGATATTCAACAAAATTATTTGAGGATCCTTGATTGATTATTTTTTGATTGTTTAGCTTCCAACATTGATCGAAAAACAATTTTCTTGTTTGACCGAATGTCATTCCAAAAATGAGCGAATCATTCACAATATTTTTCGCCATTTCATTATTTACAAGCTTAGTATATTCAGATTTATTACAGCTCAGCTGTATTAATAAAAAAAATATTATCAAAAATTTTACGCTATTCTTTAATACTATAGAAACTTGTTTTTTCATTATTTATAGTTGCAATTAATAGTTTGATATTATTATGTTTTACCCAGTTAAGACCTCTTATTTGCCCTTTAATATTTAAAGGAACTGGTTTTGATGTTGATATGCTTTCCTCTTTTGAGCCAAATAAAACCCATCCCATAGAAGCATCATACCGACCAAACCTTGGTTTTACTAAATACTGATTGCCTCCAAAAAATAAGTCTGTATATCCATCTTTATTTATATCATTGGCTGTAATCGCATAGATAGGCGAATATTGCAATTCACTTGGTAACTTTCGCGAAACAAATTTATTATTTTCATTCAAAAATATAGTGCTTTTTAACATTTTTAAGTCAACAAAATAAGCTTGATCGAGAAGTTCTTTCGATAAAATAGATTCAATACTAGCTTGAGCATAATCTTTATAGTACAGCAATTTCTTTTTCAACGATGGTATTTGTGAAATTAGCTCATCTTTATCTACTATCGGGTAGTATTTATCACCTTTTTTCTTGCAAATAAGTTGCTCTTCAAAACCATTGTTGTCGAAATCATAAATATACATTCTCATATCTGATTCAAAGAAATTATTCAATCCCTTATTTCCGGCTATAATATCTAAGTCCCCATCATGATCAACATCTATCATTTCCATAGCAGACCAAAGCCCACACGTGTTTTCCATTTGATAAATATTAGTTTTATCAACTAATTCCCTATTCTCATTGATAAAAATTTTAATAGGCATCCATTCTCCAGAAACTATTAGATCTTGCCAACCATCGTTATTAATGTCTACCCAACTTGCATTCTTAATCATACCAATATTTTCCATGGTATCATTCTTCATATACTTAAAGTTACCATTTCCATCATTTTCTAATAGATATCCAGAACATGGCTTTCCATACAGATTTGTTTTATAACGTTCTCCAACAAATAAATCTAGATCACCATCATTATCATAATCGGCTGGTTTAACTACTGATGAACTTATTGTTTTCGGTAAGGATATTGCTTTCGGTAATTTTTCAAATGTTCCATTATTATTAATGTAATATGAATCGTTTAAAGCAATTGAATATTGAGAAAATGCCCTACCCCCATGACAAACATATAAATCTAGATCTCCATCATTATCTCCATCAAAAAAAACAGCATCTGTATCTTCAGAATTTATATCATCTATAAATGGTTTCGTGATTTCACTAAAACCAAATGCACTTGAAATAAATAAAGCACCAGATTGATTTTTAGCACCACCAACAAAATAATCCATGCTATTATCATTATTAATATCCCCTACTGCAATACAAGGGCCTTCATTACTATACATCTGTGTTAACAAGCGTTCTTTGTTAAAATCGATATAACTATTTTCTTCATGAGCAAAATCAAACAAAGGACTTATCTCTTCAAGTATCTGTTTTTCTAATTTCTTTACTTTAACCTCATGAATACTATCTAGCACTTTAGGTTGTTCAATGGAATACGTTTCATTCGTTCTTAAATTTGACATTGTCAATGTTTTTCCATTAGGCCATGTAATAAAGAGAGAATCTATATATTCCGAATCACCAACACCAAAATGCAATCCGTTTGCAACACTACTTTGAAACCCTCTAGAATTATAGTTTTCACCGTAGCTCTTTTTATTATGGGCATATTGTATTGTTGCCTTAGTTCCGATACCAAAAACATTCTTGTCTTTTTGCACAAATTTTAGTATGACACTTCGATGTTTTAGTGTGTCTGTTTTGTTTTCGTAAATAAAAGAAGGCATGTTTACATTATTAACTACAATATCTAAGTCTCCATCGTTGTCAAGATCAACGTATGCGCTCCCATTGCTAAAACTTGGCTTATCTAAACCCCAGTCTTTACTTTTATTTTCAAAATTAAAACCACCTAAATTACGGAAAACAGCGTTAGGAACAGCTTTCGATGGCATTGCATCGATTAACTTCTTTATGACTTCCTTTTCGCTACTATTTATTCTACTCCTAATAGTTTCATCATTAGCTTCGTAAGTAAGGTAATCTCGATCTAACAAATCTTTATAAATACCATTACTAACAAATATATCTTTATAGCCATCATTATCCATATCAAATAACAGTGTACTCCAACTCCATTCAGTTGCCGAAACATTGGCTTGGCGTCCTAATTCAATAAAGTTTCCATTACCTAAATTTCTTTGAAGAGTATTTCTAGAAAATTGATTATAATACCCCTGTTTTACAGCTAATTGATGTTTGTCCCAAGACTCAAAAATAGTTTTTGTTTTTTGGCGTTCGTCAGTTTCTGGTAGCATTTCAGTAACCATTAAATCCGTTTTAAGGTCATTGTCTAAATCTGCCAAATCCGCTCCCATTGAACCCATAGATATAGATTGAAAATATTCTTCAATTTGTTCAGAAAACCCTCCTTTCCTATCATTAATATATAGGTAGTCTTTTTCAAAAAAATCATTCGAAATAAATATATCAGTCCAGTTATCATCATTAAAATCACCTAAAGTAATACCTAAACCAAAACCAATTTTACTTGAAAAAATCCCAGCCTCTTCGGTTATATCGATAAATTTACCAGAGTCATTTCTTAGGAATTTATTACCACTTCCGGAAGTATTCGGAATCAATCGTTGATCCTTAATAAGATCAAAAGCTCCTATCGATTTTATTGAGTTATTTAAAAGATAAGCATCCAGGTCTCCATCTTTATCATAATCGAAGAATGCCGCATGCACAGATAAACCTGTAATATCTAAACCAAACTGTCTAGAACATTCAGTAAATGTAAGATCTCCATTATTAATAAAAAGTTCATTGTGCCTATTTTCTCCGCCAGGCTTACCTGCCTTACAAACATATAAATCCAACAAACCATCACCATTTATATCTGCAAATATGGCTCCACTAGACCAAACATTGGAACAGGAAACACCTGCTCTAGCTGTAATATCCTCAAACTTCCAATTCCCCTTATTCAGAAATAGCTTATTATCAACCATGTTACCGGTAAAATAAATATCTTCGAGTCCATCATTATTGACATCTCCTATCGCAACACCACCTCCATTATAAAAATTGCGATATACATAAGGATTAAAAGCTTCGTCGTATATCAATGCATTTTCAAATGACATACCATTATCACTATCATTTAAAACAAATAGGGTTTTCTTTTGTTCTTCTTTAGTAGAACAGGAAATTAGTAGAAATAGTAGAAAAGGTAAAATATATTTCATTAGTGCATAATACAAAAAAAAAGGTTGTTCCTAAGAACAACCCTTTAATAAAAAAACTTAATTCAAATTAATAACCTGGATTCTGACTTAGACTACCACTTGAAGCATTAATTTGCTCTAGAGGTATTGGAAACAAAGTTCTAAACGAATCAGAATTTGTTTTTTCCCACCAAGAACCTCCGAATTTACCAAAACGGATTAAATCAGTTCTACGAGAAGATTCCATAAACATCTCTCTTCCTCTTTCAGCTAAGAAAGTATCTGCTGTGATTGATCCTAATGGGCCTAAACCAACTCTTGCTCTTAAAGCAGTAACATCTGGCTCAGCTAAACTCCAATTACCTGCAGCTCTAGCTTTTGCCTCAGCACGTATTAAATGTACTTGACCTAATCTAAAAATTGGGTAGTCATTATTCATTTCCGGTCTACCAAATAATTGGAAGCTAAATTTCTTACCACGAACACCACTTTCTCTAACAGAATTTGGCTCTAACTCACTAATGTTCGGCGTGTAATTTAGTTGAAGATTATCATCATCTGCAGCAAAATCTAGTAAAGCATTACCACCAAAATCCAATTGTGGTCCTGATAAGAAGTTTGCTACTTTTCTAGCATCAGCATCATCATAACTATTATAAAACTCTTCAACAACTTGATACCCATTCCATGGCTGTGCGTCTAAAGCATATGTTAACTGAGTACTGTAATGAAAATTCATTTGAGAGAAATTCATTCCCCCAGCAGAAACAGCATCGTAACGTATAGACCAAATCATTTCAGGGTTGAATTGATTATTTGGAGCAAATATCGCAGCATAACCTTCTAAGTTATCAGGATCAGAAGCCACCGCTGGTCGTTGTGCCAAGTTAATAACAGTACAACCATCAGCACATAACTGGTAAGGACCATTGTCTATAATATAAGTAGCAGCCCAGTCAGCCTCTTGATAATGTGGCGTTCCTGTATATACTTCTGCATTTAAATATAGTTTAGCTAATAAACCTAGTGCTCCAAATTGATTCACTAAATATGGTTCAGCGGCAGTACCTAAAGAACTACCAGATAAATCTAAACTAGCTGTAACTGCACTAATTCCTAATACACTTAACAATTCACTTTCAACAAAGTTAAAAGCTGCTTGACTATCCGTTTGTGGCGCATCACCACCTGGGGCTGTAATTATTTTCACATTACCGAAGTTGTCTAACAATCTCCAGTAAAAGAAAGCTCTAATTGTTTTAGCCTGTGCCATTTCGGCAGGTGATAAAGAACCGCCATTTAAAGCTAAATTCACTTCACCAATACCTCCGTAAGCATCATTCCAGATATTGTTAAACGTACCATTAGAGGCATCAAAAGTATGTCTGTGCATACGCAACCATATACCACCATCAAACCAGTCACCACCTTTTTGACCTAAGGTCATTTCATCTGATGAAACTTCTTGAGCAGAATAATAGCTACCATGCCCTGCAGATCCATTTCTAAGTCTGTCATAAGAAGGCGTCAATGCTCCTGAAGGAAGAATTCCACCATCGGTAGCACCTTCTACTACAGTAACACCATCATCCGAAAACTCAGTAGTTAATTCATCTTCTAAGACCTCATCTAGATCTGTACAAGAATATGCCATAACCAGCATACTACTTAAGAATGTTAATTTTATAAAACGATTCATTTTATTGTTTTTTTTTAATTAAAAGTTAATATTTAATCCTAAAGTAATTGTTCTAGACTGAAAATAATTATATCGTCTATCAACACCAGGAGCTAATACATTTGCCGATCCTAAATCTCCACCGTTATCTACAGCACCAAAATCTTGTAAAGCTGGTTCTGGATCAGATCCAGTATAATCGGTAATTGTAAATAAATTTTGACCCGTTAATGATATTCTCATATTTTGAATATACTCATTTTTGATATCGAAATTATAACCAATAGATAGGTTATCTAATCTAAAGAAATCAGCTTTTTCAACGTAGTAAGAACTAAATTGAGCTGTTTTAATATCATTCCTAGCTAATTCTGTATTTACAAAGTTGTAAGATGATTGAGAACCAATTCTTGGCTCATAAAACGCACGGAACGTATTAACTAAACTGTGTCCAAATGCACCTCTAAACAATACATTAGCATCCCAGTTACCATACTTTACTGAATGTGTCCAACTTAATTCAAAATCAGGAATACCTTTACCTAATACCTTAAAATCAACATCGTCATTCAGAGCACTACCTTGATCTGTAACCAAATTACCATCACCATTTACATCAACCAATATTGGCGTTCCATTAGCATCAACTTCTCCAGAAAATACAGGACCCCATATTTGACCAACTTCTTGACCTTCTTTCACCAAAATAACATTGGTACTGTTTTGACCTGGCGCTCCTAAATTTGCTGTAGTTCTATCTCCACCCGTATTCTTTTCAAGAATCGTTTTGTAAGATGAAAATATGATTCCAGAATTATAAGTAAGCTTATCATTATTAACAAAATCATAATTTAAACTCAACTCTATACCTTTGGTATTTAATTCACCTCCGTTTTGGAATTGGCTAGTAAACCCATCATTAGCAGCTGCATCGATATTTTGATTTGTAATAAAATCTACAATATCTCTATTATATAAGTCTAATGTAGCAGACAGACGGTCTGTTTCATATTCAAAACCTAAATTTAATTCTCTTTTTTCCTCCCATTTTAATCCAGGGTTTGGAGCTCTACTACCTAAACCAGTACTTGAAGAACCGAAACCGCTTCCACCATTACTAACTCCGAAAGTTGTTTGAGACAAACCAACACCAGGAGGGATTGCACCTGTAACACCATAACCTAATCTTGCTTTCAATAAGTTTACATTATCTAATTCTAAAAACTTATTCAAATCGGCTCCTATCGCAGCTGAAGGAAAAATACCCCATTGTTCGTCATCACCGAATCTACTTGATCCTTCTCTTCTAATTGAAGCATTCACATAAATAGCATCGCTTATTGTAGCATTTGCTCTAGCAAAAAAGGCAATAATTCTATCATCATCATTACGACCACTATTAGCTATAATACGACCTGATTCTAATAAATCTTGAGAAATCTCGATATTATCACTAAAATCAAAATTTACACCAGGAGGAAAATCTCCAATTTGCAAATAGTATTCATTAAAGTCAGTTTCTTGCCAAGAATATCCTCCTGTAAATTTGAAACTAAATGAATCATTCACTGATTTATTATATGTACCAAATAACTCAAACGTTTTGTTTCTAATTTCGTTGTTATAGAAATCTGCTCTACCTTTTCTAAAAGGACTTACAGCATTTCCTCTGAAAAAAGAAGTTACAGGATAATATTGTCTATTTGTATTCTTTTCTATTTGCTCACCAACCATTAAATTAGCCGATAAATCATCTGTAAAAGAGTATCTAAAATCTAAACTATAGTTGATTATAGTTCTAGAACCATAATTTTTGTTTTGTTCAGCAATTGATACAGGATTAAAACTATCAAATAAACCTAAGGTTTCAAAATAGCCACCAAACTGATCACCATTAAATGCAAAAGGCGCATCTGAACCTAATACAGGAGCAGTTGGATTATATACTGATGCATAACGCAAGGCTTCGTTAAACCCGAAATCACTATCGCGTTGAGTTAATGAGGTATTGAAACTAATCTTCAATTTATCATTTAACATTTTACCTGATAGTTTAGCTCTAGCATTTACTTGATTAAAACCTGAATTAATTAAAATCCCTTCAGCATCTCTTAAATTAACAGATACACGGTAATTTGCTTTATCTGTTCCCCCGACTGCTGAAATATTATGTATTTTAGATACAGCTGTACGAGTAACTTCATCTCTCCAATCCGTATCAGCTCCAAGATCAGTACCTCCTGTTGCTAAAAACTCTTGTCTACCCATAAGATCAATTTGATTTGATATAGATGCAGTAGAAAATTGCCCATTGTAAGAAACACTAAATGGCTGACCATTTTTACCTGACTTCGTTGTTACTAAAATTACACCACTCGATCCACGAGTACCATATATAGCTGCTGCTGAACCATCTTTTAAAACTGTGATATTTTCAATATCTGCTGGATCAACATTGCTCAGCGACTGTCCTAAAACACCGTCAATTACTACTAGTGGCTCTGTATTACCACCTACAGTAGAAATACCTCTCAAACGAATTGTTGCGCTTGAGTTTGGGTTACCCCCTTTATTGTAAACCGTAAGACCAGCAACCTTACCTTGTAATAGCTGTGTGGCATCACTAATAACACCTTTATTAAAATCTTCTGCTCCAACGCTAGTAACAGCAGTTGTAACCTCTTTCCTAGTTGTACTACCATAACCAACTATCACTACTTCATTAAGTTGAGCAGCATCGTCTTCAAGAGTAATGTTCATTGTTGATTCACTTACTAGAACTTCCTGAGTCAAGTAACCTATGTATGAGAACACTAAAGTGTCTCCATTATTGGCACTAACTTGAAAATTCCCATCGAAATCTGTAACCGACCCTACTGCAGTACCTTTTACTAATACATTAACACCGGGCAGTGGCCCTGAAGCGTCACTTACAGTCCCCGTTACGGTTTGAGCATAAATAAAGCTTCCTAGCAATAAAGCAAAAGGAAGCAATAGCTTTTTGAGTAATTTGTTTTTCATTTGTTTGAGTTTAATTAAAATTTAGTTTAGTTACTTTTTTTCAGAAAAGTAGTTTTAATTACTGGTTAAAATTAATTGTTTAATTATTATGCTATGCCAAAATAAAAAATTCATAATTGATTAATGTCTATATTTATTCAGTGAAAGAATTCAAACATTTTGTTAAAATTAAAAAAAAATGCACTAAATAATTTAAGTTAATCAGATTCCTTGGCGAAAAACATAAGGGTAAGTTTACATTTATTTAACAAACAATCAAAAAAAAACAATGGTTAAACACTCAAAAAAGTCACGAAAACGTTTTCGATTTTAACAATACACCAATTAAACGCTAGTGAAATTGGCAATTATACAATATAGATATGTTAAATTTACTAAATTATAATCTTTTACTAAATCAGTATTTTTAAGTCATTTCTTTAAAGATGATAATTCCGTTTTTTGTAAAAATAAATTGCTGCAAAAAAAATAATCAAAAATCTAATCAGCTTAAAACTCATTTATATTAGTAATATAAAAAGTAATATAATGTTCTAAGCTAAAATGAATAAATTTAAACTATTGGTACTAAAATAAATCCTTGAGTATTTATTACACTAATAAAATATCTAAAAATTAAAGGTGTAGATAAAAAAAGAAAAAATATTTTAGCATAAATTAAATATTGAGTAATAAATATCGTAAATTTCTTGTTATAATTAGTTTCTTTACTTTTCAACTAAACAATAATGAAGCCCGTAATATTAAAAGATATAGCAGATCAGTTAGGGTTATCAATCACAACAGTTTCCAAGGCTCTTAAAGATTATCCTGATGTAAGTAAAAAAACTAAAGCTTTAGTAAAAAAACTAGCGTATGAATTAAATTATGTACCAAATTCTTTTGCTGTTGGTTTACGCTCACAAACATCTAAAACTATAGGTGTTATAATACCCACCATGGTTCACTATTTTTTTTCAACCGTTATTGATGCCGTTTTAAAAGAAGCCGAGAACAGAGATTATATGGTTATTATAATGCAATCTAATGAAAATTACGAACTCGAAAAAAAGCAAGTAGATTTACTTTTAAATAAAGGTGTTGATGGAATTTTAATTTCATTATCAAATAGGACGAGAGACTTTAAACATTTACAAAAGATTTTAGATTATAAGGTGCCTTTAGTGCTTTTTGATAAAATCGCAAAAACCATTAACTGCTCTAAAGTTATCATTGATGATAGAAAAGCTGCTTACGATGCTGTTACATATCTTATAAAAAAGGGCTACAAGCGTATTTCTCATTTTAGAGGAGATCTCAATCCTCAAAATTCAATTGATCGGTTCTTAGGTTATAAAAAGGCTTTAATAGATAATGATATTCCCTACGACCCATCATTAGTTTATATATGCAATACCAACTTAGATTTTGAAGATGGTTACAATAGTGCTAAAAAACTAATTGAAGATCATGGAGACCATGTTGATGCCATATTTGCAGTTAATGACCTTATTGCTATTGGAGCTATAAATTATTTTAATCAAAAAAAGATCGCTATCCCAGAAAAGATAGCACTGTGTGGTTTTAGTAATTGGTTTATGTCATCTGTAATTTCACCTTCACTCTCTACAATTGAACAAAACGCATACAAGATGGGTGAGAAATCAACTGAAATTCTATTTCAAGAAATCGAATACAAACACAAAAACATTAATGTTGAATATCAAAAAGTTGTTATTGATACTGCGCTAGTGATTAGAAAATCTACCTAATCTTTTAAAATGTAAATTTCAACCTGAGCCTTTAATTAATTCAAATATTGCTTTATTGGATATTTTAGGATAGGCTCCAATATTTGACGCTACTAAAGCACCTGCAGCACAAGCAAAATCAATAGCGTTTTGGGGTGTTTCTCTTTTAAGTAATTTATGTATTAATGATGCTAAAAAAGAATCGCCAGCACCAACTGTATCTGCAACAAGAACCTTGTAACCTGTGTTATTATAAAAAGTTTCATCTATATATAATATCGCTCCATTTCCTCCTCTGGTTACGCAAATGGTATCTGTTTTTGTTTTTTTGGAAATAAACTCAATGTTCTTTTGCAAATCATCCGAGTTAAAACCTAGGTTTCTAGAAATTTCAAATAGTTCATCATCATTAAACTTAATAAAATCAGCCCTCTCCATTAGCTCTTTCAAAATGCCTATTGTATAATGTGGTGATCTTAAATTCACATCAAACACTTTAAATAAAGCACCATCCAAAAGTTCTAATAAGGTGTTATACGAGATATTATTTCTTGCAATCAAACTGCCAAATATAAAAGCATCAGCGCTTTTGACAGAATCCAAAATCGGATCATTAATAACTATGTAATCCCATGCACAAGGAAATTCTATTTTATAACTAGCAGAGCTTGTATTGTCCAAACTTACTATAACTTCACTCGTCTTAAATTCTTTATTAATTTGAATATGTGAATTATCCAACCCTTCTTTTTCTGCATACACTAATAACGCTTTACCATTTGCATCATCACCAACACAACTTATCATGGTTACATTATCATTAAAAGAATTAAGCCTTAAAGCCACATTAAGTGGGGCCCCTCCAATTTTTTTATACGTTGGAAAAACATCCCACAAAACTTCACCAAAACAAACAATATTTGACATCTTTAAATCGGGTTATTCAAACTTAAATTCTTCAATTTTTATATTTTCCATTACAAACTGTTCATCTGAAGTCTCCATCGATAAAGTCTCAAACGGCTCGTTAGGAAAAAAAATCTCAGTCATTATAGTTTCTCCTTCATTATAAAAAACCTCTATTGAGGTTTTATCTATAAGGGCACGTACTCTTAAAGTATTAGATGGGCTTATTTTCTTTGCTTCTGATATAATATTCGCAAATTTATCTGAAAAATCAACCTTTCCTGATTTTTGCCTATTCACAAAGTAGTTCTTTTCAATATTATCTAAACCAAATGAAAGACTGTCTCCAAATTTATTATGAAATAGAAATGTATATTTATTTTCTGTTAAATTATTAATTTCAAGTTCCACACTTAAACGAGATAAATCTACTTCGTTTCTAGAAATAATTGTTTTCTGTTTGTCTACAACCAAGGTATCCTTAATAATGGTTTTAGAAACAAATTTATAAAGCTCTGTAATAGGATTAGAAACCAATACATATTTGTCTCCCATTTTTTTAAGTTTGAGCTCTCTAGAAACGGTCATTGCACTGCGCCAAGTTTCTGTTGGCACATCTCTAGCATATTCCCAATTAGACATCCAACCAATAAATAATTTTCGCCCATCTTCTTTCGGAATATTGGACCACGTTACGCCAGCATAATTGTCTCTACCAAAATCTAACCATGCAGCTTTTTGTGTCTGTAATTGTGTATTAAAATCAACATCAAGTGTGAATTTGTTACCATCAAAATCTCCGATAAAATATTGTGTACCACTACCTCCATTTGGCGCAGCTGGGTTTATACTTACAATTAACACCCATTTTGTTTTATCAGTTCCGTTAATTTTTATAGGAAATAAATCTGGGCATTCCCATAAACCACCATGTTGCCCAATAGCTTTTCCAAACTCAGATTCTAAATTCCAACCTTTTAAATTGGTTGAACTGTAAAACATAACCCTATCACCGGCTGCCAAAGCCATAATCCATTTGTTAGTTTTATCATCCCAGGTCACCTTTGGATCTCTAAAATCTTTAATTCCTGGGTTAGAGATTACTGGGTTTTTATCGTGTTTAATCCACGTCATCCCTTCATCCAATGAATACGCAATGGCTTGAGTTTGAAAGTCTATATCACCATCTTTTTTCCCCTTCATATTATGATACGTATAAATAGCAACTATTGGAGAAATACCATCTTTTCCAAATCCGGAGGTATTATTTTTATCCACTACAGCACTTCCCGAAAAAATAAGACCTAAATCATCTGGATAAAGTGCAATAGGCTGTTCTTCCCAAGTAATCATATTTTCACTAATGGCATGCCCCCAATGCATTGGTCCCCAAACATTACCATCAGGAAAATATTGAAAATACAAATGATATTTGCCATTTAAATAAAACATCCCATTGGGGTCATTCATCCAATTAGCTTTTGGCGTAAAATGAAAATTAGGTCTGTATAAAACTTCTTCCCAATTCTCTTCAAATGAAGCTATTGATTCGGTATCATTTTTTTTAATGTTTTTTTTACAACTTATTGAAGTCACAAAAAAGAAGGCCACCAAAAAAATAAATAATATATAGTATGGTTTTTTATTTTTCATCTCGTGTTAATTTTTTACTTAATTCTTCAAGTGAAATTCCTTTTGTTTCTGGCATCATAAAAATCACAAATAACAGTTGGAAAACCATCATAATAGCGAATATCATAAAAACCACTCCTGCACCAATAGTTGAAAAAAGCAACGGTACTAAAGAAGGTATAATGGCGGCCAAAACCCAATGTGTAGATGTCCCGAAGGATTGACCACTTGCCCTTAAATGGTTTGGGAAAATTTCGGAAATAAACACCCAAATTATAGCACCTTGACCAATGGCATGCGATGCTATAAACATAAATAAGAATATGGGAACAGCTAAGCCTCCCCAATCTAAAAAGAACGCCATTGAAACCAAGCTTAATGAAATTATATAGCCAATGGAACCTATGTACATTAATACTTTTCTGCCTAATCTATCAATTAAGAAAACACCTAATAATGTGAACATCAAATTAGTTACACCAATACCTATACTACTTAATAAAGCCGTGCTTTCACCCAAACCAGCTTCTTCAAAAATTCTTGGAGCGTAATACAGAAAGGCGTTTATCCCTGAGAATTGATTGAACATGGCTATTAAAAAAGCTAGTATCAAGGGAAAACGGTATTTTTTCATGAATATATTTTCGCCAGAGGCATGACTCTCACTTTCTTTTTTTATTTCTAGCATTAATTTTTCTGCATCTCCATCTGGATTAATAAGGTCTAAAACTTTTTTAGCTTCCTCATTTCTATTTTTTGAAATTAACCATCTTGGACTTTTTGGAACGGTAAAAATGAGTAGTGTGTAAATAAGGGCAGGAAATGCTTCAACGCCTATCATCCAACGCCATGCATTTTCGCCTACATTCCTTAGTAAATAATTAGATAAAAAGGCTATTAATATCCCTAATACAATATTAAACTGGTATAAGGCTACCAACCTACCTCTATCTTTAGCGGGAGAAATTTCAGAAACATAAGCTGGTGCAGCTATGGTTGAAGCACCAACACCAACACCTCCTAGAAATCTAAAAAAAGCAAAAGTATAGGGATCATTAACCAAAGAGGACCCTACTGCGGAAATAAAATAAAAGATTCCAATCCAAATTAACGTTTTCTTTCTTCCTAATCTATTAGTAGGAATCCCACCAAACAACGCTCCAATAACGGTACCCCACAGCGCCATTGCCATAACAACAGATCCATGAAAAGCGTCAGAAGAACCCCAAAGTGCCTGTAATTTTTTATCTGCTCCAGAAATAACAACAGTATCAAACCCAAAAAGAAATCCAGCTAAAGCAGCAGTTATTGACCATATTAAAATTTTATTATTCATAACTTAGCTTAATTGGTTATATATTAATGAGTTAAATTAATTAAACTTTATTGTAATCCTGATTAATACTATACAAATCACTAACTATATAATCGAAAACGTTTTCGATTATATAAAGCTCACTTTTTGATTGTAAAAATTATAAACGTGATCTAAAAAAAGTACTATTGGAGTAATCAACTATTAAAATTCTTGAAGAGTGAAATTAATTCTAAGTAATAATAATATCCTAATTGAACCTCGAACTACAGAACTTCCAATAGGGTTAATAATTAGAGAATCTTGCTGATTATTTTAGAAAATCTATGTTTCTTTTTAATCCTGAAAATTTAGTGCGTTTTACTGCTGAATTTTTAAATACTTTTTTGAAAGTATCTTCCGTAATTTCCTCCCAGTCCTTCTTTGTCAATGATAATAATTCAGGATGTGGATTGAACAAAGGTTGGCTATGCGGTTTTGAAAATCGATTCCAAGGACAAACATCTTGACAAACATCACAACCGAACATCCAATCGTCCATTTTACCTTTAAACTCAGTAGGAATATTTTCTTTTAATTCTATAGTAAAGTATGAAATGCATTTGCTGCCATCTACCACATAAGGTTCTGTTATCGCTTCGGTAGGACACGCGTCAATACAAGCTGTGCATGAACCACAGTGATCAGTAGTTGCGGAATCGTATTCTAAGTCTAAATCAACAATGAGTTCAGCAATAAAATAGAAAGAGCCTACTTGTTGTGTTAGTAGGTTACTATGCTTCCCAATCCAGCCCAATCCAGATTTGGCGGCCCACGCTTTATCGAGCACGGGTGCTGAGTCTACAAAAGCACGACCATGAACATCTCCTATTTCATCTTGTATAAAATGAAGCAATTGTTTCAGTTTGTCTTTAATAACAAAATGATAATCGGTTCCATAAGCATACTTACTAATCTTTGGAGCTGTTTTATCGGTTTGCTCTTCTGAAGGAAAATAATTAAGTAATAAAGAAATGACACTTTTAGAGCCCTCAACTAAAAGTGTTGGATCTAAACGCTTGTCAAAATGGTTCTCCATATATTGCATTTTCCCATGCATATTGTTCTTTAACCAATTCTCTAAACGAGGGGCTTCTTCTTCTAAAAACTCAGCTTTACTTATACCACAAGATAAAAAACCGAGGCGTTTGGCTTCGGTTTTTATCATATTAGAATAGTTTAGATTTTTCACTCTTAATTTTAAAGTCCTAAACTACGATTTAGTTTTTATTTTATGATTTTTAACACCATTTAATTACACCCCATATCTATAGATGATTGAGAGTCTGCATTAGGAAAACAATTGCCACTAGGCAAACTAACTGGCTGATAACGCTTTAAATTTGGATCGTAAAGTGAGTTTTCTACAAATAACGCGATTAAATCAACTTCCTCATCAGTTAAATTTAATGGATGAAATAAAGAAGATAATTTATTTGAAGATACATCACTATTCTCATGCACAGCTTCATTTTTATAACTAATAATGTCTCGTACGGATGTAAAACTTCCTCCGTGCCCATAAAAATCAACATCTTTTAAGTTATAGAGTTGCGGTGTTTTAAACTTGTAATCATCCTCACTATTTCCCGTAAATCCGCCACGTCCTTTTTTAGTCGCTTCATCGATAACGGTTAATACGTTTTCTCCAGCTAAATCATTCATTCCTAAGGCATGAAACTCCATACCATTTAAACCAGGACCTGAATGACAAGTATAACATTGTCCTTTATCAAAAAACAATCTAGCCCCTTGTAATTCATCATCACTCATAGCAAAATCATCTCCATTTAACCACAACTGAAAAGGTGCTTCATTTGACAAAACTGTTCTTTCATATGCAGCTATTGCAAGTGCCGCATTTAACTTTGTATAACAATTATCTTCGGAATCATTTGGAAAAGCCACGTCAAATAGTGCTTTGTAAGATGAACTTTTAATAAAATCTTCATCTATAAGCTGACGGTGTACACCTATACCAGCTATAGCTTGAGTTTCAACACCCTCAAAACCTAAACTATTATTCTCTTTTGGTGTTCCAACTGTCCAATTTGCTTCTGTTCCTGCGTTAGAGCCTACAGCTCCAAATTGACCATTCCAGAGCATAACATCTTGATAAGCCACATTCAATATACTTGGGCTTTTAATGGGTTGTACATCTAAATCTCTTTCTAGATAGCTTGAAGATTTAAGTCTACCTTCACCGCGTAATCCAAAACCTATACCGCCTTCACCAATTCCTTGTAATAAGCCGCTTTGAAAACCAGCTGCAGCATGATGACAACTAGCACATGAATAGGAATTCATACTTTCATCCATTTTTGGGTTTTTACCAAGAAACGTTTCGTGAAATAATAATTTTCCTAATTCAACTTTTGCTTTAGTAATACTGTTTTTTGCATCGTTAGGAATAATATTATAATCATTTGAGGCTGGAAGTATAAGTGATTCTTTAGAACCAAATAGCTCTATGATTTGCTTTTCTAAACTAGACTGCAATGGCGTTTGAACATAGTCGTCCTGATCAGTTGCGCAAGAACTTGAGAGATAAGCGAACACCATTAATAGGGTAAAACTTTTTAGGTTTTTCATATTTTGATAGATTATAGATTGGGGAATCTGAACGTTATGGAGCCAAACATAAACGATAATCTTAAAACCATAGAAAAATTTTGATGAAAAACAATATTCTTAGCTGTTCTGCATAAAACCCGATGAAATATAAGTTATAATTAACTGAAAATTAATACTCTAAAATTTTATAATTAAAATAGTCCACCTTGTGTTGGCCCTTTAACTTTTCCTAAGTGTTTATAAGCTTGTTCTGTAACTTCTCGTCCGCGTGGAGTTCGCATAATAAAACCTTGTTGTATTAAAAAAGGCTCGTAAACTTCTTCTATAGTTTCAGGACTTTCACTTACCGCTGTTGCAATGGTAGAAATTCCAACAGGACCACCTTTGAACTTTTCAATGATCGTGGTTAAAATTTTATTATCCATTTCATCTAATCCGTGTGCATCAACATTTAAGGCTTCTAGAGCATATTTTGCAATTTTAATATCAATACTTCCATTACCTTTTATTTGCGCAAAATCGCGTACACGGCGCAATAAAGCATTCGCTATTCTTGGTGTGCCTCTACTTCTGCCTGCAATTTCAATAGCTGCTTCCATTGAAATGGGTACATCTAATATTTCGGCACTTCGTTGTACAATAGTTGTAAGTAAATCGGTTTTGTAATATTGCAATCTGCTTTGAATACCAAAACGTGCACGCATTGGTGCCGTTAACAAACCAGAACGCGTTGTTGCGCCAACTAAAGTAAACGGATTCAAATTGATTTGTACTGAACGAGCATTTGGCCCAGATTCAATCATGATATCGATTTTATAATCTTCCATTGCTGAGTATAAATACTCCTCAACTATTGGACTTAATCGATGAATTTCATCAATAAACAGAACATCACGTTCTTCTAAATTTGTAAGCAACCCTGCTAAATCACCTGGTTTGTCTAAAACAGGACCAGATGTTACTTTGATACCCACAGTTAATTCGTTAGCTAAAATATAAGCTAAGGTGGTTTTTCCTAAGCCAGGGGGCCCATGAAACAAGGTGTGATCTAAAGCCTCTGTTCTTAAGTTAGCCGCTTGAACAAAGATTTTAAGGTTTTCAAGTACTTGATCCTGACCCGTAAAATCATCAAATGACAAGGGTCTTAACTTTCTTTCTATATCTAATTCTTCGGGTGAAAAATTTTCGTCAGTCGGATCTAGGTTTTCATTCATATTTAATACCTTATTTTAAAGCTTTGCTTTGTACTTTCAATGAAAATATATTTTCATTTCAGTAATGCTCAAGGTGACATTTCGTTTCGAATTAAAAAAATGGATTTCTTCCTTCGCAGGAATGACAACTCATTAAAGGTTTATATGGATAAAAGATGAGTTGAATTCAAAATAAACAATATCACAAATGTTAATCCAGAACTTAAGGCAACTAAACCTTCCCAATAATATATATTCCATCGTCCGTCATACTTTTTTTTATCACCTTTAAAATATTTATTAATTACTTTGTTAAGAAAGTAAGTTATAATTAAAAATATACATATTGTTATAATCCAAAACTTAATCATATTATCAAGGGTTTCTATATTATATTAAAAATACATAAACTTCTTTACGTATGCCAAATATAAACAAAAAGCCTTTCCGAATTGGAAAGGCGTTTCAAAAATCTAATTGATTATAAATTGGTTGATTAATTCAAAATTGTAAACTCGCAGCGACGGTTAATATCATATTCGCTATCATCGCAAATGCCTTCTTTAACACACTCATCGAGTGATTGCATTTCGCCATAGCCAATACTTTTTAATCGATTCCTTTCAATGCCTTGATTCACTTAATATTCATGTATTGAAGCGACACGTTTTTTCCATACGTTTAAGCTGTACTCATCTGGGCCTCGGGTATTTGTATGAGCGTATATAAACAGATAAAGCCCATCTTTAATATATGAGCTTTATTTATAAAATATGTATTGACTATTTAGTGCTGTAACTCTTCTTCACCGTCTTTTAACGGAATATTTTGAGGAACAAAATCTACATCGTAACCTGGCTTACTATAATCGTAAGGCCAACGATATACATGAGGAATAGCGCCAGGCCAGTTACCATGCATGTGTTCAACAGGTGCTGTCCATTCTAGAGTAGTAGATTTCCATGGGTTTTGAACTGCTTTCTTTCCATAAAAGATACTAATAAAAAAGTTATATAAATATACTATTTGAACTACTCCACCAATTAAAGCGAACATAGTAATAATGACATTTACATTTGCTAAATCATCAAATAATGGGAAATTACTATTTGTATAATAACGACGTGGCAAGCCTGCCATACCTATAAAGTGCATTGGAAAGAATACCCCGTAAGCACAGACAGCTGTTACCCAAAAATGTATATAACCTAAGTTTTTGTTTAACATGCGTCCAAACATTTTAGGATACCAGTGATAAATACCAGCAAACATACCGTACAATGCAGAAATACCCATAACCAAGTGAAAATGAGCCACTACAAAATAGGTGTCATGTACATTAATATCTAATGCACTATCACCTAAAATAATCCCTGTTAAACCACCTGTAATAAATGTTGACACAAAACCAATTGAGAACAACATGGCAGGATTCATCTGTAAATTACCCTTCCAAAGTGTAGTTATCCAGTTGAATGCTTTCACTGCTGATGGAATAGCAATCAATAAAGTTGTAAAAGTAAACACAGAGCCTAAGAACGGATTCATTCCTGAAATAAACATATGATGACCCCAAACAATTGTTGAAAGGAATGCAATAGCTAAAATAGATGCGATCATAGCTCGATAGCCGAATACGGGCTTACGAGAATTAGACGCTAAAATCTCAGACACTAACCCCATCGCTGGTAATATTACAATATAGACCTCTGGATGTCCCAAAAACCAAAATAAATGTTCAAATAATACTGGTGAACCTCCTTGATAATGTAGCACTTCTCCTTGAATAAATATGTCAGATAAAAAGAATGATGTTCCAAAACTTCTATCCATGATTAGCAATAACGCTGCAGACAATAATACTGGGAATGAAATAACACCTATGATGGCCGTTACAAAAAACGCCCATATTGTTAAAGGTAATCTTGTCATAGACATCCCTTTTGTACGTAAGTTAATTACGGTAACAATATAATTAAGAGATCCTAATAAAGAAGAAGCGATAAATATAGCCATAGATACTAACCATAGGGTCATACCCATACCAGAACCACCTTGTGCCATTGGAAGAGCACTTAATGGTGGATAGATTGTCCATCCAGCTGCCGCAGGACCTGCCTCAACAAATAAGGAAATAACCATGATTACACTTGACAAAAAGAATAACCAATAAGAAACCATATTTAAGAAACCTGACGCCATATCTCGTGCACCAATTTGCAACGGAATCAATAGGTTACTAAAAGTACCACTCAATCCAGCTGTTAATACAAAGAATACCATTATAGTTCCATGAATAGTAACCAATGCCAAATAAATATCCGCATCCATAACACCATCTGGTGCCCATTTGCCTAATAATGCCTCAAAAAGCACATTAGGTTCTTCTGGCCATGCTATTTGCATACGCATCATCATAGACATTAAAACACCTATAACCCCCATAATAGTACCTGTAACCAGATACTGCTTAGCAATCATTTTATGGTCTTGACTAAATATATATTTAGTTACAAACGTTTCTTTATGATGATGTCCGTGGTCGTCGTCGGTAGCGTGAGTATCTGCGTGTGCTGACATAATCTTATATCGTTTTTTCTTTTTTATTAATTAATTAGCGAATTTTTAAATTCCTTTTGCTCTTTTACCCAAGCATCATATTCTTCTTGAGTTTCTACAACAATTTTCATTTGCATATTGTAGTGCGATTTTCCACAAATCTTGTTACACAATAACAAATAGTCAAATTCATAACGTTCTAAAGCCTCTTCACCTTTAGCCAAGAGCTTTTCGCTTTTTTCAACTCTAATTTTATTAATTCTTGTAATCTTTTCTTGCATTTGAGGTGTTTCACGCATGTCAGCCGTAGTAACTGTTGGTGTAAAACCAAATTGTGTAATCATTCCTGGCACACAATTCATTTGAGCTCTAAAATGAGGCATGTATGCGGAATGTAAAACATCTTGAGAACGCATTTTGAATAATACTGGTCTTCCAACCGGTAAATGTAATTCTGTAGTAATGACATCATCTTGCGCGTTAGGATCAGATTCATCTAAACCTAAAATATTGGCACGGTCAATATCAATTAAACGCACGTTAGCTTTACCTAAAGTATTATCTGCACCACCATATCTCGCTTTCCAGTTAAACTGCTGTGCATATAATTCTACTATTAACGGATCCTCACTTTCGTCAACACCCATAATGGTAATCCACGCATTTAAGCCATAAATAATTAAACCAGCCAAAACAATAACTGGTATTATAGTCCAAATGGCTTCTAGCTTATTATTATCTGCAAAAAATAAAGCTTTTTTACCTTTTTCACCTTTATACTTAAAAGCGAAATAGTGCAATAAAAATTGAGTTACAGTCTGAACAAAAAAGATAACTATCATGGTAATTACCATTAAACTATCAATAGTTTGACCATGCTCTGAAGCTGAATTGGACATTAACGGTAAATCACCATATTTAACAAAACATACAATAGTTATAATGTAGATGAATGCTAAAAAGCCCATCATTAAATAACCATTCATTGTATTATCCTTATCGGTAGCAACCCCAGCGGTAGTGTTTTCGTTTTTAGCTTGAGCTAAATCGAAAATCTTAACCATTTGCCAAATGGCAATTAAAATAAATACTAAAACTATAATTGTTAATAACGCAGTCATTGGTGTCGTTCGTCTTTATTTATAACTTATTAATAATGAAATTCTTCACTCTCTTTTCTAAAAGGATATCCTTTTACAAGTAATGGTGCTTTTGTTAAAGCCGTAAACACAACAAATATAAATAACCCGGCGAACAGTAGAACTGAACTTATTTCTGGTATGCCGATAAACCATCTGTCTCCAACAGTAGCAGGCATAATCATATTAAATATATCAATATAGTGTCCAAATAAGATGACTAAACCTGACATAACTACAAACCAAGGAATTCGTTTGTAATCAGCATTCATTAACATCAGTATTGGGAATACAAAATTCATAACCACCATACCTAAGAATGGTAATTTATAATCTTGGAAACGTGTTACGAAATAGGTTACCTCTTCAGGAATATTAGAATACCAGATTAACATAAATTGTGAGAACCATAAATATGTCCAAAAAATACTAAAAGCGAACATAAATTTAGCCACATCATGTAAATGATTTTCGTTTACAAATTCAAGGAAATTTCTAGATTTTAAATAAATAGTAATTAAAGCTATAACCGTAATACCACTTACAAACATACTAGCAAACACATACCAACCAAATAATGTAGAAAACCAGTGTGGATCTACACTCATAATCCAATCCCAAGACATCATAGATTCTGTATAAATAAAGAATACTAAGAATCCTGCCGAAATACGAAATGATTTTTTGAAATTACTTTGATCTTCTGCTGTATCTTGAGCGATAGAGAATTTACGCGAGAAGTGACGATATGCGCTCCAACCGGCAATAAATATTAATCCTCTTATAATAAACCAAGGTAAATTTAAAAATGATGATTTTCCATCAATTAGTTTATCGTAATGTTCGCTTTCTGGATTTATAACATCCGGGTTCATCCACATAAAGATACTATCATGACCTAAATAATGAGAACCTACAGCGATGGCCATTACAATTAAAGCACCCGGAAGTAAATATGCTGTAATACCTTCCATAACTCTAAATAGAACTGGCGACCATCCTGCTTGTGATGCAATTTGAATCGCATAAAAAGCTAAAACGCCTAAAGCAATCATCATAAAGAAAAATGCAGCAACGTAAAGTGCCGACCAAGGTCTGTTTGCTAATTGATGTTGCACATGTTCTGCGTGAGCATCACCATGATGTGCATTTTCTGCATGAGTTTCTTCACCATGCGATGTTTCTTCATGAGCTTCTTCGGCTTGAGTATGATCCGAATCTGAAACAGCGTGTGTAGCTTCTTCTCCGTGTCCACCACCATGACCAGATGCCTCTTCAGCAAGCATTGTTTTTACTTCATCTAAAGATTTATGAGATGTCATAAAACCATATCCCACACCTAATGCTCCTAAAATCATTAGAATAAAAGAAAATGTCTTTAATTTATTTGAAAATGTATACATATCTATAATAATCTTATCAATCTTACTTTTCTAAATCTACTTTCAATTTTAATACATACGATACTACTTGCCAACGTTCTTCTTCATTCAATTGGTTAGCATAAGAACCCATAGCATTTTTTCCGTAGTAAATAGTATGATAAATACTCCCTTCGTTTATAGCTCTACCAACATCATCATAACTTGGAATACCAAGTATTTTTTCGCGCTGCACTAACTTACCTTGTCCTTTACCCTTATTACCGTGACAAATTCCACAGTAAATATCATACAACTCTTTTCCTCTATTTAATTCTACTTTAGTTGAATCTAAAGGACTTAATAAAGTCGCTTTTGCTAACTCGTATCCTGCAGTAGAATTTTCAATATCGAAAGGCACGTAACCTCGAGGTATAGTACCTTGAGCAGGTATTTGTGCTTCAATTCCATTTTGAAATGCAGCTTCACCATACGTTTTATATCCTACCGATTCATACATGTTTGGCATGAACTGATAATTTGGTGCCGTATCTTTTTTACATGATACAGCAACTAAAACAACTGCTATTACTAATATTTTAATTAAGCTTTTCATATGTATTATTAATGGGCTTTATCAACTAAATTAATTTCTACTGCTCCAGTTTCTGCGAGTAAACTTTCTAGCTCTTTTTCGTTTCCATGAATTGCTATTTCCATTAAAAAGTGATCATCAGTCGTTCTTGGGTCAGGGTTTTCAGCATTTTTAAAAGGCCACATTCTACTACGTAAGTAAAAAGTAATTACCATTAAATGCGCTGCAAAAAACACGGTAAGCTCAAACATAATTGGCACAAAAGCCGGCATGTTTTCTATATAACTAAAGCTTGGTTTTCCACCAATGTTTTGAGGCCAGTCTTCTATCATGATGAAATTCATCATTAATACAGATACAGTTAAACCAATCAAACCGTATATAAAAGCTGTAATAGCAATACGTGTTGGTTCTAACCCCATAGCCTTGTCTAGTCCGTGAACTGGAAAAGGTGTATATATTTCCTCAATATGATATCTTTCTGCCTTAACCTTTTTAACAGCCGACATTAATACATCATCATCAGTATAAATAGCGTGAATAACTTTTGAAGCTTCCATTGACTATATTTAGTTTATTAATTTTTTAGCTTGTCCAGACCAATCATCACGTTCTGCTCTTCCTGGGAAAGAACCTGTAATACTGTCTAACAAATCGTATTCTTTTTTGGTCATCTTACTTACTTGAAGGAAGGTATAAATACCAATACTATTAAGTACTTGTTCCATTTTTGGTCCGATACCACTTACTTTTTTCAAATCGTCAGCTGTTTGGGTCGAAGCATCAAAAGCACCAATGCTCCCTAGTAAACTATTTACCTTATCTGAATTATCTCCTTTAGAAGACTCTTTAGATTTAAGTGAAGGTTTAGACACTGCAATACTGGATGTTCTTGCATCAGAACCTGTTCCTGCTAAACTATCTCCTCTTTCTCTTATATTTTTATAACGCTCTCCTGAAGATTTCAAAATCGTTTTAACCTCTGCTTGTGCAATTACTGGGAATGTTCTTGAATACAATAAGAATAACACAAAAAAGAATCCTATGGTTCCAATGAAAATTCCAATATCTACAAATGTTGGAGAGAACATCGTCCATGATGATGGCAAGTAATCTCTATGTAACGAGGTTACAATGATTACAAAACGCTCAAACCACATACCAACATTTACCACAATTGAGATAAAGAAAGAGAACATTATACTTGTTCTTAATTTCTTGAACCACATAAATTGTGGAGAGAATACATTACAACTCATCATTAATAAATAAGCCCACCAGTAAGGTCCAGTTGCTCTGTTTAGGAATGCATATTGTTCATATTCTACTCCAGAATACCAAGCTATAAATAACTCTGTTATATAAGCTACACCAACTATAGAACCTGTAATCATGATTACAATGTTCATTAATTCAATATGCTGTACAGTAATATAATCTTCAAGATTACACACTTTTCTCATAATTATAAGAAGTGTGTTTACCATAGCAAACCCCGAAAATACAGCTCCGGCAACAAAGTATGGTGGAAATATCGTAGTATGCCATCCCGGAATAACTGATGTTGCGAAATCAAATGATACAATCGTATGAACAGATAGTACTAAAGGTGTTGCTAAACCAGCAAGAACCAAAGATACTTCTTCAAAACGTTGCCAATCTTTTGCTCTACCAGACCAACCGAAACTTAATAAAGAATATATTTTCTTTTGAAAAGGCTTAATAGCTCTATCTCTAAGCATTGCAAAATCAGGAAGTAAACCTGTCCACCAGAATACCATTGAAACCGATAAATACGTAGAAATTGCAAATACATCCCAAAGTAAAGGCGAGTTAAAGTTAACCCATAGTGATCCAAATTGATTTGGAATTGGTAACACCCAATACCCTAACCACGGTCGACCCATGTGAATAATTGGAAATAAACCAGCTTGAACTACAGAGAAAATGGTCATTGCTTCAGCAGAACGGTTAATTGCCATTCTCCATTTTTGACGAAACAATAAAAGTACAGCAGATATAAGTGTTCCTGCATGACCAATACCTACCCACCAAACGAAGTTAGTAATATCCCAAGCCCAACCTACGGTTTTATTTAAACCCCAAGTTCCAATACCTGTAGATATTGTATAAATGATACATCCAATTCCCCACAGAAAAGCGGCAAGTGCTATAGAAAAAACTATCCACCATTGTTTATTCGCTTTTCCTTCAACAGGCGCTGCTACATCCACAGTAACATCGTGGTATGATTTTTCGCCTGTAACTAAAGGTCTTCTAATAGGTGCTTCGTAATGAGACGCCATAATTATATAATTGATTCTTTAATTAAATTTATGCTTCTGTTGTATTTCTCACTTTTGTATGATACTGCACATTAGGCTTTGTACCAACACTTTCTAATAAGTGATACATACGATCATCTTTTAAAAGTTTTGCAACTTTACTGTCTTTATCATTAATATCTCCAAAAGCCATCGCTCCATTACTACAAGCTGCAGAACATGCTGTTTGGAATTCTCCATCTTTAATTTCACGTCCATCTCGTTTTGCATCAAGAATTGTTTTTTGTGTTTTTTGAATACACATAGAACATTTTTCCATCACACCACGAGAACGCACTACAACATCTGGATTTAGTACCATACGTCCTAAATCATCATTCATATGATAATCAAACTCATCATTCCCATTGTATAAGAACCAATTGAAACGACGCACTTTATAAGGACAGTTGTTTGCGCAATATCTAGTACCTACACAACGGTTATAAGCCATATGATTTTGACCTTGACGACCATGTGATGTTGCTGCCACAGGACAAACCGTTTCACAAGGTGCATGATTACAATGTTGACACATTACTGGTTGGAATGCCACTTGTGGATTATAAGAAGGTGATTCCATTTCTTCTAAAGCACCTATTATCCCTAATCCTTTTGTTTCTTCCTTTTTATCATTATCACCTGCAAATGTTTCTTCAGATGAATAATATCTATCGATACGCAACCAGTGCATATCTCTACTTCGTCTAATTTCCGTTTTACCTACTACAGGTACATTATTCTCAGCGTGACATGCAATAACACAAGCCCCACATCCTGTACAAGCATTTAAATCGATTGATAAGTTAAAATGATGCCCAATCGAACGATCAAATTCCTCCCATAAATCTACTTCTGGAGATGTTACTGGAGTCTCTACATGATTTAAAGATACGGTAGGCACTTTATTCCATACATCTCTATCTTTAGTATTGAATACCTCTAAAGTAGTTTCTTTAATGATATCTCCACGTCCCATTAATGTATTTTGAAGCTGAACGGAAGCAAATTCATGCTCTCCAGTAGTAGGTTCAATGATTACATTTTGAACGTTATTAGAATTTTGGTATAATGAATACCCATTGACACCAGTTTGCATTTCTTCTTTTAAACCAGATGTTCTACCATATCCTAAAGCTAATCCAACAGAACCTTTCGCTTGTCCTGGTTGAATCATTACTGGAGCAGTAACGGTTACACCATTTACAGTAACATTTGCATAACTCCCATTTAAGGCACCGTTAGCTACATGATTATTAGTTAAACCAATACGGTCTGCATCTGACTTAGAAATAGTTAAATAGTTATCCCAAGAGGCTCTTGTAATTGGATCTGGAAACTCTTGTAACCATGGATTATTGGCTTGTTGACCATCACCCATACCAACTTTCGTATATAAAGTTAATTCTAAACCTTCTGATTGTGCAGAAGCTGCTAAAGAACGTGCTGCATTTCCAAAAAGCGTTGTATTTCCTTCTTCAACTACTTCTGTTGTATCTTCAACCTCAGTAGCAATAGCTCCAACAAACACACCATCATGTAAAGCTTTATTGAAAGAACTTCCGCCTAAAATAGTAGTACCCCAAGCGTCTTTTATATAATCATGATACGATACATCGTTCCCAGTCCACTTTAATAAAGCGTCTTGAAATTGTCTCGTATCAAATAAAGGACGAATTGTTGGCTGTGTTAAAGCATAGTGTCCTTTTTTAAGTTCAACATCCCCCCAGGATTCTAAATAATGAGGTGCTGCTGCAATATATTGTGTTTCTGAAGACGTTTCATCAGATTTCATTGAGAACGCCACAGATAATTCTGTTTTTTTCAACCCTTCAGCAAAATCTGAAGCATTTGCCAAGGTGTACATTGGGTTTACACCACTCATGATTATAGCTCCAACTTTACCAGCTTTCATATCAGCTACTAATTGTTCTACGGCCTTATCATTACCCTGTCTTGTTTTAATTGGTGTTTTAGAATCAAAAGCCTTACTACCAAGAGATTCATTAATTTCTATAACAACCGATTGTGCATTTATATCATTAATACCGGTAACTACAATGCCATTACGTCCTGCTTTCTTCAATTGAGACGCTGCCTTTTTAACAGCCTCTTCAATATGTTCAGGTAAGTCTCCAGAAACTGGACCTCCAACAATTTGACTATGTAATTTAGCTAAAACTATTTTCTGTTGAGAAGGAGTTAAAGGCACACGCTTATCTGCATTAGCACCAGTTAACGACATATTAGACTCAAACTGCACATGTTTTGACATTTTACCATGATCTGGCACTCTATTTTTAGAATATCCAGAATCAAATCCGCCACCTTGCCAATCTCCTAAGAAATCTGCACCAACAGAAACAATGGTCATGGCTTTTTCAAAATTGTAATTCGCTAATCCGCGTTCTCCATATTTAGCCTGGTACGCATCCAACGCAGCAGATTCTGAAACAGAATCATATACTACATGACGAACATTACCATATTTTTCTTTAAACTCAGAAATTAACTTACTCGTTGAAGGACTAGCAAAAGTTTGTGTAAGTAACACAATATCTTTATTCGTAGCAGCAATATCAACTAATTTTTTTGTAGTATCAACATCAAAATCCGTCCAAGAAATGGTTGCATCTCCTTTTTTTGGACTCTGGATTCTTAAACTGTCATATAAACCTAAAACTGAAGCATTTACTCTAGCATTTGCGCTACCATTTGTAGCCGCCATCGTATTGTTTTCAATTTTTATTGGACGACCCTCGCGCGTTTTTACTAAAACACTTGCAAAATCAAAACCATTAGCAATTGTTGTCGCATAGTAATTAGCGACACCAGGAATAATTTCTGTTGGCTGTACTATGTAAGGAATGGACTTTTTCACAGGACCTTCGCAAGCAGCTAATGAAGCAGCCGCAGTACTAAATCCTACATACTTTAAGAAATCGCGTCGCGTTGTAGATGTTTCTTCTAATGTCTCTTTATCACCTAAAAATTCATCAGTAGGAATCTCTGCTACAAACTCGTTTTGTTCTAGAGCCTCAACAATAGAGCTATTTTCATTTAGCTCTTCAACACTTTTCCAGTATTTCTTGTTTGATGACATATTATATAATTGAATTACTTCTTATTAAATTTATTAATAGTGACATTTACCACATTCTAAACCACCCATTTGAGCAGCTGTCAAATTCTCTACCCCATACTTTTTCGATAACTGTTCATGTATCTTAGTATAGTAAGCGTTGTCTTTAACATCAATATTTGTTTCTCTGTGGCAGTTAATACACCACCCCATTGTTAATGGTGCATGTTGGTACATCACTTCCATCTCTTCAACAGGACCATGACATGTTTGACATTCAACACCAGCAACGGTAACGTGTTGTGAGTGATTGAAATATGCAAAATCAGGTAAGTTATGAATACGCACCCATTTTACTGGGCTAGATTCTCCTGTATATTTTTGCTCAGCATCATCCCATCCTGCAGCCTTATATAGCTTTTGAATTTCTCCATCATAGAATTCTTTAGAATATTCTTTGGTAGCTGTTTCTGGTGACACTTCGTAAATCGATTTATGACAGTTCATACAAACGTTTAATGACGGTATCCCTGAATGCTTACTTACTCTTGCTGAAGAATGACAATATTTACAATCAATACCATTATCACCTGCATGAATTTTATGAGAATAATGAATTGGTTGTACTGGCTCATATCCTTGATCTACACCAATTTGAGATAAATAACCAAAAACAAAGTAAGCACTTGACAGTAAAAACAATATAGCAACAACAATCATTAAAAATTGGTTCTGAACAAAAGCTTTCCATAATGGCGTTCTTTTTGAATCTTCTCCAATTTCGATATTTTGAGCCAATGCAAAGCGGCGTAGTGTTTTATTTACCACATACAAACCTGCTGCTAATAGAATAAACAGTATCGCTAAAGCACCTAAAATTATTTCGTTTGAAATACCATTTGAAGACCTCGTGTTTTGAGCAACTACTGCACCACCTGGCACTGCAGCTGGTTCTTTCTTTTCTTCTGCAGTATAAGCAAGTAAGTTATTTAAATCATCATCCGATAATTGAGGAAACGCTGTCATTGCAGCACCACCATACTCATTGTAAATTTTGTTTGCGTAAGAGTCGCCAGATTTAATTACTCCTGCACTATTACGAATCCAAGCGTAGAGCCAATCCCTATCTAAACCTTGTTCATCAGATAAACGAGCCTCTACATTACGTAATGCAGGCCCTGTCATTTTTTTATCTAATTTATGACAAGCAGCACAATTGGCATTAAATAAAGCTTTTCCTTTTGCTGAATCTCCTTCTTGAGCCGAAAGAGCTGATGTAAACGCTAATAAAATAACTAAGCCTAAACGAAGAAAGTTTGTGCTTAATTTACGGTGAATCACCTTTCTCATATTGTTGGTCAAATTAACTTCTAAACTTTGGTATGATTTTTTCATTGTGTTAAATGCAAAAATAAACAGTAAAAAAAATCTTTGGCAAAAGTAATATTAAAAGTCGATTTTAGAAATGTTACAGAAGTGTTAATTGATAATTTAGAGGGATTCTAAATAATAAAACGAGCCACAATTAAGTTTATAACGTATACATTTGTATAAAGATAATTAAAAATGAAACCATTAAATTTAAAGATTAGTTTTTTAAGTCTTTCATGTTTTATGATTGCTTCAACGTATTGCTTCTCGCAAGAGGGCAACATTACCATAAATCAAGATAAGCACATTACTGTTTTATTAGATTTGAAAAAGGAGATGAATAAGAATGAAGCAGACTCAGAACGCTATAAAATACAAGTATATTCAGGAAATCGCTCTGGTGCTTATGAAGCTCAAAAGGAATTTAGCAGTTCTTTTGGTGATTGGAACCCATCCATGCAATATGAAACACCAAATTTTAAAATTTGGGCCGGAAATTTTAGAACGCGATTAGAATCTGATAGAGCTTTAATAAAAATTAAGAAAAAATTTCCTAATGCATTTATTTTTAAGCCTAAGAAAGGTAAAAATTAAAAAGAAAACTTTGAATAAAAATAAAGAGCGGCCAATTGGTCGCTCTTTATTTTTATTCAAAGTTCAAGTTGTTATGGGCAGAGACTATTTTAATTTCTTCTTAACCTCAACTTCATGGAAAGCTTCTATAATATCACCTTCTTTAACATCGTTATAATTTTTAATTTGGAGACCACAATCGAAACCTTTTGTTACTTCTTTAGCATCATCTTTAAATCGTTTTAAGGATGCTAATTCCCCTGTAAAAACAACAACCCCATCTCTAATTAATCGAATTCCTGAGTTTCTCATTATTTTACCATTAGTTACCATACAACCTGCAATAGTTCCGATTTTAGAAACTTTAAACATTTCTCTAATTTCTGCAGTACCAGTAATCTCTTCTTTAAGCTCAGGAGATAACATTCCTTCCATGGCGTCTTTAAGATCATTGATAGCATCATAGATAATTGAGTATGATCTAATATCGATTTCTTCTTTATCAGCAATGGTTCTTGCATTACCAACAGGTCTCACATTAAATCCGATAATAATAGCATCAGAAGCTGAAGCTAATAATACATCACTTTCTGTAATGGCACCAACTCCTTTATGTAAAATATTTACTTGAATTTCTTCAGTCGACAATTTCTGGAAAGAATCCGTTAAGGCTTCTACAGAACCATCCACATCTCCTTTAAGTATAATATTTAATTCTTGGAAATCACCAAGAGCTATACGTCTACCAATTTCATCTAAAGTAATATGACGTTGCGTTCTAACCGACTGCTCACGTTGTAATTGTGCACGTTTTGAAGCAATTTGCTTTGCTTCACGTTCATCTGCAAATACATTAAATTTGTCACCCGCTTGAGGTGCTCCATCTAAACCTAAAATAGAAACAGGTATAGAAGGACCCGCTGCAACGACATCATTCCCTCGTTCATCATGCATGGCTTTTACCTTGCCACTATGCTGACCTGCTAAAACATAATCACCCACTTTTAGGGTTCCAGCTTGTACTAATATTGTTGATATGTAACCTCTACCTTTATCTAAAAAAGCTTCAACTACAGTACCAACAGCTGGTTTATCTGGATTTGCTTTAAGCTCCAATAATTCTGCTTCAAGCAATACCTTTTCTAATAATTCTTTAACTCCTGTTCCTTCTTTAGCTGAAATATCTTGAGATTGAATTTTCCCTCCCCAATCTTCAACTAATAAGTTCATTTGGGCTAATCCATCTTTAATTTTTTCAGGATTAGCGTCTGGCTTATCTATTTTATTAATTGCAAAAACTATAGGAACTCCTGCTGCCTGAGCATGCGAAATTGCTTCTTTAGTTTGCGGCATAATATCATCATCTGCAGCAGCTACAATAATAGCGATATCTGTAACTTGAGCTCCACGAGCACGCATTGCCGTAAAGGCCTCGTGACCTGGGGTATCTAAAAACGCTATTTTTTGACCACCTTCTAATTCTACCCCGTAAGCACCAATGTGCTGTGTGATACCACCTGATTCTCCTGCAATTACATTTTCTTGACGAATATAATCAAGAAGCGAAGTTTTACCATGATCAACGTGACCCATTACTGTAACAATTGGCGCACGTGGTTTTAAATCTTCTGGTTTATCTTCAACTTCTTCTATTGATTCTTCAATATCAGTTGTTACGAATTCTACTTGATATCCAAATTCTTCAGCAACAATCGTAAGTGTTTCAGCATCTAAACGCTGATTCATAGTTACCATCATACCAAGTGACATACATGCTGAAATAATTTCAGTTACGCCAACATCCATCATGGTTGCCATTTCACTAGCAGTAACAAACTCTGTTACTTTAATAATCTTGCTTTCAGCTTCTTCTATTTGTTGATCAATTTCAGTTTGCTCTCTGTGCTGATCTCTTTTATCTCTTCTGTATTTCGCGCCCTTTCCTTTACTTGATTTACCCTGAAGTTTTTCAAGTGTTTCACGCACTTGCTTTTTAACATCTTCTTCACTAGGTTCTTCCTTGGGAACATTACGACGTCCTGGTCCTGGTTTTCCTTTAAACCTATCATTTCCTCCAGGTCTATTTACACCACCTGGTCTATTTCCATTACCAGATTGAGGAGCCCCTGCTTTGCTAATACGGCGGCGTTTCTTCTTATTCGCATCTCCAGCTTTTACTACTGGTTTCCTCTCTTCCTTTTTCTTTTTAGGCTTATTAAACTGAGATAAATCAATTTTATCTCCAGCTATTTTAGGACCTGTAAGTTTTTTATACTGAGTTTCAACTTTCTCATCTGGAGTTACTAACTCGCCATCAACAACAACTTGTTTAGTTGCAGATTTTGAAATTTCTTCTTCCTCAGTAACTTGTTTAGTTTCAGGTTTAGGAGTTTTTTCTTTTACAATTTCCTCTTTTACCTCTTTCTTAACCTCCTCCTTTACTTCTTCCTTTACTACAACTTTAACTTCTTCAACAACATCTTCTAAAGGCGTAGCAGGTTTTTCTTCAGCCTTCTTCTTAGAGTCTAAATCTATTTTTCCAATAGTTTTAGGTCCTGAAAGTGTTTTTGAAGCTTTAACCACTTCCTCTTGCCTAGCTTTTTCTCTCGCTTCTTGTGCTTTTTGCTTTGCTTCTAATTCTTTTTCACGTTTAATACGTAAATCTTCCTTTTCCTTTAGCTTCGCTTCGCTTACTTCTTGAGACTTAACTTTCTTGTTAGCATCCGTCTCAAATTCATCTGAAAGAAGGTTATGAGTTTCTTCAGAAATTTTTGTAGTGGGACGTTTCTCTATTTCTACCCCTTTAGAATCCAAAAATTCTACAGCACGGTCTAGAGAGATATTAAGCTCACGTAATACTTTATTTAATCTAATTGTTTCAGCCATAATCGCCTTTAAAATACTCAAATATAGATATTATACCTATTAAGGCATAATAAAATGCAAATCTGCACTATTATTTATTATTCTTCAAATTCTTCTTTCAGAATTCTGATAACATCTTTGATTGTTTCCTCTTCCAAATCTGTTCTCTTAACAAGATCAATAACATCTTGTTCTAATATACTTTTAGCAGTATCTAAACCTGCCTTACTAAACTCATCAATAACCCATCCTTCAATTTCATCAGTGAACTCACGTAATTCAACATCTTCTTCAGCACCTTCTCTGAATACATCAATCTCATAACCCGTTAATTGACCAGCTAAACGAATATTGTGGCCACCTCTACCAATAGCTTTACTTACTTCTTCAGGTTTAAGTATAACCTCAGCACGCTTGTTTTCTTCATCTAATTTAATAGATGTAACGCGTGCAGGACTTAAAGCTCTAGTAATAAATAATTGTAAGTTATTTGTATAGTTAATAACATCAATATTTTCGTTTCCTAACTCACGAACAATACCGTGAATTCTTGAACCTTTCATACCAACACAAGCACCAACTGGATCAATTCTATCATCATAAGAATCAACAGCTACTTTGGCTTTTTCACCAGGAATTCTTACTACATGTTTAATCGTAATTAAACCATCAAAAACCTCTGGTATTTCTTGTTCAAATAATTTTTCTAAAAACGCTGGGGAGCTTCTAGACATAATGATAGTTGGTTTTGCACCTTTAAGCTCTACACTATCAATTACACCTCTTACATTATCTCCTTTTCTAAAGAAATCAGAAGGTATTTGTCTGTCTTTTGGTAGTATAATTTCATTTCCATCATCATCTAGTAAGATGACTGCTCTGTGACGAATATGGTGTACCTCTGCAGTATATATTTCTCCAATTAAATCTTTAAATTGCTTATAGATTATGGTGTTATCGTGCTCATGTATTTTAGAAATTAGGTTTTGACGTAATGCTAAAATAGCACGTCTTCCTAAATTAATAAGTTTTACTTCCTCGGACACATCTTCACCAACTTCAAAATCTGGCTCGATTTTACGAGCTTCAGTTAAAGAAATTTCTTGATTAGGCTCTTCAACTTCACCATCAGCAACTACAATTCTATTTCTCCATATTTCTAAATCACCTTTATCTGGATTAACAATAATATCAAAATTATCATCATCGCCAAACTTCTTTTTTAAGGCACTTCTAAATACATCTTCTAAAATTGCCATTAACGTTACTCTGTCAATTAGCTTATCATCTTTGAATTCTGAAAAAGATTCAATTAATGCGACATTTTCCATAAATCTTTAAATTAAAATTTAATCATAACTTTTGCTTCTACAATATTTTCATAAGGAATATTTGCTTCCTTTTTTACAGTTACTTTGCCTTTTCCTATTGGTTTTGGCTCTCTAACTTTCCACTCTAATGTAATATTATCATCAGTTGCTTCGGTAAGTGTCCCTTCTATTTCTTCAGAGCTCGTTCTTACTTTAAGCGTTCTTTTAATGTTTTTTTTATATTGGCGTTTGTGCGTTAATGGAGCTGCCGCTCCACCCGACATAACTTCTAAAGAAAAATCATGTTCTTCTCTATCTAAATTATTCTCAATGGCTCTACTAATAAACATACAGTCTTCGACTAAAACCCCGTTATCGCCATCAATAATTACTTTAATATGATTTTCACTACTGATCGAGAAATCAATTAAAAACAAATCTAGACGTTCAATTAACGCCCTATCAAGTAATTCTGTAACTTTAGTTTTAAACATTTTAAGTATAAAAAGAGGGGACTTTCCGTCCCCTCACATCATTAATTTCGCCTTTCAACGGTGCAAATATATAATATTTTATTGATTTCTAAAGGTATTTTTCATAAATTTAGACTCAAAGTAACTTACTTATTATGAAAAAAATATTAGTCCCCACCGATTTCTCTACTCAAGCTGAAAACGCTTTAAAAGTAGCCGCGCAAATGGCAAGAGCCCATAATGCTGAAATTTATTTGCTACATATTCTTGAAATACCATTGCAAAAAGTAGACGCCATGAGTTCTCATAGTGATTTACCAGAAGCCGTGTTTTTTATGAAATTGGCTCATAAAAAGTTTGAAAACTTATTGGATAAAGACTACCTGCATGATATAGTTGTGCACGAAACCGTTGATTTTAATGAAATCTTTAAAGGTGTTTTTCATACATGTAAAAAACATGATATCGACCTGGTAATCATGGGTTCAAACGGAGTTAGTGGTTTAAAAGAAATGCTTATTGGGAGTAATACTGAAAAAGTAGTTAGAACTTCTGAAACACCTGTTCTTGTGATTAAAAAAGAACATGAAACATTTAATATTGAAAATATCGTGTTTGCTTCTGACTTTAAGGAAGAACGCAAAACAGCTTATGTTAAAGCGATTGAATTTACTAAGGTTTTAGGCGCAAAAACACATTTACTTATGGTTAACACGCCTCAAAGGTTTATTACATCTGAGCATGCTAATGAACGTATGCAAGATTTTGCTAACTCATCTAATTTTTCAAACTCCAGCATGAATATTTATAATGATGTGACTATTGAAAAAGGGATTATGAATTTTTCGAAATCTGTGAATGCTGATTTAATTGTTATGAGCACTCATGGCAGACAAGGTATTTCTCATTTCTTTAATGGCAGCATTAGTGAAGACTTGGTTAATCATGCTAAAAGACCTGTGATTACTTTTAAGGTTTAAAAAATTTAATTTCATAAAAACAAAAAAAGTCTTTCAGTTTTTGAAAGACTTTTTTTTTGTTGGCCCAATAGGGCTTCTGCCGTTTCCGCTCAGAAGTAACTACTTGCATTATATGCTTATAATAAAATAAAAAAGTCCTAACCATTTTCATGATTAGGACTTCAATTAATGTTGGCCCAATAGGTCTCGAACCTATACTCTTTTGCACCAAAAACAAACGTGTTACCAGTTACACCATAGGCCAAAATCTCAAAAGAGAGTGCAAATTTAATATAAAATTTTCTTTGCACAAGTATTTTTTAAAAAATAATCGGCATTAGTCAACGATTAATTAAAAACGTTTGTGATAACGCGAGTTCGTAGTTATTATTATTTTATTTCTATATGCCTTTGGATCTTTTTCTCATATGTTAAGACAAACTAAATAGTTATGTGTCATTTCATATTTATTGTTAAATTCGCCAAAGCAAATAAATACAGATACAAATGGCACATTTAAACTATAAAAAATGGAATACCCTTTTAGGTTGGTTTTCTTTTTTAATAGCGCTTATAACATATAGTTTAACAGTTGAACCTACAGTGAGTTTTTGGGATGCAGGTGAATATATTTTAACTTCGGCTAAACTTCAGGTAGGTCATCCTCCAGGAGCACCCTTATTTCAGATGATGGGTGCCTTTTTCTCTATGTTTGCTTTTGAACCTTCACAAGTTGGTTTTATGATGAATATGATGAGTGCCATTGCCAGTGCATTCACTATTTTATTTATGTTTTGGACCATTACTTTATTACTGAAAAAGTTGGTTGGAGGGGAGAAGGATATGGCTCAAGAAAAAACCATGGCTATTTTAGGTAGCGGATTAGTAGGTAGTTTAGCTTTTGCTTTTACAGACTCGTTTTGGTTTAATGCGGTTGAAACTGAGGTTTACGCTATGGCTACTTTAATTATGGCCGTTTTATTTTGGCTTGGACTGCGCTGGGAACAAGACATGGATAAACCACGAGGTAATCGATGGCTTATTTTAATCGCTTTTGTTATCGGTTTATCATTTGGAGTTCACTTTATGGGGCTATTAACTATTCCAGCTATCGGCCTTATTTATTACTTTAAAAACTACAAAACGATTTCCATTCAAAATTTTATAATTGCTAATGTCGTTTCTGTTGGTGTCCTTCTTTTTGTGTTTAAATTATTAGCGCCAAACATCCTTAGAATATTTAGTGCTTTTGAGGTGTTTTTTGTTAATAGTATTGGGTTACCATTTAATTCAGGATCTATAATTGCTGGCATTACTTTAGTAGCTATTATATTTTACGCTTTAAAATATACACGTCAAAAAAATTACACCCATTTAAACACAGGTGTTCTTTGTTTAACTTTTGTTATTATTGGATTTTCTACTTGGTTACTGTTACCTATTCGCGCCAATGCTAATGTAGTTATTAACGAAAACAACCCTTCTAGTGCTAGAGAGTTATTAGCTTATTATAACTTAGAACAATATCCTGAAACACACTTGTTTTATGGCCCTCAGTTTACAGACCAATACGCCTATTTAGATGAGAACAACCCTTATCTAGATGATAAGCCCAAATATGAAAAAGACGAAGAAAAGGGTGAATATGTTGTAGTTAATGATTGGAAAAATGCTAAACAGAATTACAATTCAAAACATGCTTCTTTCCTCCCGCGAATGTGGAGTACTGAGCATGCTGAAAATTATATGATGTTTTCTGGTTTTTTAGATTTTAAACTGAAGCCAGATTATCAAATGGAAAATGAGTTGCGTACTGCCGTTGCAAATTTTAGAAACGATGTGGCTCAAGGCAATATTGATTATGAAGATTATAACGATTTCTTAAAACAGTTTAAAGACTACATTAATATAGAAAAACCTTCTTTAGCAAGTAATATTGTTTACCTATTTGAATACCAATTGGGTTATATGTATTGGCGTTATTTTATGTGGAATTTTTCTGGAAGACAAGATGATATTCAAGGACGTTATGACAATCACGGGAATTGGATCTCGGGTATAAAACCTATTGATGAAATGCACTTGGGCATGTCTCAAGACAATTTACCAAGTGATGTTAAAAACAATAAAGCCAGAAATACTTATTATTTACTGCCTTTAATTCTAGGACTTATTGGGTTTTTCTTTTTATTCAACAAAGACAAAAAACTATTTTGGGTGATGCTAGTATTTTTCTTATTTACAGGAATCGCTATTCAAGTCTATACAAACGTGCGCCCTTTTGAACCAAGAGAACGTGACTATTCTGTAGTAGGCTCTTTTTATGTATTTGCCCTTTGGATTGGTTTTGGAGTTTATGCAATTTACGATGTAATCAAAAAGTATATTCCTAAAACACTAGCAGCTCCAATTATTACTGTTGTATGCCTAATACTCGTTCCTGGTATTTTAGCTGCCAATAATTGGGATGACCATGATCGATCTGACAAATACACTGCCAAAGCTATGGCTAAGATGTATTTAGATTCCTGTGCCGAAAACGGTATACTATTTACCATAGGTGACAACGATACTTTTGCCCTATGGTATGCTCAAGAAATCGAAGGTTATAGAACTGATGTACGTGTTGTAAATACCAGTTTATTTCAAACGGATTGGTACATAGACCAGATGAAACGTAAAGCATATGATAGTGATCCTGTGCCATCACAACTTACTCATGACTTATATAAATATGGTACTAATGACTATATTATAATCCAACAAGTAATCAATGATACTCTCGAGGTTAAGCAGTTTTTAGATTTTGTTGCAAGTGATAATCCGAAAACAAAATACAAATATGTGTTGGAGCAGCGCGGTATTGACTTATCTGATGTTAGAAGTCAAGATGCCAATGCCACCTATTTGCCTACACCATATTTGCGACTTCCAGTAAATAAAGAAAATGCATTAAAATCTGGCATAGTAAAATCTGAGGACACAGATAAGATTGTACCGCATATTGATATTAAAATTTCTGGTGGTGCCCTTTACAAAAATCGATTATTGATGTTAGATATCGTTGCCAATAACGAATGGAAACGCCCCATTTATTTTACAGGTGGTAGTTTTGGCGATGACGATTATATTTGGATGAAAGATTATCTACAATTAGATGGTATGTGCTACAAACTAGTACCTATTAATACGCCAGTAGATAGAGCTAATCCTTTTGATATGGGTCGTGTTGATAGTGAATTGATGTATGAAAAAGTTAAAAATTGGGATTGGGGAAATAGTGGAAGTTCTGATATTTATCATGATGTTGAAACACGTAAAAACTCAATCACGTACAGAGGTAATTTAGCGCGTTTAGCAGAACAGTTAATTAATGAAGATAAACTAGATAAAGCTGAAGAAGTAGCTGATATTGCTATGGATAATATGCCGGTAGAATACTTTGGCTATTACACCCTTTTAGAACCTTATATTGGGGCGTATTATGAAGTTGGTAATAAAGGGAAAGCACAACGACTTTTTATGGACGTTGCTAAAAAATATCAAGAAAACTTATCGTACTATAGTAGTTTAAAAGTTGATAAGCAAGAACGTTTGTTTGAAGATATTTACACTGACATACAGCGCTATAAAGGCTTAGTTGATGTTTTAATAAAATATGATATTGAATTTGCAGAAGCTGAAGGAGACATTTTTAACAATTATCTTAGGTCTTTCAATCATTTTTATGGTGAAGATGAACCTGAAGATATCATTAGAACAGATAAAGACATTCCGGTTGATAGCGGATTACAAATAGATAGTGCTAGTTCCAATTAATCAACCCTTAGGCATGTCCTTCACTCCTATTAAAACGCCATGGATTGCTAAGAAGCTATTCCCAAATTATATTTGGGACATTTCAACTACCGAAAAAGTTATTTACTTAACTTTTGATGATGGCCCAACTCCTAAAATAACCAATTGGACCTTAGATATATTAAAACAACACAACGCTAAAGCTACTTTTTTTTGTATTGGAAATAACATTGAAAAACATCCTGAAATTTTTCAGGGTATTTTGAAAGATGGACACGCTATTGGTAATCATACACAAAACCATATAAGGGGTTGGAAAACTAAGGCTAAAGATTATCTAAATAATATAGGTGAAGCGCAAGAGACAATAAACTTTCAAATTCCACAATCTAAATTCCAGGACTTCAAGATCACCAATCTTTTTAGGCCTCCTTACGGACAGATAACACCTAAACAAGGTAGGAAATTAATAAATTTAGGTTACAAAATTGTTATGTGGGATGTTTTATCTTTTGATTGGGACCATACTATTGAAAAGGAAAATTGTTTAGAAAATGTGCTTGCAAAAACCTCTAGAGGGAGCATTATTGTTTTTCATGATAGTGTAAAGGCTTCAAAAAATATGCAATATGCATTGCCTAAAGTGTTGGCGCATTTTAGTGAAAAAGGATATTGTTTTAAAGCTTTAAATTCTACTGTTTAAAACGTATGATGAAGGTGATTTAAAGTTCTGCTTTGCGTTAGGGATTGCAACGGCATCCTTTTTAAAACTTACAAAAGTAAAGTTTGTGTAGAACTATAATTTAACAGTTTGCGACGTCGCTCTCTCCTCGCAATGACGTCTTTAAAAAGATATAGTGGAAAGCCCGACACTTATGGTAACCCCCAAGTATTTAAATGTTACGTTTCAGAAATTTAAACGTATTCCTGAATAATACCTATAAGTGTATTAGCGTCTTGCTCGCCACTTTGGCGCCATTTCATTTCGCCATCTTTATAAATGATAAGAGTAGGTAAAGTTTTAACACGAAGAGCTTCAGCAAGTTCTTGGTTTTTTTCAACATCAATTTTTATAACCTTTGCCTTATCTCCTAAAGCTGCGGCGACATCTCTTAAAATAAGATGCATTGGCTCGGATTGATCATCCCATTCTGTGTAAAAATCTAACAAAACTGGAATTTCTACATCTATAAGTTCTCCAAATTTCGACATACTTTATTATTTATTAATGAAAAGTACTCTTACAAACCTACAATTTTTATTTCTTTTTTTATCTATCGTGTTAAAAATAGCCTCAATACGCCCTTAACATCAAAAATAAAATCACATAGTAAATATAGCATTTCTATACAACTATGTATTATTTGTGCCTTTTTTAAGTTCTATAACCGTTATTTCTGGCCAAATTCCAACACGCCCAGGAAACGCTAAATATCCAAATCCTCGATTAACATTAATATATTGGCCCAACTGTTGATAAATACCCGCCCAATATTTATAGCGCCATTTTACTGGGCTCCATTTAAACCAACCTGGTATTTCTATGCCAAATTGCATACCATGGGTATGTCCACTTAATGTTAAATGATAGTGATAGTCGTCTTGAATAACTTCTTTTTCCCAATGTGATGGGTCGTGACTCATTAATATCTTAAAATCGTTTTCATTTATATTTTGAGATGCCTTTTTTAAATCTCCAGCTTTTTTAAATCCGCCTACTCCCCAGTTTTCAACACCAACGATAGCTATCCGGTCGCCATTTTTTTCTAGAAATTTACTTTCGTTTAAGAGAACAGTGAATCCAATTTCTTTTTGAAGGCTTTTTAAATCTTCCAAATTTTGATGTTTTGCTTCATCAGAATCCCACTGCACATAATCACCATAATCATGATTCCCAAGAACCGAAAACAAGCCATCTTTAGCTTTTAATTTATTAAAGACATCTTTATACGGCACTAATTCTTCAACTTTATTATTTACCATATCACCAGTAAATAAAATCACATCGCTTTCTTGTTCATTAATTAAATCAACAGCATACTTCACCTTTTCCATATTATCAAAACTACCAGAATGTATATCGCTTATTTGGGTAAGTTTATAACCATCAAAAGCTGCTGGTAAATCTTCAAAAGATAAGGTGTATTTTAAAACTTTATAGTTATACTTTCCTCTATAAATACCATAAATAATAGACGCTAATGGAATTGCTGCCAAACCCATTGCAAGCTTGCTAATAAAGAGTCTTCTTGAAGCAAAATAGTTTCCTTTTACTGCATCACCTGCTGTAAAATATCGATAAATGGCTTGAGGTAATCTAAAAACATCCTCTGCAAACATGCCTAATAACAAAATTATTTTTGGAACTAAAATGGCTATAAAAAAACCAAATGCATAAGCGTGTACATGCGAAAACCCATCACGCCTGTTCAAGCCATAATAATGAGAAATAAAATTACCAATCACTAAAACTGTTATTAGCCAATATAATATTCGAATCCAGTTATTTTTGCTTACGGTTTTAAATGCTTGAAACGCATATAAATCCAGCAATCCAAAAATAGCAAGGAAAATTATCCAACGAATCATAAAGCAAATTTAAATTTTTGTAAAGTTATTAATTAGAAAAGCAACTTATCTTATGAAAGTGTTAAACGTTTTAATATTAAATCTTTCTATAGTTTTAGATTTGGTTTGAAAGACAACTATTTTGGTTTCATTTGGTAATAAGTCAAAGTAATTGTCTAAAAAATGCCCTTTTTCATCTGAATATAAAAACACATCTTTTTGGAGTGTTTTTGAAGATAGTTCAATAGAAAAGCCAATATCTGTTTTTGTTATTTTTTGCTCAATATCTCCTTGTTTCAATTTCAACGCTTTAGGTTTTACTAAATAGTATAAACTCTGACTGTTATTGAAATTTGAAACAACAACAACTTTTGATGCATCTAATTTGAAAGCCTCTAAATTAACTTGATGCTGTAATTGACTCGCATTTGATTCTAGAATAATAGATTTTGAAAATTGATATAAAGGGTTACCTTCAAAATCTAATATTTTAACTGACAGTTCTCCAGAATGGGACTCAAAATCATCATTAATCACATATGTTCTTAAAATATTATTTTCTACTTTCGAAGAAACTAAAACATCCTCAAAACTATGTTTTGCCTTATAGTGCAAGGCTTTCCATTTTCCAAAAAAATCGATGCTTGACCAAGACACTACTGGCCAACAATCGTTAAGTTGCCAATAGAGCGTTCCCATATTATAAGGTTTTGCTCTGCGTTGTGCTTCGATACCTTTTGTAATTCCGTATGCCTGTAATAACTGACTCATGTACACATAATCTTCTGCCTTTTCTGGAACAGAGAAATCACGTTCCATATACTCGCGTATGAGTTGAAATCCTCTACTATGTTTTTGATGCGACTGAAAACTATAGGTAGAAATATCAATCAAATCACTTTGGTTAATATATTTTATGGCTTCATAACTTGGAAACGATTGAAATCCAAACTCACTCATAAAACGCGGTACGTTTTCTTCTAAATGTTCAAAAGGGTAGGCATCGTGCCAAATCCACCAATCGTGTGCATCGCCTTCAAACTTATATTTCGGATTGCCGCGTCCATATTTTGGAGATGATTCCCAGTAATCTGTATCAGTTAATTTATCTACTGTATTAGGCAAAATAGAATCGAACACTTTTAAATAATAACTCCAAATTTCTTCTTTCTCATGTTCGCTTCTATCTGCTTGCCAACCCCAACGATTCCAACCTTCAGCGTTTTCATTATTACCGCACCACAATGCAATTGAAGCATGATTTCGTAATCGTTTGACATTTTGAGTAGCTTCCTCTTGCACATTTTCTAAAAAGTCCTGATCTCCTGGGTACATGGCACAAGCAAACATAAAATCTTGCCAAACCAAAATACCTTTTTCATCACATAAATCGTAAAAAATGTCATTCTCATAAATACCACCTCCCCAAACACGAAGCATATTCATATTGGCATCAACCACATCATTTAACAGTTTTTCGTAATGCGCATTGGTCACTTGATTCTGCATACTATTTTGCGGAATATAATTGGCACCTTTAGCATACACTGCCACATCATTCACTTTAAAATAAAACGACTCACCAATACTGTCTTTTTCAGTGATTAAATCAATGGTTCTTAATCCTTTTTTTACTAAAACACTATCAAGAATGGTTTTGCCATTTCTAACCACAACTTTAATATCGTACAAATAAGGCTCACCAAGATTATGTGGCCACCAACTTTTTGGATTTTTGATTGTTATTGGTATCTCAGGTTTTTCTGGCTTCTGAAACTGCAATGTATCATTTATATAAACTTCATAGTTTAAAACATCTTTGCTGAAATTACTATCTGCAATTTCAACTATAAGACTTGCGATTGAATCAGTTAAAGTCTTTTGAATGATATTGATATTTTCAATTTTATAATCATTCCAAGCAGTTAATTTAATTGGTCTCCAAATACCACTCGTATTCAATTTTGGTCCCCAATCCCAACCATATTGAAATTGCGCTTTACGTGTAAAAATGCGATTGCCTTCTGGAAGCGTATACTTAAGACTGTTCTTCTCTTTGTCTTCTGAAATGGAAGTGTTTTCAAAAACGATTCGCAATTCATTTTCAGCTTTTAAAATTGATTTTACCTCAACTTGAAATTCTCGAAATGCATTGTTAGTTTTTAATATTAAACTATCATTTAAAAATACAGAAGCATAAGTATCTAAACCTTCAAAACTAAGTTCTATATGTCTTTTTTGAAGTGTTTTTCTATCAACCAAAAATGTGGTTTTGTAGTCCCAATCAGTTTTAGAAATCCATTGTAGTTTTTCTTCGTTATTTCCAATAAATGGATGTTCAATCAATTTATTTTCTAATAAGTCTGAATGTATATTTCCAGGAACTGTTGCCAAGTTCCAAAGCGTGTCTCTAACCTTTTTAAATTCCCAATTATCATGAAGCTCCATTTTTATTGGAACATCATTTTTCGTGCTGCACCCAATTAAGAAAATCATAATTACTAATAGACCACTATACTTCATCTTGAATGGCTTTTAAAATAAATTGAATAGTCACAACATCAGATTCAGTTTGAATGGTATCAAAACGCGTTGGTTTAGTTTTATTCTCCACCGCTTTTGAAGCTGATGTATGAATCTCATTAAATCCTGAGTTTTTAAATAGCTCAACATTTTGCAAATTAATACCACTTCCCGCAAGAATTGTAATTCTATTGTTTGCCTTTTTGTTTAATTTTTTGAGCAATTCCACACCTTTTTCTGCGGAATTTGCTTGACCAGACGTTAAAATTCTATCGACACCTAAATCGATTAATTGTTCTAAAACTTTAAATGGATTTGGAACGCAATCGAACCCACGATGGAACGTAAATGACATTGGTTTTGACAATTCAATCAGTTCTTTAGTTCTTGCTATATCCAAAGTATTATCTGCATTTAAAACACCAGAAACAATTCCATGGCATCCAATTTCTTTAATGAGCTGAATATCATGTTTCATGATGTCAAACTCGACATCAGAATAGTTGAAATTACCAGATCGTGGTCTAATAAGCACAAATGTTTCTATAGACAATTGGTCTTTGACCTGCTTAATTAATCCATAACTGGGTGTTACTCCTCCAACAGACAACTCTTGACATAATTCTATGCGTAAAGCTCCAGCTTCTTGAGCATTTTTTGCAGATTGGTACGAGTTGGCACAGATTTCTAGAAGCATATTAATTTATTATTATTTCATCAATAAATGTCCATGCTTTTTGTCCAGCACCTTGTTTGCCTTCAGGGATTATACCATAGCTTGGGATTTTTAACGTGATTACTCTTCCTTTTACACCTTCAAAATTTACTTGAAAGTTCTCTAATAATTCGTTACTTTTTTCAACAAGATAATCTTTAAAAAGATTGTTATCGATACTTACCTGAACTTTTTCTGGCGCATAAATCCATTGGCCTTGACCATTATGAAATCTAGTTTCAACAGATTCTATTTCTGTTTCTTCGCCGAAATCAATTGTTATTTCTAAATCGTCTCCCCAGAAGCCTAACCACTCTTTATCGCCATTACGTTTATCACTACCAGAAATACCATTTATTAAACCTTGAGCTCCACTTCCTAGATAACTTTTATGAGGATCTACATTTATAGAAATTTGTTTTCCTACTGCTTTATGTAAATTAATGGTTTCTGAAAACACGCTTCCTAATTTTTCTTCAGTATTAAAAACAGCTGCTTTTAGAGTGACACTTTTAGTAATCACAATTGGAGTTGAATATGTTTCAGAATTTATATTAGGTTCAGATTCATCTAATGTGTAGCGCTTTGTCTTCCCCTTGATTAATGATTCTAATCGATATAAAATCTTATCATTTTCAGAAATCAAGTTTCCTTCCACTTCATACAAATGATTCGCATAATTAATATCTAAAATATCTAGTCGTCTATTAAAATTTTCAACTCTCGACACAAAATCGTCATAATTTTTATTCTCTGGATTTGACCAAACCACTTCGCTCATTGCTAAGATTCTTGGAAATGCCATGTACTCCACTTGCGCTTCAGTAGGTATGTATTCTGTCCAAATATTCCCTTGTGCACCTAAAACATATTCTGACTCTTCTTCTGTTAATTCTTCAGGAATAGGATTAAAACTATAGACTTTATCTAATGGTAAAAACCCACCAATAGCAAGTGGCTCACTAGAGTTTGTAGATTGGTAATGATCGAAATAACAATGAGATCCTGGTGTTAAAATAACATTGTGATGTTGCTTTGCTGCTTCTACTGCGCCATGAATACCTCGCCAAGACATTACCGTAGCATTTGGAGCCAACCCACCTTCGAGAATTTCATCCCAACCAATAATTTGTCTGCCTTTACTGTTTAAATACTTTTCAATTCGGGTAATAAAATAGTTTTGTAATTCGTGTTCGTCTTTTAAACCTTCGGTTTTAATTCTATGCTGACAATCATTACAGGTTTTCCATCTTATTTTTGGCGCTTCATCCCCACCAATGTGTATATAATTACTAGGAAATAGTTCTAAAACTTCATCCAAAACATCTTCTAAAAAATTAAATGTTTCATCTTTAGTGCAATAAATATCTTCAAAGACACCCCATTTTGTAGCGACCTCAACCTTCTCATTAGAGCATCCTAATTCCGGATATGCAGCAATGGCGGCTTGACTATGACCTGGCATCTCAATTTCTGGAATTACAGTAACATGTCTTGCTTGAGCATAAGCAATAATATCTTTAATCTCATCTTGTGAATAAAAACCGCCATAACGTTTGCCATCAAATTGCTGTGGTTCATCATTGTAATGACCCACCAACGTTTCATTTCTAAAAGCCCCCACTTCCTGTAGTTTAGGATATTTTTTAATTTCAATTCGCCAACCTTGGTCTTCAGTTAAATGCCAATGAAAGGTATTCATCTTTAACATGGCTAAAGCATCAACATATTTTTTAATGAAGTTAACAGAAAAAAAATGTCTTCCAACATCTAAATGCATGCCTCGATATTTAAACTGAGGAGCATCGTGAATAGTCACACATTTAATGGCAATTTGCTTTTCTTTCAAGCTTTTATTTTCAAACTCTAGAGGTAATAATTGTTTTAAAGATTGTACAGCATAAAAAGCACCTTGATCAGTACTCGCTCTAATTTTAATTTTTTTAGGTTGAACGTCTAACACATAACCTTCTTTGTTATTTAATTCAGAATCTAGAATAAATTCAATGTCATTAGACGTTTTAAGTTGAAAATCGCTTCCATTTTCAATAAATGATTTTAAAAGTTCGGCTGAAACTTTTAATGCTTCTGGATACTTAATTCCAGTAGCGTTATTTAAAACAAATTGACCTTCTTTAATGTCTTGGTTGAGAGGTGTTGGAATAATTTGAGGCGTAATACCTCCTTTAAGTTTTTGAGAACAACTTGAAATTACAAACACTAAAAGGAATAAAGCAACTATTTTTTTGACTAGCATTTTAGTATATTAGGACTTTAAATTTAGTAATCTAATTTTTAATGAAGCTATCACTTACCTCCATTTTTATTCTAATTCTTTTTATAAGTTCCTGTAAAAAAGAAATTAATACAACTCCAGCACAAAAAGACTCCGCATTAATCGCCTATGTTAACCCATTAATTGGTACCGGAGGACATGGCCATACCTATCCTGGAGCGACGATGCCTTTTGGTATGATCCAGCTCTCTCCAGATACACGTTTAGATGGTTGGGATGGTTGTAGTGGTTATCATTATACAGACAGTTATATTTATGGATTTTCTCATACACATCTTAGCGGAACAGGTATTAGTGATTATGGTGACGTACTTTTAATGCCTACCAACACGCATAATTTTAACAATGGTGCTGACGGTCAAAAAGGCTATCGGGCTCACTTTTCTCATGATAATGAAATAGCAGAACCAGGCTATTATAAGGTACATTTAGATTCGACAAATATCAGTGTAGAATTAACGGTTTCTAATCGTAGTGGACTTCATAAATATCAATTTCCTTCATCTGAAAATCAATTTGTAATTTTAGATTTAGTGCATCGTGATAAAGTTTTAGACGCGAAAATTGATAAAATTTCTGATACTGAAATTATTGGTTATCGTCATTCGGAAGCTTGGGCAAAAGACCAACGTTTGTTCTTCGCTATTAAAACATCTCATCCTTTTAATGATATGTTACAATCGCCTCCAAAAACTGGAATACCAGGCGCAAGGCGATCTTCTTTAAAATTTATTAATCCTAATAACGAGCCTCTACTAATTAAAGTCGGAATTTCTGCAGTTGATATTGATGGCGCACGCAAAAACCTTGAAGGAGAAATCAATAATAAAGATTTTAAAACTGTAAAAAAAGAAGCCCAAAAATATTGGGAATCACAACTTGAAAAAATTGTTATTGAAAGTGATGACCTAGATAAAAAAACTAATTTTTATTCGGCATTATATCATACCATGTTAGCGCCTCAACGCTATCAAGATATTGATGGTCGCTATAGAGGTATGGACTTAGAAATTCATAATGCTGATTTTGACTATTACTCTGTTTTTTCACTTTGGGATACTTATAGAGCTGCACATCCACTGTATACCATAATCGAACAAGAACGAACCAATGATTTTATCAATACATTTCTCGCGAAGTATGATGAAGGCGGCATTATGCCAATGTGGGATTTAGCTGGTAATTATACAGATTGTATGATTGGTTATCACTCAGTGCCAGTTGTAGCTGATGCTTATTTAAAAGGAATTAGAGGTTATGATACTGAAAAAGCTTTTGAAGCGATGAAACATTCGGCTACAAGAGACAAATTTGGACTAGAAGCTTATAAAAAATATGGTTTTATTCCTGTAGATGAAGAAAGCGAATCAGTTTCTAAAACTTTAGAATATGCCTACGATGATTGGACCATTGCGCAGATGGCAAAAGAAATGGGTAAAACAGATGATTACCAAACTTACATTAAACGTGCACAGAACTATAAAAATGTCTTTGATCCAGAAACTCAATTTATGCGTGGACGTTTTAGAAACACATGGTTTGCGCCTTTTGATCCCTATGAGGTGAATTTTAATTACACCGAAGCCAATTCTTGGCAATACAGCTTTTATGTACCTCAAGACGTTTCAGGATTTATAGAGTTACTTGGAGGAAAAGATAAATTAGAAGCTCAGCTCGACGAATTATTTAATGCAAAAACACAAACTTCTGGTCGTGACCAATCTGATATCACTGGTTTAATTGGGCAATATGCTCATGGTAATGAACCAAGTCACCATATGGCTTATCTTTATAATTTTGTAAATAAACCTCACAAAACGCAAGAGAAAGTGCATCAAATTTTAACAGAACTCTACAACAACGATCCTGACGGTGTATCTGGAAATGAAGATTGCGGACAAATGAGTGCTTGGTATGTATTGAGTTCAATGGGATTCTACTCGGTAACACCAGGAAGTAATACATACATCATAGGCACACCTCTTTTTGATAAAGCTTCAATTAATCTTGAAAACGGAAAGCAATTCAATATTACCGCAAATAACCTTAGTGATTCTAATATTTATATTGAAAATATAAAATTGAATGGAAAGAATTTAGATGTCACATACCTTAAGCATGAAGATATAATTTCTGGTGGTACATTAGAATTTACGATGACAGATGATCCTGCTACCTGGGGAAGTAAAGTTGGTAATGAACCTATAACAGAAATTACCGAACACATTATCTTAGCTTCACCGTATATCGAAAAAGGTGATATTACATTTAGAGGTTCAACCGAAATTGTTCTAAACACCTCTGAGGGTAATGCAACAATTTACTTCGCTTTAAATAATGATAATTTTAAGGTTTACGAAAAACCATTTACAATAAATGATGACACACAAGTAAAGTTATATTCAAAAAAAGAAAATTTAAAAAGCCCTGTATTAACTACACCTTTCTTTAGGATTGATCCAAACCTTAGTATTACTCTTGAAAGCGAGTTCGCTAATCAATATTCTGCTGGCGGCAATGACGCACTAATAGATGGTATTAGAAGTACTAAAAATTATAGAACTGGTAGCTGGCAAGGTTATAATGACACTGATGTTATTGCCATAGTCGATTTAGGCTCTCAAAAAACCATTTCTTCAGTAAAGGTTAACTTTTTACAAGATCAAGGTGCTTGGATTTTTTACCCAACAGAAGTACAATGTTTTGTTTCAAAAGATAATAAGAACTTTAAAGCTTTACCTGCACAAAAGATTGATGCTTCAAAAAGAAATAGTGATCTAGAAATTAAAACAATTGAGTTTGAAATTGCTAAGAACAACTATAAATATGTAAAGATTATAGCTAAGAAACTTGGAAAAGTTCCTGAATGGCATAAAGGTTATCCTTATGATGGTAGAGGATGGGTTTTTGTAGATGAAATTTCAATTAAATAAAACTAACCAATACTAATATGAATCAACAAAAATCGTATCGTTCTTCCTTTATTTTACTGACAATTTTATTTTTCCTTTGGGGATTTATTACCGTTTTAGTAGACTCTTTAGTTCCTAGATTACGAGAGTTATTTACACTTACTTATGCGCAAGCCATCTTAGTACAATTTGCTTTTTTTGGAGCTTATTTTATCTTATCTATTCCTGCGAGTTATATTTTATCAAAAATTGGCTATAAAAAAGGTATCATACTTGGTTTACTAACTATGGCTTTTGGTTGTTTACTTTTTTATCCAGCTGCTTCATATCGTGTTTTTGGATTGTTTCTAGTAGCTTATTTTATTTTAGCTGGAGGTATAACCATTTTACAAGTAGCAGCAAATCCTTATGTTGCTGTTTTAGGAAGTGAAGATGGCGCTTCTAGTCGTTTAAATTTATCTCAAGCATTTAACTCACTAGGAACAGCCATTGCTCCAGCAGTTGGAGCTCTATTTATTTTAAGTGACGCTATTAAAACGAAAGGCGAAATAGCTTCTCTTTCAGAAACTGCTAAAGAAACGTATTTGGCCTCGGAAGCTTCAGCGGTTCAAAAACCATTTTTAGGACTCGCAGTTTTTATTATTGCTATTGCAGTAATTTTCTTGTTTGCAAAGCTCCCAAAATTGATAAGCGAAGAAGCAACAGGAACATACTCTGATGCATTCAAACAAAGAAACTTAATGCTAGGTGTGCTTGGTATTTTCCTTTACGTTGGGGCCGAAGTATCTATTGGAAGCTTTCTAGTAAACTATTTTCAAGATATGAATATGGTACCATTGATACAAGAAAGCAACACCTTAATGAGCATAGCAGACACTGTAGCAAACTTATTTTTTAAATCTTTAGATGGTGCAGATGATAAAGCCTTGCTTGGTATTTTTGTTATTTTCTATTGGTCTGGTGCTATGATTGGTCGTTTTATAGGTTCGTATCTCACGAAAATAATGAACCCAGGAGAAGTATTAAGCATCTTTGCTTCTATCGCCATTTTATTAATCCTAATTTCAATAAGTACAACAGGATTAATATCTATGTGGAGTATTCTTGCTGTTGGTTTATTTAATTCAATTATGTTCCCAACCATATTTACTTTAGCTATTGATGGTATTGGCGAATTAAAACCCAAAGGTTCTGGACTTTTATGTATGGCTATAGTTGGTGGTGCCATTATTCCGCTTATTTGCGGAAATTTAATCGATTCAATAGGCTTTAAATTTGCATTTCTATTCGTTACTATATGTTATGGCTATATATTCTATTACGGATTTAAGAATTCTAGGAAACAATCAATATCATGAAACGCAGAAATTTCATCAAAAACGCATCTTTAACTGGAGCTGGTATCGCAGTGGGAACAGCATTAGTTAGTTGTGCTGAAAACACTTCAAAAGAAAAAAAAGCCATTGCAAATTCAACGATTAAAGCAACATTACCCTTAGTCATTGCAACATGGCATGTAATAAATGCTACGGCTAAAGCTATGGAAATATTACAAGCAGGAGGCAATGCTCTAGATGCTGTTGAACAAGGGTGCATGGTTGAAGAAGCAAACGAAAAAGGACAGTCTGTAGGTAAAGGCGGTTTACCTGATCGTGATGGTAATGTAACTCTCGATGCTTGTATCATGGATGAACATGGTAATTGTGGTTCTGTTGTTTATTTACAAAATATAACACATGCGGTTTCTGTAGCAAGAAAAGTAATGGAAGATACTCCGCACGTAATGCTTGCTGGTGAAGGCGCTAAGCAATTTGCAGTTTCTAAAGGTTTTAAACTTGAAGACTTATTAACTGAGGCTTCTACAGAAGCATGGGAGAAATGGAAAGTTGAAGCTAAATATAAACCTATAATAAATATAGAAAATCACGATACCATAGGTATGCTCGCTATTGACAAAAATGGAGATATCTCCGGAGCATGTACTACAAGTGGTTTAGCATATAAAATGGGTGGTCGAGTTGGAGATTCACCAATTATTGGGTCTGGATTGTTTGTTGATAATGAGATTGGTGGTGCTGTTGCTACAGGTTTAGGTGAAGAAGTGGTGAAAACAGTTGGAAGTTTTTTAGTAGTTGAATTAATGCGACAGGGAAAAACACCGCAAGAAGCTTGTGAAGAAGCTATTAGCAGAATTGTTAACAAACCTAACAGTGATTATAAAAACTTTCAAGTAGGCTATATAGCCGTAAACAAAAAAGGCGAAACAGGAAGTTACTCGATACATCAATGGTTTAGTATGACTAAATTCCAAGACAGCGTTAATGAACAGATCCAATCTGATTACTTTAATAAAAGTTAGATTATAACGCTGATAATTGTATCCATAGATGAAATGTATCTAAATAAGACTTCAGAACTGCATACCATTTCTAGCACCGAACATTTCGTCGATGATTTTTTTATAAACTTTTTAAGCCTCTTTTTATGTTAATCGGCGAAAGTTAACTCACCCCTAGCTTCTTGTTCTTTTAATTTCTGAACCAAATCTAAAGCGTCTGGAATAACATCACTGCAAAGCACAATAAGAGACCCTTTTACTGCATTTTTAACGGCATGAGTAATGGCTTCTTTCTCAGAAGGGATGATGGTTGTTTTCTTATTTGGATCTTTCATCATAATGCCATCATTCAGCATTTTAATAAGCTCTTGCTCTGTTTTTCCACGCAAACGTTTATCCTGTCGTATAATAATTTCATCAAACATTTCTGCTGCGATGCTACCCATTTCGTTATTATCTTCAACGCGCCTATCACCAATACCGGCAATAATTCCAACCTTAACAGTTGCGTCTAGTTCTTCTACAAATTTTTGAAGCGCTCTCATACCTGCTGGATTGTGTGCGTAATCTAACAGAATAGTAAAGTTATTAAATTCAAATAAATTCAAACGGCCAGGCGTTTGAGCTGCAGAAGGAATAAATGTTTCTAAAGCTGCTTTCATATCTTCAATACTAATACCTTGTACATGAGCCGCTAATACTGCTCCTAGAACGTTTTGAATCATGAATTTGGCCTTTCCACCATAAGTTAATGGGATGTTCTCAGCTTTCATCAATCTCATTTTCCATTCACCTCTGCATATAGTTACATAACCATTTTCATAAACCGCAGTAATACCATTTAAGCGCTGCAATGCTTTTATTCTTGCATTGTTTTCATCCATTGAGAATAAGGCAACATTACATTCTAGATTACGACGCATATCGTAAACTAAGTCGTCATCTGCATTTAAAATAGCATAGCCATCGGGCAATACCGTTTCTGGCACAACAGCTTTTACTTTAGCCAACTGCTCAATAGTATGTATTCCTTTTAATCCTAAATGATCTGCTGCTACGTTAGTTACCACAGCCACATCACATTTTTTAAATCCTAATCCTGCGCGCAATAAACCACCTCTAGCACATTCTAAAACCGCAAAATTCACCGTTGGATCTTTAAGCACAAACTCTGTACTTGCGGGTCCTGTGCAATCACCAGTCATAAGGAGTCTGTTTTGAATGTAAACACCATCACTAGTTGTGTAACCAACACGATACCCTTTCATTTTTGCGATATGTGCAATTAAACGGGTTGTTGTTGTTTTTCCGTTAGTTCCAGATATTGCAATAATAGGAATCCGTCCTGTATCGCCTTTTTGAGGAAATAATTTATCAATTACTGGAGCTGCTACATTACGAGGTAATCCAGTTGTTGGTGCCAAGTGCATTCTAAATCCTGGTCCTGCGTTCACCTCTAGTACGGCGCCTCCAGTTTCAGATATTGGTTTAGAAATATCTGTAGTCATAATATCGATACCGCAAATATCTAAATCAATTATTTTAGAAATACGTTCTGCCATACTCACATTTGCAGGGTGAATAATATCTGTAATATCCTCAGCAGTTCCACCTGTACTTAAGTTTGCTGTGTCTTTTAGGATAAGTTTTTCTCCTTCAGTGATAACAGAATCCAAAGTATAACCTGCATCTTTTATAATGGTTAGTGTTAACTCATTTGTGGTGATTTTTGTTAATACATTTTCATGTCCAAAACCACGACGAGGATCGCTATTCACTAAATCTATAAGTTCTTGAACTGTTGACTTACCGTCGCCTATAACATGGGCTGGAGTTCTAATAGCTCCTGCAACTAACACATTATTAATAACGAGTAACCTATAATCATCTCCAGTAATAAATTTTTCGACAATAATTGCGCCACTTCGTGAACTGTCTTTTGCATGCTGAAAGGCAACTAAGGCATCATCATAATTCATAATATCTACTGTAATACCTCGACCATGATTTCCATCAACGGGTTTAATAACCAAAGGATAGCCAACATAACGACACGCCTCTTTTAAACTACGCTCACGACGGATAATCTCGCCTTTTGGTACTTCAACTTCAGCCTGTTCCAATAAATATTTAGTATCCTCTTTATCACAAGCTATCTCAACACCAATACTACTCGTTTCGCTAGTTACTGTTGCTTGAATACGCTTTTGATTGGCACCATAGCCCAATTGACATAGCGAATATTTATTTAACCTTATCCAAGGAATACCTCTACTTACGGCCTCTTCCACTATAGAGCCTGTACTCGGACCTAAGCGATCTGCTTCACGTAATTCTCGCATTTCTTGAATATCTTCAGTCAAATCATATGTTTCTCCGGCAATTAAAGCCTCACATATTTTCACCGCAACTTTTGCTGCATAACGCCCTACAGATTCTTCCATATAAGAAAAAACCACATTGTAAACACCTTCTTCTCCATAACCTCTAGTTCTACCAAAACCAGTATCCATACCAGCTAAGGTTTGAATTTCAAGTGCAATATGTTCTATAATATGCCCCATCCAAGTACCTTCATCAACACGCATAAAAAACCCGCCTTCACATCCTTCAGAACAGCGATGTGAATACATGGAAGGAAACATGGTCTTTAAACGCTCTGAAAATCCTTCAATTTTATTTGAAGGTAAAGCTTCCATCTCTTCAAGATCAAGAACCATTACAATTAATTTATGTCTTCTAATCGACCAATAATTTGGTCCTCTCATGGCATTTATCTCGCGTATTTTCATGGAATTTTCTTTTGATTTAATATTTGTGAAAGAATATAAATATAGTATTTTTCAATACAAAAATTAGTTTATTTTTGCCTAATATTTAAACTAGAGCGATAGATTTTATGCAGAAGATTAAAGGAATCCTTATTCCGATAGGAGGAAATGAAGATAAAGGTACTGAAGACAGTGAATTATATACTCTTGAATTTATTGACGACGGTATATTATTTCATGTCGTGAAGGAAGCTGGAGGCATCAATGCAAAAATAGTGGTGATTCCTACTGCATCAAGTATTCCAATAGAAGTTGGTGAAAATTACTTGAGTGCCTTTGCAAAATTAAGTTGTACCAATGTACATGTTTTAGATATTAGAAGCAAAGAAGATTCTGAGAAAAAGAGTTCTATAGATTTAATAAAATCTGCAAATTGCATCATGTTTTCTGGAGGAAATCAATCAAAGATAACACAGCATATTGGCACAACTACCATTCATGATATAATGCTTGATCGTTATAAAAACGAAGCAGGATTTGTAATTGCTGGAACAAGTGCTGGCGCTATGGCCATGACCAATGAAATGATTGCTGGCGGTAGCCCAAAAGAGGCTTTTATAAAAGGTGCCGTCGCTATGTATACTGGCTTAGGTTTAATTCCAGAATTAATTATCGACACCCATTTTATTAGACGTGGCCGATTTGGAAGACAAAGTGAGGCGGTCGCTAAATTTCCTAAACTTATCGGTATTGGTCTTGCTGAAGACACCGGAATGATCATAAAAAATGGCAATGATTGCACCGTAATAGGATCAGGAATGGCTATTGTTTTTGATGGGAGTAAACTTACTCATAATAATGAAAAATTATTAGAAGAGGGCACACCAATGACTATTGCCAACATGACGGTTCACGTACTTTCTAATAGCGATCAATACGATATAAAAAACAGAAAGGTCACTGTACTGCCAATTGAAGCTCCTTTTATTTAAAATCCCTTCGTCAGCAGCAATCTTATAAATTTTTGGGCGTTACCTAAAGGTCGGGCTATCCACTATATCTTTCTGCGAAGCAGTCCCGAACTTGCTTCGGGATCTCATTAGTAATACATCTCTAGTTTTAAATAAATAGACTTAATATTGGAAGCTTCACACAAAGGATGTCGTTTCTATCCCTAACGCATAATCTAGAAGCAGTTCATATGCATCGTTCAGAATCAAGAGATCCCTTTTTTCAAAGGGATTTTATTTATAAATAGAAATTTCGGCTTCCCCTTTGAACGTTTTACTCGCGCGATACATTCCTTCAGTATTAAAAGGCATGGCAATATTTCCTTCAATATCTACAGCTATTAAGCCGCCATCTCCGTTTATTTCGAGAATGCGTTTATTAATAACTTCGTTTGAAGCCTCTTGAAGAGATAACCCTTTGTGTTCCATTAGGCAAGCTACATCATAAGCGACTACACCACGAATAAAAAATTCCCCGCTTCCCGTGCAACTAATAGCGCATGTTTTATTATTCGCATAATTACCAGCGCCAATCATTGGACTATCTCCTACACGTCCCCATTTCTTATTGGTCATTCCTCCTGTTGATGTCGCCGCTGCAATATTGCCTTCTTGGTCGCATGCCACTGCACCTACAGTTCCAAATTTTGAATCTTTTTTAGTAGCATGGTCTAACTGAAAACTATCTGTATCCTTTATTTCTAACCATTGCTTATGGCGAAATTCATTATAAAAATATTGGGCATCTTCAATTTTATAATTTAATTGTTTTGCAAATTGCATGGCGCCTTCTCCAGCTAAAAATACGTGCTCGCTTTTTTCCATCACATCTCTAGCTAAACCCACAGGGTTTTTAATTCCTGAAATTAAACTCACAGCACCGGCATTTAAAGTTTTACCATCCATTATAGAAGCGTCCATTTCATGTGTTTCGTTTGCAGTAAACACACTCCCTTTCCCTGCGTTAAAAAGAGGAGAATCTTCCAAGAGCTTTACAGCTTCTTCAACCGCATCAATAGCTGTACCTCCTTTATCCAAAACAGCATAGCCTTTTTCTAAAGCAATTTTTAATGCCTCTTTATATCGAGATTCTAACTCTGGCGTCATCATACCTTTTACCAAAGTTCCTGCGCCACCATGTATGGCAATTGAGAATGTATTCATTTATATAAAATTAACTTCGGAAAATTACAAATTGCATTTCAATGCCACAATTAAGTTTCGTAGTTTTATAGTCTTCAACAAAACAAAAATATGTCCGACAACAAACGTGTCTTTTTAGTTGATGCTTTCGCATTAATTTTTCGTGGCTACTATGCCTTTATAAAAAACCCAAGAATTAATTCAAAAGGCCTTGATACCTCAGCTATTATGGGGTTTATGAATTCGCTTTTAGATGTTATAAAACGTGAACGTCCAGACCATCTAGCCGTTTGTTTTGATAAAGGCGGAAGTGCCGACCGTGTGGAAATGTTTGAGGCATACAAAGCCAACAGAGACGAAACACCCGAGGCTATAAAAATTGCAGTTCCTATTATTCAAGAAATTTTGAAGGCTATGCATATCCCCATAATGGTTAAGGCTGGTTTTGAGGCAGATGATGTGATTGGAACGCTTGCAAAACAAGCCGAAAAAGAAGGTTACCAAACCTTTATGGTAACACCAGATAAAGATTTTGCACAATTGGTTTCTGAAAATATATTTATGTATCGCCCTATGTTTGGCGGTGGTTACGAAACTTGGGGCATTCCTGAAGTTCAGAAAAAGTTTGAAGTTACAGACCCATTACAAGTCATTGATTTTTTAGGGATGATGGGTGATGCTAGTGATAATATCCCCGGGCTACCTGGTGTTGGCGAAAAAACAGCAAAAAAGTTTTTAGCAGCTTATGGCAGTATGGAAAATCTTTTAGCCAATACACACGAGCTAAAAGGCAAAATGAAAGAAAAGATTGAAGCCAATGGCGAATTAGGTCTACTTTCAAAAAAGCTAGCAACTATCATGCTCGATGTTCCTGTGACTTTTAATGCGAAAGATTTTGAATTAGACCACCCGGACATTCCGAAAGTTACCGAAATATTTCAAGAGTTAGAGTTTAGAAGAATGATTGATAATTTCACCAAAACATTTGCTGTTCAAGCTGAAACTAGTCCATCTGAAACTCCTAAAAAAGCAACGGAAACTAAAACAGCACCTAAAGAACAAGCTTCGGCGGGTGCAGGACAATTTTCATTATTTGGAGGAGATCCTTCTAGTGCACCTCAAACAGAAACGGTTTCAGAGTTTACTCGAAAAACTTCTGAAACAACTTCACATTTCTACCAAAGTGTAGCACCTGGAATGGCAACCAAGCTTTTTATTAAAAACTTAATGAATCAAACGGCTGTATGTTTTGATACTGAAACTACAGGTTTAAATCCTTTAACGGCAGAACTCGTAGGTATAGCTTTTTCTTGGGAAATTGGTAAAGGGTTTTACATGCCATTTCCAGAAAATAAAGATGAAGCTCAAGAACTCACTGAGCAATTACGTCCGTTTTTTGAAAGCGAAACCATTGAAAAAATTGGTCAGAATTTAAAATACGACATTAAAGTTTTAGCAAAATATAATGTAGACGTTAAAGGCAAGTTATTTGATACCATGTTAGCGCATTATTTAATTAATCCTGATATGCGCCATAATATGGAGGTTTTGGCCGAAACCTATTTGAATTATACACCCATTTCTATAATAGAATTGATTGGTAAAAAAGGAAAGAATCAATTATCGATGCGCGATGTTCCTTTAGAAAAACAAACCGAATATGCTGCTGAAGATACCGATATCACCTTACAACTAAAAGAACATTTTCAAAACGAATTAGGCGAAGCCAACACTCAAAAATTATTTAATGATATTGAAATTCCGTTGCTCCGGGTTTTAGCGGCTATGGAATTAGAAGGCATCAATTTAGATGTAAATTTCTTAAATTCTTTATCGGAAGACCTTAATAGTGATATTTCAAAACTTGAAAAAAGTATTTATGAAGTCGCTGGCGAGGAATTTAATATTGCCTCCCCAAAACAGCTTGGTATTGTTTTATTCGAAAAGCTAAAGCTGGTTGATAAACCTAAAAAAACCAAAACAGGACAATACGCTACAGGTGAAGATATTTTAAGCTATTTAGCCAAAGACCATGCCATTATTCAAAACATATTGGAATATAGAGGTCTTGCAAAACTAAAAAGCACCTATGTAGATGCTTTACCAACGCAGGTAGAAGAAACTACAGGTCGCGTGCATACCGACTATATGCAAACCGTTGCTGCCACTGGACGTTTGAGTAGCAATAATCCGAATCTTCAAAACATACCTATTCGTACGGAACGCGGGCGACAAGTACGTAAAGCTTTTGTTCCGAGAAATGAAGATTACATTTTATTAGCTGCCGATTATTCTCAAATAGAACTCCGCATTATCGCCGCTTTAAGTAAGGAGGAAACGATGATTGAAGCCTTTAAAAACGGCGAGGATATTCACGCGTCTACCGCTTCAAAAGTATTTAATGTGCCCTTAGAAGAGGTAACGCGAGAACAACGTGGCAATGCAAAAACCGTAAACTTTGGAATTATTTATGGGGTTTCTGCCTTTGGATTAAGCAACCAAACGGATTTATCTCGTGGCGAAGCCAAAGAACTTATTGACACCTATTATGAAACCTATCCAAAATTACGAGCTTATATGAGCGAGCAGGTAGATTTTGCTCGCGATAATGGGTATGTGCAAACCGTTTTAGGGCGTCGTAGATATTTAAAAGATATAAATTCTAGAAATGCCATTGTTCGTGGAGCTGCAGAACGTAACGCCGTTAATGCACCTATTCAAGGAAGTGCTGCCGATATTATTAAAATTGCCATGATTAATATTTATAACAAATTGGAAGCTGGCAATTATAAAACCAAAATGCTATTACAAGTGCATGATGAATTGGTTTTTGATGTGTATAGACCTGAATTAGAAACCATAAAAACTTTGGTAAAAACCGAAATGGAAAGCGCTTTCAAAATGGATGTACCATTGGATGTTGAAGTTGATACTGGTTTGAATTGGCTGGAAGCACATTAAAATATGACACTTCAGAATACTTTAAATAATTGGTTAGATTTTGAAATCAAGACATTAAAAAAGCTGAATGGTTACGACAATGTCAATTACCTTTTAACAAGTGATTCGAAAAAATACATTTTTAAAACATATACTTTTACTGCCGATATGCTGGCTTTGGTTACTGCCGAAAATGACGTTTTAATTCAGCTAAATAATAGCCATCAATTCCCTAAACCCATCGCCTTTTCAGATGATAATTTTATTAAAGTTGCACTAATAGATGGAAAGGAAACCATCTGCAGGCTTTTAACTTTTCTGGATGGTGATTTCTTAGCTGAAACTGAACACAGCGAAAAGCTAATGCAGTCCCTTGGTTCATTTTTAGGACATTTAGATGTCCAGCTCTTAAAGCTGAATAATCCTGTTTTTAAAGCAAGACAATGGGAATGGGATTTACAATATTTAGAACACAACAGAAAATATATCGATTGTATTGAAAATTATAATGATAGAAATTTAGTCTTGTATTTCTTTCAACAATACCAGCATCATGTCCAGCCAATTGCTGCTACTTTGCGACGATCTATTATTCACAATGATGCGAATGAATGGAATATATTAGTTAGTAATAACTCAATATCGGGTTTCATAGATTTTGGCGATTTGGCACATTCGTTTTTAATAAATGAGTTAGCAATTGCTCTAACTTATGCTACTTATGACAAAGAAGACCCTCTAAAATGGATGCTTCCTATCCTATCTGCTTATCATGATGTTGTTCCGCTAGAAGCCAAAGAAGTGGATACTCTCTATTATCTAATTGCAGGCCGATTGTGCACAAGCGTATGTAATTCAGCGAATGCCAAAAAAAAAGACCCAAATAACACCTATGCTACTGGTAGTGAAAAAAATGCATGGAGTATGTTATATAAATGGATTGCTACCAATCCTATTAAAGCTAAAAATGAATTTTACAAAGCGGTTGGTTTTAAAATTAAACCTGTAGACACCATAGATGAAGTATTACAGAAGCGCAAGCAACACTTTAGCGCTAATTTATCTGTAAGTTACGATATCCCTATTTACATGAAAGGTTCAGCTTTTCAAAATATGTACGATGCCTACGGAAACACTTTTTTAGATGCCTATAACAACATTCCTCATGTTGGACATTCTAATCCTAATGTTGTCGCTGCCGGTGTAAAACAAATGATGCAACTAAATACCAATACGCGTTATCTATTTGATGAACTTCACGAGTATGCAGAGAAACTCTTAGCCAAATTTCCGCCAGCTTTAAACAAAGTGTTCTTTGTTAATTCTGGAAGTGCAGCAAGCGATTTAGCACTGCGTTTAGCTCAAGCGCACACAAATCATGAACAAATTATGGTGATGGAACATGGTTATCATGGCAACACACAACTTTCAATAGATATTAGCGATTATAAGTTTAATAACAAAAAAGGACAAGGACAAAAAAGCCATATTATTAAAACACCAATTCCAGATACCTATAGAGGACAATACAAGAATAATGACGGCACAGCAGGACAACAGTATGCCGAAGATGCTATTAAAATTATAGAAAACAGTGCTAAACCCATCGCTGCTTTTATAACCGAACCAGTTGTAGGCTGTGGCGGCCAAGTACCTTTAGCAAAAGGTTATTTAAAACACATGTATCTAGCCATTAGAAAACAAGGTGGCATTTGTATTAGCGACGAAGTACAAACTGGTTTTGGACGATTGGGTAACGTTTTTTGGGGATTCGAAGCTCAAGAAGTTGTGCCGGATATAGTAATAGTAGGTAAGCCCATGGCAAACGGTCATCCTACGGGTGCTGTAGTTTGCACAACAGCAATTGCGGATAGTTTTAGTAAAGGCGTTGAGTTTTTTAGTTCGTTTGGTGGTAATCCTGTATCGTGTGCCATTGCGAACGCAGTATTAGAAGAGATAGAAACTGGACAGTTACAACAAAACGCTAAGGACGTTGGCGCATATTATTTATCATTATTTAAAGCCTTGCAAAAAAAATACAATTGTATTGGAGATGTTAGAGGTTCTGGTTTATTTATTGGTGTCGAAATTGTAAAAGATAATAGTATCCAACAAGATTATCAGTTAGCAAAACACATTAAAAATGAACTACGAAACAAACACATTTTAGTAAGTACAGATGGTCCTTTTGATAGCGTTATAAAAACAAAACCACCATTGTGTTTTACAAAGGAGAATGCTAAAACTGTCGTTGATGCTATAGATATTGTTTTAGAGGAGTATTATTCTGGATTGGGTTGATTTTTATTTAAAAAACTACGCATTAACCAACACCCAAAGCTCAACCTCTTCTGAAGCACGCCAATCTTGCTCGCGTATTGTTTTATTTGAAGCTGCTTTTACTTTTCTTTTTAAACAAGTATCCAATTTAAAACGTCCGCCTTTGGCCAATTCAGTCTCTATAGGATGCTCTTTTGTTACATCAGTTATTTGAGCTAAATTTGAGAATAAAACAACCAGTTTCCCTTCGGGCAACAGTCTTTTTTTAGCTTCAGCAAAAAATTCTGGAAATAGGTCTTCATTGTAGTAAATAGCTTCGTCGTTTTTATCCAGTTCTTGAGATGCTGGCAACCAAGGCGGATTAAAAACAATCAATTCGGTCTGCTTGTCCCATTTTCCAAAAAGAGCGGCAAAATCAAGTTCTATTTTACGAGACATTTTTGTATCTCCCATAGACTCTGTTAGTCCAACAATAGCATTTGGATTGGTGTCTGTCCCATAAACCTTCTGAAAACCCTGCTTCACCATTTGAAAAGCCAATACGCCACTTCCAATTCCAACATCTATAGCTGATTTTTTAGGGCCGTCATAGCGTTTTAACCAATTATCAAAAAGTATTAAATGATCAAACCGCGTTGGAAAATATACACCATAATACGGATGAATTTTATTACGCAATACAGGAAGTAAAATACCATTTTGGTACCATTGCCACGAGCTATTTAGTCCTTGAACTTTAGAAAAAGGCAATAGGAAATTGCTGGTTTCTGGATATAGTTTTTCCAACCAACCAATAGCTGGCGCTTTTTTAACAGCTAATTTATGGTCCGAAATTTTTATGTAAATAAGATTTGATAGCTTTCGATATGCCGCGCGATATGCCCGCTGCTCTTGGAACGTCTTGTTCGGTAAGGTTTTTTTAAGATGATTATGTAACTCATTATGCAGCGCCAAACCGTTACTATAAAATTCTGTTATGAGTATAGGTTTACCAGATTCTAAACCTTTAATAGCACGATGAACATTTATAGATCTATTAAATTGTGGTAATGGTTGTTTAGGCAAAAAAGGCTCTGGTTTGTTTATAGCTATATCTGTAATCATCTTCTGGTTTTGAATTGAATTGAAAATAAAGGTCTTTTGATTATAAAATCGTACTGAAATTTGAACTCCTAAAACAAAAACTATCGCCGTTTCTTTTTGCTCTTAAACTTAGCCTTATTCTTCCTTTGATTAAAAGGGATAGCGTCATCAAACGTGTTTTTTGCGTCTCCAATTGGTTTATTTTTACGCCACTTTTCAGTTTTTTCAGGAAGCAATACTTTTAATAAATCTTGACGTCCTAATTTGTTTAAAGTCTTTTTAATCCAGTCTTTATTTTCGTCTTTATACCAAAAGAAAAAACGATGTTGCTCATCTTTCTCTTTACGAGTTATAGGTGTATTTACTTTTTTAAGCGTGTAAGGATGGTAACCACTATAATAAATTACCGTAGCCACCGTCATAGGTGTTGGTGTAAAGCCTTGAACTTGCTCTAACTGGAAACCCATATCTTTAGTTTCGGCAGCAAGATTAGCCATATCTTCAACTTCGCAAGCTGGGTGGTTCGAAATAAAATAAGGTATCAATTGCAACTTCAGTCCCTTCGCTATATTAATCTTATCAAAACGCTCTTTAAACTTATGGAAATAACTAAACGATGGTTTACGCATCAATTTTAAAACGGGGTCACTAGTATGCTCTGGAGCTACTTTAAGTCGTCCAGAAACATGCTTCGTCATCACTTCTTCGGTGTAATTGTCAAGCTCTTTTGGATCTGCATTTTTATTAAATTCAGGTACCAACATATCGTGACGAATACCACTTCCAATAAATGATTTTTTTACTTTCGGGTGACTATCAACCGCTTGGTATAATTCGGTTAACGGCTTATGCGATGTATCTAAATTGCTACAAATAACTGGCGAAATACACGAAGGCGCTACACACTTATCACATATAGACTGCACCTTACCTTTCATCTTGTACATATTTGCACTCGGTCCGCCAATATCAGATAAATACCCTTTAAAATCTGGCATATTTGCCACGGTATCCACTTCTCTTAATACAGATTCCTGACTACGAGACGCAATAAACTTGCCTTGGTGTGCAGAAATCGTACAGAAACTACAACCACCAAAACACCCACGATGTATATTAATAGAAAACTTAATCATTTCATAAGCCGGAATAGGTCCACGCTTATTATATTTTGGGTGAGGCATTCTCGTGTATGGCAACTCAAAAGACGCATCAATTTCAGCTTCCGTCATCGTAGAACAAGGCGGATTAATCATCAACGTTTTATCGCCAACTTTCTGAAAAATACGTCTTGCCGCTAACTTATTAGATTCTTGTTCTATAACCTTAAAGTTAGACGCATATTTTTTCTTATCCGTTAAACAAACTTCATGCGATGCTATTTCAACATCTTCCCAATTACTATTTTTTGGGATTTTTGCACCAGCATCCAATAAAACAGCCGTTTGTTTAATCGTCGTAATACTAGAAAAAGGCACCCCTTTTTGCATTAAACGCACCACTTCGCGCAAGGGTTGTTCGCCCATACCATAAACTAACATATCTGCTTTTGATGTTTCTAAAATAGAAGGCATCAGCTTATCACTCCAATAATCGTAATGCGTTACACGACGCAATGACGCCTCAATACCACCAATTAAAATAGGTGTATCTGGCCATTTATCTTTTAAAATATTCGAGTAAACCGTAGTGGCGTAATCTGGTCTAAAACCAATATCACCATTAGGTGTATAGGCATCCTTATCTCTTCGCTTTTTATTCGCATTATAATTGCTGAGCATCGGGTCCATACAACCACCAGTAACACCAAAAAACAATTTTGGCTTACCCATTTTTACAAAATCCTGAAGATTGTCTTTAACATTAGGTTGTGGTACAATGGCAACACGTAAACCATAACTTTCTAAAATTCGCCCAATAACTGCAGGTCCAAACGATGGATGATCCACGTAGGCATCACCACTAAATAAAATAACGTCCAGTTCATCCCAACCGCGTATTTTCACCTCTTTGTTTGTGGTAGGTAACCAATCTGAAAGTTGTAATTCTTGCATAGCGCTGCAAAAATAGACAAAAATTGCCTCTTATGCAGTTATAATAAGTTTAGTGAAAAGAGTAGCTTTTTATTTTGGGCGTTCCCCAAGGGTCGGGCTTTACCTTTCAAGTCCTCGCTCGTACCTCGTTGTGGGCTTTTCACTGCAATCCCTAACGCGGATGCAATAGTTAATTATGAGTTTTTTAATTAAACTACATAGCCATATAACATACTATGCACATCATTTTAAAGGGTCTTGCAAACTTAATTTTAACGTGTTATTTCGCAAACAACTTCTCTAGGCCCTCTAACTTTTATGCTGTGTTTAAATACATAAATCCTGATAGTTTTAAAACTATCAGGATTTATTAAGGTTTTATAATCTTATTAACCTACTATTTTAAAATTATTTTTTTCACGGAAGCATTTCTACCGTCGCTAATTTTCACAAAATACAAACCTGCTTGCAATGCGCTTAAATCCAATGTTTTAGTATTAGATGAGCCATCTAATTTAGCTGTAAATACTTTATGACCTAGTACATCAAAAACATTCACCAAATTACCGGTTGTGTTTTTTATGTTAATAATTCCAGTTGTTGGATTTGGATATATATTGAAAGGTACAACTTTAGAATTTTCTGTGCTTTTTGTACTTAATGTTATTCCTGGTTCTCCAATAAGTACATCAATATAAGTAAGATTATTAGTTGAATCCATTATCCCACCAGCACCACCACCAGGGCCGTCCTCAGCGGTTTTACCTTCTTCAGTAGTATCTTCTTCAATAGGTACAACAAGTTGAGTAAACTCATCAAATCTAGCGGTACCTATTCCTTCAGTACCTTCATCAAAACTAAATGTTAATCTGTAGCTTCCTTCTCCTTCATTCTTATTGTCCACGTCCCATGTATATCCAAACATTATTTTACCTTTTACATTAACTTCAGCATTGAAATATCCACTTCCGTCTGAAGCTTCAGAAACAGCCTGATTTAATATTGGTTCATTTATAATGTTAACATCCTCCGGGTTTGCTTCTGTCCATTTTTTTTCAGCAGCTAACCAAGAAAGTCTTGAAGCAGGAATGCTTTCTCTTGTAAAATTTAATTTTTGAATTGTTAATCTGGCATTTGGAGTATAAACAGTAGCTTGAGTTCCTAAACCATAAACTACTTCATCGTCACGTGTTGTTTGTAAACCATGAACCTCATCTATACCCCAACTATCAACATGTCTCATACTAAATTGCGTTACAGAATCTATGTCTTGCACTAAAACCACTTCAGTTCTTACCTTCTTACCGATATCCCAAGGTACAGATTCAAGATTATCGCCCCAATCAACCCAATTAATATATATAGTGTCCCCTGCTGGAACTGCTGCATTATAGGCTTGCCAGGTATTGTCTGCATCTTTTTGTATGTAAGCTTTATATACTTCAGAGACTCCATCACCAGGTTCTGAATTATCTTCACATTTATTTGGGTTATTGTCTGATGGTTTACAACTATATAGTGTTGCTTGTGGGTCAATAGGGTCTTCGCCCCAAACATACCACCATTCACCATTAATTGTATAATCTCCCATAGTACCACGTAATGCTTTAGAACCGCCATCGGCCCAAATTACTGGGAAGGATAAGTTATTTCCTGCGCCTTCAGGTGGTTCGGATACCATTTCAAATGAAACTGTAATTGGTATTCCTATTTCACCAGTCAAATCATCCTCAGCATAAGGTGTCACAGTTAAGTTATAATTTCCTTTTGTAAAGTCCTTTCCAGAATAATCGCCATTTGTGTGACCATAAAGCGTATAAGGCGCAATATTTTCGCTACTTGACGTAGAATGCTCTCCGCTTAGTTCGAATTTAACACTACCAACATCACTTGTTGCTATTGCTTCAACACTAAGATTTGATATAGGAACTTCATTGATATCTATCCACATCCCATCTGTAAGTGAACCAAGAGACACATCATTAACTGCATCAATAAGTTCAAGACCTGTTACTGCTACCCAAGGAAGATAATCACTCATATCTTCTCCAATAAGCACATCTATATAGGTTAAATTATTAGATGGATCCATCACTGGAACGCCGCCACTACCAGGGCCCCCTTCCTCAGTAATTTCAGTAGTTTTTGCTATTTCATGGTCTTCTCCCTCTTCCTCTTCTGCTACTATTATTTGGGTAAATTCATCAAATTTAGCAGTTCCTATTGCTTCATCACCTTCATCAAAACTAAACGTCAATCTGTAGTAACCTTCTCCTTGATTCTTACTACCCACGTCCCACGTATATCCAAACATTATTTTACCTTTTACATTAATTTCGGCATTAAAGAAGTCAGGACCAGTTCCAGCTTCAGAAATGGCCTGATTTAATATAGGCTCATTTATAATATTAACATTTTCACCTTCTGCTTCTGTCCATCCAGTTTCTGGTACCCAGATAAGTCTAGACGGATCAATACTTGAACTTGTGTAATTCAATTTCTGCATAGTTAATCTGGCCTTTGGAGTAAAAACAGTAGCTTGAGTTCCTGCAGCGTAAACAGGCTCATCGTCAAGTGTAGTTTGTAAACCATGAACCTCATCTATACCCCAACTATCAACATGTCTCATACTAAATTGAGTTACAGAATCTATATCTTGCAATAAAACTATTTCTGTTCTTACCTTCGAATTAATTTTCCAGGCTAAAGATTCTAGGTTATCACCCCAGTCAACCCAATCAACATTTAGAGTTTCTCCAGCTGGTACGGGAGCATTGTGGGCTTGCCAAACATTCTTTAAATCTTTTTGTATATAAGCTTTATACACCTCCGAGGTTCCATCACCAGGTTCTTTGCCATCCATACATTTACCACTATTATTATCTAGCGGTTCACAACTATAAAGTGGTGAATCTGGGTCAACAGGATCTTCACCCCATACATACCACCATACTCCTTCTAGTGAATAGGCTTCTAATGTGCCGGGTAACACTTTAGATCCTCCATCTGCAAAAATAACTGGAAATGATAGGTTATTTCCCCCTATTTCACCGTCGTCGCCGCCGCCATTATGGCCACCGCCGCCATTGCCGCCGCCACCGCCGCCGTTACCGCCACCACCGTTACCTTGCGCGTTCATAGTCTGACTAGAACAAATAAATATAAATGGTAAAAAAACCATTATCCGTAAATAAGTAATTAATTTTTTCATGATTACATGATTTAATTAAACAATTAGTTAATGTTTTTAAATGTTAAGCGTTTCGTAAGTTGAAAACTTAACTTTTATAAACTAAATAAACTTATAAATCTTAATAGGAGAAGGAAATGATACCTATCAGTTTTAAGAGGTCAATGATACCTATCAGATTTAAGAGATAACTGATATAAATCATTTATATAAATAAAGTAAAACGTATTAAATAGCTCATAAACAACAAACTGTCAATTTAGAATGCATGAGGAGTTTTAAACAGGAAGACGTTTATGTGCTTTTAAAAATATAAGGTGTTTAAAACACCTTATATGTAACCATCTCCTATTTTAATTAAGCATATGTTTTTTTTAAAATCTATAACTAAGGCCTACCATCCAATAGAAGGTGTTTTCCAAATCCTCTTCATAAATGGCCGAATCTACAGTTAAAGTTGCTGGATTTTGCGGAACTACTAAAACGGGTAAAAAGGAAACTGTAAAAGGCTTCGCCATATACCAAATAGGAATACTAAATTCTACTGCCATAAGGTCAAACTTTTCACTTTCCTCAAGCACTACAGTGGTTGTAGTTGTTTCAATAGGATCTGCCGTGCTTCCAGTACCTTGACCTGCACCTTGACCTGACCCTGTGCTTCTTTCGCTGCCAAACCTATTATAAATATAGTATTCTTTATAGAAATTCTGAGAACCTAAGAAAACCCCCATAGTAGGAGAGATTTGAAACTTTCTATCTGTAGAAACAAAATCGTGACTTATTTCAGAAGATAAAAAGATATCTGAAGTGCTGTTTTTATTAAAAAAATTGGTTAATGATAGGTTTAAATTAAAAACATCAAAATCATAACCTAAGGTACCTGTTAAATCTGCTTCGACTTCAGAAATTACATTATAACTATCTGTGTTAAAAAAGTATTTTGTGAATGATATATCGCCACTAAATTTTTTAGAATTAATTTCATACCCAATGGTGCCTAAAAATAAATCAATCCTACTTTCATTTGACTTAGTAAGGAATGAAAAGGACCCAGTTGCATAAAGACCCGTTTTATTGAAATAAGTAATAGAAGGATATAAATATGGAGCAGAAATGGAATCTTTTCTACCTAAATAAACCGCATCATTCATGAAATTTACAGCTATAGAAACATAAGATGGATCTTCCATTTGGCTCTGCTCAACTGAATCTGATGTGTTTTGCCCAAAAACTGTATAATTGCATATAAGAATCAACAACAGGCTACTTAATTTATAGTTATAAGATTTCATGGTATATAGTTATTAAAAAAGGGTTTTTAGTAAAAAAAAACCCTTTTTAGTTATTAGTTTAATAAACAGGTTTTTTTGATTTCTGTTTCTTAATTTGAGGTTTTTTCTGAATTTTATTTTTCTTTATAAATTTTTTATTAATCATTTTTCTATACTGAAACGTGTTTTTATACATGTCACCAACCATATTTAAACATTCACCATCTTGCAAACGTAATTGTTTACGATCTCGTGTTTGATATGTTCCGTCTGGATTAACTGTTGTGCCATTATTCAGTTTTAATTGTTCACGAATCTGATTTTGTGATTGGTTTTTAATTTGATAAGCTTCACCGTCCATAACCATAATTTGATATCTATTTTGGTTACGTTCTTGAATTTGACTTTGTGACAACCCTTTATTCTCCTGCTGCACTTTGTAGCGATATTGGTATTCATTTCTATATTTTACGCCATCATTATCTAAGCATTCACCATCTTTTAAACGCAATCTATCACGATCTCTAGTCATATACGATCCATCCAGGTTTACCGTAGTGCCATCATTTAATACTATTTTGTCCTTGAGTCGAATTTGGTCCTGGTCTTTAATTTGTAACACGTCTCCATCAACTAACATAACACGATCCTGATCTCTATCTTGAATTTTGTCCTGTGCGGATAGAGTTGTAGTTCCTATAATAGCCAACGCTCCTAATAAAATTAATGTTTTCATGGTATTTATTATTTAAAATTAATATGTAACTAAAGTAATTTCCATTTGTTGTATTACAAATGATATCCATCAGTTTCAACTGGGGTTTTCACACCCTTTTTATTTTAAAAGATATTAGATTTACTTTTAGAATTAACTAAATATTAAATAGTGCTCATCTTTTGTGTTTTTAAAATTAGCACATTGATATTTTTAAATTTTATGAGGATAATATGATACTACAAAAGAAATAATAGCATTATTTTGAATGGGGTAAAAATTTAATTATTACTCTTATTTATTTAAAGAAACTGGTTTTATTACTTCTGAATAAATTCTATATGTGTTTCGTCTCGTAAACTTCGATTAATACAAGTAAATAATTTTTTTAGACTCGCTCAGTTAACTTTAGTTATATATGTTTCGTTTAAATACTTCTTTTTACACTTTAATAAAATAAATCCTGATAGATTTAAATCTATCAGGATTTATTCACATTTTATATATTAATTACATTTTTATGGTTTTTTTAATTCATTACCTTAAAATCAATTTTTTTATAGACGTATTTCTCCCATCACTAATTTGTACAAAATACACACCAGACTGCCATCCGCTTAAATTAAATGTTTGAATATTATATGAATCATCTACTTTAGTTGAAAAGACTTTTTGACCTAAAGCATTATATATAATTACTAAATTTCCCGTTGTACTTTCAATATTAAGGATGCCATTTGTTACTGGATTTGGATAAAGCTTCAAAACATTTTGTGAAAGCTTATCTTCAGTACCAAGAGTTGCAGATCCCGGACTAGCATAAATATCATATCCTTTATAATTACCAAAATAATTACTAGAATTTTTCCAATTTACTGGATTACTGTTATCTGATAAAGGGTCAATAAGTTCCATGGAATACCCTTGACCTGCTGCACCCTCTGGCCATGGTAAACCTATGGTATAGGTTACTGAATCTACCATCACTCCAGAATGATGATCTGTATTTTGAATATAAATCAATTCGGCTTCGTCATTACTTAGGTTAGCTCCTATCCATTTATAAGCATTTACTCCAAAAAAAGAGTTAAATACAGTCGTATTTTTAGCTGTAATCCAATAATCGCCTGGCTGCAAGGTGTATTCTGGTAATTTTCCACTGGCTATACCGCCTTTTATTCTAAGACCCCCCAATTCGATAGGTAGATCAGTAACATTATATAGCTCTATAAATTCGAGATCATCATTCTGTTCAACAGGAGGTTCATCATACATAATCTCTGTAATAACTAACCCTTCAGTAAGAGGATTGTAAATTAATTCAGCAATACTCGTTACCATAGTATTGCCTACTAAATCTTTAATATTGGCAATTTCAAGATCATAGTATTTACCAATACTTATTGGTGTAGATAAGTTTAATCTAACTAAATCTGAATCTGTAAGTGTAATTGAATCCACAAAAGGGGATGCATCTATAAAAGTATAGTTTGTCGGATCCAATGCTGATTCATCTATTGGTTCACTAAAAAGGATATCAATTTCATTCACATTTATTACGGATGGTTCTAAGGCTAGAGGTGGAAATATATCTTCGTCTTCTGCATATATAGTAATATCATCAATGAGAATTTTTGCTGCTGTTCCTTTTTTCGCTCCAGATTTAGCCATGAATTGCAATACAACATCAGGATTGGAAAAGGCAT